>Ga0111538_10000004_pt1 | contig 589871 bp, 523 predicted proteins | sample SoiMethybrSBSTD1_FD_79669 | JGI IMG/M metagenome (GOLD analysis project Ga0111538, IMG submission 79669) | Bulk soil microbial communities from a Populus tree surrounding site in Tennessee, USA - Soil MetaG P. TD hybrid SBSTD1 (version 2)... | ecosystem: Environmental > Terrestrial > Soil >... | reverse complement strand
TGGCCAGAGATCGCGCCAAGGTTTTCAAGAATCTCGGTTGGTTAGTCGATCATTCGCTTTCTCTTCTGCGGTCACTTTTTTCGCCAACCATTCGCCAGCCGGAAACCCGAAAATCAAAACTCGAGAATTCTTTAGGAAATGGCGCGCCCGGCAGGTCTCGAACCTGCGACCCCCGGCTTAGAAGGCCCGATGTCCGAAACCCGCCAGAAATGCGCCGCATTTTAGCGCTTCGTTGTGGTTGATCGGTTATGACATAGCGGTTTTACGCGCGGCTTCCTCGAGACTACCAATAGTGGCGAATTGTGGAACAAAACGGGTTTCGGCCAGCCGGCCTGACCGGGGTGTGATAACCGATCCTTTTTAGACCGCCAAATTCCGGTCGATCTTAGCCATTCGCCGCTCATCGATCGATGATTTCCCTCACCATTATTAGATGAGTCATCATTCGGCCCGGAGGTGTTGCGTTGACCGATCGTCCACCCACTCAACTGAGCCGAGACGAGCTCTACGAGCTGGTCTGGTCCACCCCAATGAACGCCCTCGCAGCACGGTACGGTGTCTCCGATGTCGCACTGGCAAAGTTGTGCCGAAGGCGCCAGGTGCCCGTACCTCCACGTGGGTACTGGGCGAAGAAGCGAAGTGGTCGCCCTGTCGGTAGACCGGCGCTGCCTGAGTTCGTTCGACCGATCAAAGAGCAGAAGGCACCGCAGTCTAATGCTCCCCCTCCTGACCTTGCTGATCTCGCACCGCGAGAACAGCCCCCGGCTCCTGACGATTCGGATTTGGAATTCCGATTGAAGAATCCGTTGAGCGCACATACCGTTGTTCTGGTTCGGGCTGCGGTGGGTTGGTCGGAGACAGAACAGTTAGAGCAGCTCTTTCGGTTACCGGTCGTCGGCTTCTTTACCGACGCTGGCGACATGGGCGCCTTTGGCACTTGCAACGCCGTCGGCACGCATGAGCGAGAGAAAATGGCCCGAAGTATTTACGACTTGTACGAGATGGTTGCCAGTCCCAATGTGCCGAAAGACATTGGCGCATTCGTGGAGGAGCGCATCATCCTTCTGCGCCAAGAATTGTCGAAATTGGAGCGCGCTCATCGTGCTGATAACGATAGCCGCCGGCTTGACGCGGCGGATGCTATTCGTCACGAAGCTGAATTGCTAGCATTTACGCTCAGGACACGCGACGCGACAATCGACGATGAATAACGGCGTGCGTTCGACTGTCGTCACTAGTGCCAACTGAGACGACTCACGAATGTAGTAAGCCGGCTCGCCATGTCTTTGAAGCGCTCGGCGGAGCCGCCAAATAGCCCGGCTCTTAGCGGCAACCAGTTGTCGCCAAGTTTCGAGCCCTCAGCCACGAGGCCTTGCAAGGGACCATTATTCCTGCCGGCTTTCCAAGCAAACCGACCCAATGGTCCCCAGCCGTCATCATTCAGGTGTGAGTATTCGAGCGATGCAATAACCTCAAATCGATCAAACGCACTTTCATAATCCGCGCCCAAGAAGAGGAGGTCATCGACGACCGGCCGCATGGTCTCAAAGAGATGCTCGCTACGAGCAACATACTCCTGCCTGCGATCAGGCAGAAGTTTGAACGCGTCAACGACATCCTTCATGCTCTTGATGACCGCAAGTACGAACGGTTCCTCGTCTCCCCGCCGATTCACGACGCGCGTGTGAAGCAACTCACGCAAGTTGTCGTACGAATCGGCAGCACACGCGGCGGTTCCGCCGGCGTACAACGCTGTCAAAGCTGGGTACCATCGCAGCGCGCGCCATCCGGGGACTCCCGATAGTTCGGCATCGCCCTCAACCAATCGTCGCAGCGGCAGCGTAAGCGTTGAGCGATTCACATCGGTTGCCCAATATCCGAGTAGCGCTTGAACCGCGCATAAGCTGCGCGTCGCTGCGTCGTATTTCGCAATTCGCCTTTGGAATTCGTCCTCCGTCCAGGCCACACCCTGCACGCGGAAGTCATCGCCCATCGTCTGAGCGGCGACCGCTTTGATTTGCGCGACAACGATGTCGTGCAAGTGAATCCGGCCCTCACCTCCGGCCAGACATTCTTTTATTTGGCCGATGACTTTATCGTCCACCATCTCGCCTACGGCAATCGTTAAGAGTCACATCGACGCTTTCATAATCAGCGCCACGCTGAGGATACGAAGCATTGGCGAGCTTACAATACGACATGGCTAAGCGTCATGAAGAAGAGGAATCCGAGGCTCTCATTATCGACGAACCTGCTCTGGCCGAAATGCCACCTGACGATGAAATCCGCCAGTGGGCCAGGTCACAGCGCGTGTTCATCTCGAGCGTTATGGAAGAACTTGTCGCTGAGCGCACCGCCCTGGCGGGGACCATCAGAGCGCTTGGAGCAGAGCCCGTATGGTTTGAGGAATTCGGCGGGCGTGACGACGACCCTCACCAGGCCTATCTCAGCGAAGTCGCCTCGTCGCATGTTTACATCGGCATACTCGCTCGACGATACGGTCGACCATTGCCGACGCGTTTCTCGGCCACGCACACCGAATATCGTCATGCTGAAGAAAAAGGATTGAGGATCGCCGTTTGGGTTAGCGATGCATCTGATCGCGAGGGCCATGAGCAGTCATTCGTGGATGACGTCCGCACGTTTCATGTCGCTCCCACATATCGCTCAGTCGACGATCTAAAGCGGCAGGTTGACATGCGGCTCCGACGGATCGCCTCCGAAGAGTTGACACCCTGGTGCAAACTTGGATCAACGGTATTCAGGGCGCGCCGGATCATTCATCGACGTGATGAAATTAGGGTCGAGGCGGTTGTTCGTAGCGATGAAGTCGCACACGCGTTGGATGGGATGCAACCCGATAAGTGGGGTCACGGCCCTGACATGCAGTTCACCGGGGCCGGCAAGAGTTTGTTCGTCCGCATAACCGATGTAGAGATCACCACAACAGCATCAAGAACCCGAACATTCGTTCTGACTCTGTCGCCACAGGAACCTCACCGCGATTCGCTGCTGGACGTCACGATGGGTGATTATGGCCCTGATGATCAAACCGAATTCGGTCTTCGCTCGGCACTCTTCGGTGAACGGAACCCGATAAGCGATCAGGGTTTTGGGGTTGCCACCAACGTTCCTAACCCATTCCGACCACTGTTGAAACAGCGCGTGGCCGAAGAGGTCATTCGGCCCATTGGACAGGTGCTGATTACCGAGGCGCTCGTGGGATCAGGACGAGCGGAGAGAGTTGTCCATTTTCGCCTGGGTCCTCCAGTCGCCGGCCGACGCCGTGCCGAACTGCAATGGCAACCACCCCGCCGATACAGCAACAACCGCTCAGGCCTCCGAAAGATCGAAGGTGTGGTCCAACTTTCATAGTGATCGGGCGCTGGTTTACTGTTTCTCGCCGTAGAGGCACCTCTCATAACCCTTTCGATAGGCCAACTCGGTTGGACATGATCGGATGACCTGGGCATCGAAACTTCGGAAAGAACTGGCACAGCGTGCGAGGGATTTCGCTGATGGCGAGGGTGTGACCGCTTACGAAAGTCTCGGGGCTTCGCCGACCATCTTATTTCCAGCTGACTCCGACACCACACGACATGGCAACTTCATTCATGACAGCTATCAGGCGATTCTTTCGGATCGGAAGTGGGCCGAACGTCTAAGAAAGGTCCACAGCCAATTGCGGGCCCTACCGGAAGATCGACGGGCTAAGGCGAAGGAACTTGATTCCTGCCATAGCTCCGACGCGCTGCTGATGAATTGCTTTTGCTATCCCAGTGCCGCGTCGCAGATTTTCGAGCGTCTCCTGCCTCGATTACCAATAGGTCACCCGGAATTCGGCGTGGCCGGGAACGTCCCTCTAGGGGACGGAAAGGCGGATACCACGGAACTGGATATGCGCGCCGGGAAGGTCGTCTTCGAAAGCAAACTTACGGAAGTCGACTTTACCGAACGCCCGCGAGCGCATGTGGAGAGGTATCGAGATCTGCGCGAGGTGTTCGACGTGGTGATCTTGCCGCAGACGCCAGTGGCGTACCGCGGGTATCAACTGATCCGCAACGTACTGGCAGCGGCCGCTCATGACTATTATTTTGTGCTCTTGTGTGATGCGCGCAGACCCGATCTTCTTCATGAATGGTGGCAGGTCCATGCGGCGATACGCCAAGCCGAATTGAGATCGAGGTGCGGTTTCCTACTCTGGCAGGAAGTAGCCGCTGCAAGTCCAGCGCCACTGCAAGAATTCTTGTGCACCAAATACGGGCTGTAAGAGGCCTGTGCGCTAGTTGTCGTTCAGGCCGTATGGCTGTCGCGTATGAAGACGTTGCTTCCAAGATCCTTCGAGTTTGATGACGTCTGCAGCCTCTAAGTCCGGTGATACTCGTTGGAGGATCGTGAATCGAAAATTGCGCGGATCCCGCTGTCGAAGGTGGACGTTGCCACCGTGCCCGCGTTTGGCATAGTCCCGCCAGCGGCTTAACAAATTCGTCTCGCCGTACGCTGACCCAACGTACCCTTTACCATCCGACACATCGAAGATGTAGTAGATACCACGCCAGTGCGACAGCGCGGTTCTCCAAGGCGTGGGCAACACTGCCAGATCCACCCAACTCAGCGTGATGTCGCTCCACTCAGGCATCACGGCGGCAAGGGCGCTTTGTTCGAGAATGGCGCTCACAGGGATCTCGTTGCGATGCGCACGCCGCCACCACGAACGCTCGGGAGGAGGCCACGTGACGATCAAGCGACCCTCCCAATCGGCGTAGAACTCGGTACGCGTTAAATCGAACCAGAGTTTGTGCGCACGGTCCTTTCGCCCATTTGACCACCCCTTGAGACCAAATGCCTTCATCTCCACGTAGGCCTGCACGTTCCAATACTGCTTGTACGTCAAAGGTCTCGACGCGTCGATGGAGTACAGTCCAACGAACAGCGCCTTTCCGGGGCCGTGTCCGATGAACGAGGCGACGAATCCACGTCCCACGAGCGACTTGAGCGCCCGCTCAAGTTTTGGCCCTTGAGTCTGCTGGTAGGCGTTGAAAACCGCGGGCCTTTCAGCCGCGAGCCAGGGAAGGACCTTCCTGAGTTCCGGCTCGTACGGTCGGTGACGAAATACCAGCACATTCATTGGATCAATCTGACGCCGCTGCAACAGATCGTTCAGTGTCATGGACGCGTTGCCTCTCAAGATTCGAATTTGCACGAGATCATCACGGGCCGCTACTGCCGCCGATGGCTGCTTATTGAAGGCAACTTAGGTCGGCGTCCCACTGGCTGACCGGCTGCTTTCTTTGCCCAATATCCTCGCGGGGGTTTGGGAACCTGCAGCAGACGGCAGACCTTGGCCAGTCTGACATCGGAGATGCCGTAACGGGACGCGACGTCTCGAGTTGGCTCAGACCACACCTCTCGATAGAGTTGCTGGCGATCGTACCGTTCGAGGACGTAGGGTGACGGTGACGCATCTTTGACATCGGACCGTCGTCGGCCTTCCAACGTGAGGCCCGCTCGCCACAACCCTTGTTCAGCCGGTGCCAAATGCTGTTGCATACGCGAAGGACGAAGGAGATCCCGTAACGTGGTGTCATCGCAGGCGTGGTATTTCAGAAAGAGTCCAGCGAGCTCAACCGTCACCTCCGGATCGATTCGATAGAGGCTCCTGCGGACATCATTCAATGAATCACCTGGGTTCCACAGAGCCCCATGCTCCACGAGCAAACGGATGGCGTCTCTGGTCTTGGAGACCTTGTAGGCCGGCGATTGGTAATGCCGGCCACCGTACCGAATCCTGTCGAAGTCCTCCCAACTGAGGTGGCGAAGACAATTGTCCAGCGCGCTGGAACCGCCATTCGCTTTATCATTCAGCCGAGCACCCAGTCCGATGAGGTAGGCCATCATTTCCTTATGTGCGAACATGGCCGCGGACTCGAGGAGTTCTGAGAGGTTGATATGACTGGGATCAGGTTTCAGCCTTTTCAGGACCTCCAGATGTCCGGACACGCTCGCTTCATGCAGGGCCGTCGTGTCCATCTCGCGATCGTCCAGATATTCGAGCATCGGGCCTTTCGATCGCGGATCGGCGCCCGCCCACACCAGCAAGCTGACCCATTTCAGGTTGCCCTCGCGCGCGAAATGCCGAAGTGCGATGTCGGCTTGCTCCTGCAGTTGAGCAGCCAGTTCGGGACGATTGCGCTTACAGTCGAGATAGGATCCCAGCGCGGTCCGAATCCGATCGCAAAACGCCCATGCAAACGGCACGTCCTTGATCGGATCGGCACCGTGCTCCAGAAAGAACGTTGCCAGCGTCCGGTCCCAGCTGTAGAGCACGTCCGCGAATGACACCGACCCCATATCCGCGCCGATCTCGACCGCCAGCTCCACCAGATCGCGACGACGGATCTGCAGGGCTTCCTTGAGAAAGTCGTTCTTGATGTGTGGGTTGTCTTCGTGACGCAGAAGAAGTTCGATCAGGCTGTGAAAGCCGGTTTTGAGGGCCACGCGAAGCGGCGTCTTGCGAAAGTCCTTCGGAACCAGGATGGGCCGCCCGGCGCGAATCCATTCCTCGATCGCATAGAGGCGCCCTGTCTCACACAGTCGGATGAAACTGCGAGCCTCTTCGTGCGACAGGACTTCTGTCATAACGGGTTCACCCGATAAACCATCAAGAGGGACTTTGAAAAAGCGCCGACGGTCGAAAAAGCTTCGTACTTTACGCCAGGTGACAACACCGCTATCCCGCTCGCCGGCGTCGAACGCCGGGAGCTCATCACAGGTTGCTCCAGCAGAAGGGCGCCCAATCCGCAGTGACATTGAGGGGTTCGGTGCTGTCATGGACGCTCTGAATCGTCGGCAGTTCGATCTCTATGCGCTGACGCCAGAGGAATGGCGCCGCATGTCGCCTCGTCAGCAGGCTGAACTCATCCGACACCAGAATCGACGTCAGCAGCTCGAACACAGTCTCGGTCCGTTGTACTTTTCGTCCGACGCGCTGAAAACGTCGGTGGAGCGCGCGCATCAACTTTATACAACGATGACTCCCGAACAGCGTCGTCGTGTGATTCATCCGAAGCACCTCGACGACTGGCTCGATTCACGAAGAGCCCTCAGGATCGTTGCCCGCGATCTCGACCTACCGGAACCCGTTCCGGCAGGCCCCGAGTATCTCCAGCCTCCAAGCTATCGACTGCCCGATACAGGTCCCGTCGTCACGAGAGCGAGTTCGATCCATCTGACGGTTCGTCTCAATCTCGAGTCACCGCTTCAGACCGTGATCGCTGGCGTGCGAGCGCTGATCACAGCGTTACACGGTCCGGCGGCGCGCCGACCGCACCGAGCATCGTCACCACGTCGGGTCCGCAGCAAGTATGACGACAATAATGTGGCACGGATGGTGGACTGGTACTACCGCCAGGCGTCCGGAACGCCGCTGAAGGACCTCGCGATCGAAGCCGCCGGTCCGAAAGCCCGCCATATTGCCGCTCAACAACGCGCCATCATGCGCCAGTTGCAATGGTTCCGGCGTGAAGTCGGTTTCGCGTCCTCCTAAGCCCCTTCTAAGACGACACTTCTCATTCCTTCGGCGATAGACGCCTTCCGACTATCGTCGAAGAATGCAAATTCCTGATGAGCTGAATATTGATCCATTGGTAGCCGACGCGGCCCGCGCGTGTGCCGAGGTGCGCGGACATGCGATCGATCTGCACAAGACCGAGGAACAGAAGCTCCGCGCTGTCCGCGAAGCGGGCCGGCTATTAGCCCTGGTCGATCGAAGCGTCGGCGGACGACGCCCGAAGAACTGGTCCAGCGGCCTGACCAGTTACCAACAAGCGCTCAAGGCTGGGCACGTCAGCCGACAAACCGCTAGCCAATGGCGGCGGGTCTCAGAAGTGTCCGATGAGACCTTTGAGGCGTTTATCGCGAGTGCTCCTGCGATGAAGATCGACCTCACCATCGAGGCCCTGCTTCGATCCTGCGATCCGCGCACACCAGAAACACGACGCACTCGGATCGTGACTTTTGTCCTGTCTCAGACTGATTACGACATCTTTCAGAAACACCTGGCCGCACTTCGCGCCGCACACTGTGCTGCCAGTCCGGCGGACACCTTGATGACGGTCTTTGAAGATGCGTACGAGGACTGGCACTCGAGTCACGCCTCGGCACCACCTATCGACTGACAACCGTCCGGGCACGACGCGAAGGTCGCAACCACAACAGAACGCGCTGTTATCCAACTGAAGCTGGCGGAGCTGTGGCATTCACGGCTTCGGGCTTTACATCGGAGCCCTGCGCTCCAGAAGGGCACGTTTATGAAATCGTCGAAGTCGTCCACCGCTCGTCGACTCGGGCTGGTGGATTTGAAGCCGGATCCACAGAACGCGAATCGCGGCACCGACCGCGGCCGAACCGCGCTCGCCGAATCGCTGCGCGCGTATGGCGCCGGCCGTGCGGTTCTTATTGATCGCAAGGGGCGGATCATCGCCGGCAACAAGACCGTCGAACAAGCCAAGGCGCTGGGGATTCCATTGCGAGTCGTCAAGACCGACGGCCGGCATTTGATTGCCGTGCAACGCGACGATCTAGACCTCGCCGTGGACCCGCGCGCGAAGGCACTCGCCATCGCTGACAACCGTGTCGGTGAGCTCGATCTCGAATGGGACGTTGACATGCTGAAGCAACTGCGCGCGGACGGGCTGGACCTCTCGGCGTTCTGGACCGAGCAGGAGTTCGACGCGTTGTTCGGGGACACGACGGATGGGCTTACGGACGAAAACGCGGCCGTCGAACCGGGTCCCACCGATATCGTTCGCGGGGAGCTGGTCGTGTTGGGTCGTCATCGGCTGCTCTGCGGCGATGCGACGTCCGCCGGCGATGTCGCGTATCTGCTCAGCGGCGCAACACCGGTGCTGATGACCACAGATCCGCCATACGGCGTTTCCTACGATCCGGCATGGCGTCATCGGGTAAACCCGACCCAGCGCACGGCAGTCGGACGGGTCGCCAACGATGATCGTTCCGACTGGACGGCGGCGTGGCAATTGTTTCCTGGCGCGATCGCGTACGTCTGGCATGCTGCGCTCAAAGCGCCAACCGTTGCAGCGGACCTGGAGACCGCGGGCTTCACTATTCGGAGCCAAATCATTTGGCAGAAGCAACACTTCGCGCTGAGCCGTGGCGATTATCACTGGGCACACGAACCCGCCTGGTATGGCGTGCGCGGGAAAGGCCATTGGCGTGGCGATCGTCGGCAAACGACTATCTGGGAAGTGGCGAATCTGAACCCGATGGGCGGGTCACGCGTGGCCGACAACGCGGTCACCGGCCATGGCACCCAGAAGCCAGTTCGGTTGTTTGAGATTCCGATGCTCAACCACACGATCTCTGGCGAACAGGTCTACGACCCGTTCTCAGGCAGCGGGACGGCAATCATCGCGGCCGAAAAGCTCGGGCGGGCGTGCTTCGCCATGGAGATCGATCCGAAGTACGTCCAAGCCGCTGCGAGCCGGTGGGAAGCCTTTACCGGCGAGAAGGCGGTCCGCCATCGAGTGCCGCGGACGAAACAGAGGACCAGCCGATGAGTACGACATCGCATCGCCGGGGGCGCGGGGGCAAAGAGGGACACGAGCCGCGGGCGCGCATCCGCACGCGGGAACTGCGCGCCATGGAACTCGCGGTACTCGGGTGGTCGCAATATCAGATTGCCGCGGATCTCGGGATCAGCCAAGCGGCCGTGTCGAAGTTGCTGAAACGGGTCGAGGAACGACTGCTGCGCGAGCTGGCCGAGACGCTCGAACGGCACAAGGCCCGACAAACGGCGCGACTCGAGCTTCAGTACGCCGAAGCCATGCAGGCATGGCAACGCAGCAAGGCCGACACCACCAGAAAACGGCAGCGAAAGACCCAACCGGGATCGGGCGGCGTCGGGGCCACCGTCGCGGAAGTGGTCGTTGAGAATCAACATGGCGATCCGCGTTACCTCGAGGTCGCTCGCAAAGCTCTGGCCGATGTTCGGAAAGTGTGGGGCCTCGACGCGCCGCATCAGCTCGACGTACGCGCGAAGAACCCGTACGCCGGCATGAATGAAGAGGCGCTTCGAGCGGAATTGGCGCGTCAAGCACAGTTGCTTGATGCAGCTCTCGTTGTCGACATGAAGGAGATCTCCACCACGCATCAGCCAGCGGTAACCGCCGGTGCGACGTCCGCGGCGCACAGGCCAGACCAGGAGCTAAATCATGCCGGCAACAAATGATGAGCTGCTCCGGCAGTTGCAACTGCACGAAGCGTTACTCAAGATCCATGCTGAGAAATCACTGCGGAGCTACGTGGAACAGGCGTGGCCGATTCTTGAACCTGGAGTGCCGTTCCTCTCCAACTGGCACATCGACTATCTCGTGGAACATCTGGAGGCCGTGAGCTCGGGGCACATCACCCGGTTGCTGATCAATATTCCGCCGCGGTACATGAAATCGATTCTGGTGTCCATTCTGTGGCCGACATGGGAATGGATTCACCACCCCAGCCGGAGATGGATCTTTGCGAGCTACGCCGAACAACTGGCCATCAAACATTCAATTGACCGCCGCAGCGTATTGTTGTCCTCCTGGTATCAGCAACGCTGGGGCGAGCATGTGCGGTTCGCCTCTGATCAAAACGAGAAGCGAGAGTTCCTCAACACACGACGCGGGCACATGACCGTCACGTCGGTTGGCGGATCGATTTTGGGAAAGGGCGGCAACCGCATCGTGGTGGACGACCCGCACAATCCAACGCAGGCCGAAAGTGACACGCAACGGGAGACGGCGCTAAGGTTCTTCAGCCGGACGTTGTCGACACGGCTGGACAATAAGAATACGGATGCGATCGTCGTCGTGATGCAACGGTTACACGAACGGGATCTATCGGCCTTGTGTTTGGATTTGGGCTTTAGGCACGTGTCAATTCCGGCGGAAGCCGAAGTGGCGACCAAGCTGATCTTTCCGCGCAGCGGTCGCGTCTTCGAGCGGCAGGTGGGTGATGTGCTGTGGCCAGAACGAGAAAATGCCGCGGTCCTGGCGCAGCAGCGCCAAATATTGGGCTCGGCGGCCTTTGCCGGTCAATATCAGCAGCGCCCGGCCCCAGTCGGTGGACAGATCTTCAAACGTGAATGGTTTCGGTATTACGACGAACTGCCGGCGAATATCGAGCTCGGCCAGTCCTGGGACATGGCATTCAAGGATAAAAAGGACAACGATTTCGTCGTGGGGCTCGTGGCGGGTCGCAAAGGCGCCAATATCTTCCTCATTGATCGCGCCAAGGGTCAATGGGACTTCAGTCAGACATGCCGACGGGTGCGCGCGCTGAAGGACCGGTATCCGAAAACGAGCCGGATCCTGATCGAAGACGCGGCAAATGGGCCGGCCATTATCAGCTTTCTGAAGAATGAGATTTCAGGAATCATTGCCGTAACACCTGAAGGCGGCAAGGCCGCACGCGCGCAGGCGGCGCAGCCGCAGGTGGAAGCCGGCAACATTTATCTGCCCAATCCGAAACCGAATGGGAAACGCGTTCCAGAGCGTGATTGGGTGGACGACTTTCTCTACCAACTCATGATTTTTCCGCATGGTGCCCACGACGATGACGTGGATGCATTCACACAATTGCTCGTACGCTGGCAAAAGCCGTCGATTGGATGCACCTGGTAACCGCGGTCATGTGCCGAACAAGCCCAATACGGCTAACCATCATGGAGACGACCCATGCCGAAGCGCAAGCAGCATAGTGAACTGAGCTTTGCCGTCTGCGCCGAATCGGCCGATGAGCGCCAGATGTTGAGAGCGTACCTTGCTCGACGGAAGTGGAACGATACAGGACGCGAGTATGCGGCCGGGAACCTACACGAACTATTTAGCGAGGCCGGTCGGGGCACGTTCAACGCCGCCTTCATGAACGTGGGAGGCATTCGATGGTTTGCGCAGATCGTCCCTGATCGAGAATTTCCTCAGCCGGAACCGAAGCCGAAGTCGAAGCCAGAGAACGATGCGCCACCGGCCAGCGCGATTTCTGAGCAAGATGCGGCAATCATCGAACGTGCGGGGGCGATGATGGTCGAGGGGCCGCAAAGCGCCGAGGCGATCGCAGAAGTTCTCATGCGAGAGAAATTGCTCAAAGGAAACGCTGAGAAGGCAGCCAAACAAGTTCGGCGCGCGCTCCTACGTTCGCGTGCATTTTGCGTCAGCAGCCCAAAGGACGGCGAGCTGCCAACGTGGAGGCCGTGGCAGCCGACAACTCGCTCGGTCGACGATCCATCGGGACGCCGCACCATCTATACCGAGGTGTTATCAACGACAGGCGTTCCGGTGGAGATTGCCATTCCTCTAAAACCTATGGCCGAAATCGCCCGAATCCTTCTGCAAAGTGTCCTCGCCGACGGCGGAAAGTCGCCGCACCAAGTGACAAATGGAACTGAACCAGACTGAGAGGCTGCGGCGCCCCACCTCTCCGAAATGCTCACCGGTTTGAAAAACCGAGGATCGAGCGATCATCGGCTATACAAGCCCGGAGTCACTCGACCACCTGCCAATCAGGCCGGTGATCGATCCTGCGACGACGTGCGCAGCCCAAACTCCACTCCCCCTTGACAACTTAGGAGAGTTGGGCCTACTCTCCTAAGTCAACTAGGAGACCATGTGACCGATTCCCATGCACTTCTCCCCGGCACGCTTGAATTGCTCATCCTCAAGGCATTGTCGCTGGGAGAACAGCATGGGTACGGTGTCCTGCTGCGGGTAGAGCAACTGACTGGTGGCACGCTGATCATCGAGCAAGGCGCGTTGTATCCGGCGCTGTATCGGCTCGAGCATCGGGGTTTCGTCGATACGGAGTGGGGCACATCCGACAATAATCGCCGCGCAAAATTCTACCGCCTGACGGCCGCGGGCAGGCGACAGCTGAAGACCGAAATCGGACGCTGGAACTCCATTGCTGTGGCGATGACGAGCGCCCTGAAAGCCACGTAGCCCATCATGACCGTGCAGTCCAGAATTCGATCGTTTGCGCGCGGATTCCACCGACGTTCCACCGTCGAGCGCGAACTTGATGCCGAGCTACGCTTTCACATCGAGGCCCGCGCGGATGATCTGGTCGAGCGGTACGGACTTGCACGCGACGAGGCGCAACGCCGGGCGCGACTCGAGTTCGGTTCCGCCGAGAAGTACAAGGAGGAAAGCCGCGAAGCGCTTGGGCTCCGATGGATCGACGCGCTCCGCGGCGACGTTCGGTACGCGTTTCGTCAGTTGCGACGGCACCCGGTCTTCTCTATCATCGCTGTCTTAACTCTTGCCGTTGGCATCGGACCCAATGCAACGATGATGACGGTCGTCAGCAGCGTGTTCCGGCCGCTGCCGGTTCCAGCGGCCGAGCAGATGACGACGCTGGCGATGACCCTCCCGAACAATCCGAGAATCTGGCAGCGACTCTCCTACCTCGACTACCTGGACTACAAATCGCAATCGGATGCGTTCACCGGCCTGGCAGCGTGGGACCTCTCGCCGATTGGCTTGACCGCCGACGGACAGACCGATCGATTGATTGCTACGGTCGTGTCGGGGAATTACTTCTCCACGCTGGGCGGTGCGCCGGCCGCCGGACGATTGATTCAGCCACCTGATGGCGACCTCGGGGGCGTCGAGCCGATCGTCGTCATCAGCCATTCGTACTGGATGCGGCGGTTCGGGGGCAATCCAACGGTTGTAGGCCGTGCGGTACGCATTAATGGCCGTCCATTCACGATCATCGGCGTGGCACCGCAACGTTTCACCGGCACGTTCTCGCTGATTACTTCGGATGCGTATCTGCCACTTCAACTGTTTCGATCGGAGGCACGATTCTCGAATCGGGACGTGATGTCCGTGCGGGTGATCGGTCGGTTGCGCTCTGGCGTCACACTGGCGCAAGCGCGCGCATCCGTCGATGTGATAGCTCGACGACTCGAGCATGAGTACGCAGGCACCAATACCGGCCGCAAGGTGCTGGTGTATCCGGAGCGGATGGCACGGCCGGAGCCGCAAAGCGCGTCTCAAGCACCGATGGTCGCGGCGTTCTTCCTTGCGCTGGTCGCAGTCGTGCTTCTGGTCTCCTGTGCGAACGTCCTCGGACTGTTTCTCGCGCGCGGCATGGGCCGCGGACGGGAAATGGCGCTCCGAATGATGCTGGGCGGCACGAAGTGGCACCTCGTTCGGCTCTGTCTGGTTGAAGCATTCGTTATCGCGATGGCCGGCGCCGCGATTGGTACGGGTCTGGGCATGCTACTCGCCCGTGCGGGAGAGACAGCCGCAGCTCCGGGCATTCCCTTGACGCTCGACTTCAGGATGGATTGGGGGACGCTGGGGTACATCGCCACGCTACTCGTCGTCAGCACGCTGATCGTTGGACTCCTGCCGGCGCTTCGCGCGTCTCGCGCGGCACCCGGAAATGATCTGTCTGGCGGCCGAACCTCGACAGCTGGCCATCGTCGTCAGCTAATGCGAAAAGGACTGGCGGTTGCGCAGTTGACGGCATCCGTCGCCTTGCTCGTCGTCTGCGGCCTGTTTATCCGAAGCGTACAACAGCTTGAACTCGCGGACCTTGGATTCGAGAAAGGGCGCGTGCTGCTAGCGTCTGCGGATCCATCGGCCGTCGGGTACGACGCCGCCAAGGCGCGAGCGTTCTTCGACTCTGTCGACGCTGCGCTCGAGATACTGCCGGGCGTCACGTCCGCGGCGAGCGCCGTGTTCGTGCCCTTCGGCTCGGGTAACTCAACATCGTATGTGGCAGCTGAGGGCAGTCCTCCCCCCTCGAGCGCAACTGGGGTGCTCGCAGAAAACAACTTCATCAGCGCCGACTACTTCGACGTCGTCGGGTCTCCGCTTGAGCGCGGCCGGACGTTTGCCGCCGCCGACACCAAAGAGGCGTCGCAGGTCGCCGTCGTGAATCACGCGCTAGCGGCGCGTCTGTGGCCGAATGACGATCCGGTCGGCAAACGGTTCTCCACATCCAACAATGCGGCATCGTTCTTTACCGTTATTGGCGTCGCCGAGGACGCCCGGTATCGTCTCAGCGAAATCGGCGGAGCGGTCGTGCCGCGCTTCTTCCTATCGTTCGATCAAATCAATCAGGGTGGTGCACGCACGCTGCATGTGCGAGCGCAGTCCGTCCCTCCCGAGACGTTGGCCGCGACGATCGAAACGACGATTCGCCGCATTGACGCGGCCGTTCCAGTATTCGACGTTTATACGCTGGACCATCAGATCGGCAGCAGCTCCGGCGGGTTCGGCGCCGCAAAAGGCGCCGCGATGGTGACCGGTCTGCTTGGCCTGTTGGCCCTCGTACTCGCACTGGTCGGCACCTACGGCCTGCTGTCGTTTACCGTGAGCGAACGTACCCGCGAGATCGGCATCCGCCTGGCGCTCGGCTGCGAACCCAGGCGCGTCTTTCGGATGCTGCTGAACGAAACGTGGCTGATCGCACTCTTGGGTGTGATCAGTGGATTGATGCTCGGAGTCGGCGCAGGGCGGATGATGGGAGGATTTCTCTTTGGCGTCGCGCCACACGATCCGCCGACGATCGTGACGATCGTTGCCGCCATCGCCCTCATCTCGACACTCGTCGCATTTGTGCCAGCGCGACGAGCGTCCAAAGTCGATCCGGTGGAAACGCTCCGGTACGAGTGAGTCTCAGCCTAGGACTAACCGAATGAGCGTCCGCTGAATGAGGGTCCGCCGGTGAAGCCGAGATCTTACGGATCCTCGACTGATTACGCCGAACATCGGATTATTACGCCGACGATCGAAGCTCATCGGTGTGTTGGGGCCAGCTCCGATATGGTCCAAGTGCCATCTCGGCCGAGAGCAACTGCAAGATTCACATCAACCGTAGCGCGAGTTGTCCCAGCGGTCGAAGGGTCGGTGACAGTCAGCGGAACACGCTCAACCATGGCGAAGCGCGGCTACAGCGTCGAGGCGGGCAGCGCGCCGAGCCGGCAAAACCGAGGCAAGAGTTGCTACTAGCAACACGAACCCCGCGATGGCGCCGAGCACGAGCGGCTGGTTGGCGGTGACGTCGACCAGCATTCCCTGCAGAGCAAAGCCGACAGCAATCGCGCCTATCATGCCGATCGCGAGTCCGATCGCCACTTGTCTCAGTGTCCGCTTCAGAAACAGCCACACCACCTGCGAGCGTTGCGCCCCTATCGCCATGCGCACGCCGATTTCACGCGTCCGCTGCGTCGTAGCAGCTGACGTCAGGGAGTAGAGACCCAGCGCCGATAGCGCGATCGCAATCGCTGCCACGATCGAGAGTACCGTGCTAGTGATGCGCTGGGTAAAGCGTGACATATACGAAACGAGCGCCAGCGAACGCAAACTGAAGACCGGAAGATCGGAATCGAGCCGTCGGACCTCCTCGCGCACGACCGCTGCGAACTGCTGGGGGTTGCCGCGCACGATCAGAGAGGCCGTGGCGGCCGGCTGTGACAGGAATGGCAAATACACCGCCGGCGTGTAGCCCACTTGCTGCTGCTGGCGGAGCGGCGGAGCAATCCCGACGATCCGGAATCGCTGCGGCGACGCACCGGGCGTGCGATTGTCGACCAGCGTGACCTGCCGGCCTATCGGATCGGCATCGGAGGAGTAGCGAGCGACAAAGCGTTCGTTGACGAGCGCGGCGTTGGCTCTCGACGACGCATCCACGTCCTCAAGCCGGCTGCCGCGCACCAGTCGCAATCCCAGCGTGTCAAAATAGCGTGGCCCAATCGTCACCACCTGGGTCTGCGGAATCGCCGACGATTCGGGAATGGAATCGCTGCCCATGACGACGCCTCGGCTATCGCGGGAGTTGAACGGCGGTCCGCTCGCCAGCGCGGCTGATTGCAGGCCTGGCGCCGACGCGATGCGATCTTCGAGGGCGGTGAAGAAGGCCTGCCGCGCGTCGCCCGAAGGATACTTGTTCGTCGGCAGCGTCAGTCTGAACTCCCAGAGATGGTCGAGGTCGAGGGTGCTATCGGCCTCATAAACGACGTTCGCGCTCCGCATTAGACCTACTGCCGCTGACAATAGAATCACCGTAACGGCCAGTTCACCGATCAACAACATCGTCGACAGGCGCCCCGAGCGCGCGCTCACCATTCCCGATCGTCCGAACTGGTTCAGGACGTCGGTGAGGTTTGTCCGTGACTGTTGAATCGCTGGGAGGAGACCGAAGGCAATGCCTGTCGCGATGCAGATGACCGTGATGATTCCGGCGAGCGTGGGATCAAATGCGAAGTGCGTCCAGTACGGCAAGCCGGCGAGGCTTATCTCCGCAGCAAAGGCACGAACGAACACCGCTGCGATCCCCACGCCGAGCGTTCCGGCCATGAGAGCCACCATCACGCTTTCGACGAGGAGTTGACGGATCAGGCGAGCCCGACCAGCGCCGAGAGCGGAGCGCATCGACAGTTCGGGAGCCCGCGTGGCCGAGCGCGCCAGCAGAAGACTGGCCGCGTGACTGCAGGCGATCAGCAGTACCACCACAACGGCGGCCAGCAGCATCATTGGTACCGGCTCCGTCACCTTGCCGAGGTAGCTCTCGTTGAGCGGTATCACGATCACGCGCCGTTTGCGATCGGCGTCAGTCATGGTGGTCAACGTCGACAGAATCGCGGAAAGCTCCGATTGTGCCCGTTCAGCCGAAACTCCGCGCGCCAGCCGGCCGACGACGCCAACGGGCCGTTGGACGACCTGCTGGAGGTCTGGGAACGAAGACAGCGGGCGCCAGATTTGCGAGTCAACCGGATAGGCGAATCCTACCGGCATGACCCCGATGATGGTTGCAGCTTCCCCATTCAGTCGGACTGTGCGCCCGACGAGTGATGGATCGGATCCGTATCGATCTCTCCACACGCGGTAGCTAACGATCGCGACCGGGGCGGCACCGAAGCGGTCGTCATCGGGAAGGAAGTCGCGCCCGATCACCGGTCGCTCGCGGAGCAGCGCGAAAGCGTCGAAGCTCACGTAGGAACCTCCGAACTGGTCGGTGCCAAGTCCTTCGTCTCCAAGGTTGATTGGTGCATGAATCTCGGCCGACAGGATCTCGAAGCTCCGGGCGGCAGAGCGCCATTGCTCGAAGAGCGTCAGCGGAATGTATGTCCCTTGCGAGCGCGTCCGCTCGCCAGTCACACCGACTAGCGATGCGGCCTCGTGAAACGGTAAGCCGCGGACGTTCATGCAATATAAGATCGTAACCATCGTCGTCGTGGCACCGATCCCGAGCGACAGCGCCACGACGGTGGCCGCAGTGAACCACCGTTCGCGCACCATCATACGAACCGCGTACCGCATGTCTTGCGCCAGTTCGTTGAACACAGCGAAGCCGCGTCGATCTCGGTAGCGTTCCTTCACCTGATCGACGCCGCCGAAGGCCCGCCGCGCGGCGAACTCTGCGTCTTGGCGCGACAGGCCTTTCGCGACGTATTCGTCGGCAAGCAGGTCCAGGTGTGCTTCGATCTCAGCATCCATCCGTTGTTCTCGCCAACGGCGAAGGACGATCTCAAGCACGCGGGAAAGAAATGTGCGCATGGCCTAGTCAGCTTCAAGTAGCCGGGTCACGATGGCCACCGTACGCGCCCAACTGTCGGCCTCCGCCGCAAGCTGCCGTCTGCCGGCGGCGGTGATGGCATAAAAACGCGCGCGGCGATTGTTCTCGCTGGTGCCCCACTCGCTCTTGATCCACCTTTTCTGTTCGAGGCGGAGCAGCGCGGGATAAATAGTGCCCTGGTTAAGCGCGAGCGCACCCTCAGCCACTTGCTCGATGCGGCGGGCGATGGCGTACCCATGCAACGGCCCCAGCGCCGCGAGGGACTTCAACACCATTAGGTCCAAGGTTCCGTACGGGACTTCAGTGTGTGGGGGAGTCATGTTGTCAGACAACATGATGCTAAGTCCTCACCTGTTGAAAGTCAACAGGACAGCAGTCTTTCTCGAAACCGTCGGCAGTGTCGAAGCCGTCCGAAATTTGTGTCAGATTTCGGGCCGCCTTCATGGCAACGTCGCTCCGAATATCTCGAACCCACTAATTGTGAGGGGAGGCGGCTCAGGCCGCGGTGATCAGCCGAACAACGAGTGCCACAGTGTAGTGGAATCTCTAAAGCGACTGCTCTCGATCCTCGGTCTACCAAGCCGAGGGTCACGCGACCGTCGGCTAATCAGGCCGAGGATCAAGCGATCATCGGTGTGTTGAGCCGAAGGTCGCAACCGCGTATCAATGGATGAGGCCTCATCGACTGCGACAAATTGTCAGGGCGCCTGTGGCGGTTGCTTCACCCAACGCGCAAGAATCTCGCCGTCCCGATAGATCTGCTTGCCGCCAGGTGGGAACCACACCTCCTGATTGCGAAACACGGAACTTGGACTTACCGCATCGATTATGTTGTGTACGAAGTATCCCGCAGCTGTGTCGGGCAGTGCGTAGGACTGCCACGCCTCGTACGCACGGCGCTCGTCTTCCGGATTCAGGTGCCAGTATCGTAGAAAACGTGAGCAGCCAAGACACGTGAAATCAACACGATTGTTCCAGTGTTCGGCGGCTGAGCAGACTGCTTCCAAATATGCTTCTGGTCCTCCGCCATCGACTTCAAACGAAAAAATACCGGCGAACGCGTCAGAATTGCCTGAGTCGCGCACGATGGCCATGTCTTCTGCGAGTTTGGTCGCTGCAGTGGCCACGATTGACGGCGTGGCCCGAGATTTCACTTCTATGATTCCCACAACGGCATCAGGTGTCACGAACGCCAAGTCGCCATCACGAAAGAGAACAGGCTTCGCGCTGTCGTGGATGAGAACGTCGAGCTGGTGAGATGAACCAGCCGCGCTCACCACAAAGCCGCGGCCGACCGCAGTGGATGCGCCGAGGTGACGACGCAGCACTTGCCTAACGACACTTTCCTTCCATTCACCGTCCGTCTGCCAGTGCTTGTTCTCGATGATGAAACGAACTCTGTCCCTGAGAGCTTCTAGCTCTGCGGTCAACGATTTGAAATACTGCTCGACGCGCATACAACTCCACCTCTGCTGATAGACCGTAATCTCGCCAACCTGCGAGTCCGCCCGCAGCTTATCGTGAAAATTGGCTAAAAAGCAGAGGATCTTGGGATTCCAGCACACCCTGTGTCCTGCGCGACCCAAGGATCATTGGTCTTGAGGGCCAACGATCGTGACAACGCAACTGCGACCTTCGGCCTGGTCAGCCGAGGATCGAAGCCGGCACCTGCGCGAAGGGTGACGGAGATTTGTGTGATCAAGGTGGGCGCGAGCGCATAGCTTCAAGCCGCGTTGGGCTGAATTCCCTTGGCGGCAATTTCGGTTCCCAACTTCCATTGACATTCTATGTGGCCACGGATAGGCTCCACATAGAACGTCTATGGGAAATCGTATCCAACTTCTCCAGGGCACGCTGGATCTTCTGATTCTTCGCGTGCTCCAACTCGGTCCAGCGCACGGTCATGCGATTGCCAAGGCTATACAGCGAAGCTCCGACGAGGTGCTCCTGGTCGAAGAAGGCTCGCTCTACCCAGCCCTTCACCGGTTGCTCAAACGTGGGTGGATCGACTTTGAGGAGGGCGCGTCAGCGAACAACCGGAAGGCAAAGTTCTATCGGCTCACGGCGAAGGGCCGTAAACAGCTTCTCGTCGAGACCACGAAGTGGGAGAAGCTGACGCGGGCGATTGCACGCGTGCTGAGGCCGGTATGAAGAGGCATCCACTCGACGGCCTCGATGAGGACATCCGCGACCACATTGCGCGCGACACGCAAGAGAACGTCGAGAGAGGGATGAGCCTGGAAGAGGCACGACGTCAGGCGATGTTGAAATTCGGGAACGTTGGCCTGGTTAAGGAAGATACGCGAGCGGTGTGGATTCCGGTCTGGTTCGACCAGCTTGGCCAAGACGTTCGATACGCGTTGCAAATGGTCCGTCGGAACCTTGGATTCACGATGATCGCCGTCTTGACGCTGGCGCTCGGCATCGGTGCGAACACGACAATATTCGCGATCGTCAACGCGCTGCTGCTACGGCCATTGCCGGTTGTCGAGCCGGACCGACTGATCCGGATCAGCCGAGGCCAAGAAGCCGGGCTTTCACTCCCTGTGTTTCGCGAAATCAGGTCGGGGACGCAGGCTCTCCGTGCGATCTCGGCAACCCTTTCCATGGAGTCTGACCTGGACGTCGACGGCAACAGTCACTTTGCCGCCGCCGAGTTCGTCACGGCGAACTACGCCGACGTGCTCGGCGTTGGTGTCTCCTTCGGGCGCTGGTTCCTGGACGACCGCGAGCCAGCCGCGGTGATCAGCGACGCCGTCTGGGAGCGGCATTTTGCTCGGAGCCCTCGCGTCCTGGGTCGAATGATCCGATCCGGTACGGACGTATACACGATCGTAGGCGTGGCACCGCGGGAGTTCATCGGTGTGCGCGCACCGCTGCGGACGGATTTCTGGGCGCCGATCGAGACGCGCTTCCGCCCTATGACCGAAGAGGAAGAGCGGCGAGTCGCGCAGATGATGACGTGGTTCGGGCGGCTCCGTCCTGGTGCGACCGCGACGCAGGCCGCCGCCGAGCTGAATGCGCTCGACAGCCAAACGCGCCGTAGCGGAACGACTGCACGCATCGAGCGTTCGACGCCGATTGCGGCCGAAGTCGTGCGGGCGCTCCCGAGTGCTGGGAATCAACGTCTCGTCCGCATGCTCACGACGCTGATGGCCGCTGTCGTTGCGGTGGTGCTGATTATTGCCTGCGTGAACGTGGGCCATCTGCTATTGGCACGCGGTGCGCTTCGACAGCGCGAGTTTGCGCTCCGCCAGGCACTTGGTGCGTCACGAGCCAGGCTTCTCCGGCAGCTTTTGACAGAGGCGTTGGCGTTCGCCGTCGGTGGGACACTTTGCGGAGTCGTCTTGGCTCTATGGACTGGTGGCCTGCTCCAACGATCGCTGCCTGCCGCCGCCGGTATGTTCGCGCTCCAGTTGGATCTGTCGCTCGATTGGCGTACGTTTGTGTTTGCCGCCGGTATCTGCGTTGTTACCACCGTGCTCTGTGGTCTGTTGCCGGCGTGGCGTACCTCCGGAATGCCTCGCATGGGTCACGGCATTCTAGGTGCCGGCACCCGAGGGCGGCCCGTGGGACTCGTAGCCCAAGTCGGGATGTCCCTGGTGCTGCTGTTCATCAGCGGCAGCTTAATAGCGGCGTTGCTCAGGCTGTACACAACGGATCCGGGGTTTGAGGTCGCGGGCCGTCTGTATGCCTATACTTTTCTCCCGTCTCCCCCCTTCCCGCCGAACGCTCGTTACGACGTGTACGCGAGGGCACTTGATCGGTTGCGGGCCCTGCCTGGCGTGCGCACGGCGGCTCTTACGTCGTCATTGCCGCTGATACCCCCCGGGTCCGAGTGCACCTCGCTATCCTTGGAGTCACCCATACGGGTGACAAGCAGCGCCGTGGACGCGACGTACTTTGACACGCTGGGCATCGAGCGCGTCGCCGGACGTGTGTTCGCGGCCGGTGACCTGACCGACGCCGCGGCCTCGGTCGTGGTGACTGAGAGTCTGGCACGACGGCTCTGGCCGGATCGACCTGCTGTCGGCGAGCGCCTCATGATCGGATGTAACGGCCCGCAGCCGGCGATTGTCATCGGCGTTGTCCGCGACTCCGCAATCCGGGCAGTGGGCGAGCCGCCACAACCACATGTCTATCGCGTCTTCGCGGCGCCCCACGCGGGCGCACTCACGGCCGTGCTCCTACACACGACAACTGATCCGACCGGGCTGACCGAGACGGTACGCCGTACGCTGGTCGGCCTTGCACCAGGGATCCGCGTATACGCGGTGCAGCCGCTCGATCTGCACGTTGAACGATCCTTCGGTCAGCTTCGATGGGTTGCAGGTGTCTTGATCGTCCTGGGTTCATTGGCACTTGTGCTCGCGGCAGTCGGCCTTTCGGGGGCTGTCGCCTACCGCGTCAGCCAGCGCACGCGTGAGATAGGCCTTCGCATGGCACTGGGAGCCACTCGCCGCAATGTCTTTCGCGGTGTTCTGAGTAACAGTCTCGCCATTGTGCTGGTCGGTGTGGCAATCGGCGAACTCGTCGCGGTGGCTCTAAACAGCTCCGTAGCGTCCCTGCAAGAGAATATTGGCCCGACGCCCGTCTCGACGCACGTGGCTGCCGGACTGATCTGGATCGCGGTCGGTCTCGCTGCGAGCTATGTGCCGGCCGCCCGGGCCGCACGGGTCGATCCCGTGGTGGCCCTCCGAGATGAGTGAGTAAACCCAGTTATCCGGCTTGATATCCAGCTCGCATGCTCGACGTCCAGTCCCTGACCAAGCGATACGGCGCGCTCACGGGCATCCAGGATGTCTCATTCGCTGTCCGCCCCGGAGAGGTTCTCGGACTGCTCGGTCCCAATGGGTCTGGCAAAAGCACGACAGTCAAAATCCTGACGGGTTTGTTGCAGCCGACAAGCGGAACAGTCTCCCTTGACGGCACCGACACGTTCGTTGATCTACAAGCATACAAGTCGACAATCGGCTACGTTCCGGAAGAGCCGTATTTGTACTCCTATCTCACTGGTCCGGAATACCTCCAGTTGGTCGGACGCCTTCGGCGCATTCCTGACGCAGTGCTCGATGACAAGATCGAGCGCTTCCTCAAGCTCCTCGGCATCTATGACGATCGGTATCAAACGCTCTCGTCGTACTCCAAGGGCATGCGGCAGAAAGTCCTCATCGCCGCCGCCGTGCTCCACAACCCTCGCATCGTCATCCTGGACGAGGCGTTTTCTGGTCTCGACGTGAGCGCTGCGCGAGTGCTGAAAGGTTTTATTCGTGCCCTGGCCGACGACGGAAAGATCGTGGTATTTAGCTCCCACGTACTCGAAGTGGTCGAGCAGGTGTGCTCGCGCGTCGTGATTCTCAAAGACGGCCGGATCGTCGGCCACGACTCGGTGACAAATCTTCGCAACACCCTTCGACTTCCGTCGCTCGACGCGGTCTTTGCGGCGCTCACGGCGGAAGAGAATGTGGAAGACCGGCGACTGGAGCTCATTCGAGCCATGAAGGCGTAACGTGTTCGAGCTCCGCGACTCGAAGCCGTCGATCGCGGACCGCCTCGCTGCCCGCGGTGCAGCGTGGCCGGCGTGGCGCTCGCCGTTTGGCGTCTTGTGCCGCACTTTCTTCGCGCAGTTCTTTACGAGCGAAGTCGTCACCTCGGACATGCGGCTTCGTCAAGCGATGAGTGGAGTCCTCGCCTTCCTCCTCATGCCAGGCATGATGATGATGTCGGGTGGCCTAAAGGAGCTTGACAAGGTTGCGCTCCAGGAGCGACACCTTCATGTCTCAGGCATGCTCGAGCCGGTGCTCGCATCCCTCGCGGCGGCCCTTATTACGTACTCGATGGTGACGGTCAGCTTTATTGCCGTCCTTGAATGGGATGCGCTCGGCTTCGATCGGCGCGATGCGATGGTGCTCGGACCGTTGCCCGTCCCTAGTTCCTCGATCATCGGCGCCAAACTCGCAGCGCTGGGCGCGTTGCTCGTAGCCGTCTCCGGGTCCATCAACCTGACGCCGACGGTGTCGTTCGCGCTGTCGACAGCCGCCTTTTTTGGGCCGATCGCATTTGTTCGATACCTCGCCGCGTACGTCGCGGCAACAATCGGCATCGCGGTCTTCGCGTTTGCCACCATCGTGACGATTCGCGGCACCATTACGCTCGTCGCGGGCCCTCACCTTGCGTCCCGCCTCGGCGCGCTCCTGCAATTTCTATTCGTCGGCGCGCTGCTGACGTTGTTGTTCCTCGGCATCACGGCCAGACCCGGACAGGCCAGATTGATCTTGTTCGAAGCGGGAAGTGCCGACTGGTTGCCGACCGGCTGGTTTCTCGCGCTCTTTGAGCGCGTGCGCGGAGGGGGACAGCCTGAACTCGCGGCGCGCGCGTGGCGAGCCGTGCTGGGAACGACGGCTGCTCTCTCGGGAGCTGTCCTTGTGTGCGTTGCCGGCTTCAAGCGTCAGAGCCAGCTTGCGCTCGCGCCGTCACCTTCGGTCGGAACATTCGCTGGCGTGCGCGTGGGCCGGGCGTTAACTCGATTGATGACCCCGGGCGATCCGGTTGCGGAAGCAACCGCGGCCTTCATTCTGCGGACGCTGGCGCGCTGCCGCGCACAACAGGAACTGATTGCAATCAACGCGGCGCTGGGCGGCGCGATTGTGATCGCGGGATTTGTGAGAGGGCCTCACGATTTGGCGTCGCTGACGCGTCCCCGCACGGCGACACTGTGGATACCGCTGGTTCTGGCGTATTCCCTCACGATCGGACTTCGCGCGTCGTTTTACGTACCAAGCGAACTTCGCTGCTCATGGACGTTTCGTGCACATGGCCCCTATCCAACAACCGCGTATTGGTCCGCCACACGAGCATCAATGATCGCGTTCGTCGTGCCGCCGACGGCGATTGTAGCGGCGGCCATCCTCACTCCACTCGTCGGCGGGCGCATGGCGGCGATTCATACGCTCTGCATGTGCGCCGTCGCCATCTTCCTGATCGAACTCGTGGCCTTGACGGTCAGCTTCGTTCCGTTTACGCGAGCGTACCCACCAGGACATGCGAATCTGAAGAGCCTCTGGTGGCTGTACGTGCTCGGGCTCTTCGCATTCGCCTATTGGCCCGCGCGTATTGCGCTTTCGTCGATCCAGGACCCCGCTCAAATGATCGAAATGGCAGCAGCGCTCGCGGTCGCAATTGGCGTCCTCGAAATCATTGGCCGGCGCAGGAGCGTGCACTGGTCCGCCCAAGCGCTCGATGAGCAAGGGGACGATCCGGATAGCATTACGGTCCTCGATATCGGAACGCTGATTCAACGCACCCATGCCGATCGATGACGCGCAATCACGGATTCGTACTAATTCCGAACGGCTCGGCCAGTACTGGCTCGCCTCGCGGCCGGTCAACGGCCCCGGTAGTTCCATCGAACGAGTTACGAGGCCGGGAACATGCCAGACGCGAGAGTGAGGCGGTTGGCGGTTCATGGTCGGTATGGCAGCACGGTCAAACTGAGACTCGCACAGGGTTACCGGGTTTGATGCCTTCAACGCGGCCGTGCTAGCTCAGACCGCACGTCGCCAGGCTGCAGATAATGGTGGTTGCGAGACCTAGCAACCAAACGCGTTCCTCGCGGGTAACGCCGCAGTGTAGAGGCCTGGGTGGTGGTGTTGTTCGATCGTCAGCCTATTAAGGCCGATGCCGGCTGCGAGATATCTTCGATCCTCGGCTTACTTGGCCGAGGATCGATCTTGCAGAGATGATCGCTTACAAAGCCGAGCATCACATCGAGAAACCTGACGAAGAAGGCAGCGAGCGGCGGCACATTGCAGCTATCGTGATCGTGTTCCGCCAGAGTGCAGGATTGCCCAAGTCAGTGGCGTCCACGGATACGGAATTCCATAGACCTGCGGCGGCTGTGACAGTGGTGTGCCGTCTAATCGCCGCTGGGTAATGGGCTTGGACGTCGATGCGGGCATGTTCGGACCAAACACGACGCGTGAATGGTCTGGTATGGGAAAGACGTTCGTACGATTTGACAATCCGGGAGAACTCGCGAGGATGTGGGCGGCTTCCGTAGCAGCCATGCTCTGCGGGCACGACACCGCGATCACCGCAGCGATGATACTGACAACACACATACAATTCTCCCTACATTAGAGAAACTGGCGATCCTCGGGTTCTAGAACCGATGATCGCCAATCGGAAGTCATCGCGCTCGTGACGTCGGTGTTCCTTCATTCTTGCGGCCGCAACTTGCGCAACGCACGGGCGGCTCGATCCAAGGCCCCTTCAAGGCGAACCGCGTCCTCGGCTTTGTCGCCTAACTCACGTCGCAGTTTCGTCGAAAGCAAAAGTGCCGGCTGAAGAGCATTCGCGATCTCGTCGAGCGCCTGTCGCAATTCACTGTCGTTGGGCATGTCACCATGGACGCTCGTTTCCCGGCCAGATGGAAGCACTATCTTCGTGACCGATTGTGGGCCACATGATCATCGGCCTTTCGGGCCGAGAATCGAAGCGATCACTGGTTCCACGGGCCGATAGTCACCTCCACCATCGCCAAACGTTCGCTCCGACAATCGGCCTTCCAATCAGAGCGACACAGAGCGAATGTGCGTGTGGAGGTCAACAATGCCAGTTGGAGAAGACATCGCGTCAACCGAGGTCGGGAGGGTTATCACGCTAGGTAAGCTGATCGGTGCATACCTGAAGGATTATGACGTCCGAGAGTTTCGTAGCCCCAGTACGGCACGTGGCCGCGTGGTGCATTTGCGGCGATTCTTCAAAGACGAGTGTTTGCCGCAAGAGATCACACCGCAGCGAATCCGAGACTACCAGGTGGCGCGTCGCGAGGAAGGGGCAGCCACTGCCACAATCAACCGAGAAACCTCCGCACTGAGTCGTATGTGTCGGGTGGGCGTTGAGCTGGGCTGGCTGTCATCGGTTCCCACCTTCCCGGGGCGTCTTCGCGAGAATCCGCCGCGTCAGGGCTTTTTCGAACATCACGAGTACGTTCGCGTTCGAAAGCATTTGCCTCCGCCGTATCAAGACGTGCTCGATTTCGCCTACTACTCGGGTTGGCGGAAACACGAGATTCTGGATCTCACCTGGGACGAGGTCGATCGCCATGGCGGCGTGATTCGCTTGAACCCAGATCGATCGAAGACCCAAGTCGGCCGTGTCCTCCCAATATCAAAGATCCTGGGTGACGTGCTGGACCGACGCCTGAAGAAACGCCGGAACGGGAGCCCACTCGTGTTCCGCAGAGATCACGTCACCGTGCGAGGGTGGCGTCGTGCGTGGCCAGACGCGTTCAGGGCCGCGAAATTGCCGAAGCGCCTTCTCCATGACTGTCGGCGCACGGCGGCGCGGAATTTGATCCGTGCGGGCGTTCCCGAACGCGTGGCAATGATGCTCACCGGTCACAAAACGCGTGCCGTGTTCGACCGTTACAACATCGTCAATGAGCGCGAATTGGTTACGGCCGGCGAGCAGTTGGTGGCTTATCTTTCACGAACACCGGCAAGGTCAGGAGTCAAATCGGCCGGCAGACGGCGCGTGCACGAGCAGACTGCCAACGATTCATAAATCCTCGGCTGGGTTAGGCCCATGTTGACATCACCTAGAGCAGTTCGCCACGTTGGTTGGCCACCAGAGATGCCGCTTCGATTCTTTGGCGGCTCGCCAACGCTACTTTATTGACGAATCGTCACCTCACGCTCTATTCATGCCGAAGCGCTTTGATCGGGTCCAACGCAGCCGCGCGCCGAGCGGAGAGATAGCACGCAAGACCTGAGGTGAGGAGTAAAACCAGCACGACCGCGCCGAGCGACAAGGGATCGGCCGGAGCAATTCCGAAGAGCGCACTCCGCGCGCCTCTGGCAATCGCGATGGCTGCACCCAACCCGACGATCAGCCCGATAAGGACCGGACGCATGCCATTCGAAATGACCCAGCCCATGACATCGCTCCTCATCGCTCCGAGCGCCATGCGAAGCCCGATGTCGCGCGTACGGCATGCGACGGAGTAGCTAACCACGCCGTAGAGGCCGACTGCGCCAAGGAGTAAGGCGAGCAGCGCAAACAGCGAAATCAGCATCATCTGAAAACGCCGTTCTGCGACCGTTTCGGACACGATCTCTCTCATCGTCTGCACAGTCGGAATCGGAAGGTTGGGATCCATCTCCTTAATCTCAGCGCGGACAGCCGGAGCCAGTGCCGCCGGATCCTGGGCGGTTCTCACAACAAGCGTCATTGGCCCGCTTGCCCACTGCTCGTGCGGACGATAGATGAGTAACGGCGGCTCGCGATCAACGGCGCCAGGGTGAGCATCTCCCACCACGCCGGCAACTGTGATCGGCGTTCCTGTCACATCGCCTTGGCGAAGGGAGCGACCCACGATTGCTTGTGGGCTTTCGCCAGGCCACATGCTTCGGGCTAGAGACTCGCTGAGCAAGGCCACCGGCATCCTCTCATCGGCGGTGAAGAGCCGCCCTGCACGCAACGAGGTGCCGCTCGCGGCAAAGTACCCGGCCGTCACACTCCGAATCATGGCCACAGGCCGCGATAGAACCAGGCTTCGGAAGTTCGTGTCGGTGACGTGAAAGATCGTGCGGCTCGCACCCGACGAACCAGAGACCGCAGGCAGATCGCTGATGGCCCCGGCGGCCACGATGCCCGGTAGTCCTCGAACGTTCTCCGCGAGATCGCGATAAAACGCCGCTCGTCCCACGCCGCTTGAATAGCGTTGGCCGAAGAGCGATAAGTTGACGGCGAGCACACGCTCGATTTCGTAGCCGCGATCGGCGTGCATCACATTGATGAAGCTGTGAAGCAGCAATCCAGCGCAGGCTAGGAGCACGGTTCCGAGCGCCATTTCCACTCCCATCAACACGTGCCGGACTTGTGCCGCTCGGCCGCCTCCACGACTCGTCCTTGCGCCTTCTTGAAGTCCTACCGCAATATCTTTTCGATAGGCGTGCCAGCCCGGGAACACTCCGCACACGATTCCTGTGAGGAGGCTGGCACTAATCGCGAATGACAGTACCGGGAGATTCAGGCGCGTATCGGCCAGAACGCTGACATCACCAGGACCGTAGGACGCCAGCACGCCAGCGAAATATCTGGCAAAGACGGCTCCGATCGCTCCACCGAGCAAGGCAAGCAGCGCCGTTTCGGTGAGCGTCTGACTGACGATCCGCGCGCGTCCCGCGCCGAGTGCAATCCGCGTGGCGAACTCGGGTGCCCGGCTGGCGACTCTTGCGAGAAACAGACTGGCAATGTTGACGCACGCCGTGAGCAACAGCAGCGCCGAGGCAGCCAGTATGAGTAATAGAGGCCGTCGGACCTTTCCCGCATAAATGTCCCGGATGGGGACGAGCTTGATAATCGGCTCAGTCTTGATCCCGGGCAGCTGTGCCCGAATCTGCGCGAGCAGGAGGGATGCCAGTTGCCGGCCTCCATGCTCCAGATCTGCGCCGGGCCGAAGCCGAACGAGCAGGCCATGATCCCAACTCTCGTTCTTGAGCTCATTGACAGTAGGAGCAATTGGTTTCCAGATGTCCACACGGGAGGCGAAGGGAATCAGTGAATGGAGCTGCGTTCCTGCAGGCACTAAGAGTGAGCCAGAAGCGATTCCGACCACCACGTGGCTCGTGCCATTGATGTCGATCTTCTTGCCCACGAGAGCCGAGTCAGACGCATATCGCCGGCGCCATAAGTGGTCGCTGATCACGACGACATTTTCGTGGCCCGTCTGTTCTTCTTCGGGAGAAAAACCCCGGCCGCGCGCGATCCCACCACCCAAGAACGCGAAAAAGTTGGCCGAGACTCGCGCGCCGCCAAGACGCTCCGGCTCACCGTCACCGGTGACGTTGCATTCCCATGGTCTTAAGGCAGTCATGGCCGCGAAAGCCGTCTCCGCCTTGCGCCACTCGAGATACACCTGAAGCCCAACAGGCATGCTCGGGAATTGCTCGCGCCGCTCGGGAAAGATGATCTCGACGCTGTAGATCTGCTCGGGTTGGGTGTACGGCAGCGGTTTCAGAAGCACTGCATAGACGACGCTAAAGATTGCGGTATTCGCTCCGATCCCGAGCGCGAGGGTAAAGAGGACAGTCGCGGAAAATCCCGGACTCCTACGCAGAGAGCGGAAGGCGTAACGGACATCTCGGACTAACCGATCGAGCCACTCCGTACGACGTTCATCGCGGCACTCGTCTTTCGCAAGATCGACCGAACCGAACTCGCGGTGAACACGCTGCTTCGCTTCTTCCGGACTAAAGCCCTGATTCACATAGTCGGCGATCTGGCTCTCGAGATGAAAACGCAGCTCGGCATCCATTCGCCGTTCCCAATTCCGCCGTGTGAAGCGGGAATACCAGGGCATCTAGACCCTCACTCTGCGGTTTTCATCACCAGCGCAATCGCCTCACACAGGCGGTTCCAACCGGCGGTTTCTGCGTCCAGTCGCTGGCGGCCCGCTTTGGTGAGACTGTAGTATTTCGCTTCTCGCCCACCGTCATTGGTCCTCCACTCCGATCTGAGTAACCCTCGATTCTCCAGCCGATACAGCGCAGGATACAGAGAGCCCTGCCGGATTTGGAGCGCGTCCTTCGAGATCTGTTGAATCCGCTGGACAATGGCGTACCCATGAATCGGCCGCAGAGCTGCGACCTTCAGGATCAGCATGTCGAGCGTTCCTTGCAGGAGTTCTGCGTCACCGGCGGTTCGGTTGTCGTGCCTAGCCATTCGAGGTATGACGCTACGTCACAATGCCTAGGATGTCAAGGCATCTAAAAGCGGGAGATTCGATCGCCGATATGCCGGTGCGCCGAGATCGCGAGCTAACATTCTGTCTTCAGCCGCAGCGCCTCACGCACCTCAGCTCGTTGGCTAAGGCGTGTGGGATGGACTTTCTGACTTCTCTAGGTTAGAACGCCGCTTCGTTTCGACGAGGTGCTGCTTTGATGGCTTCAAAGTCCAACTTGTAGCTGTAGACGAGCTTGCGCCGGGACTCTGTCAACTGTGTTCGAGCCAGGCGGCTAAAGGCCTCATTGTAGATGTCCTGCGGCACCTTCGATTCCTCGAGCACCGCTCGAGCAGTGTTTAGAACGTCTTCCAATGATAGCGAACTCGCAAAGTTGCGAAAGCGAGCTTCGTGCCCCACCAGTCGAGCCGTACGCGCCCGGCTCGCCAGCGGCGAGTAGTGAATCACCGTCGTGATTTCTCTCGGGAATTCGCGCAGGGTCAGATGTTCAGCGACAGCATTTCCTACAGCAATGACACGGGCGCCAGGTGCTGCGATCAGATCGATCTCCTCCTTCAGCAACCCGTACCACCGTTCGTAGCGGGCACCTCTGGCGGCGCTCGCTTGTTTGACAAGCATCGCTCCTTTCGAGAAGTCGGTGATGTGGTAATGCTGACCCTGCTCGCACAGAAAGCGCCGCACCGAAAAGTGCAGTAGCATCGGCTCGATATCGGAAAGGAAATTTCTGAACCCCGAGGCGACCCTCACCCGAGCCTCGGCCACCGACCGAGCCCAATGCCCCAGAGATGGCTCCATAGAGATCAGGATGTAGTTGACCCGTGTCCTCGGTTCGGGGTTGGGCAGGTAGACGTGACCGTCCGATTCGGCGAGGACTTTCATCCTGCGCTCTAGGTCACGGTATGCGCCTCTCACTTCTTCTTCCATTCTCTTGAGCAAAGCCCTCTTAAAGTTTATAGGGACAGCAGCATTTTCGCGCTCATGGGGCTTCGAGTCCTGAGGATAGTCGCTTCCTCATCGGTCGATTTCAGCGACATTATCCGCGGTGTTCGGAGCGCCAATTGCCAGCTGACCTTTACTGGTAGCCTGCCGGTGCAACAGCCGAAAGAGTAGTCGCCAGGCGTTACAATTTTTCGGGAACAATCGCCCTTTAGGCGGCCAAAGATCACGCGATCGCTGGTGGTGTGCATGCCCTGGTGGTCTGCATGCCGAGGATCAGTTTCGGGATCGCGCCGTCCAGCCTGCGCCTGCTTTTTTGCTCTCGATAGGGCACCGTCGTGGCCCCGAGATGTAGGATCCCAGTGATGTGCTCGACAAAGGACCTTCATCAGAGGATCACAGCCTTTCACACCCTAGCGGTAGCTGATCCGCATCACCGATATCGCTCGTGGGAGCATTGCTACCGATTCTTCAGGTCTAGGACGCGAGAGGCCATCCTCGCGGAGAAGGATGCAGCCGCACTCCACCTCGGCTTCTACCTCGCCAGCTGGGGAATGTATCGGGGATCCAGCTTCCTCCTGAGGCGCGCCTATACGGTCCATATTGGCGTCGTCGAGCAAATCGCGTCGCCTCAGTTCTCCGAGCTATGGGAAAGAGAGATCGGCGCCGAAGAATCGGACACGCGGCTAGTTGAACCGATCCTCGACGTGGTTGCTGCCGTTAAGCAGTCGTACGCACCGTTTGGGGCTGCAACGGACACGCTCGCGACGAAAGTGATCCTCGGCACCCTTGGATGTTTACCCGCTTGCGACCGATTCTTTATCGATGGCTTCAAGCAGTCGGGCCATCGCTACTCATACCTCAACAGTCGGTTTGTAGAGAGGATTCTTCAATTCTGCACCGACTGCCGCGCCGAGCTGAGGAGCGAGCAAGTCAGAGTCGAGGCCGCTGGCGGAATGTACTATCCTCTTATGAAGCTTACGGACATGTACTTTTGGCAGATCGGCTACGAGACCGCGGCGCAAAAGGCAGGCGGAGAACCAGAGTTATCCGAATAATGTGGCGCACCATAGGCCTGTGATCTTTTGGTTTAAGAGACCGAGGATCGTTGCCACGAATTAGTCGCTTCCCCCTTCTCTCGATCCCGTTTTGTACAGGACGCTCCGAGCATTGACGCGCCTTTCCGCGCGGGAGTTAGGGATTCACGGTCGCCTCACAAATGAACCGCTTATCGACGTCATCAAACGGTCGAAAAATACCGGTTTTCGAATCAAGCGAGAACCGGTGTTCGCAGATTTCACTTTGAAAACGACTCCACAGTTCCGAAACCAGCCACTCGAAAGTCGGTTTGTGCCCACCGGCGAAATGGAGCGATGTGAATAGACGCTGCGGAGAGGGCTCTCGGCCAATCACCGGGTCAGCGGAAAGGTTTCGAAGCCACAGCGTGGCGACCGGTTGATGAATGGTCGTGCAATGCTGAAAGCAGACAACTCGCCTATCGGTTACACCCAAGCCGGGATCGTCGTCATACATCGACGCGAGCATCGACCGCAGTGAGCTCAGGCCACTTTTCGAATCAAGCTGTTCTGCCGAGGAGTGAAGCGCTCCGACCAGAAAAGGAGGTGTGAGCCCAGTCCGTCCTCTCCTTTGCCATTCGCGCAGGAGCGCAGCCCATTTCTGCATAGGTCCGGAAAGTCTACAGCAGCCCGCTGCCGTATCGGCGCCATCGTTGCACCACCATGGCCAAATCGCCGTTGCAATCGAGTGCTCCGTCGATTGCGTTTCTATGAGCGGCCGCTGGCTTCCTAGAGCCAGGGTCGGTTTAGATCTCTGATTACACCTCTAGAAAGACTGCAGCGTTTCATAAGTACTCACGTACGGCCGGTCATTTTCGCACGCTCGCCTCTCCATGACCTCGAGCGGAGTCGATGCCGTCAGCCGTGAGTCATCGAAGTTAACCTTTGGCGAACAGTTGCGTTGTATAAAACATGCTGTCCACAGCTCTTCTCGTCGCAATTACGCTTCCGGCTCTGACTGGTCCGTTCAACGTGGGCCGAGTCACTCTCCATCTGACTGACCAGACGCGCCTCGAACCTCTTCCCTCACCGCCAACCAATCGCGAGCTCATGGTAGATGTGTGGTATCCGGCAGAGTCCTCCAGTGAACCCATAGCCCCGTACATTGACGCGGCGACGTTCGAACAGGCGCTTGGCGCCGCGGGGTTTCGGCGACAATTCTCAGGCGCGACCGATGTCGTTCGCGAGGGACGCATTGAAACGCACGCGCGACTTGGTGCCCCCTTCGTGCGTTCACTGCGCAGTTGCCCGGTCATCGTCTTCTCGCCTGGAGGCGGGATGGCCAAAGAACAGTACTCGGCACAACTCGAGGATCTCGCAAGTCAGGGCTACATCGTCGTCGCGATCACGCATACATACGACGGCATCGTGAGTGTGTTTCCCGACGGTCGCACCGTGATCCACGACAGCAAACGCTGGCCGACAATTCCCTCATTTGAGGGCGAAAACAATCTCAATCAGCTGGAGTGGCACGCGGGAGATATCCGATTCGTTATCGACGAACTGGTTCGCTTAAGCCAGGGGCGCGCGTCTCCACCATTTGTCCAGCATCTCGATCTCGCGAGAATCGGGGCATTCGGGCATTCGTTCGGAGGAATGGCGGCCGCCCGAGCGTGTCAGCTCGATCGGCGCCTGCGCGCATGTCTCAATCAAGATGGCGCCGAAGCGATGAAGCCATTCCGACTCGATGCGCGCGGATGGGGCATGGACCAACCTTTCATGTACATCACCAGGGATGCCGAGCGTGTTGCCGTTCCAGACGAAGACATCGCTGAAATGAAAATCACGCGCCAGCAGTTTGAACAACTCTATGCGAGGCTCATCGCCGCGCGGGATGTCGCATTCGAGCGAACCGGCGGTGGAAGCTATCTGGTCAGGCTTCGGACTGCGGAGACCTCTCACATGGACTTCAGTGACTTGCCGCTTCTCGGCGCTCGAAACAGTTCAGATGCCGAGAAGCGCGCGGCAACGCTGGCAATCATTCGGAGCTATACACTCGCGTTCTTCGATCAGACTGTTCGGGGGAAGCGATCAACGCTTCTTGAAGGCGGAAACAAGAAGGAGCTTGTCGTGGCGATGCGTCGATTTCCGCCGGCGCGTCGGCGCTAGTGGTTTCGTTCGACCGTGTCTGAACCAATTGTCCTTCCCGCGTAGCCTGCTGATTGATCGGTAGCAACGATCAGTCTCCAAGCGCAAACTATCCCTTCCGACACATTGCGGCGTTTATGAGTTCTTAACCGCAGAACGCTGATCAGTGGTCTGCATGGCCGAGGATCACGTTGTTCATCTCGGATGAGTGCGCTGTCGGCTGCTCGGAGCTGTTGGACCTACTGGCGAGTCCTCGCAGCAATCAGACACGTTGGAGGTCCGCCTGTCAGTCCCTTATCGCGGCCTGAAGAATGTCTCGATGGCCGGAAGCAACGCATCAGCGGTGGCAGGTGTGAAGTCGGGAGATTCTGCCAGAATAATGTGAGTGAAATGACGACCTGCGAACTGGTCGATCGGAATGGCCGTGAACGGCACTGGGGGTTCTAAGCGATCAGGCCGCGCCAGTCGCGGGTCCTGCGGAAGGTTCGCATAATACTTCAGCTGCAACATGCCAGATCGGGAATCGAAGTCCTGGAAGAGGTATGGGTGCAGATCACCTGGTTCATTCAACTCTTCGCTGCCGTTGGAAAACGACAATCTAAGTTCCTGAACATCTATGGATCCGTCCTCTTGGACGATTTGCAATTGTATCGGTGTAGCCGGAGTGACGTCGGTGGTGGGCTCAATCTTCGGCGATGGTGGGTAAACATAAGTGAGAGAGGCCAGCCATTGCGCCGCGACGGCGAACGCGAGATAGCTACCTGCGTTCAATCCTGAAGGGCCACGACGCGGGATCACACGGTTTTCGAGCGGCTCAGCCAGAAGCTCAGTCATTAGATACACCCAACTTGAATCGCCCAGTCCTAAGTCAGCGTGTGCGTCGACATGAATCACCTCGAACGGTGCGGTTAGAATTCCCTGCTCAAGCCATTCCAACCACGTATCGAATGCCTCATCATGATCTTGGACGCGGCGACCAGGTAATGGGGCGCTCTGCTTGAGGGCGCATTGCTCGGCTAGGAACCGCTCCACTTGCTCGGGCGACCACGACGTATAACCCTCTGGGTTCAACCGCCCGCCACGTGGCCAATAGGCGATAGGCCAAACAAACGCATCGAGATCGATATCAAGAATTCTGTCTGGCATATGGTTGCAAGTGTAGTCGCAGCCGAGGCGAGGGTCGACGGTGGAGAACTGATCATCGGTTCAAGAGACAGAGAACCTACAGCGGGTGAATCAGTAAGAAACTAGGCGACTTCCGAGAATCGGTCCCTACGCTCCCGCGCGTGTGCAAGATTGGTGTGGCGATGACGGACACTACTTTCGCGAAGGCATCGTTTCTGACAGCCATTCGGGGATCCGTTTCCACAAATCGAGCACATTCGCGCGGCTTGTAATAGTGTGTTCTTCTCCGTGGTAGCGCAACAAGATCGTGCGCTTGTCCTGTCTGTAAAGGGCAGTGAAGAATTCTTCCGCTTGCTGAATCGGAATGAAGTCGGACTCGCCGTGAATCAGCATCAGCGGCGTCTGGATCTTGCCAACACCGCCTATAGGACTCTGCGCGCGGTACCGATTCGGTTCCACCCACGGTGGAGCCCCGAGTCCCATGAACCCTTTCTCATGCTGGAGCATCCTCAGAATCTGCGCCTTTTCGGGCCGACCAGCGTCACCATAACGATATTGCCCATAGAACGTGCCGTAGAGACTCGACAGATTCGAGTAGCTGGCACTGGCAATCGCCGACCGGAAACGAGTCGTTTGCGTGAGGAGGCCAAGCGTCGCAAAGCCACCAGCGCTCTGGCCAAGGACACCGATACGATCGGAGTCAGCGATCCCGCGCGTAACCACAGCCTCAATCGCTGGTAACACACCCGATGTTAAGGGGGCCAGCGCATGGAATTCGGCTGGGTCTTTCGGTGCTGGCATGCTCGGCAGCAACACCGCATAGCCCAAAGCGGCAAACAACTGTGGATGGTTGAAGTAATTCTGAAACGGCGAGAAGCTGACCGGAACAGTCGCTCCGTACATCGTACCGGGATACACCATCGTCATCATTGGCAGGCGTGTCCCGGAGAGATAATCGGGCGGAAGAAGTAGCCACGCTGTCAAGGACCGGCCATCGGCCGAGGTGTACGAGATCGACTCGGTCCTGCCCAGCTTGACCTCGCGCATCCACTCATTACCCTTCCAAATCTCTGTGGCACGTTCGGCTCCATCGCTGATCCACAAGTGCGATCCATCAGTACCGTTCGCCACGTAAAGCGCCGCATCGCCCGTTGGCGCGAATGACAGTCTCCGCGCGTCTGGCCGGGGGAGTACGGGGGGTACTGGCTTCCCTGCCGGCTTGGACGTGTCTGGCGGCATCAACGACGGATCGACTTCCGCGCCAGACTGAGCATCGATGACGTGGCGCTGAGTGCCCCATTGCACTTCCGTATACAGAGTGTCTACATCGGGCACGTCTTTGAAGTACGACGAGATCGACTGGCCTGGTGTCTCGCGCAGGAATGCGATAAATCGCTGATCAGGCGAAACCGACACACGATGGATGGGCCCACGCGCCAGGACGGTTTGCACTTTGTTGCCCAAGTCCAACGCGACAAGACGAGCGCTGGGAGCATTGGTCGCACGACCTCTCGATTCCACCGCCGATACTGCCGGAACACGGGCCTCAAGGGCGGTTTTCCATCGGTCAGCGGCATTCCGCCCACGCAGAATGTCGAAATAGAGGGAACCGCTCTTCTCAGCACCGACATCCCACGCCAGTAGCGCGACACGATCGTTGCCGATCCAGACGATCGGTGGGTCATTCAGGCCAACACGAATGTCAAGGTCGCGAATGAGGGTTGGAGCTCTGTCACGGATATTCCAGATCCACGGCCGCACAGTCGCAGTGCCATCCACCGAAAGAAATGCCAGCCGTTGGCCATCGGATGACCACACCGCATTGAAGAACCCGAAGTACTCAGGCGCGTTCGAACTCAACGCGCGAAGCGTTCGTGTCTTTACATCGAGAATTTGAAGTTCGGCAGTGGGTACCGTGTCGAGCGACCGGCCTGGTCGGGTGAATTCAATACTGACGTAACGGCCGTCAGGCGACCATCTGGTTTGCCCAACTTGTCGTATGCGAAAGAGATCCTCTGGCTGGAAGAAGCGTTGCTGCTGCGCAGCGGCATTCAGCGCCAATGCCGCTACGAAAGGCACCACAAGGATCGTGTGAGACAGACGCGTCATGCTTGTATTGGACGGCTGTTTTTGACAAGAAGTTGTATATCTTATGCATCGACGCAGTCAAAAAGGCAAGGTTTCCCGCGTCCCGTCTCTCGGCCACGTCTCGGGCTGCACTGATCAGCTCCGGTTTCTGATCGGCCACGTTTGCATCCCCAGACGAGCGCTACCTATGCATGGTTTGATTGCCGTTCGCTCACCACATTCGCCAAAAGTAACGGTGATATATGGATTGAACGGCGTAGCTGTGATGAATGAATGGGAGCTGTACGCCGAATGAGATCATCGGTCCACGATCTCAATAACCGCCCACCGCAAGCGCCCGCTTCGCCGTTACATGCTGGCTGGCCATCGGCTTCCTAGGCCGAAGCGCACGGGCGGAGAGACCGCTCCCGAAGAAACGCGATCATCTTGTATACCGGCCGAGGATCAAAACACCTGGTCAACGTTACAGACTTTTCGCGCTTAAGCGCGCTGACCGCAAAGCTGTTTAGTCGCGACCGAACTCGGCCATCGCACCATTCAGTGGGAGTGTCCGCCGGACGTTCAGCGACGCGCTCGGCGGAGTCGGCGCGTCACCGAATGCAGAGTCGGCCGTGGTGGTACCCCGCAACATGAAGGCCTCGAAAACGTACGGCAGTCCCTCCGCTACAGCCAGCCGCAGGCCGTTCACGACATTGAAATGCAGATGGGCGCCGTTGGTGTTCCCTGAGTTCCCGACGCGGCCCAGCACCTGACCGCGCTTGACTCGCTGTCCAGCACGGACGGCCACGCTGCCCTGCTGCAGATGAGCATAATGAACATATCGGCTTCGTCCGACGTCAAGGACCACGTAGTTTCCACCAGCCGCGGACATTTCTGCGTCTTTGGGTGGAGGCGGCTCGAACAGCGGCGGGTTGTCAACGATGCCGTCGCGAGCGTCTTGGACGAGGCTGTCCGCCACCGCGACAACATCCATACCGAAACCTGGCCAGTCGGTGTTGGACGAGCCTTCAAGGACTCCTCGAACACCGCGACCGTTCTCCTCAAGGCCCATGAAATCAATGGCGTAGCGCTGTGGCACAGTGATTTGTCGGCTGTGTACCAGCATGCTGCCCCAGTGCGCGGCACGGTGGTCACCGGGGCCGTTGTGCGCGAGCCATAAGCCCCGACGAAAGGGTGAGCCTAAGACAAGCGCTTCAGCGTTCCGAATGCTGACACTCGCCTCGCCAACTGGAGCTGCGTCGAGGGCAGTGTATAGCTCGTGCCGCAAGGATCTCGGCGGCCGGACCCCATTCGGGATGGTCAGCCAGATGGATAGCACAGCGGTGGTCTCGCGGTGAATTAACCTTCCGTAGCGAATGCTGCGTGGCAGCTCCGGTCTCATGATGCGACCGTCGAGTTCGTCTGGTCCGTACGTCAGGAGAAGATCTCGTCCATTGAACACGCGCACGCGTTCGACTTGTAGATCCTCTCCGTGCGCCGTCAAGTGTACTTCGTACGCGAGGCAAATACGGCCAGCGCTACCTTGGATCGGTACGGGCAGCTCGCCGGCGCGAATGCTGATTTTTTGAGCGGGCTGCCCCCGCAGCACCGCACCAGGCGCACATAGCGACGCGAGCAGCGACGTCCCACAGCTTTGAAGAAATCGTCGACGCGTACGCAAGTCGCGTGCGGGCTCCAAGACGTTGAAGTCTAACCGATAGCCAGGAACGCGGAAGCCCTATTCAGAAGCCGTACGTGTAATGAATAGTCGCGAAGAATTACCGTCTTGGGCGGCGCCATCCGGACTCGGACAGCAGAAGATCATTGGGCTGCATGATCGATGATCACGCGGTCCGTGACTTGCATGGCCGGTGCTCGCCCTCGTATCTGTCCAACGAGGTTGCGGCCGACGATCGCCGCCCACTGAAATGAGCCAAAAGCCGGATGACCGGTTGGCCTGAAATAACCTGCTCAACAGGTTGTGGCGCGAGTGATGTTGAGTGCGGGGTTAGTGGCTCTCGAAAACCGCTCAAGCCGGAATTTCGACTGTTCGCACCGTAATACTGTAACTCTCAGGTCTGCTCCGCGATAGTGGCGGCAGGAGGTCACGATGAATACCGCCGCCACCGTTCTTGTTGTTGCATTACTGATACCGGTGCGTCTACTAGCTCAGAATCCGGACAAGCTGAGTATCGAAGGACTAGAGCAACTAAACGCCGCCCGAGCGTCTCGTACTGACGATGGCTACCGCCTTGCCGAGGAGACGTTCTCACGTGTGCTGGCGTCTTTTCCGAGTCATGCTCACGCCCTCGTGTATCGTGGCGAGGCGCGTATTATGCGAGGCGTGCTTGCGCTGCCGACCTCGTTCGAAATGGCGAGCGCATTCTTTGACTCAGGCATCTCCGACATGGACCGCGCAGTGTCGCTGTCGCCTATAGACCTTGCCGTCAGATCAGCGCGTGGTGTGACCTATGCCGAATTTCCCGACTTCTACAACAAGAAGGCGATCGCGCGGCAGGATCTTGAGGCCGCGATGGCCCACCCTGATTACGCGCGCTTGCCGGAGGCGCTTCGCACTCGCGTTGAGCGAGCCTTGAAACGCACGACCGATTCAGCGAAGGATAGGCTCAACCAGGTGCCGGCGACGGTCTCCCCAATCATGGTCGTGGCCAGTGTCACCTTGGAGCGGGTTCGGCCACCAGAACGGCCAGTGTGGATGAAAGACATTGTGGACGCGTTGTATCGATCCCCAGGAATCTTAGGCGTTCATACGGCGATAAGCTTTGAGCAACCGGGCATGTTTCTAATCTTTTCGTGGTGGCAGAACAAGCAATCAGTGAATGACTTCTATTACGCTGAGTCCCACCAGTCATGGATTCGCCAAGGTGGGCCTCCGGTGCCGACAACATATTTTGCGCCTGGTCCGACACAGGTCGGTATTGAGCTGTTTGCACCTTTGCCCGATGGCGTCCGAGCAGGAGGCCAATTCACACCCGCGGAAGCGATTGCGCCATGACCGCAGTTCTGCGTTGGCTCTGGCCTCCGGGTGCGCCTTCGCTGCGGCACTTTCCCGAGGCTGTTGTGCGGGCGGCTTCTTTCGGCGTCATTGCCGGAGTTCCGTTGAGCTTCATGTTTGCGCCGTCGACCGCGTGGCAGTATTTTCTCGATGAGCCGTTGACGTGGCTCCTTCGCGCCATGTCGGTGGGGGCGACGTTCTCCCTGTGTTTCTATCTCGCGTGTGGACTTCCCGTCAGTTATATCCTCAAGGCGGAGACAGATTTGGGCCGTTCGTGGCTCGTACCATCGGTCGCGATTGTTGGTGCGGCGGTCGGAGGCATCGCCGCACTGCTCGTTTTTCGAATCAATGGCCGTCAGATAACGGCCGAGACCGCACGACTGATCCTCATCGGTGCCGCGCTGGCAGTCCTTCTAACGTTGCTCTTGGCTGCCTGGTATCGTTTGCAGGCCGACAAAGAGATTGCCGATGCTCGCGCACAACAATGGGCACTCCAGGCGCAAATCAATCCCCATTTCTTCTTCAACACGCTCAACACCATTGCGGCGCTGATCCGTCCGAGTCCAGACGCCGCCGAACGGATGCTCGGACTCTTGGCAGATATGAGCCGCTATTCGTTCGGTAACGAAGCGCGACTGGTGCCACTACAACAGGAATTGGATTTTGCTGAAAAGTACCTCGAGATCGAGCGTGAGCGGTTCGCGGAACGAATATCGTGGTCGTTACCGGCTCGCGAGGATGTGCGAGGGCTCACGTTGCCGCCACTGACGCTCCAGCCACTTGTTGAAAACGCGGTGCGACATGGCGTGGCCCGCCGAATAGAAGGTGGGACGATTTCCATCGCATTGCAGCGCTCTGACCGTGCAGTCGTGCTCTCCGTGATGAACCCCGTTGAAGACGCACCCGCGACAGGCGACCTCTTCCGAGCAGGTCACGCTTTGTGGAACATCCGTGAACGACTGCAACTCACCTACGGAAGCTGCGCTGCGCTGACCGTGACGTGCGACGGCACCATGGTCACGGTCATGGTCTCGGTTCCAGTTGGACCATGATCACATCACTGATTGTGGACGACGAGAGGCCGGCTCGCACGCATCTGCGCCGCCTTCTGTCTGCACATGCGGATGTTGACGTGATCGGCGAGGCGGCACATGGGCTCGAGGCCATAGAGCGCGCCGAGGCCCTTCGTCCTGACGTGATGTTTCTGGACATCGAAATGCCTGGGTTGAACGGATTTCAGGTGATCACTGAACTTCGCCGACCACCCATAACGATTTTCGCCACAGCCTTTGACAAATATGCGATCCGGGCATTCGACGCCAATGCACTCGACTATGTGCTCAAGCCCGTTCAGGCCGAACGCCTGGCGCAGGCACTTACAAAGGTTCGCGCGATGATGAGTGACAATCATCAGGCGTACCGCACTGACCTGCACAAGACGGCGTTATCTCTCGCTGCGCCAACAAAGCTCGCAGGCCGGCGCGGCAATCGCTTGATGCTACTATCGCCCAAAGAGGTGTTATATGTGGCGATTGATACTCAGCTCACCTTTTTCCATACAAGTGGGGATCGGTTTCTGACCGACCGTACGATTTCAGAGCTTGAGCAGGTGCTCGAGCCTGTAGGTTTCGTCCGCATCAACCGCTCGGCAATCGTGAATTTGCAGCATGCGCGCGAGTTGTTACCCTGGACCTCGGGCACATACCGCATGAAGCTATCTAATGGTACTGAGCTTGACGTGAGTCGTGAGCGTGCGCGCACGCTGAAGGAGCGGCTGAAGTGACGGCAGCCGCCGCATTGTGCAACGCGACTACGGCATTCTGGCTGCGCAAGTGCCACCGCACTGCTCACAAGGGCGTTCACTTCACTGCCGCTGCCATTACCCGATCACAGATTCAAGAGAACGGTGATCGGCCGGACACAGGTTCAAGGGACCGATGATCGGCCGGACACCGGTTCAAGAGACCGCTGATCGCTTGAAACGTAGGTTCAAGAGACCCAACAATCGAGCGGCCACAGGCTCAAGCGGCCGGCGATCGAACGCCGAACCTCGCGCTGGCTTCGCCTTTGTCTAAGCTTCACATCTCAGCACTTACCCGAGCCAGCTCCTCAGCGAATCGTTCCAGGCGCTGTGAGAACTTCACAGTAGCCTCCCGACGCCCCCCAGAAATCGCGCTCACGATTTCCTTTGCGATGTATGCATCACCACTCGCGATCGTAGAGAGCACCGCTCTGAGTTCAAACGCTAACATAATGCAGTATTTAAAGCGTCGATTGGCTTCCAATAGTGGCGCCAGGTGGTCGCGATCATGCATCGAGAAGCCGAGGAGCTCGTACTTCAGACAATTGCCAGTTATCCATGATGTCGCATTAAAGATGCAACGTTCGATTTCAATGCGTCTCGGGAAACTAATCTTCTGAGAATCGACAGCCAATTCTGAGGACAGACGATGTAGGTTCTGAATTTCGATGTTCAGTTCGTGATTTTCCGTGCGCATTCTAAAGTGGCGCGCGCCATTAAAAGATACTGGGCGAGTTGCCTTCTTGTCGGCGCCGGTTGGACGGAAGTGATCCCTCGTAGGTAGCTGAGATGCCACTCACACAGCGCAAAATAATCGGCCCACACGATAGGAAGGCCTGGAACACGAGTCATCGCAGACTGAACCGCGGTATAGCGGCCGTAAGTGGGCTGGCCTAGGAAATACATCAAGAGAATGCAAACGTTTCGAATGACGACTTGTAAAACATGACAATCGAGCGCGCTCGTCGTACGGCCCGCACTGACAGCCTGCTCGACCCCCAAAATGAGATCTTCATAAACCGCATACTCTTCGTCATATGTATGGAAGGGCTGAAGGTGTTCAAGAAGAATGGAGGCATATGATCCAGGGTCAAAGATGACTTTACCCTCCTGCTTAATGTGCCAGAGAAGTAATGCCCCCTGAGCCGACATTACAGACAACACCTGGTCCGTATAGACCGTGACCGATTCGAGGGGCACTCCAATGACATCAGCGCAGCTGCTTTTGAGTAGCTGCAGGTCTTCAAACTCGGCGTCCGTAGCGAAGACACAGACGTCGACATCAGAAGCCAGGTCGGCATCGCCGCGTGCTTGTGATCCAAAGAGGATTACAGAGAGAACATCATCGGGAAAGTCGGGCATGCCGCTTATCTCGCAATTTTCCGATATGCAACGGCAGCAAGGAGACCCAAGAAAATAGTTCCTGCAAAGGATTCGAGGCTTAATAGAAGCTTTCCGGTGCCTCCGGCTGGTTCAACTCCCGTTGCTCCAAGTGTGCTGAAGGTCGTGATGCTGACAAAAGCAGCATCCCAGAATCCGATTACTGGTTTTTCGACCGGCGGTACAAAGATAGCGAGTTTCCAGAATAGAAATGTGAACAACAGAATCACTAATCCTGCAGTCCGTAACAGAGGAGACACGCGGAGCCCATAACCCCAGAAAGCTCTTTGAAGCTGATGTCCGAGCCATCTTAACAAAGCGAAAAACTTATCCTGAGCAGTAAAGGAAGTTCGGAAATAGTGATTAGCGCTCGTGAAAGTCGCGTATAGCTCATCACGCTCAGCCGCTAACTCAAGAAGAAGAACTCGGGTCTCATGGGCGGAATCGCCCATCTCGTCAGCATTTAGTCTCATCGATCTTAGGAGATGCCTTCGAATATTCGGTTGCGGCGGAAGATTCTGCAATACGTTGTCGTAATTCAGATCGCAATGGCTGAACGACACATACCAGAGCTGACAGTTATCAAATGATGCATGGCGAAGGTTGCAGCCTGTAAATGACGTGCCTGCCAGATCGACACCTTCAAATGTAGCGTTTCGTAGGTAGCTCGCGTTGAAACGGCTGTGACTAATCGCTCCGTTCGTGAACCTCACCCTCTTTAAGCCCACGTTCTGGAATACACATCGATCTATCCTGGGGTTAACAACGGCGATGTTGTCTGCTTCGCTATCCTCGAACATGACATGGTCACAGGGCTGCTCTAGCGCAGTCAGACTTCCTGACGTCATTATCCCCTCCCTAAACGTTCGGCAGGTTTTGGATCGGCGGTTCTGGCTCTGTCAAGTCCAGGTAAGCTCGGCTGCTGTCCTACACCGCAAAGACTTCGAGCGATTGTGACGGTTACTCAGTGCCGGACGTCCGCCTTTCTCAATCGCTCAAAAGTAGTGAAAATAGAAAGTCAACCTTCGGTCAACTATGCCGACGGTCACCGACTTACCGCGAGGGCTTCGATGCGCTGCCAGAACACTGGCGAGGGGCACCGCTTGCGCGATTCCCACTGATAGATGACGGCTCGCTCTGCCATTTCCTTTTGGGACAACCCGAGCCGGGTGCGGCATTCGCGGAGGAGTCCGCTCGGGAATGGCAGTGTCTCCTCTTCAGAACGGTACATCGTCGGCCCACGATGCCCATGCATGGGCGGAGAATGGAAGTACGTGGCTTGATCCTCGGCCTACGCAGCCGGGGAACACACGATCACCGGCCTAGCCAGCCCAACTTCACCGATCACTGGCCTATGCAGCCAATGATCGTGTGAGGAGTGACCATGCGACGGATGAGCGCCCCGATCGTCGCCCGGCCGCAGTTAAGCCTGCCGCCAATGGTGCGTACTAGACGCGATACATGGGCGGATCGATCCATCATTACGCACATGGATCGGCGTCCTTTCGGCGACTGGCCCGCCACACTAAGGAAGATGAAATTGCCAACGTCAGCCTCGAGGATACCACTAGGAACGGGAAGGCAAGAAAGGAACGCCACCATGAGGATGCACAACCTGCCGCACCCCGGCGACTTTATCCGGACCGAGATCCTGGAGCCCCTGGGACTGTCGGTTGCCGCCGCTGCGAAGGCCCTTGGCGTCTCGCGACCGACGCTCTCGACGCTCCTCAACGATCACTCCGACCTGTCAGGCGAGATGGCGCTGCGGCTCGAGAAGGCGTTCGGCGGACACCCTCATGCGGATGCAGAACGCGTTCGATATCGCAGAAGCCCGCAAGAAGGCCGGCCAGATCAAGGTCAAGCGCTATACAGCAGCCGAGCTTTCGCTCGGATAGGCGGCATGATTCAGCGACGTTATCTGCTTCCTCGTCTCCGGCATGAGCTGCCACGCTTTCGTGAAACCAGATATCGTTGCGACCGAATGACAACGCAATCTCCTGGCATCGGCGAAATGTTTTGCCTTTTCTTCGCCTTGCAGCTAAACTTCCCGCCGCATCCTGGCCCGACGGAGCGGAGCGCTGCTTCCACCGCCGCGCAACTGCTCCAGGTCGCCACGTTCAATTCAGGCCGTCAGCGCGCGGCGTAACGACGGACAGCACCGCGAATGGCCAGAATCGACGATCTCATCGCCCAAGTCACGGACAAGCAGTTGCGGGAGCGTCTCGGTGCGGCGCTTTCCGACGTGAAGAAACGCCAACGCTTCGGATTAGTTTTCGAAGAGCACGTCCCTGAAACGACATCACTGCTTAGAGTTCCTATTCACGTCGGCGCAACCGTTCAGAGGCGGTCGGATGCGGACGGCCGGGATCTCTTCCGGGTGAGAACCATTAGCTCCCGCGGTAAGGTCACGCTTGAGCCAGAGAACGGAGGCCTCGAAGAAACGGAGGCCGCAGCCAATCTTCTTGTCGTCAAGCGCTTCGGCGAACCGGTCTTCCCTGCGTTGACGTCAGTGGGCGCAATCCGCCGCGGGGGCGCCGCCAAGCCCCATCACGCCGTTATCAACGGGGAGAATTTCCACACACTGCAGCTCCTGGTGTATCTCTACGCCGGCCAGGTCGACTGCATCTACATCGATCCGCCGTACAACACCGGCGCGCGCGACTGGAAGTACAACAACCGTTACGTTGACAGCAACGATGTCTGGCGCCACAGCAAGTGGCTGTCGATGATGGAAAAGCGCCTCAAGCTTGCCCGGCGCCTTCTCAAACCAAACGGCGTCCTCATCGTAACGATCGACGACAACGAAGCACACCATCTCGGAATGCTGCTTGAGCGCATGTTCCACGATGCGCGCCGGCAGATGGTCACGATATGCATTAACCCGAGCGGCGTCTCCGGGGACGGCCTGTCAAGAGCCGGAGAGTATGCGTTTTTCTGCTTTTTTGGCGACGCGCAACCGGTCAAGACCCCCGACGACATGCTCACAGAATCCTCAGAGAATGGCGATGCACCGGAGACATGGGAATCACTTCTCCGCCGAGGTAACGCTTGGTATCGCAACACCCGGCCGAATCTCTGTTACCCCGTACTAGTGGACAAGGCGACTGGACGCATTGCGGGCGTTGGCGATCCATACGCTGGCGGCGCCAACGAGAAGCGTCCAAAAACGATCCGGGGTTATTCCGCCGCCTGGCCCGTTCGCAAGGACGGCAAGCTGGGCATCTGGCGCGTAGATGGAAAGCGTCTCATGTCGCTCGCCGCACGCGGCTACGCTTATGCGACATCCTGGGATGAAGCGCGAGGTACGTGGAGCATCAAATACGTCATGGAGGGAACAGTCGCTGCCATCGAGGACGGCCGGATTGCCGTCGAAGGCAAAGGGCCGCAGGGCGAAGTCAGGCTACGGGCCGGCGCACGCCAGAGTACCGCGAAGACGATCTGGCACCGCGGCCGCCACACCGCAGGCGGGAGCGGCGGCACGCAGGCTCTGGCGGCCCTGCTTGGAGAGCGAAACCTGTTTCCGTTCCCCAAGTCCGTCTACGCCGTTCGCGACTGCCTCGCCGTCGCTGTCGGCCACCGACCCGACGCGCTGATCTTGGATTTCTTCGCAGGCTCAGGGACGACCCTGCACGCTACGTGTCTTATGAATGCAGCGGACGGAGGCTCGCGCCGCAGCGTCCTCGTCACGAACAACGAAGTCGAAGAAAAAACGGTTGCCAGCCTTGCCAAACAGGGTCACTTCCGGGGCGACCCTGAATTCGACAGCCATGGAATTTTCGAGCGCGTGACCATGCCTCGCTCCAAGGCGGTGATCACGGGACGGCGCCCCGACGGTAAAGCGGTTGAAGGTGCTCACCTCGACGGGCGTCCGTATGCCGAAGGCTTTGAGGAGAACGTTGAATTCTTCCGCCTCGACTATCTCGACCCGGACGACATCGACCTTGGCACTCAGTTCGACGCTATCTTCCCGTCGCTCTGGCTTGCCGCCGGCGGGCAGGGAGACCGCCCGGCGGTAAAGACGAAGGACATGCTCGTTCCTGACGCCGCTCCGTACGCGATCCTCTTCCGCGAAGAAAAGTTGCGGACATTCCTCAAAATCATCCAGAAGCGTGCCGACCTCACGCATGTCTGGATCGTCACCGACTCCGAGGATGCCTTTGCGGAGATGCGAGCGGCGGTTGATCCGCGCTTAATCACGTCGATGCTCTACCGCGACTATCTGCGCACCTTCCGGATCAACACGAGGCAGAACCTATGAAACTGCTGCTCAAGGAGTTCCAGGAAGATGCCGTGGAGCGACTCGTCCGCCACATGCGAGTGGCCGCGCGAGAATCCAAACGTGACTATCAGGCAGTGTCCCTTGCTTCGACAACGGGCTCAGGCAAGACCGTCATGCTCACCCGCGCCATCGAGGTTGTCCTGGAAGGCGACCACGAAGCCGCGCCGATTGAGGATGCGACCTTTCTTTGGCTCACCGACCAGCCTGAGTTGAACGAGCAAACCCGAAAGAAGATGCTTGCAACAAGTTCCGTCCTTGATAGTGATCGCCTCGTCGTGATCGACGCGGCCTTCAATCAGGAGACGTTCCGCGCTGGGGCTGTGCACTTCCTCAATATCCAGAAGCTTGGCAAAGACAAGGGTCTCGTTAGCCACGGCGACGACCGGACTTTCACGATCTGGGAAACCATCAAGAACACGATCGATGCGCGGCCAGGACGGTTCTTCGTCATTGTCGATGAGGCCCATCGCGGCATGACGGAAGACCGCAACAGCGCGGAAGCCGCTTCCATCGTGCAGAAATTCATCAAGGGCTCTTCCGAGATCCCGCCCGTGCCGGTCATTGTCGGAATCTCCGCGACGCCGGAACGCTTCAACAGCCTCATTGTCGGCACCAACAGGGCGACTCGGCCCGTGAATGTAGACGTCACCGATGTGCGGGCCTCGGGTCTGATCAAGGAACGTATCGTCCTGCACCATCCAAAGACGCAGCAGCCGACCGACATGACGATGCTGCGTGAAGCGGGCAGGGCGCTGAGGACGTTCACACTGCAATGGGCAGCCTACTGCGCCGCGAACGAAGACTTCACCGTCGCCCCGTTGCTCGTGGTGCAGGTCGAAGATGCGGGCGCCAAGGGCCAGACGTCCGAAACGGACATTGCTCAGGCGATTCGCACCATCCGGGATGCCTACGGCACACTGCCTGCTGATGCGTTCGCGCATTCTTTCCAGGAGGGGGCACCGCTGACGATCGGAGGCGACAGGGTGCGCTATCTGGCTCCATCCGATGTCCAGGCCGATCCAGACGTGCGGGTCGTATTCTTCAAAACCAGCCTCAACACTGGATGGGACTGCCCGCGGGCCGAAGTGATGATGTCGTTCAGGGCGGCCGCCGATTCCACCTACATCGCGCAGCTGGTCGGCCGCATGGTGCGAACACCCCTGGCGCGCCGCATTGTGGACAACGAAGTCTTAAACACAGTTTCGCTCTACCTCCCCCACTACGATGCGCGAGGTCTCGAACGCATTATCACGAAACTGTCGCGTCCCGACGAGGCAATGCCGCCGGTCGAAGTCGCGGACAGTGAAGAGCTGGCCGCGCTGCAACGTCGCGCCGGCACTGAGAGGCTCTTCGCCGCGCTCGAGGCGCTTCCGTCTTATGTCGTGCCGCGCAAGCGTAAGTCCAGCCAGATCCGACGCCTTCTCAAATTTGCTCGCCTTCTTGCTTTCGATGAGATCGATGAAGACGCAATCTCGTCGGCGAGAGAAGCACTTCTCAAAACGCTGAACGCGGAGTACGAGCGTGTCCACACAACCGCGTGGTTCAAGAGCATCGTTGAGGACCGCGCGGAGATTGAGATCGCGTCGGTCAACTGGGATGTCGGCACCGAGTTCTCGGCTGACGGGGCCGCGGTCAAAGTGAACATCGCCGCCGAGAACATAGAAGACCTCTTCGAGGCGACCGGGCGCAAGCTGAACGAGGGGCTACACAAGGACTGGTGGCGCGAACGCGTGAAATCAGGTTCGGCGGATCGCGACAAGGTGAAGCTTGAGCTGTTCGCGCTCTGCGCTGAAGCTGGGGTTCTGCCGAAGATCGAAGCAGCCGCCCAAACCCTCGTGCAGAAATGGCTGAAGGCGCACGGGGGATCGATCGCCGGCCTCAACGAGGAACGCCGCACCCTTTACGACGAGATTAAGGCGCTCGCCGCAGATCCAGAACTTGCTTCGCTCGCGTATCCCTCGGTGATCCAGGCAAAGCAGGGGGAGGATGCATGGGACAAGCATCTCTATGTCGACTCGAACGGGGAATATCACGCGGACTTCAACGGGCCTGAAACAAACGTCCTGCGGGAGGAACTCGCCAAGAAGAAGATTCTAGGATGGCTGCGAAACACCGACCGCAAGCCCTGGGCGCTCTGCGTCCCATACGACGTAGGCGGGGAGAAGAGGCCGGCATACCCGGACTTCCTATTCCTGCGCTCGGAAGGCAACCGCGTCGTTGTCGATATCATCGAGCCTCACGAGATCGCGTTTGCCGATGCGCCTGCGAAAGCTGCCGGCTACGCCAACTTTGCGGCTAAGCACTTTGACCAGTTTGGTGCGATCGATCTCATTCTGCTTGACGGCAAGACGCGAAAGCGGCTCGACCTGACCGACGAGGCCACGCGGAATAAGCTCCGCGGCGTCACTCTTCGCGAGCAGCTCCGGCAAATCGTTGCCGCGCCCTGAGCGCGTACCCACGCACCATGCGACAGCAGCTCTTTGACAGATAGCGCCACGATACCCTAGGGTGTTAGCTCGACATCACGGCTTCCGGGGCAATAGCCGGCGACCGTTTCAACGCAGTCGAGGGCTGTCTGTGATCCGAAAATTCATCAGCATCAAGAATATCGGCCGCTACAAGAATTCGGCAAGCACGCCGAATCCACAGTTGGCGAAGTATGTACTCGTTCTTGGTGCCAATGGTCATGGCAAGACCACGTTGTGCGACGTGATTCGGTCATTGCAGACGAGCAATCCCGCCTACATAACGGGCCGCAAAACCCTCGGGGCGATCGACTCACCTGCTGTCGAACTGCTGATGGAAGGAGGAGGGGTTACACGTTTTGATGGTGCGGCTTGGAACGCCCCATTGCCAACTATCGCCATCTACGACGGCACCTTCGTCGCAAACAACGTGCACGCCGGGGATGTCGTAGACGCGGATCAACGGCGCAACCTCTATCGAGTGATCGTCGGCCAAGAAGGCGTCGCGCTCGCGGAGGAAGAAGCCCAGTTGGCCACTGAAACACGGACGAAGACGACCGAGATCACTACCGTCACTCGGGCGCTGCAGCAACATCTTCCGACCGGTATGACCGTGCAGCAGTTTGTCGAGCTCGCGGCCGATTTAGAAATCGACATAAAGATTACTGAGCAGGAACGAAGCCTAGCCGCTCTGCGAGAGGGCGCGCTTGTGGCCCGCCGTGACGCGTTGTCAGAAATCGCACTGCCGGGCGCGCCTGAACTTCCCATTTTGCTCGGTCGCACAGTGGACGGCATCGCCGCCGACGCGGAAGCGCAGCTTGCTGACCATCTGCGCGCTCACCCTGTTGCGGGCGGCGAGCAATGGCTTGCGGAGGGCACTGTCCACGCTACCGACACATGTCCATTCTGCGCGCAAGACATTCGCGGCATCGCCTTAATCCAGGCTTTTCGATCGGTCTTCGGCGCGGGCTACCGAGCACTCAAGACCGATATCTCTGCTTCACAAACGGCCTCCGACAGGGCGTTTGGGGCTGCCGCGATCGCCACGCTTGAACGCCAGCTCGAGGCGAACATCAGTGCGGTCACCTTCTGGCGTCAATACTGCGCCTTCGAATCAGCGGACGTCGATGCGCCCGCCGGCATCAGTGATGCGATGCGCGCTATTCACGCAGCAGCCACAGCCTCGCTGGCTGCGAAGGCGCAATCTCCTCTCGAAGAGGTGGCGATTGGCCCAGCGCTGACAAACGCTTTAGCTGTCTACGCAGACGTGCAGGCGCGCGTCCAGGAGACTAACGCCAGAATTCGTCTTGTGAACGCCCTGATCCTCGCCAAAAAAGCCGAGACTGCCGGTGGCGACATCGCTGCTGCAGAATCGCGACTTGCGCGCTCTCGGGCAGTCAAGAAACGGCATGAAGCAGGTCCTGCCGCGGATTGCGCTGAGTTTGTTCGCCTGAACACGGAAAAAGCCGCTGCCGAGGCCGCCAAGGCTGCCATTCGGGACCAGCTGGAACAGCACACCAGCGACGTCATCCGGCCCTACCAAAACAGGATCAACGCGTTGCTGGATTCCTTCAACGCGGGATTTCAGATCGCTGAGACGCGGCACAATTACGCCGGCGGCGTCGCAACGTCTACGTATCAGCTCGTCATCAACAACACACCGATCGACATCGGCGATCGCACAACACCGCTCAACCGACCGAGTTTCAAAAACACGCTCAGTGCCGGTGACAAGTCAACACTAGCCTTGGCTTTTTTCCTCGCACATCTCGAGCGTGACGCCAGGCGCGCTCAGATGATCGTGGTCTTTGACGACCCCTTCCTTAGCCAGGATGCTTTCCGCAGACGTCAGACCGTTCACGAGATCAAGAAATGCGGCGCTGAATGTGGCCAGGTGATCGTGTTGTCTCACGACGCCACCTTCCTAAAACAAGTGTGGGATAAGGCGCCAGCCGCTGAACGGGTTGCGCTTCAGATTTCCGACGCCAGGGCGCAAGGCTCAAAGCTTCACCAAATAGACCTCGGAAGAGCCACTCAGGGGCGCGTCGCGAGTGAAATCGACGACCTGCAGGCATTCTTGACAAACGGCACCGGGAACGTGCTTGACGTGGTGAAGAAGATCCGCGTTGTGCTCGAGACGTACTGTAAGACCGCATATCAGGCGTCATTCGCAGCAGGTGACTGGCTCGGAGACATTGTCCGCAAAATTAGGGAAGGGGACGCGGACCACCCGGCAAAACACCTCTACGACGAAGTCGACCAGATCAACGACTACACGGCCCAGTATCACCACGGTGACGACGGCGGCACCGTCACCGACGACCAGATCGATGCGACCGAGCTCACCGGCTACGTGAAGCGTGCGTTGAGGATTGTGAACGCGTTGCAGGCGTAATGCATCGTGACATAAGGTGGGGTTCGTGACGATTGGGTTGTCGGATAGTGTTTCTTATGACAATACAGAGCTGATTTCACTTTAGTTCCAACACCTTACGTCCGTAGCGATCTACCGCCTTATATCTTCCTGCTGCCCGCGTTGATCGTTCTTGATTTAAGCTCCAAAGCACTGCCCTTCTCCCTTCTGAAGGCTGCCAACGTCCGTCGTGGGTTGAGGTCTCGCTCCTCTTTCCTGCTGCCCCTTCCGTGCGCAATAGTTGAGCGACCGACGCGGTGCCCGACGTCTTGAGGGGCGCCTTGGATCCGTGTGTAGCCCCACGTCGGATTCTCCTCAGCCATCCGAACGACGAGGCGCCGGATCTCGGCGAGCACACCACAGCGACAGGGCTTGGGCTTCACGTACGTCCACTTCCGGGCGATGAGTCGGCGGTGCCACAGGAGCACGGTGTCTCGAGTATTCCCTCGTCTGAGTTGCTGCGATCGAACGAAGTTGCTAGCACGGTCGGAGACCTAGTGGCCGATCAGCCGTTGAACCTTCTCCCAGAATACTGGCGATGGTCTTCGCTTTCGCGATTCCCATTGGTAGATGACGGACTTGCTGGCAGCGCCGACTTGCTGAGCTAGCGCAGCTTGGGTGAGGCCGAGTGTGCGTCGAAGGCGGACGAGCCGGTCAGGATAGTCGGCCGGCACCTTTAAGAACGGCGTGCAGACCGCGGGTGCGTGGCGACGTCCGTACGCCGTCTGCCTGAAATACTCGCCATCTCGTCGCGCCACAGAACGAACCGGTCGCCCAAATACCGAGCGCGTTGAAAACTGTGCTCGCAATCGGCCGGTGCGGATGGCGGCTTCCAACGTGCTCTTGTGGATGCCGAGTTCAGCAGCCAACGCAGGAACGAGAAGCAGCTCTTGTTGGTGGCGTTGTTCGGCAGCGAGAGCGCGAGCAGCACTCAACACTGAATCGGGAGTCCTCCGGAGACCGCTGTCCCACATGCGCAGCGTGTTCACCGGGATCGAGAGGGCCTCCGCCATCGCGAGCTGCGTGAGGCCCATCTCGCGTCGCAAAACACGTAGGTCTGTCACACATACAAGGTGCTCGCGGTCAGCCGAAATCGCAAGCGACCCTCGGTCTGTGTGACCACGGGTCGGAGCGCGCGTGCTTCCGCCGCGCATCAGGGAATCATCGGAAACGTGAGGGTTTAGGCCAATAGCGAAAGCTCGCGACTTGTGGCCGGAATTCGCCAGACTGATCACTTGCCAGAAAAACGCGGTGCAGACGATTTCTCTCAAACCGAAACTCGCAAATTCTTTAGAAAATGGCGCGCCCGGCAGGTCTCGAACCTGCGACCCCCGGCTTAGAAGGCCGGTGCTCTATCCACTGAGCTACGGGCGCGTGCGGTCCATGATCGCACAAGAGCCGTCTAGAAAAAGACGGCTCTCACTGCCTGACCAAGACAACTAAATCCTTTCGGTGAGGGGGCCGTTCGTCGAGTGCACGGCGTGTTTTGATGACGATTTGACGTGACGGCCGTGTCACCGCCTGTGGTCAACCCGTCAATTTGAGCGGAAAAATGCGGGATGCAGTTCGGTACCGCGGTTGCTCTACTGCTAGCGGAGGTACGAGTGAGCAACCATCCTCGCGTGCCGATCAATGGAGGCATCCTCTGTCCGAAGTGCGGCGGTCGAACAATCAGCGTGCTCGTCAGCACACCGCCTCGATGCTTTCAATGCCTCGCATGCCGCCACATCTGGGATGAGCCGTACCTTCGTCCCGCTCGCGATCGGCGACGAGCTACAAAAGATTCAGCCTAACGCCGAAGCGTCATCGTGTCGCCGCCTGGTCTGGCGCCTTTGAACCGACGGCTTTTTCCTGCACCGCCGCCCCGCGCTCCCCATAGAAGAGTGCCAAGCCGGCAACGAACGAAAATCCGTTAAAGACGTGACACAACAGGTTGATCGCCGCGGCGCGGCACGCAAACCACGGCCCGCGACGTTCGAGAAAGAACGCGTAGAGCTCGCGGTTGAGGAACAGCGTGGCGGCAATCGCAGTTGAGGCGACGACGAGCAGCCGCGGCTGCCAGTACGCGGCCAGCAGACAGAGGATCGACACGCAGCTCAAAACCACGCTCGCGCCTTGCCCGCTGCCGAAACTCAGGCCCCGAACGCGGCCGGACTTGAGAACCAGCTGCGTCCAGGGAACTCCTCTGTCCCAGATGTCCGAGGCAATCATCGAGCGGAGCGTCCACCGCTTCAAATGGCAGCCATGGAGCCGGCGATCGACGAGCACACTGTGCCCCACTGCCGAGACGCGATCGCCGAGATCGATGTCTTCGATGCACGGCCGCGTGAATTGTTCATCGAATCCACCCACCGATCGAAACACGTCCGCCCGCATGCCGCCAAACCCCGCCCAGAACGATCGCGCGCGGCGATCTGCCGATCGATGCACGTATGCATGCGCGAGACTCTTGTACTCGGAGAAGAAATTCGAGCAACCCGGCTCGTCGTCGCAGGTGCCGAATACCGCGGCCATCCTCGGATTCGCCGCAAACTCCCGCACCATCGAATGCAGCGCCTTCGCCGGCACGACGACGTCAGCGTCGATGAAAATCAGCACGTCGCTGCGGCTCGCAGACGCCGCCTGGTTTCGCGCCGCCGATGGTCCGCCTTGCCCCGTGACCCGAATGACGCGTGCGCCATGGCGCCACGCGACGCGATCCGTTTCCTTTGGTGCACGATCGGCAGCGACGATGACCTCGGTGCGCGGCGGCAAGGGCGACAGCGACGAAAGACAACGGCCGAGCTGATGCAGATCCCCGTGGAATGGGACGATGACGGAGACCGACGGCTGGGGGGCGGACTCCGATACAGCAGCGCGACGACGCTCGACGGCTGTCATAGGATGACCACGAGACTGCGGGCGTTGCAACTCGAGATCCATGTTGCGGGCGAGCGATATGGCTTATCAGCCAGCTATTTACGCGGATATTCTCCGAGCAGGGCGACTTAAGTCGCGATGTGCGCTCAAACCAGCGTGCGGGCTCCTCGAAGCTCAGCCTTGTATGATGCTCAGCTGATGCGAGCGCATGACACTGCAGCATAAAACCGCCATCATCACGGGCGCGAACCGCGGCATCGGCCGCGCGATCGCCATCGCCCTCGCGGGCGAGGGCGCGTCATGCGTGTTGTGCGCCCGCGACGAGCAGAAACTGGCGTCGGTGGAACGCGAGATCACGGCCGCGGGCGGCGCGGCCTGCAGCCTTCCCCGCGATCTGCGGGTCCCCGATGCGCCATCGCAGCTCGTCGATTTCGCGATTGCCAGATACGGACGCGTCGACATCGTCGTCAACAACGCAGGCGCGACAAAACGCGGTGATTTTCTCGAGCTGTCCGACGATGATTTCGTCGACGGCTTCGCGCTCAAGTACTTCGCGAGCGTGCGGCTGGTGCGGGCGGCGTGGCCGTGGCTGCGCGCCGGACACGGCTCGGTGGTCAACATCGCCGGCGTGGGAGGCAGAACACCGGGCGCCGCGTTCGCGATTGGCGGCTCGGTGAATGCCGCGATGTTGTCGCTGACCAAGTCGCTGGCCGCGGCCGGGCGCGACGCGGGCATTCAGGTCAACGCCATCAACCCCGGGGCCATCAGGACGGAGCGGCTGGAGAAACGTCTCACCGCACTCGCCGCCAGTCGAGATATCCCGCTCGAAGCCGCCGAGCGCGAATTCATCGAAACAGAACAGGTGACGCGCATCGGCGAGCCCGAAGACATCGCAAATCTGGTTGTGTTCCTGGTGAGCCCGCGAGGCAGGTTCCTGCACGGTGCGCTCGTCGACGCGGACGGCGGCGCGACAAAGACAATCTAACGGCCAGCGCCGCTAGTGTTTGATGTTGCCGCCGCGGAAACCGGCGCGGTCGACGGCGGCTTTCACCAGGCCGTTCGACACAGCCGCTGCCACGAATTCGCGTACATACGGCAGTCCCGCCTCTCGTCCCTTTGGAAGACCCAGAGCCAGCTGCTCCACGCCATATCGACCTTCGAGGACCGACGACCCACTGAGCGTGTCGGACATCTCGAAGAGGATCGACTTGTTGGTCGCAAACGCATCGAGCGTGCGGGCCGACAGCATCTCGATTACCGTCTCGACATTCGGCACGCGCACAACCGACGCGTTCTTCAGCAGAGCTGGCAGGGCGACCGCCGACGTGCTTCCCTCCATGACGCCTACGCGAATCCCCGGCTTGTCCACATCGGCGATCGTCGCGACGGGCGATCCCTTCGGCACGAGGTAACCCGCCTCGACTTCGATATACGGCTGCGTGAAATCGATCTCCTTCGCGCGAGCGGGCGTCGCGTTGGTAAACACGACGTCGACCTTGCCCGCCCTCATGCCTTCGAGCACGGCGCCGTTGTTGGGATACACCACCTGTTCGAACGGCACGTCGAGCCATTTCGCGAGCTCACGGCCCAACTCGAAACCGACGCCGGACGCCTGGCCTGACACGGGATCCTTCAAGAGAGACGAAGGATTACCCAGGTAAAGTCCGACGCGCAGCCTCCCCGTCGGCGCAAGCGCGTTGCGCACTTCCGGGCTGGGGGCCCTGTCCTGCGCGACCCCGCGCACGATGAGCACCCCGAGGATGCCGACGGCAAGCCAGAATGTCGTTCGCATCAGAACCGCGACGTTCGTATCCACGTGTCCGAGCGAGACCAGCTCTTGGCCAGATCGGCGTCCACCTCGGCCGACGTCACGCCTCTGCCCGCAAGCGCCTTCTGCAACCCGAGCAACGACCATCCGTTGTGCGGATGATCCTCGAGCTCTTCTTTATAGACCCGTTCCGCGTCGCCGTACCGCTTCGCCTCGAGCAGCGCCGCGCCCAGCCAATGCCGGGCCGCAAACGGCAGCGCCTCGGGCTCGTCGTAACCGAGACGATCCTCGATCGATGCTGCCTGCTCGAACATCTTGATCGCGCCAGGCACATCGCCGGCGTTCCACAGCATCTCCCCTTCGAGAATCGCCGCGACGGTTCCGAGTAACTCCTTCGCGGTGTGAAAACGGAACACGGCCTTCGATGTATCCGCTGTTTTCTTGACGCGGTCCAGATACACCTTCGCGAAATCCGCATTGCCGGTCTTCAGCTGCGCGTAACCCTGCGAGAAATCCCACAACCCGCCCAGGATGTCGTCCTTCGGGCGGTTCTTCACCTCGAGCACCTCGTCGAACCGGCCGAACCTGACCATCGTCAGCACCTGATAGAACGAATCGCCGGTCAGCTTCGCGTAGTCCTTTCCCGCCTGCATCGCAATCGCGCCCTGGCCGTCCATCGACGCCGCGTAGAGCAGCATGTGCAGGTTGTGTGACGGGTAAATGGCGAACCCTTCGCCAATCGCCGCTTTCAGGTCTGAATGCCAGGCCTCGAGGTTCGCGCGGACGGAATCGCCCCACCGCCCCACTTCGTTCCACGTGTGCGACGGCATGTGGTTGATATGGCTCGCGCCCGGAATCGACTTGCCGAGAAATTCGGCGCACGCGGCGGCACGCTCGGGAACGACTGTCGACTCGGTAGCGTGCACGTACAAATGACACGCGCCGGGATGATTGATGTCCTTCGCAAGAATGCGCTCGAGGACGCGGTGCAGGCGCTGCACGCTCGGGCTCGTGAAGTCGCGGGTTCCGCGCCGCGGCTCGAGCAGGAACAACGCATCGGCGTGCAGCGTCTGAGCATCGAGATCCTCCGGGTAAGCATCGGCCACACGGCCCATCGCCTCTGCGAACGCCTTGTCCTGATCCACTCGTTTCTCAGGATCGAATTTCTCGACGTAGCGGACCGCCATCGCGTCGATGAACGCGCGCTCTTTCGCGGTCGCGTGCTTGTCCTTCAGCGCGAGCGCTTTCCGGATGGCGGCGTACGCGTGCGGGGCCTCGTCGGGGCTCATCGGCCCGTTCAAGTACGATCCCCATGACCATGCCTCGCCCCAGTAGCAGATGGCGCAGTTCGCGTCCCGCTTCCACGCTTCGCGAAACGAGCGAATCGCTTCGGGCTTGGCGAAGGCATACATCATCTGGAAGCCCTGGTCGAAGAAGGCCTGCGCCTCCTTATTAGATGAGGATATCGGGCGGGTGAACCTGCCGAGTCCGTTCTTGAAGATGTCGATAGGTTCTGTGTTGCGCTCGAACACGGTCTTCGGCGCCGGCTGGGCGCCCTGCGCCTGCGCATGGGACAGCGGCGTCGATAGAACGAGAAACAGGCCGGCCGACACGATGTGCTTTCCCATCACCCCTCCCGACGTGGCGATGGTATCACCGGCGCGCTAAAATGAATTCATTGCGCGTCTGGCTGCCGCTCGTCACCTTCCTCCTCCTCAGCGCTCAGGCGGCCGCGCAAACACCTGACCTGTCCCCGCTCGAGAAGACGCTCACGCGAATCACCCAGAGAGCACGTGGAAGAGTCGGCGCCGCCTTGATTCATCTGGAATCGGGCGCGACGCTGGACATTCGAGGGCACGAACGGTTTCCGATGGCGAGCGTCGTGAAGCTGCCGATCGCGATCGAGGTGCTCACGCAGGTTGCCGAAGGGAAGCTGACGCTCGATCGCGTGGTGTGGCTCGGATCCGCGGACATCAGGCCGTGCTGCGCGCTCGAGCGGCGTCATCCAAACGGCGGCATCGCTCGCACGGTGTCCGAACTGCTCACGCTGGCGATGGTGGAGAGCGACAACACCGCTGCCGACGCGCTGCTCAAGCTCGTCGGCGGTGTCGGCGTCGTCCAGCGCCGTCTGCGATTGATGGGCTTCGAGGCGATCAACGTCGACCGAACGGAGGGGCAGTTGTTGCTCGACATGGCCGGCGTGACAAACGCGCCGCCGCCAGAACAATGGACGGTCGAGATTCAGCGGCGTCTCGTCTCCGAAGTCGATCGCGTGTCGCTGAGCCAGGGCCGCGCGCGCTATCTGTCCGACGAACGCGACACCGCCACGCCGGCTGAGATGGCCCGGCTGCTCGGCCGCCTGCAACTCGGCGACCTGCTCCCACCGGCACAAACACAGCTGCTGCTCGACCTCATGATTCAGACGACCACGGGATCGCGACGGATCAGGGGACGGCTGCCACCCGACACCATCGTCGCCCATAAAACAGGGACGACTGCCGTCGTCATCAACGACGCCGGCATCATCACGCTGCCATCCGACAGCAAGATCGCAGGGCGATTCGCGCTCGCTGTGTTCGTCGCGGATGGTTCGAGTATCAGGTCGATGGAGCGTGTTGTCGCGCAACTGAGCGCTGCCGCGTTCGAGTTCTTCACCGGGCGGGCGATTGCTGCGAGAAAACGGTAACGAAGAACAAAAAACGAAGAACGAATAGTTCGCAAGACGCTGCGCCCGGGCGCTCTATTCGTTTTTCGCTTTTCGTTTTTCGTTATTCGTTACTCAAACGCCTTCCTGATCTCCTCGAGCCCCGCTCCGAGCGTCGCACGCGCAATGCGATCGAGATCTGCTTCGGGACCCATCAGGTGAAAGGTGCGATGGACGTGAGTGTGCTGCTGGTTGGGCGAGAGGCTGAGCGCGGGCGATGACGTCTCCAGCTCGTAAAACGGACCCAGCGGCGCTTTCCCTGGCGCCGGCGGACCATCGTTGTAGCTGTTGATCACGTCTCCCTTGAACGGCTCGCGCTGCACTTCCCACATCGAGTTGACGTATTCGTTGGCGGCAGGCGGACGCGTGTACTGCACGAGCGTGAGAACGTGCCGCTCGTCATCGTAACTGCCCGCAATCGAGCGCGCTCGCGACGGCGACAAGCCGATCTTGCTCCGGTACTGGCCGTCGCCGCGGAAGAAGATGACCGGCCCTTTCACGCGCAGGCGATCGGATGGTACGTTGCCGAAGTACGCGTCGTTGACCACGGGGCCCAGCTTGGAGTCTTCGCCCGGCACGAACGGAATGGTGACCGTCGTCTTGGGAGACGGCGCGAACATCCCGAGAATCCAGACGGACACGAGCCCGGATTTGCGCTGCCACTGCTCGAGGCCGGCGTTTGTGATCGTGTTGGACGATTCGAATCCCACCATGCGAACGTCCGGTCCAAGCTGTGTGCCGAGATGGGTAGCGAAGTCCGCGGGGCGAAGCAGCCGCACGCTTCGATCGACGTCCACGTCGAGCGGCGTGCCCGAATAATTTGTCAGCTGCATCCGCTTCCGGAAGCGCACGGCATCTGCCGACATGTTGTCGACGACGTCCCATTTGCCCCAGTCAAATGCCTCAGGCACTTGCCAGTGGTCGAGATCGAAAGGATCTCCCTTGGCGAAGTACAAGGAAAACTGGCCGCCTTCGGGACCGAGCCAGAAGCGGTCCTCGCCGCCGAAGACATTGATGTGCGGCTGTTTTTGCCGCGCCGAAATGGCCGCGCGGCCAATCCACCCGAAGCTCGACGCGTTGGCACCGCCGGTCGTGCTCGTCATGACGCGGCCTTGGTACTCCGGCGCAACCACTACCTGCGCCGCGCCAGGCCCATCCGACAGCACCACCACCTGGGTGTGTTGCCGGAGAAATGCGAGATCCGACTCGAACGCGCTTGAGGATGGCGTTGCCGCTGTTGGCTCGGGCGCGGGCGGGCTCGCACCGCAGCCGACCGCGAGAAGGCCCAGCATCACAAACGTAAGCGATGGTGTATAACGGGGTTTACACATGCCGCTGTATGAGTATAAGTGCACAGGGTGTGGGCACGAGTTCGAGGTGCTCATCCTGAAGGCTTCCCAGCCCGTGGCCTGCCCGTCGTGCGCCGGCGCGCTGGTGGAGCGAATGCTGTCGATGTTCGCCGTCAGCTCGGACTCGTCGCGGCAGGCGAACACAAAGTCGGCTTACAGTTACAACAACAAGTTGAACGCAAAGCAAGAGCCGGATAAACCGAGAATCCAGATCGAGCACAAGCATCAGCATTAACCACGCACCATTAACCACCAACCACAAACCACCATGACCCGCATGACCCGCCTCGGCATCATCGTCGCGCTGGCTCAAATCGCTCTTCAAACGCTCGGCGCCCAAACGCCGCCGTTCGCGTTCCGCGTCGTCGCGAGCGGGCTGGGCGCACCGTGGGAGGTCGTGTGGGGACCCGACGATCAACTCTGGGTCACTGAACGCACCGGCCGCCGCGTGATCCGGGTGAACCCGGCGACGGGAGCGGTGACTCCGGCGCTGAGCGTCGATGAAAGCTACGACCCAGGGGAGAGCTGGCACGAAGGCGTTCTCGGCCTCGCGCTTCACCCCGATCTGCTCAAGAAGGCTGGACGGGATTACGTCTATGTTGCGTACACCTACGACGCAGACCCGGGCCCCGCGCTGTTGCGCAAGTTGAAGGTGCGTCGATACACGTACGACCCAGCCAAGTCCTCGCTCGTCAGCCCTGTGGATGTCATCACGAACGTGCCGGCGAATGACGACCACGGCGCCGGCCGGCTCGCATTCGGTCCAGACCAGAAGCTGTACTTGACGCGCGGCGACAACGGCGCCAATTGGCTGCAGAACTACTGCCTGCCCAACAGAGCGCAGGATTTGCCGACGGCAAAAGAGGTCGCCGCACGCGACTGGTCAACCTACGTCGGGAAGATCCTGCGGATGGATCTCGACGGATCGATTCCAGCAGACAACCCGACGATCAACGGCGTCCGCAGCCACATCTACTCGTACGGCCACCGCAACCCTCAAGGGCTGGCGTTTGGGCCCACCGGCCTTCTCTACTCTTCCGAGCACGGGCCCAATACCGACGATGAGCTGAATCTGATTACGGCCGGCGGCAATTATGGATGGCCCCATATCGCAGGCTATCGCGATGATCGTGGCTACATATATTCGGACTGGTCTCACTCGAAAGGCGTGCCGTGCGCGTCGCTCAAATTCGACGAGACCGGAACTACGGTCCCCCCGTCGGTGCCGCGGCAACGCGAAAGCGAGTGGACCAACACCTTCGTGCCGCCGATCAGAACCTTCTTCACAGTGCCTGCAGACTACGACATCCAGAAGTCAGGCAGTTCGACCATCGCCGCGGGCGGGCTGGCGATTTATACGGCGCGTGCGAACGGCATTCCGGGCTGGGCGAATTCCGTGCTGCAGCCGGGCATGACGATGGGCAGGGTGTACCGCGTGAAGTTGAGCGAAGACGGCCGCTCCGCGGTGGGAGAAAACGAGGAGCTCTTTCGAACGGCCAATCGTTATCGTGACATCGCGATCGGGCCCGACCAGCACACGTTCTATCTCGTCACCGACAACAACGGCCTGGGCCGAACGACGGATCCGTCTGGCGCGCGGGTCACGACCTTTGCCAATCCCGGATCCGTGCTCGAGCTGAAGCGCAACTAGTTGCAGCCGCGCAGCAGGAAGATCATAAAGAGCAATGTCGCCGGCACGCCCATTGCCCACAGCAGAATGTAGCCGATCGCTCCCTTTTCCTTGTTCATCAAGCCTCCTTGCTGGCGTGATTGAGCAAGGAAAATGCCAATTCGTTATTGACGCAGCACAATCACCGACCCGTTGGTCGTGATCGCGCGAACCTTCGGCCCTCCCGATCCCAGCGTGGCAGTGAACCGGCGCTCGCGGCCTGAATGGATGGTCGCGGGAAAGTCGATCTGCACGCGGCCGTGGACCGTACCCGTTTCGAAGTCTGCCGAATAATTGGCGGGCACCGTGAGACGGACGGATCCGTTTCGCGTCTCGAGGTCGAGACCCTCCCCTTCCCATCGCAGGCCTGCGAGCTCGATGTGAAGCCCGCCATTCTGCGTGCGTCCCCTGATGTTGCCCGCCGCCGCGCGCAACCGGAGGCTGCCATTGGACGCGCGAAGCACGGCGGCGCCACTGAACTCCTCGAGAGAGATGCCGCCGTTGTTCGTGTTAATCGCAAGCTGAGTGTTGGCCGGCACATCGAGATAGAACGACGTCGACCAGTGCTCCTTGTCGAGCGCCATCGGGCCGTCCGTCCGGAGCCGTCCCGCCAGGCTCGTGACTCGCACAGCCGCCACAAGCTCGCGTGCGCGCGACGCGGCGTCGGCGTATCCCTCGACTCGCGTTCGCAGGCGCACGTCCTGTCGGCTCCATCCGCGGACGTGCACGCCCCCGTTTCGTCCGGGATCGATGTCGAGCGCTGTTTGTCCGGTCAGGATCTCTTCACGCACTTCGCAATGGCGCTCGCGGCCGCTTTGCGAATTCTCTGCGCACAGATCGACGGGCGGCTGCGCGGCCTGACTGACGGCCAACACGAGCGAGACACCAAGGGCGCGCACGATCATCGGGAATCCTCCGCCTCGCTTGGACGAGAATTTCCTGCGAAACGTTGCTGTTGGCAGGCCGGGGGTTCCGTACTACAATGGAATTTCACACCCGTTTCACCAGGACCGAACATGAAACAGTCGTTCGTATGGGTGATGCTCATCTGCATCATCACGGCCACACGTGTCTCCGCCGATCCTCTGGACGCAGGCCTGGGCTCCGATCGGAGCAGCCTGTCGCCAGAGCAGATTGCCGCGCGATCTGAACGCCTCGAGGCGAGCACGAGCTTTTCGTTGCTGCGTTTTCCCGAGGCTTTGCGGGCGCCCGCGCGCATCTTCGACCCGTCGATCTGGCGCGCCATCGAGTCGGCTGCGCGTCAATACGAACTCGACCCGATGATGCTGGCCGGCATGATCTTCATCGAGAGCTACGGCGATCCGCTGGCGAAGAGCCCGACCGGACCCGCCGGCATCGCCCAGTTGACGAAGGGCTCTGCACGCGAGCTGGGGTTGACCACCGGCAGAAAAGTGCGCATCGGCACCAAGTCCGTGAAAAAGACGCGCTGGGTCGGCACGGGCAAGAACCGGCGCAAGGTGGTGCAGACGGTCCAGCAACCTGTCTACAAGACGATCGACGAGCGGTTCGTGCCCGAGCGCGCGATTGCGGCGATGGCCCGCCGGCTGAGCCATCGCCGATCGTGGCTCGGCGGCAACGTCGATTTCGCCGTCGCGGAATACCACATGGGCGCCGGCAGAATGGCCAGGCTGCTTTCGGCGTACTTCGGGCGCACGGTACGTGTCTCAGACGTCCCCGCGGAAATGCGCGGCGCTGATATGAGCTATGCCGAGCTCTTCTGGACGAACACGCCGTACTTCCGGCCAGCGGTGTACGAGGCGCTCGACGAGCTCAATCGCGTCGACTATTCGCCGACCTACTACTTCCGCGTGCGGCAGGCCATGCGCCTGCTCGAGATGTACCGCCAATCCCCCGCCGCATACGCGCAGGTCGCGTCCGCATATCAGGGCCGTTTTGGATGGAGCGTGTTGCCGAGCTCGCAGTGGAGCTTTGTCAGCGAACCGATTGGGGGCCTGCCAACCGTGACACCTCAGCCGGGCGTGCTGCACCAGGACGTCAAGGAGCGGTTCGTGCTGTTGCCGGACATCGCGTCGTTGTTCGGCGTTCGTGCCACAACCAGCTCGATGTCGGCGGAGCGCTCGACGATCGGCACGGCGCTGTTCATCGCGCATCAACTGAAGCGCCTGCAGGGGGATCGCTATTCCGGATTTCAGGTCACGCGCATGCTCGAAGCGTCGCTGGCCGCTTGCGGGGACATCGCGACGGCGGCCAGCCAGCGGGACTGCGAGGAGGACGGCTCCGAGCCACTGCACTCGCTGGGATGGGCGTTCGATGTGCCGTCAGCCGGGTTGTCGAAATCGGAGCAGCGCGATCTCAAGTTCATCCTGACCGACCTCCGCCAGGCCGGTCTCCTGACGTACGTCGAAGACGGACGGCAACCCACCTTCCATGTCGTCCGGCATCCCGATCACGCGCAGCGCTTCGAGCAGTTCTATTGGGACGTCATGGCGGGAATCGTACCGGCGGAGCAACAGCGTCTGGCGTCGGCCATACAGTAGCGTCCGCCTTCAGGCGGACGGCGAAAGTCCGGCTAAAGCTGGACACGACACGGGAACTAAAGCCTCTCGAGTGGTAGAATCCCGTCTTCCTCACCGTCCCTCCAACCCAGGAAGGAGCTCCGATGAAGCGAGCGATGCTCGTCGCGGCGGCGGTCCTGTCGATCCCAGCGGCCCAATTCGCGGCGCCTCCCCATCGGATGACATTTGCCCGAATCGGGCCTCCTCAAACCCAGCTTTTCGTCGCGAATGCAGACGGGAGCGGTGAGCGTGCGCTCCTCCCCGTCGGACTCGATTACTCGCCGGCGTTTGCTGCGGGCGACTGGGTTGTGTTCACCTCCGAGCGGAGCGGGTCTGCCGACATCTACCGCGCTCATCTTGATGGCTCCGGGCTCGAACGGCTCACTGAGCATCCTGCCTACGACGACCAGGCGGCTCCGTCCCCTGACGGCAAGTCGATCGCGTTCGTGTCTTCGCGCGGCACCGGTCGAACGAACATCTGGCTTCTCGACGTCGCAACAAAACAGGCGCGCGTCCTGACTCCGGGCACAGGGAACGACTTCCGTCCGTCCTGGTCGCCGAACGGCGAATGGGTCGCGTTTACGTCCGATCGCAACACCGAAGCCAAACGGGTTCCTGGACAATGGGAACACCTTCAGTCCACGCGCCTCTATATCGTCCGCAAGGACGGTTCGGGTCTCAAAGCGCTGACGCGCGGCCGCGGTGTGGTCGGCACGCCGCGTTGGTCAGTTGATGGAACGCAGATCTACTTCTATGAGACGACGGAGCTCGGCGCATGGGATGCGCAGCAGGGCGACGCGTCGACGGAATCGACTTCTATCTCATCGATTGACATCGCAACAGGCAGTCACAAACGGCATACGACTGCAGACGGCGTGCACCTGTGGCCGCAACCGCTCAGCACCGGAGCGCTCGGGTACCTGGTGAAGTACCCCGCCGGCGTAGCGCAGTTGCGCCTCGTCGACAAGAATGGTCAGGTGAGCGACGGCCCCAGGGGTCAGTTGCGCAATCCATCGTGGTCGCCCGATGGAAGCCAGGTTGTCTACTACAAGGTCATTCCTGGCACCTTCACCATGGGTGCGACGTTCAGCCGCGATCCCGAGTTCGAGCTCACGAAGATTCATGGAGGGAATTTTCCAGCGTTCTCACCGGACGGGACGCGCCTTGCGGCCGGGATGAATCTGGGTGGAACCAGAGCACTCGTGGCGATGAACACCGACGGCTCAAACCGGACAACTCTGATGCAGCGCGAGAGATTGAGCGCGTTCGCCCCAGTGTGGTCGCCAGACGGAAAGCAGATTGCGTTCTCACTGGGCGTTTACTTCCGCGCGCCCGGCCGCCCGCGCGCGGAGGTGGGCCTCATCAATGCTGACGGAACTGGATTCCGTTCCCTCGTTGCCGACGAGTCGAATAACGGCTTTCCAAGCTGGTCGCCCGACGGGACGCGCATCGTGTACAAGAAGGACAACCACCTTGTGCTCCTGATGCTTGCGACAGGCGCATCGAAGAACCTCACCGAGCCGGGGCCGCAGCACGACAACTTTCCGCAGTGGTCGCCGAAGGGCGACGTGATCATGTTCACGAGCGATCGTGACGGCGATGAGGACTTCCGGCTGTACCTGATCCGCCCTGACGGCACGGGCCTGCGGAAGCTCACCGATTCTCCGGGAGACGCGCATTCGATCTGGTCGCCTGACGGCGAGTGGATTGTCTTCAGCAGCGCTCGGATGGGATTCAAGGACGAACGCGCGCTTGCCGAAACGATTCCGCAACCCTACGGAGAGCTCTTCGTCATCCGTCCCAACGGAACAGGATTGCGCCAGCTCACCGACAATCAGTGGGAAGACGCGACGCCGGCGTGGAGGCCGGAGACGATCCAGCAAAGGACCAGCGTGCGGTAGCCTTCTCGCGATCGGACTATGATCCTGGTCTATGTCGCGCGGTTATGGCGATTGGCCACGGCTGGCGCTCAGCCTCTTTAGCGTCGCCGCTGTCACCTTCGTCTGCGTAAGGTGGCTCCACGTCTCGAATGCCACCACGGTCTCGATGGCGCTCCTGATCGTCGTCCTTCTGACCGCCGCAAATGCACGCCTCTGGATCGCGGTGGTCACGTCGCTCGTCGCCGTCCTGGCCTTCAATTTCTTTTTCCTGCCTCCAGTCGGCACTCTAACCATCGCGGATCCGCAGAACTGGGTGGCGCTGTTCGCATTCCTTGCCGTCAGCCTCGTCGCCAGCAATCTGTCCGCGGTCGCGAAGACACGCGCGCACGAGGCGCTGGGACGCCGCGACGAGCTGGCGCGCCTCTTCGATCTGAGCCGCGACATCCTCGTCGTGACTGAGAGCCGCGAGGCCATCACGATCCTCGCGCGTTCGCTCGCCAGGCGATTCGACCTCGATTTTGCCGCGATCGCGCTGCCACGCGGCGATGAATGGGAAATCTTCGAGGCTGGAGAATCGATCGCACTCGACACCAGGCAACTGGCTGCGGCCTTCGCAACCGCCCAAAGCTCGCTCGAGTTCGATGCATACCACAGGACCTATGCCGGCCACCGTGAGATGACCGTCGACGGGCGCACCGTCAGGCTCGTTCCGCTCCGCGTAGGCACAAAGCCGGTCGGTATTCTTGCGGCATCGGGGCGCCCGATCGAAGCCGGTACGCTCGACACCCTCGGAGGTGTCGTGGCCATCGCGATCGAGCGGGCGCACTTTCTGGAAGAGCGCAAAGGTGCGGAGCTGACCCGCCAGAGCGAAGAACTGAAAACCGCTCTGCTGGCCTCTCTCGGTCACGACCTGCGCACACCGCTGACCGCCATACGTGTGGCGGCCAGTAATCTCAAGACGTCGAGCCTATCGCCGGACGACCGGCTCGAGCAGAGCGATGTGATTCTTGCGGAAGTCGAGCGCCTCACGCGGCTGTTTCAGAACATTCTGGAAATGGCACGCATCGACACCGGCACGATCGCTGCCGAATCACTCTGGTCGTACCCGACGGAGATCATCGCGGCCGCGCGCGATCAGGTGGACCACACACTACGCCCGCATCGCGTCGAGCTCAGCAGCGAGGGAGAGACGCCCGTGCGGCTCGACCCCCGACTGACAGCCACGGCCATCGCGCACGTACTCGAGAATGCCGGCCAATATTCCGCGCCCGGCACGCCAATCGAGGTCAGCACGCGCGTGGCAGGCAACGAGCTGCTAATTCAGGTACGCGACCACGGTCCCGGAGTTGCGCCGGCGGATCTGCCGCGTCTTTTCGATCGCTTTTACAGGGGCGTCGCGGCAGAACATCGAACATCGGGGACCGGCATGGGACTCTGGATCGCGCGCGGCCTGTTGGCGGCCGAACAGGGGCGCGTGTGGGCCGAGAACCATCCCGAGGGTGGGGCCGTGTTCACGATCGTCGTCCCAGTCATGGCGAAAGGACCAGAGCCGGGTGCATCGCCTGTGTCATGACGCAGCCACGCGTACTCCTTGTCGACGACGAGCCGCCGATTCAGCGATCGGTCGGCCTGCTCCTGCGCGCCCGCGGCTACGAAGTAGAGATCGCCGGAACCGGAGGCGAAGCGCTCGCGATGTTCGCCCGCCACGCACCCGATCTGATCGTTCTCGATCTGGGTCTTCCCGATCTCGAGGGCACCGAAGTCTGCCGCCGCATTCGAGAGACGTCGCAAGTCCCGATCGTAGTGCTGTCCGCGCGCGGCGCCGAAGCGGACAAGGTGAATGCCCTCGATCTCGGCGCCGACGACTACATCACGAAGCCCTTCGGACCTGACGAGCTACTGGCGCGAATCCGTGTCGCGCTCCGACGGGTTTCACCCGAGGAACGCGAAGAGAGCGGCCGGCTCCGGGCTGGCGATCTCACGATCGACTTCGATCGGCGACGCGTGCTGAAGGATGAATCCGAGATCAGGCTTACACCGAAAGAGTTCGAGCTGCTGTCGCTGCTCGCGCACAATCGGGACCGGGTACTGACCCACCGCGCGATTCTCAAAGCCATCTGGGGACCGAATGCCGTGGAACAGCCCGAGCATCTGTGGACGCTCGTGGCCCAGCTGCGCAAGAAGATCGAGCCGGATCCGTCAAATCCGCGCTATCTCTTGAGCGAGCCGTGGGTCGGCTACCGCTTCGCGACGGGCGATCAGGGGCTGACCTGAAGGTCAGCACTACGACTGCCAGCCAAGCACAACTGTCGACACAAAGTCGTAGTGCCGACCTTCAGGTCGGCTCTGCCGCCGTGCCGGCAAGTGACGGAGTATCATCGATCGATTCGACATGCCGATCAGCGATTAACCATGCCGCTGTCATCGCCGTTTCAGGCACGCCACCCCATACGCGTCGTCCTGTCCTCAACAGCACTGCTGCCGTTCCTGTCGGTGCGAAAGGCGGCGGCGCTCGCGCTCGCGCAGTCGGGAGTCGCCGCGTTCTTCATTGCCGGCGTCACCTGGACAACGCTCGGAGCATCGGCGGGGTGGTTCGTGCTCGGTGCGACTGGGCTGGCTGTCCTCATTCGCGCGATCGACATCGAGAGTTGGGCGCTGCTGATTGCCGGCGGCTTCGTCAGTCGAGTCACGCTCGCATTCGGCGCCAACGCCGGACGGTTTGCCGCGGCCGCCGCGCTCATCGAACGCCTGCTCCTTGGGGCGCTCGCCGGTGTCGTTGCCGGGCACTACGCGGCCGCTGTTTTGGTCAGTGCCCTTGGCGAGCGGCGGTTCACGGGCCACGTCACACCCGAAGACCCTGCCATGCTGTTGGGCGCAGCCGCGATCGGACTGTTGTGGATCCGCGCCCGTATCGGCCGCGAAATCGGCCGCGACACGATCGCGAGGACCGTCTGGATTGGCGCCGGGATTCTGCTCCTCACCGTCATCTGGGGCGTGATCACCGTCGCGGTCGGCCCACGCGCAGGAGTCCCGCCTCTCGCGCCGGCCGCGGCACTTCGGGCGCTCGCTGAGTGGCCCGTTCTCGACGTCATTCGGTTCGTCGCGCTCGGCATCGCGCTGGCGCTTCCCACTGTCGGCAGCGGCGAGGCGTTGATCCGCGCGGCGCATGATTTCCCTCCGCCACGGGTACAGGCGCTTCGCCGGACAAGCCTGCTCGTCATCGCGTTCGCGCTTTTCATCACGACATTGGGAACGTTTCTCTTCGTTCGCCTGGTGCCTCCGGACGCGATCGGCACCTGGCTCAATGCGCCGCTGATGGGTGTGGCTCAGCATCTGGCAGGACCCGGATGGGTCCGCGATCTGCTGACCCTGGGACTCGTCGCGGCTGCCCTGCTGGTTCTTCTTCCTGCCGTTCACGGCGCGATGACAGATGCCGAGCGCATGCTCCACCGTGCGTCGGCCGAGGGAGCGTTGCCCTCGGGCCTCGCATCGCTGCACACACGCTTCGGCACTCCCGCCCGCGGCGCCGATGTCGCTGCCGCCGCGACGGTGCTCCTGATTGTGGCCAGCGGCGGTCGACTCGCGTGGCTGGCACGAGCCTATGCCGTCGCCATCGCGACGATGTTCGCCCTGACCGTTGCGGCGCTGGCCCGGCTCCGTGGGATTCGACGCGAAACGCGGCCGTTTCGCACGCCCATGAATCTGCGTGTCAGAGGCCGCGAAGTTCCACTGGGGTTGCTCATTCCCGGAGCGATCGTGGTGGGAACCGTCCTCACGATGCTGGCGCTCGGCGACGGTGCGTCTCTTGCCGCAGCCGCCCTTATCGCCAGCACGGGCCTGTGGTTCGTGTTCGTCGGACGCGAGGCGGCTTCGGCGCCGGTCGGCGATGAGCAGGATACGTTCGATTTGCTTCCTGCCGCGGACCTCTCGCTCGATCAAATCGAGGCCGGCCCGGGAAATGTCCTGGTTCCGGTTCGAAATCCGCACTCCCTCGATCACGTGGTGGCTGCGTTCCAGGCCGCCGGCGATCGCGATGTGGTCGTGATGACGGTGCGGCTGTTAGGCATCGACGATGCGGGTGTCGAGCCGGTCTCCGATGCAAAGCCGACGGCGTACGAGCGCCGGCTCCTCTCAGATGTCATGGCGCTCGCCGAACGGCGCAACCGTAAGGTGCGCCTTCTCATCGTGCCGGCGCGCAACGTCATAGACGCCATCGTCGCTACCGTGCTTCGGCTGCGCTCGTCCGACGTCTACGTCGGCGAGTCGTCTACTCTCTCTGCCGCGGATCAGGCGCGATTGCTGGGCGATGCGTGGGAACGCGCGGAGAAGCCGATGCCGCTCGACGTGCGGCTCGTCATTCATCACCGCAGCGGCCGCGCCGAGACGTACCTGCTCGGGGCGCATCCTCCCGCCCTGACACCAAGTGACCTCAGTCTGATTCATCGCGTGTGGCTCGACGCCATCAAGGCCGTGGGCCCGCACGTGCACCATCACGATGTCGTGAGAGCGGCACTTATACAAATGGAAAAACAACTTACCGGCCCTGAACGTGACCAGGCGCTCGCGGCGATCCGCGAAACGGCCAGGCCCTCAGACGAGCTCGCCGCGATGCTTCGCGCCCGCGACTACGGACGCCTGCGGGACATGATGCGGAACCGGCCAGCGGAAGACGTCGCGGAGCTGCTGACCGCGCTGGACGCCGAGGATCAGGTCGTCGTGTTTCGCGTGTTGCCCCGGAAGGATGCCGCGGCGGTCTTCGAATACCTGCCGCAGGACGCAAAAGCCGCGCTGCTCAAGGCTATGGCGAAGGAAGACGTCGCCACGCTGCTCAACGACATGGCGCCGGACGATCGCACGCTGTTCCTCGAGGAGCTGCCGGCGGCAGCGACGCGCGAGCTGCTCGCGCTGCTGACGCCCGCCGAGCGTGCCGTCGCGCTGACGCTGCTTGGCTATCCGGAGCGATCCGTCGGACGGCTCATGACGCCGCAGTACGTGGCCGTGCGTGAGAACTGGACCGTTCGCGAAGTGCTCGACCACGTGCGGACTCACGGCCAGGACAGCGAGACGCTGGATGTCATTTATATCGTCGACGAGGAAGGATTGCTGATCGACGACATCCGCATCCGCGAGCTGCTGCTCGCCCCGCTCGACAGCCGGATCGTCGACCTGATGGATCGCCGGTTCATCGCGTTGAAGGCCTCGGATGATCAGGAGGCGGCGGTGGCCGTGTTCCGACAGCACGATCGCACCGCGCTGCCCGTCACCGACACAGCTGGCATGCTGATCGGCATCGTCACGATCGATGACATCCTCGACGTGGCGGAGGCGACCACCACCAGGGAGATTCAGCGTATCGGCGGATCGGAGGCACTCGACGAACCGTACACCGAGATCGCGTTCGGCAAGATGATTCAGAAGCGTGCCGGCTGGCTGACCGCGCTTTTCCTTGGAGAAATGCTCACGGCGACGGCAATGGGCGCGTTCGAGGCGGAAATCTCGAAAGCTGTTGTGCTGGCGTTGTTCGTTCCGCTGATCATCTCGAGCGGCGGCAACTCCGGATCGCAGGCCGCGACGCTGGTCATCCGTGCGCTCGCGCTGGGCGAAGTGGGCGTGCGCGACTGGTGGCAAGTGATGCGCCGCGAGCTCCTTGCCGGTCTCACACTTGGCGCGATCCTCGGCAGCATCGGCTTCCTGCGCATCACCGTCTGGTCGGCATTCTCGAATATCTACGGCCCGCACCCGCTTCTGATCGCGCTGACAGTGGCCATATCGCTCGTCGGCGTGGTGCTGTGGGGAACGCTCACCGGGTCGCTGCTGCCGCTCCTCATGCGCCGTCTGGGATTCGACCCGGCGACCTCGTCGGCGCCGTTCGTCGCCACGCTCGTGGACGTGACCGGACTCGTGATCTACTTCACGGCTGCCCTCGTCATCTTGAGGGGGACGATCCTCTAGAGGCGGGCGATCGCGTCGGCGTCCATCATCGCAATTACTTCTGCCGGCGACAGATCCGCCCTGAAGACAATTCCTCAGGAACTTCTCAGGCATTCTTAGGCCCTCTTTCAGGCGGCATTTCCTATTCTCGAGAGTGGCCGGAATCCGCTTCTCGTACTAGGGGGTGTGCTGTGCTCGATGTCCTATTCGTCGGACTCTCGATTCTGTTCTTCGTTCTGAGCATCGGCTACGTCGCGGCCTGCGACCGGCTGATGAAATGAGGTGACTCGTGGGCCTGGACTATCTGATCGGTCTCGTGGTCAGTGCCGGCGTGCTCGGCTACTTGATTCTCGCGATGTTGAAACCGGAGAAGTTCTGACATGACTTCCAATGGCTGGCTACAGATTCTCTTCTTCCTGTTCGCCGTCTTCGCGGCCACGCCAATCATCGGCGGCTACATGGAGCAGGTGTTCACACGCCAGCGTACGTGGCTCGATCCGATTCTGCGTCCGGTCGAGCGGCTCATCTATCGGCTCACGGGGATCGATGACTCTCGCGAGATGCGATGGACCGAATACGCAGCCTCGCTGCTCATGTTCAGCGTCGTGTCGATGCTGGTGCTCTATGCCATGCAGCGGCTGCAGCACATGCTGCCGTTCAACCCGCAGGGGTTCGGCCCTGTCGCGCCGGCGCTGGCGTTCAACACAGCGGTCTCGTTTACGACGAACACGAACTGGCAGGCGTACTCCGGCGAATCGACCATGAGCTATTTCACGCAGATGGCCGGGCTCGCCTATCACAACTTCGTGTCGGCTGCGGTTGGCATGGCCGTCGCGATCGCATTCATTCGCGGTATCGCCCAGAAGGAAAAGGACACGCTCGGCAATTTCTGGGTGGACATGGTGAGGGCGACCCTCTGGGTGCTGCTGCCGATCGCGATCGTCGGCGCGCTGTTTCTCGTGTCCCAGGGCGTCGTGCAGAACCTCAGGCCGTACGACACCGTGCAGACGGTAGAGGGCGCCAAGCAGGTGATCGCGCAGGGGCCCGCCGCATCGCAGGAGATCATCAAGCAGTTCGGCACGAACGGCGGCGGATTCTTCAATGCAAATAGCGCGCATCCGTTCGAGAATCCGACGCCGTTGACGAACTTCCTGGAGATGTTCGGCATCTTCGCGATCTCGTCCGGCCTCACCTACACCCTCGGTTCTATGACCGGTTCGCGAAAGCACGGCTGGGCCGTGTGGGGAGCCATGGCTTTTCTGTTCCTCGCCGGAGTCACCGTCGCCTACTGGGCTGAGGCGCGTGGCAATCCGCTGCTGACGGCAGCCGGCGCCGACCAAACCGTGACGGCCACATCGTCCGGCGGAAACATGGAGGGCAAAGAGGTGCGGTTCGGCATCGCCAACACCGCGCTGTTCGCCACCGCGACCACTGATGCCAGCTGCGGCGCGATCAATGGGTGGCACGACTCGTTCACGCCTCTCGGCGGACTGGTGCCGATGGCGAATATTCAGTTGGGCGAAGTCGTCTTCGGAGGTGTGGGAGCCGGGCTGTACGGCGTGCTCGTCTACATCATCCTCTCGGTGTTCATCGCGGGTTTGATGGTCGGGAGAACGCCCGAGTACCTGGGCAAGAAGATCCAGGCGTTCGAGGTGCAGATGGCGATGCTCACCGTGCTGATCTTCTCGCTGCTGATCCTGACGTTTACGGCGATCTCTTCGGTGTCTCCCGGCTTCGGCACCTCGAGTGTCTTCAACCCCGGGCCTCACGGCTTGTCTGAAATGCTCTACGCCTATTCATCAGCCGCGGCGAACAACGGATCGGCGTTCGGCGGCATCAGCGTCAACACGCATTGGTACAACACGACGCTCGGCTTGACGATGCTGTTCGGACGGTTCTTCATGATCATTCCGCCGCTCGCCATCGCCGGAAGCCTGAGCCGCAAGAAGCATGTGCCGGTGTCACTGGGGACGTTTCCTGTCACGACGCCGCTGTTCGGCGTGCTGCTGGTCGGTGTGATTCTGATCGTCGGCGCGCTCACGTTCTTCCCGGCGCTCAGCCTGGGGCCGATCGTCGAGCACTTTCTCATGATGAACGGGCAGGTGTACTGATATGGCGACCACACACACACGAGTCACCTCAATCTGGGATCCACACATCGTGCGGCGCGCGATCGGGGACTCGTTCCGGAAGCTGCATCCGCGCACGATGGCGCGCAACCCAGTCATGTTCGTCGTCGAGATCGGCAGCCTGTTGACGACGTGGCGCCTCATTCAGGACGCCTTGACAGGCCAGGGCGATCTCTTCTTCGAGTTCCAGATTACGTTCTGGCTCTGGCTGACGGTGCTGTTCGCCAACTTCGCAGAAGCGATGGCCGAGGGCCGCGGGAAAGCGCAGGCGGACGCGCTGCGACGGGCGAAGACCGAGACCGTCGCCAAGCGCGAGCGCCAGGACGGCACCTACGAAGTCGTTGCCGCGCCGTCGCTCCGCAAGGGCGACGTCGTCCGCATAGCAGCCGGCGAAGTCATCCCAGCCGACGGCGAGATCATCGAGGGCGTTGCGTCCGTGGATGAAAGCGCGATCACGGGCGAATCCGCGCCGGTCATTCGCGAGTCGGGCGGCGACCGCTCTGCCGTCACCGGCGGCACCAAGGTGCTCTCGGACTGGATTCGCGTGCAAGTCACGGCGAATCCCGGGGAGACGTTTCTCGATCGCATGATCGCGCTCGTCGAAGGCGCCGAACGGCAGAAGACGCCGAACGAGATCGCGCTCAACATCCTGCTGTCGGGGCTGACGATCGTCTTCCTGATCGCGGTGGTGACACTGCAGCCGTTTGCCATCTATTCAGGCGCGCCACAGTCGCTGTTCGTGCTGGTCTCGCTGTTGGTGTGCCTCATTCCGACGACCATCGGCGGTCTGCTCTCGGCAATCGGCATCGCCGGAATGGACCGCCTGGTACAGCACAACGTGCTGGCGATGTCGGGGCGGGCGGTCGAGGCGGCGGGCGACGTCCATACGCTGCTGCTCGACAAGACGGGAACCATCACGCTCGGAAACCGCCACGCGGCGGAATTCATTCCACTGCCGGGTGTCACAGACGCCGCGCTCGCCGATGCCGCCCAACTCGCGTCACTTCCGGACGAAACGCCGGAAGGACGTTCCATCGTCGTGCTGGCGAAGGAGAAATACGGATTGCGCGGGCGCGAACTGTCGCCTCAGCACGCGACGTTCGTGCCGTTTACCGCGCAGACGCGGATGTCCGGTGTAGACCTGCACGTCGAACGCGGGGCCGTCCTCGCCATGGCGGGAGGACCGCCTGCCGGCGGCAGCGGCGTTCGCGAGATCAGGAAGGGCGCGGCGGACTCAATTGCGAAGTGGGTCGTTTCGCGCGGCGGAGCGGCACCCACAGAACTGACCGCGATCGTCGAACGCGTCGCACGCGCCGGTGGCACGCCGCTCGTGGTCGCCGAAGGCAGCCGGGCGCTCGGCGTGATCCACTTGAAGGACATCGTGAAGGGCGGCATGCGCGAACGCTTCGCCCATTTGCGCGCGATGGGTATCAAGACGGTGATGATCACCGGCGACAACCCGTTGACCGCGGCGGCCATCGCCACGGAGGCCGGCGTCGACGACTTCCTCGCGCAAGCGACGCCAGAGGACAAGATGACGCTGATTCGCCGCGAGCAGGCCGACGGCAAGCTCGTCGCGATGACGGGTGACGGCACCAACGACGCACCAGCGCTCGCGCAGGCTGACGTCGGCGTGGCGATGAACACGGGCACGCAGGCCGCGAAAGAAGCCGGCAACATGGTCGATCTGGATTCGAACCCGACGAAGTTGATCGAGGTGGTCGAGATCGGCAAGCAGCTCCTCATCACTCGCGGGGCGTTGACGACCTTCTCTATCGCAAATGACGTGGCCAAGTATTTCGCCATCATTCCCGCGATGTTCCTCGTGACGTTCCCTATGCTAGGGGCGCTCAACATCATGGGTCTGCAGACGCCCGAGTCGGCCATTCTTTCAGCGGTCATTTTCAACGCGCTGATCATCGTCGCGCTCGTGCCGCTGGCGCTGCGTGGCATCAAATACCGGCCCGAGGGCGCGGCCGCCCTGCTCCGACGCAATCTCCTGCTCTACGGCGCCGGCGGCGTCATTGTCCCGTTCATCGGCATCAAGGCCATCGACGTCGTGATCACCGTGCTCCGCCTCGCGTAATGGAGACTGTATGAACATCACTCGCAATCTCATCGCCGCCGTCCTGATGACCATCGTGACCACGGTGCTGCTCGGCGTGATGTACCCGCTCGGCATCACCGCGATCGCGCTGTTTGCGTTTCCGAACCAGGCGAACGGACAGCTGATCGAACGAAACGGCACGGTTGTGGGATCGAGGCTCATCGGACAGGGATTCTCGTCGCCGGGATATTTCCGGCCGCGTCCCTCGGCCGCCGGAACTGGCTACGACGCGGCCAACTCGGCGGGCAGCCAGCTGGGGCCGACCAATAAGAAACTGATAGATGCAGTCAAGGCGAACGTTGAAGCGGCACGCAAGGACAACCCGAACTCGCCTGTGCCGATCGACCTCGTCACGACATCCGCGTCCGGATTCGACCCGCATATCTCGCCGGCCGCGGCGGAATTCCAGATCCCTCGGGTGGCGCGGGAACGCGGCATCGGAGAAGGCGACGTCCGCCGCCTCGTCGACGCGCACATCACAGGGCGGCAGCTCGGCTTTCTCGGGGAACCGGTCGTTAACGTGCTGGAGCTGAATCTCGCGCTCGATGCGCAGCATGCGATCAAGAGGTAACCGGACGCTCATGCCAGACCAACGAGCCACCGCCGACGCGCTGCTGGCGCGCATCCAGGACAAGGAACGCGCGCGGCTCCGCATCTACATCGGCGCCGCGCCTGGCGTGGGCAAGACGTACGAGATGCTCACCGAAGCGCACGCGCTGCGCGCCCGAGGGCTCGACGTGGTCGTGGGCATCATCGAAACCTACGGCCGGCGCGATACCGAAGCCCAGCTCAAAGACCTCGAGGTGATCCCGCGGCGAAGGGTCGAATACCGATCCGTCACCATGGAAGAGATGGACGTTGACGCCATCATCCGACGCAAACCGGAGGTCTGCGTCGTCGACGAGTTGGCGCACACGAATGTGCCGGGCAGCCGGCACGCGAAGCGATACGAAGACGCCCTCGAGATCCTCGATGCAGGTATTCACGTCATGACGGCCGTGAACATCCAGCACCTGGAGACGCTCAACGACGCCGTCGCGCGCGCGACCGGTGTCCGCGTGCGCGAGACGGTGCCCGACACGTTTCTCGACCGCGCCGACGAAGTCATCAACGTCGACGTCACCGTCGAAGAGCTGCGCAGCCGTTTGCGCGAAGGAAAGATCTACAAGCCGGAGAAGGTCGAACAGGCGCTGACAAACTTCTTCCGCAAGGGCAACCTCTCCACTCTCCGGGAGCTCGCTCTACGAGCAGTCGCCGATGAGGTGGGAGAGAAAGCCGCGAGCTATCGCGCGCGGGAGGGCCTGGAGCCAGCGTTGATACCTGAGCGCGTGATGGTGTGCATGAGCTCGAATGCCCTCGCCCCAAGGGTCATCCGGACCGGCGCGCGCATCGCCGGTCGTCTGGGCTCGAAGTGGTATGCCGTGTATGTCGAAACCCCGCGAGAGCGCCCGGACCACATCAAGCCGCAGGATGCGGACGCGCTGCAGCAGAACATCAGGCTCGCAGAGAGCCTTGGTGCGACGGTCGTGAGGGTGAGGGCCGAGCGGCCGTCAGACGGCCTCGTCGCCTTCGCCCAGCGCGAAGGGGTGACGCACGTGATCTTCGGGCAGAGCGCCCGCACGCGGTTCGAATTGCTGTGGCGCGGCTCCACGCTCGATCGGTTTCTGAGCGCGGTACCAGACGCTGCCGTGCAGGTCGTGCCGCTTAACGACACATGACCATACCGCTGCGTACCACACTGCTCGCGACGTATCTGATGTTCGTGGCGGCGCTCGCCGCTCTCGGCGGGTGGAGCGCGTGGCGGCTCGAACAGGCCGGGGCTGTCTCCGAGCGGATCCTCTCCGAGAACTACGAGTCCGTCGTCGCCGCGCAGAGCATGAAGGAAAGCCTCGAGCGGCAGGATTCCGCGACGCTCTTTGCCGAGCTCGGCCGCACCGACCGGGCGCGACGCCAGCTCGACGAGCACCGCCGGCGGTTCGACGCCGCGCTCGATCGCGCGGCGCGCAACGTCACCGAGCCTGGAGAACGCGAGATCATCGAGGCGATTCGCCGGGACCGTGACGAATATTACCGGGCCTTCGTGGGAGGGGCCGACTACTTCGAGCGCATCGAGCCGAAGTTCGACACGTTGCGCGCCGGCGTCGACAGGCTCCTGCAGCTCAACCAGGCCGCCATGCTGCGGAAGTCTGCCGACGCCCAGCGCCTGACGGGCCGTTCCATTCTGATGACCGTGTTATTGTCGGCCGCGCTGGTGATCGCGGGGCTGGCCTTTGCGGTGCGCCTGTCCGCGCAAATTGACCGCGAGGCCGACCGCCTCAAGTCGGAGTTCGTCGGCATCGCCTCACACGAGCTGCGCACGCCGCTGACAACGTTGCAGATGGGCATCAACCTGCTCGAAGAGCAGGTCGGCCCGCAGGCCACCGATCGGCAGCGAGAGATCCTTGCGATGTGTCGTGAGGACGCGGCGCGCCTGGAGCGGCTCGTGACCGACCTGCTCGATTTGTCAAAGATCGAGTCCGGACGCATGAAGCCTGTTCTCTCTCGCCTCGACGCGGGCACGCTGGTGAAAGCCGCCCTGGAACCGAGCCTGCCCCGCATCGAAGCTGGCGGCATCGAGCTGCAGACGAACGTCGATCGCGATCTCCCACTCGTCATGGCGGATCCGTCTCAGATTGAGCGCGTGCTCGCAAACCTGATCGCCAACGCCGTGAGCGCCACACCGCGCGGGGGACGGATTGTCGTGGCCGCGCACCGCAACGACAACCGTGTCGAGGTCTCTGTCGCGGACACGGGCCGCGGCATCCCGCACGAGTTCCTGCCGCGTCTGTTCGGCAAGTTCATGCAGGTGCCCGGCAATGCGACAGGGAACGCCGGCCTCGGGCTGGCCATCTCGCGGCAGATCGTGCAGGCGCACGGCGGCGATGTCCGCGCGGAGTCCGAACCCGGACGCGGGGCGGTCTTCACATTCACGCTGCCGGTGGCCGGCAGCTCGACAAAGCCTCCAAAGGAGACCTCATGACGCGACGTGTGTTGATCATCGACGACGAGACGAACATCCGTCGCATGATGCGGTTGGCGCTGGAAGCCGAGGGCTACGTCATCGAGGATGCGCCTGACGGCATGAAGGGGCTCGAGCTCTTTGCCGACGGTTCGGGATTCGACGCCGTGGTGCTCGATCAGAAGATGCCGGGCATGGACGGCATCGAGACGCTTCGCCAGATGCTGCGCCGATCCCCGAAGACTCCGGTCATCATGGTGACCGCATTCGGGTCGATCGAGCTCGCGGTCGACGCGATGAAAGCGGGCGCGCGCGACTTCCTGAAGAAGCCGCTGACGCCCGCGTTGCTCAGAGACGCACTGCTCGCCGCGTTGTCGACGCGTCAGCAACCGCCCGACATGCCGCCAGCGCAGGCCGCCCCGCTGCCGCCGATTGCGGCCGGCTCGACTGAAGTATGGACGGTCAACGGCTTCTTCATCCGCGCCATGCCCGCCACCGACATCACCTCGAACAGCGAGCACCGCTTCATGGTGCGGCATGCCGGACGCGGTCCTCAGGGGGAAGTGCTCGTGACGATCAACCAGTCGGAAATCACCAGGATCGTGAAGCTCAGCGGCCGTCCATTGCCTCCTGGCCGCGGGTTCTGGCAGCAACAGGCTGAGCGCGCGCTCATGAACCACATGTTCAGGCAGGCGGCATTGCCGCCAGGCAATCGGCTCGCAATGGATCGAGTCGGCGACGACGCCGTGCTGCTCGCCCGCGAGTGGGGCCGAGACTGACCGCCTCTTCTCACCGCCATTTGACAGGCCCCGGCCAACGGCGTACCGTTCCTCCTGCCTAAGTTCCGCGCCACACGCGGAACGCGGGGGACCCAGGGAGGCATGACACGCCTCAGGGGCGAATTGGCGGCAACGCCATAGGACACTTCCGAGTCCGAGCCCGGCAGCTAACCCCGCAGGCGTTTAACGGAAGCGCACTCTCTGGTTGAAAGCCGCAGCGCGCTGCGGCTTTTATTTTTTCGGGCAGGCCAGAAGTGGCGACTTCTCAAAGAGGCCCGATCGTGCCTGCAGAAGGGATACTCGGCCAGTTCAAGCGATTCGTCGTCGGCGAACCCATCCCGTCGCATCTCGCCCATCACGAGCGTCTCTCGCGCGTTACCGGCCTGGCTGTGCTGTCGTCGGACCCCTTGTCTTCGGTGGCGTACGCGACCGAGGAAATTCTCCGGGTCCTCATCCTTGTCGATGTGACCGCACTGGCATTCGCGAGCCCCATCGCCGTCGTCATCGCGTCGATACTGGCCATCGTCGTCTTCTCGTACCGGCAGACGCTGCATGCTTATCCCAGCGGCGGCGGCGCATACATCGTCGCGCGGGAGAATCTCGGAGAGCTGCCCAGCCTGGTTGCCGCCTCTTCCCTGCTGATTGACTACATCCTGACCGTCGCCGTCAGCATCGCCGCCGGAGTGGCAGCACTCACGTCGGCCTTCCCGCATTGGATCCACCTGCGAGTCGAGCTGGCGCTGGGATTTCTGGCGATTCTAATGCTCGGCAACCTTCGCGGGATTCGCGAGTCGGGCAACATCTTCGCCGCTCCGACCTACTTTTTCATCTTCAACGTGCTGGCGCTTATTGCTTTGGGTGCCTGGCGCGCCATGACGGGTGGCGTTCTGCCGGTCGACCCGATTCAGCCGATGGCATCGACAGGGCAGCCGCTCACCATGCTACTGCTGCTGAGAGCCTTCTCGAACGGATGCACGGCCATGACCGGCGTCGAGGCCGTCTCCAATGGCGTGCCGGCGTTCCGGCCGCCGGAAGCGCGCAACGCCGCCGCGACGATGGTCATTATGGCAGTGCTCGCGATCACGATGTTCCTCGGCATCACGCTGCTCTCGCAGGCGTACCACATCCATCCGAGCGAGCATGAAACGGTGATCTCTCAACTGGCGCGGGGGGTCTTCGAGGGGCGGGGCGTTTCGTATTACATGATTCAGGCGGCAACGATGCTCATACTCGTGTTGGCGGCAAATACGGCCTACGCAGACTTCCCCCGGCTCGCCTCAATCCTCGCCCGCGATCGGTATCTACCCCGTCAGTTCATGAACCAGGGGGACAGGCTTGCCTTTTCGAACGGGATTCTCGGATTGAGCGCATTCGCCGCCGTTCTGCTCGTGATTTTCGGCGGCGACACGCACGCCCTGATTCCGCTGTACATGATCGGCGTGTTCGTGTCGTTTACCCTGTCTCAAGCCGGCATGGTCGTCCATTGGCGAAAGCTCAGGGGCTTCGGCTGGCGATCGAGCGCCGCGATCAGCGGCACAGGGGCCCTTGTGACGGGAATCGTGCTGGTCGTGGTTGCGATCACGAAGGCGCACGAAGGCGCATGGATTATCATGCTCCTGATTCCCGTCCAGGTCGTGCTCTTCCGCGTCACGAAAGCCCATTACAACGACGTCGCGGCGCAGTTGACTTTGACGGACTGGCAACCGCCGCGCCGCCACGAGAATCGCGTGATCGTTCCGATCAGCGGCGTCCAGCGCGCGGTGGTTTCGGCCGTGGAGTACGCGCGCACGTTGTCCCAGGACGTGCGCGCCGTGTACATTGATGCTGACCCTACGTCCACCGCGCAGATCCGAAAGGACTGGGACAAATGGGGCCGCGGGGTGCCGCTCGTGGTGCTGCCCTCGCCGTTCCGCTCATTGATGGAACCGCTGCTCGAGTACGTAGAGCAACTCGAATCCGAGCACCCTGGCGACTACGTCACGGTGGTCTTGCCGGAGTTTGTTCCTGCACGCTGGTGGCATCACCTGTTTCACAACCAGCGCGCCCTGCTCATCAAGGGGGCGTTGCTCTTCAAGCCGAACACCATCGTGACCAGCGTGCCTTTTCATCTGGAACGGTAGTCGTCCATGCACACCTCGACGCGCGCATCGATTCTCGTCATGAGGCTGGCCGCCCTGGTCGTCATGATTGCAACCGTGGCGGCCCTCTGGAAGGTCATGCTGTGGCTGCCATGGCAGGCTGACTGCGTCATCGCAACCGCAGCGGCCTTCGCGTTCGCCTACAAATTCGAGCGCGAGGAGTCGCGTTGATGCGCTACGGCGTGCCCGACGCGAGACGCGCGCGTTTCGTCGAGTGGTTTTTTCAGGGGATACGTCAGCTACCCGAGGGACCGCACGGGCCACCTGTCCACACCGCCCCATGGTGGAAGGTGATGTGCCTTACGGGCGTCGACTACTTCTCGACGCTTGGCTACCAGCCAGGGATTGCGTTCATCGCCGCAGGCGCGCTCGCGCCGATCGCCACGCTGATTCTCGTCATCCTGACCCTCATCGGCGCGCTACCGGTCTACAACCGGGTCGCGGCTGCAAGCCCGAACGGACAGGGCAGCATCTCGATGCTCGAAGACCTCCTGCCCCGTTGGCGCGGCAAGGCCTTCGTGCTCGTCCTGCTCGGATTCGCGGCGACGGATTTCATCATCACGATTACTCTCTCGGCGGCGGACGCGACCGAGCACATCATCCACAACCCGTTCGTGCCTTCGGTGTTCGATCACCCGGTCGCCGTGACGATGGTGCTGCTGACGGGACTGGGCACGGTCTTTCTGAAGGGGTTTCGCGAGGCGATTGGCTTCGCCGTCATCATCGTGGTCGTGTACCTCGCCCTGAATGTCGTCGTCCTCGTCGTCGGCATCAGCGAGGTGGTGACACATCCCGAGTATTTGCCGCGCTGGACGAACGCATTGTTGACGCAACACGGCAGCCCGCTGTCGATGCTACTGGTGGCGCTTCTGCTCTTTCCGAAGCTTGCCCTCGGCCTCTCGGGGTTCGAGACCGGAGTCGCCGTCATGCCGCTGGTCCAGGGCGACCCGGGTGACACGCCGGAGCGGCCCGCTGGCCGGATCCGCAACACGAGAAGGCTGCTTCGCACTGCCGCGCTCATCATGAGCGTGCTGCTCATCGGCAGCTCGCTCGTCACGACGATCCTCATTCCAGCGGAGGCGTTCGCCGAAGGGGGCGAAGCCTCGGGGCGAGCGCTCGCCTACCTCGCCCATCACTATCTCGGCGATCTGTTCGGCACGATCTACGACATCAGCACCATCGCCATTCTCTGGTTCGCGGGCGCATCGGCAATGGCGGGCCTCCTGAACCTGGTTCCCCGGTACCTGCCGCGGTACGGTATGGCGCCCGAATGGACACGCGCCACGCGGCCACTCGTCACGCTGTTCACGGGCATTGCCTTCCTCATTACGATCATCTTCAACGCCGACGTCGAGGCGCAGGGCGGCGCGTACGCCACCGGCGTCCTCGTCCTCATGACGTCTGCCGCGCTGGCGGTCACACTGGGGCTGAGGCGTCGGCACCAGAGGCATTGGATCGCTTTTGCCGTGATCACGGTGATCTTCATCTACACCACCATCACGAATGTCATCGAGCGGCCAGACGGTGTGCAGATTGCGACGTGGTTCATCGTCACCATCATCGTCACCTCGCTCGTCTCGCGCGTGCTACGGTCCACCGAGTTGCGCGTCCAGGGCGTCACCGCCGACCCGATGGCCGAGCGGTTCCTCCGCGAGGCCGCGAACGTGCCGATCCGCATCATCGCCAACAGGCCGGACACCGGACTGCCCGAGGAATACGCGCGCAAGCTGCGCGACGCGCAGGAGTCCCATCACCTGCCGCCTGACGCGCGAGTGCTGTTCGTCGAAGTCAGGCCCTCAGATGCCTCGCTCTTCAGCGAAGTGCTCGCGGTCGAGGGCGTCGAGGTGGGCGGGCATCGCGTGCTGCGGTCCGCAAGCCCGGCGATTCCCAATGCGATCGCCGCGCTGCTGCTGTTCATCCGCGACCAGACGCGCAACATCCCGCATGCGTACTTCGGATGGACAGAGGGAAACCCGATTGTCTATCTTTTGAAGTTCCTGGCGTTCGGCGAAGGGGACACCGCCCCCGTCACCCGAGAAGTGCTCAGGCAGGCGGAGCCGGATCCGGAGCTGCGCCCGCGCATTCATGTGGGCTAGGAAGAATTGGCAGATTGAAGATTGACGAGTGAGGGATTGTTGGGAGATTGAAGATTGGGTGAGTGTCAGATTCCCTGTGATTTGAATCCTTCAGTCTCCCCTCTCCAATCCAGCAACATTCTGACAATCCTGCAATCCGCCAATCTGACGATGGTGTGATGTACTGTTCCGCTCCAAGTGATTGTCAGCTTGATGGCCAGCGGGCTGGTGGTTGACGACCGCACATCAGTAGATTGGATTCCGGCTGGATTTGAGGGCGTTGAGCGGGGCGCGTCGGGTATCGCGGCCAGTTGGATGTCGAGCGGATCGGGATACCGTTCCACGAACTCGCGAACGACCGAATCAGGCTTCAACCCGATGGCTTCCGCGTATGACCGGATGAAGGATTTTCTGAAGATCCCCGAAGGCCAGCGCGAGACATCGTCGCGTTCCAGTCCTTCGAGAAGACTGATGCCGATCTTGGTGCTTTCGGCGATCGATTTCAGGGCGATTTGCCGGCGCTCGCGCTCATACCGGAGCCGGCTGCCAAGGCTGTCCATGTGAGGGTTCTCCCTCGTCGCGAGCGGCGCGGGGCACTGGTTCCCGCAAGCGATGCGACGCGGATTGGGGCGAGGGGCCCCGCGGCTAAATAAAGGTGCAGGGGCATCACCATAAATGGCGATGCCCCTACATGCGTGGCCGGCCCAGCTCCCCCAGCTCACGGACCTGCCGTGTTTTTGATTAAGCCGACAACGCGCCACCTGCTGTGGCAAACTGCGTGCCCGCTCAAAACGCCTAAAACCGGGGGTTTTGGGGGTTTCAGCGTGTAAATTTTTCTCTCGCCCTGAATTTTTTTCCCGAAGCGCCGCGCAAATCGCCTCCTAGTGCGGTCCCCCTACGGCTAGACGGCACGACGCAAAGCGGCACGGTTCCTGCTCTCTAGTCGGATCGGATTAGAGGCGTGGGGCGAATCCGCCCCACATTATGAAGGGAGATCGTCATATGCAGGCCCGTCGCATCATCAATATGGTCGCAGTCGCAACGGTCGTTGTTGGAACCACAACCGCGTGTGCCACGAAGAAGTTCGTTCGCACCGAGGTCGGCGGCGTCAACACCCGCGTCGAGACGCTCTCACAGTCGATCGAAGCGACCCAGCAGGAAACCCGGGCGAATCAGGCCCGCATCGGCGAGGTCGACAAGAAGACCGATCAGGTCGGCATCTGGGCGAAGGACGCACAGTCGGCCGCCGCGACCGCCAACTCCGCGGCGAGCGCTGCCGCAGCGAAGATCGAGGCCGTCGAAGCGTCGACCAAGAGGCTCGTGTATGAAGTCGTCATCAGCGAAGATCAGGGCCAATTCAAGTTCGGCTCGGCCGCGCTGCCAGAGGCCGTTCAGCAGCGGATCGACCAGATGATCGCGGACCTGAAGGCGAACCCGCGCGGCAACTTCGTCGAGATCGAAGGGCACACGGATTCGAGCGGCGACAAGATGGTGAATCAGCGCATCGGCGAGGCGCGCGCTGAAGCCGTGAAGCGCTACCTCTATGAGACGCATCAGGTGCCGCTGCACAAGATGAACGTCATCAGCTGGGGCGAAGAGAAGCCCGTCAGCCCGAACAACACGAAAGACGGACGCGCCCAGAATCGCCGGGTCGTGATTCGCATACTGGCGTAGGACCGCAGATTCGACAAGGGCAGGGGGCGGAGGGCATTTCGATGCCCTGCTCCCCCTGCCCTTTCTCTTTGCCCTCCACTCTCGACTCTCTGCCCTGTGCCCTCCCCTGTTGTATCCTGACAGCTCATGCGAGTGCTTATTGTCGAAGATGACGCCTCGGCGCGCCGCGGTCTGACCGAGCTGGTGCGAGCGTGGGGACACGAGGCCGAAGGCGCCGCCGACGGGCAGGAAGGGCTCGAGAAAATCACCACCTATCGTCCGGCGGCGGTCCTCGCCGATATGGTGATGCCGCGGATGGACGGCCTCGAGCTGCTCCGCCGCGTCAAAGAGCAGCTCGCCGACCTCACGTTCGTGCTGATTACCGCCCAGGGCAGCGTCGACACGGCCGTGTCGGCGATGAAGGAAGGCGCGTACGACTACCTGACAAAGCCGGTCGATCCACAGCGGCTTCGTACCCTCCTGTCGCACGTGGCCGAGCGCAAGAACGCGCTGCGCGATGTGGCGAGCCTCCGCCGCCAGCTCCAGGACCACGGCCGCTTCGGCGAGATGGTCGGCAACGCGCCCGCCTTGCGCTCTGTTTATCGCGTCATCGAGCAGGCCGCCCCGACGGCCGCGTCGGTGCTGGTTTATGGAGAGTCCGGCACCGGCAAAGAGCTCGTCGCGAAGACGATCCATCAGCTGAGCGGGCGAAACAAGCACCCCTTCATCGCGATCAACTGCGCCGCCATCCCTGAATCGCTCCTCGAGAACGAAATCTTCGGCCACGAGCGCGGCGCGTTCACCGGCGCGATGGATCGGCGGCCCGGCTGCTTCGAGCTGGCGCATACGGGCACGCTGTTCCTCGACGAGATCGCCGAGGTCTCGCCGGGGATTCAGGCCAAGCTGCTCCGGGTGCTGCAGGAACGCACGATCCGGCGCCTCGGCGGACAGAAGGAACAGGCGGTCGACGTGCGGCTGATCGCCGCCACGAACGTCGACCCTGCGAAGGCCGTGCAGCAAGGCAAGCTGCGCGAGGACCTGTACTATCGCATCAACGTCATCGGCATCTGCGTCCCGCCCCTGCGCGATCGTACCGAAGACATCCCGCTCCTCGTCGAGACATTCATCGCCGAATTCAACGAGCGCAACGACAAGGCCGTCAGGGCGCTCGCGCCCGAGGCCATGCGCGTGCTGCAGCGGTACTTGTGGCCCGGCAACATCCGCGAGCTTCGTAATGTGATCGAGCGCGCCGTCATCCTCAGCCCAGGGGACTTCGTCGAGGCCGAATACTTGCCGGCCGACCTGTCGGGCGCGCCGCCGCCCTCGATCCAGACGGTTGGCCTCACGCCCGGCATGACCGTCGACGAAGCCGAGCGACGCCTCATCGAGCTGACCCTCGAACACACGAAGGACAACAAGACGCGCGCGGCGGAGATTCTCGGGGTCACCGTCAAGACGCTGCACAACAAGCTGAAACGATTCCGGCGCGAAGCAGAAAAGCCCTGACTATATGCGCGTCAGTCTGAGAGCCAGGCAAACCGCCGCTGTCACGATGCTGATTGCGCTTGCCATGACGGCGCTCAGCCTGCAGCACCTGGCGAACCTCGCCCGCGTGGGCCTCGAAGACAGTCGCGGCATCGGCGAGTTGCTCGGCCGCATGGTGTATCAACGCGCGCGCGACGCGATTGCGGCCGGCGGCGATCCGGAGGCGGCGCTGCGCGACGATCAAGGCATTCGGTCGATTCTCGAGTCGACAGCGGCCTACGGCCGCAACGTGACCTACGCGGCGGTCGTTGACAACGAAAACCGCGCCATTGCGCACAGCTTCCCCGCGGCAGAGGGCCAGAAAATCGAAGCAGGAGAGAACCTCGCCGCGGTGCTCGACCGGGGCACGATCGAGCAGATCCGGACCATCTACGCGGACCGCGCCCTCGAAGTGGTGTTGCCTCTCGAGCTTGGCGACGCGCCCTTCGGCGCCATCCGCGTGGGCCTCTCGCCGGTGCTGATTCGCGACGACCTCACGAAAGCGCTGCGGCCCATGCTGCTGACGACGGTACTGCTGTCTGCGGCGGCAATCCTGGTCGGGATGCTGCTGGCCACCCGCATCCTCCGGCCTATTCACGTCATCAACAGCGGCCTCATGAGACTGGGACGCGGCGAAAAAGTCGGCAGCATCGATCTGCCGCCCGATGAAGAGCTCGAAGGTGTCGGCGAATCCTTCCGCGCCATCAGCGAGAAGCTGGCCGCGCGCTCACTCGGCCGGCTCATGGCCGGCGTCACCCACGAGGTCAGGAACCCGCTGAACGCCATGGCGATCCATCTCGAGCTCGTGCGGGAGCACCTGCTGAGGCTGCAACGCAACTCGCGCACGCCCGTCGGCGCGGTGCTGGGGCTGGACGGGCGCGAGGAGCCGACCCCGGAGGTCACGGGGGCACGCGAGCACCTCGACGTGATCGGCTCGGAGATCAAGCGCCTCGACGAGGTCATCACCGGGTTCGTGCGCTTCATCCGCCCCGAAGAGCTCCAGCTCGTTCCGGTGGACGTGCAGCTCCTCATTGCCGAAGTCATCGCGCTCGTCGAGCCCGATGCGCGCCGCAATGGCATCACCTGCAAGTCGGTTGTGGCCGACGGCCTGCCCGAGCTGCGCGCCGACCCGGCCCTGCTGCGGCAAGCGCTGCTGAACCTGGCGCTCAACGCGTCCCAGGCCATGGCGGACGGCGGCAAATTGACCATGGGGGCGGCGGTGGAGAAGGATCGCCGCCTGGCGCTCACCGTGGAAGACACCGGGGCGGGCATCTCGGCGGATACGCTCGACCGGATTTTTGACCTGTATTACACGACGAAGCCCGAAGGCAGCGGTATCGGGCTGTCGATCGTCTATAGAATCGTCCAGCTGCACGGGGGCGAAATCGAGGTGCAGTCGACAGAGGGCCGGGGCACCATGTTCCGGATGCTCTTGCCCTTGGGATGATAATAAGAATTGGAAGATTGGAAGATTGGAAGATTGGTAGATTGGTAGATTCTAAGAAGATTGGTAGATTCTAAGAGGATGGCCGTTCGCGGGCTTTGGGTTGTCGTCGCCCTCCTCGCCGGGGCGTGCGCGTCGAGCCCTGCGCGCTCGTCCATGAATGTCCCGCTCGAGATCCCGGAACCTCCGCCGCGCATCGCCATGGATCCCGTGCCCGCCGTCGTCGCTGAGGAGCCTGTCGTTCCCGAGCGGCCACCCGTTACGCCCGCCGAAAAGGCCGCCGCGCCGAAAACGCCGCCCGCCGCGACGACCGCTGCCGCGCCTCAACCGGCCGCGCCGACTGTTCCGGTGACCGTCCCGGAGCCTCCGCGCACGACTCCTCCGCCGGAGCTGCGGCCCGCAGCCGCCGCCGGCAAGACGCCGACCGCAGCGCAAGTGCGCGACCGTCTCAGCCGGACCAAGCAGAAGCTCGACCTGATTCAGCGCCACCAGCTCAACGCCGGCAAACGCGCCGACTACGACTCGGCCCGCCGGTTTCTGTCACAGGCAGAGACCGCGGTGAACGACAACAATCTGCTGTTGGCGGAATCGTCGGTGGAAAAGGCGGAGACGCTGGCAGACGGGCTCAAATAGATCCCCACATTGGGAGATTGGGAGATTGGGAGATTGGGAGATTGGGAGATTGGGAGATTAAGGGCGCCCTCAGCGTCCTCGGGCTCAGCTGTCCTCGCCACAGCGGTCGCGTGGTCTAGGTTTTAAACATCCTCTGCGCTTGGCTTCGCGGCGTTTGCGGGCGTTGAAGCGCGCCGTTCTGAGAGAGGCGCTGAAGATGCAGGCCAGCTGACGCGCTTCGTGCTCCAAGTCCTTGACGATTGCTGCTCTCTCCAGCCCAACTGTCCGGATCAGACGGAACCAGAACTCGCTTTCATCAGCTTCTTCATCCACGATTGCGAGTTTTGATATGAAAAGCGGCGTGGTATACGCCCGGCATGCCGCGCGGTAGTTTGCGGCGACTGACGTGCCTGCGTCCAACAATTGCTGCGCGATGCGCCGCCCAGCCATGGTGCTGGGCATAGTGTCGCAAAATTTCACGACGGCGACAGCGAACGCCTCGGTCCGAGCTTTCAATTGTTCGGATTTGTCTGACATGCTGTGACTTCAGCATGCCTGGTGCCACGACGAAGTGTGCTTTTGCTCGAAGAATACGCGAGTTAGTACTAGGGTCGGAGGATTTTTCACTTTTCCCCCGACCCCATGCTCGCAGTTTTCTTAATCCACCAATCTCCCAATCTTCCAATCTTCCAATCTGCTTTCTACTTCATAGGCACCCGCACAGATTCCTTCTGCGACATCTGCCACAACCCGCTGGTGTTTTGCGTGTATACCTCGAGGGTGCGCGTGCGATAGGTCTCGCCTTTTCCGGGCGTGACGTCCACGAGGCCCCATAGCACCGCGGTCTTGCCGTAGACACGCACCCTCGTCTCGCTCGGCACCATCGCCTTGTAGTGTGATGGCCCGCTGAGGACGCTGGTGATGTACTCGGCCTTCGTCTGCGTCTGTCCGCCGCCGTGCGTGTACACGAGATCCTCGGCGAGATACTTCTGCAGCAGCGCTTTGTCCTGCTTGATGGCGCCCTGCCTCCACCCCGCGCCGGATTCCTTGATCGCGTCTTCGGGTCCCGCGGCGATGAGCATCGTGGACGCGACAAACAATGAAATTGCGATAAGCAGTCGTCTCATAAATCTCCTAATCCCTAATCCCGAGTCCCTAGTGTGTGGCCTTACCACAACAGTTTGATCGCGATCTGTCCGATTCGCGGGTCGGCGGCAGTCGTGATACGGCCGAAGTTCGCAGCGCTTGCGCTTGTGCTCACTGCGGTGTTGGTCACCGTCGCGCTGAGCGGCACGCTGAAATTCACCTGGTTGAATGCGTTGAATAGCTCACCGCGGAACTGGAGCCGCATTCCCAGGCTCCCCGGCACGCGGAAATTGCGCGCCACCGCGATGTCGGTCTTCGCCGCACCCGGCCCACTGATCGCACCCTTCGGCACGTCGCCGTAGATGCCGCGCGGCAGCGACGCCACCGGTGCGAACGCTGTGGTGTCGAAGAACGCATTCACCATGTCTTCGCGGCTCGAATGATCCCGCTTGATATCGTCAACCGTCTTGCCAGGCGCCAGCTGGGCTAGCTGCCTGGTAGCCCCTCCAGTTCCGTCGAGCGCGACGTCGGTCCCCATGGTAAATGTTAACGGGCTGCCGCTCGACCAGTTGTGCACACCGCTCACAGTCCATCCCCCGAGCACCGCATCGACAACGCCATTGCCGAACTCGGCGTTCGGCTCCCACATCCACGACAATCCGACAACATGGCGCCGATCGAACTGCGAACGTCCCTTCATTTGTGTAAGGTCGAACGGGTTGGCAACGCCCGCAGTCAAGCCGGCGCCCTGGTCGAGTAGCGTGTCCGTTGCCTTCGACAGCGTGTAGAAGGTCGAGAACATGAACCCGTGGCTCATCCGCTTTGTGGCCTTTAGTTCCAGGCCGTGGTACCAGCTTTCGTAAATCGTCTCGAGCACGCGTGAGGTCGGGCCGATGATGCCGGGCTCGTAGATGACGCGGTCGTTGATGTTCTGCGTTGAGGGAGCCGCGCCGGTGAGCGGTGAGTTGATGAACTGCGCCGGGTTGAAGTGACGATGGCCCTCGAGTTTCTTCCCGAACCTTCCGATATAGGCGGCGTCGACGACGATATCGTTGGTCAGCTGGCGCTGGAACGACACGTTGGCGTGGTGCACGTAAGGCGTCGCCATCTCGAGATCGTTGTAAACGAAGTTGAGCGGCAGCGGATAGAGCGGGCAATTCAGCCCTGGATACGCGCTGATCGGCACGCAGCCGAAATCGCCGGAGATCGGCACGCCAGAGGGCGGAGGCGTGCGGTTGAGCGATCCGAACGGATCTTCGATGCGGCCGTTAAAGAGCTGCACGGTGCCGGTCCACGGCGCCTCGGCGGCGTGGACCGACGTTCCGGCGATGTGGTTGTAATAGATACCGTAGCCGCCGCGGATCACGGTTCTGCCGTTGCCGTCCACATCCCATGCCACGCCGATTCGCGGCGCGAAGTTGTTCCAGTCGCCTTCGATCGTCTTCTCCGGCACGTTCGGGTCGCCAGGGAACAGGATGCCTCGAGGCGCATCGGGCTTGACGGTCGATTGAGTACGGTACTCCCAGGATGTGTAACGGCCATATTCCTGCTCCCATGGAAACCAGGGCTCGTAGCGGAGTCCGGCGTTCATGGTGATCCGCGGCGTAAGCTTCCACTCGTCCTGGATGAAGAGCTGGTGCTTCCAGAGCAGCGGGAAGCTGTCGGCGGCGCCGAAGCCGTGGCTCACGTTGTCGAAGGCGCCGAGCATGAAGTCGGCCATCGAATTGCCGGAGCGCGTGCCGGTGAAGGTCGCGCTGCGTGCGCCGTTGCCTCGAATCAGGTCGAAGTTAACGTATTGCCCTTCGTAACCAAATTTGAACGTGTGGGCACCCCTGACGTTCGTCATCACGTCTTTCCAGTGCCAGTTTCTGTAGATCTGCTGTTCGGGCCCGGTGAAAGAGAGATTGGGTCCACCCGTCACGTTCAGGCTCATGCCGACGCCGAGATACCCCTCGTCGATGTTGATGCCCATGTCACGCGGTGGGACTCTCTCGGTCGCTGTTCGGAACGACGACGAGTCGATGTAGGACACGGTCAGCTCGTTCAGGAACGTCGAGCTGAAGGTGTGGGTGTTGGTCAGGCCGTAGTTTTTGATGTCCGCGACGTTGCTCTCATCGACGTAGTCGATGTTCCCAGGCGAGCTGATCCGCTCGTAGTTGTCCTTGAAGTAGTGTCCGAACAGCGTGTTCTTGGACGAGACGGTGTAATCGATCCGGGTGATGAAGTTATAGGCGTCGAGCGGCGACGGAATGAGTTTCACGGCGGTGCCGGTCGCCGACCGCGGGATGTACTTGTCGAGATAGTTCTTGGCGACGGGGCTGATGCAGCCTGAATCGATCACGTTACCGGAAACGCACGGCGCTCCGGCAGCATTAGTGAAGGGCTGGTTGTTCAACGGGTTGATCGGGTTTCTCAACGGTGTGGTCAGGTTTCTGAAGTCTCCCGCACGCTGCGCATCGGTCGGCACGGTCGCCTGCTGGCCGACCGCTTCGGCCCGGTTGGTCAGCTTCTGATAAGCGCCAAAGAAGAAAAGCTTGTTCGGCACAATGCGGCCGCCGGTTGCTGCTCCCCACTGGTTCTGCTCCTGATCCGGCTTCCGCGGCGCGAAGTAGTTCCGCGCGTTCAGCGCGTCGTTGCGGTGAAATTCCCACACCGACCCGTGGAACTGGTTGCTGCCGGCCTTGGTCACCATCGTCACCTGCGCACCGGCGTTGTTGCCGAACTCGGCCGAGAACGTCGACGTCTGCACGCGGATTTCCTGCACCGCGTCCGGCGGCGGCGGGTTGAAGCCGGAGGTCTGAGAGTAGTTGGTGAAGTTGGCGCCGTTCAGCGTGAAGTTGTTCTGTCCTCGAGAGGCGCCGTGCACGATCATCGTCGGGCCCCCGCGCGTGCTGGCCATCTCCTGGGACGCCGACACATCGGTAATTCCGGGCAGTGTGCTCGCCAACTCGACCACGTTGCGGCCGTTCAGTGGCAGCTCCTGTACTCGCCGATCGTCGACCAGCCCAGACATCGTCGCGCTGCGGGTTTCAACCAGCGCCGTCGTGCCGGCGACGACCACCGTCTCCGAAAGCTGGCCCAGGTTCATCTTGAAGTCGACGCGCAGGTTTTCGCCCGCCGTCAACTCCGCTTTGGTCTGCTGCGTCGCGAAGCCGGTGAGTTGGGCGGTGATTTCGTACGCGCCTCTCGGCATCGCGAGAAGGTTGAAGAACCCGGTGACGTCTGTGACGGCCGAACGCGTCAATTGCTGGCCCACCATCGTCGCCCTGACGTCGACGCCGGGCATGACGGCGCCGCTCTCGTCGCGCACGTAACCGCTGATCGTGCCGGCGACCTGGGCCTCGAGGTCGATGGGAAGTCCGAGTGCTGTAAAGAACAGGAGAAAGGCGAGAACGGCTGTGCGCTTAGTCAAGTGCCCTCCAAACAATCTGTTTATCCAAGTAATTCACTGAACTTACCGGTGCTGTCGCCGAGTTTGTCGACCGGCACCCCTACCTTATCGAGCAACGTGACATGCAGATTCGTCAGCGGCGTGCCTTCCGGGTACACAAGGTGACGTCCACCTTTTATCGTCCCCGCTCCTCCACCAACCACCACGGTGGGCAACGGGCTGTGAGTATGGCGATCGCTGTTGCTCAGCCCCGCGCCGTAAAGAATCACGGAATGGTCGAGCAGCGTGCCTTCGCCATCCGCCGTCGACCGCAATTTCTCGAGGTACGCGGTGAACAGCGTCGTGTGGTGGGTCTGGATCTTGGTGCACTTCTCCAGCTTCTCTGGGTCGTTTTGATGGTGCGTGAGCTGATGATGCGGATCCGGGATGCCGAGCTGCGGGTACGTCCTCGCGCTCTGCTCGCGCCCGTACATGAACGTCGTGACGCGCGTCAGATCGCACTGGAAGGCCAGCACCTTGAGGTCGTAGAGCAGCCGGACGTGCTCGTCGAAGGCATCGGGAATGCCGACCGGGCGGTCGAACTCGGGCAGCTCACGCGCGCTCTGCTCTTCGGCCTTCAGGATCCGCCGCTCGACGTCGCGCAGCGACTCCAGGTAGTCGCTGACTTTCGTGTTGTCGGCTGCACCGAGCTGACGGTGAAGCTGCCGCACGCGCTCGGTCACCGAATCGAGAAGGCTGCGATCCTGGCGCATGCGCATCGAACGAACTCGAGGATCGGTGCTGTCGCTGGATCCGAACAGCCGCTCGAACACGACCCGTGGATCGTTTTCCGACATCAGCGGCAGCGTCGGCGTCAGCCACGACAGCGTGTTGCTGTACGCGCAGCTATAGCCCACATCGCACGATCCCACCAGGTTGTTGTTGTCGACCGTGAGCTGCAACGACGACAACTGTGTTTCGCGCTCGAACGTGCGCGCCGCAATCTGATCCATCGAAACCGAGTTCTGGACGATGGTGTCGGATTTCTTCACGTGCACGCCGGTGAGATACGAGCCGGAGGCGCGCGAATGGTCGCCGCCGCCGTCGCCAAGCGCTTCGGCCTGGCGATCGGCGAGGCCGGTGATGACCAACACCTGATTACGGAACGGCGCGAGCGGCGAGAGCACACGCGAGAGCTCAAAATCGGCGCCCACGCCCTTCGGCAGCCAGTTCTCGTACACCACGCCATTCGGGTGATACACGACAGCCAGACGGCGCACCGGTTTCGCCGGCGTCTTCTGTGCAGCGGTCAGCGCCGGAATCATCGCGTCGAGCAGCGGCAGCGAGACCGCCGCTCCCATGCCTCGCAGCACGGTTCGGCGTGAAATGGATTTCCTGGTCACGATCATGATCGAGCTCTCATTTTCAATGGCGGCGGGGCCCCACTCCCGCCGCTTGTGCCTTCGCGGCTATACGCCGCTCGGCTTTGGTTGGATCACCGATCTGCTTAGTGCGGCGCATCTGGCCCCCAACTGGCTGTGCCATCGCCGCAATGCGCGGCTGGGCTTTGGTTGGGTTGTCGAACTGCCTGGTGCGGCGCATCTGGAAGGGTGTGCTCTTGACGATTGCCAGAATCGTCGACGACCAGCGGTAGTCATCGACCGACGCGGCCCGCATCATCGCGCGGATCGCGGCGGCGTCGTGGTGATCGATCTCGCGGCCCAAGGCGTACATCAGCAGCTTTCCGGTGACGGCCTTGACGAATTGCTCCTTCTGCTGAAGCAGCGCGGTTCGCAAGGCGGCGGGCCCATCGACGGTGGTGCCGTCCAGCAGGACTCCGGAGGCGTTAATCGGCGACGCCCCATCCTGTGTGCGCCATTGGCCGATCGCGTCGAAGTTTTCGAGGCTGAAGCCGAGCGGGTCCATGTTCGCATGGCAGCTCGCGCACGCGGGATTCGCGCGATGGTGCTCGAGCATCTCGCGCACAGACGATGTCTTCGCCGTCTTTCCCTCGTCCAGCGTGGTGTTCACGTTCGGCGGCGGCGGCGGCACGGGCGCCGCAAGAATATTCTCGAGCAGCCATTTGCCGCGAATCGTCGGCGAGGTGCGGTGCGGGTACGACGTCACCGACAGGATGCTCGCTTTGCCGAGCAGACCCCAGCGGTTCTGGTCCGTCAGCGCCACCCGGCGGAAATGGCTTCCGTACACGTCCCGGATTCCATAATGGCGCGCCAGTTGTTCGTTGAGGTACGTGTAGTTCGCCGTCAAGAGCTCGACGATGCTGCGGTCGTCGCGAAGCTGGCTTTCGAGGAACAGCTCCGTCTCTTTGACGAACGCGGTGCGCAGGTTGTCGTCGAACCACGGATACTGCCGGTTGGCATCCGGCGTCAGCAGCCAGACGTTGCGCACCTGCAGCCACTGGCTCAGGAAATTCTGCACCAGTGCCGTTCGCGCCCGCGGGTCGGCCAGCATGCGGCGCACCTGTAAGTCGAGCGTCTTCGCATCGTTCAGCTTCCCCCGAATCGCCAGGTCGAGCAGCTCATCGTCGGGAATACTGCTCCATAGGAAGAACGACAGGCGCGAGGCCAGCTCCACGTCGGAGAGGCGGTATGGCGTGCCGGGCTTCACGTTCGCCGGATCGGCTTCGATGCGAAACAGGAAGTCGGGGCTGACGAGCAGCCGCTCGAGCGCCGAGCGGATTCCCGCTTCGAACCCACCATTCGCGCGCCCTTCCTTGTAGAAGCCAAGCAGCGTCTGCACGTCTTCCCTTGTCGGTGATCGACGGTACGCGCGTCTGGCGAGCGTCGATACGATCTTCGTCGCGCAAGCGGTTTCGTCGCTCGTGGTCCGGCTGAAGCCGGACACTACTGGGTTCGCATTGCACACAAAAATGCGCCGCCGGCTGAGCGACTCCTGTGGCGTCTGGCCGTCGTACGGCCCGCCGACGAGCAGCACCGAAAAGGCGAGCGGCGCGCGGATGTCGCCGTCGTAGTCGTGGCCCCAGATCGGGATGCGGTCGGGCCCGAGACCTTCTGGCTTTGCGCCATCGATTTTCACGGCCGTCACAGTGACCTCGTGGAGCCCGGCTTTCAGCGGGACCCGCAGTTCCAGTCCGTCATCAGCGGTGAAAAGAGGATTTCCAGCGTCCGCCTCGGGCGCCGCAGTACGCGAGGCCGCCGTGAACTCGGGACCGCCCAACATGAATTGCCCCACGCGCTTGCCGTCGACCCGGAATTCGATGTCGTTCGGCACGTTGAGGCCGCGCACCATCCCCGTATACGTCTTGTCGAGCCGCGCCTTCAACACATACTCGCCGTCGACCGGGAAGTAGTGGCGCGCCGCGATGCCCCCGCGGGATCCCAATGGAAACTCTTCGCCGAGGCGGTCTGTCTGCCACAGCCATGTCCGCTCGTTCGAGTTGTTCCTGACCGCGGTGTACCGCTCAAACGCCGGCCGAAGAGTCGGATCGCCGATCGCGAGCCGCGAGATCCTGGCCGCCGCCGTCAGATATCGATCGAGAAGCGCGGGCACGACGGAGAGCGCATCGGCATTCGTGTCGAAGCCGTGCGCCTGCTCGTCCGGAGGAAGCAAGAGCGTGCCGTCGACCTGCACTCCGAGAAGATCGCGTACCGCGTTGGCGTACTCGGAGCGATTCAATCGATGAAGATCGGCTGGCCGGCCCGGATTCGGGTTCGCGGCGGCGTTGCGATCGAGCTCTGTCTCGAGCCAGGCCGCAACCTCGTCGTATGTCTTGTTATCCGGACGGCGGCTCCGCTGGGGCGGCATCGCGCGCGATCGGAGCTTGACCACAACTTTTTCCCACGTCTCCGGAGATCCCGCGACGTTGTCGGCAGCCACGGGATCGAGGACGAAGTTGCCGGTCTTGAGCTTCGGGTTGTGGCACGAAATGCAATACGTGGTGACAAGCGAGCGAGCGGGAGAAGACACGGTTCCAGGTGCTGGGTTCTGGGTACTGGGGTTCGGGTTCTGGGTACTGGGGTTCGGGTTCTGGGTGCTGGGGTTCGGGTTCTGGGTTCTGACGTTCGGGTTCTGAGCTCTGAGGTTCTGATTCCGGCCGTGTTCAGGCGAACCCAGAACCACGAACCCAGAACCGGCACCCAGCACCAAGCACCCAGAACCAAGAACCGCGAGGATCAGGTTCCTCATCGGCACCTCGTCTGCGCCATGCACGGCTTGCCGAGTGTCGGATTCGCGCCGAGCTTGACGAGCAACGCCGCGGTATCCAGGTTGAAGAGCACGCCGCCGAGTCTGTCTCCCTCTCCCGCCGCAGCTCGCCACGGCGTCGTCCCCGATTTGCTGATCGCATTCACGTCGGTGCCATGGTCGGCGAGCAGCTGCACTACGGAATTCCAGCCCCGATACGCAGCACCGTGGAGAGCGTTCTCGCCCGTCGAGACGGATGCTTTCGGATCGACGCCAAGCTCGATCAGAAGCTTTACGACCTCGAACGCCTGCGCGTCGGTGACGTTGCTTTCCCCCTGCACGCGATTGACGCCCGTCGCGGCGGCGATCGCCGTCATGTTGCTCTTGGTACGCAGCTTCGGATCGGCACCTGCCTCGAGCAGAAGCCGCATCATCTCGATGTCGGCGGCCGCGCTGGCCAGCAGAAACGGCGTCGCGCCGATCACATCCGTATGCCCGCCGGCGAAACCCGGCAGACGTTGCGTGACCGGCAGGTTCGGATTGGCGCCGCGTGCGAGAAGAGCCTTCACGAGTTGCAGCTTCTGCCGGCGATCGGGAATCCCGCTCATCGCATCGGTAAAGCCGAAGACGGGATTGGCTTCGCCGCTTTCCCAGGTACCGACCGCCCAGTGCAGCGGAGTGATACCCGCGTCGCCCGCGTTGGGATCGGCGCCCTGCTCGAGGAAGTACAGCGCAAGCGGCACGTGCGCCCGGAACGTCGCGACGAGCAGCGGCGTGCTGCCGGCAGACACGGTTGCCTCGTAGCTCGGGCCGCCGACCCGGCCGCCGCCTCCGGTGTAGTTTCCAGCCGCCGCAGGTCCAGGTTTCTCGGGCGAGGCCGGCTGGGAGCGGATGTTGATGTCCGTGCCCGCGGCCAGCAGGATCCGCGCGCACTCGACGTCGCCCACCCGCGCCGCGAAGTGCAACGCGCTGAACCCGCGCTTCGTTCGCGCCTGCGTGTCGGCGCCATGATCGACCAGCAGCTTGACTACGTCCGGATGGTGTTCGGCTGCCGCCCACATCAGCGCCGTCTGGCCCTGTGACAGCTCCGCGGCATTCACCGCGGCGCCTCGAGCGATGAGATTGCGGACGGCATCTGCACTGCCAGTGCCCGCGCACGTCATGAGCGGCGTCTCACCCGTCGCTATCGCTGAATTCGGATTGGCGCCGGCGTTCAGGAGGCGTTCCACCATCGCCGCACTCGCATTAGTGCACGCAAGCGACAACGGCGTCGTACGAAGGTCGTTGGCCGTATCGGCGTGAGCTCCGGCGCGAATGAGGAGATCGGCGGTCTCCAGATCGTTCCAATGCGCGGCCCAGAGCAGCGCCGTCGAGCCGTCGAGCGCCCGCACGTTGGGATCGACACCCTGCTTCAACAGTCCACGAACGCTCGCCGGATCGTTGCTGCGCGCCGCCGTGACGAGACGCAGATCCCCATCCGCGGCAGACACGGCCGCAGCCATGAGAAGCGCGAGTGCGCTCATGACGAGCACAACGGATCGCCCACCGAGGCCGCGCAAGCGGCCCAGGCGGGCGCGGTTGACGGTCATCGCCCGATGACCGTCCGTGCCAGCTTCAGCGTCGCATCCATCGGGGCTTCCAGGCCGCCGCTCGGCAGCGATGCGATCTTGAAACCCTGCTTCAGCCTGTTGACGACGTCGGCCTCGGTAACCGTGATAGCCGCTGGAATGTTTCTCCGCATCGCAGCGCTCAACACCGTCTGCACTGCCTCGTCGTGTTCGGGTGAGCCCTGCGGCACTCCGAGCGACCACGACAAGTCATTAGGTCCGACGAACACCACGCCGATGCCGGGGACCGAAAGAATCTCCTCGACGTTCTTCACCCCTTCAACGGTTTCGATCTGCAGAAACAGCAGAAGCTCGCCGTTGGGATTCGCCGGCCACACGTCGGCGCGAAGCGAGTACTCCGGCCGCGACAGTCCCCAGAACCACGCCGCCGGCATGTTCCCGTTACCGCGCCTGCCGAGAGGAGTCGGGTACTTCGACCCTTTCATCTGGGGATAGCGCGATGCGGCAACCGCCTGTATGGCCTGCTCCTTGTTCTCGATCGCCGGAAACATGATGCCGAACGCGCCCATGTCGAGCACCTGCTTGACGATGGCTTCGTTCGGCGCGCGGCCGTACGTCGGGATGCGGACGATTGGGGGCACGCGAACCTGCAGGTTGCCTTGCTTGGCGATTTCGGCCTTGTTGATCGTCCCCATCAGGAACGTCTCGAGGCGCTCGAAATCCAGCGACCGGTGTTCCATGTCGATGATGATGAAATCGAGATCGGAGGACGCAAACTGCGCGGCCGCGTAGAGCGAGAAGTCGTACATGATCGCGCCCGCGAGCGACTTGCCGCGGACGAGCTTGTCGATGGCGCCGTTGATCCGCACCGCTGTGCCCTGGGCCGACAGCAGGCCGGCACCAATCCAAGTTACCAAGAGCATCGCCGCCAAAGAAGGCGCGCCGACGCGGAGCCAAGAAGGACGCATGGACAGTAATCCTTTCAAAATAAGCGTGTTAGCGAGAATGGGAATTATAGCCGAGCCGCGATGAAGCCGCGATTAATTGGTTGTCTCGAATTGTGGCAAGGGAGAGGGACCCGTCAACCTGGACGGCTGACCAGGCCTAGGTGCGTGGGCGCCAGTGCTCAATGAGCGCGCGCCACTGCTCGGTCTGCGAAGCGATCTCGGTCTCGGTCGCCTTCGAATCGAGGCGTTGCCCCGTACGAGCTTGTGCCCGTTCGGGGATGAGTGTTTGCGTCACGAAGCGGTCGAGGTCGCCGCGAACCTGCGCGCCCTCGGGCTGAGAGCCGGCACGAATCCAGGCGGTGATAGCCGCGTTCCAGGAGTCGTCCAGGTTGCCCGCGCCTCGTGCCGCGACGGCCAGCCAGTAGGACGCAGGGTACGACAGAGGATCGCGCTCGAGCTCGGCTCGAACCGCCGACAGCATGGCGGCGTAGGCGTCCTTCCGGGCGGTCCCCGTCTGGGACTCGGCGACGCGCGCGACAGTGCTCGCCCACCATTCCACCAGCTTGTCGACCTCGGCGGGGGACAAACGCTCGCGCGCAGCGGGGAGAATGGTGGCAAACATTTCCGCGGCCGGGCCCGGCTGGTTCTCGAGAAACAGTGCCGTGCCGATGCCGATTTGCCACTCGATGATCTCCTGCGGCGCGAGCACGCGTGGGTTCAACGAGACGAGAGCCGCGCGGGCGGCGCCAAGATCGCCGGCGTCGCCATTCTGCCGGAATCGCTCGAGCCGCGCGCGCGCTTCGATCAGCGTCGCCGAAGCGACCGAGTCAGGCTTGTGCTTCGCCGTCGCGGCGGCCGCAATCGATTCGTCGAAGCGCCGTTCGTTGTACATCGCGCGCGCCTTTTCGAGATCGCTCTGGCCGGCGGCTGCCGATGAAGCTGCCATCGTCAATAGAGCAAAGACAACGGCGGCGCGCGTGCAGTTAGCTGTTGTCGCCATCGATCAGACCGCCAATCTTACCGAGGATCGAGCCTTCTTCGCGGCTGCCGCGGCCAAGGCCCGGCACGGCGCTGACGATCCGATTCGCCAGGCGGCTGAGCGGAAGCGACTGCAGCCAGATTTTTCCCGGCCCGCGCAGCGTGGCGAAGAACAACCCTTCCCCTCCGAACAGCGCCGATTTGATCTTCCCGACGTATTCGATTTCGTAGTTCACCGATGGCTGGAGCGCGACGATGCACCCCGTGTCGACGCGGATGAGCTCTCCCTGCGCGAGCGTGCGCTCCTGCAGCGTCCCCCCTGCGTGCACGAACGCCCAGCCATCGCCGAGGAGTCTCTGCATGATGAAGCCTTCGCCGCCGAACAACCCGACTCCGAGCTTCCGTTGGAATGCGATGCCGATGCTCACCCCTTTGGCCGCGGCAAGGAACGAGTCTTTCTGCGCCACGAGCTCGCCGCCGACTTCGGACAGGTGAATCGCGATGATCTTGCCCGGATACGGCGCGCCGAACGCGACTTTGCGTTTCTGGCCGCTGCGGTTGTGGAACACGGTCATGAATAGCGATTCGCCTGTCAGCAGACGCTTTCCAGCTCCCATCAGGGCGCCCATGATGCCGGCCTGCTGCTGCGATCCGTCGCCGAACACCGTCTCCATCTCGATGCCGTCGTCCATGTACATCATGCCGCCGGCTTCGGCGACGGTGGCTTCGTTCGGGTCGAGCTCGACCTCGACGAACTGCATGTCGTCGCCATAGATCTTGTATTCAATCTCGTGCATCGCAGACATGGCACCTCAATGTGAAACTGGAAACTGAAATCTAAAATCTAGAAACTGGAATCTAGAATCTATACGGGGCTTCCAGATTTTAGTTTCCAGATTCCAGATTTTAGTTTCTAGTTCCAGTTCGAGTATCTCCCGGGAGCCACCCCACGGGCACGTCGATGTACGACCGGTTCAGGTCCCGCACCGACGCCACGCCGAGCAGCTTCATCGTCCGCACGATACCGGTGCGAAGGATCTCAATCGAACGCGCGACGCCGCTTTCCCCTGCCGCGGAAAGGCCGTACGCATAGGCACGCCCAATGAGCACGCCTTTCGCGCCGAGGGCCAGCGCCTTGACGACATCGCCGCCGGTGCGGATACCGCCGTCGACGAGCACCTCGACCTTGTCGCCCACTGCCGACAACACCTCCGGAAGCGATCGGATGCTGCCGGGCACGCCGTCGAGCTGGCGCCCTCCATGATTAGACACGATAAGCGCGTCGGCGCCTTCCGCGGCCACCCGCTCCGCGTCCTCGGCCGTATGCACGCCCTTGACGATGATCTTCCCGTCCCAGAGATCGCGAATCCACTTGAGATCGTCCCAGCAGACGACCGACTCTTCGAGGGTCTTCCCGACGTCCGCGTATGGCATCGGCCCGGTCGGCAGCAGCACGTTCGGAAACTTCATCAGGCCGCCGTCGGCAAGCATGCCGGCGATCCACGCGGGGCGCGTGATCATCTGGCCGAGGTATGGAAGGCCCGAAATGCCCCGGCCGAGCAGTTCCTTGATGCCGTTACGCAAATCGCGTTCGCGTAAGCCCGGTACACCCGTATCGATCGTGACGACGAGCGCAGTAAAGCCCGCGGCCTTGGCGCGCTTCAGCATGTTGACTGACGCCTCGCGCCCACCGCAGAGATACACCTGATACCACGCAGGGCCGCTCGTCGCCGCGCGCACCTGCTCCATAGGCGTACCTGACAGCGTCGACAGCACGTACGCCGTTCCCGCCTTCCCGGCGGCGCGAGCAGCGAGCACTTCGCCGTTTGGATAGAACAGACGCGTGCTGCCCACTGGCGCGAGGATGAACGGCAGCTCGAGCTGCGCGCCCAGGATCGTGGTCTTCATATCGACCGAAGGAATCGCCACGGCGCCCCGGGGACGAAATGTCAGCTCTTCGTACGCCTTGACGTTGTCGCGAAGCGTGACTTCCGCATCCGCTCCTCCGTCGATGTAGTCGAATATGACTCGTGGAAGGCGTCGTTTCGCGAGACGCCGGAGATCGCTGATGTTGAGGACATGAGGGGGAGCCACGCTACGCGCCATAGAAGGGATTAAACCACAAGGCTCTAACGAAAACCGAAAAACGAATATTCGATTTTCGCTTTTCGGTCTTCGTTGCTGTGGGCTCTAATCGTCCCGCAGCACGACGTTCGGGTCGAGCCGCGACGCCCGATCCCGAGCGCCAGCGTGAGCACCGCAACCGTCGTAAACCCGGGACTGCGGCGCAGGCATGCGCAGCCCATGGCGGATGTCACGAATCACGTCGTCGAACCATGGCATGGCCGTGGAATAACACCGCGCGTGTCAGAGCGTCAAATGAAAAGTGCGGCGCCGGACTGTTACAATTCGACCGGATGCGTTCTCCGCTCCGCCTCGCCTTTCTCGGCTGCGGTTTCATTACGCAGGTGCATAGCCGTCATTTGAAGGGCTTCAAGGCCGACATCGTCTGCAGCTATGCGAGCCGCGACCGTGCCAAGGCCGACGAGTACTGCCGGCGATTCGGGGGCGCGGGGAGCTACGCGGACTATGCTGCGGCCATCGACGATCCTGGCATCGACGCGGTGGTCGTTGCGGTGCCGCCGACTTTTCATCTGGATCTGACCCTGCGCGCGCTGGCGGCTGGGAAGCACGTCCTGGTCGAAAAGCCCGCATTTCCGCGGATCGAAGACTATCGCGCGGCCATCGACGCGCGCAATCGGGCGGCGCGCGTGGTGCTCGTGGGCGAGAACGATCACTACAAGCCGCTGGCAGTTGTGCTGCGAAAGCTGCTCGCGCAGGGCGCGATCGGCGAGATGGTCTTCGCGCAGTTCACGACGATCGCGAGGCGGTTGAAAACCGAGACCGACTGGCGCAACGACGAGAGCATGGCCGGCGGCGATGCGTTCTTCGAAGAAGGGATCCACTGGCTGCACATTGCGGGCAGCCTCGGCCCGTCAATCGTCTCGATCGAGGGCTACCGGCCAGCGGTCTCGCGCGAGGGACCGGACAAGCGCGCCAAGAGCATGATGGTGGCGTTCCGCTATGACAACGACGCCGTTGGCTCACTCTACTACTCGCGCGAGATACCGTCGCTTCTCAAAGGGCTGCGGCTATCGAAGCTGTACGGACGTAAGGGCATCATCACTTTCGAGTCGAACGGCCTGTTCGTCTTCGCGCGAGGCAACGGCGCGCCGCGCCTGGTATTTCCGGGGTTCCGCGATATTCGCGGTTATCAGGCGATGTATCGCGACTTCCATGCCGCGATTGCGCAAGGCAGAGCGCCCGAGATGAGCCTCGAGCGCGCGATCGACGATCAGCGGCTGATGGATGACGTGTACTCGACCCTTCCTCGCACGGCCTGATGCGGACCGAACACTACGACGTTGTGATCATCGGCAGCGGCGCAGGGGGCGGAACGATGGCCTACGCGCTCGCCGACACGTCTGCGCGCATCCTGGTCCTCGAGCGAGGCGACTTCGTCCCGCAGGAAGAAGAAAACTGGAGCCCGGAAGCGGTCTGGAAGCACCTTCGCTACCAGACGCAGGAACGCTGGATCGACGAACGCGGCCGCGAGTTCCGCCCCTATACGCACTACAACGTCGGCGGCAACACGAAGTTCTGGGGCAGCGTGCTGTACCGGCTGCGCCGCGAGGATTTTCATCCCCTCGAGCACCTGGAGGGGATCTCGCCCGGGTGGCCGATCGACTACGACACGCTCGCCCCGTACTACGACAGGGCAGAACGCCTGTACGAAGTGCACGGCGAGCGAGGCATGGATCCGACGGATCCCGATCGCGGCGCTTTTCCACACCCGCCGATCGCGCATTCCGAGGGGATGACGACGATCGTCGCGCGGTTGCGCGCGCAGGGGCTTCATCCCTCGCCGCTGCCGCTCGGCATTCGCGATGGGTGCCTGCTCTGCAACACGTGCAATTCGTTCGCGTGCAAGGTACACGCGAAGAGCGAGGCCGACGTGTGCTGCATTCGCCCGGCCATGGCGTGCCGAAACGTCGAGCTGTGGACGAACGCGTACGCGCGGCGGCTGGTGACCAACAGCAAGGGCGACAAAGTGGAGGCGGTGGAGGTCGAGGTCAACGGTGAGACCGTGCGTGTCGGTGCGGGGCTGGTCGTGGCGTCGTGCGGCGCGGTCAATTACGCCGCGTTGCTGCTGCGATCGGCGAACGACACGCACCCGAACGGCGTCGCGAACTCGTCGGGGCTGGTTGGTCGCCGCTACATGGCCCACCTCGCGACGATGATGCAGGGATTCCACCCGATGCGGAAGAACGCGACCGTCTTTCAAAAGACGGTCGCGATCAACGACTTCTATTTTCGGGGCCCGCACACGCCGTATCCTCTCGGACACGTGCAGTCGCAAGGGCGCACGCACGGAGTCATGGCGCAGACGGTGGTGCCGCAGGTGCCGTTGTCGTGGTACGACTGGTGGGTGGCGCGCGGCGTCGACTGGCTGGCGATGTCCGAGGATCTGCCGGACACCGACAACCGCGTCACGCTGGACTCGCAAGGCCGCATTCAGCTGCTCTACCGGCCTAACAATCTGAAGGCGCACCATCTGCTGGTAAGGGAAATGCGGCGCGTTCTCCGCAGGTTGGGGTTCTGGATCGTGATGACGCATTCGCATGGGGCGAAGAACACGACACACCAGTGCGGCACGGTCGTGTTCGGCGACAATCCGCGCACGTCCGTGCTGGATCCGTTCTGCCGCGCGCATGACGTGGACAATCTGTTCGTGGTCGACGCGTCGTTCTTTCCTTCGTCCGCCGCCGTCAATCCGGCGTTGACGATTGCGGCACAGGCGCTGCGCGTCGGCGATCACATTCGTACGGCCGACCTAAAGGTCGGCACTACGAGTACCGCAGTACGTAGTGCCGACCTTTAGGTCGGCCCCGAGCAGATCGTCGTAGTGGTTCTATCATTCGTAGTGCCGACCTTCAGGTCGGCCGCGGAACGACCGTGCGTAGTGCTGACCTTCAGGTCAGTCCGTGAAGACCATTCGTAGTGCCGACCTTCAGGTCGGCCACGGAACGACCATGCGTAGTGCTGACCTTCGGGTCAGCCCGAGAAGACCGTCCGTAGTGCCGACCTTCAGGTCGGCCACGGAACGACCAAGCGTAGTGCTGACCTTCAGGTCAGCCAGGAGACGCTGTTGAAAGCACGCTCGTTCAGCCATGCCGGCATCACGGTGTCGGATTTCAACAAGGCCGTGCGCTTTTACTGGGAGATGTTCGGCTGTCCCCTTGTGGGGGTCGCGGACACGCCTCCCGACCGCGTGCGGACGTTCTTCGGCGTCGGGCATGACGCGCCGACGTGCAAGATCGGCTGGATCCGCGTACCGGGCGGCGGCGTGCTCGAGATTTTCGAGTTCCAGCCGCAACTGGCGCCCGGTCCGGTCCCCTGGAACGGCGTCGGACTGACGCATATTTCGTTCAACGTGAGAAATCTGCAGAAATGGCACGACCACCTGCAGTCGAAGGGGGTGGAGATTGTCAGCACACCGGAGCGATCGCCGCGCGGCCATTCGTTTTTCTTCGTCAGGGACTTCGACGGCAACCTGATCGAGCTGATGGATCTCGGCTATATGTATCACGTGCTCAACTGGCTGGGCCCGCTGGGTGGCTGGGTGTTCCGACGCGGAATGTACAGGAAATACTACGAAAGTGAAAAGTAAGAAGTGAAAAGTAAGAAGTAGGAAGTGAAAAGTAGAAAGTGAAAAGTGGAAAGTGGAAAGTAGGAGGTTGCTCATGCGTACGGCCATTCGTTTGTCCGCCATCGTTCTCCTCGCCGCACCGGTGTTCGCGGCGGATCATCCTGATTTCCGATTGTGGAAGGCGGGCGAGCTGACACGCCGCGATGCCGCGTTGTCGAAGAACGTCGGACCCGATCATTCGGCGCGCGAGACGCTGGCCGATTTCGGCGATCATCGCGTCCGTTTTCTCTATCGCGACGCCGACGGCTTTCCTGAGCAGCACGACACCATCGTCGATCTCGTGTTCGTGAAGAGCGGCGAAGGCGTGCTGCAGCTCGGCGGGACGATGATCGACAAGAAGGCCACAGGCGGCCCGGGCGAGTATGCGGGCTCCAGGCTCGACGGGGGATCGCGTCATCCCCTTGCTGCGGGCGACGTCATTCACATCCCTGCCGCGGTGCCACATGCGTTCCTCGTGACGAAGGGCCAGCACCTCACGTATGTGCTCGTCAAATTTCCTGAATGATTCCGGCGGCTGAAGCACTTCAACTGCTGCGCGACGGCAACCGCCGCTTCGTCGCCAACGTTCGCAGCCACGATTCACTGGCGACCGAGGCACGCCGCACGGAGGTCGCGGCCGGCCAGGAGCCGTTCGCGATCATCCTGGGCTGCTCCGACTCGCGGGTGCCGGCGGAGATCGTGTTCGATCAAGGGCTCGGCGATCTCTTCGTCATCCGCGTCGCCGGCAATATCGTCGCGCCGTCACAGGTCGGCAGCGTCGAGTTTGCGGCCGAGCGGTACGGCACGCGGCTCGTGGTCGTGCTCGGACACTCGCAGTGCGGGGCCATCCTTGCGACGATCGACGAGCTGAAGCGGCCGACCGTCAACCAGTCCCGGAATCTGCATTCGATCGTCGATCGTGTGCGCCCCGCGGTGGAACCGCTCCTGCACGCCGAGCTGCACCTGCAGCCGGATGAGCTCGTCCGTCATGCGGTGCGTGCGAACGTGCGAAGCTCGGTAAGTCATCTACGGCACGGGTCTCAAATCCTCGAGCAGTTGATCGAGAAAGACAACCTCATCGTCGTCGGCGCCGAATACTCGCTCGAAACTGGCGTTGTGGATTTCTTGGAGGTCTGAAAAACGTCAAAGTCAAACAGGAGATTAGGAGATTAGGAGGCTATCGAAATGTCGTCGATGGCGGTCGAGTTCGACGGCCGCATCGCGGCCGTCGCTCGGGACGAAACAGGCGGTCAATATCAAGACGAAGGAGGCAGGGCGTCTTGTATTGACCGCCTGTTTCGTCCCGGGCGCGCCTACGGCGCGAACTCGACCCGGTGCCCTCCTACTCTCCTACCCTCCTGTTCATCCGTCTCCGTTCCCCTGCGCCTCCGCGTCGAACCGACCGTATTCGTGATATAGAGCCTCATCGGAGGCCGATAATGCGCAACGCCGTCCTGACCATTCTGGCTGTCTGGTGCGTCTCGCTCGCCGCCCAGAACACGCAGACATTCGCGATCGATCCCTACTGGCCGAAACCGCTTCCTGACAAATGGATCATCGGCCGCACCGGCAGCATCTGCGCCGACGCCCACGATCACCTCGTGGTGACGAACCGGCGCGACATCACAGCCGAGGAAGCAGAAACCTCCATTCAGTCACCGTCGGTGCTGATCTTCGACCTGGCCGGCAATCTCGTCCAGTCGTTCGGTGACTCGAACACGGTGCCGGGCGTCATTCACGGCTGCTTCGCCGATCACGAGAACAACATCTGGCTTACCGGCAACGGGGATGGCATCGTCCAGAAGTGGTCCCACGACGGAAAGTTGCTTTTGCAGATCGGCAAGCGCGGGGTGTTCGACACCACGGACGGCACGGCAAAGGGACAGCTGCTCAACGCGAGCCACACGCAATTCTTCAACCCCGCTGGCGTCGTCGTCGATCCCGCGAACGGCGACGTCTACGTCGCGGACGGATACGGCAACCGGCGCGTGGCGGTGTTCGACCGTAACGGCACGTTCCTGCGTCAGTGGGGAAAGCAGGCGACGCCGCAGGAAACCGAGGCGGGCACCGGCGGCGCGTTCGCCCAGCTCGTGCACTGCATCGCGATGAGCCGCGCCGGACTGATCTACGTCTGCGATCGCCAGGGGCAACGCGTTCAGGTGTTCGAGAAGAACGGCACCTTCGTCAGAAACATCTGGATCAAGACCGGCACGCCGACGCTTCCGGACCCGCGCGGCACGGCCTGGTGGGTTGCGTTCTCGCGCGATCCCGATCAGAAATTCATGTACGTGATGAACGGCCGCAACGAGCAGGTGCACATCCTCGATCACGCCAGCGGAAAGATTCTGTCGAGCTTCGGACGTCCCGGGCACTGGCTCGGCAACTTCACGCACGGACACGCGATCGCCGTGGACTCCGGCGGCAATCTGTACGTCGCAGAAACCGACACCGGCCGCCGCATCCAGAAATTCAAATTGGTGAAGTAGTCTTCGAGGAAACCAGGAACATAACAGCACGGACATAACAGGAGGTTAGGAGGTTAGGAGGAAATGACTTTTTTATGCGAATACAAGTCTGGGTGATCTAGGCGTCGCACGCCACATTTCATCGAGCGCGTGTCATCTCGATGTTCATGCATTCCCGATGAATTTCGGCATTTCGTTGCTGTGTGAGCAATTTTTGCCGTTCTGCAGCACGCGGCCCGTTGAATATTTTTCCGCCTAGGCTCCTACCCTCCTGTTCATCTCCTTCGTAGCGATATACTCATCCCATGCGCATCTCTCTCTTTGTGGCGGTGCTCGCAGCGTTTGGCGCGAGCCTCTTTGCCGAATCGGCCGCCGGCGTGCGATGGACGGCACCGGCCTCCTGGAAGAGCGAGGCACCTCGACCGATGCGTGCCGCGACTTACTCAATTGCGCCTGTCGCGGGCGACCAAGGCATCGCAGAGTGTGTCGTGAATTACTTCGGACCCGGCCAGGGTGGCGGCGTCGACGCCAACATCGAGCGCTGGCGCGGACAAATGCTCGGAGTGGATGGCAAGCCCGCGACGGCTAAGATCGACAAGCGTGCGACGAAGGGCGTTCCGATCACGCTCATCGACACGTCCGGCACATATACCGGAATGGGTGGCCCGATGATGGCGGGCTCGAAACCGGCCGCGGGCTATCGCCTGTTGGGCGCGATCGTCGAAGGACCGGGCGGCAGCGTGTTCTTCAAGCTGACGGGCCCCGCCAAAACCATCGCGGCACAGCAGAAAAATTTCGAGCAACTGCTCGCGTCGATCCAACCCGACAAGTAACGCGGTGGCCGACGCCATCGTCGCGCTGCATTTCGCGTTCGTCCTGTTTGTGGCGCTGGGCGCATTCCTCGTGCTGCGCTGGCCCCGAGTCGCCCTGTTCCACGTACCGGCGGTCATCTGGGGCGCTCTCGTCGAGTTCACGGGCTGGATCTGCCCGCTGACGCCGCTCGAGAATCGGCTTCGCCGCAGCGCCGGCGAAACCGGCTACCAGGGGGATTTCATCGCGCATTACGTTCTGCCAGTCCTCTACCCGAATGGACTGACGCGACGCGATCAGCTCGTGCTCGGCGGCATCGCTCTCACGATCAACATCGCGATCTACGCTGTCGTGCTCGCCCGCCATCGCCGACGACAGTCAAAACACATATGATCGAACCCTGATGAACTGGGACCTCCACGGATGGCCGGCCTCGGCGCGAACGGCGGCGCTGTCTGTCCTCGTGATCGCCGTCGCGTATGTCATTGGACAAGTGGCGAAGCGCATTGTCGCCACTCAACTGTTTGCGCTCGCCCACCGAACGGGCAGCGACTGGGTCGAGGCCGTCGTTGGCGCCGTCGCGCGGCGCGTGCCGTTCTGGAGCGTGCTCGTTGGCGTCTACATCGCCGACGGGTTCTGGACACTGCCCCCCAGAATTGAGAGGGCTCTCGACAGAGGGTTGTACGTCCTCGCGGCAGCGTCGCTGACGTTCCTGGTATCGGAAGTCCTCGTCAAGCTCGTCCGCACGCACGGACCGGACATCGACTCGTCCCTCCGGACGACGACGCTCACCGAAAACCTCGTCCGCATCGTCGTGGCGATCGTGGGCCTGCTGGTCGTGCTGACCGGACTGGGGCTGCAAATTACGCCGATTCTGACCGCCCTTGGCGTCGGCGGCCTCGCCATCGCGCTGGCGCTGCAAGACACGCTGTCGAATCTTTTTGCCGGACTGACCGTCGCGAGGCATATCCGCATCGGCAACTACGTCAAGCTGTCATCAGGCGAGGAAGGGTACCTCGTCGACATCGACTGGCGCGTGAGCCGGCTGCGACAACTGACGAACAACACCGTGCTCGTGCCCAACGCGAAATTCTCGCAGTCGATTGTGACGAACTACCACTCCCCCGAGCACGAGCTGGTCGTGCCGTTCGAGGCCAGCGTCGACTACAGCAGCGACCTCGATCGCGTGGAAGCCATCACCGTGGAGGTGGCGCGCGAGGTGATGCGTACCGTGCAGGGCGGCGTCCCAGGCTTCGAACCCGTCGTGCGGTTCCACACATTCGGCGACCCCGGCATCGGCTTCTCGGTGATCCTGCGCGCGCAGGAATACGTCGACCAATTCCTCATCAAGCACGAATTCGTCAAACGGCTGCACAAGCGGTTTGCGGCTGAAGATATCGAGATCCCGCTCAAGTCCATCGCGCAACGGCAGGACGACACGCCACCGCAGTGAAGGCGCTGTATTACGGCTGGGTTGTGCTGCTTGTCGCGGCTGCCGCCATGGTCGGCACGCTCCCCGGGCGCACGCAGGGCCTTGGGCTCATCACCGAGCCACTCCTCAACGACCTCGGCATCGGGCGTGTGGACTACGCGCAGCTCAATCTCTGGGCCACACTCATCGGCGCGGCCGGCGCTATCGGTATCGGCCGCTTCATCGATCGATTCGGCAGCCGGGTCGTCCTCACGGCCGTCGGCGCGGCGCTCGGCGTCACCGTCGTGCTGATGAGCCGCGTGACGACGTTCACCGAGCTGGCGATCGCCATCACGCTGACGAGGGCGCTCGGTCAAAGCGCGTTGTCGGTCGTCAGCATCGCCATGGTGGGCCAGTGGTTCGTTCGGCGCATCGACATGGCCATGGCGATCTACAGCGTGGTACTGAGCGTCGGGTTCATGATCTCGTTCCCGGTCGTCGGCTCGCTCGTGCAGGCGCGCGGCTGGCGCACCGCCTGGTTTGCCGTCGGCGCCGCGATCCTCGCGGGACTGGTGCCGCTCGGATTGTTGTTCGTCAGGCGCAACCCGGAGTCCATCGGCATGGCGGTGGACGGCGACGGCGCGCGTTCCACGAACGTGGAACTGGAACCGGAACCGGAACCCGCCGGCTTCACCTTGAGCGAAGCAGTCGCGACGCCGGCGTTCTGGGTCTTTGCCGTCGGCGCCGCGCTCTATGGACTGGTGGCTTCCGGCATCGGCTTGTTCAACGAATCGGTCCTCGCAGAGAGAGGATTCGGACCGAACGTGTACTACCAGACGCTTGTCGTCACGGCGATCACCGGCCTTGCTGGAAATTTCATTGGCGGCTGGCTCGCGCGGTCTTGGCCGTTGAACCGTCTCATGGCCGTGTCGCTGTCGGTGCTGGCAGTGGGACTTCTCGCCCTCCCGCACATCAGCACGCTCGCAATGGCGATGGGATGGGCTGTGATGATGGGCCTCGGCGGCGGGCTCGTGATGGTGCTGTTCTTCAGCGTCTGGCCGCGTGTATACGGACGACGTCAGCTGGGACGCATCCAGGGCGTCGCGCAGGCGATGACGGTGCTCGCATCAGCCGTTGGGCCGCTGCTGCTTGCGCTCTGCGTGGAGATGACGGGCAGTTACGGCGCGATGTTCTACGTTCTTGCGGGCACGGTCGGCGTTTGTGCAAGCGCCGCAGCAGCCGTCAGCATGCCGCACGGCTGGCCTGAAGGCCAGCATTACCACGGCTGGCCTGAAGGCCAGCACTACGATCGTAGTGCCGACCTTTAGGCGGCCTTAGAACGCGAAGCGCACTCCAAACTGAATATGTCGCGGCGGTCCGGCTGACAGCACCTGTCCGAATGTCGGCGACCCGTAGAAATTATCGGGCAGGTCGAAGTTCGTCCGGTTCAGCAGATTGAACGCCTCCGCGCGCAGTTGCAAACTCGTGCGCCCTCGCAGCGCCACGCGCTTCAACAGCGCAAGATTGACGTTCTGATAGCCAGGTCCCTCGAGAATATTCCGGCCGGCGTTGCCGAACGTGCCGTAGGCAGGCATCGAAAACGCCGCCGTGTTGAACCACTGATTCGGGCCCGGATTGCTCGCGGCCGCGTTGCCGTTGACGTTTGGACGGTCGTTTCCGCCGAATCCCAGCGACGAACGGCCGGTGTTGCTGTTGTCCACTTCGGGAAGCAGCGCGACGGTGAACGGCCGGCCGCTCTGCATCTGGACGATGCCGCTGATGGTGAAATCGAGAGGCAGATCGTACGAGAAGCTGACGGAAAGGCGATGACGGACGTCGAAGCTCGAGCGTCCCCACTCGGCGTCGAGATTCGCGCTGTCCTGCGGGAAGTTCGGATCGCCGGCGCTCGTGAAAAACGCCGACGCATCGTCCATCGACTTGCCGACTGTGTAGGCGACGAGCATCGTGCAGCCGAATGCGTAGCGCTGCTGGAAGCGCGCCTGCAGGCTGTCGAATTCCGATCGCGCGCGTGATTCGAGGAACGTGATGTCGGCGTAGCGGGGATCGGGGCGCAGGTTCAGCGCCGCCGTGCTCGGGCGCGGCTGGTTGAGGTCCTTGGCCGCGACCAGATTACGCCCGCGCGATCCGACGTATGCGACTTCGGCCACGCGCGTCGCTCCCAGCTGGCGCTGCAGCGTCACGTTGAACTCGTGCAGAAATGGCGTTCGCAAATCGGGTTGAAAGGCGAACGCGGAGTTCGGCGTCGGGATCGGGAAGTTGCTCGGGAACGGATCGGTCAGCGTTACGAGGCCGGCGGCCGACGTGAAGTACGCAGAAAAATTGAAATACGGCGCGCTGAAGTACAACCCTTCGCTCGGCGCGAGCGCTGAATGGTTGTAGTGGATGCCATAGGCGCCGCGCAGCACCGTGGTCGCCGCCTGGTCAAGGGTCCACGCCGCGCCGACGCGTGGCGCCCAGTTGTTGCGATCGCTTTCGTAGCCGGCGCGGGGCATGCCGCTCGTCCCCACGGCGACGAGCTGCCCGGTTTGCGGGTCGTACAAGGTCGCGCGATCGTCGACGTCGACCGGCGGAGAGGTCAGGTCGTACCGCAACCCGGCCGAAAGCGTGACGTTCGGGCGCACGCGATAACTGTCCTGCACGAACCACGCAAACGACTCGGTGCGCAGGCGCTGGGGATTATCGACGCGCGCCAGCGTCGTGAACGTGGGGAGTCCCGACAGGAGATCGACCAGCGGGCTTCCGGTGAATGCCCCCGCAAAGGTCAGCGCGCCACGCGCCTGCACGTCGCGAAACGCATCCTGACGAATCAAGCGGCTGTCGAATCCCGCCTTGACGAGGTGGTTGCCGCGCGTCCACGTCAGCGTGTCGGCGAGATGGATCGTGTTGGTCGTGCTGTGCTGCGGATTGTTGTACTCGTGCCCGAGCGGCGAGTAGCCGGAGACGGTGATGAGGCTGAGTCCGGCATCGCGCGTGTTCGTCCACGGTTCGGGCAACCCGACATCGCGATTGACCGTACTCCCCTCTTGTGGAAACACGCCGGCGGAGACGCGATTGAATCCCGCGCGCGTTTCGTTGAGCAGATTTGCGGACAGTATGTGAGTGGCGCTCGCGACGAAATTCTGGCCACGCCTCGAGACGTCGCTGCCGTACCCCGGCAACAAGGAAAACCCAGGACCGCTGAACGGCTCAAAAAGACGACGATCGGCGAAGCTGTAGCGCGTCATCAAATCGAAGGCGCCGCCAAACGCCGTGTCGCTGCGGACGTCGAAATAATCCGTCCGGTCGCGCTGTGTCGGCGAGGACACGTAGTTGCCGACCTGCGTCGAACGGTTTGGATTGGGATAGAGCGCCGCAATCGCGCGGCCAACCGGATGCGTCAGCGATGGCGGAAGCGCGTTCCGCGCCGCCTCGGTCGGCACCGTCGTGACGCGCGTGAGGCCTTCATCCGCCCGCGTCGCTTCGTAGTCGGCAAAGAAGAACGTGCGGTCGCGGACGATCGGCCCGCCGATGGAGAATCCGGACTGCGCGCGCTGGTACTCCGGATCGGGCTCGCCTTTCGGTGCGAAATAGTTCGTCGCGTCGAGCGCGCCGTTGCGGAAGAACGTGTACGCGGTGCCCTGCAGCAGATTCGTGCCCGATTTCATCACCACGCTCACTTGCGACGCGCCCTGCCGGCCGAGCGCGGCTTCGGGGGTGCTCGTGAGCACCTCGAATTCCTGGATGGCGTCGACCGGCGGACGAACGCCGGTCGTATTCAGCTTCGGATCGATGTTGTCGGCGCCGTCGAGCAGAAAGCTGTTGAAGTCTTCCCGTCCACCGTTGACGCTGAACGCGAAGTCGCCGCGGACAGATCCCGCCGATCCCTGCGCCGCGGGAACGGCGCCCGGCGCGAGCAGCGTCAGCTCGAGGAAGTTGCGTCCGTCGAGCGGCATGTCGAGGATCTGGCGGTTCTCGACGACGGTCCCGACTGCGGATGAATCGCGCCGCAGATCCGGAGTCGGCGCCGACACTTCGACGCGATCCGTCAGCGCGCCGACCTGCAGCTGCGCGTCGGCGCGCCGTTCCTGATTGACGGCGAGCACGATACGCTGCACCTGCGTTTTATGGCCCGGCGCGCCGATCTCGACGCGCCAGGTGCCGGGCGCGAGCTCGGCGATCGCGAATGCTCCTGCCTCGCTGCTGGTGGTCGAGCGGATTTCGTTGGTCGCCTCGTTGACCGCGGTTACCGTTGCGGCAGCAATGAGAGCGCCCGATGCATCCACGACCTGTCCGCGGATGGCGGCGCGATGGCTCTGTGCCTGCACTCCGACGGCGACCATCAGCATCAACGCGAACACACGAATCGCAGTTGGGATCTTCACGGCACACCTCACGTAAGCAGCCTTTTCGGCTGGGACGTATTCAAGTAACATCGAGAATCCTATGCTGAAACAGCTTCTCGCCGTCATCGCGGTTTGCTCGAGTTTTGCCGCTCCGGCATGGGCGCAGGGCCCTCCCTCGACTTCGCTCGGGACAGGCCGGCGCGTGGCACTCGGCGATTGGCCCGAAGCGCGTGGTGCGAATCGCGATGGCAGCTCGACAGAGACCGGCCTTCCATCTTCATGGGATCTTAAGGGAACCAACCTGCTGTGGCGCGCACCCTTCGGCGGCCGCTCCGCGCCGATCGTGATGGGCAACCGCGTGTACGTGCAGAACCCGTCAGGACGCGGGCCGGCGCTGCAGGAACGCGTCATGGCGCTGGACGCCGACACGGGCAAGGTGGTGTGGGAATACAAGTTCAACATCTTCCAGAGCGACGTACCGCCGCATCGCGTCGGATGGGCGTCGCCTGCCGCCGATCCGGAAACCGGCAATGTGTACGCGCTGAGCGTCGGCGCGACGGTCGTCGCGTTGTCCGCCGACGGCAAGCCGCTTTGGCAGCGCTCGGTGGGCGAAGAATTTGCCGCGTTCACGACACACGGCGGCCGCACGATGTCCCCGATCGTCGACGGCGATCTGGTGATCGTCAGCGCCGCCGTATCGAACTGGGGCGCCCAGGCTCCGCGATCGCACCGCATCATCGCGCTCAACAAACGCACCGGCGACATCGTGTATGTGTCGAATCCGGGCGGCCGGCCCTACGACACGGCCTACGCCGCTCCGTACATCGCGACCATCAACGGAACCAGGCTGCTGATCGTCGGGCTCGGCGACGGCGGCATTCACGCCATCAAGCCGCAAACCGGCGAGAAGGTTTGGAGCTTCGTTGCGGCAAAGCGCGCGATCAACACGGGCGTCGTCGTGAGCGGCAACACGGTGATCATCTCGCACGGCGACGAAAACCTGACCGGCAACGAGATGGGCATGATCGCCGCGCTCGACGGCACGCAGACCGGCGACATCAAAGCGACGAAGTGGGCACACCTGGGCGATCAGTTCGGCTTCTCGTCGCCCATCGTCGACGGTCCGCGGATTTATCAGATTGAAAACGGGTCCCGTCTGAAGGCGTACGACATCGAGACGGGCAAAGAGCTCTGGACCCAGCCGCTGGGCACGTCGCAGAAAGCGTCGCCCGTGATGGCCGACGGAAAGATCTATGTCGGCACGGAAAACGGGAAGTTCTTCATCGTCCGGCCAGGCGCGGATCGCGCCGAAATCCTCAGCGAAGTCGAACTGCCCCTCAGCAAGAACAGCATCGGCGGCTCGGAAGGCACCGAGGAGCAGATCTTCTCCGGCGCCGCGATTTCGCGCGGCCGGGTCTTTTTTGTGTCGACCGATGCGATCTACGCGATCGGTTCCAAACAGCGGAAGACCCTGACGGGGTGGGCTGCCAACGAGCCGGCCGTGACCGGCGAGGGCGCTCCGGCCTACGTCCAGGTTTCGCCGACGGAGCTCGTGCTCGAACCTGGCGGCACGGTCAAGCTGACGGCGCGATCGTTCGACGCGCGCGGCCGTTTCCTGCGCGAGGAGAAAGCGACGTGGTCGCTCGACGGTCTCAAGGGCACCGTCGCCGACGGCACCTTAACCGTCGGTCCTGACAAGATCGAACAGGCCGGACTGATCAAGGCGACTGTTGGCACGCTCACCGGCGAGGCGCGCGCGCGCGTCGCGCGGCCGCTGCCGTGGAGCGAGACGTTCGACTCGATGGCGGAGAAAACGACGCCTGCCGGATGGGTCAATGCGGCTGCGCCGGCCGGCCCCCTGGTGGTTGCCACGCTGGACGGCCAGAAGGTGCTCCACAAGACGCCGACGAACACCTTGTTCAAGCGAGGGCGCTTCTTCATCGGCCCTGTCGAATGGTCGAACTACACGATGCAGGCCGACGTGCGCGCGCCGACGCGCCGGCGCATGATGGCGGATGTCGGCATCACGGTGCAGCGATACAGCCTCGTTCTCTATGGAACGACGCAACGGCTCAAGCTCGAGCCATGGGAACCGGAGACGCAGCGGTCGACTGTCGTGCCCTTCGAATGGAAGCCGGATGCGTGGTACACCATCAAGCTGCGCGTCGAGAATCTCGCCAACGGCCAGGTGCGCGCTCGCGGCAAGGCGTGGCCGGCCGGCGAGCCGGAACCGGCCGCCTGGCAAATCGACAAGACGGATCCCATCGGCAACCGCCAGGGCGCGCCAGGATTTTTCATCGACGCCGAATTCGGGGCGTACATCGACAACCTGAAACTTTCGCCCAATGAATAACATGAGAAAAGCGCTCATACCTCGACGCAGAGCCGCAGCCTTCTTTGCGTCGTGGCGCCTTTGCATCGTTGTTGCCCTGACTCTGGCGGCGTTTGCGACCGTCGGTCTCTCTGCTTCCGATCCGGGCACGGGGGATTGGCCGATGTGGGGCGGGACACCCGACCGCAACATGGTCTCCAACGCCAAAGGGCTGCCGAGCGATTGGGACGTCAAGACGAAGAAGAACATCAAGTGGGTCGCCGATCTCGGGTCGCAAAGCTACGGCAACCCTGTTGTTGCCGGCGGCATGGTGTTCGTCGGGACGAACAACGAAGGGCTGCGCGACCCCAAGCAGCCGGGCGATCGCGGTGTGCTGATGGCGTTCCGCGAGACCGACGGCGAGTTCATGTGGCAGCAAACCCATGCCAAGCTCGAGGCGGGGCGCGCCAATGACTGGCCGTATCAAGGCGTCGCCTCCTCTCCCCTCGTCGACGGAAAAACGCTCTACTACGTGAGCAATCGCGCCGTGCTCTATGCCATCGACATCGAAGGGTTCCGGGACAAGGAGAACGACGGTCCTGTCACCGACGAGAAGCTCACGGGCATGACCGATGCCGACGTCATCTGGTCGTTCGACATGATGGAGGAAGTCGGCACCTACCCCCATAACCTGGCGAACTCCTCGCCTACGATGTGGGGCGATTTGATTTTCGTGAGCACCTCGAACGGGCAGGACGAAAGCCACGTCAACATTCCGTCCCCGCGCGCGCCGTCGATCATCGCGGTGAACAAGACGACCGGCAAGCTCGCCTGGGAAGACAACTCCGTCGAGGACCGCATTCTGCACGGCCAGTGGTCGCCGCCGGCCGTCGGGACAATCGGCGGCGTCGTGCAGGTGGTCTCGGCGCAGGGCGATGGCTGGGTGCGCGGGTACGAAGCACAGACCGGGAAAAAGCTGTGGGAGTTCGACACGAACCCGAAAGAGGCGGTGTGGCCGAAGACGCGAAACGAGCTGATCGCGACGCCGGTGATCGTCGGCGACCGCGTCTATGTCGCCAACGGCCAGGACCCCGAACACGGCGAAGGCGTCGGCAACTTCTACGCGATCGACGCGACGAAGCGCGGCGACATCACGCAGAGCGGCCGCTTGTGGTACTTCACGAAAATCCGCCGCTCGATTTCCACCGCGGCGGTCGCCGACGGGCTCGTGTACGTCTCCGACTTCAGCGGATTCCTCTACTGCCTCGACGCCGCGACCGGCAAGGAGATCTGGATGCACGATCTCTTTGCGGCGGTGTGGAGCTCGCCTTTCGTCGCCGACGGCAAGGTGTATATCGGCGATGAGGACGGCGACGTGACGGTGCTCGCCCACGGCCGCGAGAAAAAAGTGATCGCGGAGATGAACATGGGCAGCTCCGTCTATGCCACGGTGACGCCGGCCCACGGCACGATCTTCCTCAACAACCGCAACCAACTGTTCGCGATCGCGAACAAATAGCGAGGTCCTCCGCATGCGATGGCTCATCTTCGTGCTCGGCGCGGTGCTGTCCTGGGGCGCATACGGCGTGCTCCTCCATCGCGGCCAGGTGGTGCTGGGCAATCCCCTGAAAGCGCTGCTGTGCGTGGGCGTCGCGTATTTCCTGATCGGCGTGCTGGTCCCGGTGGGCGCGCTCGCGTCGCAGGGAGCGCTGTCGAACTTCAATCAGTCGGGATTGGTGACGGCGACGATCGCGGGCGCGCTGGGCGCCATCGGCGCCGCGTGCATCATCTGGGCGTTCCGCGCGGGGGGGCTGCCCGTCTATGTGATGCCGCTGGTCTTCGGCGGCGCGCCCATCGTCAATGTGCTGCTGTCGATGGTGCTCCATCCGCCGAAGGTGGCGCCGAGCCCGCTGCTGTATGTGGGATTCGTGCTCGCGTCAGTCGGCGCCGGAATGGTGCTGTACTTCAGGCCGGCGGCATAGCCACGAAGGATCTCACCGCAAAGACGCTGAGGCGCAGGGATGAAGCTTCTCTTCTAACCGCCGGAGCACATCGAGCAATTCGTCTGTCATACCAGAACGCGTTTCATCGCGTCATCGAGCCCATCGCGTCATCGTGATCCGTGAGTGGTCTGTCGTCTTGGTGTCTTCGTGTTCTTCGCGTCTCGTGGTTCAAGCATCGTCGCCCGTACGCAGCTTGGAATGAATCCACTGGAATCGTGATAACACCTGGGACTGCGCTTCGTCGAAGTCCTGATGGTATCCGTGCCAGTGTGGGGCCGGCACCTCGACCTTGCCTTCCTTCAGGCCATTGGCCTGGAGCACCTCGACGAACTTGTCCAGTGGCCCATACGCGTACAGCACGTCGTGGCGATCGTAGACGATGGTGCCGAAGCCAGGACTCGAAACCCAGAGGTGATGCCGGCCATCGGACTGAAGGAAGTCGGCGAACTCCTTGAGAAAGTTCTCGGTGTCGTCGAAAGACATTCCCGAAGCCGCCTCATACCTGCCAGGTTGATCGCGCCCGCGCGCCGCCACCAGGACGTAGAGAAGCCGCAGAGGCTCCGAAAGTCGCTCGATCAGCTCGATCATGAGCTCGACGTGGCCGCGGCCCGGCCCGATTCGCAGCCGCTCCTCTCCATCGGAGAATCGCTGCCGTTCGAACACGTTGTGATACTGGTACGATTCGCGTTGCTCTGACCCAGCGCCAAATTTCACGGGTTTCTCCGTTCGACTCGTCTGCGTCGTTGCCGCGTCAGGGCGTTATCGCGCGGCGCCAATATCCGATGGTCGTGCTGCCGACCGTCGTCGGGCTCTCAGCATAGATCCTCTCGAGACATTTCAGAAACGCCACGGCATGCGAGCCGAGCCCAAGAAGCGAGAGCGAACGCAGCATCCTGCTGATGCGCAGGAAATTATGATTCCCTCGTGTGAACCATTGATGGCGCCGTTCGTTAAAATCGGCGCTTCTCTCGACACTGATGCCGGCATCGTCGAGCCGCATCTCGAGGCCGTAGAAGGCCAACATCACCCGGAACGACTGGAGCAGCGCTCCTCGAAGCGAGTCCTCGACGTTGAACGCGGCGATGTCCAGTGCCGAAAGCACCGGCGCCTCCGGGTTCGCGCCGCTCGGCTCAGGCAGCGGGAACAGCCACTGAATGTAATCGTGGTTGAATTCGAGCTCGTAGAAATCAAATTCCTGGATGTCGTTCATCAAGCGGCCGCGATGGTCGCGCCCGCTACCACGATAGAACGCAACAAGCGCGCTTTCGCCCATTCGAGCTTTCGTGTCTTCGTGGTTATGCCTTCGTGGTCAGTTCTTCGTCGTCCGTTTCCCGATCGCCCAGAGCGCGGCCGTGGTCCGGATGAAAATCTGTCCGTCGGACACCGCCGGCGAGCTGAGGGTGTAATCGTCGAAGTCGTTTTCGGCCAGGATCTCGAATTTCGGACCTGCGCGGACGACCGTTGTGAGCCCGTCTTCGTTGGTGATGTACAGCTTTCCGTCGGCCAGCGTGAACGAGCCGCTGTACGTGCTCGGCCGAAGCCGCATCTTACCGTAGATCTCCTTGCCCGTCTTCGCGTCGAGGCACCACATGATGCCGCGATCGTTCACGACGTAGACGTACGTGCCATCGGTCACCGGCGTCGGCACATCCGGCCCGTTCTGAAATTCCCACATGACGTGCGATTTGGCGACGTCGCCGCGTCCACCCGGTCGCATCACGAGCATCGGACGTTCGCGCGACGGCGCGATGATCAGATCGCCGTGCACGACGGGCGATGCCACGATCCGATACGCCCCGTCATTGGTGGGGTTCAAGGCGTTGGCGCGCCACAATTCCTTGCCGGTGTTGACGTCGTGCCCGGTCACCGCATCGCCGCCCGTAATGACCAGCTCGAGATCGTTGCCGTTCCGGACGATCGCCGGCGTAGTGTAGGAATCGGGCGATTCCATCCGGGCGCTGGTCGGCCGCTCCTGCCGCCAGATCGTGCGGCCGCTCGTCTTGCTGATGCGCAGGACGTACGACGGGTCGTCGGTCTTCATCCCATGCAGCACCTGCACGAACAGCGAGTCTCCATAGAGCATCGGCGACGATCCGTAGCCCCAGTTGAGACCGAAACGCCCGTATTCCTTCTGGATGTCTCGCGTCCAGATCTCCTTCCCCGCAAAGTCGAACGCCTTCAAGATGCCGGTGCCGGTCATCACCCACACGTTGGTGCCGTCGGTTACCGGGGACGGCGTCGACATGTTCTGTTTGCGCTCCCGGTGATCCCCATCGCTGAGATGACGCTTCCAGATCGCTTCGCCTTTCGTGCGATCCACCGCCCATAGAAACAGGCTCCCGTTCTCGGCGACGTTGAGGAAGATGCGCTCGCCCCATACAATCGGCGTCGATCCGGACCAGGCGGGAAGCGGCAGTTTCCACGCGATGTTGTCGGTCTTGGTCCACTTGACGGGAAGGTTCGTCTCGGCGCTGATGCCGTTCAGCGACGGACCGCGCCACTGCGGCCAGTTCTCCGCGTACGAATCCATGCTGCTGAAGAAAACGCAAGTCGCAACGGCGAGAGACCGCATGTCGATATTCCTTCTTCGTTTTTCGTTCTTCGTTCTTCGTTTTTCGTTCTTCGTTACTACCGTCTCAACCGATCCGGCAGGATCAGCTCGTTCGCCTTGTCTGCGGCCTCGTCTGTTGTCGCCCCTTCGGTCCATTCCTGAATCCGCGATTTCCCCGGGCGATACAGCGATTCCATCGGCGCCCACACTTTGTCGACCCGATCGTCGAACAGATCGCCGATCAGCAGGTCGGTGACGGTGCCGCGCAGCTCCGGGTAGTTTTTGACGAACTCGCCGAAGCTGAACCCGGCGTAGTACTCGCAGACGAGCCGGCGCATGCGATCGACGCCTCGGTTGAAATTGGCGCCCCACGCACCGAGTTGGGCGGCAGACGTGTCTCCCTTGGCGAGACCATCGACGATCGCGTCGGCGGCCAGCTGTCCCGATTTCAGCGCCAGCAACACGCCCGACGAGTAGAGCGGATCGAGAAAACCGAACGCGTCTCCCACGAGCACCCAACCGTTGCCGGCGACTTCCTTCGCGCGATATGAATAGTCCTTCGTGACGAAGTAGCCGGTCGCCCGCTTCGCGTTCGCGAGCCGCTGCTTCACGCCCGGCGCATTCTCGACCTCATCCTCGTAGGTCTTCTCGTGGCTCTCGCGATTCTTGTTGAACAGATGCTCGAACGGCGCGACGACCCCGACGCTGACCGTGTCGTCGTGCTGGGGGATGTACCAGAACCACCCCTGCTTGTCGCCCGTTTGAATCACGAGCGTGGCGCCTTCGTCGCGGCCGCTGTCGCGGTACGCGCCCTCCCAGTAGGTCCAGATCGCGCCCTTGTTCAGGACCGGGTCCCAGATTCGCAACTTGAATCGGTTCTGCAGCATCGCGGTCTGCCCGCTGGCGTCGACCACGACCTTCGCAAACACGTCTCGATCGTTGTTCTGCTGGTCGCGAATCTTCACGCCCACCGCACGATCGCCGTCGAACAGCACTTCGAGGACGCGCACCCCTTCCTGTGCGTCGACGCCATGCTCGCGGGCATTGTCGAGCATCATCGTGTCGAATTGGCTGCGGACCACCTGCCAGGTCTGCGAGCATTCGTGCGGCTTGTTGTCCCAGAAGTAGAAGGGCGCCGACTCCCGGCCGCGCGAGTTGACGAACTGCACGCTGTACTTCTTGACGAAGGGACTGGCCTGCATCTTCGGCAGCATGTTGAGCCGCTGGAGCACCCAGTAGGTCTCGGGAATCAGCGACTCGCCGATGTGGAAGCGGGGGAAGCGATCGCGCTCGAAGAGCTGCACACGATAGCCGCGCTGAGCAATGAGCGTGGATGTGGTTGACCCGGCGGGCCCCCCGCCTATGACGATGACGTCTGGATTCACTTGGCCCCGAGACTATAAAGATAACGATAGCCGCGCATGTACATCTCGCTGTCGGCCAGCGCCGGCGACGCATCGAACCCGTCGTCAAGCACGTTCTTCGCGATGACGTCGAACGTGCCGCCGTTCCGGAGTACGACGGTGTTGCCGTCGCGGCCGGTGATGTACACGCGCCCAGCAGCGCCGACCGGCGATGAAAAGACTTCAGACAAGCCGGCCAGCCGCTGCAACTGATAGTGCGGCTTTCCCGTTTTTGCGTCGAACACCGACAGGATCGGCGAGTTGCTCTTCAGAATGTAGAGAAAGCTGTCGTAGAGCAGAGGCGACGGCACGTATGGCGTATCGCGATCGAGCGACCAGACGATCGCCTTCGATCCGGTCAAGTCTCCCTTCGCATCGGCGATACGGATCGCTTTCAGGTTATTGCCGCGGAAACCGCTTGTCGCGATCACGATGCCGTCCTCGCCCACCGGCGACGGGATCGGGTTCATCGTCAGCCCCGGGCTGTGCCAGACGACCTGGCCCGTCTCCAGATCGTAGCTGTGCAGCTTGTTCATGCCGGGCACGATCACCTGCGCGCGGCCGCCCTGCTCGACGACGTACGGCGTGGCCCACGTGTCGATCTCGTCGCGGCCGACACGCCACAGTTCCTTGCCGGTGTTCTTGTCGAGAGCCGTGATGAACGAGCCTTTCGTGTGGTCCCACACTACGACCAGACGATTGCGGTAGAGCACCGGCGTGCTGCCCTCGCCGAACTCGTTGCGCATCGACTTGTCGCCGAGATCTTTCTGCCAGACGAGCGTGCCGCTCATGTCGTACGCGTAAATGTTTCGCGACTCGAACGACGCGATCACATGCTGGCCGTCCGTCATCGCCGAAGAAGATGCCCACGTGCCGTTGTCCTGATGCGAGGCCTCGTGCGGCGCCTCTTCCCGTGCGGTCTGCTGCCAGACGACACGGCCGTCGCGACGGTCGAGCGCCATCACGACGTACCGATGGAGACCCCTCGGATTGACGCCGCCTCGAGGCGCGTGCGAGTCGGAGACGCTCGTCCCGGCTGGAATCGCTGTGAGGATGAACACGCGGTCGCCCCAAATAACCGGAGAGGCTGAGCCGCGACCAGGGATCTCGACCTTCCACCGGACGTTGCTCTTTTCACTCCACTCGATCGGAGGGTTCGCCGTCCGTGAAATCCCGTTTGCGAGCGGTCCACGCCACTGCGGCCAAAAGCGATCGGCCTCGAGCGCCTGCGCAAAAGGCGCGAGCGACAGCGGAATGGCGACGAGAACCGCGGCGATACCGTGAGCGATTCGCATGCTTGGGAATACTCTTGGCTACGAGTGCGAGTTTACCAGACGAGCGGCGGTAGGAAGATGAAGCCCGCGTGAAGCACGGTTCTTTGAACAGGAGATTAAGAGATTAGGAGATAAGAAGTTGTTCAGTAGACTTTCGGTACGTAGCGCCGACCTTCAGTGCCGTCCGCAAGTATTGCAATCAGTACGTAGTGCCGACCTTCAGGTCGGCCGGGCTATGGCGAAAAGGGCTTGTCGGAATACGAGCAGTGACTTCCGGTCGCCTTCTCGGACACTGAGGTCATCGGGAGCGCGATCACCCGATGTCCAGGAGCGCCGATGACGTCGAAGATTTCGGACTCCGCGAAGCCGGACGATGTCCGCGCCCAGGCAACCAGTCGGTATCTCACACCCTCTACGACTTTCACACTTACTGGCTCCGTCGATCTGCGTTCGTAGCCGACACCACCCTTACTGCGATTGTCGGCGTCGAACGTGGTCACGCATACACCCATTTCTTTCTGCGGCTGTCCATGACTGTCGAGCGAGACTTCGATGCTGCCTTCGCGCAGCTGCGAGCTGACGACCCAGTCGATGTCAGGGTGCTCGGTTCCAAAACCTACGGTCACCGGTGTCGCAAGCGAGTGATCGGTGGTCCCTGGAAAATATGTGGGGCGAAATGGGGCGCCCATGGACGGTTCCCGCGAAACGTTGATCCCCAGCAGGTATTCTCCAGGCGGCACTGCCGAGAACGAGAACTCGCCGCGGTCGTTTGTGAGCGCGTGTGAATTCCGCACATAGCGTGTGTGGCCGTGACGCTCGAGATCTACGACGCCACGAAAGGGTTCACCGGACTCGAGCGCAACCCGTCCCCTGATACGCCCGTTGAAAGTCACACGCATGTGGACGGCGAGACAGCCGCCTTTCACAATTCCACCGGCCTCCTGCGACAAAGTGAGATGTTCGGGAAGTACCGGTTCGATTCTCAACAGACCCGGTGGAACGCCCGTGATCACAAACGCCCCGTCCGCTCCGGTCGACTTCTCATAGTGCTGGCCATTGAGCGACACTCGAAGCACGACCCCACCAAGAGGAGTCAGGCGCCTCTGATCGTCGGGATCCTGCATGTTGAGCGAACCGCGGACCGTAGTGCCACGATCGTCCGCGATGACGTCGCGTAAGAACTGCAAATCAGCTTCGGCAGATTCGACCTCTTTGGGCCGGCCGTCGAACACCACGTCAGGCGCCAGAAACCCCATCGGCCTTTCTGCGTAGAAAAGGTAGGAACGCGTTGGATCGAGCGCGGGCTGCCCTCTATTCATCATGAAGAGCTCTGGCGTCGTCACGCCACGGAACGGCGTTTCAACGAGCAGGGGCGTCAACGAGAGATCAACTGGCGGCGGGTACATGGCGCGAGTTCTGCCGTACTCATCGCTCGCCTTCACCATTCGAATCGTTAGATCCCGATGTTGCTGCCATCCGATTTCCGGGGGGATCTTCAGTGCCTCGAACGCCTTGAGTTCACGTTCGGCCGCCTCCATGACGAGGCGGGCCTTTTGGATCTTGTCCTCGCCCGAGACCCGGCGTGTTATCGGAGTGGATTTCACTCGACCCACGAAGATAACCTCCGCGGATCCGAACGCGTCACACGCTTCCGTGAAGTCGTTGGCGGCAACGGGCGTGGTAGCCGCAACTACGGCGGCAATAGCGCACAGCAACGAGTGGTGTCGCATAGGCAGCGAAATAAGGGCAACCGGCGTGCCAAAAAGCGCACTGCCTTTTCTCACGCACTCGGGAGCGCTGCGTGAACAGATAGCAAAACCACCTTACATTTTTTGCCGGCAATCACGATAATGTCGCAGAGGAAATCAATGAGGCTGTTTGCATTTGCGTTGATGTTCGTCCTGTCGCTGTCTCGACTACACGCCGAGAACTGGCCGCACTGGCGAGGCCCCGCGGCAAGCGGTGTGTCCACCGAGAGTGCGCTGCCGGAACGCTGGAGCGACAGCGAAAACATCGCGTGGAAAGCTCCCGTGCGCGGGCTGGGCATCTCGTCGCCGATCGTATGGGGCGATCAGGTGTTCGTAACGTCGCAGATCGGACGCAGCGCGCGACGCGCAGGGAATCATCCTACGCTCGTGCAGGGCGGAAACCCGTCTGACGCCGGAGAGCGCGCACTCGGTGGAAGCCCTTCGGCCGGATCAGGAAAAGTCGTGTTCCTCGTCACGGCCCTGAACCGCGTCGACGGCCGCAAACTGTGGGAATACGAGTTGCCTGCGGAAGGTCAACTCGCCGAAGTCCACGACAAGCACAATCTCGCCTCATCCAGCCCGGTCACGGACGGGCGGCGCGTGTACGCCTGGTTTGGCACCGGGCAGATCGTCTCGCTCGACATGAGCGGCAAGCTCGTCTGGTCTCGACATCTCGGCCGCGAGTACTCGCCATTCGATATCAACTGGGGCCACAGCAGCTCGCCCGCGATCTTCAACGACTCGCTCTTCCTCATCTGCTATCACGACACCGATTCGTACCTGCTGAATCTCGACCCGGCGTCGGGCAAGACGAAATGGCGCGTCGATCGCGGAGGCACATTCAACTCCTACAGCACTCCACTCGTCGTGCAATCGGGCAACGCACATGAGCTGGTGGTCAATTCCAGCGAAGGCATCAGCGGGCACAGCGCCGCATCGGGCGAGCTCCTGTGGCACATCCAGGAGACCAACCGCTTTCCGATACCGATGCCGGTGTTCCACGAGGGCACGATCTACACGACCCGTGGCTATCGCAGCGGGCCGTATATGGCCATCCGGCCTGGGGGCAAGGGTGATGTCAGCAAGAGCCATGTGGCGTGGCGTGTGGACACGGGAGCGCCGTACGTCTCGTCGCTCGTGCATTACAGCGGGCTGCTCTATATGGCGGGCGATGTCGGCGTGCTGAGCGCGATCGACGCGCGCACCGGGCAGCGCGTGTGGCAGGAGCGGACGGGCGGCGTGTTCACCGCGTCCCCAGTCGCTGCCGATGGAAAAATATATCTGTTGAGCGAGGACGGCCAGACGATCGTACTGGCCGCGGGCAGTCAGCCGCGCGTGCTCGCGCGCAATCGCTTGAACGCACGCCAGCTGGCGTCTCCGGCGATCTCAGGCGGGCGACTCTTCATCCGCACCGATGACGCCGTGATCGCCATCGGAAAATAGAGCCGTGTCTTCGTGTTGCGCGGTAAGGCGTATCGCTAGCCTGCGGTCGTCGCCACCACCCCGGGCGCCCCGCACTTCGGGCAATAGTGAAAGAACACGTTGCGCCGCGTCTCGCACGTCGCGCACAAATCAAACAGCTTCAAGCCACAGTGCACGCAAAAATCGGGTTTCACGTCGCCCGTCGTCATGAGCGCGCGCTCGCAGCCGGGACACACGTTTGCGGCCAGCTTCTTCAGGGCGTGTTCCGGCGGCAGCGATTGACGTCGTTCGCGCTCGGTTTGCCGTTCGACCTCCTGACGCTTCGCCATGTACTGCCGCATCGCCTTGATGATGTAGTGAGCCGAGATCGCCGTCAGCACGATGCCGACGGCGTACCGCACATACCCGCCATAGCTCGGCAGATACGGGACGAGCTCGACGAAGAACGTGAACACGGCGAAGAGCACGAACCCGCGCATCAGGAGCCAGTAATCGCTCTTGCGCTTCTTCGCCACCATCCACCCGGCGACGATCAGCAGCGGGAGTGTCAGAGCAAGACGCGCCCCAAAGACACGAAGCTCCTGGCGAAACACTGCTGATTGATAGGCGCTCTCCGCCCCTTCGAGGAGCCGTGAGATGGCGGCGTGGCGCGCCGACAATGCTTGCCGGGCATCGAGCAACTCTTTGTCGAGACCTTCGACGGTGGCCTGCGTATCGCGCTCGCTCGTCTTCAGCCTGTCGAGCTCGCGCGTGCGCGTCAGCACTTCAGGGTCCTGGCCCGGATCGGTCGTCGCGGTGCGCGTCTGAATCCAATTCGTATAGCTCGAGCGCGCCGACTGGTATGCGTTGGATACCGCGGTGAACGCAAGGCCCGCCTGCTCGCGCTGATCCGTCAGCTCGCGCTCACGCGCTTCGAGCGTCCGGATGTCGGCTCGGGCGGCGGCGAGCGCGGACTGGTCGGCGAACTGATCGAGATCGAGCGTCGATTCCAGTCTCGGCAGGTCGGCAATGACCCGACCGCCAAGTCCGATGAGAAAGCCGGCAAAAACGAAGGAGACCACCCACATGAGCAGGCGGAACAACCCTTCTGGCACGCGCAGGCTTTTGAACATCTTTAGTCGCGGGGGCCCCTCCGCCCCGCTCCTCGCCGCTCCCTTGCGGGGGCCCCATCGCCCCGCGCCGGTCGCGGCTCTGAACCAGTTATCGGCCGATGGCGAATAAGCTCCGATCCGTCCGGATGTACCAGCGGCCGTTGACGAGCGCAGGCGACGCCAGGATAGCTTCCCCGATTCGATTCGTGCGCAGCAGCTCGAACGTCGGTCCGGCGCGCAGCACGAACGTCTCACCCTGATCGTTCGTGAAGAAAATCTTGCCATCAACGGCGACCGGCGACGCGGAGAACCCTTCACGCTGCGCGACGCCGAGTCTGCCCTGCCAGAGCACTTTACCGGTCGCGGCATCGAACGACGTGACGATGCTCGCCATGTCGTTCACCATATAGAGCTGATCGCCATAGAGGATCGGCGAGGGCACGAACGGCGAGCCCTTGGGGCTCGTCCATGCGAGGTGCGTGCGCGTCACGTTGCCGCGGCCGCCCGGCCGGATGGCGAGCGTCGGTCCCACGCGCCCTGATGCGGCAAACACCAGTCCGTGGCCGACCACTGGCGTCGGAATGACTTCGTACGAGTTGCCGTCACACACCCACAGCTCGCGTCCGGTGTCCGGATCGTAACCCGTCACTGATGACTGGCTGCTGACGATGAGCTCGTCGCGCTTTTCAACGGTGACGGCGACCGGCGTGCCCCATCCGACAAACGCGCGGCGTGGCGTCCGCCAGAGCTCCTTGCCGGTTTTTGTATCGAACGCCGCGACGAACGACCCGCTGTCAAAATCCTGGAACAGGATGATTCGGTTCTTGTACAGCAGCGGCGAGCCCGCTGACCCGTGGTAGTTGTCCACGTCGCCGAGATCCTTGTGCCAGACGAGCTTGCCGTTGAAGTCGAACGCCGCCAGCCCGCGGCTTCCGAACGACGCGTAGACGAGCGTCCCGTCCGTCGATGGAGTCGCCGATGCGTGACCGTTCTTGTAATGCGCGCGCCCTGTTCTGCCGTCCGGCGCGAAGGCCTCCCACAGTTGGGCGCCGTCGGTTCTCCGGAATGCGATCAGGGACAGGCGGCGGCCGCCTTCGTAGGCGCTCGTGAGAAAAATTCTGTCTCCCCACACGATAGGCGACGAATTGCCGCGGCCCGGCACCGCCTTCTTCCAGACGACATTCTCCGTAGCCGACCACGTGTCCGGGTACGTGCCGGTCGCGAGGCCCTGACCTGAGGGCCCGCGCCACACCGGCCAGTAGCGCGCACCCTCGCCCTCGACGCCGACCATGCGCACCTCCGGCTGTTGCGCGAGGAGCGCACCAGCGCCAAGGAGCAGACACACGATCGCGAGCGGCAACTTCATCGCCCTCCATTTTTTCATATGACCCGCGAGATAGAGGATGTTTGTGAATCCGCGGCGCCTCAGCGCAGCGCCGGCGATATGCGCACGCGGCCCGTGCCCGCAATAGAGGACGAGCGGCGACTCGCGCCTCGCGGCCGGCGTCTGCGAATATCGTCCGGCCTGCCAGAATGGCACGTGCACCGCGCCTGGCACATGCCCCGCGTCATACTCGTGCTTCGAACGGACATCGAGGATCACGGGCGGATCGCCCGCTGAAATGCGTTCCATCAGCGCGTCGGGCGTCAGCGATCCAATCCCCAATCCCTAATCCCTAATCCCTAGCCTAATCCCTAGTTAATGATAACGAAGCGTTTCGCTTTGAGCTCGAATCGGGGCAGCGTGTTGGTGTCGACAACGCGCAGTGGAACGGCAAGGCCGAGTGACTCGCGAAGCGCGTCCCCGACACGTCGCGCGACGTCGGCCTGCTCAGCCGCGCCGGGGCGCAGCTCGATCTCCACCGACAGCTCGCGAAGCGATCCATTGTCGGCGACGGTGGCGCGATACTCCCCCACTTCGGTGAACCGGCGAACGACGGATTCAATGGCTGATGGATAGACGTTCACGCCGCGCACGTTCACCATATCGTCCGCGCGCGCGAGGATGCCTCCTTCGAGCCGCGTAAAACTGCTTCCGCACGCACACACGCCCGAACGCCCGACCACGAGGTCACCGGTGCGATATCGAATCAGCGGGCTGGCGGTGCGTCCCAGATTCGTGATGATGAGCTCGCCGCGTTCGCCGTCGGCAACCGGACGATCCGAGCCTGACTCGAGAATCTCGCAGATGTACTCCGCTTCGTTCACATGAAGAGTGCCTGGCGACTCCCAGCACTCGTAGCTGATCGGCCCGACTTCGGTGAGCCCGTGATGATCGATCACGCGCGCTCCCCATCCTCTCTCAATCCGCTGCCGCGTCGCCGCGATGCTGCCGCCGGCCTCGCCGGCGACGATCAGGGTGCGCACCGAAGTGGCGGCAAGGTCCGCCGCCCGGCCACGCATCTCGCTCGCCACTTCGAGCAATCGCAGCGCGTACGTGGGCGTGCAGCAGATAACGGTGGGCTGCAGGGTTTCGATCATCGACAGGCGCACCTGGCTCGACATGCCGCCGGCGGGGATACAGTGTGCGCCGATCTGACAGCCCGCCTCGAACGCAGTCCAGAAGCCAAGAAACGGCCCGAACGAGAACGGAAAGAAGATCCGATCGCGTTCGTCGACGTGCGCGCCGGCGTAGACCGTTTTCCAGCAATCGAGCATCCACTGCCAGCTCTCGTTCGTGTCCACCCAGCGCAGCGGCTTTCCGGTTGTCGAGGACGTCTGGTTGTAGCGGGTGTATCGATCGACCGGCTCGCTCAGGTTCGTGCCCCATGGCGGCGAGGTCAGCTGATCGTCGATCAGCTCGCGTTTGGTCGTGAGCGGCAGCCTTGAAAGGTCGCGTGGAAAGACGAGCGCCGCCGGATCGATGCCGGCGGCGTCGAGCTTGCGCGTGTAGAACGGGTTCGTCCCGTAGATCTGCCGAATGAGGACGGCAAGGCGATCAGCGGACCGCGGCGCCGGGGCCTGTCCGTTTGCCATCTCAGGCTGGCGCGACCTGGAACAGCGCGTCGATTTCGGGCGGGATGTCGATCGATCGCATCGGTTCGCCGGGCTTCGTGCTGACGCACTTCACGGCAATCTTCCCGGTCGCAATGCGCGTCTCTCCCTTCGAGACAATGCCTTCATAGCGGATCGTGCGCGCGTCCTTGCCGACGATGCGCAGATGCACTTCGAATTCGTCCTCGAACCTCAACGGCCGGTGAAATTCGAAGGACGCCTCGACCCGCGGCCAGCCGATGCCGGATCCGCCGGCGATCGTGAGTCCGGCCTCGCGCCACATCGCATGCTCGGCTTCTTCCAGATAGCGGAAGAACCAGCTGAAATGGACGATGCCCGCCATGTCGGTCTCGTAGAACTGCACCCGGCGCTTGAGGCGGTATTCGCAAGGCATGCTTATACGAGGGGCAGCACTTCGACGATATCGCCGATCTTGGCGCCTTTGTGGATCATCTCGGTGCGGCGTCCGTAGAGCGTCTTCGGCTCGCGCATCCAGAATACGCCCATCATCTCGGGGTTCGGCGTCACCGACAGAAACATCGTCGGCCGGCTTTCGTAGTCGACGCCGCCGTCGCGAAGCACGCGGCCGAGGGGCACGTCGTTCTGCAGAATCTGCTTTTGAATCCGCGCGGGAAACGCAGGAATCCTGATACGGATGGCGCCCATCTCGACCGGGCGTCCCGTGTACTCCTGCGCGAGGAGGACCCGGCGGAAGTACCACGGGCCGTGGCGAAACGTGGCGAGCGGCCGCAACGCCACGCGGCCGCCGAAATGCCGCTCGAGCGTCAGCGTCATGTCGGTCTGGTGCACCAGCAGCGATCGGTACGGCGACGGGATGTCGTCCGGGTCGATCGCTGTGACGCGAGGGAGCTCGACACCCGATCGCGCGTAAACGAAGTCGAGCGGAAAGAGCATCCCATTTGTCGTGATTCGTGCGGTGCGATTACGTGTACCGGATGCCCGCATGTTTCGGCTGGAAGAACCGTGGAAGAAGTGAGTCGACGCGCAGAAGCCCCGCGCGCGTGAGAGAAACGACATCGCGGTCCGCCGCGGCCAGAAACCCGCCCTCGTCCAGCGTGCGCAGCGGCTCTTCGAATCGCTGCAGGATGTCGACGCCGTATTTCTCCGCGAAATACGATGGGCGGACGCGGCCGAGCTTCAACTGCAGGACCAGCTCGCGGATGAGCCGCTCTTCGTGATCCGGGCGGTAGGCCCGGCTCAACGGCAGCGCGCCGTCGCGAATCTTCGCGCTGTAGGTCTCCCACTTGTCGAGGTTCTGCATGTGCACGCCGTTGATGTGACCGAACGACGCCACACCGAGACCCGCCAGATCGGCGCCCTGCCACAGCCGATCGCGGTAGATGAACTTCGTGCGCTCGGGATTCCTCACGGCGGTGTAGGCGCTGCCGACGGTGTATCCGGCCTCCTGCAGCGCGTCGAACGCTTCGTCGACCCAGCGGCGTTTGGTCGACCAGCTCGCCACGTGTTCCTGGAAACGGCCGGTGCCTTTCAACACGTCGCTGCTGATCGTCGTGTTGAACGGCAGCTCCATCTGGTAGATGGTGACGCTATCAGGAGCCAGCTCGATCGTTTTCTGAACGCACCGCTGCCAGTTCTCCTCGGTTTCGCCGAGCATGCCCGCGATCAGATCGACGTTGATCTGCGGAAAGCCGAGCGACGTCGCGAACTCGTAGGCGCGGAAGATCTCCGCCGATCGGTGCGCGCGGCCGTTCACCTCGAGGATGTGGTCGTCGAAATTCTCGATGCCGAGGCTGAGCCGCGTCACACCCAGATCGCGAATCGCGGAGAGTTTGGGCTCGGTCAGGGTACCCGGCTCGCACTCGAATGTAATTTCTTCGGCAGACGTCCACGGCGTGACGGCCGTCAACCGCTGCACCAGGCCGGTCAGCTGCCGCACCGACAGGAACGACGGCGTCCCGCCGCCGAAGTACACGAAGTTGAGCGGGCGTCCGTTGATCGCGGGATAGGTGTTGTAGATCTCCCACTCGCGCGCCATCACGTCGAGATACTCTTCGACTTCCTGCGCGTTCTTGTCTGTGTAAACGCGGAAGTAGCAGAAGTGACAGCGCTTGCGGCAGAACGGCACGTGTAGGTACAAGCCGAGCGGCACCGCCGCGGCCGGCGAGCTTAGCGCAGCGAGCGCATCCCGCTCGACGGCATCCCCCGTCCAGACGGAAAACGGCGGGTAGTTGGCAACAAAGTAGCTGCCGACCTCCGTCTCGTCCACCGCCGTGCTTCGCCCCGTGTCAGCCATTTTTTTCCGGATATACCTTGCGCGTGGCTGGCCTGAAGGCCAGCACTACGAATGTCTGGGACAGCGCTGCTGGCCTAAAGGCCAGCACTACGAACGTATGGGACAGCTTTGCTGGCCTGAAGGCCAGCACTACGAACGTATGGGACAGCTTTGCTGGCCTGAAGGCCAGCACTACGAAACGTATACGACAGTCGTAGTGCCGACCTTTAGGTCGGCTTTCGTCGTGCCGATCCTTCCCAGTTCGTAGTGCCGACCTTCAGGTCGGCCGTGGTCGGCCCTCGTCGGCCCTAATTCAACGTCCACATCGCCAGCGTGTCGATGTCTTTCACGAAAATGCGGTTGCCCGAGATTACGGGCGGCGCCCACGTCGCGCTCGTCGCGACCGTGTATGTCTTCATCGGCGTGAACGCCACGCCCGGTGTCGCCTTTCCGATCATCAGTTCGCCGGAGTCTTTCAGCACGAACATCAGATCGCCCGAAAGCGTAATCGCTGCATTGCCGGCCTGGCGTGGGTCCGAGAGCCATAGCGTCTTCCCTGACTTTGCATCGGCCCAGAAAAACTGGCCGCTGTTGAGCGGCGACATCGAGAAGATCGCGTCGCCCACGAGCACGCCGTTGCTGAACGACATCTGCACCTGCGGGTTCTCCCAGGCGAGATCGGCGACCCACTTTCCGCCTTTGTTGGCGACGATGTACGAGGTCAGCGGCTTGCCTTGTCCGGCCACGATGATGGTGTTGCCACCGTAGACGAGCGGCGTAATCGAATTCGTCGTCGAGCGCGCTTCGAACGGCACGCTCCACAGCAGTTGCCCGTCCGCGGCGCTGACGCCAACGAGATTGCGCTGCGAGAACACGACGACCTGGCGCGTGCCTCCGATATCCGCGATGATCGGCGACCCGTATCCAGGGCCATCACCCGTCCAGGTCCACTTGACCGCACCGGTCGCCGGGTCGAACGCCGTCAACGCGCCGTCGTTGTTGCCGCCGACGTGCAGGATCATCATGCCGCCGTCGACGATCGGCGACATCGCCGTGTGAAAACTCGGCTGCACCGGCGCGCCTGGCTTCTGCCAGAGCTCTTTACCTGATGCGGCGTCGAACGCGCTCACCCGACCGGTCATTCCCAGCGTGAACAACCGGCCGCCGGCGAACGCCGGAGTCGATTTCGGCCCGGGACCGTGTCGGCTTGTGCTGTTGTTCATCTGGAACACAGCGGCGTAAGGCCGTTCCCAGACAATCTTGCCGGTGTCGGCGTCAATCGCGCGCAGCACTTCGTTTTCGCCCTGCCGCGAGAACTGATAGACGCGGTTGCCGACGAGAATCGGCGTCGAATAACCTTCGCCGACGGTGATCTTCCAACGCTGCGTCAGCGTGTCAGGCCAGGATTTCGGCTCGGTGAAGCCGGTCAGGGTGCCGTCCCGCCGCGGGCCGCGCCATTGCGGCCAGTCGGAGCCGGCGTTCTGCGCCGCAACGGCGGCCGTGAAGCCGGCCAGTGCGATCGTTCCGATGATCAGTCGATGTGATGTGCTCATGTTTGTCCTCATCACGGTCCGCCTGAAGGCGGGTACTCGCGTAAACCAACCGAACCGGACCTATTCCGTACGTAATGCCGACAGCAACGGCGATCGCAGTGCCGCCACGGTGGCGCCCACCGACGCAAGAAGCCCTGTTCCCAACACGCCGAGCAGCAAGAGCGCCAACGTCGCTGTCGGCAATCGGCCTCCGCGATCGAGAAACACCGGCGCAATCGCAACCAGCGCGCAGCACGTTCCGATGATCAACCCGCCGACCAGCAGAAACACGTTCTCAGCCACGACCATTGTCAGAAAATCCGATCGCGTGTAGCCGAGCGCGCGCAGCAGTGCAAGCTCTCGCCGCCGTTCGAGGACGTTCCGAAGGAGGATCGCCCCGAGCCCAAGCGTCCCGAGTACCAGCCCCAGCCCGCCGAGCATCTGGAACGTCGAGAGGTAAGTATATTCAACGCGGTGAAAGCCCGCGAGGCGTCCGGACGTGGACGCGACATCGACGCCAAAGTCTGTCAGTCGCGATTCGAGCAGCTCGGTCACCTCGGCTGTTTGCCCGAGAGGCGCATCCGCCAGAAAGTAGCGATAGCCCTCCCACTCGGGAAACCGCAGCACGAACGGCTGCTCGGCTATGAGCAGCTCGCCCTGGAAGATGCTGTCGGACAGGGCGGCAACCAGGCGCAGCCTGATGGGCCGCTCTGACGATCCCGGCAGCACGAGCTCGTCGCCGAGTTTCATGTGCAGGACGTAGGTCATCGAGTTCGCGTCGGCGATCACCGGGATGGCGCCGTCGTCGAGCTCGCGGTTGAGCAGCAGCCATGGGTTTGCCCGTTCCTCCGGTGCGGCGGCGAGCGAGCTGTGAAACGCGAACCGCCCGCTGTTGATGAAGTCCTGCGTCGCCGCCAGGATGCGCGGGTTCTTCGGCTGGTAGAGATTCAGGCAGCTCGCATCATCACCTGGGCGCACGCGAAAACGATCGAAGCGGACGTTCTGGAGCGCCGCGCCTGCCGGGAGGTTCATTGCGTCACGGCCGGCCGGGTCGTTGAGGTCGTGAATGACCGGCAGCATCGTCTCGACGAGCAGCGGGTAGCCTCCTCCACCGGAGTGACGATCGAGAAGCGTCGCCGATTCGTCGCGCTTGAACGCCTCGACAGCGACGATGACGAACGTCGCGAAGGCGATGAGGGCGATGCATAGGACGCTTCGCGCGGGCCGGTACGACACATTGCGCCATCCCAGCCGCCAAACCGCCCACAAGCCGTGCCCTCGAAGCGTGCCCCAGTGACCGCGACGCAGCCATCCTGACGTCAGAAACAGCATCGCGACCATCGAGAGCGCACCGGCGCCAAAGAACCCCGCTACTCGTGGGATGTAACCAAGTGCAGTGCCCCCGAGAAGCGCCCCAACGACGACCGCACCCGCGACCAGTGCCCCACGGAGGCCAGTACGGGGGTCTGACCCCCGTACTGTACCGGGGTCAGACCCCAAAACAGGAATCCCCCGATTTTTCGCGAAAATTTGCACTGTGGGGTCAGACCCCATGAGCACGGAGCGGGTGGATGAGGAGGAGAGCGAGCGGAGGGACCACCAGATGGACGCGACGGCGATCAGCACAACGGCCAGCGCGCCGCCGAGGAGCGACCAGGGGTCGATGTGCAGCGTAAGCGCCGTGGTGCCCACAGCGTCGACCCACCACGTGCGGAGACCGAGCATGATGAGGGCGGCGTACGCGATGGCCCCGCCGGTTCCAACCACACCACCGATGCCGGCGAGAAACAAGGCCTCGCCGGCAAACAGCCGGCGAATCGCGGCGGGATCGAGGCCGAGGGCCTGCAGCAGACCGACCTCGCGAAGGCGCTGCTCCACGCCGAGCTTGAAGAACGCGCCCACGAGCAGGAGCGCCGAGACGACGAGGAAGAAACTGAAATAGGTGAAGTATTCGCCGAAGTCGGTCGCGCCGCTCGAGGCCGCGAGCCCCTGAGCGCGCACGTCGTACACGGAAAACCCCAGCGCCAGCGGGTCGAGCTCGCCGAGCAGCGCTTTCTCATATCTCGCGCGCGCGTCTTCGAGCGCCACATCGCGCTGCGGAACCAGACGGAGCGCCGTCAGCCCTCCGTGCCGCGAGCTCCACAACTGCTGCCCACGTTCGATCGGGATGAACGCTTTCGGTGTCGCGCGATACTGTTTCCAGTACTCCTCATCGATCGGGCGCACGCGATTCAAATCGACTGGGAACGGCGGATCCCAGTCGGCCACGCGATCGGAGTCGGTGATGCCCGGATACTCCGGCACCAGATCGCGATCGGCGGCGGGTCCGCGGATGGGCATCACGCGCGCGACACGGAACTGCGCCGTCTGCGTTCTCAGGCGCCCTTCTGTCTCCCAGACGTAGTAATCGATCGAGACGAGGTCTCCGACGGCGGCCTGAAGATCTTTCGCCGCCCACTCGTTCAGCACGATGCCAGCGGGCCCTTCCTTCGGCGCAGCAGCATCGACCCATCCAAGGACGGACAGATCGATAGCGGTCACCGTTGAATACGGGATCTCGCGATCGCGCACACGCATCGCATTGGCCAGGTACGTCAGGGTGGGAATCACGACCATGCGCGAGCGTTCAGCCACGCGTATGGCCGCAGCCGCCATCGCGTCGCTCAGCATCGTGCTGCGGCTGTCGACGGCAATCACGCCGAGCGCATCCAGTGCGCGAACGCGCAAGCCGAAGTCGTCGGCGAGCGCCGACTCTCGCAGTCTCCGTTCGACTGTCGCAGCATCGAGCTCCTTGACGAGAATGGCGTTGGCGCGCTGACGCTGATCGAGCAGCGACTGCATTCTCGCCAGCGACACGAAGATCGCGCGAACCGAGCCTTGACGGGGGCTGAGCGAAAACTCGCCCAGATCACTTCGCGCGAGCACCTGGCGCACCGTGAGGCGAAGGCTGCGGCCCACGTCTTCTTTCCTGCCGTGCAGCGACTCGGCGGGTATCGGCGACGAATTTTCCACCCGAACGATCACCGAATCGCCGCCACTCGCTGCCAGCTCCTCGGCCAATCCTTCGCTGATGAGGGCATCGTTCCCCGCCGGCGCGCTCACCCGATCGAGGCCGTGAAATCGCCAGAACCGGTCGTCGACGGCGTAGACCTGCACGCGCGACGCGCGGCGGCCGCTCTCCGGCGCGGCGACGAAGCCTTCAACGACAATCAGCGGCGCGGACTGCCCGAACGCGGCGGCGAGCTGCTCGCGAAAGAACCCCTGAGACACCACCACTCGATCGGCGTTGCCCAATCGCTGCAGCACGAGATCACGAAGGCTGGCGCGCACCGATACGCCGACCATCAGCGCGCCGGCGAGCACCGCGACAGCGATGGCCACGCCGCCGATGACGGCCAGATTGGTCCGCCAGTAGTGGCGGAGACTGCGCCGGCGAAGGGTACTGGCTTTCATCGGGAAGTCAGGCCGCGCGCCGCAACGTCCGATCGACCAGATCGAAGCGGATCGGGAACCGCGCGGCGAGCTCTGTGCTGTGCGTCACGACGATCAGAATCGCCTGCTGCTTCTGCTGCAGATCAAAAAGCAGCGTGGCAACCGACTCGGCCGACGCGCGATCGAGATTGCCGGTCGGCTCGTCGCACAACAGCAGCCGCGGACGCCGGACGAGCGCGCGCGCGAGCGCAACACGCTGTTTCTCGCCGCCTGACAGCTCGGCCGGATGATGGGTAGCACGATGCGAGAGCCCGACCTGATCGACGAGCTGACGCGCGTGCGCGTCGTGGCCGGAATCGGCTGGGCCCACGAGCGTCGGTACGAGCACGTTCTCGATGACGCTGCACTGCGGCAGAAGACAGTGATCCTGAAACACGAAGCCGATGTGCCTGTTGCGGAACGCCGCGAGATCTTTCGCGGACAGGCTAAAGGGGTTCGTGCCGTCGATCGTCACGGAGCCGGCCGTCGGCGGCTCCAGCGCCCCGAGAATGTAGAGAAGCGTGCTCTTCCCGCTGCCCGAGGGACCCATAATCACAGCGGCGTCCCCCGGCGCGAACGACAGCGACACGTCCGATAACACGGCGATTTCGCCTTGCGGAGACGGGTAGGACTTGCCCAGGCCGCTTACGTGGAGCACATGGACCTCTCGTAGAGCGTCAGCATGCTGTCGGCAGAGCGGCGAACGCTGTAGTGCTCTCGCACCCCGTCGAATCCCCGTTGTCCGAGCTCGGCACGCAGAGGCGGCGACTTCCACAACGCGTAAAGACCTTCTGCAAGACTCTGCGCATTGCCGGCATCGACGAGAAGCCCGCCACCGGTTCGCGCGATCATCTCGGGAAACGCGCCGTGCCGCGGCTGCACGACCGGCACGCCGCACGCCATGGCTTCGAGCAGGAACAATCCCTTCGGCTCGACATAGACCGTCGGCGCCGAGAACACATCGAGGCCGCGAAGAAACTCGATCTTCTGCTGTCGATCGAGCGCTCCGCGATACTGCAGCTCGCCGGCAAAACCGGCGTTCGCGAGCGTGCGCTCCGCATTCTTGAGATATGTCTGCTGGTCGGGCGCAAGGTACCCGGCGACTTCGAGCCGCGCACTCTCGACGCCCTCCATGCGTCTAAATCGCACGTACGCCTCACAGAGGCCGAGCAATCCTTTCTCTGGTGCGATGCGCGCCAGATACCCAATCGTGAAGGGCCGGCCTTGAGGCGCATCGCGCCGCCGATCGAATCCGTCGAGGTTGATGCCGAGAGGCACGACGTCGATCTTCTCACGCGGGACAGACAGGTAGCTCGACATGAAGTCGGCGTAGTACTCGCTCACAGCCGTAAAGCGGTCGACCGAACTGGCATTTTTTCGGATCAGATCAAGCGCTTCGTCACGATGGCTTTTTGCGAGCCCGTCAAGAAACAAGTCCTCCCCCTGCAGCGTGCAGTGCACGGGGGCCCGCAAGGCGCGGCGGATCGGTGGCGCGAGACTCGCGAGGAGCGCGTTCGGCAGCTGGACCACGTCCGGCGCGGGCTCGCTGACCAGCCACTCGAGCATCTTGTCGAATTCCTTCCGCTGGAATCCATCCTCGCCCTTAAGCATGGAGATGGTCAGCTCGCCGAGCGAGCGCGGATCGGTCGAGATCGAACCAGACGAGGCCGCCCTGATGAGCCAGGGCGCGTCGAACAACCTGTCGAACGCGCGCGGAGCGCGGCGGAAGAACCGCACCTTCTGTTGCAGGTACACGCTGATCCCGCCGAAGAACACGCGCTCCTGGCTGACATTCGGCTCGTCGGTCAGCGTCGGCGTGTAGAGCGGCACGAGCACGACGTCGTGACCGCGCGATTTCAGCTCGGCGGCGAGCGCGTTGTCTCTCAAGCAGCTCCCGCAGTACATCCCCGCCGCACCCGCGGTTATGAAAAGGATCTTCACATGCTGGACATGCTGGCGCTCTGAAGCGCCCGCGGGCGGTACAGGAAATCGACGATGTTGCCTTCGTGCGGCTGGAGCCAGTTGAGCCGGATGGTCGGGACCGGCCCGAGATTGAGGCGATCGATGTGCGTCGCATCGAGGAGCGCGCGGCGCAGCTCGGGCTTCTCGGTCACCGCGGTGCAGACGAGCGTCGGCCCCATGGCGTCGAGCAGCTTCTGCTCGGGGCACTCGACGACGGTGACGAACGGGAACATGTACTCCTTCGACGCGATGGCCGCCTCTGGCGATTCGCAGTGCACCACCGTCGGCAGAAGATATTCAGCGCGGCCGGTCTTCACCACGCGCGGCGTATCGCGGTACTTCGCGGTGTAGTCGGTCACGCCCGCGGCTTTGAGATCGACGTCGATCGATTGCGAGATGGCCTCGGCCATTCCCGGCACGGTGAACGCCGCGAGTGTGGCGTTCGGATCGTCCGGCGGAAGCGCCTGGATCGCCGCGAGCCGCCTGGCGAGCGCGTCGGCGATTTCACGGCTGTTGCGGCTCACCCAGATGCCCGAGCAGTTGATGCAGCCGCGGCCGCTGTTCAGAAACACGCTGTCGGCCATCATGTCGACGTACTGCTCCCAATCGTCGACGCAGTCGTCGCCGAAGACGATTTTGGAGAACCCCGGGCCGTGTACCTGCACGTGCGGATTCCCCTTGTATCGCTCGACGGTGGCCGTGCCGCCAAAAATCAGGCTGCGGCCGCATGCGGCCACTACCGCCGCACCGACTTCGGCTTCGCCCGGATAGATCGAGATCGCTTCGCGCGGAATGCCCGCCTGAAAGAAAGCCTCGGCGACCCGGTACGGCGTCCACGGTTCCTGGGGGCCCGGCTTCAGCACGAGTCCGATCTGCATCGGAATGATCGGCAGCCACAGCGTGTGGACGCCTGGAGAATTCGACGGCAGCACCAGCCCGAGCACGGGACTCTGCGCCTGATAGCTGATCGGCACGCCGTTCTCTTCACCGTAGCCGGTCGTCAACACGTTGAGGTCGAGACCGCGGGTCAGCGAGCTGAGGATGTTGCCCATCTCGCTGAGGACGAACTGATTCTTCTTCATGTTCGCGCGGCACATCGCCACCGGCAGGCCGGTGCTCGCCGATTGCTGCTTCGCGAAATCGTCGGGTGTCTGCGAGCCGTCCCCGAGCGGCAGCTCGGCGTTCATGTAGAGGTCGCCGGCCACTTTCATCCGTGCCACGAGCTCGGCGACAGGAATCTTCCGCAGCGCGTCGCGCGCGTTCGATGCCTTGCGCATATCGCGCTGGATGAGGCCCGCATTCGCCCTCCCGACGCGCGCTATCGGCTCGCCGGTGAGGAAGTGCCTCACCTCGTCCACGTCCATGCTGGAGTACGGTTGGCCCCAGCGGAGAATCGGAATAGTCACCATATGGTTCCGGGTTCCGGGTTCCGGGTTCCGGTTCCTCGGAACGAGGAACCGGGAACGTGGAACCTGCTCAGTACACGCCCACTGTCGTCGTCGCTGCGAAGCCCCGATACGGCCGGACTCCGCTCACTCCATCCCACGGATATTTCTCGTGCGGCGGCTCGCGCTCGCCTTCATCGCGCTCGAGAAATCCAGGTACGAAGAACTCTTTCGTCAGCGTCGTCAATTTCACGCGACCCGTCTCGCCGTACGCGACAAGCTTCGACGCATCGTCGAAGTCGACGACTTCGATGACGGCGCGCGGCTGGGGCGCGTGATAGGTGATCTTATAGTTGTTTTCCGGACCCGTTGGAGCGCTCGCGGCCAGGCCCATCAGGGTATTGCCGTAGGTCGGCGTCATATAGGCGCCGTCGAGCAGCTCCTCGTGCGCAAACCGGTTCCACTGCGGCGTGAACTCCGTGCCGCCGGAAAAAATGCCGGTGATGCCGGCCTTGCGAATCGACGATCCCGTCGACTCGAGCCGCAACGCCAGAGACTCGAGCAGCTTCGGTGTCGTGAACATGCAGCGGATGTCGTGGCCGGCCTGCAGAATCGAGATCGCCTGATCGATCACGTGGCTCTTGTAAGCCTCGAGGTGATCCATCCAGCCTTTCTTGATGAGCTTGATGACCCAGCGTGGATCGAGATCGACGCAGAACGAGATGCCGCCGCGGAATTGCGCGAGGTGCTCGACCGCGAGTCGGAGGCGGCGGGGACCCGAGGGGCCCAGCATCAGCCAGTTCGCGCCTTTCGGGAAGTACTCGTCCGGCAGCGTCGCGCTGAACAGCTCGTAATCGGTGCGGAAATCATCGAACGCCACTCGCGTCTTCGGAATGCCTGTCGTTCCGCCGGTCTCGAACACATAGGTCGGCTTGCCGGCGAATCCCTTCGGGATCCAGCGCTGCACGGGACCGCCGCGCAGCCATTCGTCCTCGAATGCAGGAAACCGCGACAGGTCGCTGAACGTGCCAACCTCTTTTCGCGGATCCCATCCGAGTTTTTTCGCGTACTCCAACCAGAACGGCGATCCCGTCGCCGGATCGAAATGCCAATTGATGATGTCGCGAACATGCGCGTCGAGCGCGGCTCGCGCGGTCTCTGCCGGTGCACTCATTGATGCGTAGTATATTCGCAGCCGCGAGCGGCGCGGGGCGGAGGGGCCCCGCATTAAACATGAGATTGCTGGCAGTCGCGGCGGTAGTGCTGCTTTACGTGCTGCATCAGGATTTCTGGTACTGGCGCGAAGCGCGGCCGTTAGTCTTCGGATTTCTTCCGATCGGCCTCTTCTATCATGCGGCCTTCACGTTGGCTTCATCATTCGTGCTCTGGCTGCTCGTCAAGTTCGCCTGGCCTTCGCATCTCGAAGAATGATTGCCGCCGCCGTCGTCTTCGGGTATCTCGCTGTCGTTCTCTACATCGGCATTTTTGCGTTCCGCACGTCGCGGAAGAACAGCGCGGAGGATTACTTCCTCGCCGGCCGCTCGCTTGGCCCGACAGTGTTCCTGCTCTCGCTGTTCGGCACGAACATGACGGCGTTCTCGATTCTCGGCGCCTCGGGCCACGCGTTCGCCAACGGCATCGTCACCTTCGGATTGATGGCGTCTTCGTCGGCGCTCATCATTCCGGTCTGTCTGTTCGCCATCGGGACGCGCCTATGGGCGCTCGGCAAACGAAACCACTTCATGACACCGGTGCAGATGTTTCGCGATCGGTGGGAGTGCCGGCACATCGGCACCGTCATCTTCGTCGTGCAGGCGGCGCTGCTCGTGCCCTACATCATCATTGCGGTGATGGGCGGGGGCACCGTGCTTCGCGCCATCACCAACGGCTACATTCCCTACGAGCTCGGCGGCGCCATCGTCTCCTCGGTCGTGATGGCCTATGTGTTCCTTGGCGGCATGCGCGGCACCGCCTGGGTGAACGCGCTGCAGACGACGCTCTTTCTGCTGTTCGGCACGATTGCCGTGTTCGTGATCGGCGGAGGAATGGGCGGCTTCCGCGAAGCCATGGAAGCACTGCTCGCTTCCCCCGCGACGGCCTCCCTGCTGACGCGCGAGCGTGTCTCGCCGCTGTATTTCTTCAGCTACACGTTCATTCCGCTGTCGTCGATTGCCTTCCCTCACATCTGCATCTTCTGCCTCACGGCCCGCAACGTGACGTATTTCCGCAAGACCATCGTGCTCTATCCGATCTGCATGCTGTTCATCTGGCTGCCGTCCGTGTTTCTGGGAGTGGTCGCGAACCAGGCGACCGCGGTTCCCGCTATTCAGACGAAGCTCGAAGCACGCGCGCAGCTTGCCGCGCCTGACGCCAACCTGACGCCTGACGATCGCGCACGCCTGCGGACGCAAGCCGCCGGCGACGACGTGATCCTGCGGCTCGTCGACGGATATGCGCCGCTATGGCTTGCGGCGCTCCTGGGCGCCGCGGTGATGGCGGCGGTCATGGCGAGCGACTCTCAAATCCTCGCCCTATCGACGATGTTCACAGAAGACATCTTCGCGTTCTATCAGGGCACGAAGCGATTCGGGCACGGCATGCAGGTGATGACCGGCCGGATCTTCGTCGTCCTTGTCACGGCCGTTGCATATGTAATTGCATTGCGCATACCGCAATCGATCTTCGACGTCGCCACACAGTACGCGTTTGCCGGCTACGCCTCTCTCGTGCCTCTACTCGTGGCCGCCTTGTTTTGGAAAGACAGCACGCGCTGGGGAGCGCTGGCGACGACGCTGTGGACGGCAGTGGCTGTGATGTCCGTGGCCGTCATCCAGAATGCGATACCAGCTCCACCGCCTGGCATGTCGGTCGTTGTGTGGGCGATAGGCGATCTCGCGATCGTCACGCGCGGCGCGACCGGCACGTTCGTGATGGGAATGCTGCCGGTGGTGCCGATGACGCTGATCTCGGGGATGTTGATGATGGCAGTGTCGCTCGCAACGAGAAACTTCGCACTACCGAGCGAGCCCACACTCAGACGCTACTTCTCACGGTGAAATTCTCACAGGAGACCAGGAGATTAGGAGGAAGCGTCCCAGATGAACGGACAATCCAATCGCCGGCGGAATGTGGGTCTCGGCGTGTTGGTCGGCACCGGGTTTGGCGTCTGGAACCTGCTCAGCAGTCTGTTCGATCCACTCGCAGAGGACACGATCCCCGCGCTCCTCACCTTCTACGGACCGATGTTCACCGCCTGGGGTGCCGTGGGGTTTGCTTCGTCTCGACGCACTGGACGACTCGTTGAAGGCATCATGGCTGCCGCGTTCGTCGGGTTCGTGACATTCGTGGTCTTCGACGCCATGGTCATTCTGCGGGTCAACCTGTTCCTCGATTCGCTGACCGACAGACTGGATTGGCAGAACCTGATGGCTCAATTTCGCGCGAGCGGATCGCGAAGCCTGAGGACCTTCGTCACTTACCATTACGTGACAGGGGCGCCCTTCAAGATCCTCGTCGCGACAATTGTCAGTGCCGGCACTGGAGTGGTCGGCGGACTGCTCGCCACCATTAACCACGAAGGCACGAAGACACGAAGGCAGTCCACAGGCGCGACCTGAGAGTCGACTTTTGTCGGCCGCTGCGCGGCCGACGCTGAAAGACAACGGAGCGACGAATACAAGACCAACGTGCTCCTCATAGGTCTTGTATTCGTCGCACCGTTGTCTTTCAACGCGCCTCAAGCGCAAAAGTCGACGCGAGCCCGCGAGGCGAAGCCGCAGATCTCCTACCCTCCTAATCTCCTGTTCATCTTCGACATCGCAGATGTTGCTATCATGAGCCACCCATGAGCGAACCCATCGACTCCGGCACTCGGCTCACGCCGGTGCAATGGCTGATCTGCGCCATCGCCGCCATCGGCTTCGCCTTCGATATCTACGAAATTCTGATGCTGCCGCTCATCGTCAGGCCGGCACTGCAGGAGCTGACGGGCGCGGCACCGGGATCGCCGCAGTTTCAGATGTGGGTCGGCCGGCTCTTCTATATCCCCGCGTTTGCCGGCGGCATCTTCGGGCTCATCGGCGGGTATCTCACCGATCGGCTCGGCCGACGGCGGGTGCTGACCTACAGCATCCTGATTTATGCCATCGCCGCGTTTCTGTCCGGCTACTCCACATCGATTGAAATGCTTCTCGTGCTGCGCTGCTTCGTGTTCATCGGCGTGTGCGTCGAGTTCGTGGCCGCGGTGGCATGGCTCGCCGAGTTGTTCCCCGAAGCGAAACGCCGCGAGAAAGTGCTCGGATACACGCAGGCCTTTTCGTCGCTCGGCGGCATCATGGTGGCCACCATCAACGGCCTGTGCGTCGCCTACGCCGCCCATCTGCCCGCGCTGAGCATGTTCGGCGTGCACCTTGTCGACGCACACGCGCCCTGGCGCTACACCTTGATGTCGGGTGTGCTGCCCGCGATTCCGTTGATCCTGATCAGGCCGTTCCTGCCCGAATCACCCGCATGGCAGCAGAAGAAAGCCGCCGGCCTGTTGAGAAGACCAAGTATCGCTGCGCTGTTCGCTCCGGATCTTCGACGCACCACGATTGTGACGACGATCATGTTCGCGTGTGCGTATGGGGCGGCGTTCGGCGCGATCCAGCAGGTGCAGCAAATCGTTCCCGGCTTGCCCGAAGTGCGTCAGATGACGCAAGGGATGCCGCCGCCGCGCGCGGGGCTGGTCACGCAGGAGGTGGCCGCGAATGTCACCAAGGTGCAGGAGATCGGCGGGCTTGTCGGACGGGTCGCGCTTGCATATCTCGCCGTGGCCATCGTCAGCCGTGGAAAGCTGATTCGCATGTTTCAGGTGCCCGGGCTCCTCGTGATGCCGCTCACGTTCGCCGTCGCGGGTACCACGCACCTGAACTGGCTCTACGCCGGGATGTTCCTCGCGGGGTTTTTCACCGTCGGCCAGTTCAGCTTCTGGGGCAACTATCTGCCACGGGTGTATCCGTTGTACTTGCGGGGCACGGGTGAAAGCTTTGACGCGAATATCGGAGGACGCTTGATCGGGACCTCGTTCGCCTGGCTCACCGCCACGCTCGCCGTGACGCCGAACCGGGCGTTCGCGCCGACCAAGGTGGCATACGTCGCCGCCGCTGTCGGCTTCTCGGTCTACCTGGTCGGTTTTATCGCGAGCTTCTGGTTGCCGGAACCGCCGAAAGAAAATCTGCCGGACTAAATATGCGCGACGCCATCGCCGGGGCGCTTCTCATTGCGGCCGTCAGCACTCTAGGCGATTTCGTCTGGGCGGGACTGCATCTGCGCCACCGCGTCGCCTACGGCCTCGCGCATGGCGCGATCCTGTTTCTCTGCATCGGGGCGTATTTCGGATCCCTCGAAAGACAGACTCTGAAAGGCGCCACCTACGGCGCCGCGATCGGACTTGCGGCCGCGGGCAGCTTCTACGTGCTGGCGCCCGTCGCCGGCTATTCCGTGATGTTCTTCGTCTGGGCGTTCGTCTGGATCGCGCTCGCGTTCCTCGTCTACCGTATTCTCCCCGCACCCATCGCACCCGTAGCACCCGTTGCACCCGTTGCCCCCATCGCACCCGTTTTCATCCGTGGCCTCCTTGCCATGATCGGATCGGGGCTGGGCTTTTATCTGATCTCCGGCATCTGGCGTCCATTCAAACCTGAAGGATGGGACTACGCCGTGCACTTTCTGAGCTGGACGATCGCGTATCTGCCGGGATTTCTCGCCCTGCTCGCACGTCGCAGACCCTCGCGCGCCTGATTGGTAAGCCCTCGCAAGAGCGACAACGTGTAGGCGATTCAGACAATCAGCACGACACGCACGCCAGTGTCGTGAGGATGACGCTCGAGCAGCAGGCCGGGCACGTCGTTTGCTGTTTTTGTTCTTGCTCGCATTCTGAGGAGGAGAACATGACAACTTCGAGGTGTTCGTTCGCGATTGTGACCGCCGCGCTGACAATGCTGACGGCCGGCTCATATTCATATGCACAGGCGCCAGGTGCGGCGACAAAACCCACCATGACGGCGAAGCTGATCGATCCAGAGAAGAAGGCGGCAGACAAGGCCGCAACCGTCGAGGTGACGACATCGGGGGTCGAGCTCACGGATCCCGCGATCTCACACGAGAAAGCGGTCCCCGGACAAGGTCATCTTCATTACCAACTTGACAAGGGTCCCGTCGTCGCCACGCCCGCCGCAAAGTTGAGCTACCACGAGCTGACTCCGGGCACGCACACGATTCTCGTCGTGCTGGCGGGCAACGATCACAAGCCGCTTGGTCCGCAGCAGCAGCTGACGGTGTCTGTGCCTGGCTCGCCGTCTGCGACCTCGACATCGGGGACGTCAGGCACGATGCCAAAGCCGGACGCGGCGGCGAAACCGGGTGCTGAAAAACCTAAATATTGAGGGACGGTCATGCCTGAAAAAGAGACCGTGCGGCGTGCAAGGGAGGACAAGCGGCAGGGGAAAGCTCCGAGCACTCAGGCCGGAGAGTTCGTCCGCGAAGAAATTCACCACGTGCGTGAGGGGAAGCATGGCGCCCGATCGGCCAGGCAGGCCATAGCGATCGGGCTGTCGAAAGCACGGCGTGCGGGCGTGAAGCTGCCGCCGCCGCGGCACGCAAAAGCCAGTACCAAAGCAGCCGCCAGATCTGCGAGCCGCGCTGCCGGGCGCCGGCGACGGCCGTCGGCCCGTCGCTCGCAAGCGATGCGTCGGGCATTGCGCAGGGAAACGCGCAGCGCCACCTCGCACACGGCGCTCGCACGTCAGGCAAGGAAAGCCGCGAGGCGGCGGCCGGCAACGGCTCGAAAGGCCGCCGCACGGCGCGCGGCCCGCACACGTCAGCGGCGCGCGTGATGTAGACGGCAGTTCCGTGGACGAGTGGTCGCCCCTGCGCCATGGCGATGACGTGCGCGTGGGGGCGACATGAGGAGATGAATCATGTACAAGCTCTTGCACACGAATGTCGATTGGATGTTGACGTGGCTTCGGATCGTCACGGGCGCGGTCATGTTCGCGCACGGAGCCCAGAAGGTCCTGGGGTGGTACGGGGGCAACGGCTTTGACGCGAGCATGCAGGGATTCTCGTCGATGGGTATCCCAGGTCCATTGGCGGTCGTCGCGATTTTCACCGAGTTCTTTGGCGCGATCGCTCTGATGGCCGGGCTACTGGGCAGAATCGCCGCGCTGGCCATCGCGATCGAGATGGTGGTCGCGGCACTGATGGTTCATGTTTCCCACGGCTTCTTCATGAATTGGACAGGCGCCGCAGCCGGCGAAGGATTCGAATACCACATTCTGCTCATCGGCGCCGTCTTGCCGGTCATCGTGCGCGGCTCCGGTGCGTGGTCAGTCGATTTGTGGCTTGAACGGTGGTGGAAATCGCACCACCCCGGGTTCGGAGAGCTTCGCGGTGTTCACGCACACTAGCGCTTATCCGATGCGACCTAGTGCCGCTTGAAGTACTGGACAGCGCGCTCGTGCTTTTCCGCTGCGGCTCGGCTGCCGAACGTACCAAGATTGCGGCGTTTGCCAGTTCGCGGATCTTTCTTCCGTGAGTACAGCCGGTATTTGCCGGTCTTGAGCTTTCGAATCATCTGCCAGCTATCCGAGGCAGTACAGACGCCCGTCGTGGGTACCGAAGATGACCCTGCCGTTTGCCACGGCTGGTGACGCAGTGATGGCGGCGCCCGCATCGAACTCCGACAATTTGGCGCCCTTGGCCAGATCCAGTTGATAGAGCCGGCCGTCGGTCGAGCCGACAAAGACGCGATTGCCGACGATAGCCGGCGAAGACTCGACGCGCGCGTTGGTCATGAAGGTCCACAGCCCCTTGCCGGTTTTCGTATCGAGCGCGTGGATCATCTTGTCGCGGCCGCCGAGCACGACACGACCCTGACTGATCGCGGCGGACGAATAGTACGGAAAGAGCCGCTCGGGATGGCGGTAGGTCCACGTCACCTTGCGCGCTTTCATGTCGATGCCGATGACCTCGTTCTCAAAAGTCCCGACATACGCAGCGCCGCCGGCCAGCGCGGCTGATGCGCCCATGTACGCGCCGACCGGCACGTTCAGCACTTCACGGCCGTCGGAGACCCGGACGCCGCGGAACGTCTCATCGCACCCCGACACGTACGCGACGCCGTCGAGCACAGATGGTGTCGCGTGTACGTAGCCTTGAAATTCCATCTTCCATGCGACCTCGCCCTTCGTGGTTGAGAGCGCATAGAGGAACCGGTCATACGATCCGATCAGCACCCGATCGCCCACCACGACCGGCGACGATCGAATCTCCCCCATCGTCTTGAACGTCCACAACGCCTTGCCGGTTTTGGTATCGACCGCGTGGAACGTGCCCGTCAAATCGCCGATGTAGACTACGCCATTCGAAACGGCGGGAGACGACTCGCCAATTTCGGCGGTCTTGTATCTCCACCGCACGGCACCAGTCTGAAAGTCGAGGGCGATCAGTTCGCCAGCCGCGGAGCCGACAAACACGGCGCCCTCGGCAATCGCCGCTGACGACTCGATCGCTTCGCCGGCGTCGAACGTCCACAACACTTTGAGTGCCGGCGGCAGTGCCGTCGCGGACACCCCCGTCAGCTGCGGGTCGCCACGAAACTGGGGCCACGAGGTTTGTTGCTGCGTGATCACGGTCCGGCTAAAGCCGGACACTACCGAGACCACAACCAGGGCTGCGATGAGCGCACGGAATCGCACTACAGCGCGCATTGATAAATCTCCAGGGCGCCTCTGGCATCGAACGGACGAGGATTGAATCTGCCCGTCCACTGTTCTGACGCCTCATCCGCGAGCACAACCAGATCATCCGCCGATACGCCGGCCTCTCGAAGTGTGGTTGGCAGATTGCCAACAACCGCGAGCGCAGCGAGCCGTGCGGCGAGGGAGGCGGAACTGGGTGCGGTGGGTGCAACGGGTGCGATGGGTGCGATGAGTGCGCTCGACGAGCTGTGGAGCAACTCGCCATACATCGCCTCGGCGGCCGTCGCGTTCCACCGGACGACGTGCGGGAGCAGCATGGCGATGGCGTGTCCGTGCGTGGTGCCGTAGCGCGCCGTTACCGGGTTCGCGCAGGCGTGGGTGGCCCCGAGCATCGACAACTCGATTGCCGTGCCGGCATAGAACGCGCCCAGCTGCATCGCGGCGCGCGCGTCGAGGTCCTCCGGTGCCGCCAGGACGCGCGCATAGTTCGCGTCGAGCAACCGCCACGCCTCGCGCGATAGTTCCTGCGATCGCGCAGTGCGTTTCGTAGAGACGAAGCTCTCCACAGCATGCGCGATGGCGTCATAGCCCGCGGCCGCCGTGACCGACGCCGGTTGCGTCAACGTGAGGCATGGATCGAGGATAACGGCGCGAAACGCGGCCTTCGGGTCGCCGCACGCCATTTTCTGATGCGTCCGCGGGTCCGAGATGATGGCGTACGATTGCGCCTCGCTGCCGGTGCCCGCCGTGGTTGGCACGCCGATCATCGGCAGCATCGGCTTCGCCGCTTTGCCGTACCCCTGAAAGTCGTGGATCACGCCGCCCTGCGTCAGCAGAAAGTTGATGCCCTTCGCACAGTCCAGCGAGCTGCCGCCCCCGAGCCCGACGATCGAATCAATGCGCGTGCCGGCGGCATGGCGCCGGCCGTCCTCGAGCATGTCGGCGTCTGGATTCGGCCCGAACTGGCTGAACTCGAACGTCCGCACGCCCGCCGTCTCGAGCGACGCGCGCGCGTGCTCGAGATGCCCCGCGCGGACCAAACCGGCATCGGCGACGAGCAACGTGCGCGAAAATCCCAGCTCTCTTGCCAGTGCCCCAATCCGATCGATCGATCCTTCACCGGCGAGCACGCGTATATCCGTCGTAATCTGCAATCCGCCAATCCCCAATCTGACAACAATCTATCAATCGACAATCTACCAATCTCCCAATGAAGGGGCGGTTAACTCGCCTCCGAGACCGAGCTCATGTTGAAGCGCTCGATGCGAAGCGCCGGCGCCTTCGACCTCAGAAACTCGTCGTGCTCGCGCGGCAGGGCCAGGCCGCTGCGGCCGATCTGTGTCGCCTGCGCCAGCGCCGCGATCGGGCTCATGTTCCAGCGGAAATTGTTGACCGCGCCTTTCACGCGCCCGCCCTCAACCAGATATACGCCGTCGCGCGTCAATCCGGTGACAAGCGCAGATTGGGGATCGACCGTCCGGATGTACCAGAAACAGGTGACGAGCAGCGCGCGTTCCGTCTGCGCGATCATCTCGCTCATCGAGGGGCCAGCCCCTTCGAGCACGAGGTTGTTGATGTACGGCACGGCGTCCGTCGCAGTCTTCGCGGCCCAATAGCGCGGCGCGATGAGATTCGTCAGGACTCCTCCACGCACCCAATCAGTACGCCGCAGATCGAGGCCGTTGTCGTACACCGATGACGCGCCGCCCGAGTCGACACCGTAGTGAAACGGCGTCGCCTCGATCCCGGGCTCGGCGGGATCTGAATACAGCGTCACATCGCCGAACAGCCGCTCGCCGATCCGCGTGGCTCCACCGGGTTTCGAGTACGGGCTGCGGCCTTCATCGGCGTCGCGCCTCGTCATGAACGCGTACGCGCCAATCGCCAGATCGGCGGCCGCCGAGGGTTCCAGCAGCACTTCATAGGCCCCTGCCGGCATGTCGATGGCGCGGGCGGCCCAGCCGAGGCGCTGCCTCAGCGTCTCGAACATCTCGCGTGCATCGATGTCGAGAAAGTCGTGGGTAATCCGGCCGACCCACGACGACCGCGCGAAGTCCGGTGTCTTGCCGGTGATTTCGACTTTGCCGATGCGCTCCGTATGACGCTGCCTCACACCGGTCGTGGTGGCCACGAATGTGGTCGCCGTCTGGAACTCCGAGTACCCGAATGTCGCGATGCCCGCGCGGCGCGCGTCCTCGTACAGCTGGCGCAGCTGCGGCACGAACGGATCGAAGACATGGATGTCCGAGTCTGCGGGCGGCGCACCCCAGTCGACGGGCTCGCCGGTGCCCTCGAGCAGCGGCAGGTAATCGGGGGCGTCAGGCCTCCGCTCGCAGGCCGCCTCGGCCTCACGGACGATGCTTTCGAGTTGCTCTGGCGGGAAGTAGGTGCGCGTCACCGACGCAACACGACGGCCGATGACGGAAATCACCGACAACTGCACTTCGTCCGCGTCGCCATTGGTTGTCACCGTGTTGTGCGCCCACCGAACGTTGACGCTGGCAACGCGGCGCGCGATCACGACGCATGCATCGGCTTTCGACAGGCGGAGTACGCGGTCGATGGTGTCCTGGAGAGTCAGGCCCCCTCCTGCGCGGTGTTGAGGATGTTGATCTGCCTGAAGAGCGCCGCCGGACATCCGTGCGACACGGGCGCAATCTGCCCCGGCTGTCCCTTGCCGCAGTTGAACGCGCCGCCGAGCACATACGTGGACGGCCCGCCGACGGCTTCCATCGCGTTCCAGAAATCGGTCGTGCGCGACTGATAGGCCACGTCCTTCACCTGTCCGACGATCTTGCCGCCGCGCACCTGGAAGAACTTCTGCCCTGTGAACTGGAAGTTGTAGCGCTGCATGTCGATCGACCAGCTCTTGTCGCCCACGATGTACAACCCTTCGCCCATGGCCGAGAGAAGATCGTTCAGTGTGATGGGCTTGGGGCTCGCGCTGAGAGACACATTCGGCATCCGCTGCAGAGGCACGCGGCCTGCCTGATCGGCGAACGCGCAGCCATTCGAGCGCCCGAACCGCTGTTTGTGCGCCATCTGGCGATCGAGTTGATATCCCACCAGCACGCCGTCGCGCACGATGTCCCAGGTCTGTGCGGCGACGCCTTCGTCGTCATAGCCGATGGTTGAGAGACCGTGTTCGACCTGGCGATCGCCCGTGACGTGCATCATCGGCGCGCCGAACTGCAGCGTGTTGAGCTTATCGAGCGTGGCGAACGAGGTGCCCGCGTAGTTCGCCTCGTACCCGAGCACGCGATCGAGCTCCGTGGAATGGCCGATCGACTCGTGAATCGTCAGCCACAAATTCGTCGGGTCGATGACGACGTCGTACCGGCCGGGCGCGATCGAGGGCGACGCCATCTTCTGCTCGAGCAGCGCCGGAATCTCATCCGCGTCCTTACCCCAGTCGTAGCCGGTCGTGAAGTACTCCCACCCCTGCCCCGCCGGGGGTGCGGCATTGCCCATCGTCTCGAATGCGCCGGTGGATTTGTCGATGCGGACGGCGGTGAAATCGCCCTTCACACGAACGCGCTGCTGGGTGATTCGTGACCCTGCGAGCGAGGCGAGGTACTTCTGCTCGCGTACGAGCATGACGTAGGACGTGACCCGATCGATCAGCTTCGAGGCGAGCGCCCGCTCGTTCAACGTGAGCAGGAAATTGATTTTGTGATCCTCTGCCACCGTGAAGGGGTCGATGTCGTACTTGGACACGTAGGTATCGTGATAGACCGGCTCGTCGGCCAGCGTCACCGGCTCGGTATTGAGCGGCGCGAGGGATAGGGCGACCTCCACGGCCCGTCTCGCCACGTCGGAGACCGCATCAACCGTCAGGTCGATCCCCGCGGCAAACCCCCATGCCCCGTTGGCGACGACGCGGACGCTAAAGCCGACGGTCTCGCCTTCGACCGACGTCTGCAGCTCGCGATCCCGGGCGACAATGATGTGGTTGCGGAGGCGCTCGATCCTGAAGTCGGCGTAGGTGGCTCCGCGTTTGCGCGCGATGTCCAACGCCACATCGGCGAGGCGATCGAGCGGCAGCGCGAGAAAGGTGGGGTCAATGGCGCGCGTTGTCATGGAACCCAGTTCGTCAGTATACGTCTAACGCTGTGCATGGACATCGGCGAGCTCCACCATCTCCTGTTTCGCTGGCTCCACGTCGTGTCGGCGATGGTGTGGATCGGCAACATCTGGTCGCTCGTCTTCGCGCAGCCGATGCATCAACCCCCGACCGACACGTGGTCGCGCGGCTGGGCCGGAGCCACATGGCTCACCGGCGTATCCCTTCTCATTTTTGTGTACTACGCGGGAGGCGCCTTGACGACGCCGTCGCAGTCGTTGTGGATGGCGATTGGAATCGGCGTCACCGTACTGCTGGTCACATGGCTGCTCTACGACGCCCTGTGGACGCTGCTCGCCGACCGGCCGGCCATCGCGGCAACCGTGTCACTCCTCCTGGTCGCCGCCATCGCGCAGGGCCTGGCGGAATTCATGACGGGCCGCGCGGTGTTCATCCATGTCGGCGGCACGCTCGGCATCATCCTCGTCAACAACACCAATCAACGGCCGGCGCGCATCACCCACAACGCGATCATCGCGCCCGCGGTGATTCTGCTCATGGTCAGCAACCACTTCCCGCTCATCTACGGCACGAGCCGTCCGTGGCTCGTGGCGCCGGCACTGGTCGTCCTCGGCTGCGCGACTGGGTTCTCGCTGCGCTGGCTGTCGCTGCGCCGCCGGCCGACCTAAAGGTCGGCACTACGTACAGAAGCGTTACTTCTAGCCCTCAAGCTTTGTCTTTCGTAGTGCCGACCTTCAGGTCGGCCCTGCGCGTTCAGCAGATCGTGCCGAATGTGAATCCACGCGAGCGCAGCTCCGGAATCAACCGTCGAGTTGCCTCGACGGTATGCCGCTGATCGCGCGTAGGCGCGGACTCATCGCCGTCGTGCATGACAATGATGTCGCCGTCGGACACACGCCCGGCGATTCGCCGGAAGGAGCTGTCAGCGCTGCGGGGGCGGAACCAATTGAAATCCCACAGCATCCAGCCAAAGCCGATCAGACGGTAGTCGAGCTCGCGCAGCCCCTCGTACAGCTGTCCGCTTCGCCAGCCCGCGTGCGGCCGAAAGGCGCGGCACGGCGCGCTCCCCGCGAGCGCCTCGATCCTTCCTGCAGCCGCGCGTAACGTGCGGCCGAGTTCCTCCGGCGGCATCAGCATCGGCCGCCGCGTCGCGGAATGCAGCGCGACCGCATGGCCGTCCGCGAAGGCGCGTTGCACGATTGGCGCGGTCTGCTCGTTCAGGTGCTCGTCGATGATGAAAAACGTGGCAGGCGTCTCTTCTGCGGCCAGCACATCGAGCAGGTCCGGCGTCGTCGACGGATTCGGGCCGTCGTCGTAGGTGAGATACACCGTCGGCACGCCAGTCCGCGGCATCGACCACACGGCACGGTCTCCCGCCATCCAGTCGATCACAAACGGCGCCGGCCACGTGTGCGCGAGAGCGACGATCGTCGCGCCGATCGCAAGAAGGATGAACATCGCAGTCGACACGGCTCACTTGATCAACGCGCGTTCCAGCCGGTACATCGCCACGCTGAACGCGACGATCCCGAGCGTGATGAGGTACGCCAGATGCCCGGCGATCGACGGGCTGATGTCGCCGGTTGTGAGCTGCCGGAGCATCGAGACCGCGTGATACAGCGGCATCACCTGAATGATCCACTGCACCGGCTCCGGGAAACGCGAGACGGGCACGAAAATGCCGCTGAACAGAAACATCGGCATCACCAGCAGTCCCATCACCATATCGAAATCCTGCACCTTGCGCGCCACCGTCGTCAGGAAGATCGCCATGGCGGAAAACGCTGCCGCGGTCAGCACCGCCGCCGGCCACGCGACCAGCGCCCAGCGCGACAACAGCAGCGGCCGCCCGGTCACTGCGCCAAGCGAGAACAGCACCGTCAGGAACACGGCCGCATAGAGCGAGCCGCGCCCGAGCGCCCACAACATTTCGCCGAATGCGATGTCCGGCACGCGCATCGGCGTGGCGAGGATGCCGTCGTAGGTCTTCGCGTAGTGCAGCTTCCAGTAGATGTTGAAGAAGCCGTCGGTGATCGCGCCATTGAGGCAGCTCGAGGCGAGCAGGCCCGGCGCGACGTATGCGCTGTAGGTGATGCCGTCGATTGGCGGAACAATCGCGCCAAGACCCAATCCGATGCCGAGGAGATAGAACAGCGGCTCGAAGAACCCGGAAAAGATCACCATCCACGTGTACTTGTAGACGAGCAGATTGCGCTGCACCATGCGCAGCGATCGCCGCGGCGACGGCACGGCAATCGCGATCATGCGTAGAGTCTCCGCCTGAAGGTCGCCCGCGCCACCCCCGCGCCCACGGCAATCAGCGCAACGAGATACGTCACGTGGATCGGCCACGCCGGCGGCACCGCACCCAGCGTGAATCCCCGCACGAGCTCCACGCCGTGAAAGAGGGGCGTGCACCAGGCCGCGCGCGCCACCGGTTCAGGCATTCGGCTCAACGGCACGAACACCCCGGAGAACATGAACAGCGGCGTGATCACAAACCGGAAGAGCACGTTGAACGGGTTGGCATCCGTGAGCGTGCCGGAAAACGCGATGATCGGCGCCGCAAATGCCAGCCCGGTCAGCACGGCGGATGGAATCGCCAGAATGACGAGCGGCGATCGCGGAATCCCGAAGCCCGTCATCACGAGCACGAACGCCATTCCGATCATCGTCAAGCGAATCGCGATCCAACCGAGCTCGCCGAACACGACGTCGGAGACGCTCATCGGAGTCGCGACGACCGCTTCGTAGTTGCGATGCCACATCATCTTGCCCATCACCGGCCACGCCGATTCGAACGATGCCACCTGCATGGCCGTCGACGCGAGCAGGCCGGGCGCGAGAAACTCGGCGTAGCGTACGCCCCCGGGCAGCAGCGCGCCGCCGGCATCGACCATCGCACCAAGCCCCAACCCCATCGCAATCAGGAATAGTGTGGGCTGGAGGAAGCTCGTGAACACCGAGCCCTGCCAGATGTGCCGGTACACCAGCGCATTGCGCTGCACCATGCGAACGGCGGCGATCATTCGATCAATGCCCTTCCCGTGATACGAAGGAAGACATCTTCGAGCGTCGACCGGCGCACGACCGCGCTTTCCAGCAGGATGCCGCGGGCGTGGACCTCCTGCAGCGCGTGCTCTCCGTCGGCCGTGTACACCTGCACGCGATCCGGAAGCAGTTCGACACGATCGCCGATGCCGGCCAGCGATTGCTCAGCAGCCTGCCACGCCGAAGCGCCGGTATCAGCCACGCGCGAAGGCGAGCCCTCGGGAAAGCGCAGCTCGAGCACTTCGCGCGTCGAGTATTTCGCGATCAGCTCGCGCGGCGAGCCTTCCGCGACGATCTTCGCCTTGTCCATCACGACGAGGCGATCGCACAAACGCTCCGCCTCATCCATGTAGTGCGTCGTCAACAGCAACGTGGCGCCGCGACGTTTGAGCTGATAGAGGCGGTCCCACACGACGTGGCGTGCCTACGGATCGAGTCCGGTCGTCGGCTCGTCGAGCAAGATCAGATCGGGCTCGTTCACGAGCGCGCGCGCGATCGTCAATCGCCGCTTCATGCCCCCGGAGAGCGGCTCGACCCGCGACGCGGCACGATCGCCGAGCTCCACGAAGGCGAGGAGCTCGTCGGCGCGCGTCTCGGCGACGTGCCGCGGAATGTCGAAGTACCGCGCGTACATCAACAGGTTTTCCCGAACCGTAATCTCGTTATCAAGGTTGTCCTGCTGCGGGACGACCCCGAGGCGGGCCTTGATCTGGCTTGCGTGGGACTGCGGGGGCATGTCGAGCACGCGGAGTTCGCCCGCCGTCACCGGCGATGCGCATGCAATCATGCGCATGGTCGATGTTTTTCCCGCGCCGTTCGGCCCCAGAAAGCCGAATGCCTCTCCCGCATGCACGTCGAAGCTGATGCCGTCGACGGCAGTGAACGTACCAAAGTGCTTGGTGAGTCCACGTGCATGGATTAACGACGTATCGTTTGTATGCATGTGAGGCGTAGCCGGCCCGTGGATCGTATTTTGTATCGAGGTCCCGCCAGGAGGATATCTATGCGTCGTATTCGCGTGTCGTTCTGGATGTGCCTGGTGTTTCTCGGTTTGACAGGTGCGATTGCCGCCACGCCGGCACAGGCCCAGGTCGCGCCGGGCGTCCAGGCGGGCATATCGCTCGACCCCGACCAGTTCTATTTCGGCGGTCACATCGAAACCGCCCCGCTGGTCGATCGGCTCCGATTTCGTCCGAGCGTCGACATCGGCCTCGGTGACGACACCACGGTGGTCGCCGGCAACTTCGATTTCACGTACACATTCCCCGGCCGAAGCGGATGGAATCTGTACGTCGGCGGCGGGCCCACCATCAATTGGTACGACTTCGACAATGGGGATTCAGACACCGAAGGCGGCTTCAACTTCATCGTGGGCGCCAAACAAAGCGGCCGTCTGTTCTTCGAGTTGAAAGTCGGAATCGAGGGCAGCCCCGACCTGAAATTCGGCGTTGGATATACCTTCAGATAGGATCGCAGGGCGAGCCTCTGCGATTTGACCCCAACAGTCCTTCACGAATATCGCAACAGGCGGGCGGCGCGCGCAGCCGAACATGCGCGCCTCGCCCGCCTCGACGCGCGCGTCAGCTACGCGCGCCTCGGCGCGGTTGCGATGTTTGCGCTGGTGGGCTGGCTCGTACTGGGAACTGGAGCCTCGCCTTGGCTCTTCCTACTGCCGGTCGCGGCGTTCACCGCGCTCGCGGTGTGGCACGACCGCGTCATTCGCGCCCTCGGCCGCTCCGCTCGAGCCGTCACGTTTTACGACCACGGCATCGCGCGACTCGAAGACACCTGGCACGGCGTCGGGGCAACGGGAGAGCGCTTCCTTACAGAGGATCATCTGTATTCGCGCGACCTCGATATCTTCGGGCACGCATCGCTCTTCCAGCTGCTTTCGCGTGCCCGCACACACCTCGGCGAAGAGAAACTCGCCCGATGGTTGAGCGCACCGGCCGATGTCCCCACCATACGGGCGAGACAGGAAACGGTCGCGGAGCTTCGCGACGCGCTTGATTTTCGCGAGGCACTCGCCACCGCCGGCGGCGCCTCGCGCGATGTCGACACCGTCGCGCTCAGCGGCTGGGCATCGGCCCCTGCAGCGCCGGAAAGCATCTGGCTTCGAACGGCCGCCCTTGTCCTGGCCGCCGCAATCATCGCCGGGGCCGTATGGTGGGCACGCGGCGGCCCAATCACGCCGCTGCTTCTGGCCGTCATCCTCAAGATGATCCTGACGCGGCCTTCGCGGGCCCGCGTCGCGCGCACCGTGCGCGGTGTAGAACGGCCGTTGCGGCAGCTCGACGTCCTTGCCGACACGCTGCTGCTCATCGAGCAGTCGACCTTTCATAGCCCGTATGTGACGGAGATTCGCGCGAGGATGCTGCGCGAAGGCATCGTGCCGTCGGAAGCAATCCGCCGTCTCAAGCGCCTGGCCGACATGCTCGACTGGCGGCGCAACGCGTTGTTCGCGCCGATTGCAGTGACGGTCTCATGGGCGCTGCATCTCGCATCGGCGATCGAGAGCTGGCGGCGCGAGTTCGGCTCGCACGTCATCGCATGGCTGGATGCGGTCGCTGAGCTCGAAGCGCTCAGCTCGTTCGGGGCCTATGCGTACGAGCAACACGACGACCCGTTTCCGGTTTTCGTCGAGGATCGCGGGCCGGCACGGTTCGAAGGCACGAGCCTCGGCCATCCCATCGTGCCAACGGCGCGGATGGTCCGGAACGACGTCTTCCTGACACCTGAAACGCGACTGCTGATCGTGAGCGGCTCGAACATGTCGGGCAAGAGCACCCTGCTGCGGACCGTCGGGGTGAATGTCGTCCTGGCGATGGCCGGCGCACCGGTCCGCGCTGCGGCGCTGACGCTGACGCCGCTCGCCGTCGGCGCCACACTCCACGTCCATGACTCGCTGCAGGCGGGACGCTCGCGATTCTACGCGGAGATCTCGCGCATCCGGAGCATCGCCGACCTCGCCGGCCGCACACCTGCTCCCCTGTTCCTGCTCGACGAGCTCTTCCAGGGGACCAACTCCCACGATCGCAGGATCGGCGCAGAGGCACTCCTCCTGAACTTCATTGATCGCGGCGCGATTGGGCTGACGACAACGCACGATCTGGCATTGACGGCCATCGCGGAGGAATCACGCGGCCGGGCCGTGAACGTGCACTTCGAGGATGAGCTGCGGGATGGAGAACTGATCTTTGACTACCGGATGAAACCCGGTCCGGTCACTCACAGCAACGCGTTGGCCTTGATGAAAGCCGTAGGCTTACCTGTTACTAGCATTGGTAGATTGGAAGATTGATAGATTGCAAGACTTCAATACCGTTCTCGGTATTTGGAGTCCCTCAATCTTCCAATCTTCCAATCTTCCAATCTACCAATTCTTCACCGCCACCAGCTGTTTCGGCCTTGCGCACCAACCTCGCGGGCGGTTTCCACGCCGTTGCGGAGGCCAAGAGTACGGAGATCCGGCACGTTCTGGTCGACCGTGACGCAACGTGCGTTGCGGGACGTTCCGTCGCAGAGCTCCCACATCCCCCCGTAGACCTGGACGCTGCGGGCACGATCGCCGACGGATCCGAGATTGTTCGAGCCGCTCACGATGTCGCGGGCGTCGCCACGGAAATTCGTCCGATCGTAGAAGACCAGCCGAGAGTTGCGATAGTTTCCGTTGCCGCGCTGATTGCCCCATATCGGGCCGCGATTGTTGTTGCCGTTGTTGCGCGCGAATCCAACGGGGCGCATCGACGAAATGCGATCGTTCCACCCTTCCGCCCGGAGATTTTCGATTGAACCCTGAAACACGCGGCAGCCGCCGCCGAAATCTATGTCACGGCACACTTCCCACGCCTGATTGCCGTCGACTTCCAGGCTGCTGATTCGGTCGTTCAAACCGTCCTGACGCAAATCGGGCACGGCGTTGCGAAACGTGACGCTGTCGCCGCGAAAATCCGGATCCTCGAAGACGGTGATGCCGCCGTATCCGCCCAATCTGCCTCGTTGCGCTGACGCGTTGAGCGAGAGCGCCGATATCGACAGCACAAGGGCAAACGCAAATCGAAGATTCATGGGTCCCTCCGTTGACGAGCCAATGCAACGGGTATGCCGTCGAAATCGCCAATAATTCCGGGCAATTTCGTGAAAAATGACGCCGCTGTCCGTGCTCCAGGACAGCTCGGACCGTACCGGAATTGGAAGGTTGATCGATGGGTAGATTGGCGGAGCTGGGAACGGTTCCGCGTTCCAGTTCCGAGTTCCGGTTCAGGTCCGCGTTCGACTCCGGCCCTCTCACGAACGCGAACCGAAGGAACTGGAAACCTGGAACCGGAACCCGGAACCCGGAACCGGAACCCGGAACCCACTAGTAGTTCGTCGTGCGATCGATCAACCCCCGCTCTCGCGCGATGTGGTCGCAGCGGCGGAAGGTCACCGTGGCGATGACGCCGAGCGCAGCGGTCATCACGACGAGCAGCGCAAGCAACGCTCCGTCGTCGAAGCCGGCCAGCGACGGGTACTGCTGCGCCACACGCCCGACCAGGGCCCGTCGCAGCAGCTCGAGCCAGTAGGTCACCGGCATCACGTACCCGACAGGCTGCAGCCACCACGGCAACGCGTCGAGTGGAAACACCGCGCCGCAGAAGAGATAGAGCGCGGCCGCCACCGCCTCGCCGACCAGCCACGATCCATGTGCGATGGTCAGGACGATGCTCGCGAGCACCAGCCCCATCATTGCCAGCATCGCGAGGCCGATGCAGAGGGTCGCGAACAGCAACCCCCAACGCACGTCGCCGGCGTTAACCTGCAGGTGCAGGAACGCGATTCCGAACCCGATCGTCACCAGCACAGACAGCGTCGTCGTGAAGAAGCGCGCGACGCCGCGGCCGGTCAGATACAGCGGGATGTTGACCGGCGCGACGTACATCGACTTGAGCGTCCGGAAGCGCTCGCGATCGTCGACGACCGACTGCGCCATGCCCGCGATGATCGCGCCGACGTACATGTAGAACGCGTTGCCGACATACATGTACGAAAAGGCGGGCGACGCAAAATTCCCCTGCGTGATCATCCCGAACATCACGACCAGGATCGCCGCCGACGTGAGTGGTTTGACGATCGAGTAGAGCGCAAATAAGGCGGGCGACGCCCAGTTCGACTCGATCTGCCACCCGAGCCACGCCGCGGTCCGTAAGGATCTCCACATACGTCACCTTTCACAGTCAAACTGAGTCCCGCGGTTCTGGGTTCTGGGTTCTGGGGTTCTGGGGTGCCGGTTCTGGGTTCGGGGTTCGGGTTCTGGGTTCTCGTTTCCCAGCCCGAGAATCCTGACCCGCACAGCGAACCCGAGCCCAGAACGAACCCTGAACCTGGAACCTGAACTCCGAACCTAGAACCCGAACCCAGAACCAGAACCCTGAACCCAGAACCGGCACCCCAGAACCTCAGAACCCCAGAACCCAGAACCGCTGCTTTCGTCCCCTACCCTCTCGCCTCCGTGAGCCGGCCTTCGGCGATGGCCAGGCGCTCGAGGTGCTGCAACAAGGCGCGCGCGGCGATCAAAAACACGATGCTGAGGACCACGAGGACCGCCACCTCAGTCCGCACGTCGAGGAATCCCATCTCCGCGCCCGACGAGAACGACAACTGCCGTATCGCGTCGAGCGCCAGCGTCAACGGAATAATCGACGCCCCGGCGGCCACCCAGAAGTTGAAGCTGCTGATCGGGAAGAACGTCCCCGAGAGCAGAAACACCGGCTCCTGCGCGAGATTGACGAGATGCCACCCTTCCCGGCCGAGGAGCAGGAACATCGACGCGAACATCATCCCCATCCCGTAGAGGGCGACGAGCGCGAGCACGAAGACCGCGGCCAGAAGCGGAACGCTCTCGACAGCGAAGTGGACGTCGAACAACACGCTGCCGATGGCGAGGATGCTGCCCGCGCGCACCGTGGTCGTGAACATCCCGCCGAGCGCCATGCCCAGGAGAACCGCCATCATCGAGTTCGGCGCCATGATGTAGAGCGCCAGATTGCCGGTTTCCTTCTCCCAGAACAGCTGATTTCCCATCGACCACAGCACGTTCATCCAGTACGCGCTCATCGCGCCGCCGATGATGACGAATCCGATGAGATCGGCCGGTGCGTTGTTCGTGCGATAGATCAGGACATAGGCGCAGAGCCCGATAAGAGGCAGCCCGATCTCGAACACGAGCCACCATTTCTCCCGCACGTTCATGATCAGCCGCGGGTACGCGCGCGCCGCTACCGTCCGCACGAACAGCCGCCATCCGCTCGCCTTAATCAGAGATCGCCGCTCACGATTCGGAGACATGCTCCACCTCGTCCATACTCCGTCCCACCAGATCGATGAAGACATCCTCCAATGTCGGCTCGCGCTTGCTCAGCGTGATCAATCCGATTCCCCGTGATTCGAGCAGGCCGATAACCGGGCCGAGGACGCGCTCTTCCCGCAGGACGAGCTCGACCGTCGAGCCTCCTTCCTTGATGACGTGCGTGGCATTCCGCACCCCGGTCAGCGCCGCGAGCGCCGCGACGTCCCCGTCACGGAGCGGCGTCGTTTCGAAGTGGAAAATCGGCTCGCGCTGCAATGTCCGCTTCAAATTCGACGGCGTGTCGCAGGCGAGCACACGGCCGGCGTTGATGATGGCGACCCGATCGCACAGCTCGTCGGCCTCGACCATGTAATGCGTCGTCAGCAGAACCGTGCGGGTCGCATCCTCGTTGACCCAGCGGCGGATGTACTGCCTCGCGTCTCTCGACGCTTCGACGTCCAGCCCGAGCGTCGGCTCGTCGAGAAACAGCACCTTCGGATCGGTGAGGAAGCCCCGCGCGATGTTCATCTTCTGCCGCAACCCGGTCGACAATTGAGACGACTTCGTGTTGATCCGATCGGACATCTTGACGATGCCGAGCAGCTCCACGATGCGCCTGTTCGCATCGGCCGAGCTCAGCCCGTAGAACTGCGCGAACATCCAGAGGTTCTCGCGGACGGTGAGCAATCCGTACCCCGACGCTTCTCCACCAGACACCATGTTGATGCACGGGCGGATGAACTGCGGCTCCCGATGCACGTCGAACCCTTCGACGCACGCCCATCCGGACGAGGGCGCCAGCAGCGTCGTCAGAATCTTGATCAGCGTCGTCTTGCCGGCGCCGTTCGGGCCAAGCAGGCCGAAGAGCTCACCTCGAGGCACGGTCAGCGAGACGTCGCTGAAAGCCACGCGGGTCTTCGACTCGTCCTTGTTGTGCTTCCGCGGCTTGTAGATCCGGCCCAGCCGCTCTGTCTCGATCGCCAGTGCCCGCATAAGTACCTCGCAGGGAATGTCCGGTTGAGCCGGACCCAAAAAAAAAGGCCATCACCGCTTGCGCAGGTGATGGCCTTCTGGAAAAGGTCTCTTGGGTCTGGCTACATCACCCGGACAAGTCTCCGCACATGCCGACGCCAAGGGCGCCAATGGCGGTGCGCGACGCGCGATTAAGGTGGGTGATGTGCTTCATCAGAGTGAGGAAGTAGGAGAACACAGAGACGGGTCCGGTGTCAATCCTGGGAGAGAAATCACGAACATCGACCCGACCCCTGGCTCGCTCGTGCAGCTGATGCCGCCGCCGTGCGCGACGAGAATCGTGCGCGCAATCGCCAGACCGAGACCCGAGCCTCCCATGTCTCGCGATCGCGCTTTGTCGACGCGAAAGAAACGATCGAACACGCGCGGTACGGCTTCGGCAGGAATGCCGATGCCCGTGTCGGCGACTTCGATCGTTGCCGTCCCGCCCGACAGCCGCGTGGAAATCGTCACCGCCCCCTCTTGCTTGTTGTAGAGGATCGCGTTGGCTATGACGTTGTTCAACGCTTCGCGCAGTTGTTCGGCGTCGCCATGCACAATCAACGGCGGGCCGCTCACTGAAAGATTTATTTTGCGCGCCTGAGCCATGGGCGCGAGCCACGCCGCCACGTCGTCGATCAGCGCGCGAACCGCCACCGGACCGAAATCCCGTTCGTCCGGCGCGACCTCGGCGCGGACCAGCGCGAGCAGCCGCTCGACGATGTCCTGCATCCGGAGTGCCGCGCGCCGTCCGACGGTCAGTGCCGTTTTGTACTCGTGACTGCTGCGATCGCGATCGAGCGCCCACTCGGTTTCAGCGCGCAAAACCGAAAGCGGCGTGCGAAGCTCGTGCGACGCATCGGCAATGAAGCGGCGCTCCTGCTCGACGGCGAGCCGCAGACGGTCGAACGCCGTGTTGAGCGTCGACGCCACCTGCTCGAGCTCGCTCTCGGTCCGCTCGACGGCGATGCGGGCGTTCAGATCTCCCGCTGACATGGCGCGGGCGGTCCGGCTGATGCGATCGATGGGGGCGAGCGCCCGGCCCGCAACGAACCAGCCGCCGAAGACGGCAACAGCCAGCGTCGCGAGGCCCGCGAGCGCGACGTTGACGACCAACCGCCACTCCGCGCGCCGCAGGTCGGTCACGTCGCGGCCGATCAGGACTCTGGCGCCGCCGGCCGCCTCGAACGACTTCTCGCGGCGTCCTTCGGCTGCTGTCCCGGACCTCCCCGCCTGCATTTCCGGATCTGACTGATCGACCAGCTCGCCGCCCGGTCCCCAGATGACGTAATACGGCCGCCCACCTTCGCGCCGGAAGAAGTACGCCGCCGCCTCCGGCGGCAGCTCCAGATCGAAGCGCCCTCCTTCGACGGGCTTCAATGCGTTCCTGATTTCTCGCGCGTACACTTCGAGCTCGGCGTCGACGCCGGCCATGGTCGATCGCCACGATTGATACACGACAGCGCCGCCATACGACACCACCACGAACGCCAGCACGAGCGCGTACCACAAGACGAGCCGGACACGCAGTGAATCACGCATTGACGATGTAGCCCTGACCGCGGCGTGTCTGGATGACGGCCGGTCCAAGCTTGCGGCGCAGCGCGGCGATGTGCACGTCGATGACGTTCGAGAACACGTCGCTCGCCTCGCTGTAGATGTGCTCGCAGATGGCCGACCGCGTGACCAGCGTGCCTCGCTGACGCACCATCAGCTCGAGGATCGCATATTCGCGCGCCGTGAGCTCCACAGGCTCGTTTCCGCGGTACACGAGCCTCGCCGCCCGGTCGACGGTGATGTCCCCGACGACGAGCACCGGCGCCGAATTGCCGCCGGCACGCCGCACGAGTGCGCGCAGGCGCGCGACGAGCTCGGATATGGCAAACGGCTTCGGCAGGTAGTCATCGGCGCCAAGATCGAGTGCCCTGACGCGATCGTCGACGCCGTCGAGCGCCGTGAGGATAAGGACCGGCGTCCGCGTGCCGGAGGCGGCAGCCGCCGGCGCTTGACCGTCGCCGGGTTGCCCGCGCCTGAGGTCCTGCAACAGCGTCCAGCCGCTGCGCTTGGGTACCATCAGATCGAGGACCACGGCGTCGTACGACACTTCGGCAAGCATGAACTGCGCTTCGTCGCCGTCCGACGCCACGTCGACAGCGAAATGGGCCTCGCCGAGCGCGCGTCTCAACGTGCTGGCCAGATCGGCCTCATCCTCGACGACGAGCACTCTCATTGTTTGGTCGTGGGGCCGGCAGCACCCGCCGGCGCATCTTCGGTCTCATCCTCGATGCGGAAATCGTCGAACATCACCGTCGAGTCGCCGCCCGTCCACAGCCCCACGTTCGCGGGAACCAGAGGCAGGTGATCGCGCTCGCTGAGCACGCGGATGCCGCCGAGGTACACGCGGATCTGGCCGCGCTCCTGAAAGATCTTGAGCGAATGCCACGCGTCCGGGTCGAGCTCGAGATCGTCCTCGCGCTCGAGGCGGATCCGGTTGCCGTTGACCACGCGGTACATCACGAGCTCCTGCCTCACGAGATCGAGCTGCGCCGAATAGTGATTCAGGGCATCCTGATACTTCCACACGAGGCCCGCGGCGCGCCCGCCGGCGATCGCCTTGAAACGCACCGACACCTGCACATCCCGATATTGCACCGGCGAAAAAATCGCGACGGCGAAGCTGTCGTGGGGCGAGGGCTTCCCGTCGTGCACGAGCACGCGCTCGTTGCCCTCACGCTTGACCGTCCATCCGTCGAGAGACGCATCACGGCCCGACGCCATCACGAACCCCGCGGGCGGCGCGCCGATCTTGTCGTCTTCGAACGTGCGGAGCACCACACTCTGCGCGGCGGCAGTCGCCTGGAAGAAGAGCAACAACACGAGCACCAACATGCGTCCCTGGATTGTAGCCCTACCGCGTGAAGCTGCCATGAAGGATTCGCCGCGCACTTCACAGCCCCTTCATCTCGCTACCACTATAAACATCCTCGACAAGCGGCCGCTGCTGTTTCTGGAGATGCATTGGATGAAATGTGGACTGGTGATTGGATTGATGCTCGCGTGCCTGCCGCCGTCGAGCGTCCTTGCGCAGGACTCGAACGGCCCCCTCAAGGTGTACCTCGACTGCGACAGCTGCTTTGGCGATTACATCCGCGAAGAAGTCGACATGGTGGAGTACGTCCGCGATCCCGCCGAAGCGGATGTGCACATCATCGTCTCGCGTGCCGACACGGCAAGCGGCGGCCTCGAGCAGGCCGTCGCGCTGATCGGCCTCGGCCGTTTCAAAGGCACGGACTTCAAATTGCGTGCGATCTCGCAGAGCGGCGATACCGAAGACACGCAGCGGCAGCGGCTGGCGACAGCCATCACCATCGGCTTGCTGAATTACGTGTCGAGTACAGGCGTCAAAGGCGGGTTGACGGTCAACGTCGAGCGGACGGCACAACCGGGGCAACCAGGGCCCGCGGCCGATCCGTGGAATTTCTGGGTGATGAGCGTGCAGGGTTCGATCGCGATGGCCGGCGAAGAAAGCAGCCGCCAGCTCGACCTGAGCGCCGATCTGGGCGCCGACCGGATTACCGACGACTGGAAGATCACGATGGGGTTCGAGATCGAGCACAGGCGCGAAGACTTCGATCTCGACGAAGAAGAGCCGCTTCGGGCGATACGCAACGAGCAGGACTTCGACGGCCTCGTCGCGCGCAGTGTGAACGATCACTGGTCGGTAGGCGGCCGCATGAGCATCGATTCGTCGACCTTCGACAACATCGCGATCCGGTTGTTCGCCGGTCCCGCGATCGAGTACAACCTGTTCCCGTATTCGCAGTACACCCGCAGGCAATTGCGCTTCGGCTACGCAGTCGGGCCATACATCGCGCGATATCGGGAACAGACGCTGCTGTTCACGTTCTCCGATACGATGGCCCAGCACGAAGCGTCGGTCACGCTCGATCAGCGCGAGCCGTGGGGGTCGCTGCAAGCCGAGTTCGAGTATTCGGCGTTTCTCCCGGACGCCTCGCTCTACCGCGTCCAGCTCGACGGCGATGTCAACGTCCGGCTGGCGCGCGGTCTGTCACTTTCCATCGAGGGCAGCACGAGCCGGCTTCGCGATCAGATCTCGATTCCACGCCGGGGGGTGACCGACGAGGAAGTGCTGCTGCGGCTGCGCCGCCTCCGCAGCGGCTACGAATACGACGTGCGGATCGGGCTCACCTACACGTTCGGATCGATCTTCAATACGATCGTCAACCCGCGCTTTGGCCAATGACCGTCCGTTGATATGGTCCGTTCCTGATACACGCCGTTCGCTCGACCGGCGACGCCCAGCCACGAAAAATCACGGCACACTGACCCCAGGCCCACTGATCACCGGCGTTCACCAAGTGGAACGCCTCGTGCATGGTTGCCCACGGAGGTGCTTGCATGTTTGGCATTTTGGGATGGATTGTTTTTGGACTCATCGTCGGCGTGATCGCCAAGCTCGTGATGCCCGGCAAAGATCCCGGCGGCATCATCGTGACGATCCTGCTCGGTATCGTCGGCGCCGTGCTGGGCGGCTATGCCGGTCGCGCGATGGGATTGTACGGACCAGCCGATAGCGCGGGCATCTTCATGTCGATCCTCGGCGCAGTGATCGTGCTGTTCATCTACCGTCTGGCGGTCGGTGGGCGGCGGACAATCTGAACCTGGAGACAATCTGAACCTGCGGTTCTAGGTGCTGGGTTCTGAGGTTCTGGGGTGCCGGTTCTGGGTTCTAGGTTCTGGGTTTCTGGTTCTGGGTTCGCCCACACGCTGTTATGAACCTAGAACCCAGAACTTAGAACCGGCACCCCAGAACCCCAGCACCCAGAACCCTAGAACCGCGGGTTCTGGGTTCACCCCCACCACGTTTCCCCGGGCGCAAGGTGCGCCTTGACCACATCGGGGTTCAGCGTGATGCCTAACCCGGGCTTTTGGGTCACCTGCACGAAACCGTTCTTGATGTACGGGCCCTCGAGCACCAGCACCTGATCCATCCATCCGCCTTCGCCCGTCACCGTTTCGCACGACATGTAGTCGCGGATCGACGCCGCCCACTGGCACGTGGCGTACGTGTTCACCTGGCTGCCCGTGTTGTGGGTCGCCATCGGGATGCCGTAAATGTGCGCGAGATCCGCGATGCGCTTGGTTTCGAGGAACCCACCCGAATTGCGGAGGTCGGGATGCAGAATATCCGCCCCTCCATTGAGGATGAAATCCTTGAACCCTTCGCGCCGCGAGAGGTTCTCGCCCATGCAGATGGGCACTTTCGTGCTCTCGCACAACCGCCTCCACGAGTCGGTGTAGTCGACCGGCAGCGGATCTTCGAGGTACAGCGGCTTGATCGACTCGACCGCGTCGGCGATCTGGATCGACGTGCGGAGGTCGTACTCCCAGTGGCAGTGGACCATGATGTCGTGATCCCAGCCGATCGCCTCGCGGCAATTCTCAAAACCCTTCTGGATGTTGATCAACTCCCGGGTCGACAGCATGCGATTCGAAGGGTCGCGCCCGGGATCTTCGGTCAGGCTGGTATGCTCGAACCCGAATTTGTGCGAGGTGAAGCCGCTCGGGTGCGCCTTCACTTGTGCGGCCCATTCCCTGCACGATGCCTTGTCGAGCATGTTCTTCGGCGCGGCGTGATCGTAGACCCGCACGCGATCGCGGAATTTTCCGCCGAGCAGCGTCGATGTCGGCACGTCGAGGATCTTGCCGGCGAGATCCCAGAGCGCCATTTCGATGCCGCTGACCGCCCGGATGAGGTTGTGCGCCGACCCATCGGTGCGCGTGCCGCTCAGATTCCGCGAGCCTTCGCCCATCGTCACGTAGAGCGTGTCGATCTCGAGCGGATCCTTCCCGACAAGCCACGGCTTCAGCGACAGCACCTGCTCTTTGACGCCGACACCAGGACTGCCGTACGCCTCCGCGATTCCGAACAGCCCGTCGTCCGCAGTGATCTTGACGAGCGTGTACGTGCGGCCGCCTTCGAGCATCATCACCTGCACGTCGCGAATCTTGACGCGCTTGCGCTGCGCCGCGGCGAGCTCGTGAAACTGGAAAAGGAACGGAAGTGCGGCCGTGTAGCCGAGGAATTCGCGGCGACTGACTGGAGCCATCACGCCTCCTGCAATGAAATGTGGCGCTAGGCTAACACAGATGGATCGTCAGAGGAGCGCAGGAGCTCGAGTTAACGCATCTTGTCTTTGACGGCGGCGTCGATCGACTCAGAGACTTCGTCGAGCGGACGATTGCCGTCGAGCACCGTCACATTCCTGCGGCGGCGGTAATACTCGAGCACCGGCGCCGTCTCCTCCTCGTACACAGCAAGGCGCTGCTTGATGACATAGGCCTCGTCGTCGTGACGGCCCCGGCCCGCGAGACGACGGATGACTTCGTCGCCGTGCACGACAAGCGCGATCACATGAAGGCCGCCCCGGTCTGAGAGCAATGCCTCGAGCGCCGCGGCCTGCGGGAGCGTGCGCGGAAACCCGTCGAGCACGAAGCCCTTCGCGGTGTCGGGCTGCTCGAGGCGCTCGGCCACGATCGAAATAATCACATCGTCGCTCACGAGCGTGCCGCGCTGCAGCGTGTCGCGCACGAGCAGGCCGATGCGGGTGCCGTCCTGAATCGCCTTGCGGAGAATGTCGCCCGTGGAAATCTTGGGAATCTGATGCCGCTCGGCGAACCTGTCCGCCTGCGTGCCTTTGCCCGCGCCAGGCGGCCCGAAGAACACCAGATTGAGCGGCACCTGGGCTACCGCGGTTTGACGAGCAACCCGGGAGCGTGGAACCGCCGCGGCGGACATCGAAAGTTGGTCCATAGGATTCTCACCTAAGCCTATTGAAGGTAAACCCGCCCCCTCGATTAGACAATTGAATTGTTCTTATTTCAGTAATCAGTAAAATTAATAACAAAACCGTTCGATCGAACACCATGATTCACGACCTCCGGCACATACGCGCGTTTCTCACGCTCGCCCGTGCGGGCAGCTTTACCCGCGCAGCGGCCGAGCTGCACATGTCGCAGCCGACGCTCACCGTGCAGATTCAGCAGCTCGAGACCGCGGTCCGCGTCAAGCTGTTCGATCGCAGCAAGCGGCATGTCGCGCTGACGCAGGCCGGCCGCGATCTGCTGGTACCGCTCGAGCGCATCCTGCTCGACGTGGAAGCGATCGCCGCAAGTACCGACGAGCTGCTCGAGCACCGGCGCGGGCTGGTCACCGTCGCGGCCCTGCCTTCGGTGGCGGCAAGCCTGTTGCCGCGGGCGATTCGAAAACTGTCGGAGTCGTACCCCGGCATCACCGTACGCGTCTTCGATGGCGTCGCCTCCACCGTGGCTGCCATGGTGAAAGCCGGCCAGGTCGATTTCGGGATCAGCAGCCAGACCTATGGCGACCGCGAGCTGACGAGCCACGTCCTGATCATCGACCGGCTGTGCGCCGTGGTCGCCACCGACCACGCGCTCGCCAAGAAGCGCAGCATGACGCTGCACGAGCTCGCCAAGCACCCGCTCATCCTGATGCTGAAAGACAGCAGCAGCCGGCAAGTCGTGGATCTCGCGTTCAATCGCGAAGGGCTGGTCAGTAATGTCGCCTACGAGACGACGTACGGCACCACGGTCGCGGGCCTTGCCCAGGCAGGGCTCGGCGTCGGCATCCTTCCCGAGTCGATGGTTGGTCCGATTCGGCTGCATCAGCTGCGCATACGCGGCGGCGCGCTGACGCGGCGGATCAGCGTGATCATGCGTGCGGGCCGATCGCTCTCGCCCACGGCGGACAAGCTGAAGCAGATGGTCGAAACACTCGCGAGGGCCTGACTTGCAACGCTCCGGTTGGCAGTCGGGTTGCATTGGTCCCGGCCGGAGGTTCAGATGTTCTTTGTTGTGTTTTCGCGTCTTTCGCTCGTCATACTGGCCGGAATCGCCCTCGCCGGTTGCGAGGTCGTCGAAGGGATCTTCAAGGCGGGAATGGCGGTCGGCATGTTCTTCGTCATTGCCGTGATCGCGCTCATTGCCTTTGTCGTGAGTAAAGCGCGACGGAGGGTCTGAAACGGAGTTAGTATGGAACCAGCCTGATGAGAGCTGGTTCTTTCGCTGCCGTCGCGCCGCTGGTGCTCCTGATGGGCGTCTCTGTGGCCAACGCGCAACGGCCGGCACCGCAGCCGCCGCCACAACCGCCGGCGTCTGCACCGCTTCCTGCCCCTCCAGCGGCCTTGAGCGTGCCGAATCCATTCGCGGGCTTCCACCCTGGACCGAGCGATCTCTATCGATCGCCGGACGGATCGGACCGGTTCCTGCACAACAGTCAATACCCGCCGGTCGTGGTCTACCCAGGTCCGATTTATCCCGGCGGCGCGTACTATCCGTTCGGCTATGCCTACCCGTCTTCGTACTACGAGGTCTCGTTGGCGGAGACGTACAAACTGTCGATGGCGGAGTCGTATCTGCGGCGCCAGCGCGAAACCGCGCGCGGCAGCCTGGCGATTGAGGCGGTGCCCCCCAGAGCGCAGGTCTTCATCGACGGGCATTACGCTGGACTCGCCGAGGAGTTCGGCCCAGGGGGAGGCGCGATGACGTTGAACGCCGGCGCGCACCGCATCGAGCTGCGCGCACCGGATTACGAAACGCTCACGTTCAGCGTGATGATCGAACCGAATGGCCTCGTGCGTTATCGCGGTGACATGCAGCGGATCGACTTGAAACCGGTGGCCACGCCTCAGCAGGCGCCCACGCCCGCACCGGCGAAAAGCTTCTACGTCATACCCAACTGCTACGCCGGCGACAAGCCGCCATCAGGCGCGTTGCCGAAGGGGTGCGACATCAAGAATCTGCAAACGCGTAAGTAGTCGCTGTCTCTGACGCAAAGCCGCACAGTCGCCCGGCGCCTCTGCGCCGAAACGGCAATCACTCTCTTAACTTGTACACGAACAGCGCGCTGCCGGCGGTGACCGCGACGTGCTGTTTGCCGTTCACCGCGTAGCTCATCGGCCCTGAGCGGACCACGGAACCGAGCTGGGCTTTCCACAGCAAGTTGCCGTTGCGCGCGTCGAGCGCGAAGAAGTAGCCCTCGCCACTCCCGCTGAACAACACGTTCGACGCCGTCGTCATGACGCCGGCCCACGTCAGGTCGCTCATCTTGAATTCCCAACGCATCGCGCCGGTATTCGGATCGATCGCGCGCACCGCGCCATAACCTTCTTCTGGCTTCGCCCAACTGTAGCCACCCTGACCGGTTCTGATGCCCGGCACCGGCGCTCTTCCCCCTCCGCCGGCAAAGCGGCGCCCTTCGACGTACTCGACTTTGTCCCGGACGTACAGGCTGCTGTAATTGGCCCACGTCGGGATGTAGAAGAGGCCCGTGCGTGGGCTGAACGAGGGCGAATACCAATTGGTGCCCCCCTGATTGCCCGGAAAGATCAGCGTTCCTGGTGGCGCGCTCGGTGCCTTGCCCGCGATGCGAATCGGCCGCCCGCTTTTCGGATCGAGGCCGGATGCCCAGTTCACTTCCACGAACGGCTTGCCGGACAGGAACTGCCCCGTCACACGATCGAGCACGTAGAAATAGCCGTTGCGGTTGGCGAAGTACATCAGCTTGCGCGGTTGCCCCTGCCATTGCGCGTCGGCGAGCACGGGAATCTGCACGGCGTCGTAGTCGAACTCGTCGTGCGGCGAGAACTGGAAATGCCATTTCAGCTTTCCAGTATCCGCATCGAGCGCCACGACGCTGTTGCTGTAGAGGTTGTCTCCCTCGCGGTTGTCGCCGTTCCAGTCAGGCCCCGGATTGCCGACGCCCCAATATGTCAGGTTCAACTCTGGATCGTAGGAACCAGTCAGCCAGATGGAGGCGCCGCCGGTTTTCCACGAGTCCCCTTGCCACGTATCGAATCCGGGCTCGCCGGGACCAGGCACGAGATTGAACCGCCACGCCTCGTCGCCGGTCGCCGTATCGAATGCGGCGAGAAAGCCGCGGATGCCGAACTCGCCACCGGCGGGGCCGAGGATCACTTTGTTTTTGACCACGAGCGGCGCCGCTGCGAACGCGTAACCGGCCTCCGGCCGCACGACGGTCTTATCCCAGAGCAACCCTCCGGTCTTCGCATCGACCGCGACCAGATGGCCGTCGATCGTGCCCATGAACAGACGGTCCTGCTGAATCGCGACGCCGCGATTCACCCGGCCGCAGCACGGCCGCGACTGTGGCGACGGGTTGTACGAATAGGTCCAATAGGGACGGCCGGTGACCGCATCGAGCGCGATGATGTCGTTCGGCGGCTGGACGATGTACATGACGCCATCGACCACGACAGGAGTGACTTCAAAGCGCGTGCTCGTCGGTTCGCGAGATGTCAGCTGGTAGACCCATGCGGGTTCCAGGTTCCTCACGTTCTCGGGAGTTATCTGGGCGAGCTCGGTGAAGCGCTGACTGAAGTAACTGCCCGAATACGTCAGCCAGTTCTGCGGCTCCTGCGACGCGCGCACGAGACGATCAAAGGTCACCTGCCCCTGTGCCTGCAGCGAGGCCACCACGATCAGGGCGACCACGAACCCACGAAGAACCGGAACCTGGAACCTCATTGCCCACCCCCCTGCAGCGAGACGAGATAGCTGACGAGATCTGTGATCTCCTGCGGGCTCAGCTTTCCCTTATATGGCGGCATCGGCGATTTGTCGATGAACGCAAATTCCTTGAGGTCGGTGCGCTGCATGGTTCGCAGCTGCTCTTTCGAGTCGAGGAGCTGCACCGTGAAGGCGTCCTGATTCAGCATGCGCCCGGTCACCGTCGCGCCATCGCGCGTCACGAGGCGCACGAAGCGATTGCTCGGCAGGATGAATGAACCGGGGTCGAGGATCGACTGCTCGATGTCGGTCGAGTGCCGCAGCCGGCCAATTTCGCTGAGCTCGGGCCCAAGTCGCGAGCCGCTGCCGTTCACGCGATGGCAGCTGGTGCAGTTGCCCTTTCCGGTAAAGATACCCTGACCTGCGGCCGCATTGCCGGCGGATGCCGCGGCGCGGCTGGCTTTGGCGCGAAGGTACTGCACGATCGCAGAGGCCTGCGCTTCGGAAAAGTTATTCGGCGGCATCGCGGTGTTGGGGATGCCGCGAAGGACGATGCCGACCAGCTCCGGATCGGTCGTCGCGCGCCTGAAGCGGCCGTGACCGAGGTCGACGTCAGGTACGGCGTCCCCTTCGGGGCCGTGACATTCGACGCAGTTTTCCCTGTACAGCTGCTCTCCGTTTGGCGGCGGTCCGGGCGGCCCAATATTCGGCCCGACTGGGGCCTGCGCCCAGCCGGTTGATGTCGACATGCCCAGGACCAGAACAGCCAGCGCGATCGAGGCTCGCAACATGCCCGCTCCTCTTTTTTGACGATGCGTGGCGCTATCTTACGCGATAATCCTGCGCAGAGGACCTCTTCCATGCCTGCCATCAGATTTGCTTCGGCGCTCGCGCTCGGTCTCCTGCTCGGCGTCCCCGCCGCGCACGCGCATATCGTCACGCTCGAGATCGAGAAGGTCGAGCCGGCCGGCCCGACGCACGAACGGATCACGGGCAAGGCGCACGGCGAGCTGGATCCCGCAGACCCGAAAAACGCGGTCATCGCCGACATCGAGCTCGCGCCGCGCAATGCGCGCGGCAAGGTCGAGTACGTCACCACCTTCTCGCTCGTCAGGCCGACAGGTACGATGACCTACAGCGGCGTCCTCCTGTATACCGTCGTGAATCGCGGCGGCGGCAACGCGGTGCCGCATCCAGCGGGGCACGTCACGCTCGTCAGCGGATGGCAAGGTGACGTGGTTCCGACAACGACGAACTACACGATCGAGGTGCCCGTCGCAAAGAATCGCGACGGCTCGAGCATCACCGGACCGCTGCTGCTGCAGTTCATGAATCTCACCGGCCACACCGTACGGCTGGTCATTCCCCGCGGCCAGCCTTCCCCGTATCCGCCTGCATCACTCGACACGACGAAGGCGACGCTCATCTCGGCGACCGGCCAGATGGCAACCGGCGCAAAAAAGGGGGCGGTGACGATTCCGAGCACCGACTGGGCTTTTGCGGACTGCTCGACGACGCCGTTTCCCGGAAAGCCCGATCCAGGGAATATCTGCGTGAAGAACGGTTTCGATCCTGCGCTTCTCTACGAGCTGCAGTACGCGGTGAAGGATCCCCTCGTACTCGGGATTGGCCTGGCGGCGACGAGAGATCTCGGCGCGTTCTTCCGATATGAAAAAGCCGATGCCAGGGGGACGCCGAACCCGGTTGCCGGGCGCATCACGCACGCGATCTCCGAAGGGAGCTCGCAGTCGGGCACGTTCCTGCGATTGTCGCTCCTGCTCGGCTTCAATCAGGACGAGCGCGGGCGCATCGTGTGGGACGGGATGAACCCGCACATCGCCGCGCGATTTACCGACCTGAACCGGCGCTTCGCTTTTCCCGGTGGGCTCGTGTCGCCATTCGAGCTGGGTCATGAAGGACCCGTGTGGTGGACGTCCTGGGAAGACGCGGGCCGCAAGCGCCCGGCGGCCAGCCTGCTGGACCGCTGCCGCGCCACGAACACCTGCCCGAAAATCGCCGAGACATTTGGGGCCGCGGAAATCTGGGGACTTCGTCAGTCGTTCACGCTCGTCGGCACGACCGCGAAGAAGGACATCCCCGTTCCGGAGAATGTGCGCCGCTATTACTTCCCTGGCGTCTCGCATGGGGGCGGTCCCGGTGGGTTCAACACCTCCACCAGCCCTGTGAAAGCAGCCGCGACGTGTGCGCTGGCGACCAACCCGGCGCCTTCCGCGCCGATGCGCAGTGCCCTCATCGCGCGGCTCGTCGAGTGGGTGACGAAGAACACGCCGATGCCGGAGAGCAAGTATCCAACGCTCGCGGATGGAACCCTGGTGCAGAACACGAACGCGGCAATGGGCTTTCCCGCGATCCCCGGCGTGCCGATGCCCGAAGGCGTGCAGTTTCCGCTCGTCGATTACGATCTCGGGCCGCAGTTCCGCTACGCGGATCAATCCGGCGTGCTGACGAAAGCTCCCGTCGCCAAAGGCACACTGCCCCAGCTTGTCGTGCGGGTTGATGCGGACGGCAACGAAGTGGCCGGCATCAAATCGCCGCTGCTGTCTGCGCCGCTGGGAACGTACACGGGCTGGAACGTCACGACGTCCGGCCTCTACGCGGGCCAGCTCTGCGGCTCGAGCTTCGGCTCGTCGCCGATCGGAGGATTCATCCCCTTCGCGAAGACGAAATCAGAGCGCGTCGCGAGCGGCGATCCGCGGCTCTCTTTGGAAGAACGATACAAGAATCACGATGGATACGTGCAGGCGGTCAAGACGGCCGCCCACAAGCTCGTACATGACGGCTATCTGCTTCCGGAGGACGCGGCGACGATGCTTACGCAGGCCGAACGCAGCGAGGTACTGAAGTAAGAACCACCAACCACGAACCGATGAAGCATTTCCTCCTCATAGCAGCGATCCTGGGATTCCTGGGCGTCGCGTTCGGCGCCTTCGGCGCGCACGGGCTGCGCAACCGCCTGTCGCCGGAAATGATGTCGGTGTTCGAGATCGGCGTGCGGTACCAGATGTACCACGTGTTCGCGCTGCTCGCCGTGGCGGCCGCCATCGCGCACTTCGGCCCGGTGCGCCTGCTCTATATCGCCGGCTGGTCGTTCATCGCCGGCATTCTGATCTTCTCGGGAAGCCTCTACGCGCTCGCGTTGACCGGCACCGGCATGTTCGGCGCGATCACGCCAATCGGAGGCGTGGGGCTCCTCATCGGATGGGCGTGCCTGGCGTTCTTCGCGGCGGCTCTTTGATTTGTCTGTCTTCACCGCAGTGACGCTGGGACGCTGAGTCGTCTCTTCCAAAAAGTTCTTTGCGCCCCTGCGTCTCAGCGGTGAGATATGAGAAGTCGCCTATTGCTCGGCGGGCACTCCACGGCTCGCATGGAGGAACTGTGTTTCACAAACGCGCACTCGTCGTCCTGTCGCTGATTGTCGCAGTCACGTCCAGTGCGTGGGCGCAAAGCTCGCGGCTTCCCGACGGCCAGAAATGGGTGGCGACGTGGGCCGCCTCGGTCCACGGCCCGTATCCGTCTGGCAACGCGTCGGCTCAGCCTGAGTTGACGTTCGCATTTCCCGACGCCACACAGGGCGCAATCGATCAGTCGTTCAGATTGATCGTGAAGCCGGATTTGTGGGGCGATCGCATTCGCGTCCGGCTCGCGAACACGTTCGGCACGCAGGCGGTCGCTTTCGATGAGATGTACGTCGGCATCGCCGCGAGCGGCGGGAACATCGTCAAAGGGACGAACCGCCCGGTGCTGTTCGGCGGGCAGCGGAGCGTGAGTATTTCCGCCGGCGCCTCCAGCTACAGTGACGCGGTCGAGCTCAAACTTCCTCCAGGTGCACTGACGGAGGGTCGCAAGCTCGCTGTTTCGTTCCACGTCGTCGGACCGAGCGGCCCGATGACCTGGCATGCCAAGGCGCTCCAGACGTCGTACCTCAGCCGCCCCCGATCGGGCGCCCAGTCTGCCAAAGAAGATGACGCCGCCTTCCCGTTTACGACGACCTCGTGGTATTTCCTCGACGCCGTCGACGTGATGGCGCCCGCAGACACGGTCGTGGTCTGCGCGTTTGGTGATTCGATCACCGACGGCACGCTGTCGACGTTGAACGGCGACGATCGCTGGCCTGACGTGTTGTCGCGCCGGCTGCACGCCGCATACGGAAACCGTGTCTCGGTGGTCAACGCGGGCATCGGCGGAAACCGGATCCTGACGCCCGAACGGTATCCTCCGCCCCAGCCGTTCCCGGGCGGGCCGGCGGCGCTGCAGCGGCTCGACCGCGACCTTCTTGGCCTGTCGGGAGTCTCAGCGGTCGTGCTGCTGGAAGGCATCAACGACATCAGCTCTGGCGCGCCGGCCGATGCGATCATCGCCGGCATGAAGGAGTTCATATCGCGCGTGAAGGCGAAGGGGCTCAAGATTGTCGGCGCGACCATCACATCGTCGCTCACCGCGAACGGCAACGCCGGCACGCCGGACGCGAACATGCGCCGGCAGGCCGTCAACGAGTTCATCCGCACCGGCGGCCTGTTCGACGCCGTCGCCGACTTCGACGCCGCGACGTTGGATCCGGCGACAGGTGCGCTCCGTAGCGACTTCGTCCCGAACAGCACGGTCGGCGGGGCCGGCGACCGGCTGCACCCGAATCGCGCGGGATATCAAGCCATGGGCAGTGCCATTGACCTAAAGCTCTTTGCACCACGCTGAGCCGCTGTCTCAACACGGAGACACGGAGACGCGGAGAAAACGTAAACACGAAGGCACGAAGCTACGCTTCGATTGCGCGCCATCGGTGCAGCAAGGGAAAGAGCAGCCAATAAACATGAGTCGAGCGTGACTCAGCGATTCATGTTTATTGGCTGCTCTTTCCCTTGCTGCCGGCTTGCTCCGCAAGCCGGCAGCAAGGGAAGCCGTATCCAAGACACGATGAAATACCGTTTCGTGGTTTGCATTCTTTCTGAAGTGTTGTGCCTCTGCGGCGTTGCGTCTCTGCGGTGAGACAAGGAGAGAGCCAGGGCGCTATACCTGTGGCATCAAACTGAGACACATCGCCAGCAGGACGAGTCTCCACGGCATTTATGGCGATTTGAGAGGCAACGAAATTATAGCGCGGTAAGATCGCACGCATGCGTATCGTCCGGTGGTTCTTCGGTCTCCTTATCCTGGCGGCTCTTGGGTTCGGCGTGGCGTATTACTACGCGGGCACGCTCGACGGTCCTGCTATCACCATCAATCAACCGTCAGTCATCGGGCAAGGGGGCACGCTCGACGTCAGCGTCGATGCACCAGGAGGCGAGCTCACCGCCCTCGACATTCAGCTCGAGCAGAAGGGGCGGACCTTTGCCATCTTCGATCTCGCGTCCGCTCCTGCCGGCGCCCTCGTCACAGAAGGCGATCGAGTCCGCGTCACACGGCCGATCGGCAAGAAGACTCTGCCGGAGCTGGCAGCCGGTCCGGCGACGCTGCGAGTCAGCGCGTCGCGGCCCGTATTTCGGCGGCTACGGCAGGTCTCGTCGCAGTCGTCGCGAGACATTCAGGTGCGTCTGGCAGCTCCGAGGTTGGCGGTGGTGTCCACGCACCACTACGTCAATCAGGGCGGCGCGGAAATGGTCGTCTACCGAGTCTCGCCGCCAGACGTGGAATCGGGCGTGCGTGTCGGCGAGGTCACCTATCCTGGTTTTCCGAACACTGCAGCGGGACTTGCCGACCCGGAATTGAAAGTGGCATTTTTTGCGCTGCTGTACAACCAGTCTCCCGACACGCCGATCGAAGTGTTCGCCCAGGACGTCGCGGGCAACCAGACGCGCAGCCAGTTCGAGCATCGCGTCTTTCCAAAGAAGTTCCGCAGCAGCCGCATTCCTCTCGACGACAAGTTTCTCGGGCGCGTCGTGCCCGCCATTCTGCAGTCGTCGCCGCAGGTCCAGGCATCGCCTGACGATCTGCTGCCGTCGTTCCTCAAGATCAACAACGACCTTCGGCGCATGAACAACGACACGATCGCGGCGCTCGCGAAAAAGACGGCGCCATCGATGCTCTGGGAAGGCGCGTTCCAGCCGCTCGGCGGATCGCAGATCGAATCGGCGTTCGCCGACTTCCGCACCTATCTCTACGGCGGCAAAGACGTCGACCGGCAGGTGCATCTCGGCTTCGACCTCGCGAAGACCGCCAACTCGCCGGTCACCGTCGGCAATAACGGAAAGGTGGTGTTCGCCTCCGAGCTCGGCATCTACGGCAACACGGTGATCGTCGATCACGGTATGGGAGTGCAGTCGCTCTACGCGCATCTATCCTCATTCGGCGTCAGCGAGGGCGACACCGTGAAGAAGGGGCAGCAGCTCGGGGCGAGCGGCCAGACCGGTCTCGCGGGTGGCGATCATCTGCACTTCAGCATGCTCGTAAACGGACAGTTCGTGAACGCGACCGAGTGGTGGGATCCGCACTGGATCGAGGACCGAATCACGCGTAAGTTGCGGGACGCCGGTGCGCGCGTGCCCAACACCGACGGGGAGCGCCGTTGACGTCGCATCCGACGGACGCTGAAAAGCTCTCGTCAGTGCTGAAGCTGGCATTCGACAACGACCGTGCGCAGTACGATCGATTCTGCGAGATCGTTCGAAGCACCGTGCCCGAGGCTCACGCAGCCGTTCTGCGTGGCAGCGCCATCACCGGCATGCGCTTCGTGGACGGAGCGCCGTTTGACGCCGATGGGCCTGGCACCAGCGATCTCGATTTGACGCTGGTCGGCGCCGACGTGCTCCGCTACTACAGCGCGTTCTGGATTCCCGGCATTCATTCGAAGCCGCTGAGCGACGAAGACCCCGACATCGCGCCCGAGCTCACGCCGCTGCGGCAGCAGCTCATGGACATGGTGCGCCGCCCGGTGAACATCCAGGGCACGCGCGACTGGCTGCAGCACTTCCGGGGCGACATCATGAACCAGCCCTACCTCACCCTGTTCGGCACCATTCAGGAACCGTGAAACCGCTGCGGATTCTCAGTTACAACATCCTCAAAGGAGGCGTCGGGCGCGAGGCCGCACTCTCGGAGGTCATCTCCAAGTACGAGCCCGACATCGTGATCCTCCAGGAAGCGTACCGTCCCGCGGTCGTTCAACAGCTCGCCGCGACATGCGGATTCGACTCATGGGCGTCGTCGCAGGGGCACTCGGTCGCCTTCCTCAGCCGGGTCGCCATTGCCGGGCACGTATGGCGGCGCGTCCGCTGGGCGAAACGTGCGTATCTCGAGATTGTCACCGCCGGCGACTTACGCATCTACGGCGTGCACCTGAGCGCCGTCCATAGCAATCTCACGGAACAACGGCGCGCGTATGAGCTGCGCGCGCTGCTGCGCAGCGTCGAGCGACATCAGGACGGGATGCACGTCGTGACCGGCGATTTCAATACGCTCGCGCCGGGCGAGCGCCTGGACATGAACAAGCTGCCCCCGCGGCTGCGCGCGCTCGCCTGGGTGACGGGCAAGTCGATCCGGTGGATCACGATTCGCATGATGCTCGAGGCCGGTTACGTCGACGGGTACCGGAAGTTCCACGGCGATGAAGGCCATACCTTCACGACGTGGGACCCGCACGTGCGACTTGACTACGCGTTCTTGCCGGAGGCGTTCAAGGGAAGCATCCAGCGCTGTGAGGTGGTGAGAGATCATCCGAAGCTCAAGGAAGCGTCGGATCACTTTCCGTTGCTGACGGAGATCGCGACAAAATAGTTCGCACAGTTGCACACAAGAATCCCGCGGCTCTTGACACTGCCAAGTGCGAGAGCTAGGTTCACAGAACTGGCGCCCCCCAGCGCTTAGGTCCATGTTTCGGCCATTGTTCGGCAACTGTTCATTTGTTTCCTCTGAAACGTTAAGACTCATAACAACGCACGTTAGGACCGTCGAGAGGTGTAACGATTTGTGGCCTCGACCGACGCGCTCCAATTGAGTGAGGTGTTCGATGAGAAAGTCACTCTCTCCGTGGCTCGCAATTGCCGTGCTGATGACTCCGCTGACACTACAGGCACAGGCCAATGGCCACGGCCTGGCGCATCTCGTCCCGGATCTCATCCTGAATGAGATTGTCCTGCCGGGCGCGAGTGACCCGGGGCGCCCGCATGCGGGACATTTCACGTTAGGAGCTCCGACAACCGGCGGCTCGCAGCCAGGGTCAACGGCCGACACGGCTGCGATTGGCGCTGTCGAAGCATTCAGCGACAGACTGACGACGCAGTTGGCGAATTTCCCGCTGGGATCGTCGACCGGTGGCTTTACCTACAGCTTCGACGAGCAGTCGGGTCTTTACACACGAAATACTTCGAGTTTTGGCCCGGCGTTCACAGAGCGCGCAGCGACGATCGGGCGCAAGAAATTGAGCATCGGCGTCAACTATCAGCACACGAGCTTCGACAGTTTTGGCGGCGAGAACCTGCGAGACGGTTCGATCTCCTTCTATCTTCCGCACACCGACTGCTGCGTCAACCCAGCATTCCCGCCTCCGAGTCCTCAGACTCCCGGTTTCGAAAGTGACCTCATGCAGGCGACGCTCAGGCTGAAGGCCTCGACCGATACGGTCGCAATGTTTGCCAACTACGGTGTGACCGATCGCTTTGACGTTGGCCTCGCCCTCCCTATCACCCACGTCGATTTGAATGCGGAGGTACAGGCCACTATTCTGCGCCTCTCGAGTGCAGATAACACGCTCGTACACACCTTCGTTGAGGGCCAGGACGTACAGGGAAAGCTCTTCTCTAAAGCTGACTCCGCAACGGGGCTCGGTGATGTCGTCGTGAGGACCAAATACAACTTTCTGCGATCCAGCAGTACCTGGATGTCGCTTGGCGTCGATCTGCGACTTCCGAGCGGCGACTCCGACAACCTGCTGGGGTTGGGAACGACGCAGGGCAAGGTCATCCTGATCGCGTCGTCCAATCACGAGCGTCTGTCGCCACACGTGAACCTGGGGTTCACGGTCTCGGGGGAAGGCAAGGCAGAGAAGGTGTACCAATTCGACCCGCAGGGCGTGAGCGACGAGTTCAACTATGCAGGTGGAATGGAGCTGGTGGCACACCCCAAGCTGACCATCCTGGGAGACATCCTCGGCCGCACGCTCTTTGGCGCGGGGAAAGTCGACCTTGAAACGAAAACGTATCCCTTCCGCCCTGGGACCACCTCTAACCCGAACACGGTGCCGACAGTGCAGACGAGCTCGACTAACCCGGTTACCGGCCAACCGTACGAGCAACTGGCATTGCGCGATGGGGACCTCAACCTCGTGCTCGGTTCGGTTGGCTTCAAATACAACGCGGGAACGAACCTGCTCGTGAACGGGAATATCCTGTTTCCAATTACTAATGGTGGACTGCAGGATACGATGACGTTCGCCTTCGGTTTTGAATACGCGTTCTAGGTCACCGAATCCGGACGATGATCCAGGAGTTTCCGCGCTTTTCAAATGTGAATTCCTGAGTGCGGACGGATTGCTGGCCCCGGCCTACTTTGGGCTGAAAGAAATGGCTTAGCCGCGCGACAGCTGTGGCTGAGTTGAAGTCGGGGGCGAGGGTCACTTTCTGGACCACGAGCTCGAGGCGATAGAACTGGTACTGAGCGAAAGTCGCCGCCAGATTCGGAGGCGCCCCGGGATATAAGGCCCTTACCGCCTCAGCATCGAGATTGTCGTAGGCGGATTCGTATCGTTCGAGCGCCCCTCTGACGCGTCTTTCCTCTTCGAGGCGATCGGGGATCGGCGGCTTCACCGCTTCTACCGCCGGCGGTCTGACTGTGACAGGGGGCGGAGGACTCTCGACGACCGGCTCCTTTGGAACCACCACCTGAGGCGTCTCAACCGGAGTCTTGGTTACCGGCGCTGACGAGGTGGGCTCCGATGGGACGGGCGTCGGTGTCACCGAGACGGGCGGTTTTGCGGCTCCTCCAGAGCCTCTCCCTGCGCCTCCTGATCTCCCGGTCGCGGTCGCTGGTGTTTCGAGGGGGACTGTCGGGGAAGGTTTCGCCGCGGCCCCAGGCGGCTGCTGGGCGGTTCCGGTACTTGGCTGATTGATGGCTGCGTTGCTCGGTGGATTGGCGGTTGCTGCTGGTGGAGGATTCGCACCAACGGGAAGCTGAACCGACGGCGTCGTTGTCATCGCACCGCCGCTACCCTGTCCAGTGGAAGGCAACTCGACCTGCGCTTGCGGCGCCGGAGTCTCTCCAGCGCGCGGACCATTCAACACGGTGAAGTACAGCCCGACCGCCGCAACCAGAACCGTTGCTGCCGATCCGTAGCTGACCAGGCGAGATATCGGTGCACGCTGCAGCTTCGGCCGTGGCTCGACAGCCGGGGATGGCAACGGCGTTCGCTCGAGAGAAGGCGATGGCAACGCTGACGGCACAGCTGAGGACGGCATCGCCGGCGACGCGACTTGCGGATAGACACGTTGAAAGTGGAGTCGTCGAAGCTCTACCGGCGGAAGGCCGGCCCGCTCGGGCAGCGGCTCCTCCCAGTAGACGGGCCTCACAAAGTGCGGACGGTTCAGCGCGAGGGCCTGCCGCCATTCTTCCCGCACCAGCGGCGAGCTCAACGCGTTCCACGACCAGAAGAGCTGGAAGACATCGGCCTGCTTGATAATCTCGAGGAGGCGCTGATCCCAGACTTCTCCAGCCCGAAGCGTGACCACATCTCGAAGGTATCTATCGCCGGTGGCAACGGCATGCGATTCGAACTCCTCGACGATCGCGGTGTCGCGATGTGAGTACGAGGCAAAGATCCGGCGATATGGCCGCGCGTGTGTCTCCTCGTGGTGTGTCTCCACTGACGTCCGATCTACCTTGATGCTCAGCTGCACTTCGGCAAGCAGGAGATTGCCGTAGAACACCGACACGGCGCCGCGGGCGACATGCCCATCCATTGATTTGTCAGCGCGCAGCCGGAAGTCTTCGCGGTGCACGCTCTCGGTCCAGAGGAACCGGCGTTCGGGAGGGTTGAACGTCACCCCTTCCATGTGCGGCACAAATCGCAGCTCGCCGTCGCGCGCGACAGGGTACCCGCTGTCTTCAGTTGCCGACCGGAAGTCACCCATGTCGTCGCCCAGGATCTGCCTGGCCTGTGCCTGAACCTCTTCAATCGGGTCGGGCTGGTCCGGCGGCGCGTCGGGCCGCCGATCGGCGAGATGAGCGAATACCAGAAGCGGGTACCACTGTTCAGGTTGGATCGCAGACCGTCTGAAGACGGTAAATTGGACGTTCTCGTCCGTAGCGTCGGGTGCCGGCGCCGCAGCGGCGGCTCGTGAGGCCTGTGCTGCCTCCTGCTCATTCCGTCGCCCTTCCTCTTCTTTTCGTTGTTGCTCTTCTTGTCGCTGTTGCTCTTCTTTGCGCTGTTGTTCCTCTCTGCGGCGTTGCTCTTCCGCGGCACGCTGTTCTGCAAGGCGCCGCGTTTCCTTTTCGTGCTGCTCCCTTTCCCGTCTTTCCTTCTCCTGTAGCGCCCTTTCCTGCCGCTCTTTCTCTTGCCGCGCCTTTTCCTGCCGTTCTTTTTCCTGCCGCTCCTTCTCCTGGCGCTCCCTTTCCTGACGTGCCTTCTCCTCGCGTTCCTTGTCTTCGCGCGCTTTCCTCTCGGCGAGCGCGCGTTCAGCAGCGGCGCGCTGCGTCTCTTCCTCCGCGCGACGGAGCTCTTCGCGGCGTGCCTCGTCTGCCGCCACCTTCCGCTGGATCGCTCCAGCTTCATCATCAAGTTCTCGCAGCGCCTGGGAAACCAGCTCGTGCCCCGGGGTGAATTCGCGCAGCAACCGGACAGCGTCCTGATGCTGGCCGGCAGCGAACTTCGCGCGCGCGTCCGTCACCGTCTGCTGTGCACGACGCTTCAGATCGCGCTGTCGCCGCCGCTCCTCGAGCGCCGCAAGCGCCTTCGACTTGAGCGTCAGCGCGTCCAAATATCCCGATTCCCCTGCGAGGGCATCGTCGGCGTGCCGGACGGCTCCTTCGAAATCTTCCTCTTCAAAACTGGCCCGCGCGCGCTCGGTCGCAGCCTGGACCGTTCGAGCACGTTCACGCTCTCGCTCGCGCTCGCGCCGCAGCTCCAGCATCTCGCCGCGCAGCGTCATCGCCGGCTGCGAATCGCGATCGACGGACAGCGCCTGATCGATCAGGTCAGACGCTTTGCCGATATCTCCCTGGGCCAGCGCCCGCCGCGCATCCTCGAGCCATGTGCTGATCTTTTGCTCATCGAGCGCTTTTCTCGCGCGATCCATCAGCTCGAGCACATCCGGCAGCTGTGGATCGAGCAGCAACGCCTTATCGCAGGCCCACAGGGCACCGTCGAAATCCCCCGCCTCGAACGCTTCGCGGGCGGTGGCCAGATGGGACGCAATTTCGCGGGCTCTGCGCTTCTGCAGGTCCATGAGTCCAGGACGCATCGGCGCCTGCGGCTTCGCGGTGGTTTCGACCACCGCATGCTCGACGGCTTCAATCAGGAGCCGAACGTCCGAATCCCAGCGCCCATCGCTCAGCTCGATGGCATTCCGGAACGCGAGGTCAGTGAGATCGGCTGGCAGGTCCTGGGCAGCGGGCATCGAGGCCCGTTCGATCAGGACGGGAATGACGCGAATCCTCTCGTTTTTCAACGCGCTCGCCACCTCGACCCGCAGGAAGTCTTCGGGGTTGTCGATGCGGCGCTGCTTGGCGCGGGGATCCTGAATGTTGAGCCACTCTCGTCCGATGATGGCGAGCAGGACAGAGCACGATTCGAGCTCGTTCTTGATGAACTTGAGGAAATCCGCCCCGGGGGGAATGTTGTCGGTGTCTTTAAAGATGCGATCGGCGCCGAAATGGCTGCGCAATGAGGGCAGCAGAGCGAGCACATGGCCCGAGCTGTCTTCCCGGCGGTAGCTGATGAAGATCCGCGATGAGCCTGCCGGATCGACCCCGGCCATTTTAGGACGTCCCCCCTTTGGCTTCTGCAGCGGAGTGTACCCTAACAGCCTTATTTCGCATAGGGTTATCCGCGCGAGCCGAGCGTCAAAACGTCGACGATTTCGAATCCTCGCCGACGGGCGGACTCGCGAAACTGCGCCGTCAGATCGACGCCGGGCCGTGGGCGTCCGTCCCAGATCACCATGGCGACAGGCCTGTCGCCGCTCTCTCCAGCGAGCCGTTCTGCTTCGCCAAGAATGGCCTCGCCGGCGGCAGCGTACCCGTCATCGTCAGCGCTCCCGTCGAGGATCAAGACGTCGCCGGCCGCTTGAAGCTGCAGCAGTGCCTCGTCGAATACAGGTCCCCACTCTCCTGGCCGGTCCGTTACAGACGTTTGTCGAAACAGTTCCGGGGCGAACGGCAATACAACGCGCCTTCGCAAACGCAAGTCCGCGGCGGATGAAAGGGCGAGCAGGTCGGCACCGCAGGCAGCCGAGGTGACGAGTGCGATGGCTCCGTGGCGCACCAGCGTGTCATCTATGCGCCGTCGAGTTTCGTGAATGGCTGACGATGGAAATCGCGCGACAGTAGCGTCCAGGGGATCGATGCGCCGTCCGGCAGCAGCGACGATCGCGCCACGTTTCACACGTCAACGATACATCGATGTGCAGGAGTTCAGGAGTCAGAACAGCAGCTTGACGCCAAACTGCATCTGCCGCGCCGGCTTCGCGCTGAAGATGCGTCCGAAGTTCGGCGTGAGTGCGATGCGGTTCGGAACGTCGAAGTTCACGCGGTTGAGCAGGTTGTAGATCTCCCAGCGAAACTGCATCCGCGCCCCGCCTGCGAGCGCGACGTCCTTCTGAACCCCAACGTCCACGCTCGCGAATCCGGGCGCCAGCACAGAATTACGCGGCGCGCTGCCGAACGTAAACTGCCGCTGAAGGGCGAAGCAGCTGGTGTTGAACCATTGCTGCGCCGTTTTGGCTCCGCCCTCGTTCGGATCGCAAATCTGATCGGGACGCTGCGCCGGCCCGGCGCCGACATTCGCCCGGTCGGTTCCAATATTCACGGTGAATGGGGCACCCGACTCGACGACGATGATGCCGTTCACTTGCCAGCCGGAGCCGAGCTGAGCCGCCAGACTGCTCCCCGAGCCGGCGAAGCGTGGAAGCGCGTAAGTGGCGTTGCCGACGAATCGATGTCGATGATCGAAGCTGGCAGTCGCGTGCTCCGCAGCCATATTGCGCACATCTTGAGGCAGATTTGGCTCGTACGTGGTGCCCCCCGGGTCGGATGCATCGTCAACGGCTTTCGACAGCGAGTATGAAGAGGCAAATGCCAAACCGCGGGACAGCCTCCGCTCGACACGAAAGGTCACCCCGTTGAAGATCGAATAGCCATCCCAGCGAATCGCTGCCACATTGGACAGCTGAGGCACGGGCCGGCGTGGCCCGATCGCGCCGGGCCCCGGCTCGGGAACGTTGAGCACCGTGGAGCTATCGGCGCCGACAATGGCGGAACGCAGGAAACTGAGCTCCACCACGGTTCCCGCGCCAATCTGACGCTGGAGGGACGCGGAGTAGTTCTTGGCGTACTCCGTTCTGAAATCCCACATCATCGTGTTGCCGCCGACCGTCCCGTTGGCAGGGTCGAGCAACACCGTCGCCGTCTGGTGCGTCGGTTGAACGGCATCTGCGGCGGCGGTCACTGTCTTGGCAAAGAAGAACGGCAGCGTCTGCGCGAGGGCCTGCTGGACACTGTATGCCCACTGATTGAGGAAGACGCCAAACCCGGCGCTGACGATCGACCTGCCGCTATCGCCGATCGTCCACACCGCTCCCAGTCGTGGAGCGAACCGCCGGTAGCTCGGCCGCAGCAGTCCACGCGTCCAACCGGCGTCCTTCGAGCTGATGTAAGGGATGGGAATCTCTGGCAGGAGCGGCGCCGCCGACGACGACAACTGTCCGTCGTCGTCGCTCGCGATGACGAAACGCCGGCCGGGAATGTCGATGGCCGACAAACGATTGTCGACGTCGGCCATCTGGCTGTTAATCTCGTACCGCAAACCGTAGTTCAGCGTGAGCGTTGGGCTGACCTGCCAGTCGTCCTGCCCATAGACATGGAGCCACGTCGAGCGTCCGTGCTCGTCAGCACGGCCGATGCCGACCTGGGACACACTCGGATAGCCGAGCAGGAAATCGGCAAACGCATTGCCCGTCCATTGGCCGTTGAATGTGAAGTTGCCGCGGGCATTCGTCGGGTTGACGGGATTGAACTCGAGGTGGAACAGATACGCGCCAAACTTTACGCGGTGACTCCCGCGCTCGTACATGACGTTGTCGTACACCTCATAGCTGCGGTCGTCACGAGAGACGAATGACGTGGGGTCACCGACCGTACTGAAGAGACCACTGAATGAGACCTGTGGGTAGCCCATGTCGTCGGGATTCTGCGTCACGCCCTGGAGTCCGGATCGGCCGGCGAAATCAACACCCTGGTTCAGGCTCGCCTGTCCGCCACGTGCACGGAGGTACCCGAACCGCGCCTCGTTCAGCCATCGAGAACTGAAGGTGTGCGTGTGACCGACAGCGACGTTCTCGCTCCGTGTCGTCACCTTCCGGCCAAAGCCCGGCACCAATGACTCGTTCAGCGACGTCGTTCCGAACGGCTGCGTATCTGCCGCGCGATAGGACGTGATGCGCGCGTACAGATAATCGCTTTCTCCGATCCGATGATCGGTTTTGAGACTGAACTGGTTCATCGGGCCGGCCTGATCGTCCACAGCGAGCAGGTTCTGCACCGAGCCGCCACTGGTCGGCAGTGGGACCCTGGTCAGAAGGGCAAGAGCGACCGAATCCAGCCGATTCGCTGGAATGCGGTTTTCCGCAAAGACCGTGCACGTGCCTGCTGGCGTGCGCGTCAGAGGGTCGCAGATAGGCGTCGCCACACTGGAGAAGTCGCCGGCGCGCATGGGCGCCGTTGGCACCGAAAAGACCTGTGTCTGTGCCCTTCGAATCCGGTGCCCCTCGTAGTTGAAGAAGAAGAACGTCCTGTCGCGTTTCACGGGGCCGCCAAGACTGACGCCAAACTGATGATGATTCAACGTCGGCACCGGCCTGGCTGGATCGTCGAAGAAGTTGCGGGCATCAAGAGCGCTGTTCCTGACAAACTCCAGTGCGCTCCCGCTGAGCTGATTGGTGCCGGACTTCGTAATCACGTTGATCAGCGCCGAGGCCTTGCCGCCAAATTCCGCGGGATACATCGTTTTTTGAATCTTGAATTCCTGAATCGCATCGATCGACGGGCTCACCACGAGATTGTTGAAGTACTCGTCGGTGACTTTCACGCCGTCGATGAGATAAATGTTGTGGCCTCCCCGCTGGCCGTACACGTTGGGCAACGGTCCTGCCTGCCCGAGCGCGGCGCCGCGTGTCCCGCCTGGTGGAATGGTTATGCCGTCGGTCAACTGCGCCAGTTGAATGAATTGGCGGCCGTTCAGCGGCAGGGCCTGCACCTGACGGTTGTCGATAATCTCGGCCATCTCGGGGCTTGACGCACGCAGGAGAGGCGCCTCGGCCGTTACGGTGACGGCCTCCGACATTTGACCGAGTTGAAGAACGATCGACAGCTCGACCTTCTGTCCCACGTTCAACGTGAGTCCGTACTGCTCGAATCGCTTGAAGCCTTGCAGCTCGACGAATACCTGGTAGCTGCCTATGGGCAAAGCCGGCAGGATGAAGCGCCCATCGTTGTCCGTCAGGCGCTCGGTCCTCCGCGCGCTTGCGACGTGAACGGCCGCCACGCTCGCACCCGGGAGCACACCGCCCTTTTCGTCGGCGACCACTCCGGACAACTCGGCAGTGTTGTATTGCGCGCCAGCTGGCGCCGGCGCAAAGACCATCGTCACGATTGTGAGAACAAGCGCCCGCAATCGCACCACCCGCCAGAGATTAAACCATGAGCGCCCACATCCGAAAGCAGTTCGCGCCTTCGTGTCTTCGTGGTTATGACTGCTGGTCCAGCGTCCTCGATATCGTTTCGAAGAATTTCTGCAGCGGGTTCCTGCGGCGCCATTTCTCGAGCTCGACGGGAGTCGAGCGCTTGAGGTCTTCGATGAACGTGGCTTTGAGTGCCGCGCCGAAAGCCGCGTCGTCGATGCCGATCGCGTTTTCCTCATCGAGCTGCCGCGATCGCGAGTTCAGGTTCGGCGAGCCGATGATGGACCATCTGCCGTCGATGAGGCCGTACTTCGCGTGCATGAAGGTCGGCTGATACTCGTAGATCTTCGCGCCTGCCTCCAGCAGCTCCTGATACCGCGCCTGCGCGCTCGCCCGCGTGATCCAGTTGTCCGTGTGAGGTCCAGGCAACATCAGCCGCACGTCGACGCCGCTTTTCGCTTTCTCGACGAGGGCCGACTGCAAATGCTTGTCGGGAATGAAATACGGAGCCGCGAGATAGATGGATTCGCGGGCCGACAGAATCGGCAGCAGGAAGAAGTACGCCATCGACTGGTCATCGTCAGCCGGTGAGTTGGCCAGGTGGATGAACCGCTCGACCCCGGCCACGGCTGCCGGCGCATTCACGGGGTAGTTCTTCGGGTCGATCAGGATCTCGCCCGACGAGCTGACCCACAGGTCGACGAACGCCGACTGCAGGCTCCTCGCGAGCGGACCGGTCACCTTGAACATGATGTCGCGCCAGTGCTCTGTATCCTGCGCGTGTCCCAGCCAGATGTCGGACACGGCCATGCCGCCCGTAAACCCGATTTCGCCGTCGATGACGATCGCGCGGCGATGGTTCCGGCGATGAAAGCGAGTGAGCTTGCCGAGCTTCGGGGTCCTGAATTTCTGGATTTTGCCGCCCGCCTTCACGAGCGGCTCGAAGTCTTCGTCGGGAACCTTGATGCTGCCGAGACCATCCAGCAGCACGCGCACCGTGACTCCTTCGCGCTGCTTTTTCTCCAGCGCGGCAAGCAGCTGATCGCTGAACGCGCCTTCAGACCAGATGTACACGGCGAAGTTGATCGTGCGCTCTGCATGCGCGATGGCATCCAGCAGCGCGGGCACGAACTGGTCGCCGTTGTTCAACATCGTGATGGTGCCGCCGTGCTCGACAGGCGCGCCGACGATGGTGCTGAGCGCCGTTGAAAAGTGCTGCGAGTCAACCGAAGGTGGCGCGGCATCCGTGTAGATGCGTCCAGGCTTGTCACCCACGGCGAAAAACAGGGCGGACAGGACCGATACCGCGGCGACGACGCCAATGGCGAACAGCGTGAGCTGCCACCACTTGTAACGGCGCCGTACCGTCTGCCAGCGCGCGCCGACCCCGTGAGTCAACCTCTGCGCGTCTACCGCCATCGTGGGTGCACCAAATCTGTACGCATTTGAGCTCCGTATACCCCCGTTGCAAGATCCGCGCACAAGTGCACGGCGGGCATCCGCTTTGCACAGACCGGTGCGTGCTGCCTTCAAAGTTGAGCCGATACGCTGCCGTCGCCACGCTGCTGTTGAAACATCGCCCGGATCTCATCGCCACAACCGACGTGGGTCCCGGGGACGCGAGCGCGAGCAACGATGCGGCCGAGGCTGGGCGACTGGCGAAAGACCTCGAACAGCTCGGTCCCACCTTCGTGAAGCTTGGCCAGGTTCTGTCCACCCGGGCCGACCTGTTGCCGCCTGCGTATCTCGAAGCGTTGAGCCGCCTTCAGGACGACGTCGAGCCGGTACCTCTCGGAGAGGTGGAGAAGACCATAGAAGAAGACCTCAAGGTGCGGTTGTCGAAGGCGTTCCTGACTTTCGAATCCGAGCCGCTCGCGTCGGCGTCGCTCGGCCAGGTGCATCGGGCCACCCTACGCGACGGTCAGCCCGTGGCCGTCAAGGTGCAGCGCCCGGGGATCGTCGACCAGGTACGCGCCGATCTCACCGTCCTCGACGAAATCGCCGCCTTCGTCGACCAGCATACGCAGGTCGGGCGGCGCTACGAGTTCGCGCCGATGATCGCCGAGTTCCGGCGCGCGCTGATGGACGAGCTCGACTATGAAGCCGAGGCCAGTCATCTTCGAACGCTCAAACAGAACCTCGCGGAGTTCTCGCGCATCGTCGTGCCGGCGCCGATCGACAGCTACGTCAGCACGCGCGTGTTGACGATGGAGTTCGTGCAGGGAACGAAGATCACGACGCTCAACCCGGTGGCGCTGATAGACGCCGATGCACCGGGACTGGCCGATGAGCTTATCCGCGCGTACCTCCATCAGATCCTCATCGATGGGTTTTTCCACGCCGATCCGCACCCGGGCAACGTCTTCATCACCGATGACGGCCGCCTGGCATTGCTCGATCTCGGCATGGTGGGACACCTGTCGCCGACACTGCAGGACAGGCTGCTGAAGCTGGTCCTCGCCATCAGCGAGGGGCGAGGAGAAGAAGCGGCGGATGCGGCAATCATGCTCGGGGAGAAGCGCGAGGGCTTCGACGAACAGGCGTTCACGCGCGACGTGGTGGCGACCGTCGGCCGCTATCTCGGTGCGTCGCTCGAAGACTTCCAGGTCGGCAAGATCGTGCTCGAAGTCAATCGGTCGGCCGGCGCCCACGGCATCAAGTCGCCGGTCGAGCTCACGATGCTCGGGAAGACGCTGCTCACGCTCGACAACATCGCGAGGCTTCTCGCACCCGCGCTCGACGTGAATGCGTCAATCCGGAAGAACGCGTCGAGCCTGATGCAGCGGCGGTTGCTGAAAAGCCTGTCGCCCGGGACCGTCTTCTCTACGGTGCTCGAGGCCAAGGAATTTGCCGAACAGCTCCCCCGGCGGATCAACCGCGTGCTCGAATCGCTCGCGAGCAGTCAGCTGAAGTTGAAAGTGGAAGTCATCGACGAAGGCGCGGTCATCGACGGCCTGCAGAAGGTCGCCAACCGGATTACGATGGGGCTCGTCGTGGCGGCCCTCATCCTGAGCGCCGCCATGATGATGCGGATTGAAAGCCGCTTCGTCCTACTTGGCTATCCGGGTTTCCCGACGATTCTCTTTCTCGTTGCCGGCAGTCTCGCAGCGTGGCTCGTGTTCAACATCGTCGCGCACGATCGCACACCGCGGCGCAGGTCGTAAGCGGCGTCAGCCCCTTCTTTTCATTTATCAGGCTGAGTCTGAAACACGATACGGTCTTTTTTGGCTTCTATTTTCTTGAGAATGGCGGGATCGAGCCCCTTGAGGTCGTCGAGCGACGAGAGCTGCCCCCGCTTGCTGCGGAACTCAACGAAGGCGCGGCTCTCGCGACGAAGCAGCTGCAGCACGCTTTCCAGGTCGATCGTCTCTGCCGTGTTCATGTCGAGCGGACGCACGGTGTCGCCCTTGAAATTTGTCGCGAGGTACTCGAGTACGGCGGCAAACTCTTGATCGGTACCGCCCGCGCCAAAGGCCTTCATACGATCGATGGTCTCGATCCACCCTTCGCGAGTGAGCTTCACCGACGTCGCCTTCGCGGCTTCGTGACAAGTGCTGCATACGCGAAGCACCTGCTCTTTGCCAGGACCATCAGGCAGCGTGTCCTGTGCGTGCGCGACGTGCGCACAGAGGAGGACGGTCAGCGGTATGAAAAGCAATGCTTTCATGTCAGTTAATCGCCAGGGGAATGCCGAACGCGTAGACAGTGTTGTCGGACGTCACGACATGCACCTGGCCTGTGCCGGCCGACATGCCGGCGCTGGCGGTTGATGTGATGGTGGCGCCGCTGTTCCAGAGCTCTTTGCCGGTCGCCGGATCCAGCACGTAGAGCACGGCGTTCGCGCCGCTGTTCCCGCTGGCGAGCGCGAACACAACGCCGTTGACGATAACCGGCGTCCGCGGCGAAGCCAACTTTTGAGAGCTCCACACGCGCTCTACGGCGGGCGCGCTGCCGTTGAACGTCATCTTGAACGCGGCGATGGCGCTGCTCACTTCCCCGAGGATCCAGCGCGTCCCAGCCGCATCCCGCCACGTGGCAATGCCATCGTCGCCAAAGAGGACGCCGGATGTATCCGGCGTGACAAAGAGCGGCGTCCGGTGATTGGCGCCGCCAAGCGAGCCCGCGTCGAGCACATAAAGCCGGGTGCCCGAGGTCGCGGCGACATAGTTCTTACCGCCCTCGTCGAAGACAACCGGCGTGGAGTTGAACGCGGAATCGTGCCGGAGCCAGTCCTTCAGCTTCAACGTCGCGCCGTCCAGCGCGACGATGGAATTCGCGTACTGTGAGCTGCCGCCGCCGGTTGACGCGAACACCGTGCCGTCGCTGCCCAGCGCAAAGCCAATAATCGGAGCGCCGTCGGACTGCCACATCGTCACCGGTTTGGTCTCCGCGATGAAGTCCATCGCATAGACGGCCGTCGGCGCACCACCGCACGTGTTCGCCGTCGCCGCGTAGACGAACCCGTTGGCCCAGATCAATCCTGTCGCCGTCGCGTTCGCGGGAAGAAACCTGGCCGGTGCGAGCGCGAGATCGCCAGTGTCGGGAATGATCCCTCGCAGCAGGCCATCTGCAGCAACGCTGAACACGAAATTGGGGCCGCGGCCGCGCGCGTCCTGCGGGCTGACGACCGGCGCAGGAGGAGGCGTCCCGCGCGCAGGCGCCGCTCCGCGAGCGGGCGCCGCTGCCAGCGTGTCGCCGCCTCCACGATTGCCGCGCGCTGCGATGCGTGCCGCGATTTCGGCGAGCTGCGGTGCGCCTGTTCCTGGGGCGCCGACATCTCCTTTCGCCGGCCGAGGAGGCCGAGCGAATCCGAAAAACGCCAACTGGACCGGCGGCGCCAGACTCGTGGCTCGGGTCAGCGGCAGCGTCATGCCTCCGGGACAGGTTGGCGATCCCGCGTATTCGCGCGCGCCGGCTGCGTAGTTGTGATGCGTGCGCCAGAACAGCGTCCCGAAGTCGTAGTCGATCCCATAGACGTTGTTCGAGCTGCCCCCCACGAAGATCAGCGACTTGAATCCCCGGAACGTCATCAGGTTGCCAAGCGCAACGGGCTGCGTCAGCGAGTTGCCGTGACGCGACTCGTTGTCGACCTTCAGCTTCCACAGGAGTTGAAATTTCGGGAGAGTGTCGAGCGAGATGTACGGATCGACGCGCATCCACGACGTGCGCTGGGCGTCAAAGCCCTGTGTAGTCCAGTCGGGCGCGCTGCGCGCCTGTGCGTAGATGAGACCTGTCGCCGCCGACGCAAAGATCAATACGAGTCCGAGGCCCTTTCTCATTGCGGTAGCCCGAAGCAATACACGGTGCCGTCGTACGTGCCGATGTACACGCGTCCGTTGGCCACCGAGATACCGCTGTAATGATTCCAGGACGTGATCGTCTCGCCGCTCGACCACAACTCTTGTCCGGTCTGGCCGTCCAGCGCGTACAACACCGAGTGCGTCGAGCGCGAAATGCGGCCTGGCGTGCCGCCGTTTTCCGGCGCGCCGCCAAAGGGCATCGGCGGCGATCGCAGCACCACGTCTTCGCCGCTGGCAAAGCCGAACACGATGCCGTTGGCGACGAGAGGCGGATCCGCGTGTTTCATGTCGCGCGAGATCCACGCCGGATTCAGGAAGAAAGATCCGGTCGCCGGATTCTTTTCCATCTTGAAGGCCGCCACGGCGCCGTTGAAGACCTCTCCGTGCTCGATCGGCGCCGTGAATTTCGGATGCTTGGGCCCCCAGAACGGCACGAGTACCCAGCGCGTGCCGCCTGCGTCCTCGTATGTGGCCATGGCGCCATACACGCCGGCGGCTTGGTAGTCCTGATCTTCATTGCAGATGAGCTGCGAGCGATGCTCGGCTGTCGAATGGTCCTCGCCGCCGAGGGCGGAGGTGTCGAGCAGCCACGTGCGGCATTCCTTGCTGGCCTGCACGAGCCACTCGCGGCCCGCGTGATCGAAAACCGGTCCGGTCACCTGCAGATCGAGGTCGCGCTTCAACAGGTACTCCGCATTCGGCGGCCCAAAGTAGTCCTTGAGCTTGAGCGCGCTGGTTTTCGGATCGAGCTTCACGCCGATGACCGCCGTGCCATAAGACCGAAGCTCCGGGTTGTACGAACCGTCGCCCGTGCCGGTGTATAGCGTCCCGTCTTTGCCGATCGAGGGACCGCTCCGTCCCCACATGCCGCCGCTACCCGGATCGAAGGTGGCGGTCCGTCGTGTGGCGAGATCGAATGCATAGACGTAGTTCGGATTGCCGCCGCACCCCTGCGCGCTCGTCGTGTAGACGACGTTGTTCCACAGGTTCAATCCGTACGGCTTGCCGTTCGGCGGCATGAACAGCTCCGAGGGCGCGACGGCTTTGCCCGTCGCGACATCGAGCTGATGAAGCCGCCCGTCCCATGCCGCGGCGTAGATGATGTAGCTGCCGGGTGTCTTGCCGGGACCAATCACCGGCGTCGCCATCTGTCCGCCGGGGCACAACGTGCCGAAGCTTACGCCGGGCGGCGGAGAGAACGTGGTGTCGAAATGGTTTTTCCACAACAGCCCGCCCGTGGCGACGTCGATCGCGTAGATGTTGTCGGAGATGCCGGCCACGATCGCGACCTGCCTGGGCCCTGCCGCCGTCATCACGCGCCCGACGATGAGCGGCGGAAAAAGCGCGTGCATCTCGCGCGGCTCGTTGTCGGTCTTGTACTTCCAGAGCAGCTTCATCCCCTTGACGTTCGAGACGCTCAGGATGTGCTCGTTCTTTTGCCACGCGGTGCGCTGCGGATCTCCACCATCGGTGAGCCAATCCGCCTCCGCGCCGGCGGCGCTTCGGCGAGACAGGTCTACCGTGGCTGGTGCTTGTGCGCTCGTCGATCGAGCGATCGTGGCGGCCGCACACAGGGTCAGGATCGCCGCAAGGGATTTTCGAGTCGGGTATCTTCCCATCTGGCTTTATCCGTTTTTCGCGTTTCGCTTTTCGTTACTTCGGCAGCGCAAACACCCACACCGCTCCCCCTTCGGGCACCTCGGGATATTCGCCCGGAAACGCGCGGTTGAGCCGTGCCTGCATCGCCCGCGAGTCGATGCCGAAACCCGACTGCACAGCCACATATTGCCGGCCGTCGACAGCGAATGTCATGGGCACGCCGATGATGCCCGAGTTGGTGGGCGTTTCCCAGAGCATTTTCCCGCTCTTCGCATCGAACGCGCGGAACATGCGATCGTTCGTCCCGCCGGAGAACACGAGCCCGCCGCCAGTGGTGAGAATCGGTCCCCAGTTGGCCGAGGTCGCAAACGTGTGCGTCCAGACTCGTTTGCCGGTGTCCACGTTCCACGCCTGAACCTCGCCGATGTGCTTCGCGCCGGGATAGAGATACAACGTGCTGATCGAGCCCGTGTAGCTGCGGCCCGGCACGTAGTCGACTTCCCGCCCGATCATCGTCGCGCAGAGGTTCTCATTCGCAGGAATGTAGAGCATCCGGGTCTTCGGATTGAAGGCCGCGGGCGGCCAGTTTTTCCCGCCCCACCACGAGGGACAGAAATCCGCCAGCTTGTCGGTGCCGGGTTTCTTTTCCGGATCGACGATCGGCCGTCCAGTCTTCGGCTCGAGGCCTTTGAAGACGTTCTGCCGCACAAACGGCCCGCCGTCGATGAAGTTGATCGCGCCGAACGTCCTCTCGAGGAAGTACATGTATCCGTTGCGCGCGACGTTGATGAGGCCCTTTATCGTCCGGCCGTTGCGTTGATAGTCGACGAGAATCGGGGGGGACACCTCGTCCCAATCCCACGATTCGTTGGGGCTGTACTGCATATGGCCTTTGATCTGACCGGTGGTGACGTCGAGCGCCACGGTCGACGCGATATACAGGTTGTCGCCGGGCCGCCGGTCGCCCATCCATGGACCGCCGTTCCCGGTGCCCCAGAACGACAGGTTGGTCGCGGGATCGTAGTTGGCCGTTACCCACACCGAGCCGCCGCCAGTCTTCCATTCTTCCCCGCCGGCGGGCCAGGTTTCACTGCCCGGCTCGCCAGGCGCCGGAACCATGTACGTTTTCCACAGTTCCTTGCCCGTCTCCGCATCGAACGCAGAAACAAAGCCGCGAATCCCAAGCTCGCCGCCAGAGGTGCCGATTAACACCTTGCCGTCGGCCACGAGCGGCGCGAGCGACATGTAGTACCCGCTCGCGTTATCGGCGACGGGCGTCGTCCAGACCTCTTCTCCGGTTTTCGCATCGAGCGCGACAAGAACGGCTTCACCGGCCGCGAAGTACACCTTGTCTCCGTACACGACAACGCCGCGGCTCGTCGGATGCAGCAGCACCACCGACGTCGGCAGCGGTCGGCGATAGCGCCAGAGCATCGTGCCTGTTTTCGCGTTGATCGCGATGACCTGGTTCCCCGGTGTCGACACGAACATGACGCCGTTGACGACGACTGGCGACGCCTCGTGGCCATTCTCTGCTCCAGTCGAGAAAATCCACGCCGGCTGCAGGCGCTTGACGTTATCTGTGTCGATCTGGCTGAGCGGGCTGTAGCCCCAGCCGTCATAGGTGCGGCGGACCATCGGCCAATCGGCGTCGGGTGGATTCTTCAGACGATCGGCGGAAATCGACTGATACTGCTTCAGAATCGCCGGCATCGGCGGCGGCTCGAACAGCGCGCCAGGCGCCGGCGGCCCTGGCAACGGTGTCGGCGTGGGGGGTTGCGCCGCAGGCGCCGCGGGCTGCTGCGCCCGTAACACCAGCGTCGCTGCAGCCAACACGACACAGGCTGCGATGACGCCACACCCGTAACGAGTCCTCACCATCCAACCTCCTCGCCGAACAAATCGGGATGGCCGAATCTTACTCTAAGTTGTTGGGAATGTAGGCTGTTGGCTCTCGAAGGCAGATCGTGTGACGCAAAAAAGGGGCACCTGTCGGGCCCCTTTTTTTTCGTACGCGCTACATCGTGTTGCGCTTCAGACGGCGCTCGAGTGGATCTTCCGTCATCGGCAACAGTCCAGGATCTTCGCCGGTGCGCGGGTTGAATGTATCGTGGTCGCCGCTCTCTTCCTCGAGCAAGCGGCGGACGGCATCTTTTCGATCGGTATCGGGCTCTTGTTCCGGGTCTTGCTCCTTAGACTTGTCCATGCTCCTGTCCTCCACAAGGACTTAGAGCAATCCGCGGGCCACTTCGCTACGCGGCCCACTCGCCTTTGCGCATCAGCGGCTCCGTGACGCCGTTGCTGAGGACGCCGTCGATGTCGAGTTCGCCCGATCCGATCATGAAGTCGACATGCACCGCGCTGCGGTTGCCGCCGGCCTGCTCGAACTCGGAGTCGCTCATCTCGTTGCCCTTTTTCAACGTGAACTTGTACGCGTTGCCGAGCGCGATGTGGCTTGCTGCGTTCTCGTCGAACAACGTGTTGTAGTACAGCAGCCCCGACTGCGAGATCGGCGAGCTGTGGGGAACGAGCGCCACTTCTCCGAGTCTCCTCGCGCCATCGTCGGTATCGAGCAGCCGCTGCAGCGTATCCGCGTTCTTGTCGGCCGACATCTTGACGATGCGGCCGCGCTCGAAGGTGACGCTGAAGCCATCGATCAGCGTGCTGCCGTAGCTGAGCGGCTTCGACGCGCGGACGGTGCCGTCGACCCTATCCTTGTGGGCGATGGTGAACACCTCTTCGGTTGGCAGGTTCGCGGTAAAAGGAACGCCTCTGCGGCTTGTGCTGCGGCCGCTCACCCAGATGTGTCCGTCCGGAAGACCGAGCGTGAGGTCGGTGCCCGGCCCGGTGTACTTCAACGCCGAGTAACGCCTCGCGTTCAAGTACGCGCTTCGGGTCGCGAGCGTGCCAAGATGCGTCTCCCATGCGGCGATCGGATCGGGCGCATCGAGGCGGCACAAGCGCGCAATCGCGTCCCACAGTCGCGAGACCGCCTCGCTGGTCGGCGTGCCTGGAAAGATTTTCTCCGCCCAGGCTGCGCTCGCCGCGGCCACGATCGCCCAGTTCGTCTCGTTACGCGACACCTGCTCGCGGAATGGCCTGACATCGCGGGCTGCCGCCTGCAGGACCGCGCTGACAAGATCGGGAGGCTCCCCTTGAAGAAGGTCGGGGTCGTTCGCGCTGATGGAGAGAACGGCATGTCCCGCGGCCACGTGCGCCGAGAGCGCCTGCGGGAGCCACGCGGAAAAATTACCGAACGAGTCGCGCGGCGCGTGCTTGAAGCGCAGCGTTTGCTGCACTTCGTCTCCGTAGAGCGTCTCCACGAGTGGCGAGCCGGCTCGGTACGCCGCGGCGGCGATCTCACGCGCGAGTGGCGCGGATTCGAGCGACGCCCCGCCGTTGGCCAGCGGCCCGATGATCATCAGCCGCTGTCCGGGCTGCAGGTTGAGCGCGACGCGGACGGCGAGCTCGGCATAGGCTTGCAATTTACGATCGAGGTTCATCAATTCATTCTAGTTCGGCTTTGGGCCGACGCAGACGCGTCGGCTTGAGTCGCGTGCAGGTGACCGCTCTGCACGAAAGCTTCGTCGCTGGCCCGACTGGTGCCGTCAACACCTGCTGCCGTCACCCCTCGGTAGTGTCCGGCTTCAGCCGGACCGTGATGTCACCCGCAGCGGCTCTGGGTGCCGCAGATCTGCTTCTCGTTTGGGGTAGGCTATCGAGTCTTTCCTATGTGAACCCAGATCGCGAATGAGTAGGGCGTCAGTCAGTTGGATGCAGACACCGATCGAACTTAAGCAGTCACTACCACAGCTCGTTCTCGAGTTTGCCGATCGCCGGGTCGTAGTGTTTTTTGCGCTCGCTATCTATGGACCCCTTCTGTATTCGGATATCACTCACTTTTACGTCTGGGACGCTATTGGACCACCAGCGCTTGGTCCTATTCTGGCGGCGCTCTACCTGACCTTTCGTCCCATGAATCCTTATGACTGGGCGTGGGTAGAACGACGAAGCTCAAAGGCGCTCAGCGACGATCGAGTGGCCCAGCGCCTTCTGAGGTTGCTCCGTTCGAACACGGCACGAAAAGTAGTATGGACGACAGCCCTCGTAATGTCGGTGGCATTGTTTTCCATCGTCTACTTGGGTTCTGTTGTTTTTTCGAGTGGTTCACGATCGCGTCACAGCGACTTTTTCAGCAATCTTGTTTACAGCTGCATATGGGCGGTGCTGTCCTTAAGTGTGATCTATTACCGCCTACTGCGTTGGGCGTTCCGCGAATGGCGGTCGGAGCCATAGTACTTACATCTTGAGGGCCTTCTCGGCAGTGTCTTGGAGCACCGCACGGGAGTAGATTACGAATCGCTCGTTCGATTGTTTGCTTCACCGGCGCTTCCCGCCGCTGCTGTCTTCTTACCTACCTCATGAGCTTTCCCTTGCCATTCCCGTTCGTGTGCCGGAAAATCGGTCGCAGACACATCGCATGCACGTCGAGACTCGGACTCGTGCGGCAATCGCGCTCGTGTTGGCCTGCACGTCGATTGTTGCAGCGCAAGAACCGGCTGTCTTCGGCACCAGCAACGACGTCGTCCTTGTACCCATTTCGGTGACCGATCGGAATGGACGCTTCGTCCGCGGTCTCACCTCAGATCACTTTCAGATTTCAGACGGCGGCACCCCGCGCGCTGTGAAGCAATTCAGCGCCGAGCGCGTCCCCATAAGCCTCGCGCTTCTGCTCGACATTAGTGGCGGCATAGCGCAGGACCCCGAGGCGCGTGTCGCAGACGATGCGCGATGGGCGGATACGCGCCGGGCGATTGAATTGCTGCTCACCCGGCTCGGCGCTGAGGACGAAGTGTTGTTCGCGGTGTACAACGAGCAGGCGAAGACATCTCCGTGGACGCAGGAGCATCGCAAGATTCTCGGCACGTTCGACTTGCTGTATAGAGGTGGGGACTCCGCGCTCCTCGAGGCGGTCAAGCAGATCACATCCGTATTCCACACTGCACGGCACCAGCGGAAGGTACTGCTGCTGATTTCGGACGGCAACGACACGCAGGTTGGGGCCGCGGGCCTTCCTCCACCAGATGCCTATGCAATGGGTTCCTTCGAACAAGGAATTGCCGGGACGAATGACTGGCGCCGAGCGCGACGCGAACTCGTCATTGAAGGGTCGCGAAACGCCGTGCGCAGGTCGGACGCGGTGCTGTATGCCATCGGAATCCGCCGCGGCGTCCCTGTGGACACAAATCTGCTGGACGGTCTGACAAAGGAGTCAGGTGGGTACGCATTGCCGGTGCGTAGTCCGTCGGAGATCGCATCTGCCGTCACCCGCATTTGTGACGATCTTCAATCGCAGTATCTCCTGACGTTCGAACCTGCGCACGCCGATGGTAAGTACCATCCGATCAGGGTTAGCACGACAGACACGCGGTTGAAAGTGCGCACTCGTGGCGGCTACGTCTCGGCTCCAGGTCCGTAGCGCCCGTGCGTGCGCGGCACTCATCCTGGTATCCATGACCTCCTCGCATCGACGTGACCCTCGTCCGATCAAGCGAACGCCACCTCTGCCGTCAGCGGCCGGAAGCGCCGGTGAAGCAAACAATCGAAGTCGGCGTGAGAGCGTGAGAGGACAAAACACGGAGCCGGCCACCTCCGCGAAGACCAATCCTGGTCTGAGCGCCATGACATGGAGCAACAAACGCCGGCGACGTGTTTTGCCACGCCGAGTTTCTTTGTTTGCAGAACCGGTGCTTCCGGACGCTGCGGGTGACGTAACGGTCCGGCTGAAGCCGGACACTACGTCTGTGTCATACGCCTTGGTGCCGAACGCTAGAGCGCTGAGAACACCAGTCTCCCGCCTACGTATGTTTGCTTCACTTTGAAATCGCGATCCATGACTATCAGATCAGCGATCGCACCTTGGGAGAGCGTGCCGGTGTCTTTGAGGCCGAGCTCTGTGGCTGGCGTCGTCGCGCAAAGCTGCGCGGCGCCGTTCAGTGAAAGGCCGACCTGCTTCACCAGAAACCGAAACACGCGATCCATCGTGGCCACGCTGCCGGCGAGCGTCCCGTCTGCGAGATAGGCCGCGTCCCCTTTCACGCGGATTGTTTGGCCGCCGAGCGTTCCCGTTGCCCCATCCGGCAAACCTGCCACTGCCACACCATCGGTAATCGCCATGACACGGTCCACGCCCTTCGCGGCCAGGGCCATACGCACCATGTCTCGATGGACGTGCACGCCGTCGCAGATGATCTCGGCCGCGATGTCCGCGCTCGTCAGGATCGCGCCGGCGAGTCCGGGCTCGCGGTGGCCGAGCGGCGGCATCCTATTGAACAGGTGGGTCGCATGGCGCGCGCCGGCGGCAATCGCCGCGCGAGATTGCTCGAGGGTGGCGCCCGAATGCCCGAGCGACACGCGGTGTCCGCGCGACACCAGATGCCGAATCAAATCGAGCGCGCCTTCCAACTCGGGCGCCAGTGTAACGATGCCCGCGCTGGCGCCGGCCGCGTCGATCTCGGCGAGAATGGCCTGTCCGTCGAACTCGGAACCGGCCGTCGCACCCCTCGCCCCCGTTGCATCCGCCTTCGCGGCTTCCACCTTCGCGCTCCGCGCTTGGGCGGACAGGTCGCCGCTTCGGCGAGACAAGCCCATCGCACCCATAGGGCTCCGTAGGCACCCCACCGGCTGCGCGCCACGATATTCGGGGTTGATGAAATTGCTTTCGAGATGGGCAGGCAGCACGCGGGCTGCCGGCGCGTCGCTCGTGCGAAGAGCCGCAACGCTCAGTAGAACCTGACGCAGCGCATCGGGCGCACAGGCGACGGTGGTTGGGCAAAATGCCGTCACGCCGTACTTCGTCAGACGCTCAGCGAGGGCGGCGATCGCGTGGCCGCCGTCCAGCGTGTCGATGCCCTCGACCCCGTGCACGTGAACGTCGACGAACCCCGGCAGGATGATGTGCCCGCGTAAGTCGAGCGCACCCATCGCCCCCGTCGCACCCATTGCGCCCGATCGAATCTCAGCAATCCGGTCGCCATCAAGTACGAGCGTGCCTTCTGACTGCACTCCTCCGGGCAGCACGAGATCGGCGCCAGACAGGACGATCATGAACGGTAATATATCGGTAATGCCCGTTCTTGGGATCGATGTCGGCGGCACGAAGACCGTCTGTATCCTCGCAGACGACAGCGAACGCGTCATCGCGGAGGGCCGTGAAGACGGAGCGAACCTGCAGGGGGCCGGTGAGCTGGCGCTCGAGAAGGTGCTGCATTCGGTTATGGAAAAAACGCTCGACGGGACGGGCATGGTGCCGTCGGCGATCTGCCTCGGCATTGCCGGAGTCGATCGCGCGGCGGACGAAGCGATCGTGCGTGGCATCATGAGCCGCATCGCCTACAAAGCGCGAATCCTCGTTGTGAACGACGCGCTCATCGCGCTGCAGGCCGGCATCGGCGATGCCGCCGGCATCGTCATCGTGTCGGGGACGGGATCGATTGCCTATGGGCGCAACGAGCGCGGCGAGGCGGCGCGGGCGGGAGGATGGGGTTACGTCCTCGGCGACGAAGGCAGCGGCTACTGGATCGGGCGTCTCGCGCTGCGCGCGGTCGTTCGGCACGCGGACGGGCGGGGGCCCGCCACGAGCCTCACTCCGCGGCTGCTCGCGCACTTCGGGGTCGAACGCGCCACCGAACTGATTCACAAGGTTTACCACGACGAGCTGAACCCCAGGTGGATCGCCGCTGCGGCCAGATACGTGCAGCACGCGCGTGACGAGCGCGACGCCGTGGCGGCGAGCATCCTGAATCGCGCAGCGGACGAGCTGATGACGGCCGCGACAGCCGTCATGTCGCGCCTTGACCTGTCGGAACAGCCGTTCACGTTCGTTCTTGCCGGAGGCATGTTTCACGCCCTGCCGTGGCTGTGCGATCAGATGCAGCTGCTTCTGCCGGCGCTCGCCCATCAGTGCAAAGTCATGCGGCTCAACGACGAGCCGGCGCTCGGAGCGGTGCGGCTGGCCATCGCTGAAATGAACGGAGGGGCCCGCCTCCCCGTCTACAGGCCGAACGTCACATGATCGTCCGCGTCTTTCAGACGGCCGGCGAAGCCGCACATGCGGCAGCCGCCGCTGTCGCCGCACAACTCACCCATAAGCCGGCGTCTGTCTTCGGGCTGCCCACGGGACGAACATCGCTCGCCGTATACGAAGAGCTCGTGCGGCTGCACGAGTCGGGCGGGGCGGATTTTTCACGCGCGCACACCTTCAACCTCGACGAGTTCGTGGGGCTGCCGTCGACGGACAAACGCACATATTGCGCCTTCATGCAGAAACACCTGTTCACGCGCATCAACCTGCCCGCCGGTCACATCCATTTCCTGAACGGCGGCGCGCGCGATCACGCAAAGGAATGCGAGAGATTCGAAGGCGAGATCACCGCGCTCGGAGGCCTGGATCTCTTGCTGCTCGGCATCGGCGCGAATGCGCACATCGGATTCAACGAGCCCGCGCGCGCGCTGCAGGCGCGGAGCCATCGCACGCGGCTCGCCGTCGCCACACGCCGGACGAACGCGGCGCTTTTCGGCGGACGCCTCGATCGAGTGCCGCGCGAGGCATTGACGATGGGTGTCGGCACGATGATCGACGCGCGCGCGATTGTCCTGATTGCGACCGGGCGGGAGAAGGCACGGGCGGTGGCATCCATATTCGACGGCCGCATCTCGACGGAACGGCCGGCGTCGGTCCTGCAGCTGCACCCGAACGTCGAAGTGATCGTGGATTTACCGGCCGCCGAGAAGCTGCCGGAGTCGGGGTTCGACGCGGAGCCGTGACAGCGCATCCGCACGCGTCGCGCCGGTCTGCTGCATGAGGATCGCCGCCTTCACGTTCCACCGCGCTCGACGCAGCAGGGCGTCGGCCGCACGTTCGTCGAGGCCCGTCACGGACGTCGTAATGCGGCGCGCACGATCGCGAAGCTTGTCCGAGTTCGATTTCACGTCGACCATCAGATTGCCGTAGGTTTTACCCGCTCGCACCATCGCCGCCGTCGTCAGCATGTTCAGCGCGATCTTCGTCGCCGTGCCTGCCTTCAGTCTCGTCGAGCCGGCAATCACTTCAGGGCCGACGACCAGCTCGATGACGACATCGGCCAGATTCCTCAGATCCGATCGCGGGGCGCACGTGATCCCGATGACGCGGGCTTTCGCGGCGCGGGCGCTCACCAGCGCGCCCCGCACGAACGGCGTCACGCCGCTCGCGGAGATGCCGATCACGACATCGCGGCGTGAAGGACGAACGCCGCGCATCGCGCGCCGGCCGGCCTTGTCGTCGTCCTCGACTCCCTCTTTCGCTCGATGCACCGCGGCCGGACCTCCGGCCATGATCGCCTGGGCTGTCGCCGGCTCGATGCCAAACGTCGGCGGCAGCTCCGCCGCCTCGAGGACGCCAAGCCTGCCGCTCGTGCCCGCCCCCGCGAAAATAATCCTTCCGCCTGTCAGGACGGCCTCGGCGAGGACCTCCGCGCCGCGAGCGATGTGGTGCTTCTCGCGCTGCACGGCGGCGAGCACGGCGCGATTGTCGAGAATCATCATCTCGACGATGTCGTCCGGCGCCATCCTGTCGATGTCCCGGCTTCGAGGATTCACCGCTTCCGTCGCGAGGCCCTGCCACTTCGATCGCGTTGCCATTGATTTGACCTTAACCTGAAACACATTTTCTCGGCTAGATTTAAGGAATGTTCCTCAGCGGCATTGGAACGGCGGCCCCATCGACGCGCTGGACGCAGATGCAGTGCTGGGACGCGCTCGTCGCGTCCGAGTATCTCCCGAAGCTGAGCCAGCGATCGCAAGCCATCCTCCGGAAAGTGCTTCGCGGCAACAACGGCATCTGCACCCGATCGCTGGCGTTCGATCACCTGAGCGAAGCGTTCGATTTTGACCCGGACGTGCTGGACGCACGGTTTGCCAGGCACGCGCCGGCGGTTGCGTCTGACGCGGCCGCCCGTGCGCTCGACGCCGCAGGGTTGTCGGTCCGTGACGTCGACGCGGTGATCATCAGCACGTGTACGGGATACCTCTGTCCGGGCCTGACGAGCTACGTCACGGAGCGGCTCGGCCTGCCCACCGACATTCTCGCGCTCGATCTGGTCGGACAGGGCTGCGGCGCCGCGCTTCCGAACATGCGTGCCGGCGAAGCGCTCATCGCGGGCGGGCGGGCCGGATGCGTGTTGTCGATTTGCGTCGAGATCTGCAGCGCGGCCATGTACCTGGATGATGACCCCGGCGTGCTCATCAGCGCATGCCTCTTCGGAGATGGCGCGGGTGCCGCGGTGCTCACCGCCGAACCGATACAAGGCCGCCGCCGCATCGAATGGAAGTCTGCGGGCACGCTGATGAATGCCGCCGATCGCGAAGAGCTTCGGTTCGAGCGGCGTCGCGGCATGCTGCGCAACATCCTGACGACTGCCGTTCCCGCGCTGGCCGCGAAGCACGTCGATCAGGTGCTGACCGAAGGGCTCGACCGCGCCGGGATGTCCCGCAGCGACATCAACGGATGGATTCTCCACGCCGGCGGCCGCGAAATCCTGGCCGCTGTCCGCCAGCACGTAGGCCTGACGGAAGACGACACGCGATGGAGCGCCGCGGTGTTGCGCGACTACGGCAACGTCAGCAGCCCATGCGTGTACTTCGTGCTCGAGGCTGCGCTGAAAGAACAGGCGCGCGGCGGGCATTGGTGGATGTCGTCGTTCGGCGCCGGCTTCAGCTGCCATGGCGCGCTGCTCGAGGTCGAGTGACGTGAGCGCGCGCGTCATCATGGATACCCGGCATATTCAGCGCGAAATTCTCGACGAGCTGCCTGCCGACGACCCGCGCGCGATTCAATCGCGTCGCGATTTGCAGAAGGTCAACACGTTCATGGGCCATCCGGCGATGGTCGCGCGCGCGCTGGGCGCAGGGTCAACGCCTCCGCGCCTCGTCGTCGAGCTCGGCGCAGGTGACGGCACCTTTCTGCTCAGAGTCGCGAAGCGCCTTCGACATCGGCCTCGCGTGCGCGCGTGGCTTGTCGACCGCCGCCCGTCGCTTAGCGCCGCGACGCGGAACGGATTCGCGGCTGCAGGCTGGGACGTCGATATCTGCGAATCGGATGTGTTCGACTGGCTGTCGCGCCCTTCACCGCAGACGGCGGATGTTACCGTCGCCAATCTGTTTCTCCATCACTTCAGAGAAGGCGAGCTGGCCCGCCTGCTGGCGCTGGCATCCCGGCAGACAACCCGCTTCATCGCGTGCGAGCCGCGCCGCTCGCGCGTCGGGCGAACGGGCGCGTCGCTGCTGCGCCTGGTCGGCTGCAACGACGTGACCATGCATGACGCCGACGTCAGCGTGCGCGCAGGCTTCCGCGATTCGGAGCTGTCGGCGCTCTGGCCCCCGGACGCCGGATGGCAGCTCAACGAGCGGCGGGCGGGGCTCTTCTCCCATAGATTCGTCGCACACCATGCACACGCCGTTTGACGCGATCGTGCTTGGCGCAGGTCCGGCGGGCGCAACCGCGGCGCTCCTTCTCGCTCGCGCAGGCTGGTCGGTCGCCCTCGTCGAGAAGACGGCGTTTCCGCGCCGCAAAGTGTGCGGCGAGTTTCTCTCGGCCACCAATCTGCCGCTGCTCGGCGAGCTTGGGTTGAGCGAGCGCTTCCTCGAAGTGGCCGGCCCTGACGTGCGCCGCGTCGCAATCTTCGCGGGCAGCGAAACAGTGGTCTCGGACATGCCGCGGCTCGGCAGCGACATCCACGGGTGGGGCCGCGCGCTCGGCCGCGAGCATCTCGACACGATGCTCGTCGAACACGCCGCAGCGATGGGCGCCCGTGTCTTTCAACCGTACACCGCGAGCGCGCTTCGCGGCAGCGGCGGATCGTATGAGTGCGTGATTACGGCCGGCGACACCCGCACGCTCCGAGCGCGCATCGTCATTGCCGCACACGGATCGTGGGACCAGAACGAGCTGGGGACGCAGCCCACGAGACGGGCGGCGCGGCACAGTGACCTGTTCGGGTTCAAGGCGCGCTTCATCGGGACGCGGCTCCTTCCGGGATTGATGCCGCTCCTCACATTTCCCGGCGGGTACGGAGGCATGGTCCACTCGGACAACGGCCGCGTCAGCCTCTCGTGCTGCATCAGACGCGATTCGCTCGCGCGATGCCGGCGCGAAGCGCCCGGGTTGCCGGCCGGCGACGCCGTGCTGAGGCATATCACGCGACACTGTGCGGGCGCGCGCGACGCGCTGTCTGACGCGCGTCTCGAAGATCGCAGCTGGCGCTCGGCCGGGCCGATTCGCCCCGGGATTCATGGCACACGGCGTGGCGGCATTTTCCTGGTCGGCAACGCTGCAGGCGAGGCGCACCCGGTTGTGGCCGAAGGGATCAGCATGGCGATGCAGTCGAGCTGGCTCCTCGTTCGGCGGCTGCTCGAGACACACGCAGCCGGGGAACAGACGACCGACCGCGCGGCTGAGTTGTACAGCCGTGATTGGACGCGTGCGTTCGCATGGCGCATCCATGCTGCATCCGTCATCGCTCACTGGGCCATGCACCCGGGGGCCGTCTCTCTGACAGTCCCGCTACTCCGCGCGTTTCCACGGATGTTGACGGCAAGCGCCCGCCAGACAGGCAAGGTGTCCGCGTTGTGTTCGCCGTCCTGTTGAACGCGGCCAGTGGATCGGCGAACCGAGCGCAACTGCGCGAAGAGATAGAAAAGCTCTTCGCCGAGGCGGGCCTGGAGGCGCGCGTGCGCGAGCTGACGCATCCCTGCGATATTGCCCTCGCGGCGCGTGAGGCGCTCGACGAACATCCCGAGGCGGTGGTCGCTGGTGGTGGAGATGGGACGGTCAGCGCGATCGCGTCGGTGCTGTCGGGCACGCCGACGCCGCTTGGCGTGTTGCCGCTGGGCACGTTGAATCATTTCGCCAAGGACGCGGGCATCCCGCTCGATCTGCCGGACGCCGTGCGCACGATCGCAGGGCGGCGCACCACCTGCATCGACGTCGGCCGCGTGAACGATCGGATCTTCGTGAACAACTCGTCGATCGGCGTGTACCCGAGCCTTGTCGAGGCGCGCGCGCGCCTTCGCGAGCGCGGAATGTCGAAATGGACGGCGCTGGCGGTGGCCACGGTTGACGTCCTTCGGCGCGGGGGCGAAATGACGATCCGGCTCGAGCACGATCGCACCAGAATCGCCGCGCGCACGCCGTTCGTCTTTGTCGGCAACAACGAATATCTCGTCGAGGGCATCAGACTGGGCGCGCGCACACGGCTCGATGGGGGGCTCCTGTATGGGTATTTCGCGCCGCCGGTGCGAACGCGCGACCTGCCGAAGCTGTTCGCGCGGGCGCTGTTCGGCATGGCTCGGCGCGAGCACGCGCTCGAGTCGATCTCCGGGCGCGAGTTGTGGATCGACACGCCGTTCGCGCCGGCGTTCCAGGTCGCCTGCGACGGCGAAGTGCTGACGCTCGCCTCCCCGCTTCACTATCAATCGTGGCCGGGCGCTCTGACGGTATTGGCGCCTGGGAGCTGACGTCATGCGCACGGTCGTCCACCTCTCGGATCTGCACTTCGGCCGCGTCGATCGCGGCATCATCGCGCCGCTGATCGCGCGCATTTCGGCGATACGCCCCGACCTCATCGCCGTGTCAGGAGACCTGACGCAACGCGCGCGCCGCGGGCAATTCCAGCGCGCCGCCGCATTTCTCGACAGCCTGCCGTTTCCGAAACTGATCGTGCCAGGGAATCACGACGTCCCGGCGTTCAACCTGGCAGGGCGCCTCTTGAATCCGTTCGGCGGTTATCGGCGATGGATCAGCCAGGACCTCGAACCCGCCTTCATGGACGACGAAGTGGCGATGATCGGGTTGAACAGCGCACGCGCGCTCGTGATGAGAGGCCGCGGCAGATTGAATGACGAGCAGATCGATCGCACGGTCGCGCGCCTGCGAACGCTGCCGCCGGCGCCCATCAAGGTGATCGTGACGCACCACCCGTTCGATCTCCCCGAAGGAGTACGTCCCGAGCATCTCGTCGGCCGCGCGTCGATCGCGATGCAGCGTTTCGCCTCGGTCGGCGCAGACTTATTTCTGGCCGGCCATCTCCACATCAGTCACGTCGGACACACGGCCGATCGCTATAACATCGCGGGACACTCGGCGCTCGTCGTGCAGGCCGGCACGCTCTCGACGCGCGGCCGCGGCGAGCTGAACAGCTTCAACGTCCTGCGCATCGCGCGGCCCGAACTGACCATCGAACGATACACTTGGGAAACCGGCGGCCACTCGTTCGACTGCTCATATACGGGAACCTTCAGACACACGCCCAATGGTTGGGCGGCATAACTGTTGCTACAAGCTAGAAACTGGAATCTCGAATCTGGCTCCCTCTAGATCGTGGATTCCGGTTCGTAGATCGTAGTTTTCAGATTCAGGAGGGCGAGATGCGCTGGACACCGGGCAACAGGGGAAACGTGGAAGATGCGCGCGGAAGCAGTGGCGGGGTCGGCATTCCGCTCGGCATCGGAGGAGTCGTCATCCTGCTGATTGGCTCGTGGTTGACCGGCGTCAATCTGTTCGATGTCGTCGGCGGGGGGGGCGGCGCGACCGATGTCGTCGCCGAGCGTCCCGCGTCGACGTCGCCCGAGGAAGAGCAGCTCGTCGATTTCGTCGACGCGGTCACCGGCGACATCCAGCACACATGGTCGCAGAAAATCGGGAACTATCAGCCCACGCGCACGGTGTTGTTCCGCGAAGGCATTCAATCGGCGTGCGGGCTGTCGAGCGCCGCGACCGGTCCGTTTTACTGTCCCGGCGATCGCAAGGTCTACCTGGACTTGAGTTTTTTTGGCGACCTGCACCGGAAGCTCGGCGCGCCCGGCGATTTCGCCCAGGCCTACGTGCTGGCGCATGAAATTGGACATCACGTGCAGAACCTCACGGGCACGCTCGAAAGCGCGCCGTTTTCGGGCAACGCCAACGAACGGTCGGTGCGTGTCGAACTGCAAGCCGATTGTTATGCCGGCGTCTGGGGCCACGAAGCCGCCAAGCCGGGCCGGTTCGCAGCGGGCCGCGTCGAGCTGGACCCGGGCGACGTCGAGGAGGGGCTGAACGCCGCGTCGGCCATCGGCGACGACCGCCTGCAGCAACGATCGCAGGGGCGGGTTGCGCCGGAGTCGTTCACGCACGGCAGCTCCGCACAGCGCGTGTCCTGGTTCAAGCGCGGCATGGAAAGCGGCGACCCGCGCGTTTGCGACACGTTTGCCGATGGCCGATAATCGTGAACGCATGCTCCACATCCTGGCGCTCGATCAAGTGATGCAGGCGCTGACGCAAGAGGCGCGAGCCAGCCTGTCGAGCGCCATGCCGCAGCAGGAGGCCGTCAGGCGGCTCGAAGAGGTGGTTCGCGTGCACCCGTACGCGGTCCTGCTGGCGGACAACACCGGCCGCTACATCGGCGCCAATTCCGCCGCAACGGAGCTCACGGGATTCTCGCGTCGAGAACTGCTCGCGGCCTCTGTCTTCGATATCACACCGCCTGTGGACGAGAAAGACGTCGCGCTCCTGTGGCGCGCGTTTCTCCGGACGGGACGCCAGGAAGGCGAGATCATCATCAAACGCCGCGACGGGTCCCACGTCTCGGGCCACTATATGGCGACGACGAACGTCATCCCCGGCGTGCACGTCTCCGTCCTGGCGAAGCTCTAGAACAGCCAGCTTTCGATCGCAATCACTACGGTAATCAGCGCGAACATCTCGAGGATGACCGGCGTCATCTGCCGGATCCACTGCACCGGTGTGAATTCCGCGTCGACGTCACGCTGAATGAACGAGTACGCGACGACCGATTGCGCCGACCCGATGTGCGTCCAGCAGCCGCCGAGCGCGTACCCCGCGATCTGCGCCATCGCAAAGAGATGGAGCGTCTGCAGGTCGAACCCGCCAAGCGCGCGTGAAGCGAAATCGGCAACGATGTTGTTGTCGAGAATCGCCGAGAGAAAGGTCGCGCCGGAAAACTGCGCCCACGCGACAACGCCGTGCCCGAGCGAGGCAATGCCGCCACGAATGAGCTCGGCCATCCGGTCGAAAAATCCCGCCTGGGTCAGGAGCGTAATCGACAGGAACAGCGGAAAGAGAAAATAGTACTCCGCGTACTCGTGCCGTCCTTCGCGCAGGGCGAGTGCGCGCATCTTCGGGATGTTGGCGATGCCGAGCAAGGCCACGGCGAAGCCGCCGAACGACGCGAGAAACAGCGGGACGCTGTGGTTGATGCCGTGGAGCACCAGCAGCGCGATAAACGGAACCAGCGCGAGTGCGCCGACGAGCTGCGCGCGCCGCCTTGCCTGGGCCGATGCCTCGAGCGTGTCATCGACCCACTGTTCAGCCATCATCGCGCCCTCGTCATCGCCCATTGCGTCGAGGACGTAATGGCGATCTAGAGAGGCGGCGAGCTCTTCCGTAACGTAGTGACCCAGCAGCAGCTCGCGAGTCTCCCATGGCAGATCGGCGTCGACAAGCGCGCGGCCGAGCGATGTGCCTCTCTGCAGTTTGTCGGTAATCTGCGGAGCCTTTCCCTTGAGATGCTCGGCGTGCGCCTCGACCAGCTCGACAGGTGTCAGCACTTCGCCGTGTCGCGTCGCCTGCAGAAACCTGACGTCTTCGGCGTTCGCATCGAGGACGTCCATGGTGTCGAGGTCGATCCGCTTCCCCGTAAGCTGCCGCCCGAGGTGGCGCGCGACGACGAGATAAGTGACGATGGCGATCGGGCCGCAATAGCGGAGAAAGAACAGCCCGCCGAGATGCGGATCGAGATTCGCCTTCATGATCAAGTTTGGCGGCTCGCCATATGCCAGCCAGACGCCGCACACCGTCGTCACTGTCGTGCAGATCATCACGGCCTGAAGAATGGCCGCCTTCGGCGCGGCGGCGAGCATGAGGATGATGACAAGGGTCCGTATGGTGAGACCGATCATCGACACGCCGTCAAGAATGCCGGACGCGAATGCGACGACTGCGGTCACCGCAATAACCGTGGGCAGGATGGCGCCGCCGTTGCGCCGAAGGAGAAAGAACGTTACGCCCTCGAGCATGCGCGTCTGGGCGATGACGGCGACGAAGAACGTCAGGCCGAGGATGAAGAGCATCGTGTCCGCATGGATGAGGCCGTCCAGCCCCTGGAACGACAACACGTGCTGCTGCGTCCACGCGATCCACCCGTTCTCGGCGACTTGACGATGCCACGCTGATGTCTCGAGCCCGAGGAAGGTGGCCACGATGACGAGCGCCATGCCGTAGGTCAGCGCGTTCTTGTGAATCTGGTATCGAAACGAACCGAATATAAAGAGTCCGAGGATGGTGGCGAACAGCTCAGTGGCGAGGAGCGAGACCGGAAGCGTCACCACGCGGCCGAGGGCCAGCAGCAGGCATGCCAGAATGATGCACGCCGTCATGAATTTCCGGCCGGACAACATAACCACTGGCGCGTCGGTGTCGCTCATCTGTCGCAATCATAGAATCACCTCGCGATGACGCCGCCTTTGCCGACAAAATTGGACCGGGCGACAAAAACGTTCGTAAATAATTCCGGGTTGCTGCTGCTCGGCACAGTCATCGCGTTGGTGTGGGCCAACGTCGATCACGCCAGTTACCTCGCGTTTTCGCATTACCTCCACTTCCCGGTCAACGACATCGGGATGGTCTTCTTCTTCGCGCTTGCAGCAAAGGAAGTGGTGGAAGCCACCGCGCCGGGAGGTCCGCTGCACTCCCCGCGCCGCGGCGCCATGCCGCTTGCAGCGGCGGTTGGCGGCATGTTCGGCCCGGCCTTGATTTTCGTGACGCTGACTATCGTGTTCGACCGGCCGAATCTCGAACGCGGCTGGGCGATCCCCACGGCGACCGACATCGCATTCAGCTACCTCGCCGCGCGCATCGTCTTCGGCCCGCGCCATCCGGTCATCCCGTATCTCCTACTTCTCGCGATTGCCGACGACGCGCTGGGACTGCTCATCATCGCGGCGTTCTATCCAACGGGACCGGTGCGGTTGATCGAGGTTGCGATCTTCGCAGGTGCTGGAATGACGCTCGCCTGGTGGTTGCGCGCACGGCGTACGCGAAGCTTCTGGCCGTACCTCATCGGCGCGGGGGCGTTGTCGTGGATCGGTTTCTATCGCGGAGGATTGCACCCGGCGCTCGCCCTGGTGCCGGTCATCCCGTTCTTCCCGCACGCGGCGCGCGACACCGGGTTGTTCGTCGAGGCACCGGATGCCCACGATACGCTCAACGAGTTCGAGCATCGCTTCAAGCGCCCGGTCGATGCGATGCTGTTCTTTTTCGGCCTCGCCAACGCCGGCGTGGCGATCGGCAATGCCGGTGCAGGCACGTGGTTCGTCCTGATCTCGATCATCGCCGGCAAACCGCTCGGCATCGTGGCCGCGACGGGCATCTCTATCGCCGCCGGACTGCGTTTGCCGAAGGCTGTCGGGTGGAAAGACGTGATCGTCGTCGGCATTATCGCGGGCATCGGGTTCACCGTGGCGCTCTTCTTCGCGACGGCCGCCTTCCCGTACGGGCGGCTGCTCGACGAAACGAAGCTCGGTGCGCTGCTCAGCTTTGGCGCGTTTTTCCTCGGGCTCGCCGCCGCGCGCCTGCTGAAAGTGGGAAGGAGCGCGTCGAACTAGGTTACAGTCGAAATCAGGATGATTGCCAGGGTGCTATTGGCGGCGCTCCTCGCCACGGCGGCCGCGTGCGGCAGCCATAAGAGCGACAGCCCGACGGGTCCCGGACCCACGCCTCAACCGAGCTCGAGCGTCTACTACACCGCAATCGGCGCGAGCGATGCGATTGGCTTTGGCTCATCGGTGGTGTGCCTGCCCTACGCGGACTGCCCGGATGGCCGCGGCTACGTGCAGCTCGCGACGCGCGACTTGAAGGCCCGCGGGTTTACCGTCACAGTCAACAACGTCGGATTTCCCGCGCACGTGCTCAGCCGGCGGGTGCAGGATCTCGGCACGCGTTACGGCCGCTCGATGACGGGCAACATGCTCGAACAGCAAGGGCCGTTCGTCATGTCGAACACGACGTTCGTCACGATATTCGCCGGCGCCAACGACGTCGAGACGATCGTGGCGGCGCTGGGCGGTGGCGCGGGCGGCAGCGACGAGACTGCGTACATCGACAGCCAGATTGCGGCGTTCGGGCAGGACTTCTCGGCGCTTCTGGGTATGGTGCGCGATCACGCGCCTGCGGCGCGCATCGTCGTGATGAACCTTCCGAACATGGCTGGCATGCCGCGGCACGCCGGCGCATCCCTTCGACAGCGTCGAGCCGAGCAGATGCTCTCTGTCGGCATCAACACCACGGTCATCAATCCGAAAGTCTCGAACGGCGTCCTCGTCGTGGACCTGATGTGCGATCCACGGGCCTATCAAGCATCGATGTACTCCTCAGATGGTTTTCACCCCAGCGACCTCGGGTATGCCTGGATTGCGGCCGAAGTGATCGCGGCGGCGACCACGTCGTATCGCGCTCCGGCGTCAAGCTGTCCGCAAGCCGCACTCGTGTAGCCAGCGCCATCGTTTTTTCACGTGTTCTGACGTGGGAAAGCGCGTCCCACAGGCGGGATCAAGAAACCTTCGGGACCATTTTGTCGTAGTCTTCCTATATGAAACTCATATCCTTTTGCGCATGCTGCGCGCTCATGACGCTCGTCGCGGCGCCCGCGTCGGCGCAGACCCGATTGAAGCTGCCCCCTGATGTGTTTGCCGTGCGTCAGGCGGTCCCGGGCCAGACGCCGCCGCCAGTGCCACTCCCCGTACGGACCCCTGCTTCCGGAGGTGCCCGCGTCTCTCTCACGCTCGAGGATGCGGTCAAACGGGCGCTCGAGAACAACCTCGACATCGCAGTAGAGCGCATCGGCCATCAGATTTACGACGTCGATATCGCCAGCATCCGCTCGGTGTACAACCCCACGGTGTCGTCGCTCATCAGCAACCAGAGCTCGAAGAACGCCTCCACGAGCACCATTTCGGGCGGCCAGACCGGCTCGACCATCAACAACTCCACGTTCGTCTTCAACGGCGGCCTGGCACAGGACGTGCCGTGGGGCGGCGGCAATGTTTCGCTGGCATTCGACAATCGCCGCTTCGAAACATCAAACCTGACGGCCACGATTAATCCGTCGTACAACCCGACCTGGTCGGCGCTGTACTCCCAGCCGCTGCTTCGCGACTTCAAAATCGACACGACGCGGCAACAACTGCTCGTCACGCGCATCAATCAGGACGTCTCGGATATCCAGGTTCAACAGACCACGATGAATACCGTCGCGAACGTCCGCAACGCCTACTGGGACTATGTGTTCTCGGTGCAGTCGGTGGACGTCGCACGGCAGTCGCTGGAGCTCGCTGAGGAACTGTTGCGAAACAACCAGATGAAGGTCGAAATCGGCACGATGGCGCCGATCGACGTCGTACAGGCGCAGGCGCAGGCCGCGCAGCAACGCCAGACGCTCGTGACGGCCGATGGGGCGCGCCGCACCGCCGAGATCGCGTTGAAACGGCTTATCGTGAACGGCACGGCCGATCCGCTGTGGACGTCGACGATCGAACCTGTCGATAGGCCCGATTTCCGGCCTGAGACGATCGACGTCGTCGCTGCAACCCAGCGGGCGCTGGCGACCAGGACCGACGTCCTCCAGGCGCGCAAGAACCTCCAGGCAAACGACGTCACCCTGAGTTTTCTCGAAAATCAGAAGTTGCCGCAGGTCGATCTGCAAACCCGTTACGCGACCACCGGGATTGGCGGAAACCGCCTCATCACGCAGGGCAGCGGCGTCGATCGCGGAGAGATTATCGGCGTCGAGACCGGCGGCTATCTGGACGCGCTGAACACGCTCTTCCGCAACCGGCTGCCGACCTGGAGTGTAGGTCTGAACATCACCTACAACCTCGGCACGAGTCAGGAGGACGCGTCCATCGCCCGCGCGCGCATCCAGCAGAATCAAATCGACGTACAGCTTCGGCAGCTCGACCTGCAGGTGACGAGCGATGTCAGCAACGCGGGGATCCAGGTGGAGAACACCGCCGAGCGCGTCCAGGCGACTCAGGCAGCGCGCGAGCTGGCCCAGCAGCAGCTCGACGCCGAGAACAGCAAATTCAGCGTCGGCATGTCGACAAACTATTCGGTCGTGCTCGCACAGCGCGATCTCTCGACGGCGCAGAACAACGAACTGCAGGCCATCCTCGCCTATCGCAAGGCGGTCGTCGAATTCGAGCGCGTGCAGCAGACAGGAACGGCGGGCAACATCACGCTCATTTCGACGAGATGAGACGAATCCGTTCGGTGATCGCCTGTGCGGCGGCGGTCGGGCTGACCTCGTCGGCCGCGCCGGCCTCGGCCGCGGAACCCGTCACCATCGACGTGGTGGTCACCGATGCGAAAGCCCGGCCGGTCAAAGATGTGAGACCGGACGATCTCGAGCTGACGGTTGCCGGCGAGCCCCAGCGGATCGACGCGGTGCGGCTCGAGTCGGGCGGTGGACGCATCATCGGCATCCTTCTGGATGAGTTTCACGTGCGCGCCGGGGACTCGACGCTGCGGGCACGGGCCGCGCTGAACCGTCTCGTCGATACGGGTCTTCGTGATGGCGACATGGTCGCGCTCGTGAAGCCGCTCGATCCGCTTCATGCCATTACCTTCACACAGGATCGCGCCCTCATCCGCACCGTGATCGCCGCGTTCGACGGACACGCGGGCGACTACACGCCGCGCACCGACTTCGAGCGCAACTTCCTGAGTCGCGACCCGAAAACCGCCGAGGCGACGAGGGCGCAGGTCGTGTCGGCCGCCTTGCAATCGCTCGCCCGGCGTCTTGGGGAACAGCAGCCCGGGCGCAAGGCGCTCATCTACGTCAGCGAAGGATTCAAGCCGGCGCAGCCGCGCGCGATCGTGTACGCCGCGAATCGCAACGAAGTGTCGTTCTACGCACTCGATCCAAGCCCGGACCCGGCAGACGACGAATCGCTGCTGCGGTCGATCGCGGAGCAGACAGGCGGAACCGCGAGCATCAACGAGCTCGATCTGGCGCCGGCGATTACGCAGGCGCTTGCCGACCTCGACCAGTATTTCGTCATCAGCTTCACCCCCGCGGCGTCCGGCGACGGCCGATTTCATTCTGTGCAGGTCCGCCTCAAACGGCCGGGCACGGTCGCGCGAACGCGCTCCGGCTATTGGGCACCCGACACCGCGCTCGCCGCTGCGCGCGCGAAAGCGGCGTCGGCGCCGCCGATCGTCGCCTTTCGGCCGTCCCGATCCAGCCCTTACATTCGGCCATGGGTGGGCATGTCGCGGGGACCCGATGGGCTGACGAGCGTGATGGTCACATGGGAGCCGGGTGCGGCCCCTCCAAGGAATCAACGGATCGCATCGGTCGCGGTGAAGGCCATGGCGAACGACGGAACGGTTCTCTTCGAGAACCGTGTCGGAGCCGGGGATGCCGATCGGGCGACGTTCAACGCGCCGCCCGGCTATATCTCAATCGAAATGGCGCTTCAAAGCAGCAACGGAACCCCGCTCGACACGGACTACCGGAGCATCTCCGTGCCGAACCTGCGAGTCAGCAGGCCGACGTTCGCGACGCCGCAGGTGCTGCGGACGCGCACGGCCCGTAACTTCGCAGAAACCAGCCAGGATGCCGAAGCCATACCCGTTGCGGCCCGGACATTCAGCCGCACCGAGCGGCTGCTCATACGGGTGCCTGCCTACGGACCGAACAATATGGCTCCAGTTGTCACCGCGCGGTTGCTCAACAGGCGCGGAATCCCCATGCGCCAACTGGAGGTCGTCGAGGCTCCTCTGGCGCCTGGGGTCATCCAGTTCGATCTCCCATTGGCATCGCTGGCGCCCGACGAGTACCGCGTCGAGCTGGCGGCTGCCAACCCGACCGGGAACAAGGACGAAGCCAAGGAACTACTTCCTATCCGCGTCACCAACTGAGCCGGGTTATCCTGCACTTGCGCATTCACTACTGATGGCTGGAAAACTGACGCTTTTGCTGTGCCTGGTCGCCGGCGCCTCGACGGCCGTCGCCGCCGCGGATTTGACGCCGGCGATTTCGGCCGCCTTCGAACGCTACGCCCGGCTGACCGAACAACGGATCTCGGCCGAAGTGGCCGACGGCTCCGCATTTCTCTGGATCGATACGCTGCCGCAGAACCGGCGGGCGGAAGTGTTGCGCGGGCTGCAGCAGGCGGGGGTCATCATCGAGCGCCTCCAGACGCGGGACGGGTCGAAGGAGATCGAAGTGCCCGACGGCCTCATCCATCATTGGGTCGGGACGGTGTTCGTGCCGGGCGTCGGCGTCAAGCAGGCGGTGACGCTCATGCAGGACTACGATAGTCACGCGAAGTATTTCGCGCCGGCGATCGCCCGAGCGAAGTTACTGGAGCGAGATGGCCCGCGCTTTCGGGTCGCGCTGCGGTTTCACGTCAAGAAGATCATCTCCGTGACGATGGATACGGAGAACCAGGCGGAGTTTTTCCACCCGGCTCCCGACCGCGCACACAGCCGCATCCGGAGCACGCGGGTCTCGGAAATCGCCGACGCGGGGACGCCGCAGGAAAAACCGAAGCCGGCCGGCGAAGAGAACGGCTTCATGTGGAACCTCAATACGTACTGGCGGTTCCTCGAGCGGGACGGCGGCACGTACATTCAATGCGAGTCGTTGACGTTGACCCGCGACGTCCCGTTCGCGCTCGCCTGGATCGTCCGGCCGATCGTCACGCAGATGCCGAAAGAGTCACTGACCTTTACCCTGGCCAAAACCCGCGAGTCTCTGGTGAATCACCATTGACGATCTCAGAAGCGCACGCCGTAGACGATTTTCAGACTCCGCCCCATCTCAGGCACCAGATCCTTGATGAGCGACAAGTGGTTTCTATACAACTCGTTCGTCGCATTGTCGAGGCGCGCCGTAATCGTATGGGCGGCACCGCTCGATCCGAACGTGTACGACGTAAAGAGCCGCAGCAACTGGTATCCGTCAGTTGGTGTCTCCGTGTCGAAGACCCTGTCCTGTTTGGCAGTGGCGGTCACCTCGCCGCCGGCCTGGAACGCGTTGTGCTGATAGCGAATCCCGCCTCGAAACCGCAACGGCGGGATGAATGGCAGCGGCTGGTCCAGGTCCTTTACTGTCCCGTGGACGTAATCCAGCCCTGTCTCGACGAACACACTGGGCGTGATGGCAAAATCGCCGTGCGCTTCGAAGCCCTGAAGGAGGCTGTCGGCGTGGACGTACTCGATGATGGGAAACTCTTCCTCCGCTCCCGATTCGATGCCTCGTGACGGGAATCTGGCCGCAAACTCATCGATGCGTGACTCGAATTCCTCTGACGTGACTGGCGCCGTGAAGACGAAGTCGGCGATGTCGTTTCGAAAGTACGTGACCTCCCCAGAGGCGCGCGACCCGCGCCAGCGAAGGGACACATCGAAGCCCAGCGCGTGCTCAGGAGTCAGCTCCGGATTGCCAATCTCAAATCTGAAGTTTCCCGGATGAGGGCCGAAGTAGAACAGTTCCTCGAGCGCAGGATTGCGGGCCGCGCGCGCCATGGAGACCGCGATGGTGACGCGGTCGTCAGCCGCCGCCGGCCGGAACAGCAGCCCGACCGATCCGGATCCGCTCGTGAAATCCCGTTTCTGCTCGCCTAGCGGCTCGTATTGCGTCGTATCGAGGCGTCCACCGAATTGGAACGTGACGTGCGGCCACGCGACCTCTTCGTAGACGAAGGCGGCGACGCCGTTTTGATCTATAGCAGGCGAAAGCGCTTCGGCCCCCACGGCATCGAACGCTCGACCGAGCACCCAACCTCCGATGCTGCCCTTCATCCGCCCGAACGTCCTGTGATTCCCTATGAGCTCGAGTTCGGTCGTGTCGTTCTTGAACGCGGTGCCAACCTCTTCGCCTTCCAGTTCTTCGTGTTTGTAGCGTCGAATTGTCGCCGTTGCGCGGAACGCCTCGAAGACGCCGGTCAGGTCGTGGGCACCGCCCCGTAGCGCGATACTGTGCTTCCGCGGCGTCGATTGCAGGATGCCTTCTTCGACAACAGGAATGCCGAGCTTCGTATCATCGTACCCGTAGCTTCCGCCGAAATACGCCTTGGCTCCGGTGAACGAGAGCGCAACGCTGCCGAAGGCACTGCGGGATTGCGAGTTGATGACCTCACCTTCGGGCGTCTTCACATCGCCGGAGTGGCGTCCTCCGCCGCCCGCAACCAGGGCGAAGCGGCCGTTCCCAACGCGCACATCCGCGGCGGCGCCCGTTTCGCTGGCGCCAGTACCGGCATCGAATGTCGCGTTTCCGGTCGTGCCTTGCAACGGGGTGGACAGGATTTGATCCGTGATGACGTTCACGAGACCGCCAATCGCATTGGAACCGTAGAGCAGGGTCGCAGGGCCACGCACGACTTCAATGCGCTGCGCCGCAGCTGGGTTCACCGTCACCGCATGGTCGGCCGACTGCATGGAAAGATCGCCCGTGCGCTGACCATCCTCTAAAATGAGCACGCGGTCGCCGCCGAGGCCTCGAATGACCGGTCGAGTGGTAGCGGGGCCGAAGCTGCGGGAGGCGACCCCCGGTTCACTTTCGAGCGTGTCGCCGATTGACATTGAGAGTTGCTTGGCCAGATCCTGACCAGCAAGCACGGAGGTCGGCTGAAAGACATCGAACTGGCTGCGCGTGTCGGCGCTTACTGACGCGACTTCTTGAAAATGAAGCTCCGGATCAACGTGAACTTCGACTGCTGCGGCAGCCGGCACCCTCACTTCCATTCTGCGCGGAGAATAACCCGCCGCGCGCACCCATACGTGATATGTGCCGGGCGCGAGATTGTCGAACCGGAACGTGCCGTCCGAGCCCGATGTCGCTTCGCGTTTCACCTCGTCGATGACAACGGTCGCAGCATCAATGGGGGCGCCGGAAAGCGAATTTACCAGCCGGCCCTCGAGCACGGCCGTCTGCTGAGCAAACGCCAACCCGGTTGATGCAAACACCAGCATCAAAGAAATCATGACTCTCATCTCAGCTCACCTCTGAAAATGTACGTAATACGTGCGTAGCGTCCGGCATCAGCCAGACGAGCAACGCAGGTTACGGAAGGTGTCTAGACGGGAGGCGCGCGGCCGGGAACCAGCGTCCACGCCAGCAACCGGGCACGGCCGAACTCCGCGATGTGCAGCGGTTCGGCGCCAGGCGCGTCGTGAGGTTGCTCGAAGGTATCGAACGCCGGGTAAAACGAGCGAAGGGAATGACAGAGGAAGCAGTGTTCGGGGTGAGCGGGCGCTGGTTTCGCGTCAGGTCGAATCCGGTGCGCGCTTGCATCGTGCGCGACAAGGATCGGATTGCAGTCGGCGTCCCGCTCGTCGGCATGCAGCCCGAGAGTGCCGGCGCTGAGCGTCGCAACGAGCAGGAGCGCTACGCCCGCACGGCCTATCCACGACTGGCGGCGGAACATCGGCATCAGCTTAGCACGGAGCACTTGGTGCCGCGTCAGGCCGGCGTTTTACGCCTGCAACCGCAGCGCGCCCGGGTGCACCCGCACCACGAGTGTATTGGAGCCCTGCATGGCTTCCCCATCTACGTGGAAGAGCATCGGTTCGCGGGACCGTATCGTGACCTCGCGCACGCGACGTGTGTCGATACCCGCGCTCCGATCGATGCGGCCCATGAACAAAGACGGGACACGCAGGACGTTCCCGACAAACCCGCGATGGTGAACCGTGACGAAATCCAGCAGGCCGTCCTCGAGATCCGCTCCTGGTGCGATCTGCGATCCGAAGCCCCACTGTTTCGAGTTCGCGAACGCGAGAACGAGCGCGGCTGTCTGAGTCGTGCGCCCATCGACCTCGATCGAGTAATCGACAGGCCGGTATCGAAGGAGATCGCCGGCGCTCGCCGTCAAATACGGCAACAGGCCTCGATGATGGGTGCGGGTCGAGACGAGAGCGGCGACGTGGGCGTCGAGCCCGATGCCCGCGACATTGAAGAAGAGACGATCGCCAATCTCACCGGCATCGACACGTCTGGTCTTCGCGCGCCATGCGCGCTCGATCGCCCGCGCAGGATCGAATGGAATGTCCAGCTCGCGGGCGAGCCCGTTGCCCGAACCTCCAGGAATAATCCCCAATGCCGGACGGCGCCCTCCGGCGTCGCCGAGTTGCACGAGCGCGCGCCCGACTTCGTTGATCGTGCCGTCGCCGCCCCATGCGATCACGAGATCGGCGTCCGCGTCAGCCGCTTCGAGCGCCAGCTCGTGCGCGTGATCGCCGCGCTCGGTCAGGCGGATCGCTCCATCCACGCCTAAACGAGCGAGCGTGCGGGTCGCCACCTCGGCTCGCTCTGCGCCGGCGCCGCGCCGCTTCGGCCCGGAAATCGGATTGATGATGATGAAGACGCGCGGCACACCCGGGAGACTAGCAGGAATCCTTTCGGAAGAGCGTAATAGCGACGTTGACGTTGGACTTGAGCGCCGCCTTGACGGCCGGCCATGTCTTCGCCGATCGCACCAGCGTCTTCCACGAGTACAGGTGCTTGGCCTTGTGAAAATCGCTGCTGGCCACGTACGGGTAGTGCTTCAGGCTGGTCACGGAAAACAAATCGTCGCGATTGGCAGCCTCCCAGACGTCGACCAGGTCGGCGAGCTCCTTCCGGTGATCCCAGAGGTAGCACGTCGCGATTTCCATCCGGGTCGTCGTGCGATGGTGCGGATGACAGGCCACGCTCAACGCGCCTTGCCGGCGAATTTCTTCGAGGATCTCTTTGGCTTTCAGATCGGCGCTGATGAATTGCCTGAGGCCGAGCGCCACGATGTGCGAGTTGTGCTTCGCGCGGATGTGGTTCTGCGTGACCTCTGCGCCAGGGATGACGATCATGCCGTACTCACGCTTCGCGCGGGCGCCCTCTTTCTCGATATCGGCCATGTAGTCGTCAAATGTCTCTGACGTCACCGAAAAGCGCCGCTGTCCGAGCGTGGCCATGCGCCCCAGGCGGGCGAGGATGTCCTTCGTCGCCAGAATGTGGTCGGTAATGGCAAGCACGTCGAACCGTTCCGTCTGCCCGTACAGGTCGACGACGTCGCGCAGCGACAGGCGGCCGTCGCTCCACGTCGTGTGTACATGGAAATCGCATAGCAGGAAGGGCTCGTATCCAGGCATGTGGTGTCAGGCGCGAACGTCTTCGTGGGTGGTATCGGATGGCCTGTGGAAGAAAATCTCGGCGCAGAAATTTCTCACGTAGAGGCCGAACACTTTGCCGCGGCCCATGGTCTTGTAACGGCGTGCGGAGGTGAAGACCCAGCACGCGTACCGCAGCCGCACGCGGCCCGCCTTCGAGATTCGTCGCGCAAGGTTGGTGTCCTCACCATGAAACTCGATCGACGTGTCGAACCCGCCAATCGTGTCGAGCGCATCGCGCCGGACGGCGAAGTTTCCGCCGTAAAGCACCGCGCCGAGGCAAAACACGTACTGTGCGAGCGCGTGCGTCAGCGGCGCAAGGCTGTAGTCGTACATGCGGACCAGCACGCGTCCGATGACGTCCCAGTCGTAGAAGCGGTAGGGTCCCGTCACGGCGACAGGCGGATCCGGGCGGTCGAATTCCTTCGCGACGAGCGCGAGCCAGTCACGCGGTGCGCGGCAGTCTGCGTCGACGTACACGAGCACGTCGCCAGTGCTGACGCGGCGTCCGGTCTCGCGCGCGACGACCAGCCCCTTCCGCGGTTCGTCCACCACCCGTATACCGGGGATGGACGCAACCGCCGCTGTGCGATCGGTGCTGGCATTGTTGATGACGATGATTTCGAGTGGCAGGAACGATTGCTGAAGTAACGAATGAAGGCATCCTGGAAGTAATTGCTCTTCGTTGAAGGCACAAACAATGACGCTGAACGTCACAGCGGCGGCACATCCATCGGCCATCACTATGCGTGGTCAGAGTCACGGAGGCGTACCGCGTACGTGACGAGGGGGTAAACACTTGAGTGCAAATGGGTGCGACGGGGCGCACCGAGTGCGCGGTTAACGGACTGGAAAGTCCGCGATGGCGAGACGGCGCTCGACCGCGCCCGCCTCGGTTGAGCGGACGATGACGAGCTCCGCACGCTCGAGCCACGTCTCGTCGAAGACGATCTCATCCTCCCCGCCGTAGCCAGTCGAGAAATTCATCTCGATCGCGCGCGCTCTGAACCCGGCATTTTCCGACTCGCCGAAGCCGACCGCGAACGGAATGAACCGGGAAAGGGTGACGTCTGTGCGCAGCTCGTGATGCGTCGCCTGAACGGCTTGAGACGTCGCCAGGTTGCGAAGGTAGTAGTCGATCCCGCTACGCGGTTGGCGGTCGAAGACCGACCGGGCGTCCGACTCGCGGGCCAGAATTCGAATTCGACTCGGCAGCAGTTGAACGAAATCGACGTCCAATCGATAGGACCCGACGCGCATCGCTGCACCGCTGCGCAACGGCAGGACGGCTTCGACGCCGTGGCGCGTGAGAGAGAGCTGAAACGTGCCTTCGTATGTGCCGCGATCAGCTGCGAGCTGACGGAGTTCTGACGCGCGAGCGACCAGAACAACCGCAGATTCCGACTTTGTCTGTTGCATCCAGGTGACGAGCCGCTGGACGCTCAGGAGGTGGCGGATCACTTCGTGGTGCTGCACGCTCTGGGCGTCGTCTATGGCCACGCTCGAGGGGGCCCCGCGCACGCGGCTTCTCAGCGCCTCGTGTCCCTTGACCCGAATCGACGTTTCGCGCACGCCGACTCCGGCAGACCACGCGGGCGGGAGACCGCTGAGCCGCATCGGCGAGCGAACGACTCTCCACACCGGTGATGACGGCATCCCAAACGCAATCGCGTTGTCGACATTCACCGGGCCTGGACCCGCCGTCAATTGCAGCGCGGACGAATCCACAGCCCATGCAGGCGTCTCGATCGCCGGCGCCAGGAACTGCCACGACCACATGTTCGCGGCGCCCCATGAGAGGGCTAAGCCCGCCAGCCCGACCGCAACGGCGCGAGGACGTGCCCGCGTTCGATACAGCACGAGGAGGGAGGCGATGACACCTGCGATGACGACGATCGTGCTCACCACGTCAGCCGTCGGATTGTCGATCGGCGCCGCAATCGGGATTGGCGGACCTTCTCTGCCGCCGTCCATGAGGATGGAGGTAATCGTCACGAGGGAAACGATGAGCGAGACGATCACTCCGCCCACGACGAGCGCGAACCCGGCCATGTTGCGCGTAAGCGCGGCGAAGACCATGATGATCGCGAGCCACAACACCCAGAACAGTGCGGACTGCGCCGCGACCGCCGCGATCTCCCTAGCCGACACTCCATAAACACGCATCAGCACGATCTCGGCGACGACAGGAGCGAGCACGATCGCGGCAATCAGGAGCACGAGCTTGGCTGACAGGAGCGCAGCCCGCGGGATCGGCCGGGTCATCCAGAACGCGCTCGTGCCCACGAGCGCATGCTCCTGAACGACCAGCGTGACCAGCACAATACTGAAGAACACCTCGGCAACGGCCAGCAGGTTCCCCGTGATGCCTACGGTGTTGCGAGCCGACATGGCGACGGCGATCGCCGGCCATGCTCCCTCAAGAACGGCGCTCGCTGCCACGAGCAAGAGCCACAGCAGAAGCAACAGCCGAAACCGGCGCATGTCCCAGCGAACAAGGTGGAGAACAAGCGTCATGTTGCCTCCGCCGCGACTGCATGCTCACGCGATTGCCGCGCGAGCATGACGAAGATGTCTCTGAGCGGCCGCCGGTACTTCCCGATGAGTTCTTGCACCGACTCGGTGACGAAGACCCGCCCGTTGTTGATGAACGCAATCGAGTCTGCCAGCCGTTCGACCTCGTCGATATCATGCGACGAAATGAGCGTCGTCCAGTTGTGCTCGCCCGTCAGCTCGAGCAGCGCGCGAATCAGCTCGTCGCGCGCCAGCGGATCGAGCCCGCTGAAGGGCTCGTCGAGCACCACGAGCTCGGGACGGTACGCGAGCGAGACCAGCAACGCCGCCTTCATCCGCATGCCGCGGGAGAACGACCGCATCGGAAGCCTGCTCGTGAGATCGAGATCGCGCTGGAGCTTGCGGCAGAGCGCCTCGTCCCAGGTCGGATAAAGCGGGCGCACGTAGGCAGTCAGCTGTTCGATCGTCATCCAGTCGGGCAGATCCTGATTCTCGGAAACGTACCCAATGCGTGCGAGCTCGCGCGGCCCTAATCGGCGCGAGTCGGTGCCGAGCACGATGGCCTTTCCCGAGGTGGGCCGCAGCAGGTTCAGCAGCATCTTGATCGTCGTCGTCTTCCCTGCTCCGTTCGGCCCGACGAACGCGAAGAGGCTTCCGACCGGTATCTGGAGGTTCAGCTTCTCGACGGCATCCAGACGCCCGAACCGCCGCGTGAGATCGACAGTTTCGATGACTGTAGTCATGGCGTTACCCCGCTCGGCGCGCATTTCGCGTCCAATGTGCGCGAATCGACGCGAGAACCTCCTGGAGTGAGAGACCCGCCCGCCGTGCCTCGACCACAAGACGCTCGGCCTCGTCGTCGAGCACAGTCCGCCGGTCCGAGGCCGACGCAGGCCTGGCGGCCGAGACGACCGTCCCGATTCCGGGGCGCACGACGAGCAACCCGCGTTCGATGAGCCCGGCGACGATTCTGTGCGATGTGTTTGGATTGATCTTCAGGTCCTGGCTCAAGGCGCGGACCGACGGAAATGCATCGCCGGGCTGCATCTCGCCGGTCACGATCGCGCGCGTGACCGCGTAGATCACCTGCTCGTAGATGGGAACGCCGCTCCGAAGTGAAATCGAGAACTGCGGCATCGCGTGTGGTGTTCTAGTGACACTAGAACACCTGCCGTACGGCGGTCAAGAGGAGAGTTCTACAAGCGGAACAACAGTGAAATCGCCATCGTAAAGCCCACAATGATGACGATGCGGCGGACGGCCTTCGGACCGATGCGGCGCGCAAAGCCGGCGCCCCAGACGCCGCCCGAGATGGAGCCGCCGATCATCACGAGCGCGTGCGGCCATGACACCATGCCGTTCCATATGAAGTACGCCGCTGCCACCCCGTTGATGCAGACCGCGAGGAAGTTCTTCAGGCCGTTCATCTGGTGGATGTCCGTAAAGCCCATGATGCCGAACGCGGCGAGCATCAGAATCCCTATCCCGGCGCCGAAATAGCCTCCGTAGACCGCGACGAGGAATTGAAACGCTATCGCGCCGACAAGCCAGCGCGTCGAGCCCGAATGCGCCTTCCCGGTGGTCTTGACCATACGCTGCACGGGCTCCTGCAGCATGAACAACAGCGTGGCGAACAAGATCAAAAGAGGGATGAGCCGATCGAAGACCGCGGTGGGCGTCATGACGAGCAGCACGGCGCCGATGATTCCGCCGACGATGCTGGGCACGACGAGCGCATAGGTGGACCTCCGCAAACCCCGTAGATCCCGCCTGTAGCCCCAGACAGCCCCAAGCGATCCGGGCGCCAGCGCCACCGTGCTCGAGGCGTTGGCAATCGTAGACGGCAGCCCCACCCAAATGAGCGCAGGAAACGAGACGAGCGTGCCTCCGCCAGCAACCGAGTTAATCGCACCCGCAATGAATGCAGCGATGAAAACAACCAGATAAGACATTACCGTTTTTGAACAGGAGATTAGGAGATCAAGAGAATACTTTTTTTAAAAGACATTTCTCCTGATCTCCTGATCTCCTGTTTAGAAGATCGTCATTCCCCCAGCAGTACCGTCGTCGTCGTCGGCTCCATCAGGACGGCCGCGAGCGCGATGCCCGTCGCCAGCGCCATCGTCAGGACAGCCGTCAGCGGCACCGAGGTAATCAAGAGCAGCGCGTCGATGGTCAGCAGAAGCGCCACAAGTAAATCCGTGAACAGCCTCACCCGCTGGGTGCGCCCGAGCTCGCTTGCTAGATGCGGCCGGTTCATGATGTCGGTGAAGACGAGATGCCCGCGGATGATGCCGCCAACCGACCCGGCAATGCCCAGCGCGACGAACACCCACAACGACGTTGGCTCGTGCCACCATCCCTTGCTTTGCGACGTTGGGTCGCGCAGCCATTCCTTGATTTGCCATGCGTGCGCGGTAGCCAATGTGTAGAGGGCGATCGCGACGACCTGGTGGGTCCGCCACCAGGTGCTGCTGCGCCGCGCAGGCGGCTCGGCGATCGCCGGATGATCGAACGCCTGCAGAAGCTCGGTGGCCGAGCTGAAACGCTCGTTCGCTGGTTTCCGCAGGCATCGTTCGATGACGTCCGACAGCCACCTGGGCACCGGCGCCTGGCTCGACAGGGGCTCCGGCGTGCTGTCGAGCACGCGCGCGAGCGTGGCGAGCGCCGATCCTGCCTGGAACGGGTGGCGGCCCGAGATCCATTCATACAGCAGCACGCCGACGGCAAACACGTCGGCGGCGGGCCCGGCCGCGCGTCCTTCGACCTGCTCGGGCGACATGTAGGCGGGCGTCCCGATGATGCCGCCCGGCACCGGCGTCGTCAAAGTGGCTGGGATGCCGCCGGGCATCGTCTCGATGTGCGCGAGGCCGAAGTCGAGCACCTTGATGCGGCCCTCCGGCGTGCGCATGATGTTCTCGGGCTTGAGGTCGCGATGCGTGATGCCTTTCGCGTGCGCACTCGAGAGCGCCGACGCAAGCTCACGGACCGTCGAAACGATCGTCGGCATCGATGGGCGTGTCGCTCCAGCAATCTCTTCCCGCAGCGTGTGCCCCTCCACGAACTCGGTCACGATGTAGAGCTCTCCGTCGAGCTCCTCGAGCGCATAGACGGTGCAGATGCCGGGATGGGTCAAGACCGCGGCCGCGCGCGCCTCGCGGCGAAGCCGATCGCGATGGCGCGCGTCGCGCGACAACTGCGGCGCAACCATCTTGAGCGCCACGGTGCGGCCAAGACGCCCGTCCGACGCGAGATACACGCGCCCCATGCCGCCGCGGCCGATCTCGCGGATGACCGTGTAAGGTCCAAGGACCGTGCCTGGATCGAGCGTGTGCTCTTCTTCGAGCAGGTGCGGCGCGGCCTCGGCAACCGGCTGGGTGAGAAACGAACCAGCCCGAGAGTGGTGTTCCAGAAGAGACCGCACCTCTGCGCGGACGACGGAATCGTCGGCCGCCGCAGACTCGAGCCACTTCACGATGTCAGGGGGATCGTGTTCGAGCGCGGCCTCGAACAAATCGCGGGCGCGGCGCCGCTGCTCCGAATTCATCGGCGGGCCAGGCGGCTCACTGCGACAACTCCCTGAACAGCCATGCCCGCGCGAGCGCCCATCGCCGCTTCAAGGTGGCTGGGGACATCCCCATCACCTCGGCGGCTTCCTCGACGCTCATGCCGGCGAAGTACCTGAGCTCCACGATCTTCGCCCGCTCGGCGTCCAGCGTCTCGAGTTTGCTGATCGCTTCATCGAGCGCGGGCAGCATCGTCTCAGGATCGGCGGCGAGCGCCAGCGAATCGGTCATCGACACGCGATTCATGCCACCCCAACGCTTCTGCGCGCCGCGGGACCGGGCGCGCTCGACCAGAATCTGGCGCATCGAGCGCGCGGCGATGCCGACAAAGTGACGCTGGTCGTGCCAGGGAGTTCCGGCTTGCGCGAGGCGTAGATACGCTTCGTGCACGAGCGCGGTGGCCTGCAACGTCTGGCCCGGACGCTCGCGGCGCATGTAGGCCGCCGCGACGCGTCGAAGCTCGTCGTACACGACGGGTGCGACGTCTTCCGCCTTCGGCCCCTTGTCGGTCATGCTGCGGTCTGTGTCGACTCCTCTCGCGCGTCGTACACGAAATCATGGGCTCTCAGGACCTTCTCGGCACGGGCGCGGGCCGAAGGGTCGCTCGCCCGCGTCACGGCCTCGGCAAGGTCCGCCCGCGGCGTCGAGAAGATGCCTTCGAGGATCGCCGTGCGATCGGCATCCGATTCTTCGATGATCGACAGCAGCACGCGCGAACCGTATTTAATCCAACGCGGCTGCGGGACGAGCCGGCCGTCAGGACGGGCCTCGACGACTTGCCGCTTCAACAACTGCAGCACCAGCTCCGCGTTCGTCTTCTCGTACACGGTTCCGAGCTTCTTGAACAGCTCCTTCACCGTCTCGCGCCGTTCGTCGAGAAGCTTCACGAACAGCTCGGGCGTCACCCGATCGCCGGCCTTGGAGTACTTCCCATCGGCCGTGAGCTCGACGCCATGCAGCACCGTGAGATACAAGAAGTGCCAGAAGATCTCGTACGTCGCGAGGTCGTTCATGAAGCGCAGGCCGGTCCGCGGATCGAAAATCGCCGCGGCGTTGTTGCCGAGCAGCTGCTGATACATGAACTCCGTCGACATATACATCGCATAGCGCAAACCGTCCTCGGTCGTGGGACCCTGCGGGCGCGACAGAAGCTTCTTGCGCGCCTCTTCCGAGAACAGCTTTTCCGGCGTCAGATCGGCCTCGGACAATTCGAGCGGCGCGATCGTGCCGCCCTTCAGCAATCCGAGGTCCTCGAGGCGCTTCTTCTCCTCCGGCTTCAGCTTGTCGACGACGGTCTGCAGATCGTTCACGTCGGTGACCAGAGCCTCGCGGCCGGCCTCGACATATGACGGCGTGATCGTCGCGACCCAGCTCTGCCGATAGGTGTCGTGAATCTTGCCGCCAACCCTGAAGAGCCCGGTCAACCGCTCGCGCAGCTTGTCGAACCAGATGTCGCGGAGCGCCTTCGGATCGTTTTCGGGCGCCTGCGGATTCTGCATCTGCGCCGCCATGCCGCCGATCGGCATGCCGCCCGCAAGCAGGGCCAGCAGCGCATTGCGCATCGTGTAGTACGAGAGCGACGGCTCGGTCATCGTCACGGTGTTCGGGTCGGGTATGACCATGGCGGGATCGTGCCTGAACATCTCCTCGCGGCTGTTCAGATAATCCCATCTGCCGACGTTCGGCCCGATGAGATTCTCGCGCAGCACCCACATGATGGCTTCCTGCTGCAGCGCGTATTCGGCCCGCTCGTTGAGCATCTTGATCTTGAGCGTGCCGCGCGGCATCCCGAGCGCTTCCTCGACCTTCTTCAGCAACTGGGACACAAGCCGTGCTTCCTGCCACGTCTCGATCTTCGGCACGTAGTAGTAGACCCCCGAGCCGTTCTGCTTCTGCGTGTCGTAGTTGTTGACCGCGTGCATGATCAGCGCGGGAATGATCGCCGGCACCTGTGCTCCATCGAGCGAGATTTGACGGTTCTGGAGATGGAGACCGGGCACGCGGTGAAAAATCGTCGGCCATTGCTCCGGCGGCAGATCGATCGTGTACTCGCGCGCCTTCCCGCCCTGCTTCTTCGTCGGATGCACGAACGGCCGGCCCACCCACTTGTGCGCGAGCAGATCGCGAAGGTTCTCCCACGCCTGGTAGAGCTGATCCTTGTAGTCGCCGCCGGCGTCTTCCCAGTCCCACATCCATGACGCCGCGCCGGTATTGAGCGCGCCCATGGCCATGCCCAGATCAATCGCAGGGCCCGTGCCTTCGAGACCCGGCCTCATGGTGTCCTTCGGGATGGGCACGCTGGGGTTGAGCCGCCACGCCTGGGGCGTCCGCCGGCCGAAGAATCCGTCGAGCATCCCCTGCCGGATGTCCCGGACGGTGGTCGTATTGCCGTCGGCGTCGCTGACTTTCGTCTCGGGCGCAAGGAAAGTGTACGTGCGTTCGCGGCGCCCCACCTGATCTTGAAGGCTGTGGCGCGCGCTCAGCAGCGAGCGAAACTCGTCCTTCGTATCGCGCGTCAACTGCGCGACCAGGTCTTCGACGTTGACCCGCCGCCCATTGACGGTTTTCTCCCCAAACAGGGAGCGATGTTTTTCGTAAATGTCCGGCCTGACTGTTATTGAACCCATCTTCCCGCCCTCATCACGCGATCGATTTTGATTGTGTTGTGGATATCAGCAAGCGGATCGCCATTCAGCACGACCACATCGGCAATCTTGCCCGCCTGGATCGATCCGTAGCTGGGATTTTCCGAGCGCTCGAGCACTCGCGCCGCATCGAGCGTCGCCGCGCGCAGCGCGTTCGCGGGCGTCATACCGGCCTCGACGAACATGTGCACTTCCTGATGCGTCGTGTGGCCGACCGGGGTGGTCTGCGACGCCTCGGCGCCGCAGTCGGTGCCGGTGACGATGCGGATGCCCGCGTCCGACATCATTTTGATGAACGGATAATTGTTGTCCTTGAAGCGCTGCTTCTGCTGCGCGAAATCGGCCGCGCCGATGATCTCCTGGCGCCTCGCCGGGTCGTTCAGCATCGCCCGTCCGCGCGCGTAGAATCCGTCGAACTTCGGATCCATCGTGAGGATCTCGGGATGCTCGTAGTAGTACCAGCGCGATTGTCCCTGGCCGAGCGTCGGCGCGAACGACAGGCCCTTGGCCTTCGCGTACGCGATGAACTCGGGATTCATCCCGTCGCGCGCTTCGTGCATGAAGTCGGTGACGCCCAACTCCGCGAGCTGCTTCACCTGCGCCACGTTGCCGATGTGCGCGACAATCGGGATGTTCTGCTTCTTCGCCTCGTCCACGATCGCCTCGATCACGTCCGGCGTGAACCCTTTGTCCCCCATCCAGATCTTGATGAAGTCGACGTTGACCGCCTTGTGTGCCTGGACCCCCTTGCGCGCTTCCTCCGGCGTCGTCGGCTTCAACGTCGGCGCGCCCGGGTAGGGCCCTGTGAGGTTGAATCCTTGACCGGAGGTGTAGACGCGGGGCGACGGAAACTTGCCGGCCTTGGCGTCGGTATAGACGTGCATGATTTCCGGCTTGTCGTTGCCCGTCATGCGGATGGTCGTGATGCCCCAGTTGAGCGCAACCGGCAGCAGCTTTCGCATGACGTCTTCCGGCTGGTTGAGGTGGCAGTGCACGTCTATCAGACCGGGAATGACCGTTTTTCCCGCTGCGTTCACCACGGTGGCGCCCTGCGGCACCTGGACACGCGCGCGCGGCCCAGCGGCGGTAATGCGGTCTCCGCTTATGAGAACGACCGAATCGTTTATGGCCGCCGCGCCAGTGCCATCGACGAGCCGCGCGCCGACGATGGCCGTGACCGGGCCAGCGGCGCCGCGCTGCGCTTCGGGCGAGGCAGCGAAGGCAAGGAAGGTCGCGGTGAACAGAGCAAGAGCTTTAGGTCGCATCGTCCCTCCGAATGGAGTTTGTAAACGGGTACTCTTACGATTTGGACGGGACGTGTCAAGACGCAGGGGCTCAGAGCCCAGGAGCCCGGAGCCAGGAGCCACGCAACGTCAGTTGGGCACTTGCAGATCGGGCATCGGCGACGTGACGAACAAGCGGCGGCACTGCCGCGCCAGCACTCGCGCCCACTGCGCGGAGCGGGTGACGCGCGCGCTGTCGGTCGCAATGCCGGTGTTCGCGTACATCTGGCGGTAGAGCTTCGAAATCATCACGAACGCGACGCGCCCTCGCAGCGATTTGATGATGCTGGCGCGCTCCCAGATCGCGGGGATGCTATAGAACCGATCCCAGACCGACTGGGTGCCCTGGCGGATCTGATCGGGTGACAGCATCGGGTGCGGTGTGTACACCTTCGGACGCTGGTCGCGGGGAATCAGCCAGAACCGCGTCAGCGGGTATCCGGCAATCCGCGTCGGGTCCGACGCCATCTTCTCTTCCCACTTCGCGAAATCGACGGTGCCCGGAAACGGCGTCAGCATGATGAACTGCGCAAACGCGATGTCCGAACGCTGAGCGAGCTCGGCCGTCGCGTCGAAGGTCTCTTGCTTGTCGGTTGGGAGTCCGAAGATGAACGAGCCGAGCACGTGCACGCCATGCTTCCGGAACTCTTTCAATCGCGTCACCAGCTTGTCGCCGGCGTAGTTGAAGTCCTTGAAGATCGCCTTCAGCCCTTCGGGCGTCACCGATTCGACGCCCACCAGCGCGCCGCGAATCTTGGCCTTGTTCATCGCAGTGAGGAATTCGGGATCTTCCGCCGCCTCCATTGTGATCTGCGTGTAGAACACGAGGTCGGCCGGCAGCTTCGACAGCTTGTCCATCAGCTCGAAGCGCTCGCGGCGGATTTCCTTGAGCGACTCGATGCGCGCAGTGTTGCCCTGCCGCTCGGCAAGGCGCAGATCTTCCATCGTCACCGGATAGAAGTTGTCGTCCGAGAGCAGGATGAACCGGAAACCCATGCGCCGCAGATCGACGATCTCGCGCACCACGGCGTCGGCCGTACGCTGCCGCGGCTGTTGGCCATCGGTCCGCCAGACCGAGCAGAAGGAACAATGCTTCGGGCATCCGCGCAGCGTCTGCACCGACCCCCACATGTACTTATCCGCGGGCAGCAAATCCCAGCGCGCTGGCTGAAACGTCGTGCCGTCGACCCGTCCGCCGTCGTAACACGACTGCAGAGTGCCGCTCGCGCGGTCGGCAAGAACCGTGGACCATACGACGTCGCCATCACCCTTCACGACAGCGTGCGCGCCGCCGAGCTCGTGCGATTCCTCAGGATAGAGGGTCGGATGGATACCGCCAAAAATCACGGTCGCGCCGCGTTTCCGCGCCTCGCGGCCTATTTCATATCCGCGGAGTGCGTTGAACGTATGGATGCCGATGCCGACGACGTCGCCGGACGCGATGGTGTCGAAGTCGATCGGATCGAGCGTCTCGTCGATGACGCGCGGGTCGCCGTAGTCGCGCGGCGTCGCCGCGGCGAGCACGTAGAGCCAGCGCGGAGTGATGACGGCGGTACCAAACGAGATATCGCTGGGGTTGACGAGGTGAATTGTCATGAATTGAGGACCAAGTCTACCTGAAGCCACCATTTCGGCTGGTATGAAATCAAGATGGGGATTCCAGTCAATGCCCCAGATGCCCCGTACACGATCTCGAACTTGGTGCCGGAACGGCTGCCGGCTTCCCCGGTTTCGAACCGGCCGCGTATGACGTTGTGCCACGTACGGCCGTCGCGATCGAAACGAGCGAGATGGGTCGCGTCGACCAGACGCAGCTCGAAAAGCCGATCGCCGTGTACATATTGGAGTCGCTTGGTGTCGTTTTTCTTGTCAAGGCTTGACGTGATGAGCTCGGTCAACGACGTCAGAAAGCCCGGCCGCACGTTGCCGCGGCGCGCGACGCGCTTGACTGCCAACGACGAATCGGCGAGCACGCTGTCCAGGACGGTATCGGCGTCGTGGTAGGTCAGGTGACTCGGTGCGTATAGCGTGCCGACGCGCGCCGCACCTTCGGCCGTTGCGGCATACCCGCGAATCGTATCGAACGCGCGCTGCTCTTTTCGCGTCTTCAAGTCGGCTTTGACATCGCTGAGCCGATCGTCGTTCTCCTGCGAAATCAGCCCGACGACAGACGACTCGCCGCCGCGCATCGCTTCGACGAGATACCCCCACTTGTTCAGCTGGCTCGGCGCGCGCTTCGGGTCGGACCCGATCAGGATTTCGATCGCTTTCTCGTCGCCACCGGCCCGCCACTTGATGACGCCCGATCCCACATCGTCGCGTCCCACCCACAGCAACAGCACACGGATCTTTCCGGCCATTCTGTAAGTGTGCTGACGCACGACTGGCAGCGTGCGGCCCGGTACGTGTGCCGGTACGCCCGGCGCGGATGTTGACGCGGTCCCGATAAGGGTTGTGACGACAATCAGAGAGATGACTGCAAGAAACCTGGAGCGCATCAGAATCTCCGCGCGAGCGACACTCCGGCGCGGCTGACGGCATTGGCCACACCAACGCTGGTTTTCTTGGCAGCAGACGCGATCTCAACCCCAGGTGTGCCCAGGGTGCTCCATCGGCTGGGCGCATCAACAGACCGTGCGACAGGCGCGTCGGGCAGCGTATAGACACCGGCGAACGTGACACTGGGGACGGTGGGTGCGACGGGTCCACTGGCTGCGATGGGTACAGCAAGCCCGATTGGTGCAACGGGTGCTGCGAATGCAACGGATTCGGCGGGTGCAACACGTGCGTTGATTTGAGTCTCCGTTCGTAGCTGGACCCTGTTCAACCGCAACTCCACATTGGCAGGCAGTTCCGTCAGCGCGATCGTGGCTTCGTCGTAGACGGCCATGATCGGGCGCGCGACACTCGGCAGCACGACGTCGGCGATCTCAGCGAACCGCAGCCCCTGCAGGTGCACCGAGCTCACCACGAGTGCGAGCGTGGCCGCGAGCGCACCGGCGAACGATACGTTCCGTCGAGCCTGGCCTTTCAACTTCAAGAGGCGATCGACGCGCCGCACCAGATCGTGCCGCGTGCCGAAGAGCGCCAGCGCCAGTGCAGATTGCGCCTTCATCCGTCCGCGCACTTCGGCGGCTCGCGCGAGACACCGGGCGTAGGCCTTCGGCGAGCCGGTTCGGGCAACGACCCATTCGTCGCACGCCATCTCACGCTCGCGATTCAGCGCGCGCGACACGAGCAGCGCAGCCGGGTGAACCCACAGCACCGACACCAGCAATATTTGTAAGAGCCGCGACCAGTCATCACGCCGCTGCACGTGCGCATGCTCATGCAGAATCACTTGATCCAGCTCGTCGATCGTCAGGGCTGTGAGGAGCGGACGTGGCAGAGCGATGCACGGACGCTGCAGTCCCAGCACGGTCGCACCAGGCAGCTCGTCGCAAATCATCAGCTCGGCCCGGCGGCCCCGCTGTTTCGCTTCGAGCCAGAGCGGAAGGCGGGCCTCAATGTCGAGCGGGAACGGAATACAGCGATCGCGAAGGGCAAACACGGCGCGAAGGCTGGGCAACAGGCGCACCAGGCCAATCAGCGCGACGGCCATCCAAATGCCGACGATAGTGGTGATGATCACGTCGGGCGCCGTCGGGACGTAGAAAACCGGCTCGACGAGCGCTGGAGACGCGGCGACAGGAGCGGGCGAACTGCCCAACCCGAGCCAGGCCAATCCAATCAGCGCACCGCACCATATAAGGTGCCTCGTAGCGGCGTTGAGTCCCGGAGCGAAACGGAGGGCAACCGCCACGCCGGCGGCAAGGGCGCAGCCCTGCCACAGCCAGGTCATCAGCCAAGCCGTCATCCAGCCTCCTCGATGCGCTCCTTCAGCTGTTTCAAGGCTTCCGGAGAAAGCTGCGCGTCCTCGAGCAGATTCAACATCAGCAGCCGCGGCGACCCATCGAAGAACCGGTTGACCAGCGTCTGGAGGGCGCTGCGGCTCGCGACGGCGCGCTCGACCGCCGGCTGAAAGATGAATGCGCGCCCGTCCTTCGTGTGCGAGACATAGCCCTTTTTCTCCATGATCCTCAACAGCGTCAGCACGGTGTTGTAGGCCGGCTTTGGGCCTGCGGTCAGGGCTTCGACGACCTCGCCGACCGTCGCCTGGCCCTTCTCCCAGAGGACACGCATCAATCGCAGCTCACCGTCGGTCATGTTCAAGGATTTGGGACGTGGCATCAGATGGTCACACCTAATTAATTAAGACTTAACCAGAGTACGCTTCCGGACCTGAGCTGTCAACTAAAACCTTAAGAGTTCGAAATGTCAGTGAATGCGGCGTCCAGGATGGCTACCGCGGTCTCAGCCTGGTCCCTGGTCACCACCAGTGGCGGCGAGAGGCGAATGGCGCTCGCGCCGGCGGCCAGCACGAGCAGCCCGCGACGGAACGCCGCCATCACGAGCGCATCGCGCTCGGCAACCGCGCGCTCCTTCGTGCGGCGATCGCGGACCAGCTCTATTCCGATCATCAGCCCACGGCCACGGACATCGCCGACGATCTGATGGCCCCGCGCCAGCTCAGCGAGTTTCGCCAGCAGGAACTCGCCCACCTCGGCGGCGTTCGCCATGAGGCTGTCCTGGACCAGCTTGATGGTCGCGAGCGCTGCCGCGCACGCGACGGGATTGCCGCCGAATGTGTTGGAATGCGCCCCTGCGGGCCAGTCCATCACGTCGTCGCGCGCAATCGTCACGCCCATCGGCAGTCCGGACGCGATCCCTTTGGCGGCGATGATGATGTCGGGCTCGACCCCGGAGTGCTCGATCGCGAACATCCTGCCGGTCCGTCCGATACCCGACTGCACTTCGTCGACGATGAACAGCATCCCGTGGGCGGCGGCGATCGCGGCAAGCCCCTGAAGAAATGACGCCGGAGGCACCACATACCCGCCTTCGCCCTGAATTGGCTCGACGATGATCGCCGCGACTTCGTCGGGCGACACCAGATGTGTCAGAACTTGATTTTCGACGTACGAGAGGCACTCGCGCGCGCAACCCTCGGCATCGTCCGCTCCCCCGACGGGACACCGGTACGGGTTCGCATAGGGCGCGTGAAACACGCCGCTCGCCATCGGGCCAAACCCGCGGCGCTGCACGGTTCGGCTCGACGTCAGCGCCAGCGATCCGAGCGTGCGGCCATGGAAGGAGCCCAGGAACGCGAGGATGTTGAACCGCTTCGTGTGATAACGCGCCAGCTTGATGGCCGCCTCGACGGCTTCTGTCCCCGAGTTCGAGAAGAACGTGCGCGCGTGCCCGCCGACCGGCGCGATCTTCGCGAGCGCCTCGCCGAGCGCGACCTGCGGCTCGTGATAAAAGTCGGTGGAGATGTGCAGGAACCGGGAGGCCTGGTCCGTTATGGCCCGAACGATCTCCGGGTGCGAATGGCCCGTCGCAGCGACCGCGATGCCGGCGCTGAAATCCAGGTAGACATTGCCGTCGACGTCTTCGACGACGGCGCCTTCGCCGCGCGCCATGACGAAGTGCGCGCTACGCGGATAGGACGGCGACACCACGGCGCGATCGCGCTCGATGATCGCCCGCGCGCGCGGGCCCGGCGGAGGGACTTTGATGTCTGGAGCGCGCATGGCTCTTTTCTCAGGAGACCAGGAGATTAGGAGTTCTTCTTTTCTGAAAAGAATTCTCCTGGCCTCCTAGCCTCCTGTTGTTATTGTACGTCCCGTGCCTTCGCCCGTTCATCTGATCGGCGTTCCGCTCGACATGGGCGGGAGCCGCCGTGGTGTCGACATGGGACCGTCCGCCTTCCGCATCGCGGGCCTCAGGGAACAAATCGCGACGCTCGGCCGCGAAGTCGTCGATCGGGGCGATCTTCCGTCGCCCATTCCCGAAACAAAGAAGCACGGCGATCCCCGAAAGAAGTTCATCAGGGAGATCGCCAAAGTCTGCGAGCGCGTCTATCAGGCGGCGCGTGCGTCGATCGAAGAAGGCGCGATTCCGCTCGTGCTCGGCGGCGATCACAGCCTCGGTGCCGGGTCGGTTGCTGCGTCGGCGGCACATGCGCGGGCATCCTCCAAGCCTCTCGGGCTTTTGTGGATTGACGCGCACGGCGACATGAACACGCCGGCGAGCTCGCCGAGCGGCAACGTGCACGGCATGCCGCTCGCCGCCCTGCTCGGTCCCGAGCCTGCCGAGCTCTCGTCGATCGGGGGTTTTTCACCGACCGTGCTGCCCGAGCACACCGCGCTGATTGGCGTCCGCAATCTCGACGAACGCGAAAAGGATCTCGTCAGGAACTCGGGCGTGCACGTGTTCACGATGAAGGACATCGACCGACTCGGCGTCGCGGCCGTCGCTGCCGAAGCGCTGCAGGCTGTGACGCGCGGTACCGCCGGCGTGCACGTGTCGTTCGACCTCGACGTGTGCGATCCGGCGATTGCGCCCGGCGTCGGAACGCCGGTCAAAGGCGGTCTCGATTATCGTGAGGCGCATCTCCTGATGGAGATGATTGCCGAGTCCGGTGCGCTGATGGCGCTCGACCTGGTGGAAGTCAATCCCACCCTCGACATCCGCAACACGACAGCCGAGCTCGGCACGGAGCTCGCCCTCTCGGCGCTGGGAATGAAGATTCTCTGATTTTCGAACGTCCTCTTAATTTCCCGGTCTCCTCTTCGACGTGACCAGCGCAGAGGACATCGCTGCCACAATTTCGCCACGTTTCGAGCGAATTTCCTCCGAAAACTGAACGGCGTGTAGTTGGCCCGACTTTGGCAGAACTGAAGCCGGACGTGATTTCGCCGTTTATTTTCCAGGAGCTCACCATGCGGCAGATTCTTCGCCGAATCCCCCTTGCCTGCCTTTCGGTTTTCCTCGTCTGTGTCTCTACCGCCGTTCCCGCAGAGGCGCAGTACTTCGGGCGGAACAAGGTCCAGTACAAAGACTTCAAATTCGAAGTGCTCAAGACCGACCATTTCGATATTTATTTCTATGAAGACGAGCGCGACGGCGCCGCGCGCGTCGGCCGAATGGCGGAGCGGTGGTATGCGCGCCTCTCGAGCGTCTTCGAGCACGAGATAAAAACCCGTCAGCCCCTCGTTCTCTATGCGTCTCACCCGGATTTCGAGCAGACGAATGTGGTCGGCGGCATGATTGGCGAGGGAACGGGCGGCGTCACCGAGGGGATGAAGCGGCGCGTGGTGCTGCCGCTCGCCGGCACGCTGGCCGAGACCGACCATGTTCTCGGGCACGAGCTCGTGCACGCATTCCAATACGACATGGCAGCGAACCGCGCGCCAGGAGGAGGAGGAGGCGCCGGCGGCGGCATCGAGTCCCTCCCGCTTTGGTTCGTGGAAGGCCTGGCAGAGTACCTTTCGATTGGCCCGGTCGATCCTCATACGGCCATGTGGCTTCGCGATGCGACCCGCAAGGAAGAGCTGCCGCAAATCAAGGACCTCTCGAACGGCGAATACTTCCCCTACCGGTGGGGGCAGGCCGTGTGGGCGTATATCGGCGGCAAGTACGGAGACGATGTCATCGGCGCAGTTTTCAGGAACGCGCTCCGCTCGGGCGATGCGATCACCGCACTCGAGCAATCTGCGCTGATCAAAGAAAAGGAACTCTCCACTGACTGGCACGCCGACATCCGGTCGCAGTACGCGCCGGTGATGGGCGCGACCGCTCGCGCCCACACGTTCGGCCGTTCGCTCACGGCTTCTGACAAGACGCGCATGGCGACCAATGTCTCGCCATCGATTAGCCCCGACGGACGGCACGTCGTCTTTTTCTCGTCGCGCGATCTGTTCTCGATCGATCTGTATCTTGCGGACGCGGCGACGGGGCACATCGTGCGTAAGCTCGTCGACACCGCGCAGAACTCGCATTTCACGAGCCTGCAGTTCATCAGCTCGGCGGGATCGTGGAGCCCTGACAGCCGCCGGTTCGTCGTCGGTGGCGTGCACGCCGGCAAGGCCGTGCTCGCGATCCTGAATGTTGCTGACGCCGACGTGGCCCGGGAAATCGAAGTGCCGCAGGTCGGCGAGATCCTCAACCCGACGTGGTCGCCCGACGGAAAGGCCATTGCGTTCTCGGCGACGGCGGGAGGCGATTCCGATCTCTTCATTTACGACCTCACCGTTCCACAGGACGCCCCTCAGGCGAGCGCCATCAAGCGAGTCACGAGCGACTTCTATGCGGACTTGCAGCCGGCATGGTCGCCAGACGGAGACACGATCGCGTTTGTCACCGATCGCTTCACGACGAATGCCGCCCTGCTCAACGCCGGCGACTATCGACTGGCGTTGCTCGATGTGGCGTCGGGCCGCATCTCGCCCGTCTCGACCTTCGGCCAGGGCAAGAACATCAACCCGCAGTGGGCGCCAGACAGCCGGAACCTGTTTTTTGTGTCCGATCAAAACGGCATCAGCAACGTCTATCGCATCAATCTGCAATCCGGCGCGATGGCGCAGGTGACCAACATCGACAGCGGCATCAGCGGCATCACCGCGCTGAGCCCGGCCATTTCGTCGGCCATCGACGCGCGCGTCCTCGCGGTGAGCGCGTATGAAAACAGCAGCCATCACATTTACGTGATTGATGAGCCACAGCAGCTCGCGGGAGTGCCCATCGTGCAGGCAGTCGACCGCCTGCAGGCGGCGTCGCTGCCGCCGGTGCAGCGCGAATCGCTCGTCGCGCGGCTCCTGAGCGACCCGTCGACGGGTCTCGGCGCCGCTCCGGCAGAGGTCGCACCCTACAAGGCCGGACTGTCGCTCGACGCCGTCAGTCAACCGTACATTTCGGCAGGTATCGACCGGTTCGGCGGGATGGTTGGCGGCGGCATCGCGTTCAACTTCAGCGACATGCTCGGCAACCACAATCTGTACGCGCAGGTCAGCGCCGAGACGTATGGCGGCAGTGCCGGCGACATCGCGAAGAACACCGGCGTGTTCCTCGGCTACACGAACATGTCGAGACGGTGGAACTGGGGCTTCGCCGTCGAGCAGTCGCCTTACATCGCCGGCGGGTATGCGTCGGGGCTGGGAACCGTCAATGGAGAGCCGGCGTTGCTCGACCAGACGATCATCCAGCGTCAGGTCAACCGCGGGGTCAGCGGCATGGTCGCGTATCCGTTCAGCACGACCGCGCGCGTCGAGTTCACCGGGGGCTTTACGCGGTCGTCCTTTGAAGAACAGATCCGGACGACGTCCATTTCGCGTCGCACCGGACGCGTGCTCGATGACTCGACCGTCACAAACCCGCTCGCCGAGGCGCTGAACATGTCATCGGTCAGCACGGCACTGGTCACCGACAGCTCGCTGTTCGGGGCCACCAGCCCTGTAGCCGGCCGGCGATCGCGTTTCGAGGTCACGCCAACCTTCGGGGACATACAGCTGACCTCCGTGCTGGCCGACTACCGTCACTACTTCATGCCGGCGCGGTTCTACACGATCGCCGTGCGCGGCATGCACTACGGGCGGTATGGCACCGGCGCTGAAGACAACCGGCTCATCCCGCTGTTTCTCGGGTACCCCGAGTTCGTGCGCGGATACGGCGTCGATTCCTTCACGGCCGGGGAATGCGGTGTGGGCTCGTGCCCCACGTACGACCAACTCGTCGGCAGCCGGATGCTCGTCGGCAACGTCGAGCTGCGGTTCCCGCTGCTTCGGCCGTTCGGCGTGACCGATCGGATGTATGGGCCGCTGCCCGTGGAAGTCGCGTTTTTCCTCGACGGCGGCGTGACGTGGAACAAAGGCCAGAAACCGTCGTTCTTCAACGGCGGCACTCGGGAACCCGTGACGAGCGGCGGCATCAGTCTGCGCACGAGCCTATTCGGCTTCGCGATCGCGCAAATCGACTATGCGCGGCCGTTCGACCGTCCCGGACGAGGGTGGATCTGGGGCTTTTCCCTGACGCCGGGCTTTTAGAACTGACGCAGCATTGGCAGATTGTCGGATTGGGAGATTGGGAGATTGGGAGATTGGGAGATTGGGAGATTGGGAGATTACGGAATCTCCCAATCTGCCAGTCTTCGAATCCACCAATTAGTGTGATCGAGTGAACTCCGGGTGCGGCATCCAGCGCAGCACATTGCCGGTGAGGCTGCCGACGAAGATGTCGCCGTTCGGCGAGCCGTTCACCGAATGTCCGGGCGATTCCATCGAGCCGAGCACCTTCCCGCTTTCGAGATCGATCTTCATCAAGCGTCCCGCCAGCGTATCGGCAGTGATGTTCTCGACGTTGTTGCGATGGGTCAGGACATACATCTCGTCTTTCGGCGAAATCCAGATGCCCTGCGTCGAGCCGAGATGGTTCCAGGTCTTCAGCAGCTTGCCGCTGGTGTCGAAAATCTGGATGCGGTTGTTCTCGCGATCGCTCACATACGCCCGATCCTTCGTGTCGAACTGAATCGAGTGCACGGTCCGGAACTGGCTCGGGCCGCTGCCGGGCGTGCCCCATGACGTGACGTACTTGCCGGTCTTGTCGAACTTCGCGACACGGCTGTTGCCGTATCCGTCGGCGATATAGATGTTGCCCTGCGAATCCCAGTCGAGGTCCGTCGGGCTGCCGAACGATTTGTCGTCGTTGCCGCGCACGCCCTTGGTGCCGATCGTCATCAGCAGCTTGCCCTCTGTCGTGTACTTCAGGATCGCGCCCGCGCGATCGACCACCCAGACGTTGTTGTCCTTGTCGACGCGGATGCCGTGTGGATCGTCGATGACCCCTTTGCCCCACGACCGCAGGTAATTGCCTTCGGCGTCGAACACGACGAGCGGATCGATGTCGCCGTTACGGTGCAGCACGTAGACGTTGCTCTGAAGGTCGTTGGCGACCATCGACACCCGTCCGAAGTACCAACCCTTGGGCATCGGCTTCCACGCGCCCTCCTTACCTCTGATCCCCACTGGCGCCTCGACGCCGAAACGCAGGTGCACTTTCACTTTCAGCAACCCGCCTTCGTGCGGGCTCCACGCCTCGCTCACCCAGCCCTGATCGGGTGCCTTGGAGGCGAGGCCGGACGGATGCGGCGGCTCGGCGCCGCGCGCGGCCCCTCCTCCGCGCCGCTGCTGCTGCGCGACGAGACCGACCGACGTGACGAGACACAGAACGAGTACAAACTTCCTCATGGCAGTCCTCCGCACTCAAAACAATAGGAATTTGCCCGAACAATAACACGGCCCGCTGACGTATCTCAAAAAATCCCGAGTTGTCGCGACACTGAGACAATCGCGAAACCTGGTTGGTGGTGAGTGGTTGGTGGTGGGTGGCGGATATGTCAGACGAAGCGTGTCAGCGTGACCGCAACCTGCCGCTCGCCGCGAGCGGCCCTGCGCCACTGCACCATGATCGGCGCCTGGTAGGTGCCTTCGACGACAGCGCCTCGTCCAGAGGTTTTCGTATCGGAGACCAGCAGGTCTACCGATCGCTTCATACGCAGAAACCGCGAGGCCGGCACTGCAAGCGCCTGCGAAAACACGCGCTCGAACGCGGACTCGGCGAGGCCGAGCGCGTCGACCAGGCGATTCACGGCGCGCACGAGATCGTACTTCGCGTAGTCGATCGCTTTCGACGGCACCGCGCGCGGATCGTTCCACGCATGTTTGGCCTTCTGTGCTGCGAAACGCAGCGGGTTCCTCAATACTTCGGCGAGGTCGTACCGCATCAGCAGCGTCTCGTATTCGTTGACGGTCAGACTCGCGAACTGCTCGCCTGGGCCGAGGCTCAGGCGAACACGGCCCTTCTCCACACCGTGCTTCCTGATAAGCGCGTCGAGCTGATCGTACAGGCCGAGGCGGGCATCCTTCAGATTCACCGCGTCGACAGGGTGCGTCCTCGACACAGGCACATGCAGCGTCGTCTTGGCGACGTCGATCTCGTTGTCGTAGCCGACAAGCGTCGTCATGCGCCGCCGCGGCGTGCCGGCGTTGACGCCGTCGAGGTCGATGAACGACACGGGGCCTGGCCGCCGCGTGACGTACGACACACACGCCCGCAGCCCGCTTCCAATGAACGCGAGATGCGAGTCGGCGTTGGTTGGCTCGACAGGACGCTGCTCGGCGGTCAGCTCAGTACGGCGATCTAGATCGTCGTGCTGATAGCCGGCGCCTTCGGGAAAGACTGTGGTGAACAGATCGATGTACGGCCGTACCCCTTGCGGGTCTGACCCGAGCCGTGCGGCGAAGCTCTGTGGCAGATAACCGGCCGTGGTATGCAACGAACAATACAAGCAGCGGTTGTATTGCTCGAACACGTCGCCATAGGTGGCCGCGGCCTGGGCTCGAACATCGATGACGTCGAGTCGGCCTCGTGGCGTGATGTCGAGACTGAGTTCGAGAGGTGGCACCGAGGACACTAATGTAACACTTGGAGACCAAACCTGCAAAAGAAGGTGCGTACGAATCTTGCACAAGTCCTCCGCGTGATGCGTACTTGTGCATGGATTAATACACTCTTGCTGCTTTGTCTCGCCTTCGTCGCCGCCGCATGTCAGGATCGCGCTGGCGGTGCGTCTCCAGACTCGCAGTCGCAGCCCAACGCCGCGCTGCAGACCTTCGTGGACGGAAAGGGACTGAACGCCGCCATCTCCGCTCCGGAAATGACCGACGCCGAGCGAATACGGCTCGCCGATCAAGTACGGCGCGTGTACGCCGATCGGCGCTACCAGCTCATCTGGATTGACGGCGATCGCCTGTCGACGAGATACCACACATTTTCGAAAGCGCTCGCCGCCGCGGACGACCACGGCCTTCCGCGGAGCCTCTATCCGCTGCCGATGGACGATCAAACCGGGAACAAGGCAAAGATTTCTCCGGAGCAGGCGCCAGAAGTCGATGCCCGTACGACCGCGACGTTCCTGCGGTACTACGCCCATCTGCTTGGCGGACGCCTCGACCCGCGCACCTTACAGTCGTTATGGACGCTGAAGCCCGAAAGGCCCGACCTCGTCAACGCGCTGACGGCCGCGATACAAAAGAACGATCTCGAGGCGGCGATGGCGCGCTTGCAGCCTCAACAACCCGAGTATCGTGAGCTTCAGAAAGCATTGGCGCGCTATCGCGGGATCGCGGCAAAAGGGGGCTGGCCGTCGATTCCCGCCAACACGCGGCTGACGCCGAATCAGCAGTCGCCCGTGGTGCCGGTATTGCGCCGCCGGCTCGCGATTGAGGGCGATCTCGATCCCGCACACGAAACCGACCCGAGCCCCGTCTTCGACGCGGACACGATGGCGGCAGTCAAGAGCTTCGAGGAGCGTCACCGCATCAAGCCCGATGGCATTGTCGACACCGCAACCGTCACCGCGCTGAATGTGCCGGTGGAACAGCGCATTCGTACGATCGAGCTGAATCTCGAACGATGGCGCTGGCTGCCCGATCCCATGCCGGCCCGGCATTTCATCGTCAACGTGCCTGACTTCCACCTCGAAGCCATCGAGGACGGCAAACCTGTGCTGGCGATGCGCGTCGTCGTGGGAGGGCCGGATAACAAGACGCCCATCTTCGCCGACTCGATGACGCACGTCGTGTTCAGCCCGTATTGGAACGTGCCGGCGGGCATCGCGAAGGACGAGACGATTCCGCGGGCCGCGCGTGACGCTGGATTTCTGGACCGGAACAACATGGAGGTCGTCGGCAAGTCGGGCGAGGTCGTCGATCCCTCATCAATCGACTGGTCGAACCCGGGCGCTCTCCGCATTCGGCAGCGTCCCGGCAGGGGCAACGCCCTGGGCGGCGTGAAGTTTATTTTCCCGAACAACTTCGACGTATATCTGCACGACACGAATGCGACCGCGCTCTTCAACCGTCTCGAACGCGGCTTGAGCCACGGCTGCGTGCGGGTCGAAGAACCGCACAAGCTCGCGCAGTATGTGCTGCGTGAACAGCCCGAATGGACGCCAGAGGCCATCGCGGCCGCCATGACGTCGGGAGAAGAAAAGCACGTGAAGCTCACGACACCAATCCCCGTCTATATCGTCTACAAAACGGCGTGGGTACATGATGGCGGCGTGAGGTTCCTGAAGGACCTTTACGGCTATGACGCGGATCAAGCCGCCAGGCTGTTTCCCGCGTCCAACACCGGCGAGGCGACCCGTGGCCTGGAAACGCGCCGCTGAGATCGCGCTCGTCTGCTGCGTCGGCGTCTGTCCGCTCGCCTCTGGCGAGGACCGGATAGCGACCGACCGTTTCCGCGCGCGTTCGCTGACGTATCCGTACGACGAAGGCGCCATCTGGGCGATGCCCGGCGAAAAAATTCCGCTGGCGGTCACCGCACCAGCGACACGCCTGCACAGGATCGACGCGCCTCAAGGCGCGCTCATCGCGACCGGACCGAACAAATGGACGTGGGAAGCGCCGGTAAGGCCCGGTCTCTACGGCATCAAGGTGAAGACGCCGGCTGGACACACGCTGGCAGATTTTTCCGCCTTCGTCATGGTTCCGAGCAGTGCCGTCACAAAGGGCGTATTGAATCGTTATGACATCGGCGAATATCCAGATACCCCTCTGAACGGAAACCCCATATACATCCCGCCCAAAGGCTTCATCGAAGTGACGCGGCAGAACGAGGACACGAAGGTCTCGCCCAACTTCCGGATCAAGGAGTTCCTCGCCAAACAAAAAGGCGACTATCCGAAATATCTCGTGCTCGACGAGCGGCTGGTGTTTTTACTCGAGGCGATCGGCGCGCACTTGAAGCCGTTGGGCTGGGATGGGGGCGACATATTCGTGATGAGCGGATATCGAACGCCGCATTACAACAAGCAGCTCGACGACACGAAGTACAGCCTGCACCAGTGGGGACGTGCCTCCGACATTTTTCTCGACAAGGATGACGACGGCAGGATGGACGACTTCAACACGGACAAAGTGAGTTCGAAGGAGGACGCGGTCGCGCTCGCAGAGGTCCTGGAGGTGCTCGCCAAGACGCCCGAGCTGCGCTCGTTCATTGGCGGCATCGGCATCTACGGTCCTACATCTGCGCACGGACCCTTTGTCCATGTGGACACGCGCCCGGGCCGTGCTCGCTGGTAAGCGTCGGGTTTACTCGTCGTCCTCTTTCGTGTCTTCCTCTTTCGGATTCAGTTCTGCGTCTTTCGCGCTCAGTTCGGCCTCGTCGACACCGGTGTCGTCTTCGTCACGAAAGCGCGCGTCTTCATCGACGCTGAACATCCGGCCGCTGAGCCGCTCTTTCAGCGGTCCGCGGACTTTCCCTTCCTGGTTGCGATTCTTCGCGAAGTTCGATCCGCCGCGCCCCTTCGGCGGCTTGTTCGGACCGAAATTGCGGCTGCCGTCGCCGCCGCCGCTGCGCGGCTGACGGTAGGGGCCGCCGTCAACGCCGGGCGGGCCGCCCCCCATCGGCGGTCTCGGACCTCCACCCATCGGCGGACGCGGCGCGGAGAATCCCCCAGCGCCCATCGGCGGACGCGCTTCTCGCGGGCGCGCCTCGCTGACCGACAGAGGCCGTCCCTTGAAGGGCTGACCGTGTAATTGCTGGATGGCGCGTTCCGCGACGCCGCGGTCGTCGTAGTCGACGAACGCAAATCCGCGGGGCCGACCCGTGTCGCGATCCGTTGGTATGACGACCTGCATCGGATCGCCAACCGTGCCGAAGTGTTGTCTGATATCCGCCTCGGTCGCGCTGTACGGGAGATTGCCGACGAATAACCGGACTGACATAACGTTCCTAATCGCCTCCTACGACTGAGGTGCTGCGACCTTCTTCTTCGCGCGCGTTTTTGCCTTGCGCGCAGGTGCGGGCGTGTTGCTCGTCTCGAGCACGACGATGCGCGTCGAGAAACGCCGCGTGCCGTGCTCGTCGAACTCGATGACCGTATGGTGTTCGTTCACGTCGACGATCGTGCCTGCGCCGTACTGGGCCTGCACCACACGATCCCCTGCGGCATATCTACGCATTCACCCTCCCCAAATTCATCCTAGGTCACCGCAAATGTGACGTTGAGTGTCTTCTCGATCGAGCGCAACGCCGCCAGTTCCTCCGGCGCGATCAGCGTCACCGCGGTGCCGACCGCTTCGGCGCGCCCGGTGCGCCCCACACGGTGGACGTAGGTATCGACGCTCGGCGGAACCTCGTAGTTCACCACGTGACCGATGCCTTCAATGTCGATGCCGCGGGCCGCGATGTCGGTCGCGATCAACGCCCGGTACCTGCCCGACTTGAATCCCTCGACGGCGGCCGAGCGCTCGCTTTGCGTGCGATCGGCGTGCAGCGCCGCGCACTTGATGCCGCTCTGCGCGAGCCTGCGCGCGAGCTTGTCGGCGCCCCGCTTGGTCCGGACGAACACGAGACTGGTGCCGTGCGTCCGCTTGAGGAAGCTGCTCAGCCAGTCCGATTTCTCCGCCGACGGCACGAGATGCCCGACGTGCGCGATGGTGCTGGCCAGCCCTTCGTCGCGGCCGACTCGAATCATCTTCGGCGCCCGCATGATCTGATTCGCCGACTGCGCCACTTCGTCAGACATCGTCGCCGAAAAGAGCAGCGTCTGTCGGTTCGGTGGCAACGACGCCACGATGCGCCGGACGCTGGGCCAGAACCCCATGTCCAGCATCCGATCGGCCTCGTCGAGGACGAGCACGTCCAGGTTGTCGAACTTCGCCGCGCTCGTGCCCATGTGATCGAGCAGACGTCCCGGCGTCGCGACGACGATGTCGGCCGAGCCCCGGAGACCGCGCTCCTGTGGACCCGCTTCGACGCCGCCGTACACCGCGACGCTCGACAGGTTCGTATGGTACGCAAGGCCCTGGAACTCGTCTTCGATCTGCACGGCCAGCTCCCGCGTCGGCGCAAGAATCAGCACGCGCGTAGAGCCAGTTGCTCCTGCTTTGACGAGCCGCTGCATCAGAGGCAGGAGAAACGCGAGGGTCTTGCCTGTGCCGGTTTGCGCGCACGCCACCAGGTCGATCCCGTCCAGCACCGCTGGATAGACCGCGCCCTGGATGGGCGTCGTCGTCTCGAACCCGCGATCGATTAACGCGCGCTCGAGACCGGATTCGAGACCGAGCGACGTGAAGGGCACGGGAGACGCATCGTACGGCGCGGCCTCGAACTGGAGCGGCGGCCGAGAGGGTACAAGGACCGTCTTGGCTCGTCCGCCAGGCGCGCCGCGTCCGTTACGACGGGGCCTACGGCCGCGAGTTGAACGATTTTGAACAGATTTCGAGGGGTCTGAGAAATGCAAGATGGGCTGGCTGTTTGACGAAAAAGCTCGTGACCGCTTAATTGTGCCATAAACCCCGAAATTCCGCCAATCGGTCTAAAATACGGTATTGGTCTAGTTTCGATTTCTGCATCTGTCATAACCCGTTCCAATCGATTCCCGCCGTGGCATACTCGGGCTATGCCTACCCGAGCAAGTAAGAAGCGCCCCCGCGATACCAATCAACTCGCATGGGCCATCGTCCAAGAAGCCACAGGACAAGCCGAGAAACCCGCCGAGATGCCTGATACCCGTAACCCTGCCGCCGTCGCCCTGTCAAAGCTCGGGGCCTCCAAGGGCGGGAAGGCCCGCGCTGCCAGCCTGTCTGCTGCCAAGCGGTCAGCTATCGCTCGCAAGGCCGTTCTGGCTCGCTGGCAGAAAAAGCGGTAGCCTATTCCTCGCGATCAGTGTCCGGTATCGCCTCGCCGGCAACTGCATGTTCACGCTCCACCCGTTCGTCCTCTTCGCGCCTCTCTGCCGCAAGATGCCCTTGATCCAGAGTTGCCTTAATCCGCCAAGCCGGAACCACAACCGCTATGCCGCTATTGCTTTCAACCCACATCCCAGCCAAGGCAGTGCGCCTGTCTCTCTTCTCGCAGACTGGGGTCCAAAATGGCAAATGGGCACAGTCGATCCCAAGCAACACTGGAGAAGACGCGCCAATCATCATCATGTTGCCGCGATGCGGCACACGAAATCCCAACACCGCTGAACCGCTCGCCCCACTAAGGGATCGACAATCCACCAGATAACCGATCTGCGTTCGATCCTCAGCAATCCTGATTGGTTCGTCGGCATCAGCCAACATTGCGATACTACCGAATCTAGCGATCGGCTTATTCCGCTGCTTCCCCTCGTGAGTGATGAGCCGTCCTACCAGAACTGCATCATCCCCGACTTCAAGCTCTTTGACGCCCCGGTTTGTCTCCGGCATGAAAATGTCCATGGGAATGAAATTGAAATGAAATTGTTCACCTAATTCAATAGGCAATACGGCGACATCATCATCCTGCGCGTATGTCCATGCATCTGGTGAGGTGGGGATGGCCTCAAAGGCGCCATCGGTTGTATTCAGGCGCAGGACGTGATGCCCGCCGTCTAAGACATGCTTATTGGTCACCGCGTAGATATGCCACCAACCTGGCAGCGAACCGGGTATGCCAACCAGGAAGCCAGTCCCGCCCGCCTGCGTGCCTTGCTTGGCCGCATCGACGGTCGGATAGACGTAAAGGGCGCAATCCAGAATGCTTCGGTCAATGATTGGCATCGAAACCTCCCAAACGCGGTAACGGTAACCCTTTTCCGTGTATCGCGTTACGAAGGCTCCCAGTGCGGCGGTCATGCCACTTCCCCTTGACAATGCTTAGCCGAGTAAGTATATTGTCTAGTATGAACAGATTGAGCACGGCGGATCGCGTTCGCGTGATTTCGGCGCTGGTTGAGGGCAATTCGCTGCGCGGCGCGTCGCGCATCACCGGCATCGCCCGCATGACTGTGGAAAAGCTGTTGCGCGACCTTGGCTCCGCGTGCGCGGCCTATCACGATGCGAACGTCCGGAACGTCAAGGCGGCGCGGTTGCAGATTGATGAAATCTGGTCGTTTGTCGGCGCGAAGCAAAAGAACGTGCCAGAAGAGAAATTCCACGAATGGGGCGATGTGTGGACGTGGACCGCCATCGATGCCGACAGCCGCTTGATGGTGTCCTACATGGTTGGCCCACGCACCGCGCCCGCGTCGATTGAGTTTCTGCACGACCTCTCGACTCGCGTTGTCGGTAGACCGCAAATCACTACGGACGGCTGGCCCTACTACCCCGAAGCGATTGAAGAAATCTTCGGCTCCAATGCGGATTACGCTGTGCTCGAAAAGCGCTACAGCCAGCCGTCTACCGCGCAAGGCATGGCGAGTCGCTACAGCCCAGCGCGATTCATCGGCGCACAGCGCACGATGATTTCCGGCAACCCCAACAAGCGCCATATTTCGACCAGCTACGTTGAGCGCCAGAACCTCACGATGCGAATGCATATGCGCCGCTTCACGCGCCTGACGAACGCGTTTAGCAAGAAGATCGAGAATCACGCCCATGCCGTGGCGCTGCATTTCATGTTCTATAACTTTTGCAAGATTCATTCGACGCATCGTGTTACCCCCGCGATGCAGGCTGGCCTTTCCGAACACGTTTGGGAGCTTTCCGAGCTTGTCGCGTTGATTGAACCTTCACAGGCGAAGACGGCGTGATGGTGACAAAATGCCATTCAGCCTCAGACGAAGTAAATGTCTGCTCAATCGCGTCCAACTCCTCTCTGCTAATGTCCGATGGCGAGCGTTTGATACCAAGCATGCGCCGCACCGCCATTGAGCTAACTTTCCCCACGCGATCAAACACGCGCTCCCATTGTTCGATGGTGCGCTGGTCAATCTGCTTCCATTTGCCGTCGCGTATCACCAAGATTTCTGTGCGCTTTCCACAATTCGGATCGTGATCCTTTGCTCTGTATACCGCTAATGCGGCTAGGCGAATAGCGGCCTCCCGAGAAATATCCGGCCGATACAGTTCACGCAATAAACCTTTAACAAGACTCTCTCCGGTTCCTACCGCTACATGCGGACTCACCTCACGCAGGGGTGTGCCGACATTTGAAAGTAGCTTCTGTGTCCCGTCGCGTTCATACGCGATGATGGTTTGGATCTCAAGGCCGCCATCCTCGGCCCACCGTTGACCAAATGGAATCACATGCTGGCGATAGAAGCCCTTAATTGTTTCCTGCAGGGCTTGCTGTAAATCCGTCTCGTTTTTTGTATCCAGAAACGTTCTGAAAACCTCTTGGCCGCACTTGTCCAGGTATCCAGCGGCGCCGGCGCCAGTGAATGCCAACACGCCAAAGATGTCTGGGCGCTCAGACTTCAGCACCATAATTTTGTCGCCCTCTACCTTGGCGTGCGGATAGGTCTCTTGCGAATCGGCCGCAATCACAATCGAATCACCAGCGAGAATGCCCACGGCTATAGTCATGCGCTTCCCTTTCGGAAGCCGCCTAGGTTTCGGTGGGAAATGCGGGCGCGGCGGCCTAGCCGTCAGCATAACGCCTGCCATTTCTGGCGGCTTGGGGATTTTGGTGGCCCCAAACTAGACCACGACCTAAAATACCGCCGGACTGTGCTGTATGTGCTCGCCCTCGTCGCTGCCCTCCTTGTCGGTGCCGGCTATATGCTCGGTCTCCGGCGCCGGCAGATCCGTGAAGATGAGCTGCAGACCGCCCTCGACGAGCGCACCGATCAGCTGACTGTCGCCGAGCAGGAGGTCATTCGCCACTCGGCTGTTGATCCCGTTACCGGCCTCCCTACCCAGCAGCACTTCCAGGAGTTCCTCGAACGCGAGTGGCGCCGTGCCTCGCGCCAGAGGCAATGCGTCGCGGTCATCATGATCGAGGTCGATCACTTCCGCGCGTATCACGACCGTCAGGGGAAGCCCGAAGCCGATGCCGCCCTCAAGGCTATGGCGGGCGTGCTGAAGCCGCTCATTCATCGTGCTGGAGACGTCATCGCCCGCTACGGCGGGGCCGGCAAGTTCGGCGTCGTCCTCGGCGGTACGGATGGCACGGGCGCGATGGTGCTTGCGGAGCGATTGCGCATCGCCGTCGAAGCCATGAAGAAGCCGAATCCCGTCTCGCCTACGATTCCGTTTTTCACGGCGAGCCTCGGGGTTGCGGCCGCCATGCCCGACCGCGAAGGCGCCTGGCAGGACATCGGACTCATCGCTTCGGCCGAGCGTGCGCTTGCGCAGGCGCGCGAGGCGGGCCGCAACACTGTCGCGCTGGATACACATGACTCGGCGGTAGGCCCGTAGGAACGTGTTTTGCTCCGCGAAGGAGCATGTTTGCCTACTTCGAAAAAGATCTCCCCTGGGCCGAGCTCGTCCGCCGTACGGTCAAAGACTCCATTCAGGATGACGTCCCGGGCATCGCCGCGCAACTTTCGTACTACTTCTTCCTCTCGCTCTTCCCTGCGCTGCTGTTCCTCGTCGCCCTCGCCAGCTTCTTCCCGCTTTACAGCTTCACCGACGAGTTGATGCGGCTGCTCGCGCCGGTGGCTCCAGAAGCCGTGGTGACGCTGTTGAAGGATCAGCTGACGAGTCTTTCGAACAGCTATGACGCCAGCCTCCTCAGCATCGGGCTGCTGATGGCCCTCTGGAGCAGCTCGGCGGCTATGGTGTCGATCATCGACGCCATGAATCGCGCCTTCGACATCGAGGACACCCGGCCGTGGTGGAAGAGGCGGCTGATCGCGATCGCGCTGACGACCTGTCTCGCGCTGTTCATACTTACGTCGTTCGGGCTGATCGTCGCGGGACCGTGGCTCGCAGATTTTCTCGGCCGCGAGTTCGGCCTGGCGCCGGCATTCACGATGGCGTGGAAGATTCTGCAGTGGCCCGTCGTGTTCCTGTTGGCGTCCACGGGATTCGGCCTCGTCTATTACTTCGCGCCTGACGCCGAACAGGAATGGGTGTGGATTACACCTGGTGCGGTGACAGCGACCGCGCTGTGGTTCATCGCATCGGTCGCCTTCCGGTATTACGTGGTGAATTTCGGCAACTACGAAGAAGCGTACGGGACGCTAGGCGCGATCATCCTGACCCTCTTATGGTTCTACATCACGGGTCTGGCCATGGTGATCGGCGCGGAGCTCAGCGCTGAAATCCACCGGGTGTCACCATGGGGCCGCAATCCCGGGCCGACCATCGTCGGACAGCGCAAACGTCTCGGTCTCGCGGCGTCGCGCGCATGGGTCAAGCTTCACCCGCGGCCTACTTCTCCTGCGTAGCGCGCTCGACGTGGCTGGCGAGTTGCAGCATCCTGGCGCTGATGCGTATGCCGCGTTGTTCGACTGGACGAAGGTTCACGTTGAAACGCACGCGGCCCGCTTCGATGACCAGGGTGACCGCTCCACCCATCTCCTTGAAGCGGCGCGACTCCCCCACCGTCACGGTGATTGGCCCGGCGTCACGGAACAACGCACTGGCTCGTGATTCGGCTCCGGCCGGCACGAACAACAGATGACAACCAGCGCTGTCCGGCACACCTTTCACCTCTCGCGCGGACAGCGAGCGGTTCGCAACGGTCTCGCCCGATAGCGCACGTTCGAGCGCCTGGCCGAACGGACTCGGCGTGAGAACGCACACGTCGATCGGTGCCTGCGTGCCGTCAAACGCCGCGTCCGGCCACTCGATGAATCGGGCGAAGTTCAGCAACAGCGCTGCCTTGACGTCGTACTCGAGCGCAGGCTGGGCGCGACCCGGTGCCCCAAGGGCGCACACCATCGCCGCGCCGGCGATGAACCGGCGGAAGAACGGTTGGCGCATCATTCCGTCTGGAACGTCACCCTCAGCGCGACCTCGCGCTGAAAATACCGAGGCTGTGCGCTGTTGCCCGGAAACTCTGCGTGATGGGCGTGCAAGAGTTCTCGTCCAATCAGCGACAGCTCGAGGCGGTCGGTCGCCTGCCAGCCGATGCGCATGTCGAGCTCCTGGTATCCCGGCAGTCGCGACGCCCGCAATGTGCCGACGGCCCGGAAGAATCCGTCAAGCTGCAAATTTCCCGGCAGGTTGAGGTACGACCGCAGGAAAAACTGGTGCGCCGGATCGTCCGCCTCGGCGCGCGCGTTGGTCGTATCACGGCTTTCGGGAAGCGGTTTGAGCGACACCCGCTGGCCGGTGTAGCTGCCGTGCACGAGCCATCGCGCATGAAGCTGGACGTTTCCCGCCAGCTCGACGCCGGTCGTGTGCCCGTCATACAAATTCGCCAGCGTAATCAGGGGCGTCGCCTCCTGGCTGCGCAAGTCGTCGTACTCGTTGTGGAAGACCGAGGCTTCCATCGACACGTTCGAGCGGGGATTCACCCGCACGCCGGACTCGTAGGCCGTCAGTTGTTCGGGCTTGAACGCGCTGTCGCCGCGGATGACGACGACGTCGCCGATCTTGACGCGCAGGTCCTGGTCGAAACGCGTCGGGGTCCGGACCGCGCGGGAAATCGCGCCCCAGATGAACGCTTCCGTTCTCGGCGTGTACTTCGCGCGCACGGCCGGCTGCAGCTGAAACCCGCTGAACGTCGTCCGCTCGCCGCGCGTCCCGAGCGTGATGGACAGGTCGGGTCTCAGGGTGACCTCGGCTTGCGCGAATCCGTGCACCTGGTTGATCGTGCGGTCCTCGGGTTCGAAGACGATCAGCGGCGTCGGTTGTGTGTCGCTCTCCGTCGTCCGTACTCCGCCGCCCCAGAGCAGCTGGTACCGCGGTGCCAGGCGGATGCTGTGCTGCCCCTCGATGTTGTAGGTCGCGCGTGTCTCCCAGCTTTGCCTCGGCACGTCGCGATGTTCACGATCGGCATAGCCCAGCACTTGAAAGGAATTGCCGGGCGCGATGGGTTTCGTATACGAGACCACGACGTTGCCGCCGTCCATTTGGATGTCCGCACGATCGGCCAACCCCATCCGTCCACTCACGACATCACCTTGCACGGTGAGGCGCGCATCGCCAGCGAGCTCCCAATCCACGCGGCCGCCACCTTGACGGAGGCGGCGATCCTCATGAGCGCTGCTGCCATCCGCGAGCTCAGGAGAATCGAAGTTGCTCCCGACACCGTAGAAGCGATAGCTCGTTTTCGGGTTGATCCGTCCGCCGTAGCGCCCGACGAGATGCCCCCGCTCGCGCGAGCCCGTCACGGCGCGCACGAGGGCGCCCTGCGTGTCGGCGGCCCGTTTGGTGATGATGTTGATGACGCCGTTCACGGCGTTCGGCCCCCACAATGTGCCGGCAGGGCCGCGAATGATCTCGATGCGATCGAGGTCCGGCAGCGGCACGTGCTGCGCTTCCCAGAACACGCCCCCGAACAGCTGCGTGTACACGCTGCGTCCGTCAATCATCACCAGCAACTTGTTGTTCGTGATGGCTGAAAATCCCCGCGTCGCAACCGCCCAGCTCCCGCCGTTGAATCGCGCGACACTGACGCTGTCGGCAAGCCGCAGCGCATCGGCGAGCGTGTCGACGCCGTAGCGGCGGATGTCTTCGGACGTAATCACTGACACCGCCGCCGGCGCGTCGATGCGCCGTTCCGATCCGCGCGACACCGTCGTGACATCGATCTGCATCAGCTCTTCGAGCGAGAGCGTTTTCAGATTTTGGACTTGCTGGCTCGGCTGTTCGTGGGAAGCGGCGGCTACCGGAGACGCCATGAACGTGACCAAAAACAGAACATACAACCGCGCTCGCATCATTTATTTCCGCCTTAAATATAACAGGTCCGATTTATGCACTCTCCCCTACCATGGAGCACATGACCTTCGATTTCATGCTGGGCTTCCTTCTGGCGGTGGGTTTGATGGTCGCCTTATGGCTGCCGCTGTTCTTCTTTGACTACAAGGCGGAAAAAAAGCGCGGGGCCGAGCCCATAGGATCGGGCGAGAACCCTCCCACGCCGCCGCTCGATAAAGTCCACCTCAGCTAGGGCACGCCGTTGACCGCGCCAGGGCTGGTACAACCCGGCCCTGGCTGGTACAATGGAATCGTCCGATAACTGATCGTGTGTTTATGCCCAGACTCCATTTATCGCTGTTATCGCTGACGCTCCTGGCGGCACTCGCTGCCGGCACCGCTCCCTCTGCACAAGAGCCGCCAATCGCGGTCTTTAAAAGCAGCGTCGAGCAGGTCGCCGTGGCCGCGCAGGTCCGCGATGCCCGTGGCCGCCTGGTCAAGGACCTGAAAAGCAGCGACTTCGAGCTGTACGACGACGGCCAGAAACGACCGCTGAGTAATGTGTGGTCGGAGCCGAGTCCTGCGAGCGTCGCCATCCTGATGGACGCGAGCGGAAGCATGTCGACGAAGATGGCGAGAGCGCGCGAAACGGCGACAGCGCTCGTGGCGGGCCTGAAGCCAGGTACCGACGAGATCGCGATGTACTCCTTCGACACGGCGCTGCAAGAGGTGCGGCCGTTCTCATCCGCCTTCTCCGCGACCGATACGGTTTGGAACTCGACGAAGGCCTTCGGCGCGACATCGCTGTGGGACGCCATCGCGGAGACCTCGCAGAAGATTTCGGACCGGCAGCGGCGTCGCGCGCTCGTGGTCATCACCGATGGCGTCGACTCGGCAAGCACCCTCAAGCCCTCGGACGTCTCCGCAATTGCGAGCTCCCTCGACGTGCCGGTTTATGTGCTCGTGATAACATTCGCGCTCGACGACACCGAGGTGCGGGAGGCGCCGATCACGGGACCCATGGCCGACCTCGCGGCGTGGACTGGCGGCGATGCGCTTGCCGTTCGCGACCCGCTCAGCATGTTGGAGGCCACGGAACGGCTTCTCGGCGAGCTCCACCATCAGTACATGATCGCGTTCGAGCCGGGCACCACGCGGGGCTGGCACGCTCTTGTGCTGCGAGCCCGCAAGCCCGGATTATTTGTTCGTGCCCGCAGCGGGTACATGGTTCAGTAGGAGCAGCAGCGATGCGAACGGCACTGAGAGCGGCCCTCGTCGGATGTGTGATTGGCATCACCGGCGCGGGGTGTGCGACGAAGGGCTTCGTGAGGGAATCGGTCGGCGACGTGAATGCAAAGGTCGAGTCGCTCGGCCAGTCGATCGAAGCGACGCAACAGGCGACCAAAGAGAACGCGGCCCGCATCGAGCAGGTCGACCAGAAAGCCGGGCAGGCCGGGTCCGCCGCCCAGACAGCGCAGGCCTCCGCCGCCACCGCACGCACCGCCGCCGACGCAGCCGCGGCCAAGGTCGCCGCCGTCGAGACGTCGGTGAAGCGTCTGATCTTTCAGGTGGTGATCAGCGACGATCAGGGCAACTTCGAGCCCGGCAAGGCCGACCTTCCCGACGATGTGCGCGCGAAACTCGATGAACTGGCGACAAAGCTCAAGGCGAATCCAGCAGGCAATTACATCGAGATCGAAGGGCACACCGACTCGAGAGGGACGCCAGCCGACAACGATCGCCTGGGTCTGGCACGCGCGGAAAACGTGAAGCGGTACCTATACGAAACCTACCAGATACCGCTCCACAAGATAAACGTCATCACCTTCGGCGAATCGAAGCCGGTCGCGCCAAACGACTCCCGGGAAGGACGCGCGCAGAACCGGCGCGTCGTCATCAAGGTTCTGTCGTAAGACCGTTATCCTCCCAGCACCAGGCCGACGGTGAGTCGCTGGAAGCTGATGCCGTTGGACTTGCGCACCTTGAAGTGCCGCAGGTCACCACGCACGCCCACCTTCCGCGAGAGGTACACGGTGACCCCGCCGCCGGCGCTGTAGCCGATGTCGTCGTTTGACAGGCCCGAGAACAAGCCGCCTTCCGATGCCTCAGTTCGCTGCCGGATGAATCCAAACCCGAAGATCCCGTAGGGCCGCACCCTGTCGATGGGGATGGCGATAAAAATACTCGGCATCAGCGTCACGATCTTCCCGTGGGCGACACCGGCCGGCGTCTCGAAGAAACTTCCAACCTGTGAATACTCCAGCTCTGACCCAATCCCGTGTGCGCCGCCGCCGCCGATCGCGACCGACCACACCTTTTTCGTCGACGGCGCATCCCCGCCAAACACATTTCCGATCGCACCGGTAAACATCGCCTGGGCCGACGCCGTACCTGCGAATGCGAGAAAGACGGCAAGGGCCGTCAGCACATACCGTGTCATGGGCACGCGAGACCTCCGCAGAGATTTTAACGCGGTGGGTGTGCGGAATTGAGAAGTCCGGCGATCTGGCGATCAGCGGTCGGAAGGCTCCGGCGCAAACATGTAGTTCAGTTGCCGCCACTGGGAGGGAGGCACTCGACGCCGATCGCTGCCGGCGCGCCGCTCTTCATGGCCGAGGCGATCGCCAGACTGCCGCCGCTCACGGATTCGGCGATCCCATATGATCAGCACACCGGGATCATCCGAAAACGTGCGCGTCAGCAGCTCGAACGTGGCGAAGTGGCCACGCCTCACGACGACGAGTCTTGGTCGGTCCACGGGATTCGCTAGCTGACTTTCACGCCCCATACAGCCTTCGATCGATACCAATCCTCGTCGATGATGGCCCACAGGGCCTGGTCGATCAGTTTGCCGCCTCGAAGAAATGATTTTCTCAAGATGCCCTCCCGCACAGCGCCGATTTTTTGCAGTGCGCCGTTACCGCGGACGTTTTGCACAGCCGCTCGTGCTTCCAGCCGCCGCACGCCCACGACGTCGAACGCGAAACCAAGAACCGCAGCCGCGCCCTTACTGAACAACCCGGATCCCCAGAACTCAGAGGCGATGGCGAAACCCCACTCAGCTGTGTCGAACCGCTGATCGAGCTGCCGCACCTGGAAGAGCCCGACGGCGGCGTCGTATCCATCGGGCACGACAGCGAAACACAGATATCGGCCCGCCTCGCGCTCGCGCTCGGTCCAGCGGATGAACCGTTCGAACCCCTCGAGCGTCGTCGGAGGCGGAGAGATGAATCTCGTGACTTCTTCCGTGGTCAGCAATGCCAGCAGAGTCGGCGCGTCGGCCAGCCGAAGCTCCCGGAGTGTGAAGCCGTCGCACGGCACCACCGGCAGCCCGGCGGTCCAGTCCGTCGTGACAGTTTCTGCCGCGGTTGCGAGTGTCGATGTCAGGGACTGAAGGGCAGGGGTCGCCATCAGTTCCCCCCCGCCTGAGTGGTCAGCTCGGCGACAACAGATCCCAGCAGGGCGCTGTTTCCCCACACGATGTTGTCGTCGTCCAGGTTGCCCCAGACGATGTTGTCGCCGTTGTCGAACAGGTTTCCCCAAACGATGTTGTCGCCACTGTCGAACAGGTTGCCCCAGACGATGTTGTCCCCGTTATCGAACAGGTTGCCCCACACGATGTTGTCGCCGTCGTCGAACAGGTTGCCCCAGACGATGTTGTCGCCACTGTCGAACGCGTTGCCCCAGACGATGTTGTCGTCGTCCAGGTTTCCCCACACGATGTTGTCGTCGTCGCCGAGGCCCTCACCCCAGACGATGTTGAGCGCCCACGACGGCCGCTGCTCGTCGATGATGCCGGCGCCGTGTGCGAGGTAATTGCCCCAGACCATCGACTGCGCCCAGGCGTATACCTCGCCGCCGATCGCCGTGCTCGGCGTCACGCTCGCCATCAGCCATTTCTGACCGATCGCAAGCTTGCCGTTGATCGCGCGCGCCAGCGTGAGCGCGCCGCTGCCGTTGAGGGAACCCGCACCGCGCGTCAGCACACCCGCGTCGGAGCCGTCGTCGGTCTTGACGGTGATCGACGAGTACTGCAGCACCATCTTCACCGCGTTCGGCGTCAAGCTGGTGTTGGCCTGACGTATCAGCGCGACCGCGCCGCTCACAACGCCGGCAGCCATGCTCGTGCCGGACAGTCGCATGTAATTGCCGAGATTTCCGCGACGCTCCTGGGCTGTCCGCAGCGTGCTTCCGACCGCGGCCACTGAGAGGAGGTTGTCGCCGGGCGCGGAAATGTCCGGCTTGATGAAATGGTCGTAGCGCGAGGGCCCGCGTGAGCTGTACGGCGCAATGCGGTCGTCCCTGCGGTTCACCGTATCGAACGTGCGCACCGACCCGACGGAGATTGCCGACGGCGCATTGCCCGGCGAGGCGATGCCGCCGTACCCAATTTGTCCGGTAACGGCGCTCCTGCCGAAATTGCCCGCGGACACCACAACCACGAGACCCACGCGCGAGGCATGTTCGACCGCCTGGACGAGCGGGTCCGTCGCAGCCGACTCGAAAATAGGATGGCCAAGCGACAGGTTGAGGATGTCGATGTGCAGCACATCCTTGTTGACGATGGCGAACTCGATGGCCCGGATGACGTTGTCGGTCGAGCCTTGGCCCTGCGCGTCGAGAACCTTCAGGCCGATCAGGCGTGCCGTCGGCGCGACACCCACGTAGGTGCCTGCGGCGAGGCCTGCGACGTGCGTCCCGTGGCCGTATTCATCGGACGCCGAAGTCGCGCGAATATCGCCGCGCGTGAAATCGTAAAATGCCGAGATGCGGCTGCCGAAGTCGACGCCCGGCTGGATGCCCGAGTCGATAATCGCAATGCCGGCCTGCGGCGTCGAGTACTGCAGAAAGCTGCCGAACAGCGACTGGCGCACGCCCAGCGTAGAAAACAGCGGCGCCTGGCGCTGCTGCGCGCCCGCCGCCTCGGTCAACCTGCCCAACGTGGAAGTGCTCGAGCTCGGAAGGAACTGATGCCCGCCGACGATCGCATTGTCGGATACCGAGATCGCATTGCCGGAGCGAACGAGCGTCTTGAGGTCGTCGCATTGCACCTCGGCGGCGATCGCATCCAGCGCCGGAAATTCCCCTTTGACGCGCCGGCCTTGCGACAGGAGAGACTTTTTCATCCTCTCGCGCTCGCCCGGCCTGGTGCGAATAATTACAGACTGAGTGCCGGTGCATCCGCGTTCGAGCGTGTTGAGAAGAGACGCATCCAGATGTTCGTCCGCAAAAGCAGGGACGGCCAGGGCCACCAGCAGGGCCGAGAGAGAGACGACGCGCGGAATCACCACGCGCCGGATGGAGCAAGGTTGACTCCATTACCGACACTTCCCCCTAAATGTTTGACAATTCGACACTTACTGCGGTCCGCCAAAACGGCGCGCGCTTCACACCTGTGCTACTCCTACACACGCCAGGCTTCAAATGCCGCAGATTTTCGTATCTAACCGCCGTCGCGACAGACATTTAGCGTCCATTGTTCCGCTTGGGAACAGTAGGACACGCTTTCTGCTCGATTACGGCACACTCAGATAGGATCTGCGTTTTCGCGTGCGCTCGACGGTGGGATTGCTGCGTGCGACCTTCGCAAGTAGAATCAGTGGCCGTCGCAACGCGCTCATCGCTTGGCGGACACTTTGGAGGAAGACGATGCCTTTCGTGATTACGGATCCTTGTATCGAAACAAAAGACACGGCATGCGTGGACGTGTGTCCCGTAGACTGCATTCATCCGCGCAAGGACGAGCCGGAATTCGCAGCGATGAACATGCTCTACATTCATCCTGAAGAGTGCATCGACTGCGGCGCGTGCGTACCTGCGTGCCCCGTCGCGGCGATCTACGACAGCCACGATTCGACTCCCTCGAGTCAGAAGGATCTGATCGAGGCCAACACCATCTATCGCAACGGCGATGCGGATACGATGGCGCGTGCCGAAGCGATCGTGGCGGCGCACGTCGCGGCGCACCCCGAGTTGATGGCGATTCCCGGCAAAGAGCGCGCGGCCGCGCACTCGTAAGATCCAGAAATCTCAAATCTACAATCTGGAATCTAAAATCTGGCCCGTCCAGATTCTAGATTTCAGATTCTGGTTTGCAGATTCGAATCCCCCGCCTCCGCAGTTCTCTGTTGTACAATCAGGGATTGTCGACCTTGTGGTGAGTGTAGCTCAGTGGTAGAGCACCGGCCTGTGGCGCCGGTAGTCGCGGGTTCAATCCCCGTCACTCACCCCAGCCTTCGCTCTCGATGAATTCCTTCTCGAGCTAGGGCTAGGCAGGCGAGTCAGCGCGGAGATACGCGAAGGCTGGTCTCGCCGTAGCGCGCAGCGCGAAGGTGGACTAGATCTGCAGCTCCGCTCCCTCTCTCTTCGCGACGTACACCGTCGCCGCCAAGTCCCCGACCACATTCACCACCGTCCGGCACATATCCAGAAGGCGATCGACGCCGATGATGATGGCGATGAGCGCCGGATTGATGCCGATCGTCACGAGGACGGCGACCACAAATGGCGTCGATCCCGATGGCACCCCGGCGGTGCCGACGCTGCCGAGCACGGCAAGATACACAATCATCAACTGCTGGGCGAGGGTGAGGTCGACGCCGGCGAGCTGCGCAAGAAACAACACCGTCACTCCTTCGTAGAGCGCCGTGCCGTTCTGGTTGGCCGTTGCGCCGACGGTCAGCACGAAGGCGCCGATTTCGCGCGGCACGCCAAGATTCAGCTCGGACACACGCAGCGCCGTGGGGAGCGTCGCGTTGGACGAGCTCGTCGAGAACGCCGTCAGCATGACGGTCCGGACGCGCTTGAAGAACTCCCTGGGCGACACGTGCGCCGCCAGCTTCAGCGCGATGGGGTACACGACGAACGTGTGTATCGCGAGCCCCGCCAGTACCGTGACCACGTACCAGCCCAGGCTGATCAGAAACCCAAACCCGAACCGCGCGGTCATCGTGAACAGCAGACAGGCGACGCCGATCGGCGCCACCTTCATCACGATGTCGATGACCTTCGCGATTACTTTGAACACGCCGTCGAGCACCGCGACCACCGGAGCTGCGGTCTCTTTGGCCACCAGCGTCAGCGCCGCGCCGAACACGATCGAGAAGAACATGATGCCGATCATGTCTGGCGTCGATCGCGCCATCGATTCGAGCGGATTGGCCGGTACGAGCATGCGGGCAAACGACATGAACGGCGATTCGCCCGTAGGCGGTGCGGGGGCCGCCTGCTTCGACGCGTCCGAGTACTCCGCCATCAGCAAGTCCCGCGTCTGCGGATCGAGCCGCGTCCCGGGACGCACGGTGTTGGCCAGCAGGATGCCGAGGCCCACCGACACAATCGAGATGACGAGGCAGAAGCCCACCGTGCGCACGCCTACGCGCCCCAGACGGCGCACGTCGCCGATGCCCGCCACACCGACGACGAGCGACGAAACGACGAGCGGGACCACCGTCATCAGCAGCGAGCGGAGAAACAGCTGGCCGACTGGCTCCGCGACATGCCGGATCGCCGATGCGAGCAGCGGCGAATCGGGACCAAGCATCGCGCGCGCGGTGCTGCCGAGCACCGCCCCGGCAGCAAGCCCCAGGAGGATCCGCACGTGCAGCGGTATCCTGCCGCGCGCTGCGGCGCGGTCGTCGGTCTGCTCATCGAGATCGGAAACCACTTCACGTTCGAATTGTTCCATGTGGAGTCGCCGCTTCTATTCCGCAGTCCGCCGGAATAATATGTCTGCGGAAGCATGGACGACATCAGGGATCGCCGCAACCCCAATCAGCAGGATCGCCGGACGATACCTCGCGGCGGACGCCGGGCGAGCGATTTGCCTCATCCATTGACCTGCCCGAGCTGCGGAAAAACTCGGGAAGTGCAGGGTCTCTCGAGCAGCCGCGTCGTGCGGTGGTGCCACTGCCGGGCGTGCGGAGAAGTGTGGCCGTGGTCGGTCGAACTCTCGGAACCAAGGAGCTTATGAGCGAAACGCGTATTGGTTGGATTGGCACGGGTGTGATGGGCATCTCGATGTGTGGCCACCTGATCGACAAGGGCTACCCCACCACGATCTACAGCCGCACGAAATCGCGCGCGCAGAGCCTGCTCGACAAAGGCGCGGCGTGGGCCGACACACCGGGCGCCGTCGCGGAACGGTCAGACATCATCTTTACGATCGTCGGGCTGCCGAGCGACGTGCGCGAGGTCTATCAGCAGAAGGGCGGCATCCTCGACGTGGTGAGGAAAGGCAGCGTCACCGTCGATATGACGACGACCGAGCCCAGCCTCGCGCGCGAGATTTACGACGCGGCGAAAGCGAAAGGCGCGTCGTCCGTGGATGCACCTGTGTCAGGCGGCGATGTGGGCGCGCGGAACGCCACGCTCTCGATCATGGTCGGCGGCGACACGGACGCCGTCGAGCGGGTGATGCCGCTCTTCCAGGCGATGGGCAAGAACATCGTGCACCAGGGCGGCCCCGGCAACGGACAGCACACCAAGATGTGCAATCAGATCGTGCTCGCCGGCACCATCATCGGCGTCTGCGAGAGCCTGCTCTATGGCTACAAAGCGGGGCTCGATTTGCCGACCATGCTGAGCTCTGTCAGCAAGGGAGCGGCGCAGTGCTGGATTCTCGACAACCTGGCGCCGAAAATGGTGAATCGCAATTTCGATCCCGGCTTCTTCGTCGAGCACTTCGAGAAGGATCTCGGCATCGCGCTGGACGAATGCCGGCGCATGGGCATCGCCATGCCCGGTCTCGCGCTCGTGCGGCAGTTCTATGTGGCGCTGAAATCTCAGGGACACGGGCGGCTGGGATATCACTCGCTGCTGCTCGCGCTGGAGCAGTTGTCGAACGTAAAACGATAGGCTACGAGCTCCTCCGCGGCCTCGATCTTCGCTCGCGGCCGGAGCGGCGTTCGGGACCGCTATAGGCCATCGCCTGACGCCGGCGATCGGGACCGCGCCGGCGGTCCCGGCTGCGACGTTCGTGCCCGCTCTGCGCCCCGGCTGTCGCGGCCTGCGCAGCCTCGCGCTGAAGCCTGATGGTGCGGCGGCTCGGTTCGAGTACTTCCATCAAACCCTGTGCGAGCAGCTGCGGCTGCGGATTCTGGCCGATCCGCCCGATGTCCTTGAGATAGCTCAATGCGGCGATGATGTTCGTGCGTTGCCACGGCGTCAGCGTCATGGCAGGTGTATCGGCTCCTTTTGAGATACGCTTGAACGTCGAGGCCACACACGTGACGGACTCCAAAAGCAGCGAGATTGTCGAGCGCCGGCAGCGGTACATCGAACGTCAACGTGAGATGCGCCCCGAGACGGTAAACGTCCGGTTTCAGGGCGCGGCGCCGGAAGGCTCCGGCCCCAAAAATCGGCACGGCATGCCGGTCGTGCCGGTTGGCCAGCACCTGGTGAAGAACTGGCCCGTTCTCGATCTCGGCGAACAGCCCGAGGTTCCACTCGACAAATGGAAGCTCGCGATCGGCGGCCTGGTCGAGAACCCCGTCACGCTCGACTGGGCGCAATTCATGGCGCTGCCGCAGGCCGAGGACGTGAGCGATTTTCACTGCGTCACCACCTGGAGCCGTCTCGACAATCACTGGGGCGGCGTGCGGTTCCGCACGATTGCCGAGCTCGTGGTGCCGAAGGACAACGCGCAGCACGTTCTGTGCACCGGCTACGACTTCCTTCCTGGAAGCTTCATTCCTTACACGGTCAACGTCCCGCTCGCGCGCGCGATCGAAGACGACGTCCTGCTCGTGCACACGTGGGAAGGCAAGCCCCTGCCGCGCGAGCACGGCGGCCCGGTGCGGATGATTACGCCGAAGCTCTACGCCTGGAAGGGCGCCAAGTGGATCAGGAAAATCGAATTTCTCGCAGAGGACAAACGCGGGTTCTGGGAAGAGCGCGGCTACTCCAACAGCGCCGAGCCCTGGTTCAACGATCGCTTCAGCTACTAGTCCATGCCGACGGCGAAGTGGCGCGGCGACATGCGGGCAGTGCGCCCGATGCTCGCCACGCTAGAGGACGCGCCGCTCGAATCCGCGGGACTGGTCTACGAACCCAAGTACGACGGCATCCGCGCGCTCGTCGAGATTGATCCGGGCCGCCGCGCGCCGGTGCGAATCTGGTCGCGGCTCGGCAACGAGAAAACCGCGCAGTTTCCCGACCTCGTCGCCGCCCTGACACGCTACGCGAAAAAGCTGCACGGCCCGCTCCTACTCGACGGCGAGATCGTCGCGCTCGACGAGAAGGGAGAGCCCGCGGGCTTTCAGCGGCTGCAGAACCGCATACACCTGACGGAGTCGAACAGCGCAGCTGCCGCGGGACGTGTTGCGTTGATCGCGTTCGACATCCTGCGAGACGGCGACGACGACCTTCGGCCGTCGCCCCTGGCTGAACGGAGAGCGCGTCTGGAGCGCGCGTTTCGCAATACAGGCTCGCCGATTCTGCGGCTGAGCGACGTCGTCTCCGGCGATGCGCGCGAGCTCTTTCAGCACGCCCTCGACCACGGATGGGAAGGCCTCATCGCCAAAGAGGCCCACTCGGTGTACCACACCGGCAAGCGCACCCGGGACTGGCGGAAGATCAAGATCGTCCACGAGCAGGAGTTCGTCGTCGGCGGGTGGACCGACTCGCGCACCACCGATCGCCCGTTCGGTGCCCTGCTGCTGGGTTACTACGAAGACGGCGGACTGAAGTACGCCGGCCACACGGGCAGCGGCTTCAACCAGCGGGAGCTCGAGCGTGTCATTCGACTGCTGAAGCCGCTGGAGGTCACGTCCCCGCCCTTCACGACGCGGCCCAGGACGAACCAGCGGCCGCATTGGACGAAACCCTCGCTGGTGGCCCAGCTGAAGTTCACTGAATGGACCGACGATGGGCTGCTTCGCCATCCCATTTATCTCGGCCTAAGGGACGATGTGAAACCGGAAATGGTGAGACGGGAGAGGAAGAGTCAGGGGAGTCGGGAGAGTCGGAAGAGTCGGGAGAGTCAGGAGAGTCAGGAGAGTCGGGAGAGTCGAAAGAGTCCGGGCTCGCCAAAGCTCGCACGAATGGCGCGAGCGACGGCGGATAGGTCGGCCACAGCTCACGACGCACGCCAGCTCGTAGTGCCGACCTCTAGGTCGGCCGCTCACGACGCGCTGATTCAGCAACTCGACGAGATCGAGCGCGGATCGCGTTCGGGGACGCTGCGTTTCCCCAGTGGTGAGACGCTGGAGGTGACCAATCTCAACAAAGTGTTCTGGCCGAAGCTGAAGATCACCAAGGGCGACCTGATGCGCTACTACGTTCGTGTGGCGCCTTACATCCTCCCGGTCGTCGAAGATCGCCCGCTGATCATGAAGCGCTTCCCGAACGGCATCGAGGGCGAGCCCTTCTACCAGCACAAGGCGCCCGACAAGCTCCCACCCGGCGTCAGGGTCGCGAAAGTGCCCGGCGACAGCGTGGCCGGCCGGCCGATCGGTGGCGACCTTCTCACCCTCCTCTACATGACGCAGCTTGCGGCCATCTCGCAGGATCCCTGGTTCTCGCGCGTGGGGTCGCCGCACGTTGCGGATCAATGCGCGATCGATCTCGACCCGATGCCAGGCGTGACGTTCGCGGCCGTGCTCGACGTCGCGCGCTGGGTGCGCGACGCGCTCGGAAAATTGAAGGTCACCGGCTACCCGAAGACATCCGGCGCCAGCGGCATGCACATCTTCATTCCGCTCAGCGAAGGCACACCCTACGAGGCCGGGCAAATCTTCTGTCAGATCGTGGCGACCGTCGTCGCCGAGCAGCACCCGAAGGTCGCCACCGTGACGCGCACCGTCAGCGCCCGCGGCCGGAAGGTGTACGTCGACTATCTCCAGAACATCGAGGGCAAGTCGCTCGCGTGCGCCTACAGCGCGCGCGCCAGCGAGTATGCCGGCGCGTCGACGCCGCTGACGTGGAAGGAGGTCGACGAGGGCGTCGATCCGCGCGATTTCACCATACGCACGCTGCCCGATCGCCTTGCGAAGGTCGGTGACCTCTGGGCGCCGTTCCTGAGGTCGACCGGCGTGGATTTGCGAAAGATCCTGAAGTAGCCCTATAGTGCGCGCGGAGGTACGCATGAAAATTCTGGTCGTCGCTTCGGGTCTCCTTCTCTGCGTGGCGATGGCCACGGCTCAAGCTCCTCAGGCACCGCCCGTTACGCCAATGAAGTTCGCCTACTACTCCGCTGCCGATATCAAGGCGCTCAACAACACGGTGAAGGGCGGCGGGCAGATCAAGTTCAACCGCCTCAATCGAGGCGATCACGAATTCCAGAGCTTCAATTTCCGCGCGAAGAGCACAGCCGCACCTGAAATGCACAACAATTACGCCGACCTCTACTACATCGTCGACGGCGAAGTGCTGCACCACACCGGCGGGAAGCTCGAGGGAGGCGCCGAGCGGAATCCGGGAACGGGTGAATTTGGCGGCGGCAAGCTTGTGGGCGCCAAGGTCGTGCGGCTCTCCGCCGGCGATATCGCGTCTTCAGCTGCGGGCCAGCCCCATTGGTGGGAAGTCGAGCCGGGCAAGACGGTGACCTACATGACCGTCAAGGTCCTGAAGCAGCCGAATCTCTACACCGCCACATCAACGCCCACGCAGTTCGTCCACTACAAGGCTGCGGACCTGAAGGCGTTCGTCGAAACGCTGAAAAAAGGCGAGACGATCAAGTTCCCGTCAGTGCACCGCGGAGATCATCAGTTCCAGAACATCAGCCATCGCGCGAAGAGCTCGGCGGGCCCGGAGCTGCATAACAACTGGGCCGACTTGTATTTCGTCCTCGACGGCGAAGTCACCATCCGATATGGCGACCGTCTCGAAGGCGGCAAGGAAGGCGCTGATGGAGAAGTGCGCGGCGGGGAGATCGTGGGCAACGTGACGCGCCAGAAGCTGGCGGCCGGCGACATCGCGTCGGCACCGGCCGGCGTGCCGCACTTCTGGGAGGTCGAGCCAGGCAAGTCGGTGACCTATCTGACGGTCAAGCTCGGCAAGAAACACTGATCGGTTGGTGTGGTTAGGGATTAGGGATTGGTCCCCTAATCCCTAATCCCTAGTCCCCTAGTCCCTAAGACAAAAACCTACCAGTCGACGTTCACACCTAACTTGATGAGACGTCCACGCTGGATGTTGCTCACCGCGCCGTAGCTCGTCCCGAGCGTGGTCACACGTGAGATGACCGTGGCCGTATTCAGCATGTTGTAGAGGTCGATGCGGGGCTGATACCTCTTTCCGCCGGCCACGAACGCTTTTCGAAAGCTCATGTCGAACTGATTCAGCGCAGGGAGGCGCGTCGTGCCGCGCGGCTCGACGGTGACGTTCGTCGTGCCCTGCGTCAACGCCACTGTGTTGTTGCCGACGGAGACCTGCGTCAGCTCCGGAAACCCTTTCTGATGCTGGAATGTTCCGCTCATCTGAATGGCATACGGAAGGTCGTAGAGCCCCGAGAGGCGGAACGAGAACGGCGTGTCATTGCCGACGATGCCGCGGTTGAACTCTTTCGAGTTCGGGTTGTTGAGATCGGTGGCGCCCACCCAGCCGTTGGTTTCGCCGATGCTGATGCCGCCGGTCATCATCCAGCCGTTGCTCATCCGCTTGTCGAGCGAGATGTCGGTGCCGTGATACGTGCTGTCGAGCTCGGTCATGTTGGTCCACACGAAGTCCTGCCTGCCGCGAAGCGCAGGGTCCTGGTTGTAGACGTCGACGACCTTGCCGCTGTTCACTTCGGTGACCGTCAGCTTGGTATAGGTGTTCTCCGGTACGGCGACGTTCCGCGATGCGAGGTTGCCAACCTTGTCACGCCGCGTATACCCGGCGCTGATGACCAGGTTCAAAGGCAGTTGACGCTGAATCTCTGCGGAGAATTCGCGCGCCGACGGCCAATCGTAGCCTGCCTCGTAGCGGTTGAAGTTACCGAGGTTGAACCCGTTCGACGGCCCCAGCTCGTTGATCTGGGGTAGCAGATCGCCGTTCAAGTCGCATCCGACGTTGCCCACCGATGCGCACGCTGACTGCGCGCGCCACGCCCGCGAGTCGCTCGCCAGGAAAATCGGGTTGATGCGATCGAGCACGCTGCTGCCGACCGGGATGATGTACCGATTCGCGGAGAACTTCAGCGCGGTGCGCCCGTCACCGGCGAAGTCGTACACGGCCGAGAAGCGCGGGCTCACGGTCTTCCAGTCGGGCACGCCTGACATCTTGTCGTAGCACTGCGCGGCAATGAATGGCGTCGCCTCCTGGCACAGCGCGCGCGTCCAGCCGTAGTTCGTGTCCAGGCGTACGCCGCCATTGATGGTCACTTTGCGGCTCGGACGCCACCTGTCCTGAATGTAGAGACCCTGCTGGATGTTCTCGGGAATCGAGCGCGCCGGGGTGTTGTAGGTATTCACGGCATCGGGCACTCCCGAACGGTAGATCGCGCGCATGCCGGACGAGGAGAAATACAACACTTCGTTCCACGCGTAGTCGAACTGGTAACCGGCTTTGATGTCATGCGCGGTCGTGAAGTAGCTGACGCTGCCCTGGGCGAATACGCGCGTATTCGGCAGGTCGCGATAGGTCGGCAGGATGCGCAGGGCGGTGTTGGTCACCATGTCCAAGCCGGCAATCAGACCGTCGGTGCAGCCGGATTTGTCCACCGCGAACGAACAGGTCGCCGAGTCACCTTCCTTCGGCCATGGCTGGTAGTCGTCGACGCGATTCACGCTCCCCGACACGTCGTAGACCATCCTCGCCGATCGCGTCGCCGTGTATTTCACCTGATGGAGCTGCGGATATTTCGTGTTGCGCGTCGTCGCGCCGGTTTCGGAAAACGCGGCGCCGCTCGTCCGATGTCCGTTCTTCTTGTATTGCAGAATATAGAAGTGAGAAAGCTGACTGCTCTGGCTGACCTGCCACGACATCTTGTTCGAGAAGTTCCACAGCATGTTGTCGTCAGGCACCGACGTGCCGTCGGGGTTATAGCTGCCAACCAGATACTGGAGAATCTGTGAGTGGTGGAACGAGGTCGACCACCACAGTTTGTCCTTCACGAGCGGCCCGGCGAGCCAGCCGCCGTAGTCGAAAAGATAGCGGATGTCGGCCGTCGGCTTCAGATCGGGTCTCGCCGCTTTCACCGACGCCGGCACGTTCCGCAGCAGCTGCGCAGCCAGCGCATCGTCGACGTTGTTGGACCCGAGGGAGGCGTTGGTGCCGTTGAACACCGTTCCGCCATGGAACTGGTTGGTCCCCGTCCGGCTGATCATGTTGAAGACAAGTCCGCCGGTCGAGGCCTCGGCCGGGGCGTTACCCGCGCGGAAGTTCGCCTCCTCGAACGCGTAGGGGTCGAGGTAGAACGTGGCGATGCTCCCGCTGCTTTGCGTGCTCGAGACGTTCATGCCGTCGATGTAGTAGCCGTTTTCGTTGCTGGTCCCGTGCACCGTGATGCCGGACTGCTGGAACGATTCGGACCCGCCGACGTCGACCTTGCTCGCAACGACGCTCGGAATGACGCGCGTGATCGACCAGACGTCGATACGGTTCGGCAGCGCCTGGAGAGTTTCCTGGCTCAGGACGGTCTGTTTCAATGCCGACGTGGTATCGAGCAACGGGGCTTCTCCCGACACGACAACGCCTTCCTCAAGCTGTCCAATCGGCAGCGTGAGGTCGGCGCGCGCCACCGCATCCGCGTTGACGACGATGTTCCGCTGTTCGACGGCGCGGAATCCCGCCAACTGGCCGCGCACGGCATAGGTGCCGGGCACGACACGAACGAACTGATAGTTGCCACGCTCGTCGCTCACGACTTCGCGGTTGGCACCCAGGGTGCCTCCCTGCGCGCTCGTCAGAGTCAGCGTGACGCCAGGCAGCACTGCACCAGACGAATCCATCACGGTGCCGCCGATACCACCAACGCCCTGCGCCCATGCAGGCAGGGCGAATGCCATCAGTGCCGCGAAAATCAGACCTCTCGACAGGATGCTCGGGGTCGCCATCGCTTTCTCCTTCGAAGATAGGGGCCGCTTTTGTGGGAGTGTCTGACGACTATAGCCCCGACTGCTCCTCCAATTGTCGCAAATTGTCGCAACGCGGCGCTCCGCAGGCCGCGCTAGAATCTGTGATTCCATGCGCTTCCTGGTGTTGATCGGTGGTCTATGCGTGTCCGCCGCCGCGTGTTCCGGCACTGCCGAGACCGTCACGCATCCCCCTGCGACGTTGCGACTCTCACGCACCAATGCGACCGACCTTCAGAACGCGTTCGACCGCGTGCCCAGCATCAAGGCCCAGATCGTCAGCGAGGGCGGGTCGTCGATCACCAGCCTGCTGGACCTCAAGAATGAAAAAACCGACATCACCGGCACGCTGGCCGACGTCGCGTACCTCGCATACGCCGGCCAGCTGGAGGAAATGCCCGAGCCGTTCGACCAGCTGCGAGGCATGGTCGTTACCGGAGTGAACACGATGCATCTGCTCGTGGGCCGGAATGCGCACGTGGAGACGCTTCGCGATCTGAAAGGATTGCGCATCTCGCTCGGTGCGCCCGGAAGCTCGACCGCGCACATCACGCAGCGCATGCTCGAGGACTACGGCATCGGACCGGAACAGATCCACGCCGAGCGCATTCCGAACACCGAGATCGTGAGCCGTCTGAGCAGAGGAGACGTCGACGCCGCGTTTTCCGGTTTCAACCTGCCGAGCGCCGTCGTCACGGCCGCAATGCAGAACGGTGTCAGGCTCATTCCCATCGACGGCCCCGAGATCGAAGAGATGCGAACGCGGTATCCGTACCTGAAGCGGACACTGATTCCGCGCGGGACGTATGCGAAACAACTCGAACCGGTTCGCACGCTCAGCGTCGACACGCTACTCGTGTGCCGGGCCGAGCTCGATGACGACGTGGTCTATCGATTCCTCGACGCGTACTTCGCCACGCGGCCGGTGATGACGCCTCCCAACCTCGATCGAGCGCCGGCGACGCCGATTCCGCTGCATCCGGGTGCGGCACGCTACTACCGCCAGCGCGAGCTGTCGCGATGACCTGCAACCGAGCGGCGCGGAGTGCCACGTCCCGCCTGCGCGGAGACGCTACGGCGGGGCAAGCCCCGCGCAACGGATCATGAAAGTCGAATCGATCATCGCGTGGGGGGGTTGGCTGACAGCATTGCTGGCAGTATCCGTGTGCCTCGGCATCGCCACCCTGCTGGGCTTCGGATACCGCGCCACCCGGGAATGGCAGCGCAGCTCTGAGCTGCTGATCGAGCGAGACACCGAGGAAGGCGCCGACCTCCTTGTGACCGCGGTGACGCGCGACATGCGCGGCGCCCACTCGCGCGTCCTGGCGAATCGCGACTGGGGCGAGCTGTCGCTCGAGTCGCTCACGGATACGAGCGACCAGGTCGCAACGGCATTCGCTCGGTACCCGTATCCGGAATCGTTCTTCAGCTGGCAGCGCGACAGCTCGCATGGCGTCGTGTTTTTCAACCGGGCGAACCGCTTTCCTGTGTGGATGCCCCAGCCTTCCAAACCGAACCGTTATCCGGTCGCGCTCGTCATGAACCCGCCTGAAGCCGAAGCGCTGCGCGCCAAGGTGGCGGAGTTCAGCGTGGCGCGGGTCCGCTACGCGACATTCGAGACGGCGCTCGGAGGCCATCCGTATCAGATCGTCGCACGGCTCGTGTACACCGACCCGCTGCAGGAAACGCTGCATTCGGTCATCGGCTTTACAGTGAACCTGGATTGGGTCCGCGAGTCGTATTTTGCGGATCTCCTGTCGCAAGTCGCGCCCATCGCCACGCGCGACAACAGCCTCGATATCGCGGTGGTTGACGACGCGGGCCGCCGCGTTTGGGGACATCAGGGCGGCGGAGCGGTGCTGTCGCGCAGCTTCCCGCTTCTCTTCCTCGACCCGTCGGTCAGCATGGTCGCGCTGGGAGGAACCCCTCCCGTCCGGACATGGACGATTCAGACGAGCCAGTCACCCGGCTCTGCGCTGGTCGGTGCGGCGCAAGGCGCCGACGAGGCGCTCCTCGCGGCCGGCGCGGCCGCCCTGACGCTCGCCGTCGGGCTGATTCTCGCCATCCGCGCGGTGCGAGCCGGCGTCGCGCTCACGGCGATGCGGTCTGATTTCGTGTCGTCGGTGACGCACGAGCTGAAGACGCCGCTCGCGAGCATTCGAGCCATGGCAGACACGCTCGCCCGCCGGCCGATCGGCGGAGAGACCATCCGCGATTACGCGGAGCTGCTCATGCAGGAAGCGAAGCGCCTGACCCGGCTGGTCGACAACCTGCTCGCGTACGCACGCGTGACCGACGTCACCGAGGTATATTCATTCGAGCCAATCGCGACGGCCGAGCTCGTGGACGATGTGCTGCAGAACTTCCGGCACCCGCTATCCGAACGCGAGTTCAACGTTGAGGTGGAGATACCGGTCGATCTCCCCCTCATCAAGGCCGACCGCACCGCGATGATGCTGGCGCTCGACAACGTCGTCGACAACGCCATCCGGTATTCGCCGCAGGAGCATTTCATCCGCATCTCAGCGCGGCGCGACAACCAGCACGTCGTCATCGAAGTGCAGGATCGCGGCGTCGGTATTTCGCGCGACGAACTGTCGCTCGTGCGGCGGAAGTTTGCGCGCGGCAAGCTGGCGCGCGCCGACGGCAGCGGCCTCGGGCTCGCCATCGTCAGCCGAATCGTCGCGGATCACCAGGGCACGTTCGTGCTCGACAGCGAATCCGGCGCCGGCACGACGGCAAAGGTATATTTACCCATCGCGGGAGTGTGACGTGGCAGAGCGGATCCTGATTGTTGAAGACGACCCCACCCTCAGACGGGTGCTCCGGGATAATTTGATCTTTGAAGGCTATCGTGTCGAAGCCGTCGCCGACGGCAAATCGGCCATCAGTTACGTGCGCGCATCCGCGCCCGACCTGGTCGTCCTGGACCTGACGCTGCCCGACGTAGACGGGCTCGATTTATGTCCCGTGCTGCGGCAGTCGGGCAAAGTGCCCATCATCATCCTGTCCGCGCGCGGGCAGAAGACGGACAAGCTGAAGGGTCTCAAGCTCGGGGCCGACGATTACATCACCAAGCCGTTCGACCTGCAGGAGCTTCTCGCCCGGATCAACGCCGTCCTGCGCCGCTCGCACCCCGCGCTCGAGCGCCTGCTGATCGGCAAGCTGATCATCGACTTCCGATCGCAGCGCGCCAGCTGCGACCAGGCGCCGGTCCATCTGACACACCGCGAGTTCGAGCTGCTCCGCTATCTCGCCGAGCGGCGCGAGAAAGTCGTGCACAGGGAAGAGCTGCTGCGGGAGGTGTGGGGATACATGGACACGAACGTCACCACACGTTCGGTCGACCACGCGATTGTTCGCCTTCGAAAGAAGATCGAGCCCGATCCGCACCATCCGGAGTTCATCCGGACGGTGCACGGAGATGGCTACTGCCTGTCCGCTACGCAAGTCGAAAACTAGTCGGTTCTTAACAGGAGATTAGGAGACCAGGAGTTCTTTTTTTTTTTGAAAGAAGTTCTCCTACTCTCCTAACCTCCTGTAACGAATTCTAGAACTCAGTTCTGCGGCTGTTCCAGGAGCGACGTGAACTGATAGCCGCTGATCGCGAGGCGGCACGAGGGCCCGGGCCCGGCGAACCGGGTTGCGTGCCACGTGGACGGCGGCGCGTACACGACGTCCCCTTCGTTCGACGTGAAGTCCCCCACCGTCTCGATGTTGTGGCGAATCTGCCCCTTCATGATGACCCACCACTCCGCCGTGCCGACGTGGAAGTGGCCTTTGTCGTTCGCGTCGTACGGCGGCAGGTTCTTCTCGTAGCCCCAGATGGCCTGCGCCCACATGTGGTCGTCCTGCACGACGTTCTGGCCTGCGAATTTCGGATCCTTCTCCGCATCCCACAGATTGAAGTGCGGCTTGTTGTTGCCGTTGTATACGCCAGGCCCAAACGTGGTGCCGATCTTCACGACCGTATGGCCCGGCGCCTGCGACGGGCGCGTGTCGGTGACGGGTGTCAGCGTTTTGAAGTTCGCCTGATTCGCGTCGACCCACAGCGCCGGGGCGCTGCCGATCACTTCGGCCGAGTACATCGTCTTTTTGGGGATGTTCACGACCGATCCACGCTTGGTGACAATCGGTTCGGGCTGACCCTCGAGCGTAAACCGCATTTCGCCCTCGACGACGACGTAGAACTCGCGAGTGTCGGGACGCATCCGCGACGTGATCTTCGTGCCCGGAGCACCCTGGTTGTATGTCGAGTAGTAGTTCTCGTCGTCCACGACCGTTTCAGACCAGTTCGCCTGGCCTTTGTGCCGCGCCTTCAGATCGCTCAGCTTGATCCAGACCTTGTTCTTGCCGAACTGGCCGGGCTTGTCTTTGTTGACCCACCATTGTCGAGCCGGCGGAGCCTGGCCACGGCCGGTTGCGGGCTGCTGCGCGGCGGCTCCACCCTGTGTCGACACAGTAGGCGCGCCGCAAAGGATGAGCGAGAAAGCGACCGTCAGTGGCACGTACAAACGTCTCATGGGCCCGCTCCTTAATAGATGAATTGTGCGGATGTGCGAGAGCAGACGATACCGCAAGAACTGCCCGCGGCAAAGCGCTGGCAAGGGTCGGACGAAAATTGCACTCGACTATTCAGCGGCGGCGGGTCGTCCGGTGCGTGGGCTGCGCCGTCCAGGGATCTTCGGGCCATGGGTGCTTCGGATAACGCCCCCGCAACTCCTTGCGCACTTCTGGATACGTCCGCTCCCAGAAGCTGCGCAGATCTCTCGTCGTCTGAACCGGGCGGCCGTTCGGGGCAAGCAGGTGAAACGTGACGGGGATGCGAGCCGTGCCGATGCTCGCCGATTCCGCAAGCCCAAAGAGCTCCTGCAGCTTCACCGATGCCGAGACAGAGCCGTCCTCGGCGTAGTCGAGCGTCATGCTGCGTCCGCTGGGCACCACGATTGAGTGCGGTGCGCGATCGGCAAGCGCCCGTTTCAGCTCGAAAGACAGATGCGCCTCGAGATCGATCTCGTCGACTGTCCGCGCGGATGCGGCAGCCTGAGCCACGAGGGCGGGCAGATCGACGTCGATTGCGGCGAACCGAAGCCGTCGAACCAGCTGCGTGGTGGCCGCATCGTGCTCGCGCGCGAGCCATGCGTTTCCGAGCAGCGTCGAGGTAGCAGCCGGATCGACGGAGACCGGCGTCTCGTTCAGCACGATAGCGTCGTATCGCTCGACACGCGCGGCGCGCACGCGGCCGCTCTCGCTGTCGAGCCGATGCTCCATTGCGATCGACGTCGGCTGTATCCATTCGCGCTCGACCGGGCTGGCCGAACGGATCCTTGCCTCGCTGTTCCCTTCGCGCGCAGCCGCGACGACATCGAGCGCGACGATGTACTCGCTGTCAACGGGACCGGCCTCGCGTGCCAGCGCAGCGCCGTGACCAGTCGCCAGCAGAAACCTGTCATGCGAGCCTGGGCGACGCTTCGCAAGCCGATCGGCATAGCCCGTGAAGAGCGCATGACGCAGCGATGCGTCGCCGATGTGACCCGCGACGTCGCCGGCGAGTGCATTACGCGCGATGCGTCGCAACTCCGCACCTATCGCACCCGTTGCACCCATCGCACCCATCGCACCCGTTGCACCCGTCGCACCCGTTGACAACCTCGCGCACACCTCGGCAGCCTCCGGCGCGCCGCGCGCGTCAATAAGGATGCGCGCGAGCCTGGGATGGAGGGGAACGCGCTGCAATGTCCTCCCGACGCCGGTGATGCGCGCGCCTGCGTCGTCACCATCCGCCGCGCCGAGGCGACACAGCAGACGCAGTGCCGCTCGTATGCGATCCGTCGAAGGCGCCTCGAACCAGTCGAACGACAGCGGATCGGCTCCCCACGCGAGCAGATCGAGAACCGGGCCCGCGAGGTCGATCCGGGCGATGTCGGGTTCACGATGAGACCGCAGCCGATCGCGAGCGTCCCACAACCGGCGCACGAGACCCGGTCCCAGGCGCGCCGCGCGGCCCGCCCGCTGCTCCGCCGAATCAGATGTGATGCGCTCGAGCGTAAGGCTGTCGACGCCGCGATCGGCGTCGTATCGGGCGACCTTCACCTGCCCCGTGTCGATGACGGCCGAAACGCCGGGCACGGTCAGTGACGTCTCGGCGATGTTGGTCGCGAGGATGATGCGCCGCGCCCCCGACGGCGAGATCGCGGCATCCTGCGCATCGCCGTCGAGCGAACCGTGCAGCGGAACGACGGCAACTCCCGACGCAGCTAATGATGAGAGGTCCGAACTGGCGCGCTCGATCTCGCGGGCACCTGGAAGGAAGCACAAGATCTGCCCTGGCGTCCTCGGCAACACGGCGCGCGCCGCTTCGGCAATCGACTCCCCGTCCACATATTCGATCGTCAGCGGATGTAGCGCGCCCGGGACACTCACAACCGGTGCGTCGTCCAGAAATCGCGCAACCGATTGGACGTCGAGGGTCGCCGACATCACGACGATACGCAGATCGCTGCGGGCGAGCCACGCCTGACGCGCGAGCGCGAGGCCAAGATCGGCATGAACGCTTCGCTCGTGAAACTCGTCGAGGACGACCGTGGAGAAATCCGACAAGAGCGGGTCCTGCTGAAGGCGCGCCGTCAGGATGCCCTCGGTGACGACCAGCAGCCGCGTGTCGCGGGTGGCTCGCTTCTCGAATCGGATGTGCCAGCCCACTTCACGTCCGAGCGTCCATTCCCGCTCGTCCGCAATACGCCGCGCAACCGCGCGCGCCGCCACGCGGCGCGGCTGCAGCAAAATGAGCGGACCTGCGTCGATGAGGGCTGGAGGAATACGGGTGGTCTTGCCTGCGCCCGGCGAGGCAGAGAGCACCACGGCGCGCCGGCGCGCGAGCGCGTCGCGGACGTCCGCGACGTGGTCGTCAATAATCAGCGGGGTGAGCGGTCTCAACGGCCTCAGGGGCGTAGAAGCCGCGCGCCTCGAGAAGCGCGCGAACATCCGGATCGCGGCCGCGGAAACGCCGATAGGCTTCGGCACGATCGATCGAGTTGCCGTCGGACAGGATGTGGGTCCGCAATCGATCGTTGGCGCCGGCATCCCACGGGCCGCCGGCTTCCACGAAGGCCTGCCAGGCATCGGCCGCCATCACGTCCGACCAGAGATAGCTGTAGTAGCCGGCGGAGTACATGTCGTTGCCGAACAGATGATCGAAATGCGGAAGGCGGTGCCGCATGGCGACTTCGCGCGGCATGCCGCCGACGCGAGCCAGCGCGTCGCGCTCGAATGACACCAGATCGTCGACGCCCTCGGGCCGCGTATGGAGATCCATGTCGACGATGGCGGCAGCCAGGTACTCGAGGGTCGAGTATCCCTGGTTGAATCTCCGCGCGCGCTCGATCTTGTCGACGAGCGCCTGCGATATCGGCTCGCCGGTCTGGTAGTGCCGGGCGAAACGGTCGAGGAGCTCGCGGTCGAGCAGCCATCTTTCGTTGAGCTGCGACGGCAGCTCCACGTAGTCGAGCGGCGTCATGTCCAGGGTCGGGTATCGGATGCTCTGCAACATGCTGTGCAGCGCGTGGCCGAACTCGTGAAAGAGCGTCTTCGCGTCCGACAGCGATATGAGCACGGGCGTGCCCGGCTCGCCCTTGACGAAATTGTTGTTGATCGAAGCGATCGCCGTGACCGGCTCGTCGATCGCATGCTGCGATCGATAGCTGGTTTCCCACGCGCCGGATCGCTTTCCCGGCCTCGCGAAATTATCCAGATATAGAACGGCGCGATGCCGGCGGGTGCCCGTGTCGACGACGTTCCACACGCGCACGTCTGGGTGGAACACCGGCACATCGCCGGTAATTTCCTTGAACGTAATGCCGAACCGGCGCTCGGCAGACCACAACGCTGCCGCCACCAGGTTGTCGAGCACGAAGTACGGCTTGATTTCGGCTTCGTCGAGATCGTATCTCGCCTTGCGCACCTTCTCGGCGTAGTACAGGAAATCCCAGGGCTCGATGGTGACCGGCGGATCGTCGCGATCGGCGATCGCCTGCATCTCGGCGACCTCGGCTTTGACCCGCGCGACGACGGACGGCCAAATCTTCAACAGGAAACGCTCCGCCGTCTCGGGATCGGCAGCCATCGTATCCATCATTCGCCAATGCGCGTGGCTCTGATATCCGAGCAGTCTGGCGCGCTCGGCGCGCAGCCGCACGATATCGGTAATGGTCGCCGTCGTGTCGTTGGCGTCCCCGTTGTCGCCGCGGCTCTTGAATTTCTTCCAGACGATCTCGCGGAAATCGCGCCGCGGGGAAAGCGTCAGAAACGGATCGACGCTCGACCGCGTGTTGACGATCGCCTCGCCGCCACCTACAACCGTGGAGGTGTTCTCGTCGGCCAGGACCTTGGCGCGGAACTCGGCAAACCGGGCGGCGAGCTGCTGGTTGATGTCCGACAGGCGCTGCTTGTCTGGCGCATTCAGCTTCGCGCCGCCGCGCACGAACTGTTCGTATATGCGAGTGACCACGCGAACCTGATCGGGCTGCAGACTGCCAGCGGGCAGCGACTCGTAGACGGCGCTGATGCGCTTGAACAAACCTTGATTGAAGAGAATGGCGTCGGCCGCTTCAGACAGCTTCGGCTGCCACTCGCGCTCGAGTGCCTGATACGCGGGGTTCGTGACGCTCTCGCGCGCGACGCCGAACATGCGATCGACGCGATCGAGCGTACGCCCGGCTCGTTCCATCGCCACGATCGTGTTGTCAAAGGTGGGCGGATCGGTAGTGGCGACGATGGCGTCGATCTCGGCGCGCCGTTCGGCGAGCGCTTCCTCGAAGGCGCCGGGAAACAACTCGGGCGCCATCCGATCCCACGGCGGCACTCCGCCGTAAGGTCCTGCCCATGGGGCTGATAGTGGATTCTTAGACACTTGAGAGAATGTTACCGCGACTCGAGTGGCCGGGGATGGCCATGTCCGTAACGGGGACGCGGCAGCGCCCACATCACTTCGCATCCATCACAGGCGAAGTACACCTCGTCGGCTGTACGGCGAACACTCCGGACGAGGGAATCGGTCGAGCAATACGCGCAGATCGGGGGCGGCACACGATCGGCCGCGCGACGATCGGTCGCCTCGTGGCGCTCGATCGCTCGCCGGTCCATGCGGGCCGCTGCCGCGATGGCGGTGGCGGGCTCTCCCCATCCGTGCCGGCACGCAGTGCAGTAGAGCGTGACCATCGCAACGCCCCGATGCGTGACGAGCACTTCGCTCGCCAGGCAGCGCGGACACGGATGGTGGATAGCGAGAAAGACGCGGGGGTCCGCGCGGCGGCGTGTGTGATCCACGTTGGAGGGCACGGCAGGTTCCTTGCGGGCCGTGCGCCGTTCATGCGCGGACCGCTCGGCGACGAGGCGGCAATACGGCGAGGCACCACGCGCCTGGATCTGAAGAACGCGCCCGTCTTCGAGGCTCAGCTCGAGAATTTCGCCGTCCTGCGCAACCGGCGGTGACTCCAGCTCGACAATCGTTCCGGGCTTGTCCGCTATCCCGACATGGATTTCGTATTGGGCAAGGCCAAGATCTCGTTGTCCGGACCGTAAATGGCCGGTCCCACACCTCTGCTCTTCTGGCAAGAGCACCTCCGGCGTGGCCAAATGCAATGTAGGGACCAGATCGACGATCGACGATCCGTTATTTGTCTTCCGATCCGTCGGACAGCTTGGGGAGTTCGGCCCCGAGCGACGGCGCGAGCAGCCCTGTCTTGACATAGGTCAGCAGCTTTTCGCGCGTGTCGGTGATGTCGAGGTTGCGCATCGTGAGCTGCCCGATGCGGTCTTGCGGCGAGAACATGGATTCCCCTTTCTCCATGGTGAGCCGCTCCGGCTTGTATGTAAGGTTGGGGCTCGTCGTGTCGAGCAGGGAGTAATCGTTGCCGCGGCGCAGCTCGAGGGTGACCTCGCCCGTGATTGCCCGCGCGACCCAGCGCTGCGCGGTCTCGCGCAGCATCATCGCCTGCGGATCGAACCATCGTCCTTGATACAGCAGCCTGCCCAGGCGGCGGCCGTTGTCGCGATACTGCTCGATCGTGTCTTCGTTGTGGATGCCGGTGAGCAGGCGCTCGTAGGCGATGAAGAGCAGCGCCATCCCGGGCGCCTCGTAAATACCGCGGCTCTTTGCTTCGATGATGCGGTTCTCGATTTGATCGCTCATCCCGAGGCCATGGCGTCCGCCGATGCGGTTCGCTTCGAGCATCAGCTCGACGGGGTCTTCAATGCCCGCCGCGTTGAGCGCGACCGGCCGCCCTTCGTCGAAGCGGACCGTCACGATCTCAGGTGTGACGGGCAGATCCTCGCGCCAGAACGGCACGCCCATGATCGGCTCGACGATTTTCAGGCCGCGGTTGAGCTGCTCGAGATCTTTCGCTTCGTGCGTGGCGCCAAGAATGTTCGAGTCGGTCGAGTACGCCTTCTCGATGCTCATCTTGTAGGCGAGACCTGCGCGCTGCATGTACTCGGACATCTCCTTGCGGCCGCCGAGCTCGTCGATGAACGTCTGATCGAGCCAGGGCTTGTAGATACGCAAGCTCGGGTTCGCGAGCAGGCCGTATCGATAGAACCGCTCGATGTCGTTTCCCTTGAACGTGCTCCCATCACCCCAGATGTGCACGTCGTCTTCCTTCATCGCGACGACCAGCATGGTGCCCGTGACGGCGCGGCCGATCGGCGTGGTGTTGAAGTACGGCACGCCCGCTGTCGTGATATGGAACGCGCCCGACTGCAGTGCGGCGATCCCTTCGTTGACGAGCTGCCGCCGGCAGTCGATGAGCCGCGCCCGTTCGGCGCCGTATTCGAGCGCGCGGCGCGGGATGTCGTCGTAGTCTTTTTCGTCGGGCTGGCCCAGGTTGGCCGTGTACGCGTAAGGAATCGCGCCCTTGCCGCGCATCCAATGGAGGGCCGCGCTCGTATCGAGGCCGCCGGAAAACGCAATGCCGACCTTCTGGCCGGCCGGAACGCTCTGCAGGATCGTCGTCATCTGTGCTGCCAATGATATCAACCTGCGGCGCGGGTCGCAGATAATGGGCGCGTGGTGGCGCGCGTGACCAGGCCGGCGCTGATTCCGCTGTTGATTGCGATCGCCGGCGCGGCGATCGTGCTGTATCAGTGGATAGGCGCGCGGCCGCTGTGGCTGGACGAAGAAATGATCGCGCTCAATTTCCGCGATCGTTCGTTCGCCGGTCTCGGCGGGCAGTTATGGCTGGACCAGAGCGCCCCTCTTGGCTGGCTCGCGCTGCAGCGGCTCGTCCTGCTCGTCCTGGGGCCGTCGGAGGTTGTCCTTCGCGCGATTCCCGCGCTGTTCGGCGTTGCAACGGTGTTCGCGGCCTTCTTCATCGGGCGGCGATGGATGACGACGATTGGCTGCGCGATCTTCCTCCTGCTCTGCTCTCTGGGCCAGTGGATGTCATTCCACGCGGTCGAGCTGAAGTCGTACTCGGCGGACACGTTCTGGGGCCTGTCGCTTCCGGCGCTCGCGGTAGCAGCGGGGACGGCTTCGTCGGCGGACGCGCGCAGGAGGAGCCTCGCGACATGGACGATCGCCGCGGCGATCGGCCACTGGTTGTCGCTCGGCGCTTTGCTGGTGCTGCCTGCATGTTTTGTCGTGGTTGCCGTGACGGAGCGGCGCGATCGGGAGGGGATGCGGCGGCTTGCGCTTGCGTTTACGGCGGTGATTGCGTCGTTCGCGCTCCATTACCTGCTCGCCATTCGCTACGCGCAGGGCAGCGCATCGCTGCAGGACTTCTGGCAGTTCGCGATGGCGCCGCGCGATGCCGGCGTCGCCGATTCGCTGAAATGGCTGTATGGCCGGCTCGAGCCGTTCGCGTCGAAACCCGGCGGAACGGGGCTCGCGGTGTCGTTCTGGATTTGCGTCGCGCTGGGCGTGGCGTTTGCGCCCGCACGTCTGCTCGGCCTCGCGACGGGGCTCGTCATCCTGTCCGGCTTCGCGCTCGCCACGGCGCGGATCATGCCGCTCTACGAACGGCTGTCGATGTGGTTCGTTCCCGCGCTGTATCTTGCGGTCGCGTTGTCTGCCGATCGCGGCGTGTCGTGGATTCGCCAGCGGCAACCGATGAATTACTCGATGAAACTCGCAGCCGCCTGCATCATTTTCGTGATGGTGGGGACGGTCTGCGTGGACGTCGTCGAAAACGGCGTTCACGACCTTCGGTTTGGCCGGCCTACCGACAGCAACCGCATCACCGACGACCGTGGGGCGATCGCGTGGCTGATGCAGCAGCGCGAGCCTGGAGACATCCTCATCACGACGCACCACGCGCAGCCGGCTATCTGGTGGTACGGCCGCGTCCCTATCAGCGAAGGCGGAGGCCGCGCGTTTCCCGATGGCGGGCGTATTTTCTCCGCCGAATATTACGCGGCGCCGCGCGACTGCCGAGGCCGCGAGCTGGAAACCGCGATCGCGCGGGGCCACAGGGTTCTGGTGTATTTCGGTTTCGTCGACACCACACCGGGGTTCGATGATCTGCTGTTGGACAAGCTCTCACAGATTGGAACAGTGACCGCGCTCCGTCATTTTCCCGGGGCAAGCCGCGCGGCGGTGATCGATCCCGCGTTCAGGGGCGGGTCGAATTTGTTCTGGGAGGATGCGGGGAAAGACACGGGCATGTGGTTGACGGGCTGTGTGGCGGTCGAAGCGGCGCGTGTGTGGTGAAGGCGGCGAGGGGCTCGCACGTGCTATGATTTTCGGTCCGAGTGCGCGCCCGTAGCTCAGTTGGATAGAGCGACTGGCTTCGAACCAGTAGGCCGCAGGTTCGAGTCCTGCCGGGCGCACTTTTGAAGTAGAAAGTGGAACGTAGAAAGTAGAAAGTGGAAGGTAGAAAGTAGACATTGCGCGCCCGTAGCTCAGCTGGATAGAGCGACAGCCTCCGGAGCTGTAGGCCACAGGTTCGAATCCTGTCGGGCGCACCAACCTGATCATAGAAAGTGGAAAGTAGGAAGTGGAAAGTGAAAAGGCCCTTTCCTTTCTACTTTCCACTTTTTACTTTAAACTTTCCCGAGTGGGCCGCTAGCTCAATTGGCAGAGCAGCAGACTCTTAATCTGCGGGTTCTCGGTTCGATTCCGAGGCGGCTCACCACTTCTCACTGCGTTCGAAGTGGTTTCGCACGCCTCCTCAGTCGGCAAGTGGCTCCGCCTTTCGGGCTCGCCAACATGCTCGACTCCGACCGACTGGGCGAAAGCGCACTCGCGGTCCATCTGCCGTGGGGTGCGACGCACGGTCGCCAAATCCAAGCACGTCGAACGTTCCGTGCAAAGCCCGCGAAGTACGGGTGAATTTCGCCTCTGCAAACGAGGAACCGGGTGCTAATGTTGCGCGTGCGATGGCTCGCGTGATGATCTTCATCCTGTGCATCGCGACCGCGGCCGGCGCGATGACGCAACAGGCGACAGCGCCGGTGGGGAACTGGCAGTCGGTCAGCAACGAGACCTATTCCAGCCCGCTCCACCCGGTCGTCACCCGCGCCGAGTTCTACCTGAACATCGACGTCGCGAGCGACGGCAGTTTCCGCGGCCAGTGGGGCGAGTACATGTGCGTGGGCTCCGTTGGCGCGTACGGCGTCAGCACCTTCCCATGCCGCTTCTCGGCGAGCCGCGGTCGCGTGTCCGGCAACTTCCGTCCCGGTGGCCAGGGCGTCATCGAGCTCGAGAAGCTGGGCCGCAACGCGTTCAACTGGAGCACGCCTTCGACCAACGAGCTGGCGATCGATCTGCCACGGAACTGGCAGGGCAGCGAGGCGGTGTTCCATCGGGCGCGGATGACGCGCGACGGAAAGCCCCGACCCGCATCTCCAAAACCTGACGAGGGTCCGCTGCTCTCTGCCCCAGCGCTTTACCGCGAATTCCTGAAGGATGAAGTGGGGACGCTCGCACGGTACAAGGGACGGACGCTGGTCCTCGAAGGGCGACGAGGCACGTTGATACAGATGAGCGACGGCGGCGCCGCCATTCACGTGCCCGATGGTTTCCAGCCCAGAGCCTTGGTCCTGTTGTTTCGGCAGCTGAATGAAGTCAGCGCGATCGCGGAAGGCGCGCAGTTTCGCTTCAGTTGCAGAGTGGACGACTGGGCCTATCAATATGTCCATCTGGACAATTGCGCGGTCGTGCGATGAAGCGCGCGGAGAATCCGTCGAAAGGATTCTCCCACGTGACGAAACGCGCTATACGTCGCCGCTCAATTGAGAGCGGCAGGGACGATTGGTGAGCGCGGCAGATCGACGGTAAAAATACAGCCCTTGCCAGGCAAGTTGCGCGCATAGAGGCGGCCGTTGTTCGCTTCCGCGCCCCATCGGCAGAACGCGAGGCCGATTCCCACGCCGGTCCGATCTGCGCCGCGCTGCTCGTAGGGACGAAACAGCTCCTTCGGATCTCCCCCGCCCGGAAGGCCGCCGCATTCGTCATGGATCTCGATCAATACGCGATCGGCGCTGGCGCCCACGATTAATCTCACGTTGCTGCCAGGAGGACTGAACTTGCACGCGTTCTGCAGGAGATTGACCACAACCGCCGACAGTACCTTTCGATCGACCTCGACGCTGAACGCCTTCTCCACGGGCGTGATTGTGAGTGTCCTCCCCCGCGCACTGGCGTCCAGGATCGCCGCGTCGGTGAGCGCGGCGATGAAATCCGCAACGGAGGTCTCCTCTCTGTTTCGAATCCCCGCGGCGAGACGGACTTCATCGAGTGAGCGGGCAATCAAATCCTGGAGGCTCGTGAGGCTTCTATCGAGCACCGCCCCTGTGCTCCCGCCAACGCCAACGTTTCCCGTCTTGAGAACCCTGAACGCAAGAAGCGCCGTGTTGACCAGGTTGCGCAATTCGTGCGTGAAAAACCTCATCTGCAGGTTTCCGCGTTCTGTCTGCCCGTCGAGACTGGATTGTTCGCTCTCTCGCCCGTACACGGTGACGGCGCCGGCAATCGCTTCGTCGAGACATCGATTCAGCGTCCGGAAGTCACCGGTGTCGATGGGCGCGTTCGTCTCGAGCGCCAGCTCCGTAATCGTCTGGCAGACGTCGCCGTAGTCGTGGACGACTTGCGACACCGTGAATCCTTTCAGAAGTAAATCGTGCCCGTGCAGGGCCGCGCTCGTGCCGATCGCGAGATTGCGTTCTCCCTTCTCACGCAGGGTGCTCACCAGTTGATCGAGGAAGAGCGGCACACCGTAATCGGGGTCTGCCGCAATGTGCGTCGACTGGGGTCTCGTGGCGACTCTCTCCCGACAACGCGTGATGATTTGATCCCGGTGAGTGGTGATGAAGTCATAGAGCATGCACTAGGGATCGTACGCTTTCGATCGAAGATGGTCTGTCTCAAACGGAACAACGCTCCTTCACGAGGAGGCGCGCAAGCCTTTTAAGCGCATCTTTGCATGGACTTAGGGGCGCGGTTGCCGAAAGAGCACTTACCGCCGCGCGATGTAGGGCGTCAGGCTCGCCACCATCGCTGCCACCTGAAGCACCGCAAAAAGCAGGAACACGCTGACAGCGGTGGGCAGGCTGGAGACAGTCCTGCACCGAAGAGAGACCACAATTCCCGCTAGCGACGCAACCCCAACAATCAACGTCATGGCAATTTCAGTGGGGTTAAAAGTGCCACTGACCGGCGATGGCAGGCCGAGAAGAAACAGCCAGATGAGCGACATGATCGCCAGCCAGAAAATAAAGCACGGCAGTGCAGACCACTTGGCCAATGCGCGTCCCTGAAAACCTGCAACGATTGGAAACCATAGTGGCAGTGTTTGAACCTGGTGTCTGAGAGATCCCGGAATAGCACTGACGGCTCCCACGACATAGAGCGCAATGAGAATAGCGAGAGCGCAGTAACCGATGATCCTGGTGCTGGGCATTTTCGAGGAAATGTGCGGAGGCTACCATGGACCGAGCCCGATGATGAAAGTGCTGTAGACGCGACACCCGTTTGTGTCCCACGGCCAAGAACTTCTGGCGTCGAAATCACGATGCCGCGCAGATCGCCGTCATAGCCTGCGGCGTTTATCTGCTGTCGAAGCGTAAGGAGATGGCCAACCCGACGTGAGCGTGCGGCTCGAGGAAGGTGCGGGTGCCGAAGAGCGCCGCGTCGACGCCAAAGTTGCGGGCCACATTGAATCCGGCCCCGACCGACGGATACCAGCTGCCTTGCGAATATCGGCCGGCGCCGCGCAGTTCAATCGCACCAAGCCTGTACTCCAGGCCGGCGCGGAAATTATTTCCACCTAAACCTTTTGAACCCTCCGTGTAAGCAGACCACGCGTCCCTGTGATAGGAGAGGTCGACGGTATAGGTGAGCGGCAGCTCGATTTGGGTCGTGAGGTCGGTCCGGGGCAGCCTGACGTGAACGAAGTCGCTGCTGTTGAAGAGACTCACGAGAGCGACCTCGTGCCGGGTGATGTCCCTCCATTTGATCCGGTTCGCGACGCCGCTCACGCCGGCGCCGAAGTCCCAGCGGTTGATGACGAAGGCCATCCCGAAATCGAGGGCCAGACCGATGCCCTTTGACGAGTTGTGCCATTCGAGCGTGAAGGGCGTTTCGGGTGGGTTCGGCAGGAGGAGACCGGCCTCGTCGGTGTCCAGTCGCAGCTTCGCGTTGAACTCGTCCAGGCGAAACCCCTGCAGGTGATGGTAATTCGCCATGACATACATGCCATTACGGCTGGCGCCAGGGGCGTCGTCTGCGAAGAGCGGGAAGCGCGCGCGATAGGATCCGGTGATATCGAGGGCGACCTGGTCCGTCTCCCCACCACCGAGGACCATACTCGCCGAACGAACGTACCTGTCGGTTGAGCTGTTCAGCACCTTCTCGAACTCAGCATCGAAATCCGCATAGGCTTGCGCGGCGAAATACGGACCCGCGCCGACGTAAATACCCTGAAAGCTCCGGTCGCCCTCGCGCAGCATGAACGTATGGCCCCAGGTCATCGCCATCAGACCTTCTGCGGACGTTATGAGGGGAGTGTCGAAACCGCCGCCGTCGCGGTACCCATTCAGGTCCTCCTTGAGCTGGGCCTTGACCATGTCGCGGAAGAATGATGCGGCGGTGATGTCTTCGCTTCGCCCGAAGACGAAGTGAAGCGGGCTTGTGCCGTACTCGACGGCGCGAGAGAAATCGAAGTCCTCACGGTTCGGGTAGAACACGCGGACATCGCTCAATAACTTCACCAGGCCCACCGGGATCAGAATCGACTTGTACCGACGCTGCCGTTCGACCAGCTTCGACGCCACATTCGGAGTCCCTCCGGCGCCCCCCAATGCGATTCGTCTCGCGTCGAAGCTGTAGTTCTGGGCGGACGCCGACGAGGCCATTGATACGAGCAGGAGAACCGCAACGAATACGCCTCGCCATCTCCGCGTAAGCATCGCTTCCCTCCGGTGGTGATGAAATTCGTCTGACTCTGTCACGCCTGTTCGACCGCTCCGATGCAGATGAACGCGCTGCAACGGCAATGCCGACGCGGTCGCGCGGAGGCAGGCTCGCTGTCGATCGGATCACTGCGAAGCAGCCTGCGCTGGCTGTTTGAAGCGGCGTGGAGTCACGAAATGTTGAGACCGGTTTGCTCCCCTGCTAGTCACCGTCTCCGCCCGATGGTAAAAAACAGCCCGCCTTCGCGCCCGAGCGTGCCCATCCATGCGATCTGCGTCAGCCAGCGTTCGAGACCCCAGTTGTCGGGGGCGGGCGTGAAGAGATCCTCCGGTGTGTCCCCAAAGACAGTACCTGGATACGTGCGCAGATACTCCACACGATGGTCGGCAAACCAGCGCTGCACTTCGGCGATCGTGTGGCGATGTTCTTCAGGATGCCGGTACTGATCGCGCACCCACGCGTCACGACGCGCGCGATCCTGCGCCCGATCGCGAAGCACTGGATCGAACGGGACGAACCTGTCACGCGAGAGCCGCGCGGCGATCCGTCGAAGCCGAGACGGGATGCGCGCGATCGCGTTGTAGACGCCGAGCACGACGAGGCCGCCGGGGCGGGCCAGCTCGGCGATCCGCGCAAATGACGCACGCGGGTCCGGCGTGTGATGGACGACGCCGGACGAATAGACGACGTCGAACGCCCCGCGTCTCAGTCCCGGCCGCTGAAGATCGGTCTCGACGAATTGCACGCGGTCGAGACCAAAGCGCGCGGCCGCCGCGGCGCCCAGCACGAGTGACGCGCGCGTCAGATCGGCGCCGACCACCACGCGGTCGGCCCGCGCGAGGTACAGACACATCTGCCCGGTGCCGCATCCGACGTCCACGATGCGCGCATCGCCGGGAATCGCGCGATCGATCAGGCGCACGAATGGATGTCGCTCTGCCCTGGCGTGAAGCATCTGCAGGTCTTCACGCGGAGGGTAGCCTGGGAACGGCGCCCGTTCGTAAAAGCGACGGACCGTTTCCGTGGCCCCTTCAGCGGGCAGCCGAAGGTTGGGAACGCCGTCGGCGAAGTCGAAACGGGCGGCGCACCCGCCGCACGACCACGTCGCCGAGAGCATCCCGCCGCACGACGGGCAGGCCAGCAGCTCCCGGAAGCGGTCCATGCGTCAGAACACGGCGTAGATGAACGGCGCGAGGGCCTCGACCGTGGCCGCCGCGATCAGGATCAGCCCGAAGATGCAGAGGAAAATGGCGAGCGGCGCGAGCCATCGCGCACCCGAGTCACGCCGCCACAACCCGCGCGCGAGATCCGCGATCGATCCCCCCGTGCTGGCGATCATCGTGAGGCGGCGCCGAAAGCTTCCCCGTTTCTTGATCATGCGACATGCTCCGTGGCGCGCCTGGCAGACGCGTTGGCGCGTTTCGTGACGACTGTCGATCCGGCGACCAGGGTATCGATCCCGCAACGGCGGAACGTCGAATAGCCTTCGCGTGCGGCGCTGACGATCGGCTCGCCCGCGACGTTGAACGACGTGTTGAGGAGGACCGGAATCTCAGTGCGGCGTCCGTACGCTTCGAGCAGCGCATGCAGCCGCGGCGCCATGCTGCGCTCGAGCACCTGCACGCGCGCGGAGCCGTCCACGTGGGTAATCGCCGCGAGCCGCGCGCGCCACTCGGGCCGGACCGGAAACACCCCCGACATGAAGCGCGCGAGACGTACGCCGCCGGCCGGCAGGTCGAAGTACCGGCTGGCCGCTTCAACAGTCACGACCGGCGCGAACGGCCGGAAGGTCTCGCGGTGCTTGATATCGCGATTCAACCGGTCGCGCATCTCGATCGCATGCGGCGCCGCGAGCAGACTGCGATGGCCGAGCGCGCGCGGTCCGAATTCGCAGGCGCCATCCATCCAGCCCACGATGCGGCCCGCGGCGAGGTCGCCGGCGATACGTTCGATGAGCGGGCCGTCCTCGAGCTCGTCCACGTGCTGGTCATCCTCACGCGCGGCCCGCGCGAGATGAGCGCCATCAACCGCGGGGCCCCAGAAGGGATGGTCCGGCACGTCACGATCCGGGTTGTGGAGGTAGATCCGGTCCGCATACAGCGCGGCGCCCAGTGCGCACCCGGCATCTCCCGGCGCTGACGGCACGAACACGCGCTCGAACCCGGACTCGGCGAGAATCCGCGCGTTCGCAAGTCCGTTCAGCGCGACGCCGCCGCCGAAGCACAGATCTGGCAGGCCGGTTTCCTGATGGAGGGCGCGGGCGATGTCCACGAGGGTTTCCTCGAGCACATGCTGCACACTGGCGGCGCAATCCGCAAAACGCCTGCCCTCCACGGTCTCGACGTCGATTGGCTCGTACGAAGGACGCGGCGGTCCGAACAGGTCCAGGAACTTCGACGAATACGATCGCGCGGCCGTGGTCTGAAACTCGAAGTACTCCGGAGCGAGCGCGAACGCGCCGTCCGGCGTTCGCCGAATGAGCTTGCGCACCCGATCGGCCATCGTCGGCCGGCCGTACGCGGCGAGCCCCATCACCTTGTACTCGTCCTCGTTCACGGCGAAGCCCAGGTAGGCCGTGAAGGTCGAATAGAGCATGCCGAGCGAGTGCGGGAACCGGATCTCGCGCACGAGCGAGATGTCCGTGCCGTCGGCCCGACGCTCGCCGTGACCGGCGGTGAGCGTCGCCCACTCGCCTACCCCATCGGCCGTGAGGATCGCCGCGCGGCGGACGGGCGCCGTGAGAAATGCCGCGGCCGCGTGCGCCTGATGATGTCCCGTGAACAGGATTTTCTCGCGGCCGATCCCAAGGTGCGACGAGATGATGCCGCGGGCCCAGACCTTTTCGCCCAGCGAGTTCTTCATCGCGTGCGGAAAGGACCGCCACGAGCGCGGGAACGCGCGAAGCGTGCACGTGAGGATGCGTGCGAACTTCAGCATGCTGCGCTCGTAGAACACGACCGCGTCGAGATCGTCGGGATCGAGCGTGGCCTGGTCCAGGCACCATTCGATCGCGTTCAGCGGAAAGCTCGCGTCGTTCTTCTTCCGCGACAGCCTCTCCTCCTGCACGGCACAAACGGGTACGCCGTCGACGACGAGTGCCGCCGCCGCGTCGTGGTAGTGAGCCGAGATCCCCAGGATCTTCATGTCAGTACAGGCTGGTCGGCGATTCCGCGCGGTCTCGCGGGATTTGCTGCCATCCCGGCGTCTCGCGCCGCTCCGCGCGCCGGGCGGCCCACGCAAATGGCGGAAGCAGGACAAAATACATGATCGTCATGATGGCGTCGCCGATGACGCCCGCGAGCATCGCGGCGGCGCGCAGATAGCGGTTCCACAGCCGACTCGCGCGCGCGCGCCACACGTGGCGGCGCCGCGACTCGGGGGAAAGACGGCCGAGCTGCTGGTAGCTGTAGTTCATATGGAAGACTTCATCGCGCAGGATTTCCTCGAAAATCGCCCGCGTCTTCGGGTCGTCGTCCACGCAGTCTTTGTAGATCGCGAAGCGGCCGGCCGCAGTCTTCTCCGCGATGTGCAGAAACGCGAGCAGTTTCGGATCGCCTTGATCCTCGACGCGCAGGTCGTCCAGCCCGTGTCCGCCCGGCAACGGATTCCCGCCAATTCGCGTGTTCGACCGCGCGGGCCGCTGCCGCAGCAAGACCTCGGCGCGCTCCTTGAAGAGCACGCCGTGGTGCAGCTCGTCGATGGCGTGTTCCAGGTAGAGCCGCCGAAGCAACGGGTCGGGTGTGACTTCAGACGCGCGCAGGATGTCGCGGCCGCCATCGGTCTCGACCTCGCCGAAGATTAGCAGCTTTCGCACTCGCCGGTCGGGATCGCTCCAGACCCACTTGTGCAGAGGTCGCAGAAGCGCATCGATGGGCGCCGATCCTCGGTCTGCAGGCATACGAAGCTTCTATATCTAGCATATTCTCGGCATATTCTCGGGCTGTGACCTTGCCGCTTTCTTTTCGGGCGCGCTCGACATCACGGGCGATCAGCGAAGTGGTCATCGCGCTGGCCGGCATCGGACTCGTCGTGCTCGCGCTCGCCGCCAATCAGGACTGGTTGGACCGGCATCTGTATCCGTCATTCTTCGTCCCGCGCCGCTGGTACGTCATCCTTGAGTCGTCCACACGCGTTGCGTTGGCCGCGGCGGGAATCTCGCTCGCGCTCATCGTGCGTGCCCCGATCGGACGGATGGTGGCCCGCCGTCCAGCCAGCGTGCCGATCTCCATCTTCGCGTGCATCCTGGCCATTTTCGCTGCGCACGTCGTGCTCGCCTGGACACGTCCCACCAACAAGTGGCTCCTCGCGCAGATCGAACCCTTGCGCCGCGTCGATCAGCGGCTCGGCTGGACCCTCGTCCCGGATCGATCCGGGCAGAAGAACGTCGGCGGCCGGACGATCGACTTCACATTCGACGCCGCAGGGTACCGCGTTCGCAACGCCGCTGAGCCAGTGGACCCGGAGCGTCCGACGGTCCTCTTCACCGGCGAGTCGGTGATGGCGGGAGAAGGACTGAACTGGGAGGAGACAATCCCCGCGCAAGTGGGCGCGCTGCTGGCGCTCCAGAGCGCGAACCTCGCCGTGCATGGCTATGCCACGGACCAGTCGTACCTGCGCCTCGAGGCCGACCTGCCGCGCTTTCGCCAGCCGGTTGCGGTGGTATCGCTGTTCATGCCGGCGCTCTTCGGACGGAACATGGACGACGACCGGCCGCATCTGGCACTCGGCTCGGGACCCGGATTGATCTGGACGCCGGCCGTCGAGCACGGACGGCTCGAGTCGTTGGCGAAGCTCATCGTGCCATATCGCCGGGACGCCACGGTGGAACGCGGCATGGCGCTGACGCGCGAAGTACTGCGCGCGACTGCGGCGCTCGCCAGGAGTCGCGGCGCCGTGCCGCTCATCATCGTGCCGCAGTTCAATCGTGAAGACAGCGCCGAGCGTACGCTGCGGCGACGAGTGTTGGACGACGCCGGTCTGCCGTACGTCTTTGTCGAGCTCGATGGAGATTGGCGTTTGCCTGGAGACCTGCATCCAAATGCGGCGACGGCGCGTACGATCGCGGTGGCTATCGCGGACGAGCTTCGAGTCGCGCTTCGCGAGTGACGGTCAGCCGAGCTCCTTCGCCAGGGTTGCCCGGTCCAGTTCATTTTCCCATCTCGCAACGACGATGGCCGCCACGCCGTTGCCGATGAAGTTCGTCAGCGATCGTGCTTCGGACATGAAGCGGTCGATGCCGAGGATGAGCGCGAGCCCGGCCACCGGGATCGAGGGGACGACCGCCAGCGTGGCCGCCAGCGTGATGAAGCCCGCGCCGGTGACACCGGACGCGCCTTTGGACGTCAGCATGGCCACGCCGAGCACGGTCAACTGTTGCCGGATACTGAGGTCGATGTTCAGCGCCTGCGCAACAAACAACGCCGCCATCGTCAGATAGATGTTGGTCCCGTCGAGATTGAACGAGTATCCGGACGGCACGACCAGGCCCACGACAGACCTCGAGCATCCCAACCGCTCCAGCTTCTGCATCAGCGGCACCAGGGCCGACTCCGAAGACGACGTCCCGAGTACGGTCAGCAGTTCGTCCCTGATGTACACGATGAAGCGCAGAATGCTGAAGCCGGTCAGCGCCGCGATCGTCCCGAGCACGACCAGCACGAACAGCACGCACGTCAGATAGAAGCTCGCCATCAGCGCGGCCAGTGGCCTCAGCGCGCCGATTCCATAGCGGCCGATGGTGAACGCCATCGCGCCCCCGGCGCCGATCGGCGCCAGTTTCATGAGCGCGTTCATCATCGCGAAGAAGATGTGGGAGCACTCCCCGATGAACTGGTGCACGGCCGCGCCCCGCGCGCCCATATGGGTCATCGCGTAGCCGAACAGGACCGCGACGAATAGCACCTGCAGGAGATTGCCGGATCCCGCGAACGCGTCGAAGAAGGTCGCCGGGATGATGCTGAGGATGAAGTCGGTTGTGGTCTGCGTCGACGCGCGCTTCGCGTATTCGGCCACCGCGCTCGCGTCGAGCGTCGCGGGATCGGCGTTGAACCCCGCACCCGGGCGAACCACGTTGATCACCAGCAGGCCGATGGCGAGCGCCACGGTGGACACGACCTCGAAGTAGAGCAGCGCCTTGCCGCCCACCCGCCCAACCTTCTTCATGCTGCCGGCACCGGCAATGCCGAGGACGACGGTGCAGAAGATGATCGGGCTGATCAGCATCTTGACGAGGGCGATGAAGCCGTCGCCCAGCGGCTTGAGCTTGACCGCAGTGGCTGGATCCACGTAGCCGAGCGTGCCTCCCGCAAGGATCGCCAGCAGCACCCAGAAATAGAGATGGCCCGTGAGTCGTTTCATATGAGTGGGGAAAGACTACCTCTGTTTGTTGACTTTTCCCCTCACCGTCCGTAGGCTCCTCGACACGGGCTGCTTCGCGGTCGGCGCCGCCCTCAAAGGGGACAACCATGAGAGGACGTGCGTTGATCGGTTCGTTGGCGCTGGTGTGGTCGCTGTCCGCGACAACCGCTTCGGCCCAGGCCATTCCTCAGCGGTCCATGGAGGACAAGGTCCTCGGGTGGATCAAGATCTACGACTACAAAGGCGCCACGCTGCCAATCAAGGTGGACACACGGGTGTACTCGCCCGCGCAGCTCACTATTGCGCAGCTCTTTGCCAACTGGATGCAGGCCAGCTATCTGCCGAAGGGTGCGCTGGGTGACGTCCTCCAACTCCGCAATGCCAAGCTGGGCCTGTACAACCAGAACACGGCCGCGCATCCCAACGCCTACGGGGCACTCGCGAAGCTCTACACCGAGCTGAAATACGACGCGACCAAGAAGATTGTGCCCCTGACGAGCGACGCCTTCCTCTGGGGCATCGAAGCCAACGGGTTTTACGGGGATCCCCTGGACGGCATCAGCACGCCGGAGCACTCCTACTTCACGCTGCCGACGTTCGCGCAGCAGGGATTCGGGACGGACCTCGACGAGGCGAGCGACGTCTCACGCCACCCGGTGCTGCGACAGTTTCCCACGCGCTTCGTACGGAACTCGATAAGCGGGAACCAGAGAGTCGTCGTGCTGACCAAGGATCACCGGCATCCGTTCGTGGCGGTCACGAAGGGGCAATACCTCGACGCCCTGGAGGCGGCCATCGACCGCAAGCCCATCACCGAGCTGAAGCGGATCACCGAGGCCAGGCAAGGCAATCAGAAAGACATCGCGTTTGAGATGGCAGACGTCGACAAACGAACGGCGAGGCGGAAGGAAGTGCTCGCCAAGAACCGCGAGAAGTACAAGAGTCGCTTGCAGGAGACGGCCGAGGTCTGGACGCTCCAACCTGACATCATGCTCGAGAACTATTCCGATGTGTTCGAAGGCAACGGCGGCACTACGAAGCGGTTGGCCGTTTACACGATCGATCCGCGCGTGGTCGAGCTCTGCAAGAACGACGCGCCCCAGTGGGTCGTCGTGTACTGGACGGCGCACTTGAACGACCCCGTGAGCCTGAGCCTGCACGAAGCGATCATCAACAACGTCAACTTCCAGTACATCTACGATTACTTCTTCGATCCCGACAAAGTGAAAGGGCAGCCGTACACGCCCCTCCGATCCCCGTCGTTCACCGAAGCGCCCGTCGTCGGCAAGTCATCCGAGGCGGCGACGAAGAACGCGGCGGATCCCTCGGTGGTGTTCTTCGAGGACTTTTCTTCATCGGCCGTGGGAAAGAAACCCCTCAACTGGAAAAGCACGCTGGATAACACCGGCGCCTCCAGTGTCGTCACGGAGTTGAAAGGACTGGACGGTCATTGGGCGGCGATGGCCGGCATGCGCGTGACACCCACGCAGATGAAGGCACCGCTGCCGCGTGACTTCGAGGTGCGTTACGACGTGGTCGCCGCGCAGAACTACAGGTGGGGGGCGCGCGGCCTGACGTTCAAGCTGTCCAAAGCAACGGCTGGCGGAGGGCGTGAGTCGTTCTTCAGCGTGCGTATCCGTCCCGGTTTCGACGGACGCGACGGCGAAACCCTTATCGAGGGCGAGTTCCCGGGCTTGCAGGGGTACTTTAGCGGATCGAAGTTTGTGGGAGCGCCGGGATTCTCGAACAATGCCGCGATCAACCGCGTCACCGTGACGCTGAAGAAGAAGGGCGATCTGGTGCAGGTGTTCGTCGGCCAGACCAAAGTCGCCGAGTACCCGAAGGGCATCCCTCCAGACCTGCAGTTCGACGGCATCTCGTTCGAGCTCGGCAGCTCAGCAGACGAGAAGATGTTCATCAGCAACATCAGGATCGCGAACAACTGATCCGGCCGGTAAGGTCGTCCACCTTACCGGCCGATTTCATGTGTCGGATGTCAGTGGGCGTGTGCCATCTCCGACACACGTGTCGTCAAACGCATCCATGGATGGATGCAGCACTGATACTTCTCTGCCTCGTCCGATTCGACGTCCTCTTCGAACGTCTGACCCGGCGCGATGAAGTGATCGGCACTCAGCGACAGACATTCCGGGGCGACGTCCGGCACGTGCGCCAGCTCATTCAAGTCGGGCACGATACCGCCGCCAAATTCTTCTACTTCGGTGAACGTGTGCGTCTCGCCGCCGCGATTGACGACAAAGAACGCCTGGCCGGCCCTGGCGTTGACGACCTGAGGCGCGAAATGCCAGGGACCGACAAAGCCGAGCCTCGTCAGCTGGGCGATGAAGGTGTCGAATTTCATTCCACCGCCTCCGACGCAGGCCCCAGGCCTTATCGCCGCGTTGAACGTGTCGGGATCGCAGTTGTCTTGGATATTGACAATCACCCTGGTTCGCCCGGTTGCCCGAGCGACAGGACCGCTCGGGACAACAGTTCTCGGAGTATCCGGGACGCCGGATGGTCCCAATACACTCGACGATTCTGAAGGACGAGATCCACTCGTATCGCAGCCGACAAGTCCGACCATCGCAACGGAAACGATAAGTGCTCTTACGTACATAAAACGCGCCCTCCTTTGCTCCTGATGCGGGAGCAAGTCTGCCGCCACGCTCCACACGCCTCATTTCAGTCTGCGTCGAGCATCCGACAGTTCTACGCGTTTACGTGCGCCTGGAAGTGTTTACATATTGCGTAAGAAGAAATTTCGTCCAGGCTACGGGACGTCCTTCGGGTCCTCTTGCCTGACGCTCCACCCGTGATGGCAATACGGGCAGCGGAAGAAGACGACAACCGCGCCGGGTTCGCTTTTCAGATTGATGGGTTTGGCAACCCCATCACACTTCGGGCAGCGATGGACTCTTGGGGAAGGCGAAAGACGGGTCGTCACGGCTGACCCACGAATTATGGGGGAACGAAATCAGACGGTCAAGCGCGTGGCCTACAACCCCCAGCCGTCGTGCATGGCGACCGCGCTCTGCGTCTCCCAGTGCTCGGCCTCCAGCTGCCGCTCGAGACTGGTGATGCGCGACTGAAAGCTCGGCGCGTCGGGGAAGCGCTCAATCTGTTCTGTGCCTTCGCGCGAACGGATAATCAGCACATATTCCTTATTCGCGGCATCGAACCGTGTCTCCACCTGCAGCGTCTGATTGTTCCGCTCGTAAATCCACAACATAGAGGTCGTCACCTGAAGAACTTCGAAATGCTCGCGTCCCAGTAGTTCGCCACTACTCTCAACCCATTGGGAGACCGGGCCGCGCGATCCAACGATCCCGCCTGTTGAACGGTGATCTGCATGACATTTCCGCCCGATGCGTGCATTGTGCGAATCATCCGGCCGGCGTGAAAGATGATTGTCGGAGCAATGCTGATGCCGTTCTGGCTCCCGGCAAGCGCTCTCCTTACAATCGCCGGCGCATCGGCGCTGTTCGGGCTCGCCTTCTTCCTCGCACATCGCGAACAGTGGAGATGGTCAATCCTGGCGGTCGCGCTGGCGGCGCTGTGGATCCGCGGCTACGCATCGGCAGATCTTGCGTTGCACCCGTGGGACGAGCGCTATCACGCGCTCGTCGCGAAACACTTGATCGACACGCCGCTGACACCCAGGCTCTATCCAACCCCTTTGCTTTCGTACGATCACCGCGAATGGACGGGCAATTACATCTGGATGCACAAACCTCCCCTGGCGCTCTGGCTGCAAGCGGCGTCATTGAAGACCTTCGGTGTGCACGAGCTCGCGTTGCGTTTGCCCAGCGTGGTGATCTCCTCGGCTGCGGTCGTCCTTACGTTCTATCTCGGAGCAACGCTTTTCACTCCGGGCGTCGGCCTGCTGGCGGCGACGTTTCAGACGTTCAACGGATTTCTTGTCGACCTGGCATCAGGCCGCCGAGTGAGCGACCACGTGGACACCTTTCTGATTTTCCTCTTCGAGCTCGGCATGCTCCTGGGGCTCAAGTGGATACCGCGCGGTTCGACGCCGACCGGCCTCATCCTCGGAGCGGTATGTGGCCTGGCCTATTTGACGAAATCACTGCCGGCGCTGCTGATGCTGCCCGTGTGGGCAGCCATGCGACGGCAATCCGCGCCGCAGTCCTCGCTTTGGCGAGAGCTCGGGATCGCCAGCGCCGTCGCTGCGGTCGTTGCGGCGCCGTGGACGATCTACGCCGCGCTCGCCTTTCCGATCGAGTCGGATTACGAACGCGCCGAAGCATGGCGCCGGGTCACTGAAGTCCTGGAAGAGCACGGCGGCCCGCCGTGGACGTATGTGGCGGAGATGCCCCGCTTCTTCGGCGAGCTGATCTATGTTCCGGTCGCGATCGCTATCTGGTTTGTTCTTCGCGGCCGAAGCAGCCCCGAGCGGCGCGCGCTGCTATTGTGGGCCGCGATCCCGTACGCGGTGTTTTCGATGTGCGCGACCAAGACTCCCGGATATGTCATGGTCGCAGCGCCTGCGCTATTCCTCGTGCAGGCAGACGTCTGGCTCTGGATGTGGCAAAAGCGGCAGGCGGCTCCTCAGGTTACGAGACGAATTTTGCTCGGGGCGCTGATGTTCCTGCTCGCCGTTCTGCCGGCGCGACAACTTCTGGAGCCCACCGGACCGCTCGAGCAGCGCGAGCGCAATCCGAAATGGGCCCGCGATCTGCGACGGTTGACGGCACGCATCGGCCCTGAAAACGCGGTCCTCTTCAATGTTCGGAGAAGCATCGAGGCGATGTTCTACACGCCGTATGTTGCGTACCCTCATCTCCCGAGCGCCGCGCAAGCCCGTTCGCTCCAGCAGCGGGGTTTCAAAACCTACGTCTTCAGCGATGGATCCGCTCCGTTATCTGACCTGCCGCCGGATGTGATCGTGATTCGGCCCGAGTAGTGCCAACCACGCCGGTGAGGCGATGCGCCATCAGCGGAACACCGTCGCCATCGACCGCGGCGGATAGCGCTCGCCGGCGGCGACGCCTGGCGGCGCGATCGCATCCAGCGTCGCGACATCCTCCGCTCCGAGCGAGACGTCGGCAGCGCCGGTATTTTCTTCCACGCGCGACCGGCGCTTCGATCCCGGTATGGGGATGATGTCCTCACCTTTGGCCAGCAGCCACGCGAGAGCGAGCTGTGCCGGTGTGCAGTGCTTTCCGGCGGCAAGCTCCTCGATTTTCTGGACCAGCGCCATGTTGCTCTCGAAGTTGCCCGGCTGGAATCGTGGATACGTGCGGCGCACGTCGTCTTCGGGCACGTCGGCCATCGCCTTGAAGCGGCCTGTCAGAAATCCGCGCCCGAGCGGACTGAACGGAACGAAACCGATGCCGAGCTCGCGGCAGGTCGAGAGCACGCCGTTGTTCTCGACGTCACGCGTCCAGAGTGAGTACTCGCTCTGAAGCGCCGCGATGGGATGGATCGCCGCCGCTCGCCGAAGCGTGGCCGGTGCGGCTTCGGACATCCCCAGGTGCCGCACTTTCCCCGCGCGAACCAGCGCTGCCATCGCGCCGATCGTCTCCTCTATGGGCACGTCCAAGTCGACACGGTGCTGGTAATAGAGATCGATGACGTCGACGCCGAGCCGCTTCAGCGACGCGTCGCAACACTGGCGCACGTACTCGGGCGAGCCGTTTACTCCCACGTGCGCGCCGGACGCATCGCGCACGTTCCCGAATTTCGTCGCGAGCACGACCGAGGCCCGGCGGTCGCGGATGGCCTTCCCCACCAGAATTTCGTTGGTGTGCGGGCCGTACATGTCGGCGGTATCTAGAAACGTGACGCCGAGGTCCAGCGCCCGATGAATCGTCCTGATCGACTCCTCATCGTCGCGCCCCGCGTAGAACTCGGACATACCCATGCATCCAAGGCCGATGGCCGAAACACGAGGGCCGGTCCTGCCGAGCTGTCGATATCTCATATGGCTTTTCCTACTCTTTCAGGTCTGCATCCCCGGCGCAACGCTCTATACTGCCGCACTATGAAGAAGACACTTTTCGCCGTCGCGATTCTGGTCGCTCTGGCACCTGTTGCCCGTGCCGAAGTCGTCCGCGTCGAGATTGCCAGGCGTGCCGACGTCGGCACGTCAGGCTACGAGAAGCTCGTCGGCACCATCTATTTTGCCGTCGATCCCGCGCATCCGCGCAACTCCGTCGTCGTCGATCTCGACAAGGCCAGGAAAGACGGCCAGGGCCGCGTGGAGTTCTCCGCGGACCTCTACATTCTGCAGCCGAAGGACCCCTCGCGGCGCAATGGCGTTGCGCTGGTCGAAGTGTCGAACCGCGGCGGCAAGGGACTCCTCTCTGGATTCGCACGAGCGTCAGCCAGCCGCGATCCGGCGGCCAACAATCACCTGGGTGATGGCTTTCTGACCGCGCAGGGTTACACGCTGGTGTGGGTGGGTTGGCAGTTTGACGTGGCCGGAGAGGACGCCATCAAGCTTCACGCGCCTGTCGCTGCCGGCATCAGCGGCGTCGTTCGCTCGGACTTCACGCCGAACGAGCGGCAGACGGAGGCGGTATTCGTCGATCTTTCAGGCTACACGCCGGCGGACGTGACGGCCGCCGACACGACGTTGACTGTGCGCGACGGCGCGTACGGCAAGGCGGAGGTGTTGCCGCGCGCCCAATGGCAGCTGCGTGGGCACACCGTGACCGTCGCCGCGGGGCTCGAGCCCGGCAGGACGTATCAGCTCTCGTATCGTGCGCGCGATCTGCCGGTGGCGGGAACCGGTCTCGTGGCGTTTCGCGACACCGCATCGTGGTTGAAGCACCAACCCGACGCCGCTGCTCGCGTGCGTTACGCGTACGCGTTCGGCTCATCGCAGTCGGGGCGGTTCCTGCGGACCTTTCTTTACTACGGGTTCAACAGCGACGAGAAGAACAGGCTGGTGTACGACGGAGTGATGGCGCACATCGCCGGCGCGGGCCGCATCTCGATCAACGAGCGAGGCGCGAACCCCAACGCCGCGTCGGCGTCCAACGTGACGAGCTTTCCGTTCACCAACATATCGTCACGCGATCCCAACAGCAACCGATCCGAAGGCCTGCTGGACAACGATCGCGCACGAGAGAACCAGCCGAAGATCTTCTTCACCAACAGCGCCGTCGAGTACTGGAACACCCGCGCCGCCGCGCTCACGCACACGACGCCCGATGGCCGGACCGACGTGGCGCCGCCCGACAACACGCGAATTTACTTTCTCACCGGCACGCAGCATTCGCCCGGACAATTCCCTCCGCGACGCACCACAGGCCAGCAGCTCGACAACCCGGTGCAGTACTGGTGGACGCTTCGTGCGCTGCTCACCTCGATGGATCGTTGGGTGCGGGAAGGCACGCCACCTCCAGCGAGCCAGTATCCGAAGTTAAGCGACGGCACGCTCGTGCGCCGCGAGACGGTCGCGTTCCCGGACATTCCTGGTGTTCAGTCGCCCCGGATTCTTCAGCCCGCGCAGCAAGGCTCTACTCCCCTTCCCTTCCTGGTGCCACAGGTCGACGAAGACGGCAACGAGCGAGCCGGAATCAGGTCGGTCGAGCAGGCTGTGCCGGTCGCAACGTATGCCGGTTGGAACTTCCGAAGCCCCGCGGTCGGCGCGCCGAAAGAGCTCGTGTCGCTGATGGGAACGTCGATTCCGTTCGCGGCAACGGACGACGCGAAAAGCCCGGGCGATCCGCGCCGTTCAGTGGCCTCGCGCTACGCGTCGAAGGAGCAATATTTGGTGCGGGCACGAGAGCACGCCGACAGGCTCGTCAAGGGTGGGTACCTGCTGGCTGCCGATGTGCCGCAGGTCGTCAAGCGTATGGAAGAGTTGTGGGACCTGGCGCGCGGAAGGGAGAACTGAGCCCGGGCGACGCGAGGCATCCCTCCCTGCCCTGATCCAAGCCCGAAGCCCGACCTGCCGATAACTGATCGGATAAGGAAGGAGCTCTCGAGGTGTCCCTGGCGGAGCAGTGTCGACTCAACTCGCTGGTGCTGGCGCTGGCATGCGCAACCGTGTGCTATGTCCAGGCGCAGACGGCGCCGCAGACCGTCCAGCTGCGCGTGATCGAAGTCCACGAGCCCGGCGGTCAGATTCTCAGCTACCGCCACCTTGCAGGATCGACCGACATCCGCATGCGCGGCACGCGCCTGGCGCCGAAGGCCGAGGTCAAGCTCAAAATCGGCAGCCGGCCGGGTTTTGTCGAATTGGACATCAACCGCGGAGGCATTACAGGGCTTGAACCGGCGCATCGACTGGGAAAGGACTTCCTCACCTATGTGCTCTGGGCCGTATCGGTCGATGGCAAGGCGTCGAATCTCGGCGAGATCACGTTCGACGGCGATCGACCGGTGCCGGTCAACCTGACCACTCCCTATCAAACGTTCTGGCTCATGGTCACCGCCGAGCCGAACTACGCCGTGGTCGATCCCAGCACACAGGTAGTGCTCTACAGCGTCAAGCAGGACTCGTCGAGCCCGAATGACGCGCTGCCCATCAAGGGCGATCTGTTTTTCTTCACCCACTACGCGGCGTACGAGACCTCCCAAGGCGGCGCGAGCGACGACGCGAGTCCCAACCAGCTTCTTCAGGCTCGCAAGGCGGTGGAGCTCGCGTCCAGGTCCGGATTGCTCGCGGAAGACGCGGCCGAAAACGGACGCTCGAGCAAGGAAGCGGCGTACACGCACGAAGCGCTCAAGCAGGCCGAGAGCTTTCTCGCCCTCTCCGAATCCGCCTTCAAGAAAAATCCGAAAGACCAGGCCGTCGTCCAGTTCGCGCGCACGTCGGCTCAGAGCGCCGAGAACGCACGCGCGCTCGCAATGGGCGCGGTCGGCGGTCTTGTCGTGCGGCAGTTGGAGCACGAGCTGGCGCAGGTGCGCCACGAACTGGCCGCGCTTAAAAAAGCGAACGCGGAGCCGGATGCTCACGCCGCTGTGCCAGACGCGACTCCCGTGAACGTCGTCGTGCCCGTGCCGGACGCTGCGCCTGCCGTCGTCACTCAGGTCGTCGCTCCGCCCCTGGTCAAACAGCCGGCGCTGTGGTTTGCCGTCACTGGGTGGGCGGTCGCCATCGTGCTGCTTTTCCGCCGGCGGTCGATCTAGCCGCGCGCGCATCGCGCGAACGACATGGGACGCCGGCTCGCGACACTCCGCTTCCTCATCAGTCTCCTTGCGCCCGGCGGTGTGCTGGTGCTTGCAGCCTGGGCGATCCAGCGCGAGGACGTGATTCGAACCGCCGCGGCACCGTACGCGGCGTATTTTTGTTTTGGCGCGCTCGCGGCCAGCGTGCTGCTGAGCTGGTATTACGATCAATCGCGATTGCTCTGCAGCGCCTTAGCGGTCACCCTGACTGTTCTCGCACTCGAGTCGCCCGGCACGGACTCCCGCCTGGTACAGCTCGCCGCGCTTACCCTTCTTCCCTTGAACTTCGTGCTCGTTGCCGTCATGAAAGAGCGCGGAGTCATGACTCTCGATGGCCTTCTGAAGGTCGCGATCGTCGCCGCACAAGCGATCGGCGTGCTCTGGATCGTCGAACAGAGTCCTGCGAACAGCGGAGTGGCGCTCGCCTCGAGCATCGGGCATCGCGCAGGACTGGGGCTGCCATGGATCGCGCAGCTCTCATTCGCGATCGGCATCCTCACGCTCGCGACGCTTGTGTTCCGCCGGCGGACAAAAGTGGAGCAAGGACTGCTGTGGGCCTTGACGGCGATGTTTCTCGGCGTGAGCCAGCACGACGCCGTCGCGTCAGGCCAGGCGTCGGACGCGATTTTTCTCTATTCGGGTACGGCCGCCCTCATTCTGGTCTTCGCCGTTCTCGAACACGGGTACGACATCGCCTACCGGGACGAGCTCACCGGACTCCCCGGCCGCAGAGCCTTCAACAACGTCATGGAGCAATTGGGAGGCACTTACGCCATCGCGATGTGCGACGTCGACCACTTCAAGAAGTTCAACGACACCTACGGCCACGACGCCGGCGACCAGGTGCTCAGGATGGTGGCGGCAAGGCTGTCGCAAGTTGGCGGCGGCGGCCGCACGTTCCGCTACGGCGGCGAGGAGTTCCTCGTGGTGTTTCGCGGCCGCTCAGCGAGCGAGGCGGAGCCGTTCGTGGAATCGCTGCGGGGTTCCATCGCCGATGCGGGGTTCGTCTTACGCAGTCCCGATCGACCCACGCGAAAGCCGAGATCTGCAAATGACGCGCCGCAGACGAAAGCGCCGAAGATCACCATCACCATCAGCATCGGCCTCGCGGAGCGGTCGAAGCGGCATTCCACGCCGGAGCTGGTTTTGGACGCCGCGGACGCGGCGTTGTATCGCGCCAAGGAAGCCGGACGGAACTGCGTGAGGCTGGATGAAAGTACTCTGATGTCCGCCCGCTAGATCCAGAACGTCAGACGCCTGAACTGACAACCAGCTGATCGCCGACTCTCGTATCGGAACTGGCGAGCGCGCCTGCTGCCAGCTCGAGAACCGCATGCGCGCGCAACGACCCCGTCATCCGCCATGCAGGCACCGCAGATCGGATTTTCAGCACGCGGCCGGCTTTCGAGACAAATACGATGTCAATCGGGAACTTCATGAAAAATGTATGGATAGCGTTGGTCGGCGCGATCACCATGGCAGTCGAAGGCGGCAGCGAAGTGTGCGCCAGGAGCCCTTTGCGTCGGGACTCGGAATCGAACGCCGTCATCAATTGATCGGCAACGACCTTTCCGGTCCGAACGTTGACGATGCGCTGGCGGTCGTGCCGCTCACGAACCAGCGGCTGCAGAAAAGACGTCATCGCACCTCAGCGCGCGGCAACGATGGCCTGCGCACGAAACGCGATGAGGGCTGCTTCCCGGTCGAATGCATTGGGCTCTGTTCCAATGCGCGGGTTCATGATCGACGCCCGCGCGTGGACGTGATTGTATCCGAGCGCGTGCCCCAGCTCGTGTGTCCGCAGCAGCCGGCGGCTCGCGCTCGCGGCGTCGAAGTCGCGGTCGAGCAGAATCGCACCAGCGGTAATCGTGCCGTCCTTCCGTGCCCTGCGTCCACCAAATCCCAGCGTGTTCACGGCGCGCCGCAACCCGTTGAAGCGGCCGGCTACGATCTGATCCGGCCGCGAGACGGTTGTCGCGCTACCCGCAGGCACGACCTCGTACCTGATCGACGAAAATTGCTGGAACGTGTCGGCAGTGAGAACGGCGAGTCCGCGGGTCAAATCGCGTATCAGCTCGGCGATCTCGGCCTCCCCTAACCGTTCTGACGTCGCGATGTACTCGACGTCGCCCCCAGGCCTGTACTCCATCACCGACACGAGAATTGTCAGCTCCGGCGCACGCCGCCATCGCTGCGGCCCCTGCGAGCTCCCGAACATTTCCTGCAGAGCTTGAGCGTCGCCAGCGCCAGTTCCTTCCAGAGGAGCGCCAGAGCTCTCAGCAAGCGGATGGAAATCCATTGGCGCCGATCCCGATGAGACGGCTCCCATCGAGAGGACCAGGGCAACGATTGCGGCAAGAAGACGCACGCCCGGTGCGGTGCAAATTGCCGCCCGGACTAAATCTCAAGAAATACTAATGTTTTCGCGATTCTCGTGTGAAGACGTGCGTCATTTTGAGTCAACGATGACAAAAAACGGTTCTGGCGAGCTGGCGTGCTCACCGCCTCCCCCGTCTGCGTGCCGCCAGCGTCGCCAGGCCGCCGCCGACCAGCAGAAGTGTGGCGGGCTCGGGTGCCGGAACCACAGGCGTCTCGAGCACCGGCACGTTCGGATCGAAAGGGTCACCTGGATCACCGGGATGTCCGGGAATACCTGGATTGCCCGGATTGCCCGGATCGCCAGGCTTATCGGGGTCGTCCGGATCCTGCGGGTCATCCGGAACCCAATGCGTGTTCGGCACCAACAGCGACGGCGGGTCGTTCACCGGTGGAAGGGCATCAGTCAGCGCGAAAAACGCCATGTCGGGCACATCGATCGATAACGTCGACGCGTTCGGATCCGCGCCATATCCATACAACGGCATGCCGAACGATCCTCCGCCGCTCGTTGCCGAGTTCGCGGCAAACGATTCCGACCCGTAACCCAGCAGCCAGGGCAGCGGAATGGCGGCATAGGGTTGCAACCAATCGCCGCCGAGCGGCACGTGCGACGAAATCTGGTCAACCGAGTCGGTCAGCGCGTCGAACTCCATCTCGCCCGGTTCGTCGGGCGCCGTAGGTTCCATCGGCGCGAACGCGATGCAGTTGCCGCACCGCGCGCGAATGTGATGGACGCCGTCGGTCAGTATCGTTTCACCTTCCCGCAACCGCATCTTCTGTTTGGTCCAGAAGATCTCCTGCCCGATGCGATACGACATGTAGACGTCGCGATCGCTCGGCAGCGTCTCCACCCGAAGCACGCCCGGGTCCACGCCGGCATAATGCGCAGCCACGACAGCGTCACGGGCCATCGCCGCGTCAACTTCCTCCGGCGTATACGCGCCACCTGGAATCACCGAGTGGCGAAACACCGGTCGTTCGGGGAGACGCGGTTCCCGTACCGGCTGCGCGATCGCGATCGGCGGCGCCGCCGGAAGATCCAGCGCTACGACCGCGGGCATATTCGCGACGACCACCGACAACGCTCCAAGTCCCGCGACGATCATGAGCAACGAGAGCAGCCTGAATGTGCGCGCGCGGTGCCGCGGCTTGTGATGACGCGGTCGATCGCCCCGACGCAGAAAGACGAAGTCCATTACGCACGCTACAAGGCAACGTGCGTGCCGCGTCAATCATCAATATAAGGATGCGTTCTCCCTCTGCGTTGGGATCTTTCGGTCCCCGACCAACACAATGTCTTCTCGTGGGGCGATTTGTTCGCGAGGCGCGACGGCTCCAGACGCAAATGTGCGAGCACCATAAAAAGTCAGACGAAATGCCACGCATTGCACACCTTTGTCTGGTCAGGACCAGAAGCGCCCGGTAACCCCGGCGATGCGCCGGCGATCGGCGATCGGCCCAAAACACCCACATTCCCTAGGCAAATCGCGAATATCGCAATGGAACGCGATGTGGCCCCTCGCTTGCGATGAGGCCTGCCGTGCACGGACGACGTCGACATCCCAGATTCTCATTCGCAGGTTCCGACGGCGTTCTCCGGGTGCTGCGAGAAGTTGCGGTATGGCACACGCCGAAAGGCGAGCTCGTGGTGCTCGATCGCGAGCCGCACAACGCGAACGACGTGCTGACGCTCGAAACATACACAGACGGGGCGGCGATATCTACGCAGGTACGGGTGCTGGCAAGCTCGCCCGTCATAAGAAACGGACAAGTGCTTCACGAGCTGCGGCTGATCCGGCTCATCGAGGCGTCACGATGACCGGAGAGCCGATGATTCGAGGATGTGAAGACCCGCGGCAAGGCCGCGAAGCCCTGGCAACACTGACGCGCCACATTCGCGTCCGTGTCCTGAACTGCAGCGCGGAGGGTTGCCTTCTGGAAACGACCGCCCCGCTCTTCGTAGGGACCGTGGGCCTGCTGCACGTGTTGTTCGGAGGGAAAGAGTTCGACGACCAGATTCAAGTCGTTCGATGCGAGCACATGAACAGCACCGATGCCATCTACCACGTGGGAGCGCGATTTCTCAGCATGACGCCGCCCTACGCGGGAACGCTGCGGTACACGATGCGGTGCGACGTCGGAGGATTGGCGGGCTGGCTGGATATGCGACGCGACCAGTAGCCCGCTGCGGGTTTGTCGCGTTGCCGCACAGCCGGCGCGACGAGTAGCAACAACATGCTGTGCATCCGCAGCGCGAGAGCAGGAGTCGGTCCCATACATGGGACACCGAACGTCAGAACGTTCAAGCACTCCACGTCCGACGCGCCGCGGCCGTTCGTTAATCGTCAATGCTCGGAGGAGCGCATGAAGAATCTGTTGGTTCGGTTCATCTCGGAGGAGCAGGGTCAGGACCTGATCGAGTACGGCCTGCTGGTGGGAATCATCACCACGGGCGCGGTGACGGCGATCACCGCCATCGGCCCCAAGGTCGCGGACTATTTCGCGGACTTGAACGGCGTACTTCCGGCGGCTGACTAGTAAGAGCGTTCGGAAGACTCGGCGCGGCGCCGACATCCTGGGCCGGCCTCATATATGAGGCAAAAGGGCGCAAGGCGCTCACAACAGACCCTGACGATGAACGCGTCGCGCCACGTCAACGGAGGAAAACACATGAAGAACATCATCGTTCGTTTCATTTCGGAAGATCAGGGGCAGGACCTGATCGAATACGGCCTGCTGGTGGGGATCATCACCACAGGCGCAGTGACGGCCATCACCGCGATTGGTCCGAAGGTCGCGGATTACTTTGCCGACCTCGACGGGGTTCTTCCTGCGGCCGACTAGAGGCGTGATTGTTGTGGCAGCCGCCCGTCAGGATTCCGGCGTATGGATCGCGAATTCTGACGGGCTTATCGGGAGGTTTGAGTTGCTCGTGAATCACAGCTCGATGCGCGCATGGGCAAGGTTGGGTCGGCAGCTGCTCGCCGACGAAAGCGGCCAGGACGTCATCGAGTACGGACTGCTCACGGGAATCGTCGTGGCAATCGGCGTCGCCGTGTTTACGTCCATCAACGACAAGATGGCCGATGCATACGGGGACTGGGGCACTGAAATACAGACGAACTGGGTACCGGCGCCGGCGCTGCCGCCTGAGCCATAGGAGATTTTCGAAGTGAATGCCGTTCATCTCATCGGGGTCTGCATCGCAGCTGTGGCCTGCTGCATCGATGTCCGCCAGCAGCGCATTCCGAACTGGCTGACGTTCGGCGCGGCCGCAGCGGGAATCATCTTCCACACGGTAGTGGGTGGCGGCCCCGGATTCGCTGGCGCGCTTCTCGGCTGGGCAACAGGCGCGGCCATCTTCTTTTTGCCGTTTGCGCTCGGCGGCCTGGGCGCGGGAGACGTGAAGTTGATCGCCGCCCTCGGCGCGTGGTTCGCGTGGCCGGATGCTCTCTGGTTGGGATTGTTCACCGGCATCGCCGGTGGTGTCGTCGCGGTGGTCGTCGCGCTCGCAAGAGGATATCTGGGCTGCGCGATAGCCAACGTGCGATTGCTGTTGATGCACTGGCGGGTGTCAGGCCTGCGAGCGCTGCCCGGGCTGACTATTCATCATCCGGACGCACCGAAGCTGGCATATGGCGTCTCTATTTTTGCGGGAACGGTGGTGACAGTATGGCTGCGATAAGACATCGTCATTCTGAACGCGGAGCGGAGCTCGTCGAGTTCGCGTTGGTTTTTCCCCTGCTCCTCCTCGTGTCGCTCGGCATCATCGACTTCGGCCTGTTGTTTCAGCGCTATGAAGTCCTGACGAACGCCGCCCGCGAGGGCGCGCGGGTCTCAGTACTGCCGGGGTACGGCTCGGCGGACGTGATCGCCAGAGTCAACCAGTATCTTCAGGCGACGAGCCTCTCCTCAGAGTCGGTCTCGACGGTCGTCGGCGCCACGCAGACGCTCGACCTCGGCGCGTCCTGCGTCAGGGTGGTTCCGGTCACCGTGTCCTACGTGCATACCTACACGTTCGTCGGCGGCATCATCTCGTACTTCAACAAATCACTCGGGTCGAAGACGTTGTCGGCCACGTCGAAGATGCGGCTGGAAAACGCCGCGGCGCCGTGTCCATGAGCACCAATCGCATGCACCACACATTAGTTTGCAAGGAGTCAAAATGAGCCGGCGAAATCGCACCATAGCTGTCGTCCTGATGTCCCTCACCATGGCAAGCGTCGCGGCATTCGCGATGTATCAGGTCGTGCAACGACTGCCCGTTCGCGAGGTCGAGGTCGCGAACTATCACGTCGTCGTTGCCGCGAAGCCTTTGACGATGGGGACCCGGCTGACCGACCACGATCTGAAAGTCGTGGCCTGGCCATCGAGAAATCCCGTCGCCGGTTCTCACCCGGATCCGAAAGAGGTCGTCTTTCGCGGACTTCTGGACTCGGTCGCCGAAAACGAGCCGCTGACCGAAGACAAGCTCGCGCCGCTCGAGGCCGGCGCCGGGTTGTCGCCGTCGATTCCTGCCGGCATGCGGGCCATGTCGGTGAAGGTCAATGAAGTCATCGGCGTCGCCGGCTTTGTCGTCCCGGGCACCAAGGTCGATGTGCTGGTCACGCTGCGGCGAAACGAAGAGTCGATGACCCGCACGGTTATCAGCAACGTCCAGGTGCTCACCGCCGGCACGCGCTACGACCAGGAAAAGGCAAAAGACGGCGAGCCGATTCCATCGACGGTCGTCACGCTGATGGTGACCCCGCAGGACGCGGAGAAGATCACGCTGGCACAAACAGAAGGCCAGGTGATGCTCGCGCTTCGCAATCCGCTGGACACACAGCAGACGGACACGCAGGGAATCCGCAGCGCGGCGCTCCTTGGACAGCCCGCTCCGGCTCCGGTCATCAAAGTCGTCAAGGCGGCGCCGCGCGTGGCGGCCGTCGTCCAAGCCCCAGCCCCCGCGCCGAAGCTGTACACGGTCGAAGCGATCCGTGCAGCCAAGCGCACAGAAGAGGTGGTCCGTTGAAACGTCATCTAATTGCCAACGCACGACTCGCCCTGCTGTTTTGCGCACTGGTGGCGGTAAGCGCCATCGACACGCATGCGCAGCAAGCCGTCGCACCGCTTCAGTCCCAGCGCATTCCGCTGACGGTGGGACGCTCGACGGTCCTGAACACCGACTTCGATGTCGCGCGAATCGCGGTGACCAATCCGGCCGTCGCAGATGCCGTCGTGGTCGCGCCGCGCGAAATACTGATCGACGGCAAAGGTCCAGGAACCGTCAGCTTGATCGTCTGGGGGCCGTCGCAGCGCACCCAGTACGATGTGATCGTCGAGCCAGGGATCAGCGTGCTTCAGCAGCAGCTTCAGCAGCTGTATCCCGGTGAAAACATCCAGGTCGGCTTCAGCGATCAGGCCATCATCCTGTCGGGAAGCGTGTCGAGCAATGCCGTCATGCTTCGCGCCGGCGAAATCGCGCTGGCGACCTCGCCGAAACTGAAGGTCATCAACATGCTTCAGCTGCCGGGCGGGTCCGAGAGCCAGCAGGTGATGCTGCAGGTGCGGTTCGCCGAGGTCAATCGAAAAGCGCTGACGGAAGTCGGCGTGAACCTCTTCGCCGCGAGGCCGAATTTCGACGCGCGCTCGACAACTCAACAGTTCGCGGGGCTCACAGACTTCGAGGACGACGGGCTCGTGTTCGCGGATTTCCTGAATCTGTTCTTCTTCAGCAAAGAGCAAGGCATCGGCGCCGTCGTCAAAGCGCTCAAACAGACCGGCCACTTCCAGAGCCTGGCCGAGCCGAATCTCATTGCTTACAACGGCCAGCCGGCGAGCTTCCTGGCCGGAGGCGAGATCCCGGTTCCCGTCGTCCAGGGCAGCACCGGAACCGTGACGGTCGAATTCAAGGAGTTCGGGATTCGGCTGACGTTCACGCCGACGATCGCCGGCGACGTCATCCGCCTCAAGGTCAGGCCCGAAGTCAGCACGCTCGACTTCGCAAACGGCATCACGCTTTCAGGATTCCGCATCCCGGCCCTCAAAACTCGCCGCGCCGAAACCGACGTCGAGCTCAGGGATGGACAGTCGTTCGCGATTGCGGGGTTGCTCGACAACTTGTCGCAAGACGATGACGCGGCCATTCCCATTCTCAGTCAGATTCCCATCATCGGCTATCTGTTCAAGAGCAAGGCTGATCGAAAGGAACGGACGGAGTTGATGGTCCTGATTACGCCGCGGCTCGTCCGTCCGCTCGATCCCGATGAGGTGCCGCCGCTTCCGACGTTTCCCCAGAAGTTTCTTGACGGCAACGTAGGCGCCGCGATGGAAGGCGCTGGCACGGTTGACGCGCCGTTGCCCGCCACCCAGAAGCCGTAACGCAATAGGGCTCATGACTATGAGAAGCATCATGAAGTGGCGAACAGCAAACGGCGAACGTGGCGCGATCCTCGCGCAAGTCGCGATTTCCATGCTGATGCTGATGGGTTTCGCGGTCTTCGTGGTGGATTACGGTGTCGTCCTCGTCAGCCGCGGACAGGCGCAGAATTCCGCGGATGGGGGCGCCCTGGCAGGCGCAGTCGCCCGGGCATTCGACGACGTCACGAATCCACCGCCTGCGGGCGGAATCGTCGAGCTCGCAGCCACCAACGTCGCGCAGGAGAACCTGGTGTGGAATTCCGCCGGGTCCATCGCTGTCTCATACGCGTGTCCTCCCGGCGTCACCGGCGGCGGCTGCGTCCAGGTCGATGTGTACCGCAACGGCGAGCTCGCCAGTCCAACGCTCCCAGTGCTGTTCGCGCCTGTGCTCGGCATCACGTCGCAAGGCGTGAGGGCGACAGCGACCGCTCAGGCAGCGTCCGCAAATGGAGCAGATTGCCTGAAGCCGTGGGCCGTCGCAGACAAATGGCTCGAACGCGACGTGCCGCCATGGACTCAGCATTCGACCTTCGACCCTGGAAATCCCACCACGGACGACGTGTACATCCCGCCGTACACCTCCGATACGACGGGCTTCAAGCGCGCCAACGCAAGCGGGAACCCGGTGGACACCGGATACCAGATGACGTTGAAGCTCGCGCATCCAGGACCGGCACCAGGGCCAGGCACCTTCTCCTCAGGCTGGGCGATGAGCCTTTATCTCCCGAACACGAACGCACCGGGAGAAGGGGCCACGAATTACGAGGACAACATCATCAACTGTACGACCGCGACGATTGGCCTGGCGACTCAGGCTTCGACCTGTCCTGCGGTCAACACCGAGCATGGGTGTCTCGACGTGTTGACCGGCGCGATGACGGGCAAGACGAAATCGGGCGTCGACGCCATCGTCGCGAGGGATTCCCTCGCCTCGTGGACGGGCGGCCTCGGTGGTCACATCACCGGCGGCGACGGACTGAACGAGCGCGTGGTTCCCATCGCCTTATTCGATACCGCCCTGTATCTGAGCCAGGGTTACAACGGCACGAACGGCATCGTCAAGCTCGTGGGAATCCTCGGCTTCTTCGTTGAAGGACTGTGCGAAGACAGTTTCTACAAGGAGTCGTACCTGGACTGTTCGAACAACAACAAGGACGTCGTCGGCCGGCTGGTCAGCTTTCCCGGCATTCACGTGGCGGGCGCGGGAGAGAACACCGGCGGCGCTGCATTCGGCATGGTCATTCGGCTCGTTCGATAGAGGTCTCCAATTGACGCATAAGGTCATTCTCGTAGCGCCCGGCGATCGCCAACTCGCAGAAACGCTGACAGCCGCGGGCGGCGAAGTCACGACGGCTACCAGTCTCGAGGCGCTGCACCTGTCGGGATCCGCAGCCCGGTTGCTCGTGATCGACATTCGAGATCAATCTGGGATTCCCGCTGCCGTTTCTTCGATCCGGCGCTCTCACCCGTCGCTGGGCATCGTGCTGATCGTTTCCAGGCACGACCCCGCGATGATGCTCGACGCCATTCGCACCGGCGTGAACGAACTGCTGACGGAACCGGTCAACGTCGAAGACGTCCGGGCCGCGCTCGATCGCATGGCGTCACGTTCGGCGAGCCAGTCGACGAAAGCCGGCAAGATGTACGCGTTCATCGGCGCCAAGGGCGGTGTGGGCACGACGACGGTCGCGGTGAACGTCGCGACCGCCCTGGCACACGCCAAGGCAGGCAGAGTACTCCTGATCGATCTGCATCCCGCGCACGGCGACGCCGCGCTGTTCCTCGGCGCCGAGCCGCGTTTCTCGATCATCGATGCGCTCGAAAACACGCATCGAATGGACGCCGCGTTTTTCAAGGGTCTGGTCGAACACACCAAGGCCGGAGTCGATTTGCTTGCATCGTCCGATCGGCTCCTGGTGGCGCCGGTCGACACGCAGCGCGTTCGTACGCTCCTCGAGTTCGTTTCGAGGACCTACGACCATGTCGTCGTCGACGCGCCGAGATCCGACTCTGCGATGCTCGACGTGCTCGAGAGCGCCTCGACCATCGTCATCGTCGCGAATCAGGAGCTGTCGACCGTGCGCGGCGCCGCGCGCATGGCCGCCACGCTGCGGCAGCGCTACGGCCGTGAGCGCGTGCAGATCGTGGTGAGCCGGTACGACACCGTGTCCGAAATCGGGCAGGAAGACATCGAACGCGCGACAGGCGGAGCCATTCGGCACCTGTTTCCCAGCAACTACCGGCTGGCTGTCAACGCGCTGAACAAGGGACAGCCGATCGTCGTCGAGAACCGCAACAAACTGGCTGCGTCGTTCGTCGGCTTCGCGCGCTCGCTGGCGGGCGTGTCGAAACACGCACAGGTTGAGGACCCGAAATCGGGCGGATTTTTCGGACGGCTGACCGGCAAACGTTAGACGGCAGGGAGAAACCAGGACATGGCTGCGACCAGCGTAAGTTCACCGGCTTCGAGCGTAGATACAAGGCACCCCAGGTACCAGGAATTGAAGGGCCGTATCCACCAGGAGTTGCTGACACGATTGAATCTCGAGCGTCTTACGCGAACCAAGCGCGAAGACGCGGAGCCGGAAATCCGCGGCATCATCACCCGGCTGCTCGAACGCGAATCCGAGACCGTGCCGCTCAGCCTCTTCGAGCGGGAAGCGCTCGTCGGCGACGTGCTGAACGAGCTGTTCGGCCTGGGGCCGCTCGAAAGCCTGCTCGCCGATCCCACGATCTCCGACATCCTCGTAAATCGCCACGATCTCGTGTACATCGAGCGCGAGGGTCGTCTGTTCGAGACCGACGTCGTGTTCCGCGACGACAGGCATCTTCACCAGATCATAGAGCGCATCGTGAGCGCCGTCGGACGCCGCATCGACGAGTCCAGCCCGATGGTCGACGCCCGTCTGCAGGACGGCTCGCGCGTCAACGCCATCATTCCGCCGCTGGCGCTCGACGGTCCCGTGCTCTCGATTCGGCGATTCAGGACGGATCGCCTCGGCGCGCAGGATCTCGTCGCGCGCGAGTCGTTGACTCAGCCGATGCTCGACTTCCTTCGGGCCGCGGTCGGCTGCCGATTGAACATGGTCATCTCGGGCGGCACGGGCGCCGGCAAGACGACGCTGCTCAACATCCTGTCGGGATTTATTTCAGATCGTGAGCGCATCGTCACGATCGAGGACGCCGCGGAACTGATGCTGAGGCAGCGGCACGTCATCCGCCTCGAGACCCGGCCCGCCAACATCGAGGGCAAAGGCGCCGTCCGTCAACGCGATCTCGTGGTGAACGCGCTTCGTATGCGACCCGACCGTATCGTGGTTGGCGAGGTCCGCGGCCAGGAAGCGCTGGACATGCTGCAGGCGATGAATACCGGCCACGACGGGAGTCTCACGACCGTCCACGCCAACACCGCGCGCGACGCGCTGTACAGGCTCGACACGATGGTCGCGATGTCGAATCTCAATATTCCCGAAAAGGCGGTCCGCCAGCAGATCTCGTCGGCGATCGATCTGGTCGTGCAGGTGACACGCCTCTCGGACGGCACGCGCAGGATTACGGCGGTGACCGAAATCACCGGCATGGAGGGCGAGGTCATCACGATGCAGGACATCTTCCTGTTCGAAAAGACCGGCGTTCGCCCGGATGGCCGTATCGCCGGCCGTTTCAGAGCAACCGGCATACGCCCGAAGTGCAGCGAGCGGCTGGCCTCGTCGGGCGTTCAGCTGCCGGCCGACATGTTCGAGCACATGAAGATTGTGGCGTAGGGAGAGAGAGTCATGCTGATAGCGCTCACGACGTTTCTCCTCGTTCTCGGGATCATTCTGGGCACCTACTGGCTGCTGGTCGTGCGTCATGAAGACACCAGCCAGCGCGCGCTGCGAAAGCGGCTCCGCGTCACCAGAAAATCCGCGGTCAACCCGGAACTGCTCCGGCGAGCGAAGCCTCTCAGTCAGGTGTCGTCGCTCGATCGGCTGCTCCGCCGCTCGGGGTTGGTGGCGGGCCCGCTGGCCAGACAAATCCAGCATGCGGGGATGAACTCGACCGTCGGGACGATCATGCTCTCGTCGTTGTTCGCCGCCTGCCTCACGGCCTCGCCGGTTTACCTGCTTACTGGATTCGCGGGTGTTGCGGTCGTCCTCGGCGTGGTCGCAGGCCTGGCGCCGTTTTTACTTCTGCGCTTCAAAGTGAGCAGGCGCCAGCTGAAATTCGAAACGCAGTTTCCGGAGGCGCTCGATCTGATTGGTCGAGCGTTGCGAGCGGGCCACGCGCTCACGACGGGGCTGGGCATGGTCGCCGACGAAATTCCCGATCCGGTCGGCACGGAGTTCCGCCTGATTCACGACCGCCAGAACTACGGCATGCCGCTCGCGGAGGCATTGCGCGACTTCGGCGAGCGTGTCCCCCTGCTGGACGCGCGGTTCTTCGTTACCGCGGTGCTGACACAGCGCGAATCGGGAGGCAACCTCGCGGAAGTGCTCGACAACCTCGCGGCGCTCATTCGAGAACGGTTCAAGGTCAAGCGGCAGGTGCGCACTGTCAGCGCCCACGGCCGCATCACGGGCTGGGTGCTCGCATTTCTCGCGCCGACGCTGGCCGCGATTCTCGTGCTCATCGCGCCAGAACATATGGCGCTGATGATTCAGGATCCGCTCGGCATTCAAATGATCGTCGGCGCCATGGCGCTTCAGATCATCGGCGTCATTGCCATTCGCCGCATTATCAACATCGAGGTGTAGGACATGTCGCTCGCATTGCTCCTGTCGATCGTCGCCGTCTTCGCCTGTGTGGCCCTGGTATCGGGGCTGGCGGCGACACGTATCCTCGAGCGCGCCACGCCAGAGCAGCGGCGCTTGAGGACGGTCGGAGTACCTCAAGCGACCGGCCTCGTGCTCGAGCCGACGCAACTGACCGAGGTACCGGATCCGTTCCTGCAGAAGCTCTCCAAGGCGATGCCGCGCTCGCCGAAGGACATGTCGCGGCTTCGCCGGCGTCTCATCCGCGCCGGCTATTACGACATCAAGACGACGATTCTCTTTGCGGCATCCGAGTTCGTCTGCCCCGTGATATTTGCCCTTGGGCCGATTACGCTGCTCGGCTGGGGCGACGGCTGGATCCTGTCGATACTCGCCGGCATCTTCGGGTATCTGACTCCGGGTCTGTGGCTGCAGCGGAAGACGAACCAGCGCCAGAAGATGATTCACAACGGCCTTCCGGACGCGCTCGATCTGTTCATCGTCTGCATGGAAGCCGGATCGAGCCTCGACCAGGCCATCGTCAAGGCCAGCGACGAGCTCGAAATCTCACATCCAGCCCTCGCCGAAGAACTGCGCATCATCACGACGGAGATACGCGCCGGGAAACAGCGGCTCGAAGCGTTCAAGAACTTCGCGAATCGTACCGGCGTTGAAGACGTCCGCTCTCTCGTGGCCATGCTGGTGCAGACGGACCGCTTCGGCACCAGCGTGTCGCAGTCGCTGCGCACGCATTCGAGCACCTCGCGAACCCGGCGAAGGCAGGAAGCCGAGGAGCGGGCGGGCAAAATCGGCGTGAAATTGGTCTTCCCACTCGTGCTGTGTCTGTTTCCGGCCGTCTACGTCGTCTGCATGGGACCCGTTGTGATCAGGATTTACCGCGCCTTCTTTTGAGGCGCATAACCAAGGAGAGAAACGTGAATACGACGACGCTTGTATCCCTCGTGCTGTTGGCGGTGTTCGTGATCCTGTATGTGGTGAAGCGCCGCTCGCGCCTCAACCACGAAGACATCGATTAATCGTGGCCTATCGGCGACTCTCAATTGTGACGGCAGTCCTGCAGGCCGCAATCTGCTTTGCGGCCTGCGGAACGGGCCGGCGGCCACCACCGGCGTATGCACCCCCGAACGAACCGATGAGGGCAGACGCTGGTGGTTTCGGTTCGATGGCCATCGAGGCCCACGATCCTGTGCTGTCGAACGCCCTCGCGTGGCTGATTCTGGACCGATCCGCCGAACGGCTCGTCGCCGTCGCCAATCGGTACTACCAGCTGCAGGTGCGCGACAAGGCGTTCGACTACTACTCCGAGGCCACCGGGCTCGACGGCACCCACGGCGGCGCACTCGACGGGCGCGCCCGCGTGCTTCGTGACTGGGGCTTTATCGACGAAGCGCTCGACGACGCTATCCGTGCCGCGCGCGTAGCGCCGGATTCTGCGCCTGCCGTCAACACACTCGGCACCATCCTCCAGATGCTCGGTAAACGTGATGATGCCGCCATCGCGTACGCGCGATCCGCCGATCTCGATCGCTCGGCGCCATACGCGATGAACAACCTGTGTTACCTGTCGTTTCTCGCCGGCCGCCAGCAAGACGCGGCTCGCGACTGCTCCGACGCGCTGTCCCGTTCGAAGGGGTTCGCGCCGGCTCGAAACAATCTTGCGCTGGCGTATGCGGCAGCGGGCCGCGCGGACACGGCGCGAACGTATTTCCTCGGCGACGCCGACGATGCACCGGGGCACTACAACCTGGGCATCGTTCTCCTGGCGCAGAAGCGCTACCAGGAAGCAGCAACCGAGTTTCACGCGGCGACCCGCAGGGATCCATCGTTTGCGGCGGCACACCGCCGGGCACGTCAAGCTGAACACCTAGCCGAGCTGGAAAGGACACCACATGCTGGCCGTTGAAACGGCGACGTCTACCGATCACCCTCGCGCCCCTGGCACGCTCGAGGAATCGGGTCTGAGCCTCGATTTGATCCTGCAGCTCTCGCTCAAGATTTTGCACCTCGCGGGTGAGCTGACGGGCAGCGCGCTCGCACAGCGCCTGGGCTTGCGTTTTCAAGTCGTCGAGCCTGCGCTCGACATGTTGAAGACAGAGCGGCACTGCGAAATTGTCGGTGGCTCGATGCTGGGCAGCCCGGCGTACCGGTACCGCATCACCGATGCGGGCCGCGTGCGCGCGGCCATGTTCCTCGATCAAAATCACTACGTCGGCAAGGCGCCCGTGCCGCTGGAGCAGTACCGCCAGTACATGGAAAGAGTGCGGCAGAGCGGGCACGACAAGATCACGCGGGAACGGGTGCGGGCCGCATTTTCACATCTCGTCCTGAGCGATCGGGTGCTCGACCAGCTGGGTCCGGCCATCAACGCCGGCCATTCGATGTTCGTCTACGGGCCTCCCGGCAACGGCAAGACCGTGATTTCAAGCGCAATTCATGGACTGCAGGATGGCGAGCTGGCGATTCCACACGCGATCGAGGTGGAAGGCAGCATCATCCGCGTATTCGATCCCGTGAATCACGATCCGGTGGCCCCGCTCGACGAGGAGATCGGGCTGGCCGACGGGCAGCGCGACGACGCGCGATGGGTCCGCTGCCGCCGGCCGATGGTCATGGTCGGAGGCGAGCTGACGCTCGAAAAGCTGGAGCTCAGCTACAGTCCCGGCCTCGGATTCTATCGGGCGCCCGTTCAGGCCGTCGCGAATGGCGGCGTGCTCGTCATCGACGACTTCGGCCGGCAGACATGCTCGCCCCGCGATTTCCTCAACCGCTGGATCGTGCCTCTCGAAAGCCGCGTCGACTACCTGACGTTACAGACCGGGCAGAAGTTCGAAATCCCGTTCATGACGTTGATCGTGTTCGCCACGAACCTCAAGCCCGCGGAGCTCGCGGACGAGGCGTTTCTTCGACGCATTCAGTACAAGATTTTTGCGGAAAGCCCAACGCTCGAAGAGTTCATGCGCATCTTCCAGAACTACTGCCGCGGCCGCGATCTCGCGTTCGACCGGTCGCTCATCGAGAAAATGCTTCGCGAGTACTACAAGCCGCGGAACATCGCGCTTCGCGGCTGCCATGCCCGGGACCTCATCGAGCATGTCGTATCACTGGCCGACTATCTCGAGCAGCCGCGATCGCTCACGTACGAGCTGCTCGAAGCGGCGTGCACCAGCTATTTCGTTGACGACACGGAAGCGGCGCCGTCATATGTGTAGAACATCCACTCGATCGAGTGATCAGATATGAGAACAGGCAGCACCAACAGCGACTCATTGATGCTCGTCGTGCCGATTGCGGTGTCGTTCGGCCTAGTCATCGTCGTGACGGGCGGCTTCGGGAGTTTCATGAACCTCGTGGACATCGCGATCCGCGACGCGGTCACCGCGGCCGTGACGTGGATCCGCTCGCTCTAGCGCATGGCTACGCGACCGATCCTCATAGGGGACGACACCGGTGGGGTGCTCCGCGGCTTTGCACCGGAGCCCGTGTCGCTGTCCGCGCTCAAGGCCGCCGGCGTGCCGATCGAATGGCATGAGGGTGTGGCCATCATTCTGGAGGCGGCCCGCCGCCTCCTCGAGTCCAAGTCTCGCGAGACGGCGGCCGAGCTGTCGGGCGCCAACGTCAGGATCGATCTGACTGGCGCGGTCGTCGTGCCCCGCGACGGTGTGCAGGACGGTCCTGCTGCTGTCTCTCAGCTCGGGGCGCTGTTGCGTGATGTGCTGCCGGATAACCTGCCGGTTCCACTCAGGCTCGCCGTCTCTCAGGCGATGTCGAATCCGCCACATTACGCCTCGATCGCCAGTTTCTCCGATGCGCTCTCCTACTTCGAGCGTCCGGATGCGGCCAGCACCATTCGTGCCGTCTACGAACGTTGGGAGGCGAATGGCGCGACCCAGCCAACGCCGCACGTTCGCCACCAAGCGGCAAGGTCAATCGAACCAGTTTCTGAGGAACCAGACCCCGAGGAACCGGTGACGAAACAGCGGACGGCGGCCGCAACCACGCCTCGCTGGCTCCTCGTCGCCGGCGGCATCGGGCTGATCATCACGCTGACTCTGGTTCTGGCAGCGGTCATGTTACGGAACTCAGGCGGGCAGAGCGCTGAACGCGAGGCCGAGTTGGACGCACTCACAGCTCAACCCGACGGGTCCACGACAGGCGACGCGCCTGTCGTGAAGGCTGACCAGCCAGACGTCACTCGACATCCGTCAGCGGCGCCCGCAGAGAGCGCGGCAACCACGCCCGCAACAAATACGACGAGGCCGGCACCAGCCCCGCGGCTGAATACGGAACGTCCAGCAACAAGAGCGGTCGTCCGCCCTGCTCAGCCCGTCGCATCTGCGGACGACGCGCGGGCACCGGCTGTCGCGCCGCGTCGGGCCGCTGTTCAACCGCCCGCGTCGGCCGCTCATCCACCGGTTCTGGTGACAGTCCTGGAAACGGCGCCGGGCTCGCAGATCTATTCCGCACTCGACGCAGACGTCGCGGCTCCGCTTGCCACGTATCCGCAATCGCCGACGGTTGCCACGGTTCTTCACGACGATGAGGTCATCACGTTCGACGTCGTGATCGACGAAACCGGCAAAGTCGAATCGGTCAAGCTGCGCCGCGCGCCGAGCACAATTCGCAGCACCCTCATGCTGACCATGAGCATGAGCGTCGCGAAGGCCTGGCGGTTTCAGCCGGCCATGCGAAATGGACAGTCGGTGAAGTACCGCCAGTCGATCTCGGTGCCTGCCCCCCAATGAGAAAGACGCGGCTTTTCATTCTGGCGCTGTTGTTGGGGAGCGGCGTCCTCTCGGGTGACACGCGCGCGCAGGAAGAACCGATGCGGGCAATGGCCGTTCGCATCACGTCGCCTCTGGGCCGTACCGGCATCCACGGTCCCATTCGAATCGTCGCGCAGATCCAGCACGTCGCCGATACTCCGCTTCAACCGGTGAAGTTCTTTGTCGATCAACGACTGCAGGGCGAAGCCACACAGGGCCCTCCTTTCGCCGTCGAATGGACCGACGAGAACCCGTACGAAGCACGCGAGATTACGGTTGAGGCCTGCGACGTCAAGGGAACGTGCGCACGCGACGTGGTGAGGCTCGAGCCACTCGTGCTGCTCGAAGAGGCCGAGGTCTCGAGCGTGCTCGTCGAAGCGTCGGTGTTCAGCGCAGAAGGAAAATCGATCAGCGGCCTCGAGCGCGAGCAGTTCACGTTGTTCGAAGACGACGTGCCGCAGGCGCTGGACCTCGTTCGCTCGGACATCGTCGATTCCACTTACACACTGCTGATCGATTCGAGCCAGAGCATGGGGCACCGGCTCGACTTCGTGCAGCGAGCGGCCGAGAAACTGCTGGTGCACCTTCGCCCGCGCGACCGCGTCATCGTCGCGCCATTCTCACGCACGTTCGGAAGCGTGACGGGACCGACCGACGATCGCGCGACGGTGAGAGACGCCATCTCGCATATTCATGCGGGCGGCGGCACCGCGATTATGGATGTCCTGACCGGCCTGCCGGCATTGCTCGAACAGGCGACGGGGCGCCAGGCGGTCGTGCTGATCACCGACGGGTACGACGAACACAGCGCGCGCAGCTTCGAGGACGCGCTGCGTGCCGTGAAATCAGCCCAGGCGACGCTGTTCGTCGTGGGCGTCGGAGGGGCTGCCGGTATCTCGCTCAAGGGTGAACGCCTGCTCCGTTCCGTGGCAGAGCAAACCGGGGGCCGGGCCTTTTTTCCATCGCGCGACGAACAGCTGCCGTCGGTCCACCAGATGATCGCCTCGGACATACGCGCGAGATATCTGCTCGCGTACACGCCGAGCAACAAGCGAGTCGATGGCGCCTGGCGTCGCATCTCGGTCAAGACCACAGATGGCGAGCAGGTGGTGCGCGCGCGACCTGGGTATTTCGCACCGAAGCCGCCGCCGGTGCGCGCGACGCTCGAATTCACCATCGCCACGATGGATCGGCGGCCGGTCGAGATGTCCGCAGCGGATTTGACGATTCTCGAAGACGGCACGCCGCAAACGCTCGAATCATTTCAGGAGGCGGTGTCGCCGATTTCGATCGTGCTTGCGCTCGACGCAAGCGGCAGCATGAAGAGCGCTGTCGATGCGGTCAAAGCGAGCGCGAAGCAGTTCATCAGCGCATTGCGGCCGCAGGATCGTCTTTCGCTGGTGCTGTTCGCCGACGAGGCAACGCTCGTTCACGATCTCACCAACAGGCGCGAGTCCACGCTTCAGGCTGTCGACGAATACACCGCTCGCGGAGGGACGGCGTTGTACGACGCGCTCTTCGATTCGCTCAACCGGCTCGAGACGGTCGACGGCCGACGCGCGATCGTCGTGATGACCGATGGACGGGACGAGAACAATCCGGGTACGGGCCCGGGCAGCCGTCACTCGGTTGCCGACGTCATTGCCGAGCTGCGCGCGGTTGATGCCACCGTGTACACCATAGGAATGGGATCGAACGTCGAGCGCGACGTCCTCGAACAGGTGAGCCGCGAGTCCGGCGGCGAGTCGTTCTTCCCGAGTGACGTCGAGGAGCTGCCCGCGGATTATCGGCGCGTGATTGAGCATCTGCGGCAGCGCTACCTGGCGACCTATATCTCGACGAATACGAAGCGCGACGGCAAATGGCGAGAAGTTGAAATCAAGGCGCCAGATCAATTCCGGGTAAGGAGCCGTGCCGGATACCGAGCCCCGGTCGCGGAATAGTGTTCAAGAGTGGTACGTCCCGCTCCCAAATGAGACAGTTGACCGTTAAAGTCCTATCCTTTACCACTTAGAGTGACCTATAGGTGCAATTGTGTGCTAAAACGACACATAATCGGAAGCCGTCCAAAATGTAAGGCGTTTAGAATCAACTACTTAAAGCTGTGTCCAAGGGGCGGCAAATTTGCAGCGTCCCGCCAGACGAATGACTACAGCTACCATTGCGCGGTTTGACCGCCGCGCTGCACGCCCGATAGCCGCCGACCCTGTCTCGATCGATCTGGTCGCTCAGGCCGAGAACGCGGCAATGTCCGATGCGAAAGTGTTGCTGACCGGTGAAAGCGGCGTCGGCAAAGACGTCATCGCCGCGCACATCCACAACCTCTCTCGCCGCAGCTCTGCCGAATATGTCGCGATCAATTGCGCCGGCCTGCCGGATTCCCTCCTCGAGTCGGAGCTCTTCGGCCATCTCAAGGGGTCGTTCACCGGCGCCTACCGTGATAAACCCGGCAAACTGCAGCTCGCCCACAAGGGCACCCTTTTCCTGGATGAGCTAGGCGAGATGAGCCTGCGCATGCAGGCGCTCTTACTGCGATTCCTCGAGAACGGCGAGATACAGGCCGTCGGATCTGATCGCACCGAGTGCATCGTCGACGTGCGCGTCATCGCTGCGACCAACCGCAATCTCGGTGAGCTCGTTGCCGTCGGCCGGTTTCGCGAGGACCTGCTGTACAGACTCCGCGTGATCCACTTGCAGGTGCCGCCGCTCCGCGAGCGGCCGGCGGACATTCGAGCCCTTGGCGCGCATTTCCTCTCCAGAACCGGACGTCAGACCACCCTGGAGCCCGACGCGTGGAAAGTACTCGAGCACTATCGATGGCCCGGCAACGTTCGCGAGCTGCAGAACGTGATTGAGCAGATCACCTGCCTGGCGCCAGGAACGGGTCCGATCGCGGTGAGCCAGTTGCCTGCGGTGGTCCGCACGGCGCCATCGCTTACGCCGGCCAACGAACGCCGGCGGCAGCTCGCAGACGAGCTCTACGAGGCGATGGTCTCTGGTGGGTATTCATTCTGGGATGATATCTATCCGCATTTCCTCGATCGCGACATTACCCGTCACGACGTGCGCGAGCTGCTGCGCCGAGGATTGCAGACGACGCGCGGCAACTACCGGTCGCTCCTCCAGCTCTTCAGAATTCCGAATTCGGATTACAAGCGGTTCCTGAACTTTCTGGCGGCCCACGATTGCGGAGTCGATTATCGGGAGTTCCGCAATGGGCCAGCTCAGCCGTCGAGCCGCCCCAGAGTCTTCCCGCCGCTTCCTTCAAAGGAAACGTCCCGGGCCTCTCGAAGGGCGGTGTAGACAACGGATTTCTGCCGGCGGCCAGACTTAAGATTGCCGGGCAGACGCCAAAGTCCGAGCATTCCTCCTAAGTTGTTGACTCCACACGCCCTCGGACCGGTCCGATGCTTGCTCAATCGGGGGCATGGAAGCGGCAGGCCTCCAACGGCGTCCTGGCGGAACAGTCATCCCCACCGATGTACTTGTGTTCGCCTTTCTCGCCGTGGGCGTCTCAGCCGCCTCGAGTGCGGCCATCGGCCATGAGGCCGCGGTCGTCATCTTCACTGTCGCCTGGATGAGCACCGCCATTACGCGAACGGCCCAATTCAGACGGGGCGAACGGCCGGCGCTGCAATTGGGCTTTCAGGACCTTCGCAAAACGGCCATTCTTCTTCTCGGCAGCGTGCCCTGGGTCCTGCTGGGGTTCCTGCAGAGTGCCTACCCTTCTTCGATTTTCTGGAAGCCGATCGATGTGCCCCCGTCGCTGCGCGCGCTGGGCATCGCGCTGGCCATCGCGGTTATCGTCGAACCGCTGCTGAATCGCCTGCGATGGCGCGGAGTGTCTGCGGCGCGATATTTTGCGCTTGGTGCGCCCGGAGATGAGTATCGCTTTCCCGCCGGCGTGATGATTCGCAGCGGGGCGATCATGCTGCTGTCGGGCAGTCCGGTTTTCGCGCTGCTGTGCGCACTCTGGCTGGGAGCCGCTCTGTGGCGGCCGAGTACTCACCGCCACACCCGCCCTGAGTGGACGGTGGCGGCCTCCCTGGGTCAGCCACTTCAGTCGCCGGCCGCGTAGTTCGTCCTCTTCTGAGCCCTACCTGAGTGCTGCCGGCGGGCGCACGTCGAGGTGCCAACCCTGCGAGGTGTGACCGCATCGTCCGCACTCCAGGGACATGGTCCCGTTGCGGCAGATCACCTTGTCGTCGTGCCCGCGGACCATGCACGCCAGGGAGTCGACGAAGCGTCGCGCCTGCCTGTTGAGCCGGACGGGAGTCCAACGAATAACAATCCGTACGCGCGTCATTAACAAATCTATCGGGTTCTGCACGGAAACTATTAGGGCTGCACACCCCGGCGCCGATTCCGGGCCGATTCAGGGCCGATTCAGGCGGCCAGCGAACCAGGGCGGCCCCGTCAGGGCCAGCTTCTTGCACCCCGCTCCGGCTCGGTCCCCCTCCTCGCGGTCGCCATTCTCACAGGAGCTAGCCGTGGTCGCCTCGAAACGCCGGGTACGGACAATCACCCTCGCACTCACGTGCGCACTCGTCGCTCTTACTCCCGCCGCCGCTGCCACCCTTCCGACCGGCTTCGCCGAGGCGCTTGTCGCCAGTGGCTTGCGGCGGCCTACCGCGATGGGGTTCGCGCCGGACGGCCGCCTCTTCGTCTGCGAGCAAGGAGGGACGCTGCGGGTCATCAAGAACAGCACACTGCTGGCGGCACCGTTCCTCACAGTGACCGTGAATTCCTTGGGCGAGCGCGGCCTGCTGGGCGTCGCGTTCGATCCGGCGTTTGCGACCAATAAGTTTGTTTATATCTATTACACGGCCACCACGCCGACTGTCCACAATCGCGTCAGCCGCTTTACCGCGGTTGGCGACGTGGCGGCGGCCGGCAGTGAAGTCCCTATCCTTGATTTGGAAACGCTCGGCGGCACGAATCACAACGGCGGCGCCATTCACTTCGGCAACGACGGCAAACTCCACGTCGGGGTGGGCGACAATGCCGTCGGCGCGAACGCCCAGAACCTCGGCACACGCCTCGGAAAAATCCTTCGGATCAATACCGACGGCACTATTCCGTCCGACAATCCTTTCTTTACGACTGCGACTGGAGCCAACCGCGCCATCTGGGCGCTCGGATTGCGGAACCCGTACACATTCGCATTCGAGCCGGTGTCGGGCCGGATGCTCATCAACGACGTGGGTGAGCACACGTGGGAAGAAGTCAACGAAGGACAGCGCGGCGCGAACTACGGTTGGCCCAACAGCGAGGGTCCGACGACAGCGCAGGGCGTAACGGCGCCGCTCTACGCCTACGATCACGGAGCTGGCTGCGCCATCAGCGGCGGTGCCTTTCACAACCTGAAGAAGCCGCAGTTTCCACGCCAGTATTGGGGTACTTACTTCATCGGCGATTTCTGCAGCGGATGGATTCGATCGATCACGCCGAGCGATGGCACTTTCACGCAGTTCGCGTCTGGAATCTCGAGCCTCGTCGATTTAGCGTCGTCCAGCGATGGCAGCTTGTATTACCTGGCGCGCGGAGGGGGACCGGACACGGGCATCGTCTCGCGGATTTCCTACACCGTCACGACGCCGCGCGTCGATCTCACCGCGAACGACAGCGATGGTCCGCTCACAGTCACTCCGGGTACGCCGCTCGAAATCCTCGCGTCCTTCGATGCCGGATCAGCGGGCCCCGTGAATGCGTTCGTGTACGTCGGCGTCTTCACCCCGGGAGGCACGCTGTTTGCCGACAGCAACGGCGCGTTCGGACCAACAGCCACTCCGGTTTTCTCCGGTGCGGTGTCGAGTTTTCAAGCCATGTCGTTTGCGAACATTCCGAATCCAACGGCCGTCTTACCGCCGGGACCGTACTGGTGGTTCATGATCATTCTTCCGACGGCCAATACGAACACCTCGTATTCAGATTTGGTGCTGACGTCGGTGCCCTAGCCGCCCCGCGGCGCGAGGGCGCGGCGTAGCTGCCTGCGTCCTGAAGGATGAGCTCGGACTTTCCGGGAACGTAATCAATTACGGACGCAGTAAGCCCGCTGATGGTCCTGACGCGTACTTCCGTCTGCATTTGCCGATCGGCGGCGGCATCAGCCTTGCCTCAGGCTCGACCTCTCCAGGAGGTGTCAGCTATGCGGATTTTGGCAGCGGTATTCGCGAGTGTCTTAGTGGGTGCCTGCACGCAGTCGCCCATGTCACCAGCTCAGCCCGCGTCGGTGAGCGTGCCCGTCCGGCTCCAGTCGGAGCCCCGTGCGAGCGGCCAGGCCGCCGGAACGCCCCGGATGGCCAGTGAGCACAATCTCGGAACGCATTTGACCGGCAATGAAGAGGTCCCGGTGAGAGCCACGGACGCGCAGGGGCAGGCGATATTTCGCATCAACGAAGACGGCACCGCCATCAGCTACAAGATCAACGTGGCCAACATCGAAAACGTGACGCAGTCCCACATTCATCTCGCGCCGGCGGGATCGAACGGAGGCATCGTCGCATGGCTCTATCCTCCTGCGCCGCCGTTACAGCTCATCCCGGGACGCTCGCAGGGCACTCTTGGTGAGGGGGAGATCACGGCGGCGTCGCTCGTTGGCGCGCTCGCTGGAAAGCCCCTCAGCGACCTCATCAACGCGATGCAAAGCGGCGGCGCGTACGTCAACGTGCACACGTCGCAATTCCCTCCAGGTGAGATTCGCGGGCAGATCGACTGATAGGAGAATCTCTGGGGCGGCGCGGGAATCTCTCGCGCCGCCTTTCTTATCTCGAGGCGTCGCGGCAGGAGGAGCCCGGCAGCGCGGCTCCTTTGTATCAGTGAATCGTCTTCAACGACGGCCCGAGCAGCAGCTCCGACTCTTCGTCGCTCGCCGGCCAGCGGCTTTCGCAATCGACGCACTGCCACGTGACTTCGAACAGCTCGTCGATCAGGACCACAGCCTCGGGACACCGGCACCGCGGACACGCTACGCGATGTTTGTCGAGCACGTCATGAGCCGCCAGGCGTCGCTGCATGTACAGCTTCTCGGCTCGTACAAACTGATACGGTAGCGGAGGTTACAGGCACTACCCGGCGTTGCACACCACTGCACACGCAGACCGCGCGTCATACACTAACGCGGTGGAGCTCTTCGACCGCGTCAACGCGATCATCAACGACGTCATCGCCACGGTGGTGATGCCGTCGTTCCGCTCTCTCCGGCCCGAAGACATCGAGTCGAAAGACACGCCCGGCGACCCAGACGATCTCGTCACGATCGTCGACAAGGCCGCCGAGCGTTATCTCATCAACGCGCTCGGCGATGTCGTTCCTGGAGCCGTGTTCATCGGTGAGGAGGGCGTCGCCGAGAACCCTTCACTCCTCGCGTCGCTGTCTGCAGCGGCGCCGGCCTGGCTCATCGATCCGATTGACGGCACGAAGAACTTCGCACAGGGCCATCCCGATTTCGGCGTCATGCTTGCGCTCGTTCAATCGGGACGCACGCACGCGTCGTGGATGGCGGTGCCGGCGGCTCCGCCATCCGGCTACACAGTCGTTGCCGAGCGCGGCGGAGGCACGCGGATCGATGGCAGGCGGATCGAACCGGCACGGCCGACGCCGTCTATGCCGCGAGGCACAGTGCATACCCGAATGATGCCCGCGGAGTCGGCCAGAGACGTGGTCAACAGACTCCGCAACCGCTACGAGCCGTACGCGTCGACAGGAGCAGCCGCGACCGAGTACTCGGCCATCGTCCGCGGCGAAAAGGATTTCGTGATTTACTACCGGCTGCTTCCGTGGGACCACGCACCCGGGACGCTCGCGGTCACTGAAGCCGGAGGTGCGGCCGTGCATCTGGATGGGTCGCACTACGCGCCTCTCTCGCCGAATCAAGTCACGATCGTGGCGGCCACACCGGAACTGGCGGAGAGGATCAGAACCTGGGTCACTAAGATTCCTCTTACAGGAGATTAGAAGGTTAGGAGGACCTCCTGTCTCCTCGACTCCCCGACTCCCCCGACTCCCAGACTCCCAGACTCCTGTTAACTCTTCGGCTTTCCGTGACACTCCCCCGTTCCGGAATCCAGAACGGCGCCGCCCTCTGTCGACAGAAACTCCCACCGATATGACTGCGGCGACAGCGTCAGTCGCAACACGCCGAAGGTCGACAATACCGTTTCGCTGTTCGCAGTGCGGCGAGCGGGCTGCGTCAGCGGCGCGCCGCCGGTTCCGACGATGAACTGGCGAATGCCGTACTGAGAGTCCGGCGCGCCGCCTGGCGACTGCGGCGCGAACCGCTCGTAGATATGATCGTGCGCCGAAATGACGACATCCACGCCTGCCGCGTACAGCACTCTCCAGAACTCGGTGACAACCGGCATCGGCGGGAGCACGCCGTGGGGGCCGGAGCTGAACATCGGATGATGAAAATAGGCGACCGTACACGTTGATGCGCCGGGGGCGGCGAGTTCTCTGCCGAGCCAATCGATCTGGCCCCGCGTGTCGACCGAATCACCGTTGCTGTTGAGCGAGAACACCTGCCACGCGCCCGTCCGGTACGTGTAATAGCCCAACCCAGCCGGGCCCGCGCTGGAACCGAAGTACGCGAAGTACGGCGCGGCTCCCGGCGAGCCGTACTCGTGGTTGCCGGGCGCCGGCCGCGTGCGGTCCTTGTGGCGGCCCCACGCCGGCTCGTAGCAGGTGCGGAATTGCTCCGCTGTCCCGTCTGGATAGGCGATGTCGCCGGCTGCGAACACCGTCCCCTGCTCGCGATCCAGGAGCTTGCCGGTCGCGAGCGCTCCGGCCGCGCCGCACACAGCGATGTCTCCGGCCCCGACGAGAACCGGGACGTCGTTCGGACCTGGGGCCGAGGGCGAGCGGAGATCGGCGCCGCACGCGACTGCAGCGGCACCGACCGCAAAGAGAAGAACCGGCGCTCTCATCGAGACTTGGCGACTTCGTCGAGCACAAATGCCGGACGGCGCTCGGCGAACGACATTAAATGGGCTATCGCGATCTCGTAGTCCTCATTCGACGACTGCTTGGCAGTGTCCGCGTACGCGGCATCGCGGATGAGTTGATGCGCGCTCGCGATTTCGTTTTCGAGCCAGCGATCCTGAGCGGCGGAGCGCGCGCAGTTCTCGAGTACATCGAGAAATATTTTCCGAAGGTCGGCGAACCTGAGCGCCCGGCTCATGAGCGCGTTCTCCGCGACGTGGGTGAAGAGCGGCAATTCGGGACCTTGAAACGTCGTGTCTCTGTCCCACGCGATGAGTCGATGAACGTTGGTTTGAACCGGGCGATAGAGATAGAAATTCGCCATGCCAAAGTCGCCCAGGAATCCGTCGGACTCCGCGAGAAACGTCTCGATTGCCACGTGTGTGACCATCTGGGGCAGATCGGCGAACCAGCTCATGCGCTCCCGCCACACGCTGTCGACGTCCTGATTCACCTCGCGGAACAACTCTCGAATCGGCGCGTACAACGTGTAATCACCCTCGAGCTCGTGGGTCTTTGCATCGAAGCGCAGTCTGTACGGAGCGTAATCCTCGCCGAGGAACTCGCCGTGGAAGCCGTCGATGAACTTGTGTTCGAACAGATACCCGAGTCCATCGCCAAGCTCTCGCGCAAGAAACGCGCTGTCGACCGCCTCGACCAGCGTATAGAGCCCCTCGTAGGTCCCGTTGATGTACACACGCCCGAACGACTCGCGCGGCGCGGGCTGCCCCATGCGCTTGATGAACGCCATGCTGATGCGCTCGCGCAGCAGCGACGGGTCCTTGAGCGCGTTGTCGAGCACGAGCGCCGACATCCCAAGAAACGACTGTTCGGCGGTATAGCGGTTGAAGTCGATGCGCAACCCCGGCTTGATGGCGCTGCGGGTCGCAAGACCGCGCACCCGCACGCCGACATTGCGCACGCGAATGCCCCGCCACTCGAAATCCGCCGGCACGTAGACATCTTCGAGGTAGCGCGCTCGCAGCTCCGCGAGATCGCGCGAGTGGACAAACAAACGGATCTCGTGGAGCGTCCGGCTATCGAAGAACTCGTCCAACGATTGCGCGCGCGCGACCGAGGGCGCGAGCAGGACGAACAGCAGCATCATGCGAATCATGCGTTGTGCCTCACAGCGTGAGCTGTAAACGGAATACTCGGCTCCAGAACGCCGCCCGTTCGGGACTCGGGCCCATCGACGGCCGCCCGATCGCCTCTCGAATCAGATTGGCCTGCAGCTTCACCCAGCGGTTCGGCTGCCAGTTCACGCCGAGTGTTGCGGCACGATCGACATTGCCGAGCACGGCGTCCGCGCGCGCGCTTGTCGACGGCTCCATTCCCTTGTTTCCGCTGCCGAAGCTGAGCGTCTCGTACCGCGCAGCGGCTTCGAGACGCCCGAACCGATTGCGCTTGCGGGTAAGAGCGTAGGTGCCGCTCGCATACCAGCCCTGCGCGACGAGCGGTGACAGGTCGCCGTCCTCCACGCTTTGCCCGCGGCGCTCGTCGCTCAGCCTGATGTACTCGGCCTGCAACGACACCCGTCGCGGCTGCCAGCGCACCTCCAACCCGGTCCGTTGCCGGCGGCCGTACACCCACACGTCCGAGTCGTAGAAGGACTCGCCGAACACCGTCCGCGCGCGAACCGCAGGAAATCCGAGCGGCACCTCGCTGCCGGTGATGGCACCACCGAACTGCAAGCTCGACAGGGGCGTCTTGGACCCGCGGAATGGGTGTGCCAGCACGCGCGCCGCCATCGTCCGCTTGCCGAACACGCGCGTGCTGTTTCCCGGGCGCGCGTTGTCGCCATCGCCGCCGAATACGCCCCCTTCGTACGAAATGAAGCCCTTCAGTACCCGCCCGTGCACTGAGACCCCGCGATCGCGGCCCGGCGCGAGTCGCGAGCTGATCCGGGCACGATACACAAAATCGAGATTCGTGGGGCTCGTGTTCTCCTCGAGCCCGAACGGGAGCTTGAAGACCCCGCCCCGCACTTGCACCGCCTTGAACTGTCGATAATCGAGATACACGTCGCGCCACTCGTGCGCGCCGAGCTCAAACTCAGCCTGATACTCGAATACGCGCGCCACGCGCCCTTCTACGCCGACGCGCCGGCGGGCGATGTCCATCCCGCCATCCTCATCCCCGCGGATCGGCCCTTCTGACGTGCGAACGTCCCCTTGAAAGCGGGCTGTGAAGTCGACGCGAAGCCAGTCTCCGACCTTCAAGGAAGGATGCTGTGCGGCGGCGGGCGCCGCGGTGGCAACGACGAGCAGAAGGGCAGCAATGGCACGCACATGAGAGTCAACGACGGAGGCGGACGATATGAACGCGTGTTCAAAAAACGCGGCGCCGCGTTAACTGGAGCATGGACAACGCAGAACACGCCGCACCGTCCGGGGAGAACCTGAAGAAGAAGAAGAAACGGGACAAGGTCCGTTCGGCATGGATCTCGTTCGCGGGGCGAATCGTGGCGCAAATCGTCGGCGCCATTGCGACCGTCGCGCTCGGCGTGATGGTGCTTCACAGATATACGTCAGGCGAGACACGGCCGCCGGCGCCAGAGCTCGGGCACGAAACATATGCTCGGCCGGCGGCCTCGGACTCGGTGCCCGGGCAGGCTCCCGTGCACGTGATCGTCCTCACCCCAGGGATGCTCGGCTTGCGTGAGACCGGCGACCGAACCTGGACCATCGATCGGTCGTGCACTCCCGAGCTCGATACCCAGGCCTCCTCGGCCGCGCACCTCGATAACGGCACGTTTCTCTCACGCTAGGGCCGCGTCATCGCGGCGGGCTGATCCCTCCCTGCGACTTCCGATATGATCGTCGCAGGAGACCATCGTGACTGAGAGAGACGCGTTCGCCGAACGGGGCCGATCGTTGGAAGAGGAGTACTTCCACCGCAAGGAACGAGAGATCATCGAGAAGATGCGGGTCCGGGCCGCGGCCGACGAGCAGCGGAAGCGTCTCGGCCAGGAGACCGGCGTCGGCGACGACGACGTGCTGCGCGATCTTCAGGATCTTGGGTACACGCCGGAAACGGTGATGCTTCTCCACCTGGTGCCGCTCATTCAGACCGCATGGGCTGAGGGTGGCGTCACGCAAAAAGAGCGCGACCTCATCGTCAAGGCCGCGCGCTCTCGCGGTATCGCGGCAGGCTCCCCCGCCGATCAGCAGCTCGACCTATGGCTGGCACAACGCCCTTCTGAGGAGCTGTTCGAAAAAACGCTCCGCGCCATCCGCACGATCCTTCACGCCCAACCAGCCGACGCACGCGCCGCAAGCGAAAAGGATCTGCTGTCGCTCGCCAGTGCCATTGCCACCGCATCGGGCGGCATCGTTGGATTTCACGCGGTGTCGGAGGAAGAGCGGCAGATTCTTGCGCACATCAGCGAGGAGTTGAAAAAGAGCGGAAAGGCCTGAGGGTGGGGCGAGCGGTTCTGGCCATCGTGGCCATATTTGGACTGCTGTTCCTGATCCGCGTCGCGCTGTTCAAACGCCGCCGCCGGCGGTGACCGGCGCGCCCTACCGTTTGAGCGGTGTTTGCCTGCGCAGGCTCAGCTTGTGTTCCTTGCCCAGACCGTCCTTCACATAGACGGTCTTGTTTTCAATCGCGATCCGCACAGTCTGCCCCGGAAGTACGTCGAGATGCGGTGTATCGACCGTCGCGTCCTGCCTGAGCTCGAGGAGGTGGGTACTGGTCTCGATGACGAACGTGCGAATCTCGCGCGCGACAGCGGACTGCGGCAGGTTGCTGTTGGGGTCGCGCGGCTGAACGCCGAACATCACTTTCGGCCGCTCGATTTTCGAATCCCGCCAAATCGCGCTCTGCCACTGCCGATCCGCAGCCACTGCTGCCGCGGCTACGAGCACACAGAGCACCACCGCCAACTGCGCGCGTCTCGTCATCATGAACCCAGATACCATGTTACGCCTAGCGCGCCGTATTCGTCGTCCTCGGAGTGTCGTCGGAAGTGGCGACCACCAGCGAGCCCCACTTCTGGCGCCTGAACCCTCGTCCCGTCGTTCCCGTCACAGCAGGACGCTCGCTCACGGCCCGAAGATGGACGCCGTCATTGCGCAGCCGTGCGAGCTCCTCATCGCTCATCAGGATATAGCCGCCCTTCTTGTCCAGGAATTCCTTGACGTCGGACGGTTCCTGCAGCTTGCTGAGCGGCCGCTCGAGGTAGTAGCGCAGGCTGAAGCGCCATTTCTCGAGGCGATAGAGTCCCACCTGATCGTCAGCCGCGAGCTGGGGCCGCAGTGTTTCTGCAATCGCCGCAGTCGGACGTGCCTGTTCCAGCAGGGGGAGCCCTATGGTCAGCACACAGCTATACACGACGAGCAGCATGACGACCACCGCGCTGAACAGCATCGGCGACACCGTTCTGCGGCGAAGGATGGTCGCCTCCAGCATGACGCCACCGACGGTCAGACTCGCAGGAATGATCAGCGCCGCCCGCGGAAGATCGAGGCCCAGATCGAACAGCGACACACCAGCCACGATCCCAACGGCAACCAGAATGGCTCCGAGAGCGACGACAGACCATCGCACGAACGTGTTGTCGCGCGCGGCCAGAATTTCCGCGCGAACGCTCAGGCTCATCCACGCCCGCGCCGCAAGCAGGGCGCAGGCGGGTGCCGCTGGGTACACGTAGCGATCGACCTTGAAGCGCGCGAGACTGAAGAACACGAACACCACCGCCACCCACGCCCACAGCAGAATTTCTTCGGGTGGAATCTTCAGGCCGGCCCGGCGGCGCCGGATGGTGTCGAGCGCACCGCCGAGTACGACGATGCTCCAGGGAAAGAAGCCGGCGAAGAATGTCGAAATGTAGAGTGTGTGATTGAATGCGCGGTTCGAAAACGACTGCGGCTGCGTCACGTAATAGAGGTTGCCGGCAAGCGCGTACTGGTGCACGAACTGCCAGCCGAGCGCGTAATACATCCAGATGAACCACGGCAGTGACAGCAGCACCGTCAGGATGGAACCGGTGACCCATCGCAGCGAGAGCAGCGCCGTGCGGCATTCCCGGCCGCACGCGAGCCCGACAAGAAATATCAGCCCTGCCAGCACGAGCGCGACCGGCCCCTTGGTCATGACCGCGAGGCTCAGAAGCACGTACGACACATATTGGAGACGGGGGCGGCCTCGCAGCGCGGAGACGAGCGCACACGCAATCGCGCCGAAGAGAAACACGGTGAACACCATGTCGAACACGCCGATGCTGGCCAGCATGAACGTCAGCGGCAGCGTGGCGAGCATCAGCCACGCGCGCACGCCGATCGCCTCGCCGAACAATTGCACGCCGGTCCAGCAGGTGACCCAGAAAAGCGCGACAGCCGCTATCGCACTGGGCAGCCTCAAGGCCGCAGGCGTCTCGCCGAGCGCGGCGATCGCAAGGCCCTGCAGCCAGTGGAAGAAGACAGGCTTGTCGATGTAGGGAAGCCCGTCGAGCAGCGGAATCGTCCAGTTCCCTGCCCGCAGCATCTCGCGCGTCAGTTGCGCGTAGTGCGCCTCATCCGGATCCATCAGCGACGGCGCGCTGAGTTTCCAAAACACGATGATCCAGCAGACAGCGCCCCATGTGGCGACACGCAGCCATGCGTGAGACGTGGCGACTCGGTTTTCCAAGGAGGTCCAAGTTATATCGTTCCTCTCGACTTCGGCGCAAGTAGAATAGGCCCCCATGAAAATTCTCAAGTCGGTTAACAGCGTCCCGGGCGGGCTGATGGTGGTGCCGCTCTTCCTCGGCATGGTCCTCAATACGTTCTTTCCGGACCTGTTGAAGATAGGCGGGTTCACTCAGGCATTAACCGGAGCCGGCTACCCGACGGTCCTGGGGATGTACCTCTTTACAGTGGGTACCAAAATGACCTTTCGCGCCGCGCCGCGCATGCTGCTGAGGGGTGGCGGCATCCTGGCGGCAAAAGTCGGCGTTGCAACGGCCTTCGCGCTGGTGATCGCCAACTACTTCGGGGGCAGCGTCCTTGGGCTGAGCACGCTGGCCGTCATGGTCGCCATGAGCGACACCAACGGCGGCATGTTCCTGGCGCTCACCAGCGTCATGGGAAGCAAGGATGACTCGGGCACTTACGTCATGCAGAGCATCGAGACAGGGCCCTTCCTGACGATGCTCATCTTTGTCGGAGCCGGGCTCGCGGTCATCCCCTGGCTGACGATGCTTTCGGTGATCGCACCCATCCTCGCGGGAGCCATCCTCGGCAATCTTGACGACGACATCAAGCAGTTCTTCGGCTCGCACGAGCCGATCATCGTGCCGTTTATGGCATTTACGCTGGGCCAGACCATCAATCTGCGGTCGGTCGTGACAGCCGGGGCCCCTGGAGTGATTCTTGGCGTCACCGTCGTTGTCGTCACGGGCTTCGTTTGCATCATTGCGGACAGGCTTCTTGGGGGCAGCGGCATCGCCGGCGCGGCGGCATCGAGCACTGCCGGCAATTCTGCCGCCGTGCCCAAGGCCGTCGCCATGGCGGACACGACCTACGCTCCGGTTGCCGAAGCGGCCACGGTGCAGGTCGCCGCGTCGGTCATCGTCACTGCCATCCTGACGCCGCTCCTGACCTCTTGGTGGTACAAGCGCGTGCTTCGCGCGGAGGAGCGCAAGGCCGCGTAGTACGATCCGTCCGTGCACAACCTGGATCTGATCCTGACGCTCGCGGGCGGCTTTACGGCCGCCCTGATCCTGGGTTACCTCACGCAACGCGCAGGGCTTTCCCCTATCGTCGGCTATCTCCTCGCCGGCACGCTGGTTGGTCCGCACACACCCGGGTTCGTCGCCAACGCCGAAATCGCCGAGCAACTCGCCGAGGTCGGGGTCATCCTGTTGATGTTCGGCGTGGGCCTGCAGTTTCACGTCGAAGAACTGCTTGCCGTGCGACGCGTCGCCATTCCCGGGGCGATCGCGCAAAGCGCAGCCGCCACAGCGCTCGGCGCCGTCATCGCGCGTCTGTTTGGCTGGAGCTGGGCGGCAGGCATCGTATTCGGCATGGCGCTCGCGGTCGCCAGCACGGTTGTGCTGATCCGCGTCCTCGCCGACCATCGCGACCTGCACACGCCCACCGGACACGTCGCCGTGGGCTGGCTGGTTGTCGAAGACCTGTTCACCGTGCTCGCTCTCGTGCTCCTGCCCGTGTTGTTCGCGGATGGGGGATCCGAATCCAGCATCCTTGCCGCGCTGGGCATCACCGCGCTGAAGGTGACGCTGCTCGTCGGCTTCACGGTCGCAGTCGGCACTCGGGTCATTCCCTGGGTGCTGGATCGAATCGCTGACACCGGGTCGCGCGAGCTCTTCACGCTGGCCGTTCTGACGATCGCACTCGGCATTGCGGTCGGCTCGGCCAGTGTCTTCGGCGTGTCGATGGCGCTTGGCGCTTTTCTCGCCGGGCTCGTCGTCGGCCGCTCCGACTACAGCCTCCGCGCGGCGTCGGACGCGCTGCCGATGCGCGACGCGTTTGCAGTGCTGTTCTTCGTCGCCGTCGGCATGCTTTTGTCGCCACAGTACGTGCTCGATGCGCCAGGGGTCATCCTTGCAACCCTCGCGGTGGTGATGATCGGCAAGCCGCTGGTCGCGATCGTCATCGTCCGGCTGCTCGGGTACCCATTCAAGGTGTCGTTGGCCATCGCCGTTGCTCTTGCACAGATCGGCGAGTTCTCCTTCATTCTGTCCAGCCTGGGACGTGAGCTCGGCATCCTGCCGGCAGAAGCGACCCACACGCTCGTCGCCGCATCGATTGTCTCGATCGTTCTCAACCCGATTCTCTACCGCGCCGTCGCACATGTGGACAGGTGGGCTGCCACGCATCCGCGGCTCTGGAAGCTGTTGAATCCGCCCCTTCGCGAAGATGCGGCCGGCACACGAGTGGAACGAAGGGTCGATCCGGACAGGCGCGCAGTGGTCGTCGGCTACGGTCCCACTGGCCGGACCGTCGTCCGCCTTCTTCGCGACAACGGCATCGACGCCGTGGTCGTCGAGCTCAACATGGAGACGGTGCGCCGGCTTCGCGAAGACGGCGGCGACGCCGTGTATGGCGACGCGACCAAGCGGGACACACTCGAAGCGGCAGGCGTCGCGCAGGCGGGCACATTGATTCTCACGTCGGCTGGTATGGGCGATGCCGCAGAGGTGATTCGGATGTCTCGCGAGCTGAACCCGAGGATACAGGTGCTCGCGCGGGCGGCATATCTTCGAGATCTCTCTGATATGCAGAGAGCCGGCGCCGATCGGGTGTTCACGGGTGAAGGCGAAGTCGCGCTCGGCCTGATCGAGACTATTCTCGAACGCCTTGGCGCGACAGCAGAGCAAATCGATCGCGAGCGCAGCCGCGCGCATCGCGAGCTGTTCGGCAAGCAGCCGGACGCGGCGCCGTCGCAGGTGTGAGATGAACGCGAAACTCGAATCGCAAATCGACGAGATCTACAAGCTGCCCCTGGACGAGTTCACGAAAGCGCGCAATGCGCTTGCGAAGACGCTCTCGGACAATGACAAAAAGGACGTCTCGTCGCTCGTCAAACCGTCAGTGGCGATGTCCATCGTCAATCAGCTGTACTGGCGCGATCCCGCCACCTACAAGGCGCTGGTCGATGCATCGGAGAAGCTGCGGGCCGCACACCGCGCGGCGCTGAGCGGCAAGAAAGTCGACACACGCGCGCCGGACGAGCTGCATCGCACGACGCTGGAGAAGGCGCTCATGAAGGCGGCAGCGAACGCCGAGAAACACGGACCGCCGCTGACTGACGCGGTGCGCGACGCCGTGCGCCGCACACTTGCGGCATTGCCAACCGACGAACGGCCGGGACGCCTCACCCGCGAGCCTCCGCCCGCCGGCTTCAGCTTGTTGACAGGAGTGAAGCCCCGGCCCATCGACGCGAAACACATCAAGCGCGAGCCACGACCCGTGACGACCTCCACGGGTCCGACCCGCGAAGAGCTGCGGCTGATGAAGCTGGAACAGACACGCCTGAGGGAGGTGGAAGCCAGGAAGCGAAAGGAAGAAGAGAAGGCACGGAAGGAACGGGAGAAGCGCGAGCGCGAAATACAAAAGGCCGAACAGGCGCTCAGAGATGCCGAGCGCCGGCTCGCCGATCTCAAGCGCTAACCGCCATGCTAGGATACCGAACGGTCCCATGTTGAACATCGACTTCATCAACGGCCTCGAGCGCATCGTCGGACCAGCGGGCATTCTTCGCGATCCCGACGAGCTTCTGACGTATGAATCGGACGGGCTCGCACGGTTGAAGGCGAAACCGGGGTGTGTCGTCCTACCCTCTACCGCGGACGAAGTGCAGGAGATCGTCCGCCTGTGCCACGCGCAGAAGATTCCGTTCATCGCGCGCGGCCACGGCACTGGCTTGTCCGGCGGCGCGCTTCCGCGCCCGGACGGCGTCCTGATTGGGCTGTCGCGGCTCAACCGCATCATCGACGTCGACATCCCGAACCAGCGCGTCACCGTGGAGCCTGGGGTGATCAATCTGGATGTGACCAGACGCGTCGCGCCACACGGCTACTATTACGCGCCGGATCCGTCGAGCCAGCTGATTTGCTCGATTGGCGGCAACGTCGCGGAAAATTCCGGCGGCGCGCACTGCCTGAAATACGGCTTCACCGTGCATCACGTACTCGGCGTCGAGGCAGTCCTGCCCAACGGCGAGATGATCCACCTCGGAGGACCCGCGCTCGACGCGCCCGGCATCGACGTGCTCGGCGCGCTCGTCGGCTCTGAGGGCACGCTTGCGGTCGTCACGAAGGTGACGTTGAGGATCGTGCGTGTGGCCGAGGCCGTGAAAACGATTCTCGCCGCGTTCGCGTCGACGGAGGCGGCCGGAGCCGCCGTGTCGGAGATCATCTCGGCAGGCATCATTCCGGCAGCGGTTGAAATGATGGACAGGCTGACGGTTGAAGCCGCCGAGGCGGCGGTTCATCCGAATTTTCCGAAGGCCGAAGCGGTGCTCATCGTCGAGCTGGACGGCGCGCAGTCCGAAGTCGATGGGCTGTTCGAGCTGGTCGAAGCGATCTGCTATCGCACCGGAGGCACCGAAATTCTCATTGCCCGCAACAACGACGAGCGCGCGCGCATCTGGAAAGGCCGCAAGGCCGCGTTCGCCGCGATGGGCCGCGTGTCGCCGAATTACTACGTGCAGGACGGCGTGATTCCCCGGACGAAGCTGGGCGAAGTGCTCGCGCGCATTCGCGCGCTCGAAGAGCGCTCGGGACTGCGCATCGGCAACGTGTTCCATGCAGGAGACGGGAACCTTCACCCGCTCATCTGCTACGACGAGCAGGTGCCCGGGCAGGGAGAGCTCGCCGAAAAAGTCGCCTCGGAAATCCTCATGTACTGCATCGAGGCCGGCGGATCGATCACGGGAGAGCACGGCGTCGGCGCCGACAAGTCGGCATCGATGGCAAAGATGTTCTCGGAAGCCGACCTCGAAACGATGCAGATGCTGCGAAGCGCATTCGACCCGGCCGGTATCTGCAATCCCGGGAAGGTCTTCCCTACCCCCCGAATGTGTGGTGAAGTGCCTGGCCCTTACCGGCAGCATCCAGCAGAAAAAGCTGGCCTCGCGGACAGAATGTAAACAATCCGTTCCGGGTTGTCTTATAGGCATATATCTGCTTATAATTTCCTGGTGCGGAGAAAACCCGGTCAGCTGCTCCCTCTTGAAGTATCCATTTGTGTGTCGGCGTGGAAACTCTCGCGTCGAGGCACCGCCGAGTTTCACGGCTACGAGCTAGCCAGGCAGCTTCGGGAGGCATCAGACGCGCGTCTGCTCACCGCGTACGGCACGCTCTACCGCGCCCTCACCCGTCTGGAAGAGATGGGGCTGCTCGAAAGCCGTTGGGAAGATCCCGCCATCCCGGCTCGCGAAAACCGTCCCGGACGGCGCTTGTACTCGCTCACAGGCGCCGGTGAAGAAGTTGGACAGAAACAGAGTCGCGCGCGTCCTGCGACATCGACGGCGCGGAGGACTCGAAAACTCCGCCCTGCATGAAACGGTGGCTTGTGTTGTTGACTGTGATGTTGGTGCGGGCGTGGACGCGCGCGTATACCGCGGGCACACAGGCTGAAACCCGCCGCCGCCGGCGCGCCGAAGTGGAATCCGATATTTGGGAATCACTACACGATCCAGAAAAGGGCCGTTCCACGGGAATTCACATGTTCGTCCGGTTGGCGCGTGGAATACCCGCCGACACGTTGTGGCGCCTCGAGCAGGCACTCGAAGGAGGAGAGCTTATGTGGAGAAAATATGCGCTACTCGGTGTCGCCGTCGCGGCAGTGACGGCGATCGTATGGTCGTTATCCGCACCGGCGGGACATCTCTCGCTGCCTACCCTGCCGGCCGAGCCTACACCGATCTATATCGTCAAGCGGCGAACGCCGCCACCACCGCCACCACCGCCGCCTAGCTGGGAAGAGTTCGTGGCTAAGGTGAATGGACGGCCAAGGCCTGCAGAGAACTCAAGTCAGCAGCGATAAGCCGCCGCTCTATTCGTTATTCGTTTTCCGTTCTTCGTTTTTCGTTCCTTAGAGGCCTCCAGGCCCGCGGCCCGGACTCAGTATGCCCGCGGGATCGAACTGCTGCTTGACGGCCTTCATCAGGGCAAGACCGTCCCCGATCGGCCCCCAGACATCGACGTGCTCTCTCAGCTCGGGAGAGCCTTTGACGATGACAGCGCTGCCTCGCCCTATCTGCAGTGCATCGCGCAGGCCGTCGATGACGCGCTTCTGCAACTGCACCTCTTCGCTCACTCGAAGGAGAAACACGCCGGCGCCCGCCCGGCCGGCGGCCACGTAGCCGCGCTTGCCGGCAAGCCGTTCGATGACGGCCAACGTCTCCGCGAGGTCCGTCGGCAGCACGCTGACCTTCACCAGCGCACCGCGGTCGTCGTCTGCGAGCTGCGCGTGCCCTTGCCAGTACCGCTCTTCTTCCGATGGCGAGAGCGTCTGCGCTCGATGTCCGCTTTCCGCAATCAATTTTGCTGCGGTCTCGGATTGTTGAGCGACAGATGCGTCGATCGATTCGAACCTGATCACCAGGCGCAAGGGATGGCTCGCAAATTCGAGCGCCGTCGGCGTCAGGTGGCTCGCCGACAGTTTCAGGGCGAGCAGGCCGAGATCGGAGGGGCTCGACAATTCCACGACCAGCGTGCGCGACGCCGCAGTCAGCGGATACAGCTTGAAGGTCGCTGTCAGGATGACGCCGAGACTGCCGAACGATCCTGTCAGCAACCGCGGCAGATCGTAGCCGGCGACGTTCTTGACGACGATCCCTCCGCCCTTGGCAAGACGTCCGTCCGCTCGCGCGAACTCGATGCCGATGATCAGGTCACGTGGCGATCCGTATCGATGCCGCCGCGGTCCGCTGTCATTGGTGGCCACGATGCCGCCGATCGTGGCGCGATCTGCTGAGGGAGGATCGAGCGGAATCCACTGGCGGTGCGCCGCGAGCACCCGGTTTACGTCTCCGAGCGTCGCGCCGGCTTGGATCGTCGCCGTCAAGTCGCCATGGCGGTGCGCCACGACAGCGTTGAGCCTCGCGGTTGAAATCAGGACGTCCACCTGCCGCGGCGCCGGTCCCCAGCCCATCTTGGTGCCAGAGCCCCGCACAAGAACGCACAGCTTCGCGCGCGACGCCCACTCGAGCACCGATCCGAGCGCCTCACCGGACGAAGGCTCGACGACGACGCGAGGAACTACGCCTTCGACCGCATCCGAGGGCGATCCAAGGCGAACGGAGTCAGTCCCAAGCAGGGAAACGGCAGTCTCGGCAATTAAAGCGTCAGGCATTCGACCATTCGATCGCGTTGAACTGCGCGTAGCTGTTCTTGTTCGAAATGACCTTGTCACCCGCGCGGGCGTAGTGCTCGAGGCAGTTCGCCATTTCCGCTTCCTTGTATTCGAATCCGTTCGGCAGCTTGATGAGCGCGCGATGCTCCTCGCCTGTGACCGGATTCCTGATTGGCTCGACTCGAAATTCGCCGAGACCGGGCACCTTCAGGCTGGCGACGCGCGCGTCCCGATCGCTGGTTAGTTCGATGGGGACGTAGATCGGATCCGGCGCGTCCGTGACGACCGAGGCGAATATCTCGAAGAAGGTGCACCCCTCCTTCCCGCTCGTAATGTTCACGAGTGCGGTTCGCTGATCGGCTGTTGCGCGCTCGTCGATCGCGAGTTGCCTGATGCCGTTTCCCTCGTGGACCGCACCCGGCCACCAGTACGCCGCGGCAAAGGTGACGCCGTCGAGCGTGGTCGCTCCGTAGTGCCCGTGATGAATGCGAACGGCGACGAGCGCCTCGCACCGCGCGTGCGTAGGCAGCGCGTTGAACTGGCACGGGCATCCCCAGGCACAATTGCACGTGCTGGTCTCCTCGCCGACGATTCGCCATGGTGTCATAGTGAGCGTACTGACGATCCGCGCCTGTCGCGGATTACCCGCGGATTGTAGCGCGAAGCGCGATAAAAATGCCTGCGGCCACCGAGGCGGCACCCACGACTCGCGCGAGCAGATTCCCGTGCCGCCATTGCTTCTCGAGCAGGATCACGAGCGCCACGAGCGCCATCAGCGGCACGCTCATGACACCCAGCACCAGCTGAATCACCATCAACCCCCAGCAGCACGCGGCACAGTACGCGCCGTGATGCACGCCGAATCGCCACGAGTCCGACGCCCGTCGAATCTCGTGGCGCACGAAGAAGTCGAGCGGCGATCGACAATGTCGAAGACAGCTCTGCTTCCACGGCGTCAGCTGATACCCTCCGGCGGCGGCCAGCGCCACGCCTGTGGCCGCGGGAACGAGCACGCTGACCCGAATCGAGCGCATCGCCGCTGTTGCCAGCGTCATGCCGATCGCGTATGCGACAGCGCCGAACGCCACCCAGACGGAAAAATATCCGGCGAGCAGCAGCACGTCCGATCCCGAGTGTCGAACACCGCGCTCGAGCCGCGCCTGGATCACGCGGCGATGGAGCAGCACGGCGGGCATCACCGACGGCAGCATCATGGCGATCATCATGGCGGTCCACATGACGAGAAACATCGCCGCGTGCGCGACCAGGGATTGATTGCCCATGCTCATCCACGCCATCGACATCGACCACCCCCCGGGCATGGGCATTGAGGCCGACATGGCTCCGGCAGTCAGGATGGTGTATGCCCAGGCGGCTATTGTCAGGAGGATTGCGGCGCCGACGAAGCGCGATTCACGCACCTATTGCACCCAGCGCACCTATTGCACCTATTGCACCTATTGCACCCGATTTCCAGCCTCACAGATGGACGCATCGATGACCTCGATGAGGTGCATGACGCGCATCGGTCTGCCCGCCGACTCCAGGCCGTTGGCAATCTGCAGCAGGCACCCTGGATTGCCCGATACGATGGCTTCCGCATCGGTTTTCAGAATATTGCCCACTTTCCGATCGCGGAGCTGTGTCGCGGCGTCCGGCTCCAGCATGTTGTAGATGCCCGCTGATCCGCAGCAGATCTCCGATTCGGGTATCTCGCGCAGCTCGACCCCCGGAATTGCCTGCAGCAGACGGCGCGGCTGCGCGCGTACACCCTGCGCATGCTGCAGGTGACACGCGTCGTGATACGCGGCCTTCAGTCGAACGGCGCCCCGCGGCGCGCGCGGCTCGAGCTCTGCCAGGACTTCGGAAATGTCCTTGCACTTCGCGGCGAAGGCTCTGGCTTTCGCGGCGTACGCCGTGTCGTTGCGAAGCAGGTGCCCATATCGCTTCATCGCAGAGCCGCAGCCGGCAGCATTGATGACGATCGTATCGACATCGGCGGCGTCGAACGCGTCGATGAGCTTTCTCGCGGCCGCCATCGCATCGGCCTCCTCGCCGGAGTGTTCCGCGAGCGCCCCGCAGCACGCCTGCCCCTGCGGGACGATCACTTCGCAGCCTTCGGCCGACAGCACGCGAGCCGTTGCTTCGTTGACGTGCCGGAAGAACACGCGCTGCACGCACCCGAGCAGCAACGCCACGCGTTTGCGCTGCGAGCCCTGAGCCGGAATCCGGGCGGGCAGATCGACGCCGCCAAACGTGATCGGCGGCAACAGGCGCTCCATCGCCTGCAGGCGCTTCGGGAAAAGCGAGAGGACGCCGGAGGAATGGACCAGTCGCTGGATGCCGAGCTTCTGATAGAGGCCAAGCGGCACAGACAGCGCGCGCAGCCGTCCGGGGTGCGGAAACATCGCAAAGATCATGCGCCGGAATGCCCGGTCCCAGATCCCGCGCTTCGCATCGCGTTCGACCTGGGGGCGGGCCGCCTCGAGCAGAGAGTCGTACTGCACGCCCGACGGACAGGCGGTGACGCACGCCATACAGCCAAGGCAGGTATCGATGTGGCGCACGTACCCGCCGCTGTCGGCCTCGCGGCCGTCGCGCCGCAGCTTCATCAGATGGATGCGGCCGCGCGGCGAATCAGTTTCCTGCCCCCACAGGAGGTAGGTCGGACAGGTCGGCAGGCAAAAACCGCAATGGACGCAATCGTCGAGCAGATCGCGCCCTGTTGAGACGTGGTGTGTGGCACTCACAGAGCGCGATTATAACTGTTTAATTTTGTTTGCCGTTTGCCGCTCACTGCGCCGGCAGGTTGACGTTGAAGCTCGCGGTCTCGCCCGCACGCACGTCGACCTCGACCGCGAACGATTGAAAACCGGCCTTCTCGACGCGCACGCGGTGCGCGCCTTCTGCGAGCGGCATCACCACGCGGTCCTGCGCTGGCGATCCTCGCCACGCCTCGCCGTCGACAAACACCGACGCGTCGCCGGGCTGCACGCGCAGCACGAGCGTTCCGAGGCGGGGGCTCTCAGGGGCGCGGTTCCCCTCGACAGGCGGCGGCGCCGGCATTCCAGGCATCGGCGGAAAGGCGCGTGGCACCGGCTGTGGCTCCGGCGCTTCTCCGGGGGCGAGCGGATCCAGAGCCTGGCGGATCGTGTGCGTCGATCCCGGGTTGTAGTAGATGTTCTGCCGCAGCGTGCGATGGCCGGGATGATAGATGACGATTTCGTGCGGCCCGGGCACGAGCCTCAGGCGCTGAAAGACGCCGTCGTAGTCGTCGACAACCCCCGCGGCGTACCCGTCGACAAACACGGACGCTTCGCGCGGCGTCACCAGCAGGCGCACGGAGACAGCAGGGTCGTTTGGATATGGGCCGGGATACGCGTACGGATATGGATACCACTGACCGAAGCCGAGATAATAGGGATTGTAGAAGCCGCCGTAGAAGCCGCTGTAGAACCCGACGCCCCACAGAAGCGGCGAGTGCGGAATCACCGCGACATACCCGCCGCCATGATGGCGTTGGGCCTGTGCGGGAATCGTCGACAGCGCGATCGTCAATGCCGCGCAGCTTAGGATTATGTGAGATCTCTGAACCACGGTTGGGAGCCTCCGACGCAAACGCTGTACGCCGCCTGAGCAACGGTCGTACCAGAGGCCTATGAGGGAAATATTGCGGAAATCACGTGGCGCAGTGACAAGGCGTCGCCCCGTCCAGACAATGTGTCTGACATGTAGGACGCCGGGGACCGCATCATGAACGCGCTGGCGCTGACGGTGCTCATTTTCGTGAGCATCGACTGCCCTGTCTCCAACCGGTACGCGCCAGAAATCAAGCGGATGTACGACGACTTCAGCCCCAGAGGCGTCCGCTTTCAGCTCGTCTATCCGAACCCGCTCGACCGCGATGAGGCGATCGACAACCACCTTCGCGAATATGGGTACCCACCCATTGCGTCGCGCGATCGCGAACACAAGCTGGTGAAGGCCGCAGGCGCCACCATCACGCCCGAAGCGGCGGTGTTCGATTCACGCGGGCGCCTCGTCTACCTCGGCCGCATCGACGACCGCTTCGTCGAGCTTGGACGCGAACGTCCCGCCGCCACCCAACACGACCTCCGAGATGCGCTGGCTGCGGTGCTCGCCGGCAAGCCGGTCTCCCACGCGCGCACGCAGGCTGTCGGATGTTTCATCGCTGACATGAAATAAACACGTTCGACTTGGGGGGGCCCGGCGTTATCCAAGGTATGTGGGATCGCCGATCGCTTCAACACGCAGTACTGGGCACGCCGGCTGGGAGTGATGCGCGTCAGATCCTCCTTGGCGCAGCTCACGTCGACATACGTCAGCTCGAGGTGTGCGCAGCCGGGGAGCACGCGCTCTCAACGAAGAGCGAAGAACGAAAAACGAATAGACCCAACCGCGCGGCATCAGGTCCTATTCGTTTTTCGTTTCTCCGTTTTCGTTAACTGGGTTTCTTCACCTCGACCGCCGACGCTTCCTCAATCACGTGCACGATGGCGGAGTGGTCGAGATCGCCCTTCCCGTTGTTCATCAGGTCGATGAGCATGTTCTGCACCGCGCTGGTCAGCGGCAGCGACACTTTCAGCGATTCCGCGGCCAGCAGCGCGTTGCGAAGATCTTTCTGATGCAGGCGGATGCGGAACCCGGGCTTGAAGTTCCGCGAGTAGACCATCGGCGCCTTGACGTTCAGCACGGTGCTGCCGGCCAGTCCAGCCTTGACGGCGTTGAACACCACTTCAGGGTCCAATCCCGCCTTCGTGGCCAGGGCGAGGGCCTCGCCCATCGCCGCGATGTTGACCGCCACCATGATCTGATTCGCGAGCTTCGTCACGTTGCCGGCCCCGATCTTGCCCGTCAATGTCACGGTCGATCCCATGGTCCTGAGGATCGGCTCCATCTTGTCGAACACGTCCTTCTTTCCGCCGACCATGATCGCCAGCGTGCCGTCGATCGCTTTCGGCTCGCCGCCGCTGACGGGCGCATCGAGAAAATCGATGCCCTTCGCTTCGAGGGCCGCGCCGACCTTCTGCGACACCATCGGGCTGATCGAGCTCATGTCGATGACGGTCGATCCTTTTTTCGCGCCCTCGAGGACGCCGTTGGGACCGAGCACCGCCTGCTCGACTTCGGGTCCATCGGGCACCATCGTGATGATGATGTCGTTTTTCCCCGCTACATCTTTCGGCGACGAACCCTTCTGGGCGCCAGCGGCCGCCATCTCATCCATGCCTGCCGGCATGATGTCGTACACGGTCACCTCGTGACCGGCCTTCAACAGATTCTTCACCATGGGCCTGCCCATGATGCCAAGACCGATAAATCCAATTTTGCTGGACACGCTCGACTCCTTTTACGTGCTCGCGGGGCCCCACCCCCGCTCGCTCTCGCTCGGCGCCTTGCGCCTCGCTCGGGCCGCAGGCGCTTGAAAAAGTGAGGCGCTCATCCTAGCACCTCGACGATCTTGTTTGCCAATCGCTCGGGGGTGAACGGCTTCTGCAGAAACGGCACGCCGCGCTCCATCACGCCGTGCCGGACCACCAGGTCGTCGGTGTAGCCCGACATGAACACGACCTTCAATCCGGGACGCATCCTGGTCAGCATCTCGGCGACCATCGGCCCGTTCATGCCTGGCATCACCACATCGCTCAGAAGGAGATGAATCGTGCCCTCGTGACGCTCGCAGATCTCGCGCGCTTCCTCGCCGCCGCCGGCGGCGAGCACATGGTAGCCGCAACGGCTCAGAATCTTCGTGCTGAGATCGCGGATGCCGGGATCGTCCTCGACGATCAGGATCGTGGCTTTGCCGTTGGTCGATTTCTCGACGGCCGTGACCGGCGCCTCGACGCTGCGCTCCTCACTACTTTGCGGAAAGTAGATGCGGAATGTGCTGCCGCGGCCAAGCGTGCTCTCCACGTCGATGCCGCCGTTGTTCTGTTTGGCGATGCCATACACCGTCGCCAGGCCGAGTCCCGTCCCTTTGCCCATGCGCTTGGTCGTGAAGAACGGCTCGAAGAGATGCTGCAGGACGTCGGAGGCAATGCCGCTGCCGGTATCCGACACGGCGAGCATCACGTAATCGCCCGGAGGCGCGTCCAGATAGGCGCTGACAACGCCTTGGGCCAGGTGCACGTTCCCGGTCTCGATCGTGATGCGTCCGACGTCAGGCATGGCGTCCCGCGCGTTGACCGCGAGATTGAGAATCACCTGTTCGATCTGCGCGCGATCGGCCCGCACGGGGCGCAGGTCGGCAGCGAGATTCGTTTCCATGTAGATGTGCTCGCCGACGAGACGGTGCAGCATCTTGTCGATGGAGCTCACGATGTCGTTGAGATCGAGAATCACCGGCTCGACGATCTCGCGTCGGCTGAACGCCAGCAGTTGCCGCGTCAGCTGAGCCGCGGTCTTGCCCGCCTTCTGAATCTCGAGGATGTCGTCGCGGTGGCTGTCCAGAATCTTCGGGTCGTCCAGCAGCAGCTCGCAGTAGCCCAGGATCGCGGTGAGCATGTTGTTGAAGTCGTGGGCAATTCCCCCCGCCAGGCGCCCGATCGCATCCATCTTCTGCGCGCGGTGATAGTGCTGCTCGAGCTCCTTGCGCTCCATCTCGGAAAGCAGGCGCTGCTTTTCACGTTCTTCCAGGCCGGCCGCCATCGCATCGAAATCTTTCCCGAGCTCGTGCAGCTCGGGAATCGTCGTGCTGGCGGCCACGCGCGCGCCGAGGTCGCCGGCGGCCAGGCGCCGGCTCGCGCTCGCGAGCTGGGCGATGGGCCGCAGCAGGAGACGATCGGACGCCAGATGGATGCCCGCAAGGATGATGCACGCGAGTAGGCCAAAGGCGAGCAGCGTCCGGTACATGGTCTGGGTCGCGGCGGCAAGGGCCTTGGTTTTTGTGACGTACACCCGGACGGTCACACCACTGTCCAAGGGGAGCAGCCGCTTGAACGCCATGACTTCGCCGACGCCATGCTCGACGTGCTCGGTGACGCCCGTGGTGCGCGATCCCATCAGCCGTGTAAGCGGGCCTCCCGCGATGGAGTTCCCGATGCCAATCTGCCCTCTCGGATACCGCGCGAGGATCGTGTGATTCCGATCCGTGATGATGATGGAGGCGTTGTCTGGCCAGTCTGCGGAGCTCAGACCATCGCTCAGCCTCGCCGCGTCGACGGCGGCAAATACCACACGCTCCACGACGCCGGCCTCGTTCACGTCGGGAAACGCAAACGGTATCGACGGCTTCCCCGTCCGCCGTCCGACCTGGTATTCGCCGATGACAAACGTCTTTGATGCAACGGCGCGCTGAAAATAACCGCGGTCGGCGACCGACAGGGGATCGGCGCCCAGCCCGCTGCAGATCATCATGCCCCGTGTGTCGATGACGCCCAGGTTCGTGTACATCGATCCGAACTGCGGCATCACGCGGCCGAGATACGCGGAGCACGCCCCGGTGTCGCCGTCGCGGACATCGCGGCTCTGCGAGAGCGCAATCAGCAACTGGCGTGTGCCTTCGATGAGGCGCTGCTGGTCGAGGGCCTTCAGGCTGGCAAGACGCTCGGCGTTTTGCGTGACCGCCTGCTCTTCCTGGTGGCGGCGGTCGAAGCTCGTGTAAAGAAGAAGCGCAATCGCCGGAATCGCCACCAGCGCGGCCGGGGCGAGAATCCTCAGGCGGAGACTGGGATGCCAGAAAGGGTGCGAGGCCATGTGGGCGGCGCCGTGGCGCGAGCCGCCAAGGCGGGCCCCATTTTATAGAAAGATCGGGCCTTAGCCCGATCTTTCCCGTGGCGGAAGCAGCAGCGTGAAACCGAGAGAAGCGATTAAGTAGGAAGGTATGAGTGCCTACAGGGGTGCAGACGTAGCAGCACTGAAGCGGATGTTGCGCACGCCGGCGCAACCGCACGGGAAAGATCGGGGTGCCTTTTGTTCACGCCGTCTGAGGTAGCAATCGCCGTACCAAACAGTCGTGGGCGCATTGGATATGAAAAGGGGGTTTTTCCTCAGCATTCCGATAGATCGATGTCAGCCGGTTGTGATGCCTGCGGCTCGACTCCTACATTCGTGTCCGGTGCAGGGGGAAGGGGGACAACGGTGTTCAGACTGTGGGACAAACTCCTGCGCGTGGAGCCGGTCGTCGCTCCGGAGGGCCGGCACCCGCTGGCTTTTTCGGGCTCATATCGACAGGGTTGTAGGACGTGCGGTGAGAACCGACAGTTTGCGTCAGCGAAGAAAGCTGATGCCGAGATAGAGGAAATTAAAATTTGCCCCCGGGTTCGGCTTCACCCGTCCGGCATTGGAGATGTGCTGAAAGCGATACCCGACCAGCCATGCTCGTCCGTGGCTCTCCTCGAAGCGGATACCGAAGCCTGCCTGATCCATAAAGTTAAAGGTCGTCGTGCGGGCAGGTACCGGCGCCGTTGTGAAGAGCAGGCTCCCGCTGACTTCTCCGTATATGCGAGCCGCGCCTCCGCCCAGCGCTGGAAAGTTCCACCTGACGAAGAGCGGCGCGGTCGACCAGCCGCGAACCAAATCCGGCTGACGGACCTGGAAGAAGGGCGTCACGTCGACCAGAAGCTCCAGGCTGCCCTTCCCGGGGCTGCCGGCCATCACACGCCCGATCACGAACGACGCCATCGCGACTTGATGGTCGGCATTCGAACGGAACAGCGACGTGGGAATGGTGGCTCCGCCCAGGACGCTGATCTCCACTGTGCCTTTCTCGAACGGCATTGGGCGGTTGTCAGCGGGACGGCCGGTCTGATCGGCCAGAGCGGGCGATGTGGCGACGAGGACGAGCAGAAATGAGAGAAGCAGACGAAGGATCGGCCGCACGCGCGATTAGCTTATCAGATAGAATACGCGCTCTCATTCAACTGGAGGAGCGCGCATGGCCAAGAAACGCCGGAAGGCGGCAAAGACTGCCGCCAAGTCACGCAAGGCCTCGAAAAAAACGAAATCACGGAAGATGACCGCAAAGCGATCGGCCAAGCGCCCCGCGAAGCGCAGCGCGAAACGCAGCGCGAAGCGCGCAACGCCGCGCCGCAGCTCGACTCGCGTAGCGGCGCGCCGACGCAGCGCACCGCGGCCCGCCCCAGCTGCGGCACCAGCGCAGCCGGCGTCGCTCGACACGAACATGGAGCAGACGCTGCCGCTCGACGACGTGCAGCTGCCCTCGTAGCTGACGCAGGTCCAGAATTGGAAGATTGGTAGATTGGAAGATTCGCAAGATTGTTGTCGGATTGCAGATTGAGGGAGTGTCAGAATCTGCGATCGTCCATCAACGATCAGGCAACATTGCGGCAATCTCCGATCATCAATCTTCCAATTCCTATTTGCGCACCACCGGCGCGCCGTCCTCAGTGAACCGCGTGCCGAGCATCAAGCGCACCACCTCTCCATAGCTTCGTATTCCCGCCTGTACCCTGTTGGCTTTCAGAAATCGATCGTAGAGCGCGTAGCCGGCTCGGCTGGCTGTAGGAATCGCGTGACTCCTGATGCGATCGGATATGGCGCGCAGATCGGCGCGTGGGCCTGGGTCCAGGCGTCGAGAGAATTCTTCGCGCTCGGACGCCGGCAATGCGCCGGCGACCGGCCCATACAAGGCAAGCCACCCGCTGTACTGCGCGGGCACGTCCCCTCGCATGCACACCAGCCACCCGACAAAGTTCGCGTCGGATTCGTCGGCGTAGCCCGCGAGATGACTCCATTCGTGCGCGACGGTCGCAGCGCGCTCGAAAGGAAGCAGCGTCTGATTCGCGAGCGTCTCGAGAACGAACGGCGCGGTCATTCCGTCAATCGCGACGCGCGTAAAGTAAAAATTGAAAAGCGTCGGCTTCGGACGGCCCGCGCGGGCTGTCCACGGCATCGCGAGATCGCGCTGCGCATGCACGAACGCCGGCTCGAGCGCGTCCCGCGTCGCCGGCAATTCGGGCCAGCCCATCGCGTGCGCCTGCGGATGGAGGTCATTCACGGCGTTGACGACGCGGATCGCGAGCGCCCGGAGCGCGTCGGGGGTGATCTGCTCTTCTCGAAAGTCGAGCTGCTCACGCAAGGGCTGCCGCTGATAATTCAGACCCCACGCACCGAGAAACCACAAGTACAGAACGGCGGCCAGCGCGAGGGAATCCAGAGTCAGGACGGCGAGCGTCCTCCCGATGCCTTGCGTTCTGCGGCGCGGCGAGCGCAAGCGGACGGTCCACATCACCGCCATGGCCGTCACCGCCACCACCACAATCGCATCGAACCACGCGAACGACGTGCTGTTGCTCAGCGTCGTCAGTGCCGGCTGGACCATGGGGTACACGCCGCGCGAGTACACACGCTCGACGAGGTGGCGCGGCAGCGGAGCAACCGCGAGTATCGCCGCCGCGAGGACGACGCCGAATTTGAAGACGGGCCCCATCGAAAGATGCTTTATGCTGACACGAATGAACCGCCCACCGGGGTCTGACTCCCGCGAGCGTCGAGGGGGTCAGCCCCCTCATACCGGCAGCGTCGCAACCGTCGACACCGCGTGCCCGCTCGACTGTCCCGATGCGTGCAGTCTGTCCGTGACGGTCAGCAAAGGCCGGATCGTGGAGATCGACGGCTCGACGCTGAACACCACGACGAGCGGCTACATCTGTGCGAAGGTTCGTAAATTCGGCGAGCGCGTGTACGGCGAGGCGCGTCTGCAGTATCCCGCCGTGCGGACCGGGCCGAAAGGACAGGGCCGATTCAGGCGCGTCACGTGGGACGAGGCGATCGAGCTCATCGCCACGCGCATGCTCGATGTCCGTGAACGGTGGGGTGGCGAGGCGATCCTTCCATTCTCCTACGGCGGATCGAACGGCCTCCTGACGCACGACACACTCGACGCGATCCTGTTTCACAGGTTCGGCACGTCGCGGCTCGCCCGCACGGTATGCGCGGCACCCACGGGCGTCGCGGCGCAGGCACTCTACGGAAAGATGCCGTCGGTCACCTACGAGGACTACCCGGACGCGCGTCTCATCATTCTGTGGGGCGTCAACCCGTCGACATCGGGCATCCACCTCGTCCCATACGTGCGCGAGGCTCAGAAAGCCGGCGCGCGTCTCATCGTGATCGATCCGCGATCGACGCCGCTGGCGCGCCAGGCCGATCTCCATCTCGCGCCCAGGCCCGGTACCGATGTGGTGATTGCCCTGGCGATACACCGCCACCTCTTCGAGAACGGTCTCGCCGATACGCGATTTCTCGCGGAGCACGCAAAAGGCGCCGACCGGCTGCGCGAGCGGGCGTCGGCGTGGACCTTCGAGCGTGCCGCGGAGATCTCGGCCGTTCCCGAAGCCGCGTTGCGGCGGCTGGCCGAGGACTACGCGAGTACGTCACCGGCCATCGTGCGATGCGGCTGGGGTCTCGAGCGCAATCGCAATGGCGGCAACGCGGCCATGTCGATTCTCGCGCTGCCGGCGGTCGCCGGGAAATTTGGCGTGCGCGGCGGCGGCTATTCGATGAGCAACTCGGCGGCATGGAACATCACCCGCCCGTGGCTCGGCCGCGAGCCGGACACGCGGGTGGTCAACATGAACAAGCTTGGCCGCGCGCTGCTCGAGTACGACGATCCGCCGATCAAGGCGCTCTTCGTCTACAACTGCAATCCCGTTGCGACGATGCCCGATCAGCAGCGCGTCATCGAAGGGATGGCGCGCGAGGATCTGTTCACCGTCGTCTTCGATCAGGTGATGACCGACACGGCCGCGCTTGCCGACGTGATTCTGCCGGCGACGACGTTTCTGGAAGCGTACGACTTCGCGAAGGGCTACGGGCCGTTGAGCCTGCAGCTCGTGCGGCCCGTGATCGATGCCGTGGGCGAATCGCGGTCGAATCCGGAAGTCTTCGGCGAGCTGGCGAGGCGGCTCGATCTGCTCGGAGGCGCCGAGCCCGACAACGAGCTCGACATGCTCCTGCAGATTTTCAAAACGCTGCCGGGAACCGTCGGCGCGCAGATGGAAGAGACAGGGCGCGCGGAGCCGCCGTTCGGCTTCCGGCCGATTCAATTCGTCGACGTCATGCCGAGAACGTTCGATCAGAAGATCGACTTGTTCCCGCCGGCGCTGGAAGCGGAGGCGCCCCTGGGGCTGTATACGTTCCAGCCCGATCCTGCGAGCGAGCGTTTTCCGCTGGCGTTGATTTCGCCGGCGAGCGACCGGACGATCAGCTCGATGCTGGGCGAGCTGCCAAGGCCCGCTGTCGCGCTGCTGATGAACCCGGCCGATGCCGCCCCTCGAGGCCTGAAAGACGACGATCCGGTCAAGGTGTTCAACGAGCGCGGCGAAGTGCAGTGCGCCGTGAAGATTGAGGAGACGATTCGACAGGGCACGGTGTCGCTGCCAAAGGGTTTGTGGCGCAAGAGCACCTGGAACCAGTTCACGAGCAACGCCCTCGTGCCCGACTCGTTGACCGACCTCGGCGCCGGCGCGTGCTTCAACGACGCCCGTGTGGAGGTAGCGCGGCTGGCAACTGCTATGCCTCACCGCAAAGACGCAGTGACGCAGAGAAACTCTTCTTAAGAAATTCCAATACCCTGCGCCTTCGCGTCTGGGCGGTGGATCACGGAAAAATCCCCAGCTCTTCGTACACCACCGCAACCTTGTCAATGGCACGCTTGAAGGCGGCCGTGCGCAGGTCTCCCATTTGGGGTTCGGCGCGCAGCGCTTCGCGGATGTCCTGATACGCGACGATCATCGTGTCTTCGAGGCCCGAGTTCACGATGGCGAGCTCATCGGTGACTTTGACGAACGCCTGCCGCTCGGCGTCGGTGAACTTCTTTCCCGTCGCCACCTCGATGGCCTGCAGCATCCGCGTCTCCGTCGCAGCCTGGCGGCGGCGATCCATGCGGCCGAGCCGCACGTGTGAGAGATTTTTCAGCCACTCGAAGTACGACACGGTGACGCCCCCCGCGTTGGCGAAGACATCGGGGATGACCATGATCCCCTTCTTCCTGAAGACCTCGTCTGCTTCGGGTGTCGTCGGTCCGTTGGCGCCCTCGAGGATGATCCGGGCCTTGATGCGGGCCGCGTTCTCTGAGGTCAACACGTTCTCCAGCGCCGCCGGCACGAGCACGTCGCACTCCAGTTCGAGCGCGTCGGCGCTGCGCAGGATGTCCGAGGCGCCGGGAAATCCGAGCAGCGAGCCGGTGCGCTTGCGGAAATTGAAGACCTCGTCTTCGTTCAAGCCCCTGGGGTTGTGAATCGCGCCCTCGCGCTCGGCCAGCGCGATGATGATCGCGCCCTGCTCGCGGCAGAACTTCGCCGCGTGATATCCGACGTTGCCGAGTCCCTGCACGACCAGCCGTTTTCCTTCGAGGCCGACCGATAACCCGAGCGCGCGCATGTCTTCGGCCGAGCGGCACGCCTCGGACAAGGCAAACATCAGTCCGCGGCCGGTCGCTTCACGGCGGCCGTGGATTCCGCCTTCGGTCACGGGCTTGCCGGTGACGCAGGCGAGCGCCTCGAGCTCGCCGGTGTGCAGCTGGCTGTACGTATCCGCGATCCACGACATCTCGCGCTCGCCGGTTCCGTAGTCGGGCGCCGGGACGTCGATGCCGGGGCCGATGAACTGCTTGCGATCGAGCTCGTGCGTGTACCGGCGCGTGATGCGCTCGAGCTGCTCTACTGTGTAACGGGCCGGGTCGATTTGCACGGCGCCCTTCGCTCCACCAAACGGGACGTCCACGAGCGCGCATTTGTAGGTCATCAACGCCGCAAGCGCCTTGACCTCTGACTCATCGACCTGCGGGCTGTACCGGATGCCGCCTTTGGTCGGCAGCTTGTGATGACTGTGCTCCGCGCGCCACGCGTGCACGACTTCGATTGATCCGTCCGCGTGCCGGACGGGAAACGCAAACGCGTATACCGAGTTGCACACCTTGATCTGCTCGAGCAACCCCGGCGCGTGTTTGCAGAACGTGGCCGCGTGATTGAAATATGCGTTGACGTTGTCCTCGAAATTGCCCTGGCGGCCCCGCTCGACGGTAGAAGAAACAGCCATAGGGTAATTATGACAGGGCAGAGGGCAAGGGCGCCTTCTGATAGGATTGCCCCATGGCAAGAACCGTGTTTTGCGCGAAGTTACAGCAGGACCTGCCCGGGCTCGACGAAGCGCCGTGGCCCGGCGAACTGGGCAAGCGTATTTACGACAATATCTCGGCGCAGGCGTGGAAGATGTGGGAGGACCGCATGAAGATGATCCTCAATGAGTACCGTCTGATGCCGTGGCAGAAGGAAGCCCAGCAGCTCATGGCCAAGCAGATGGAGGAGTTCTTCTTCACCGGCACCGACGCGCTGCCCCCGGAATACAAACCCAAATAGGTAATGGTTCCGGTTCCAGTTCCAGTTCCAGTTCAGGTTCATTCCGTTCGAACGTAGCAATTTAGGACAGCACGGTTTTCGAACGTGGAAGTTGGAACCGGAACCCGGAACGATGTTGTGGGGCGTATACTGAAGTTGTCGTGCGCCCCACCGGCGGTTTCTGCGCAGTGCCGAACGAGCTGAACCCCCAGCCTCTGTCTCCACACTCCGCACACAACTCTGCGAGGTGAACGATCGGCACGGACCGTCCGGTCCGTTCCGGGTTTTTTTATGGGTCCCACAGGGGACCGAGGAGTCAGCGTTATGGGTCGCAAGTTGTACGTGGGAAACCTTCCCTATCAGACCGGCGAAACCGAGCTCACCGAGCTCTTTAGTCGGGCCGGGACCGTGGAAAGCGCGCGGATCATGCGCGACATGGCCACGGGCCGGGCACGGGGATTCGGATTCGTTGAAATGGCCAGCGATGAGGAGGCACAGCGCGCCATCTCAGAGCTGAACGAATTCAAGATGGAAGGACGCCCGCTGGTGGTGAACGAGGCGCGGCCCAAACCGATGGGTGGTGGTGGCGGCGGTGGCGGCGGCTTCGAACGCGGCAACCGCGGCGGCGGCGGTGGCGGCGGCGGACGACGGGAGCCACGCTGGTAAATCGAGTGCGATAGGTGCGGTGGGTGCAACGGGTGCAGTGGGTGCGCACCCGATGCACCCACCTCTTGCACCCGTTGCACCGCTCGCACCCATCGCACCCGATTCATGCCCTTAGAAAAGTACAAGCAGAAACGCAACTTCCAGAAGACTCCAGAACCGGCCGGCTCTCCCGACGCCGTCCGCAAGTCCGCCGCCAAGACATCCGATCGCTTCTTCTGCGTCCAGAAACACCTCGCAGGCCACCTTCATTACGACTTCCGCCTCGAGCATAACGGCGTGCTGCTGTCATGGGCCGTCCCCAAGGGGCCGTCGCTCGATCCAGGCACGAAGCGGCTCGCCATGCACGTCGAAGATCATCCCATCGAGTACGGCGAGTTCGAAGGGGTGATTCCAGAGGGCTACGGCGCGGGCATCGTCATGCTATGGGATCGGGGCACATGGACACCCGACGTGGACGATATCGACGCCGCGTTGAAAAAGGGGGACTTCAAGTTCACGCTCGACGGCTACAAGCTCAAGGGCTCGTGGGCCCTCATCCGGACGAAAGGTCCGTCGTATGGCGAAGGCCGGAGCTGGCTGCTCATCAAGCATCGCGACGACTGGTCGGGCGCTGTCGACATCGCCGAATTCGCGCCGCTCAGCGTGAAGAGCGGCGGAGATTTCGAAGACATCCTTGCCGAAGACACGCCCGCCATCTGGAAATCGAACAGACCGGCCAAGGGCGGAGCGACAGGGAAAATGCTCGAGGAAATTATTCAGAAAGCGGCACTGAAGAAGGCGGGCACGAACACGGGTAAGGAAGAACACAAAACGAAAAACGAAGAACGCAAAACGAAAAACGAAAAAGGCAAGATGAAGAACGAAAAGGAAAAAGGAAAAACGAAAAACGAAAAAAGCAGAACACCGAAAACCCGCGCCAAGCGCCGCTAGCAGTCTTACCCGATTTTTCCTTCTTCGTTTTTCCTTCTTCGTTTTTCCTTTCGCTCTTCCTTCTTCGTTTTTCCTTACAGCAGCCTCTTCCCCAACGCCAGCCACACGGCTGCCGCAAGGCGCCTGCGGCCATGGCGCGCAATCTCATCCTGCCAGAAATCTCCTTCGAGCAGATCGGTCCCTGCGGGCAGGTGCCCCAGCTCGAGCGGGTGCTTCTCTTCGGCGGCATAACGCGCGAGCACATCCTCGGACGGCGCCGTCGCGTTGTGAATGACGACGTCCACTGGGCGGCCGATGGCGTCGCTGATTTGACGCACCGCGTCGCCGGCGGTGAATCCGTTCATGCCGCTGCCTTCGGTCAGCAGGTTCGTAATCAAGATGACAGGGCCGCGGACGTCCTGCAGCGCGTCGCGCACTCCCTCGACCAGAAAGATTGGCATCAGGCTGGTGTAGAAGCTCCCGGGCCCGATCAGCACGGCGTCGAACGTGCGGATGGCGCCGGCGACGGCCGGATGAATCTGTGCGGCCGGTTCGAGCCAGATACGCTTGACGAACTGCCCGCTGCTCTGCCCGCGGTCAACTTCAACCTCTCCGCGCGTATGGACGCCGTTGCTGTACTCCGCGCACACGCTGGCGCGCTCGACGCTGACCGGCCACACGTGGCCCGAGCAGCCGAGGAGCGAACGCAAGCCGTCGACGGCGGACAGGAAGTCGCCGCTGTACTGCTCCATCATCGAGAGAAGCAGATTGCCGCCGGTGTGCCCCGCGAGACGCGGCGTGCCCGGCGCGCTGCCCGAGTCCGCTTGCCCGTCGCGATCGATCGACGGCACGCGCGACAAGAGGACACGACGCGCTTCGGCCTCGTTGCGCGCGAGCGCCAGCGCGCACTTCAGCACGTCCCCCGGCGGCAGGACACCCAGTTCGTCACGCAACTGCCCCGAGCTGCCGCCGCTGTCGAACATGGTGACGACGGCGTTGAGGTGAAGCCATGGGTTGTTTTTCAACCCGCCGAGCAGGCTGGGCAGGCCGGTGCCTCCACCGAAGCATCCCACGTTCAACTGCCGCATCTTCATGCGGAAACATTCTAACCGTTTACGGTTGACGGTTTACCGCTTACGGTTGACCGGTTGACGGTTAACGCCAAACAGCGAACGGCAAACGGTTAACATTGAACAATGAGCATCGACTCGCTGGCCGCGCAGCTCAAAGAGATCTTCGGCGATCGCCTCAGGATGGTTGCCGCCTTCGGCGATCACGCGCAAACCTGCGCAGTCGTGCAGACCCTGACTGTGGACGATCTCGATCGCTGCGCCGCGCACGCGGCGCAGTGGGCCAAGGCGGGCGTCGACGCGCCGCTGTTCTTCATCGAAGGCGAGCTGCGCCGCGCGCTCGACGCGTTTCCGCTCGAGCTCAGCGAAATCATCGCTACCCGCCGCGTCGTCACGGGGCCCGATCTCTTCGCCGAGGTCCTCGTCCCCAAGCAGGAATTGCGGCGCGCGTGCGAAGTGCAGGCCCGCGGCCATCTGGTGCATCTGCGCGAAGGCTATATCGAAACCGCCGGCGACCACAAAGCCGTCGCAAAACTGGTAGCCGCCGCGATTCCGCCCTTCCGCGCGCTGGTCAAGAACGTCGCGCGGCTCGACGGTATTTCGCCGAAGGCGCTGGTCACGCAGCTGGATCTCGACAACTTCGAAAAAGGCTTTCGCGAAGCGCTTCGTGCGGCTGAGCGGATCGTCGAATACGTCGATACGTGGAAGCACTGATGGCGGCACTCGAGGGATTGGGGATGAGGGATTGGGGATTGGCTGTGCGACGCGTGCGGCGTGTCGCGTTGATGATGCTCGTTTTCGTCGCGCCTATCGCACCCATTGCACCCGCCTACGCACAACCTGCACCGCCCGAACTGTCACGCCCGGTCAACGACTTCGCGAACGTCATCGATCCGTCGTCTGAGGCAGAACTCGAGCGGCGCATCCTCGAGCTGAAAAGGGTGTCTGGAGACGTCGTGGTGGTCGCCACCATCGACACGTTCGCGCCCTACGCCGACATCCGCGAGTACGCGGTGAAGATGTTCGAGAACAGCGGCCGCGGCATCGGCGACAAGGGCAAGGACAACGGCCTGCTCGTGCTGCTGGCGGTAAAGGACCGCCGCGTGTGGGCCGAAGTCGGCTACGACCTCGAGCAGTTCATTCCTGACGGGTACGCCGGCGAGGTCAGCCGAAACGACATGGCGCCGTATTTCGCGCGAGGCGAGTACGGCCCAGGGATGGTCGCGGGCGTCACGCGCATCATCGGACGGATCGCGCAGGGCCGCGGCGTCACGCTCACCGGTGTACCGATGCCCGCGCAGGACAGCGGGCCCCGGTCAGGGATGAGCCCGTGGGTCATCCTTCTGATCATCGTCATCGTCATCCTGATGAACAACGCCGGCGGCCGGCGGTCGCGTCTTCGGCGCGGAGGGTCGAACTGGGGCGGCGGCTCGTGGAGCGGGTGGAACAGCGGCGTCGGCCCCTTTGGCGGCGGCGGCAGCATCGGTGGAGGGGGCTTCGGCGGCGGGTTTGGAGGGTTTGGCGGCGGACGAAGTGGCGGTGGCGGCGGCGGCGCGAGTTGGTAGAATCACACTATGGCAACATACACGCGCCGCTTTGCTCTGCTCTCTGTCATTCTCGCAGCGTCTCTGCTGTCGGGCTGCTCGTACAACCGGTTCGTCTCGCAGGAAGAGGCGGTGAAGGCGCAGTTCGCGCAGGTGCAGAACCAGCTACAGCGGCGGAATGACCTGATACCCAATCTGGTCGAGACCGTGAAGGGCTACGCCGCACACGAGAAAGAAGTTTTTCAGCAGATCGCAGAGTCACGCGCAAAGCTGGCGGGCGCGCAGACGCCGGCCGATACGATCGCCGCTGCAAACCAGCAGAGCGCCGCACTCGCACGGCTGCTCGTCATCGTCGAGCAGTATCCCAACCTGAAAGCGAACGAGCAATTCAATCGCCTGTCGGACGAGCTGGCAGGCACCGAAAACCGGATCGCGGTCGAGCGCATGCGCTACAACGAGCGCGTGCAGGAGTACAACACGAGCCGGCGGCAGTTTCCTGGCGTGATTACGGCGAAGATTTTCAGTTTTAAGGATTACCCGCTGTTCGAGGCGCCGGCCGCCGCGCAGCAGGTGCCGAAAGTGGGTTTTTAGCTATTTCGGCTGTCGCCAGCCGGTTTCGAGGAGATCGCGCTGAAGATCGAGCGTGCGCTTGATGAGATCGTTCGTCTCATCGAACCGTTCCATGCGCTGTGACCCGTCCGGGGCCGTCACGATCATCTCGTATCCACTTCCCACGCCCTCGCGGCGGATTTCGCACCGCATTTGTTCGCCTTTTCTTTCGAAAATCCACAGCATCTGGAAATCTGTATCGGGCGCAGTCCGACAGAACTGCAGAGATCATGCACGCCATTTCGCCGCTTGTCACGCTTCTGGCCCCTGCCGTAAATTGGAAAGTGTGAAATGACTCCTGATGTGACCTTTCCACTCCCTTGGGAACAGGTGCTGTGGTCGTCGGCTCCGGCGTTCCCCACATCAGTGTCGCGTCGAGGAACGAAGTACGCCTTCACCGATTTCCGTCTCGTCGTAAACCGTAGAAACCGTACGATTGACGAGCTCGCGCTGCACGATATCGAAAGCGTTCGCCTCACGCAGTCACGGTGGCAGCGCCTCGCTGGAACCAGTACCGTGCGCGTGTCGTCCCGCCGCAGCCGCGCGCCACTCGAACTCGCGAATATTCGTCACGGTCCGCAACTGGCGCTCATCCTTCAACTGCGCGCAACCGACGTGTTTGGAGATGAGTGGCGAGACCTCGACCCGGAGTTCTTCCGAAGCGCGCTCGGCCCTGGTGCAGCGTCGATCTTGCGTCCACACCAGGGGCTCGTGCTTGCCGCGGCCGCCGTGCTCGCGGTCGTATTCGCCGCTGTCGGAATTGCGCGGGTGTCGTCGCTGCCGCCGGTGCTCTACGAAGCAGACGATCCGGTTGCGCCTCACGGCAGCCGCCGCTCGACGAGCGAGATCGCCGTATTCATGGAGCGCGACGTGATGCCCTTCGCCCGCAAAGCGCTCGGGCCTCTTGTCGGCGGCGCGGACAACGTCACGTGTGCGACCTGCCATGGCAACGACGCCGAGCAGCGCCATTGGCAAATGCCTGGCGTGCGCGCACTTCCGGAGCCCGAGCTGAGGCTCGCCGGTCTCGAGCGCGCGCGGTTGTGGATCGATCCGCAGATGCGAAACGCGGTGTACGGATATCTCGCCGAAGAAGATAAACAATCGATCGCCGCGTACATGCGCCAGGTCGTCATGCCAGGCATGGCCCGGCTGATGCATCGTCCGGCGTATGATTTCGCGAGGTCCTACGGCTATAACCGATCGCGCGCGGCGGTCGGTTGTTATCACTGCCACCTGGTCGAGTAAGATCCTCGCTCGTTGACCACCACGGAGAAGGCCGGCCTCGGAGCAGGCGCTGTCGTGTTTTGCCTCGTCGCCGTTCTGAACTGCGGTGGCTACCGTTACGGCGTCGGCGATCAGGCGTTCTACATCCCCGCAGTCACGCAGCATCTCAACCCCGATCTGTTTCCGCGCGACCGCACGATCCTGCACGCGCAGGATCGCTTCATGCTTTACGACGACGCTATCGCGGCATTCGTGCGAGGGAGCGGGGTCAGCGTCCCGGTGGTCTTCTTTGCGGGATTCGTCCTGGGCCTCGCGCTTCTGTTTGGCGCCATCACCGCCATCGGACGGGCGTTGTATCAGACGTGGCTCGGCGTCGCGATGCTGGCGGCGCTGACGACGCTGCGCCATCGCATCACACAAACGGGCGCGAACTCGCTCGAGTCGTACTTCCAGCCGCGAATGATCGCGTTTGCCCTCGGTGCGTGGGCCATCGCAGCGTATCTGCGCGGACGGACGGGCGCGGCGTTGGCGATCCTGTTGCTCGCGTTTGCAATACATCCGACGACGGCGATGTGGTTTGCGATCTGGGCGGGCGTCGCGATTTTCGTCACGGAGCGCGCGTGGCGCGTGCCGCTCGCCGTGCTCGCAGCAACTGGCGTGCTTCTTTCGGTCTGGGCCGTCATGTTTGGACCGCTGCGCGGCCACCTCGATCGCATGGACCCGCTGTGGGCATCGGCGATGGCTGGCAAGGACTACATCTTTCCGTCCGACTGGAACGCCTCGTTCTGGCTGGTGAACCTGAGTTATCTGGCCGTCATCGTCGCAATCTACACACTTCGAAGGCACCGCGACGTCGCGCAGCCGCGCGAGATCGGGCTGGTGGCCGGCGGCGCCGCCCTTGTGGCGCTTTTTCTTGCGTCCTGGCCTCTCATGATCGCCGGCGTTGCGCTTGCGTTGCAGCTTCAGACATCGCGCGTCTTCTGGATCCTGGATTTTCTTGCAGCGATCTACCTGGCGTGGCTGTTCGCCGAGGCGCCTCGGTCGTCCAATCTGCGGCGCGCCGCTGTGGCGCTCGCCGTCGCCGCCGCCGTCGGCCGCGGTCTGTTCGTGTGGAGCTCAGAGCACGCCGGCAGCCCGATCGCGCAGATCGGGTTTCCGCAGGATAATTGGACCGACGCGATGGAGTGGATTTCTCGAACGCCCGCCGACTCGCACGTGCTCGCCGATCCGGGCCATGCCTGGAAGTACGGCAGCAGCGTCAGAGTGACTGGAGAACGCGACGTGTACCTGGAGGAAGTCAAGGACCTCGCGCTGGCGCTCTACTCGCGTGACGTCGCGGTGGAAGCCCTTCGGCGCATCAGCGATGCGCGCGATTTCGGCTCGTTCACGCCCGAACAGCTGCGCGCCCTCGCCGCGCGTTACGATCTCGATTATCTCGTCGTCGACCGCGACCTCGACCTGCCCCTCGCCTATCGCAACGAACAGTTTCGCGTCTACTCGCTGAAATGATCGTCGATCGTCGATCGTCCATCGTCGATCGTCCATCGTCGTCGATTCCCGGACGATTGCCGCTGGAGGATCGCGAGTTCACTCCGCTGCCGCGCTGGAACGGGGGCCACTGGATGACGTTGTACGCGTGGGGACGGCCTCGCGCGTTCCCGACGCTGCCCCCGGCCGAGCCGCGCTTGTTCGACGTCGCGGCGGGCACGCGCGTGCTTGCGCACTGCCACTGGCAGCCTCGCCGTTGGGAACGTCCCACATTGATCGCGCTGCACGGCCTCGAAAGCTCGAGCGATGCGCACTACGTACGCGGGCTGGCCGACAAGGCATTTGCCGCCGGGTTCAACGCCGTGCGTCTCAACCAGCGGAATTGCGGTGCGACCGAGCACCTCTCGGACAGCCTCTATCACTCGGGCCTGACGGGCGATCCGATTGCGGTGATGCGAGAACTGATAGACGTCGACGGCATCAGAGCATTTGCGATCGCCGGGTATTCCCTCGGCGGCAACCTGACGCTGAAGCTCGCCGGTGATTTCGGCGTCCGTCCTCCGAAAGAGCTGCGCGCCGTCTGCGCCGTCTCGCCGACGATGGATCTCGCGGTCTGCGTCGACGCGCTCGAGGAGCGGCAGAACGCGATCTATCAGTGGCACTTCGTCAGAAATCTGAAGCGGCGGATGCGTCGCAAGGCCGCGGCGTGGCCCGGCAAGTGGAAGCTCGACGCGCTGCCGGGTATTCGATCGATACGTCAGTTCGACGACGCGTATACGGCGCCGCATCACGGATTTCGTGACGCTGCCGACTATTACGAACGCGCCAGCGCCATGCGCGTGATCGACAAGATCAGCGTCCCCACTCTGATCATCACCGCCGCCGACGACCCGTTCGTGCCACCGGGCCCCTTCAAGGAGCCGGTCGTGGGTCGCAATCGCAACATCACACTGAGGTTGACGCCGCAGGGAGGGCACTGCGGATTTGTCGAAGAATCGTCGTCCGGCTACGATGGATATTGGGCTGAGAGAGAAATCGTGCGCTTCCTCGCGTCGCACTGTCGCGGTGCACTCGACAATCTGTCGTCGGTTGGGGTCTGACCCCACAGCGCAAATTTTCGCGAAAAATCGGGGGATTCCAGCTTTGGGGTCTGACCCCGGTACAGTACGGGGGTCAGACCCCCGTACTGGCCTCCGTGGGGCACTGGTCGCGGGGCGGTCGTCCCGGCCGGCCGCGACGCCATGAACCAGTCCTTAGCCGGCAGCCGGCTGTCCGAGGTGTGACATCAACTGGCGGGCGAACTCTGGACCAATGCCCTGCTCCTCGTGCTTGAAGTACACGTAGATGTCCTTGCACCGATCTTGAAGCGGGGCAATCTTGCGCGCCCATTCTTCTATGTCCTGCGGCTGATAACCTTCATCGCGCAATCGGAAGTAGCCAAAGTCCGCGGTGACTTCGAGCGGCGTTTCCAGTTTTTCGCTGTCGGCCACGCAGAGCGCCTTGCCCCGCTCCTTCAGCCGCGCAAACACCTCGGCGTCGAACCAGGACGGGTGCCGGAACTCGAACGCCGCGGGCGCCTTCGGGGGAAGCGTGTCGAGAAACGCGTCGAGCCGCCCCATGTCCTTCTTGAGCGTCGGCGGAAGTTGAAACAGCAGCGCGCCGAGCTGACTGCCGAGCGTGCCGGCGACGAGACAAAACTCGGCGGTGAGCTTTTCGCAGTCCACGAGCTTCGCATCGTGCGTGATCCGGCGCGGCGCCTTGAGCGTGAACTTGAATGACGCCGGCACCTGCTTCATCCACCCGTCCATCAGCTTGACCGACGGCATTCTGTAGAACGTGTAGTTGATTTCGACGGTGGGAAATCGCGCCGCGTAGTAAGGGAGCATCTTCGCGGCCGCGAGATCGGCCGGATAGAAGCTGCCCTTCCACTCTGGGTAGTTGTAGCCTGAGGTACCGACAAAGATCGACATTGGTAGATTCGTAGATTGAGCGATTGGTAGATTACGGGTGTTCTTAATCTACCAATCTTCCAATCTGGCAATCTACCAATAGTGCGCGCGCAGCGAAGTTACCAGCGCGGTTCCCTGCGTCCGCCGCCACCACCGCCGTAGTCGTCGCCGCCACGTCCTCCGCCGCCGCCGCGGTTGAAGCCGCCACCGCCGCCCCCGCCGCCAAAGCTGCGGCCACCCGCCGGCTTCGGCTGGGCTTCGTTGACGACAATCGCGCGGCCGTCCATCTGATGCTGGTGCAGCCTTTCGATGGCCTTTGCCGCGGCCTCGTCTGTGGTCATCTCCACAAAACCGAATCCGCGCGCGCGCCCCGTCGCCATGTCGCGCATGACCCTCGCGCTGGCGACGTCGCCCACGGTGCTGAACAGCGCCGTCAGTTCCTCATCAGTCGCCTTGTAGGGAAGATTGCCGACGTACAACCTACGACCCATGTTGGTTTCGCTCCTCGCTCGGTCCGGCTACCGCCAGACGCTCCAGTTGGTTGGAACTGCATCTATCGGGAAGGCGTGAAAATAGACCGGTTCCGAGGGGCTGTCAACTTTATAAAGTAAAGGCCCTTCACCGGAGCGTGGCCGCGAGGTCGGCCCCGGCCTGCGCGACGATACCGTCTTTGTCTGACGGCATGCCGCTGACGCCAATCGCCCCGTAAATCTGCCCATCGACGAACAGGGGCAAGCCGCCTTCGACGGGTACCGCACCGGGGAGGAACGCCATGTTGAGCTTGTCGCCGGTGACCATGTCCTGGAACAGCTTGGTCGAGCGCTTGAACCGCAGCGCCGCAAGCGCCTTCTGGACAGCGACATTGATGCTGCCCATCTGTGTTCCATCCATCGTCACCTGGTAGATGATGTTGCCGCCATCGTCGATGACGGCGATCGAGTTCGTGAAGTTCAGCTCGCGTGCCTTCGCTTCGGCGGCGTTCCCGATTTCCTTAGCCGCGGCGAGCGTTAACGATTTTTTTGTGCCGAGTTGGGCCATGAGTCCTCTTTTTGAAAGGGGTAAGGGGCGAAGGACGGGTGGCAGTCGTGCCCTGGCGCAGCGCAATCATGTTCAGCGCGTGTTCCGTGGCCTGGATCGCCGCGGCGAGCTGATCGCTGTGTACACCGCGGGTCTTCATGCCTCCCTCCCACTTGATTGTGGTTTCCACGAGGGCGTCCGTCTTGCCTCCGGGTGGAATTCTAACCTCGTAGTCGAGCAGCTTCGGCAGCTCGAAGCCGAGCTGCCGCTCGATGCTCTTGAGCGCCTGCATGAAGGCATCGTACCCGCCGTCGCCGGAGCCCGTCGCGTGAAATTCCTTGTCGCGGAAGCGCACGAGGAGCGTCGCGGTGGGACGCAACCCGCGGTTGCTCACGACGGAATAGTCCTTCACCTCGAACACCCGGAGATCGCGCGTCTGCAGCACCTCTGAAATCAAGAACGGCAGATCCGACTGGGTCACGCTCTTCTTCTGATCGCCGAGCTCGACGATGCGCGCGACGAGCTGCTGCTTCTGCTCCGGCGACAACGTGATGTTGAGACGCTGGAGATTGAAGTCCAGGCTCGCCTTCCCCATCAGCTTGCCCATCGCATACGTGCGGTGCTGGCCGAAGCGCGCCGGCGTGAGCCGGCTCTCGTACAAATTGCCCTTCATGTCGCCGTCAGCGTGGATGCCCGCGGTCTGCGTGAAGACGTTCTCGCCGACGATCGGCTTGTTCGCGGGCACGCGGCGGCCCGAAAACACTTCCACGAGCCTGCTCACCTCCGACAACGCGCGCTCGTCGACACGCGTGACGACGCCGGCGTGATCGCGCAGGGCCACCACGACTTCGTCGAGCGTCACATTGCCCGCCCGCTCGCCCATCCCGTTGACGGTGACGTGCACGCCGTGCGCCCCCGCGATCGCCGCTTCGAGCGTGTTGGCCGTGCCGAGGCCGTAATCGTTGTGCCCGTGAAAATCGAAATGCCGATCCGGAAACATGGTGACGATACGGCCGACGAACTCGCGCACCTGCTGCGGCGAGAGCAAGCCCAGTGTGTCGGGGAGCATGATGCGCTGCACCGGCATGCCGCCGAGCGCTTCGATATGCTCGTCGACGTAGTCGACGCTCCCGATCATCCCGCCGGACCAGTCCTCGAGATAGACGTTGAAGGTGATGCCGTTATTCGCGCCGTATTCGATCGTCCGGCGAATGTCGTCGATGTGCTGCGCGTGGGTCTTCCGCAACTGCTCCCGGCAGTGGTGCAGAGAGCCCTTCGTCAACAGGTTGATGACGCGCGCCCCGACGGACCTCGCCCAGTCCACCGACTGATTGCCGTCCACGAATCCCAGGATCTCGATGCGATCGGTCCAGCCCTTCGAGCCGGCGTAGTCGACGATGGCTTTCACGGCGCGGCGCTCGCCTTCGCTGACACGGGCCGACGCCACCTCGATGCGATCCACTTTGACCGTCTCGAGCAATCGCTGCGCGATGGTGCGCTTCTCCTCGGGCATCATCGAGATGCCTTCGGCCTGCTCCCCATCCCGAAGCGTCGTATCCATGACCTCGATACGACGGGCTTTCCCTTTGCGCATATATTCAGAGAAAGCATAGCATTAACGTATGAAATTCCGGGTCGTGGCTCTCGTCGCGCTGCTCGCCGCTGCTGCATCGTGCAGCAGCGCAAAAACGTACGAAATGCGGGGTCAAATCCTCGGCATCAACCGCGACAAAGTGGAAGTTCTCGTCAAGCACGACGAAATTCCCGGCCTCATGGCCGCCATGACCATGCCGTGGAAAGTGCAGCAGGCGAGCATGCTCGACAATCTTGGCCCCGGCGATCTGATTGCGGCCGAGATCGTCGTCGAGAACAACCTGGGGGTCATCACGAAGATCACCAGGCTCGGCACCGCGAAGCCCGACACCCCTGCGCCAGCCGGCGCCGCGAAGCCAGGCGTCAGCTACCTGTCCCCCGGAGATCAGGTGCCGAATCAGGCGTTCGTCAATCAGGACGGCCGCGCCGTCGACTTCAACAGCATTCGCGGCAATCGGGCGATGGCGGTGACGTTCATTTACACGAAGTGCCCTATCCCCACGTTCTGTCCGGCGATGGATCGGCAGTTCGCCGGAGCGCAGGCGCTGATCAAAGACAAGGGCCTCGCGGGAAAGGCCGCTTTGTTGTCGGTGAGCTTCGATCCGAAGAACGACACGCCCGCAGTGCTGAAGCAGCACGCGAAAACGCTCGGCGCCGACCCGGCGGTGTGGACCTTCGCCACCGGCGATCGAGACGAGATCGATCGCTTTGCGTCGAGCCTGCTGTTGACGCTGGTGCGTGGCGCGGCGCCAAATCCAGACGAAATCGGCCATACGCTCCGCACCACGGTCGTCGACAAAAACGGCAAGATCGCCAAAAGCTACGCCGGAGCCGAGTGGACACCCGCAGAACTCGTCGCAGAACTGGAACGCCTGCTCTGACATTTACTCCTGCCGAGCGGCGCCTCATCGCGCGGCTCCGGACCCCACTCGCCGTTCAGCGCTATCTGAACGCACTGCCCTACAACACCGAGCCGCCCCCGGGGCGCGCCACGCTGCGCAGTTTTCGTGGCGTCGTCCGGCATCGCACGGCGCACTGTCTCGAAGCGGCGCTGTTTGCGGCGACCGTGCTCGAGCAGCACGGTTATCCGCCGCTCGTCATCAGCTTCGAGTCCATTGACGAGCTGGATCATGTGATCTTTGTGTACGAAAGGGGTCTGACCCCCGCGGGTAGTACGGAGGTCAGACGCCGTTGGGGATCGGTGGCGCGCTCGCGCGATCCAGGGCTGCACGGGCGGAAGCCGGTGTTCGCGACGCCGCGCGAACTCGCGGCAAGCTATCTGGACACCTATGTCGATCTGACCGGTCGCATCAAAGCGTTCGCGCTCGTCGACCTGCGCGTGATGGGCGCCTACGACTGGCGACTGGCCGATCGGAACGTGTGGAAAGTGGAGCGCATGCTGCTCGAGACGAAACACCAGCCGCTCGGGATGCCGGAGGCGCGTTTCCGCGATTTCCGGACGCGCTATCGCGCGTTCAAAGCGCTGCACCCAGACCGCAAGCCGCTGTTCTATGAGGGACGCGAGAAATGGACCCCGATTCCCAAACACTTCCGGATGGGATAGGTGCGACGGGTGCGGTGGGTGCGATAGGTGCAATGGGTGCGGCGCGGCAGTATGATGGCTTGGTGGCGAAGAAAGATTCTGCGCGACTCCAATCCGAACGCGAAATCGTCTGTCCGTGCTGCAACGCCGTGCTGGTCATCGACCTGAACCTCGGCCGCGTCATCTCGCACAGCGAGCCTTCGTCTGGGCTCAACATCGAACTGTCCGACGCCCAGCGCATTCTTGCCGACGAAAAGGCGCGCCGCGAGGCGGCGTTCGAACAGTCCTTCAACACCGAGCGGACGAAGGGCGACGCGCTCTCGAGGCGGTTCGAAGAGGCGTTGAAGCAGGCCAAAGACGAGCCCATCAGCAAGCCGACCCGCGACTTCGACCTCGACTGACCGATTTGCAACGAAAAACGCTTCGAATCGTCACATACAACATCCATCGGTGCCGCGGCATGGACGGCCGCACCGTGACCCAGCGGGCGGTTGACGTGCTTGCAGGGTTGAAGGCCGACATCATCGCGCTGCAGGAAGTGATTGGCGCGGGGCCGAACGACTCGGGTCATGCCGAGGAGATCGGCGCTGCGCTCGGCATGGGCTGGGTGATGGCGTCGGTGCGTCACCTCCGCGGCCATCAGTTCGGCAACGTCGTCCTGTCGCATTACCCGATTCGCCAGCACGTCCAGTACGACCTCTCCTGGCGCACGTGCGAGCCGCGCTGCTGCCAGCGCGCCGACATCCTCATCGAGGACAAGACACTGCACCTCTTCAACGTGCATCTCGGCACGGCGTACCGCGAGCGGAAGGATCAAGCCGATCGCCTGGCGGCCATCGTGCACGACGGCCGCATTGCTCCGCCGAAGATCCTGCTGGGGGATTTCAACGAGTGGAGCGGCGGCCTCGCCACGGCCGCGCTGACGAAGAAGCTCGAGGCCATCGACCTCAGCACGCATCTGCGGCGCAAGCGCACCTATCCCGGAATTCTTCCCTTGCTGCACCTCGATCACATTTACTACGAGGGCGAAGTCGAAATCGCCGGCATCGAAATCCCGCGCACACGGAAATCGATGATGGCGTCGGACCATCTGCCGTTCCTCGCTGAATTGCGCGTCGGATTCGAGTAAGGGAAACAGAAGATCAGAAGATCAGAAGATCAAGAGATAAGGAGACAGGACTTTTTTGATCAGAATTTCTTCTGATCTTCTAGTCTTCTGTGAAAGGCCGTCAGTTCTCTTCTTCGAAGTCTTCGTGCTCGGCGGGGCTGATGCGCGTCGAGGGACGAAGCGCCTCGCGGTAGTCGTAGATCGGCAGATTGCGAACGTGCAGGTTCATCTGGCAGGCTGGCGCCTTGTCAGCGACGAACACCGTGTATGGGCTGCCGTCGAGGCCCTCGCGGAACGCAACGCGGCAACCACAAGCGAGGCGCGCGTGAGTGAATCCCTTGCTCATTCGATCTGAGCTTACTATAACAGCGACTTGATCTGCTGCTCGAAATGTTCCTTCACCGAAAGGCCGATGTGCGTCTTGCAAATCGCGCCGTCGCGTGCGATCACGAACGTTTTGGGAAGACCCCACGCCGCGTTGTAGCCGCGCGGGCCCTTGATGTCGTTCCGGCCGTCGCCGACGAGCAGCGGGTAGTTCACCTTGAATTTCTCTCCGAACGGCTTCAGCGCCGACGCCGGGTCGTCAACTGAGACGCCGATGACGATCAACCCCTTCGCCGTATTTCTCCTGAAACTCGACGAACCATGGAATTTCCACCTTGCATGGCGGGCACCAGGTCGCCCAGAAATCGAGCAGGATGACTTTGCCTTTGTGCGAGGCCAGGTTGAAGTCCTTGCCGTTCGAGTCCTTGAGGGTGAAATCGAGGTTGGCCCGCTTGGGCGGCTTGTCGCACGCCGATGACTGCGCGGCCTCCGCATTGCGCACTTCCTCGACGTGCGGCAACGGCACGGCCAGCGACAGCAGCATGAACCCCACGATAACGCCCAGTATTCGCAACACCCGTTGTGTCATCCCGTGTCTCTCTTCGCTTTTCGTTCTTCGCTTTTCGCTTTTCGTTTCCCTTACAGCTCCCGTTCCATCTCCCGGGCGAGCGCCTCGAGCGTTGCCCGCGGCTCCCTGCCGACGAGCACGTACGTCGTATTCGCGTTCGACCAGATCACCGCGTCGTGACCGAACACTTCGGTGGAACCGCGTTCACGTCCCGCATCGGGGATGACATAGAGCGACAGAGGCCGACCGTTCAGACGGTACATGGCGTGGGCCGCCGGCCCTTCGCCGCAGTAGCAACGGCGCACGTTGACCAGCTGCAGACCGGCGACGGCCGGCCGCGGCAGATGAATCTGGACGCCGTAGTCGCGCGCGTATTGTTGCTCGCCTGCGGCGACGTCAACGGCCGTGTCGGCGTCGTGCACCGCAAAACACGTCATGTGGTCGAGCGTCAGCTGCGCCGCCAGGACCGTAGGCGACAGGCCAGTCAGGGTGTACAGCAAAACGCCGCCGACGATGAGCACGAGGGCGGCGGCCATGGAGAGCGAAGTGAGTGTCGATCGGGTGGTGCCGAACGGCCACCGCCCGGCCCGGGCTGCGGCGCGACAGCGCGTTCGCAGCTCCTCGGGGGCGCACGGCCGGCACAACTTGGTGCGGACCGTGTCGCGGACGGCAGACTGCAGCGCCGTCTGATGCCTGCATTTCGGGCACGCCCGGAGATGCGCCTCGACAATAGCCCGCTCGTCGGCGGTTGCCGCGCCATCGACGTAGGGCGCAAACAGCGGATCGATTTCCCGGCAACTAGGCATTCGTGCTGCCTTTAAGACGACACTTTCGCGCGGGCCGGTTCAACATCTTTCCTCACCATTTTGTCATAGAGCATACGACGTCCCCGGGAGATCCGGGACATGACGGTGCCGACAGGAATCCCGAGCATTTCGCTGATTTCGGCGTAGGGGAACTCCTCCACGTCCCGAAGCCACACCGCCTCGCGGAATGCCTCAGGCAATGCGTCCAGGGCAGCCTGGAGATCGGGGCCCATGGTTTCGCGCAGCAGGTGCTCCTCCGGGGTATCCCCGGGGTCGGCTGGCGCGACGAGATCGAGGCGATCGCTATCGACATCGACGGGGTCCCGGCCGATATCGCGCCGGCGGTTGCGGTAGGTGTTGTGGAGAATCGTAAAGAGCCATGCCTTCAGGTTCGTGCCGGCCTTGAACTGCCGGCGCGCCCGGAACGCCTTGACGTAGGTATCCTGCACGAGGTCCTGGGCGTCGGCTTCGTTGCGAGTCAGTCGCAGCGCGGTGCCATACAGGCTGTCGAGATGACTCAACGCATCGGTTTCAAAGGCGGACGGCATGGAAAGGGAAAAACGTAGTGTCCGCCTTCAGGCGGACGCTTCCTGAAGTATAGACCTCCGGACAGGTCACAGCTTGTGGCCAAATCAGGCCGAAATACGTAAATGTCGAGCGGCGGGTTTCCAGATCGCCAGTGATTTCACGCAGCCTCAGTGGTATGCGTCTTGCTCGAGGGGCGTCATTGCGGTCGCTGTATGATCACAGTAAGATCGCGAGAACCACACGGTGGCCATTCAATTGATTTCACGAGGTGCTCGTATGCGCATGCGCGTCCCGCGCAGTGCTTCCATCTGCCTGTTCGCCGTGGTCCTCGCTCTGGCAACCGCAGGTGAGTCGAACGCGCAAAGACTGACTCCCGGGATGCTGTGCTCGTGGACGCAACTCCACGCGCCAGACAGCTCCATCAACGCGCAATCGCAGTTCGCGCCGTACTACGGCAAGAACCAGATCCACTACGACAAGTTCGAGTGGCACATTTATAAGACCGACCATTTCGAGATCTACTACTACCCCGAAAACGAGCGGCACCTCGAGCGGGTCGCCAGCTACGCCGAGAGCGCGTATCAGCAGGTCAGCTCGGATCTGCGGCACGACCTCAACCAGCGCGTCCCGCTCATCATCTTCAAGACGCATAGCGAATTCGAACAGCAGAACATCGCGCCCGGCTCATCGCCGGAAGGCGTGCTCGCATTCGCCGAAGGCGAACGCAACCGGATGGTCCTGCCGATCGATCTGCCGACGGACTTGCTCTACGGGTTGATCGTCCACGAGCTGACGCACGTGTTTCAGTACGACTTCATCCCGATGTCGCTGCTCCGCCGCAACATCCCGCTGTGGGTGCACGAAGGCGGCGCCGAATACGAGCGCGGCATCTGGGATCCGCTCGACTTGATGACCGTGCGCGACGCCGCGGTGGCCGACATCATCCCGCAGATGAGCCAGATGGAAGGCTACGGCGACTTCGGCAGCCCCCGCCTGGTCTACAACCTCGGCCACGCGCTCTACGAATTCATCGAAGCCCGCTGGGGCAAGGACGGCGTGCGGCAGTTCCTTTTCTCGCTGCGCAAGAGCGCCATCGGCGGCGGCACGAGCCCGTACGAAGAAGCGTTCCAGATGACGGCGCGCGAGTTCGACCAGCAGTTCGAAAAATATCTCAAGGACCGCTTCAAGGCGTTCCGCGACAAAGAGCGGCCCGCCGACTACGGCCAGGATCTGTCGCCGGACCCGCAAAAATCCAACTACACCAGCTCGATCTCGATCGAGCCGTCGCCGTCGGGGGATCTCATCGCGGTGATGACGGGCAACCGCCGCGACCAGGAGCTCGACATCATCCTTCTTTCGTCCAAGGACGGATCGGTCGTCCGAAACCTCACGCCCGGCTTCGACAAGGACCGCGGTTTCGAGTACATCGCGCAGCCGAGCCTCAGCAACATGGTGCCGTGGATGTCGTGGTCGCCGGTCGGTGATCGTCTGGCCTACATGGTGCGCAACGAGAAGAGCAAGACGCTGATCATCCAGAACGTGCTGACCGGCAAGATTGAGCACCGCTTTCCGCTGCAAAGCGTCGACAACCCGGAGTCGCCGAACATCTCAACGGACGGCCGCAGCGTGCTCTTCAGCGGCCTTCGCAGCGCCATCGGCGATATCTTCAAGCTCGACATCGCGAGCGGAGACATCACCAATCTCACCAACGACGACTTCGCCGACTATGCGCCAACCTACTCGCCCGACGGCAGCTTCATCGTGTACATGGCCCGCGTCAGCGGGTCGCAGAAACTGTTCCGCCTCGACGCGGATGGCAAGAAGACGCAGCTCACCTTCGGCACGCAGGACGAGGCGTCGGCGAAGTTCCTGAACGCCGACACCATCATCTTCTCGTCGACCGCGACCGATCCCGCGACACCGCTGACGCCGGAAGAGGCGCGCAACGGCAACATCTTCAACCTGTGGTCGCTCAGCTTGAAGAACGGCGAGCTGAAGCAGTACACCGACGCACTGGGCGGCGTGCTGTCGCCGGTCGTACTGTCGAAGGATGGCCCGGCGCCGCGCCTGGCGTTCGTCGACTACTACAAGGGCGGCTATACGCTGCACAGCTTCGATCTCAAGGAACCGCTGCACTCCGCCGTGTCGTCGGACTTCGGCTCGCCAGGCCCCATCACCGACTTCCAGGCGCCGCTTCAGCACACGCTCATCGCCGAGAACAAGTCGAAGAAGGGGAGATTCGAGAAGATGTTCCTCGACGGCCGGCCGCCGGTGAACATCGGCGTGACGAGCAGTGGCGACGTCTTCGGCGGGTCGATGGTGTCGTTCACCGACGTGCTCGGCGATCAACAGTTCAGCATGTATGCGTCATCGGTCCAGCAGTACAAGACGCTGTCGTTCTCGTACCTCAACCTATCGCGCCGCCTCCAGTGGGCAGCGCAGGGCTACTCGCAGACCCAGTTCTTCTACGGGCAGCTCTCGCAGTATTTCTACGACCCGGCCATCGCGCCGTTCATCAGCCGCGACGATGCGCTCGCCACGCAGACGGTGCGCGGCGGATCGCTCTTCGCCATCTATCCGTTCAGCACCTATCGGCGAGTCGAGCTCTCGGGTGGCCTGGTGCACTTCAACGAGGAATACGCCGACCCGGCCTTGCAGCAATATTCCCAGGACTATCAGCAGGATCAGTACGGCACGCAGTTCTTCAATAACGGCATGCTGATGCCGCTCGGCGTCTCCTTCATCCAGGAAACGACCGTGTTCCGGGAGTACGGTCCGTTGTCAGGGAGCACGATGCGGCTGTCGTTCGAGGTCGCGCCGAAAATCGGCAACTCGCTGTCGCGCACGACGTTCGACGGCGATGCGCGCTACTACATGCGGCTTGCCGGAAACGGTGTGCTGGCCTTGCGAGCCTACGGCTTCAAGAGCTGGGGATCGGCGCCGAACTACACCTTCTTCGGCGGCAACTCCGAAATGCGCGGGTACGAGTACCGCGAGTTCCTGGGGCACAAGGGCTTCTATACCAACGCCGAGCTCCGCTTCCCGCTCATCAATGCGATGGCGACCCCCATCGGGATTCTCGGCGGCATCCGCGGCGTCTTCTTCGCAAACCTCGGCGGCGCCGGCCTCGAAGGGCTCACCTTCAAGGTGTGGGACAACAACACGTTCGTGACCGAAGCGCTCCGCGACCAGAGCGGCGCCATCATTCGGCCCCCGCAGGTCATCCAGGGGTTCCGGCTCCACGATTCGAGAGCGTCATACGGCATCGGCCTCGAGACGTTCGCGCTCGGCTTCCCGGTACACATGGACTGGTCGTACCGCACGCTGTTCAACCACGATTGGGAAAACTACCTCTTCGGCAGCAGCGAGCTGTGGCGCAGGCCGAAGTTCAGCATCTGGATCGGATACGACTTTTAGGGCTGACGCGCGTAACTACTGAACTGGGATCTATGGATCTACTGAACTTAGATCTACAGATCCGTAGATCTCTAGATCTATAGTTACAAACGATGCCCGATTGCCCCCGCATCGTCTCCCTGTTGTCCGATTACATCGACGGCCGCCTGCCAGCCGACGTGCGGAACGACCTCGAACAACATCTCAGCGGTTGCTCGGAGTGCACGACCTTCGTCGGCACGTTTCGATCGACGGTCGCGCTGCTCCAGTCGCTGAACGAAGACGAGCTGCCCGAGGAGCTGCGCTTGCGGCTCAAAGCCTTCCTCGACGACCGCAGCACGAGCTGAGTATCCTCTTTCCGATGCCACTCGAGCCGAAGCCGCCATCCGCGTCCCTGACCGATATGGTGCAGGTCGTCCTGCCGAACGACGCGAACCCGATGGGGTTCATGCTCGGCGGCGCCGTCATGCACCTCATCGACATTGCCGGCGCCATCGCGGCGTTCCGCCACGCGCACACGCTGATGGTGACCGCGGCGGTAGACGGCCTCGAGTTCCTCAATCCGATCAGGGTCGGCGACTTCATCGTGCTGAAGGCACGGGTGTCGGCGGTCTTCACGACGTCGCTCGAGGTGGAAGTGACGGTGTTCTCCGAAGAAGCGCTCACAGGCCGGCGTCAGAAGACCAGCCGCGCGTACCTCACCTTCGTCACTCTGGAAAGAGACGGCAGGCGCGCGGAGATTCCCCCGCTCGCTATCGAGACGGATGAAGAGAGGGCGTTGTTGGAAGCCGCGAACGCACGCCGGGCCGCGCACCTGGCCCGCCGTCAGAGAGCCTGAAACGAAAGACAACAGGAGACCAGGAGATTAGGAGAAGTCTTCTTTCAAGAAGAAGTTCCTCCTGGTCTTCTGGTCTTCTGTTTCCGACTTCTTTAGTTGGCGCGCCGCTGCTGCGGGCGTTCCTGCAGCTGCACGATGCTCTTGTCGAGGTTGATCGCCACGCGATAGCGGCTCAGGAACTTGTAGCCGACGATCCCGCCGAGCCTGAAGCCGAGCAGCACGCTCGGCGCCCGCAGGTTCAACACCACGACCGACAGGTTCTTGTACTGGATCTTGCTCGTGAAGTTCAGGTTGACGCCGGGCATGAGAAACGCGTCGCGATCCCATCCCGAAGCGCCGTACACCTTGAGCGGGATGTTACGCATCTCGCCGCGTTCGAGGCCGCTGGCGGTGTCGGTGCTGATGGAAATAACCTGGCCGCCCGTATCGAGGATGAAACTCGCGGCGCCGCCCTGCACCTGCCCCGGCACCATCGCGAGCCGATGCATCCGCAATGGCAGCTCCACGTCAGCCGTCTCGGTCGGCAACTGGGCGCCCATCAGGAGCTCCTGCCGGTCGTAGTCGATGATGACCGACATCCCCAGTGCCAGCGGCGAGAAGCTTTCCATTTCGCGCGTCGGCAGGCCGACAAGTGGCGGGTTCTTGATGATCGACGGCACGTTCTGCACTTTGAGCGATCCGATTTCCAGCTGGTCGAGCCGTGTCAGCTCGAGCTCGCGCACGCCGAGATCGCCGACACCCGCGCTCAGGATGTTGACGATGGGACGAATGCCCATGCGTGCCGCCGTCTCGCGCGAGATGACGGTCTGCTCCGAGCCGGTGTCCAGCACCATGTCCATCAGCGGTCCGCGGTTGACGCGCGCCTTGACGATGATCTTTTCGTTCAGCACGCGGAAGGGCACCGTGTGCAGCTTGCCTTCCGATCCGGGCTCGATAAACACAGGGGGCCGCACGCCGAACGCGCGGAGGAACCGCACCTCCGCTCGCGCCCACGCGGCTTTCGCGCTGCGGTCTTTGTTGGGCAGCAGGTTGATGTAGCTGGAATACGCGTTCGCCGCTTCTTCGTACCGACGCATCCGCTCGTAGATCGAGCCGACCGTATGGTGGAACTCGGCGTCGCGGGGATCCCTTCCGAGCGCGGCTTGTGCGGTCGACAGCGCGTCGTTCAACTTGTTCCGCGCGGCGAGGCTCCGCGCCAGGCCGTGCAATGCGCGCCCGTTGTCGCGCTCGATCGCGAGCGCCTCGTGAAACTTCTGTTCAGCATCCTCGAAGAGCCCGATCGCCCACAGCGCGTCCGCGTAGTTCGCGAGCGACTCGGCGTTGTTCGGAGAGCTCCGTACCAGCAGCTGGCCGTCCGCGTGGGCGTGGGAGAAATCGCCAAGCCGCAACGCCGACTTGACGCACCCGGTCAACGCCTCGCGCTTGATGCGTGGATCCTCGTGGCCTTTCACCTGCTCGAAGGCCGCGAATGCTTCGGTGTACCGCCCGTCGGAAAACAGCAGCTTCCCGAGCTGCAGCTGCACGTACGCAGCTTCGGGAGAGACAGCCGAGACGTTGGAGGAGAGGGAGATGACAGCGGCGACAGCTCCCGCGATAGTGACCAGCCTCAGGAAAGGGTACATGGCCGGATTGTAGGAGTCGCCGGGCCGCGGCGCAACTCGAAAAGAGGCTCGAAACTGCTGAATGAGAGGGAAATACGCTATCGCGTGTATTGCTCGATCGGTACTCCGTCGTACATCTCGTCAATCCGCAGAATCTGCGTCTCGCGGCTATAGGTACCCAATTCGTAATCTTCGCTCATGATGAGCGCTTTTATCGGCTTGGTGGGACAGACTTCGGAGCAGAGGCCGCAGAAGCTGCAGCGCGACAGGTTGAAATCGAAGTAATCCAGAATCTTGATTTTCTGCCCGGGCTCGCGATGGCCGCCCAGCGCGATGAGGTCGTCCGGGCACGCTTTCGCGCACTGGTCGCAAACGATGCACGTCTGGGCGCCCGACTCCGGTTCCACCTGCAGCCGCAGGACGCCCCGGAATCGCGGCGCAACAGGACGGCGTTCGGCGGGATACTGGAACGTGAACGCAGGCTGCGGCGTGTACTTGAGCGTCAGCCACAAGCCCTTCATCAGGTCGACGAGGAAGATTGTTCGAAGGAGTTTTCGCATGCGCGTCAGGCGACCAGCGTTGGTTCGGAATCTCCGGACATGATGACGCGCTCTTTGCGGAGCACGGTATTCTCTTTGCGAATCTTGTCCTGCAGCCGCATCAACCCGTAGAGCAGCGCCTCGGGGCGGGGCGGGCATCCGGACACATACACGTCGACGGGCACGATCTTATCGACGCCCTGCAGGACGCTATAGGTCGGAAACGGTCCGCCTGCGTTCGAACAGCTGCCCATCGAGATGACCCACTTCGGCTCGGGCATCTGGTCGTAGAGCCGCCTGAGCACGGGCGCCATCTTCTTCGTGACCGTGCCCGCGACGATGAGGAGATCCGATTGGCGCGGCGACGCCCGGAAGACCTCGGCGCCGAAGCGCGAGATGTCGAACCGCGACGCTGACGCAGCCATCATCTCGATCGCGCAGCACGCGAGCCCGAAGCCCATGGGCCACAGCGAGTTTTCGCGCGCCCACGTGAGGATGCGGTCGACGTTGGTCGTGATGAAGTTGTCTTCGAACTTGTGGTCGATCAGTCCCATGTGGCCTGTATTCTAGCGTTGATAGTACGCTGCGTTCAAATGTATGAAATCGGCCCATTTATGGGGCGTTTCGTCGAGCGAGTAGATCGCCTCCACGGGGCACGCGGGGACGCACGCGCCGCAGTCGATGCACTCGTCCGGGTGGATGTAGAGCATCTCCGCGGCCTCGAAGGCCGGCTCGTCCTTGCGCGGATGGATGCAGTCGACCGGGCACACGTCGACGCAGGCGGTGTCTTTCGTGCCGACGCACGGTTCCGTGATGATGTAAGCCACTGTTCTTGCAGTAGGTAGTGTCCGGCTTCAGACCGGACCATGATGATTATAGTATGGGCATACCGATGAAAACCTGGCGCGTGGCCCTGCTCCTCCTGTGCCTCTGCGCGGCGCGCGCCGCGAGCGCGCAGGAGCTCCTGTCGGGTCCGCTGTCATTTGCCGGCGGCAGGGTCGTCGTCGGGACCGACGTGTCGATCGCGATGACGCCGCAGGACGACACCGACGGCGCGTGGTTCAACTACACAGACTACGAGCACAACGCGCTGCGCCTCTTCCGCGTGGCGGTAAACGCCGACATCCGCGTGACCGATCAGATCTCCGTCCTTACCGAGATTCGCAGTGAGAACGGCGACGGGGTCAAGCCGTACGCCTTGTACGTGCGCGTGCGGCCGTGGCGGAATCGCCCTGTCGACATCCAGGCCGGACGCATCCCGCCCACGTTCGGCGCATTCGCACGCCGCGAATACGGAGCAGGAAATCCGCTGATTGGATATCCGCTCGCGTACCAGTACCTGACCGCTGTCCGGCCGGATGCGGTGCCCTCGTCGGTCGAGGATGTGCTGCGCATGCGCGCGCGCGGATGGCGGCCGAGCTATCCAATCGGCTCGCTCGACATTGCCACGGGCATGCCGCTCGTCACTGCCTTTCGATGGGATACCGGCGCGCAGGTGCGCGTCGGTCCTCCGTCGCTCAACGCAAGTGTGGCGGTCACAAACGGCACCACTTCCGATCCGCGCACCGTCGACAACAACGGCGGCAAGCAGGTCGCCGGCCGGCTCGAGTGGCGCCCGAGCCCCGCGGTCACGCTCGGGGGCTCGGGAGCGACCGGCGCCTATGTGGCGGACGCGGCGCTCGCAAGCGCGATGCTGGTGAGCGGCACCACCCACTCGACGCAGCAGGCGCTCGGGTTCGATGCGGAAATTTCCCGCGATCACTGGCTGGTCGCCGGCGAATTCATATGGAACCGATGGCAGGTTCCCACGATCGCTCCGACCCTCGACGCGACGAGTGGATTCGTCGAGGGACGCTACAAGTTGTCGCCGGGTTTCTTCGTGGCGAGCCGGATCGATCATCTCGGCTTCGACAAGCTGACGTCGTCTGCGCTCGGCACGCGAACGTGGGACGCGCCGATCACGCGCCTCGAAACCGGAGCCGGCTACTACATTCGCCGTAACCTGCTCGCAAAGGGCACGTATCAGTACAACTGGCGTGACGGCGGCCTCGTTCGCACGCGAGGCCTGTTCGCCGCGCAACTGCATTTCTGGCTGTGATGACGCAACGCTCCGCCACCTGGCGCCCGGCGCTGCTGGCGATGTGCGCTCTGCTCTTTGCCCTGTCAACGGGCGGAGTGGCGCAGACGGCTCTTGGCGTGATCCGCGGGCGTGTGGAAATTCGGCACGCCCCCGCACCGGTAGAGCGCCGTCCGAACGTCAACGATCTCGGCATGCATGCGCCGCGCGACATGCCCGATCTGCGGCGCTCTGTGGTGTACCTGGAATCGGCGCCGTCCCTCGCCTTCCCCGACTCCGAGCCGCAGCGGGCGACGATGGATCAGAAGAACGAGACGTTCGTCCCGCACGTGCTCGCCATCACGGTCGGGACGACGGTGGATTTTCCGAACAACGACAACACGTATCACAACGTGTTTTCACTGCGCGGTCCTCGCCCCTTTGATCTGGGCCGTTACGCGGCCGGCCATTCGAAATCGGTACGATTCGACCGTCCTGGCATCGTCCGCGTGTTCTGCGAAATTCACTCGCACATGAGCGCGTTCGTCCTCGTCTTCAACCACCGCTACTTCGCCGTGACCTCGGCAGACGGGCGGTACCAGATTAGCCGCGTGCCTCCCGGACGCTATACGCTGGTCGCGTGGAACGAAGGCACGATCCGCGAGTCCAGGCCGGTCGTCATCCCAGACGAGGGGGGTGCAGTGGAAGCGGATTTCAATCTGCGGTAACGGTGTGACGATTCTTGGATCGCTCACCAACCGCATCTTCCTGGCCAGCGCCGCGCTGGCCGTGTTGTCGATTGGCGCCGCGGTCTACTTCGTGAGCCGCACGACGACGCGCGAGGCCGAGGCGGAGCTGCAGCGCGGGCTCCTCGAGGCCGGCACGCTCGTGGACGAGCAGTGCGCGACGCTCGTCCGGACGCTCACGGTGATGGCTCGCCTCGTCGCGGACGACCCGCGCCTGAAAGCCGCCGTCGACACCGCAGACCCGCCAACCGTTCAGCCGCTGGCGCGCGGGTATCAGGAGCAACTCAATGCGGCGCTCATGGTGCTGACCGACAAGACCGGGAACGTGCTGGCGGAACTGGGCGATCTCGATATCGCCGAGGGTGGCGTGAGGGCGCTGCCTGAAATCCAACAGGCGCTGGCCGGGCATGAGGCGGGCGGGTTCTGGCCGCACGCGAACGGCGTCCTGCAGGTGATGGCCGTCCCGATCGCGATCGGGCGCGACCGTCCGGAGATCATGGGCGCGCTCGCCGTGGGGTTCCGTCTCGACAACACCCTGGCGCTGCAGTTTAAACGCGCGACCGAGAGCGACATCGCATTTGCGGTTGACGGGGACATCAGAGCGTCGACGCTGCCGGAGGCCGATCGCGCGCCGCTCGCATCCCTGCTGAAGACCGGCGGCGTCCAGACGGTCTCGCTGACCAACGGCGAGTACGTCGCACTCAAGCGGCCGTTGACACCCGCGGCGGGCGCCGCACGCGCCAACGCCGCGCCCAGCGTGCTGCTGCTCCGCTCGCGCACCGAGCGGCTGCGGTTCCTCGACGCCATCCATGCGGGCCTTGGTGTGGTGGCGATGATCGCGGTGTTCGCCGCGACGATTCTCAGCTACGCTGTTGCGCGGACGATTACCCGCCCCATCGCGACGATCACCGACGTCATGCGCGAGATGTCCGCCACGGGAGACTTGACGCGGAAGATCGCGCTGAGCCGCGCGGCGAGCTGGGAAGACGAAGACGCCAAGGTGCTGGCCGCGACGTTCAACACCCTCACCGATTCGATCGCCCGCTTCCAGCGCGAAGCCGCACAGCGCGAGCGGCTGTCTGCGCTGGGACGGCTGTCGACGGTGATTGCGCACGAGATTCGCAACCCCTTGATGATCATCAAGGGATCGCTGCGAACGCTGGCCAGCGACCGCGTCTCCAGGGCGGAGACGGTGCAGGCCCTCACCGACGTCGACGAAGAAGTCGCGCGGCTCAATCGGGTCGTCAATGACGTGCTCGATTTCGCGCGGCCGATCCGGTTCGACTACTCCCCTGCGAACGTCAACTCTGTTTGCACCGATGCCGAACAGGCGACCCGGGCGGGCCATCAGGATATGCATGTGACGATCAAGCCGGATCCAGCGCTTCAGACGGTGGTCACAGACGCTGAGCGATTGCGCATGGCCCTGGTGAATATCCTGACGAACGCCCGCCACGCCGTTGCCGCCAGACGATCGCCCGTCGTCGCACAGGGCTCCCGTTCGATCTCTCTGACGCCGGACATCGAGATCGAGACACACGCGCTGCCGAGCGGCTTCCGCATCACTGTTCGCGACCACGGTACAGGAGTGAAGCCCGAGGATCTGCCGCGCGTGTTCGATCCGTACTTCACCACGAGGCGCACGGGATCCGGCCTCGGTCTGGCGATCGCGAAGAACATCGTCGAGGGCATGGGAGGCGCGATCTCGCTCGACAGCCGTCCCGGCGACGGCACTGAAATCCGCATCGAGCTGCCATTCCGCGGGGAGGCGCGGGCATGAGCGCACGTGGCGGCACCGTGCTGATCGTGGACGACGAACAGAAAATCCGGCGCACGCTGGGGCACGCGCTGCGTGCGGACGGCCACGACGTGCTCGAGGCCGGCAGCGTGCGTGAGGCCCAGCGCGCGCTGGCCGAGCGCAGCGTCGACGTGCTGATCGTCGACAACCTCATGCCCGATGCGACCGGCCTCGATTTCATCCGCGAGCTGGTCGCGGCCACGGCCGAGACGGAACGCCCGCAGATTCTGATGATGACGGCGCACGCGACGGTCGAAAGCGCCATCGAGGCCATGAAGCTCGGCGCGCTCGATTACCTGCAGAAGCCGTTCGAAGTCGACGAGCTGCTGGTCGTCGTCCGGCGCGCCCTCGACCATCAGCGCCTGAGCTCGCACCAGCGCTACCTGTTGAACGAGCGCGACGAAGAGTTCAACCATTACGGGATTGTCGGGCGCAGCCGCGCGATGGAAGACGTGATCCGCAAGGCTGAGCTCGTCGCCGAAACGAAGAGCACCGTGCTCATCACCGGCGAAACCGGAACCGGCAAAGAGCTCGTCGCGCGGGCCATTCACGCGAGAAGCGCGCAGCGGAACATGCCGCTCATCAAAGTGAACTGCGCCGCGATTCCTGAAACGCTGCTCGAGTCGGAGCTGTTCGGGCACGTGCGCGGGGCCTTTACGGGCGCCGCGACGAGCAAGAAGGGCAAATTCGCGCTCGCCGACGGCGGCACCATCCTCCTCGACGAGATCGGCACGATGAGCCCGGCGCTGCAGTCCAAGCTCTTGCGCGTGCTTCAGGAGCGCGAGTTCGAGCCGTTGGGATCCGAACGGAGCCAGCAGGTCGATGTGCGCGTCATCGCCTCCACGAATCGCGACCTGCGGCAGATGGTGCTCGATGGCACCTTCCAGGAGGATCTCTTCTACCGCCTCAACGTCATCCCCATCGAGATGCCCCCGCTGCGGAACCGTCGCGACGACATCCCGGTCCTTGCGGAGCATTTCGTGCGGAAGCATCAGCAGCGCACGGGCAAACGGATCGATCGCATCGAAGACGGCGTGCACGAAAAGCTGGCGGCCTATGAATGGCCGGGCAACGTGCGGGAGCTCGAGAACACCATCGAACGGGCGGTAGTGCTGTCGACAAGCGGCAGCATTTCGATCGACGCCATCTCCGTCCTCGGCGTGGCGGCCGTCCAGTCGAACACCCTGCCGTCGCTCAAGCTCCGCACGAACATCGAGTGGATCGAACAGGAAACGATCCGGCGCGCGCTCGACAGCGCCGGCGGCGTCAAGAAGGAGGCGGCGGACTTGATGGGCATCAGCCAGCGCGCCCTCAGCTACTACCTGTCGAAGTACAAATTCCAGTGACGGGACTCGTAAGCGGTTACGCGCCGCGTAATCCAAAGGCGAGCGACAGTCTCAGGTTCGCGCAAAGGGACGCGGGCGCATTCGGCATCAGGTTTGCCTTCGCCACGGGCATGAAGATGCTGCTGGCGTCGATCGCGCTCTCCGCCCTCGTTCTCTGGGCGCTGAGCTGCGGCGGCATTCGTGCGTAAGCGACTTCGTGTGGCGGCGGCCGCGGTGCTGGTCCTCTTGCCCGCCATGGCCCGGGCACAGCAGCAGGAATCCGCGCCGCCGCCAGCGATCGTCGATCCCCGCGATGCCGCCGACCGGAAGCCCAGCCTGGTCGAACCAGACTTCACCCTCATCAACCTGCCGACGACCCTCCGGCTGCCGAGACACAAAAGCGCCTTCCGCCTCACGCACCGCTTCGCGCGGACGCTCCGCGGCGACTTCGGATCGCTGGCGAGCGATCTGTTCGGCCTCGACAACGGCGCGCTGATCGGGCTCGAGTACCGCGTCGGGGTGATGCGCGGGCTGCAGGCCGGCATCTACCGGACCGGCGGGAAAGCGGTGGAGTTCTTCGGGCAGTACGACGCGATGCGGCAATCGGCATCATCGCCGATTACGCTCAATGCGGTTGCCAGTATTGAGGGCTTGAACAACTTTCACCGAGGAGACGTGGTGGATGAAGAAGACAACGAGTACGCCACCGCCCTCGGCGCGATCGTGTCCAGGACAGCCGGCGATCGCGCGGCCTTCTATCTGCAGACGTCGTACATCTTCCACGCGAATACCTACAGCACCGCGGGATGCCTCGAGCATCTCGAGCACGGCCACGACATCCCGGGCTGCGCGGGCGCCACGACAGTCGGCATCGAGTCGAACACGCTGCTTGCCGGCGTGAGCGGACGTTTCAGGTTATCGCAGGGAGTCTACGTGCTGGGATCGTGGACGCCCCGCGTCAGCGGCTTCGGGCCAGGCGTGTCGGTAAAGACGTTCGCCGTGGAGAAGCGGCTGCGCGGGCACGTGTTTCAACTGAACCTGTCGAACTCGCTCGGCACGACCATGGCCGAAATGGCGCGCGGAGCCACCAATAACAAGGATTGGTTCCTCGGATTCAACCTCTCACGCAAGTTCTTCTAATTCGATCGCACCAACTGCCCGCGGATAGCGCCGCCGGTATTTATCGTCGTGTGGACGTTGAAATAGTTGCCGGCCGGGTTGTTGAAGATCCCCTGCGCCACGGCCGCCGCCGACACGGTCGCGGACGTGCTGGGCAGGTTGGTCTTGGTGAGCGATCCCTGGCCCGACGGAACGGCGACATCTGTCGCCGTCAACGGCAACCCGACGACGACGGCGGTGTTCGTGCCGGCGGGGGCGTTATGGATATGCGCCCCAGTCAAAGTCGTTCCCTGAGGGAAGCCGGTGAAGTTGACCTGGAAGTCGTAGCTCGCCCCGGTTATCACATTGGCAGCGTCGCGGGTGACGGTCATCGTGAGCTGCATGGTTCCGCTGGCGGCGGCGTCAGCGTTGGTGATCGCCGGGACTTCGTTGGATGGCAGCAGAATCGCCGTGAACTTCGCGACGCTCGGGTCGGACGGACTGGTCGGCGAGTCGTCGCAGGAAATCCCGAACGCGAGCACCAGGGCGAGCAAAGCAACACGCTTCATGTAGTCTCCTCCACAGTAAAGGCCAGAGATCCGTGCAATGGCTGGACCAGTCAAGCACCACGGCTTTTACAGGGGCAGCCGTGCATGCATCTTACTGTTTACGTAAGCATTTACGTCAGGTGAATGGAGAAAATCCGAACATGAGGAGGCCAGGGTCTCGGGGTCAGAGTCGAGAGTCCAGAGAGTCGACGGTCGAGAGCCGAGAGTCACGGAGTCGATCGATCGAAACAGGTCGAATTGACTTAAAAAATCGGATGGTATCATATTGAATCGCCTATGAATCTGCTCACGGTGCTCCGCGTCGCGGCGGTGGCTGCGCTCGCCGGGACCGCGACCTCCACCGCGGCGCAGACGCCATCGCCCGTGGCCCTGACCGTGTTCGCCGCGTCCGACCTGGGTCCCGCATTCAAGCAGATCGTCCCGCAGTTCGAGCGGAAGACGCGTGCCCGCGTCACGCTCGTGCTCGGCTCGACGGGCATGCTGGCCCAGCAGATTCGGAACGGCGCTCCGGCAGACCTGTTCTTTGCGGCGAACAAGACGTTCGTCACACAGCTCTCATCCGAGAAACTGACACTTCAGCCCAGCGAAGCCGTGTACGCGCGCGGCCGGGTGGCCATCGTGGCGCTGAAGTCTGCGGGCGTTCGCGTTGATTCGCTGACCGATTTGGCAGACGCGCGGATCAAGCGCATCGCCATTGCCAACCCGCAGCACGCACCGTACGGTCTCGCCGCAAAGCAGGCACTCGAGGCCGCAGGTCTGTGGACGGTCGTGGAACCGAAGCTCGTGTTCAGCGAGAACGTCCAGCAGGCCGTGCAGTTCGTCCGCAGCGGATCGGCCGAGGCCGGGATCGTCGCCCGATCGGTATCCGATACCCCCGATCTGACGTGGCGCCTCGTCGACGAGCGGCTCCACACACCCCTCGATCAGGTGGCGGTGGTCCTGTCACGCACGAAAGATCCGCACGCCGCGGCCTCGTTCATCGAGTTCGTCAACAGCACCGACGGCCGGACCATCATGCGGCAGTTCGGATTCCTCCTGCCGGGAGAGTCTCAGTGACACCGTGGAGCGGGCCGGGGGGCCCGCGCGACTAACCATGGACTGGTTTCCCGTCTGGCTGTCGCTTCGCGTCGCGCTGCTGGCGTCGGCCGTCACCGTCGTGGTGGGGGTACCCCTGGCCTGGCTGCTCGCACGCCGGCGATTTCCAGGGCGCGACCTGATCAGCGCAGCCCTCCTCAGCCCATTGGTGCTGCCGCCGACCGTGCTCGGCTACTACCTCTTGATGCTCATCGGCGCCCGGGGTGTGGTCGGCCGCACGCTCGCTGCGTGGAACATCGAGCTCGCCTTCACGTGGCGCGCTGCCGTGCTCGCCGCGGCTGTCGGTTCGTTCCCGCTGCTCATCAAGACGGCGCAGTCAGGGTTTGAATCGGTCGATCGCCGCCTCGAGCAGGCAGCCCAAACACTCGGCCATTCGGAGTTGAGCATCTTCTGGACGATCTCCGTGCCGCTCGCCTGGCGCGCGATACTGGCCGGCACCGTGCTGGCCTTCTGCCGGGCATTCGGGGACTTCGGCATCACGCTGATGGTCGCAGGCAACATACCCGGGCGCACGCAGACCCTGCCGTTGGCGATCTACGATCACGTCCAGGCGAACCAGCTCGACCAGGCCAACGTGCTGTCGCTCCTGAGCATCGGTATCGTCCTGACGTTGATGCTCGCCCTCGGGCGAGCCGCGCGCCTCCGCTTCTGATGCTGAGCGTCACCACACGAAAGCAGTTCGGAGATTTCGTCCTCGACGCGGCCTGGACGAGCGACCAGCCTATCGTCGCCCTCGTCGGGCCCTCTGGCTCGGGAAAAACACTGACCCTGCAGTGCATCGCCGGCCTCGTCGCACCCGACTCTGGCCGCATCGTCTCGGCAGGACGCGCGTTGTTCGACAGCGCCGAGGGCGTCAACTTGCCTCCGCAGCAGCGGCGCGTCGGGTACGTGTTTCAGGGATACGCGCTCTTCCCGCACATGACCGTCGCGCAGAACATCGCGTACGGGGTTCCACACGGAAGACACGCTCGGGACGAAGCATCCGCACGCACGAAACGGATCGTCGATCGACTGGGCATCAGCCCGCTCAGCTCGCGATATCCCTCGGAGCTGTCGGGCGGTCAACAGCAGCGCGTCGCGCTTGCGCGGGCGCTCGCGACCGATCCCGATGTGCTGCTCCTCGACGAGCCGTTCTCGGCCCTCGAGGCCCCGCTTCGGCGAGAGCTGTCGGCCGAGCTCAGCCAGACACTGCGCGAGTGGGGCAAGATTGCGGTGCTCGTCACGCACGACCTGCCCGAGGCGTATCAGATCGCCGATATGGTGGTGCTCTACGAACATGGAGGCACCACCGCTGCGGTGTCAAAAAACGATCTGCTCTGGAACCCGTCTTCCGAGCGCGTCGCACGGTTGATCGGCGCGAGAAACATTCTTCGCGCGCCGGTCGCCGATGCAAGCGGAGATTCGATCATCCTGGAATGGCGCGGCGGCCGGCTCGAGGCCGCGCGTTCGCCGAGCCACGCACTCCAGGCCCGTGCCGGTGATTTGCTCGCGTTCTTCGTGCGCCCCGAATACGTGCGGCTGATCCGCAAGAACCGCCCAGTCACCGACGGTCTGCGGCACACCAACCTGTTTCACGGAGAGATCGTTGGCGAGCGAGACGAAGGCACGACGTGGGTGCTCTTCTTCCGGCTGGCGCGCGCGGGTCAGCCGAGCCAGGGGCTCTTCGATCTCGAAATCGAAATTCCGAAGCTCGTGTACGAGCGACTCGGCATCGCGAGCGATCGACACTGGGACGTGTCTATTCATCCTGGATCCATCCAGGTCCTGCCGGGACGCTAGCGGCGCCAATGCCTACACGTCCAGAATGCGGAAGGGCTGCTGTGGCGTCAGTTTTCGCATCAGCGGAAGCGCGACGTTGTAAACGGGGACGTCGGACGCCGTCCGCCCTTCGGGGGCGCCGTTGTGCGCATGGCCGTGCACGACGGCAGTCACGCTGTAGCGTCCCAGCGGTTCTTCGAGCCGGCTGCAGCCAAGATACGGATATATTTCGCGCGGCTCCCCTTCTACCGTGCCCTCAATCGGCGCGTAGTGGAGCACCACGATCTTTTTCTCCGTTCTGAGGCGCGCGAGCGCGGATTCGAGCTTCAACGCTTCATTCACGGCTTCGTGCACGAACTGCTTGATGATCGGCTCGCCCCATGGCCCGAGCGCGCGGCGCCCAAACCCGCCGGCAAATCCCTTGACCCCGGCAAATCCGACGCCCTGCACTTCACACGTGTCGCCATCGAGCACGCACACACCCTGATCGACGAGGATCTGGTGAATCTCGCGTTCGGCTCCCGATTCGAAATCGTGGTTGCCGAGGACGGCCACAACGGGAATCCGTATCGAGGCTGCAAGCTCCTTGGCAAACGTGCGCCCTTCGTCGGCGGTTCCGTAGTCGGTGATGTCACCAGCCAACACGAGCACGTCCGCGGCTGTCGCAATCTGCGACAGCAGCATCTGAAGCGTGCCTCCAGACGATTTGCCGAAATGCAGATCCGCTGTGGCGGCGATTCGCATGCCCCTCCCGCAGCAACATGCGTGCCCTCATGGCATCCCTCTTGCCTCTGACTGACCGTGACGTCATCGACTGTACAAGTCTCCAGCCGGCACGCATCCGACTTCTACAAACGCGTGATCCACGTGTTTCAGGAGACAGGCATCGACTTTCTCGTCGGCGGCGCCTTCGCACTTGTCCGCTACACCGGCATCGGCCGCGACACGAAAGACCTCGACCTCTTCATCAAGCGCGCTGATTGGGACGCGGCCACAACCGCGCTCGCGGAACAGGGCATCACCACCGAGCTCACGTTTCCGCACTGGCTCGGCAAGGCGTACGGCGGGCGCCAACGCGAGTTCTTCGTCGACCTGATCTTCTCCGGCGGAAACGGCGTCGCCGAAGTCGATGATGAGTGGTTTGCCTATGCCGTGCGGGACGAGTCGCTCGGCTTCCCGGTGCGGTTGATGCCGGTGGAAGAGATGATCTGGTCCAAGGCATTCCTGATGGAGCGCGAGCGGTTCGACGGCGCGGACGTCCTGCACCTGGTGCGCGCCCGCCAGCACGAGATTAATTGGTCCAGGCTGCTCTCGCGATTTGGGGAGCACTGGCGGGTGCTGCTCTCGCACCTCGTGCTTTTTCCGTATGTCTACCCGAACGAGCCGGCCCCGCAGCAGGTGATCGACGAGCTTCTCGACCGCGCCAGGAGGGACACGAAGGCCGACGAAGGCATCCGCTTGTGCAGAGGGCCGCTGCTTTCGCGCGCGCAGTATCTGGTCGACGTGGAGCGGTGGAATTACGTCGATGCGCGCGAGGTGCCCCTCGGCACGATGACGCCGGAAGAGATCGACATCTGGACCAGGGCGATCGAGACTAAAAAGTAACGTGCAGCGCGATACGTGCGGCTCTCGGTCAAAAACTCAGCCTCAACGCAAACTGCACGCTTCGCGGATCGCCGACGGCCGTGGTCTGTCCGAATGTAGGCAACGGGTTCTCAGGGTAGCTGCCCGTTCCAAAATTCGTGTTCCGCGTCATTACGTTGACCCGGTTCGTCAGGTTGAACGCTTCCACGGCCGCGTTGAGCTCGACTGGACCGGATAACGCGAACGAGCGGCTCAGCCTCGCGCTGACAGTGAAGAAGTCGCTTCCCACGCCGGCGTTGCGTTCGATGAATTCCCCGTTCACGATCGGGCGCGCCTGGGTCCCTTGTATGGTTGTGGCGCCAGACAGAATATTGAACGGCAGCGATGAGTACGCCTGCAGCGCGCCGCTCAGATTGAATCGATACGGAAGTTCCACTGCGCCGTTCACGACCAGACGATGGCGCTGATCGTCGTCTGACCGCCCCCAGTCCTTCGACAGATCGAATGGATCGATCGGCGAGCTGAAGAAGCTCTCGCCCACGTTGTTCATCGATTTCGACAGTGTGTACGAGATCCGGTAGTGGCCCCAGGCTGCCGGGCGTTGCAGAAACGACACGTGCACGCCGTGATAGTCCGACTTCGCCTCAGACGAGTACTGGTTGTTGTTGGCGTAGCTCGAATCGGGCCGGCAGCCGTTGTTGGTGCCCGCCGCCGCGCACGTCGGGACGTTCTGATTCACCTGGATGATCAGGTTCTGCCCTCGCACGTACTGATAACCGCCGCTGATCGTGCTGTTCTTGCCGACCTGACGCTCCACTTCGACACTCGCCTGGCGCGAATACGCGTTCTGGATGTTCCGATCCATCGTGGTGAAATTGACCAGCGTGACCGACGCAACCGGTGCCGCCAGAATGTTCGGGAACTCAGGAGCCCCGGCTTGCGTTGGCGAAAGGCTGATCCCGATTTGGCGCAGCTGCGTCAGATCGGTCGTGTTGCCCGCCGACAGCAGCGCGTTGGCCACTGCACGCAGCGGAACCCGATCGAAGAATAGTCCAGCGCTCGCGCGAATCACGGTCCGGCGCGAAGACGTCGGCGTCCACGCAAAACCCACCCGCGGAGACACGTTGTTCCGATCCGAATCGATCGTGTCGAGCGTCTGCAGGTCGTACCGGAGCCCGGCGTTGATGGTCAGCGACGGATTCGCCTTCCACTCGTCTTGAACGTAGAGCCCGATGTTCGGGTTCGTCTGCGAGACGACGGTCTCGCCAAACGTCTGAGTGAAACCAGAGGCGTTGTAGGTTCCCGCGAGGAAGTTTGCAAGTGATGAAAATGCGTACGAGCCGCGAACCGCCCGCGGGAACGTAATCGTGTCGGCGTTGTAGATGACGTCGAACCCGGCGCGCAGCGCGTGGGCGCCCGCATTGTGCGACAGGTTGTTGACGAGTTGGTACATCCGATTCACTCGGCCCTGCGGGCTTCCCGAGAGCGTTCCGAACGATGCAACGCCGGCGATGCTCACGGCCGGCCCCACCGGGTCGGTCGGCGGCGCCTCGAGACCGCTGTAGGCGAACTGCACGCGCGTCTCGTTCACCGTCCTGTTGGAGAGCGTCAGCGCGTTGCTGAAGGCGATCGACTGATCGGTGTTGTCCAGGCTCGAAGAGGCGCTGGGCGCGTTCAACGCGCCTGCGCCGCGCGAGTTCAGCGACAGGACGTCGTAGAGGCTGTACCGGACGCTGAACTGGTCGCGCGGCGAGAGCTCGTGATCCACCTTCGCGAGAAAGTGCGTCATATCGACCGGATTCGGATAGATGCCCGTTGCGACCGGCGACCCGGGATATCCGACGGCCTGCAGCTTCGCGTTGATGGCGGTGACGTTGGGCTGCGAGACGGTCGTCAACCCGGTCTGGTCGAGCCGGCGTTGCTCGAGATTCGTGAAGTAGAAAGAACGGTTCCTCGCGAGCGGACCACCGATGCTGCCGCCGTACTGCTTCTGGCTCATGGGTGGCTTCTTCCCTCCCTGATCGCGCAGCAATGCATTCGTCGCATTGAGACTGTCGTCGCGGAAGTACCCGTACACGTCGCCATGCACCAGGTTCGTTCCGCTCTTGGTGACGACGCTGATGTAGCCGCCCAGGGCGCGGCCGAGCTCTGCCTGGCCGCCCGAGGTCACGACCTGAAATTGATCGACGGCGTCGACGCCATACGGGATGCCGCTCAATCCCGCCGCATCGTCATTGGCCGAGAGGCCGTCGACGATGAAGTTGTTCGAGAAGTTGCGCTGGCTGCCGATCGAGAGGCCCTGCCCCGGTACAGCGGACGTCTCGGCGAACAGCTGCGTACTGCCGATGTTCGTCGGCGACACCCCTGGCACGAGCAGAGCCAGATCGAGAAAGTTACGACCGTTCATTGGCAGGCTCGCCGCCTCTTCCTGCGACACCGTGCCCGCAATCTGGCTGCGCGCCGCTTCGAGGACGGTCGACTCGCCGACGACGTCGACGGTGGCCGCGACACCAGCCAGCGAAAGGGTGATCGGCAGCTCGAACGCCGATCCCACCGTCACATGCACAGAGCGCGTCGTCTCGGCAAATCCCGGCATGCGGACCGTGACGTCGTAATGGCCCAGCCGCAAATAGGGAAATCGAAATCGTCCGTCGCGATCGGTCACGGTGTCGCGAGACTGATTGGTTTCGGCTTGACGGGCGACAACGCTCGCGCCGGGCACGACCGCGCCCTGCGGATCCGCAACACGTCCGCTGATAGTTCCGTAGTTGATCGTCTCCTGCGCCGAGACGGTGTCTGCGCTCGCGCATAAACACATCACGGACAGGAAGACGGCGCCCATGGGCTTCATGGGTTCTCCTCCTGAATCGCTGCAACGTTCGATTCCGGCGTAGGAACATACGAAGCCTCGTTGAGAGACTACGGTCCTGCGCCGAGGTTGGATTGCGACGAACGCTATGTCCGAGGCGGAGGCGAGAGCGGACCGGGTTCGAGATGACTGGCGGTCAAGGAAATGCGTGAGGGCGCGTCGCCGGAATCGAGGGGAACCGGCATGTCGGCCGCTGCGGGAAGAATCCCGACGGCGCCGAAGACCGCCGTAAAGCCCGTATCGGATTGCGAGCAGCCGATCGTCGGGCAATCGCAATCGTGCGTGCCGTGCTTCTCGCCGTGGAGCGGACACACCGGCGCACTCCGGTGCAGCGGGCAGTCTTTCATCCCTGCGTGCTCCGAAGCACCCGCACACGAAAGCACGGTGGCGACAACCGCAATCACGGCCACGTGCCACGCGAGAGCAATCGCGGCAAGAAAGCGCGCGCGACCGCGTACAAACCGCATCCCGGTATTATCTCTTATTGTGCCAGCCAGGTGTCCAGGTGCGGCGACCGCGCGCCGGGCACCAGGCTCAACTGCCAGCCATGCCGTGGGTCCAAGGCGAGCACGACGTCGATCGTTCGTGCCATGCCTCGGCGTGTCGTCGTGAGCGTCACCTTTTCGCCAGGTGAAAACTGCGCAAGCCTCTCGCCGAAGCGTCCTTCCGGGAACGGTTCGCCGTTAATCGCCGCCATCTCGTCCAGCAGGGACACGCCGGCATCGGCAGCCGGCGACCCGCGGCGAATGCCGGTGACGATGGTCTTTCCGTTCTGAATTTGTGTCACCACGCCGAGATACGGTCGCGGCGCTCCGGCCGGAGGCGTCAGCCGGAGACCGAACCAGGCCAAGGCATCCGCATAATCGAGCTCCGCCGTCGTTTCGAGGACGCGTGCGAGCCACGCACGCATCTCGCGCGCCTTCGCCGCGCCGACGGCGTCCGCAACTGCCATCCGGAAATCCGCGCCGGAAAATCCGCGCTCACCTGAAAACTTCGCAAACATCGCGTGCATGACATCGTCGAGCGACTTCGAGCCCGCCGTCAGGCGCCTGATGTTCGCGTCCAGCAGAAAGCCGATGACTGCCCCCTTCACGTAGTAGCTGATCGACGTGTTGGGCGTGTTCTCATCGGTCCGGTAGTACTTGATCCATGCGTCGTAGGATGCCGCTTCGGCAGATTGCTCCATGCGCCCGGGGGTTGTCTGAAGCATGCGGATCTGTTCGGACAGCGCGTCGAGGTATTCGTCGCGCGTGGCCACGCCGGCCCGCACCAGGAACAGGTCGGCGTAATAGTCTGTAATGCCCTCCACGAACCAGAGCGCTCTTGTGTAGATTTCGTTCTCGTAGTCGAACGGGCCCAGCTCGACGGGGCGAAGCCGCTTGCCGTTCCATGCATGGAAATACTCGTGGCTCGCAAGGTTGAGCCAGTCGAGGTAGCCCTCGCGTGTGCCGGTTGCCTCGAGCGGGATGTTCAGCACCGTCGAGTTGCGATGCTCGAGGCCGTTCTTCGCCGATCCCACGATGTTGATGAAATAAAACCGATCGAAGGGGACGTGTCCCCAGAACTGTGCGATGGTCTCGGCGACCTTCGCGACGTCGTGGGCCGCTTGCGGTCCGTTCCACACAGCGCGCTCGCGGAAGTTCACGAGGTAGTGCGGCTTGCCTCCGACGCTGAATTCGTAGACCGACGGTGACCCGGCGACGATCGGAGAATCGACCAGCGTGTCGTAATCGGGCGCGGTGTAGGTGTTCTCACCGAGGCCGGCCGTCATACCCGACAGGCTTCTGGTCCAGTCGCGCGGGAGCACGACACGTACATCATGGCGGCGGCGCGAAGGCGACTCGACGAGCGTGATGAACGTCGGCGCGCCGTTAATCAGCGCGAACTCGTCGTCCACCCAGTTGGTCCGCACGCTCATTTCGTGTGCGTAGACGCGATAGCGCACCCAGACCGTGCTGGCCCCGTTCGTCGTCACGCGCCAACGGTTCTTGCGCGTTTTCTCGACCGCCAGAGGAGCGTGCGCGGGATCGGCTGCCGTCAGCGCTTCGACGTTGCGCTCGTATTCCCGGATCAGATACGAGCCCGGCGTCCATACGGCCATCATCAGATCGATCGAGGGGCGTCCTTCGGTCGGATAGGACGCTTCGATCTCGACATAGTGCGTCTGCGGCGCCGGAAAACTGACGGTGTACCTGATCGGCTCGAGGGTCTGCGCCGAGACCTCTACGCCGAACGGGAGCAGCAGCGCCGCGAGCATACACGCCAGCCCGCGCGCTCTCGACGTAGTGCGCCTACTCAACTGTTACCCCAGGCCGCAGCTCGACGACTTCGATTCCCCGCGGTCCTGCATGTCTACGGAGCTCGTCGATGGTTCCGGTCAGCTCGGGAAACGTGCCGTAGTGCATCGGGACGATCGCCGTGACACCCAGCCACTCGGCAGCAATGGCGGCGTCTTCCGGCCCCATCGTGAAGCGGTCGCCGATGGGCAGGAACGCCACGGTCGGCGCGTAGCGATCGCGAATCACGCGCATGTCGCCGAAGAGCCCTGTGTCTCCGGCAAAGTAGAGCTTCAAATCATTTTCGAAGCGGACGACAAATCCTGTGGCCGGACCAAGGTAGGCACCATCCGGCGCGCTGCTGCTATGGAGCGCGGGCACCATCGCGATGTCGATGCCCGAGAACTGCTGGCGGCCGCCGATATTCATCGGCCGCAGGTGCTTCGCGCCCTGCCGCTCGAGCCAGGCTGCCAGTTCAGGGGACGCGACGACCGTCGCGCCCGTCTCACGCGCGACCAGCGCCGCATCCTCGCAGTGATCGGAGTGACCGTGTGTGATCAAGATGAGATCGACCGCCCCGACTCGCTTCGCTGCCGGCGGACACGCCGGGTTGTTCGTAAGAAACGGATCGAACAGCACTCGCACGCCTTTGGGCGATGCGATGAGAAAAGTTGAATGTCCAAGCCACGTGACCTTCAGGCCGTGCAGTGCGCGTGGCGAGATGGCCTGGGGTTCGGCCGACGGCAATCGCATCGCAGGGAATTATCCATTAAGATCACAGGGACGTGCCCAAGGTAATCCCGCTCACGCCAGTAGCGCCGCGCGCCCCCAAACCCGAGTGGCTCAAGGTGCAAGCGCCAGGTTCGCCGTCCTACCTCAGGCTCAAGGGCCTGATGCGCGACTTGAACCTCCACACGGTCTGCGAGGAGGCGCGCTGCCCCAACATCGGCGAATGCTGGACGCACGGGACGGCGACGTTCATGATCCTCGGCGACATCTGCACGCGTGCCTGCGGCTACTGCGCGGTTGGCCATGGACGCCCGCACCCCGTCGACGCGGCGGAGCCGGCGCGCGTCGCGGACGCCGTCGCATCGCTGGATCTCGCGCACGTAGTCGTCACGTCGGTCGATCGGGATGATGTGGCCGATGGCGGCGCGTCGATCTTCGCGGAAACGATCCGCGAAATCCGGCGGCGGACGCCCGGCGCGAGCATCGAGGTGCTGATCCCCGATTTTCAGGGAAAGGCCGAGCCGCTCCACGCCGTCCTTGATGCAGCCCCTGACATACTGAATCACAACACCGAAACGGTGCCCCGGCTCTACAAGCTGGCGCGGTCGGGTGGAAGATACGACCGCACACTGCAACTGCTCGATCGCTCGCGCACCTACGCGCCACACATCGCCACGAAATCGGGCATCATGCTCGGGCTCGGCGAAGAGTGGGAGGAGGTCGTCGCGACGCTGAAGGATCTGCGGGCCGCGGGTTGCGCGATCCTCACGCTGGGCCAGTACCTCCGTCCGTCCCCGGCTCACCTGCCCATGACGCGCTACTACCATCCCGACGAGTTCCGTCAGCTGAAGGACCTCGCGCTCGAGATGGGATTCGCGCACGTGGAGTCGGGTCCGCTCGTGCGGAGCTCGTACCACGCGCACGAGCAGGCGGATAGCTATCGAAAAGGGATTGGGGATTCGGGATCAGGGATCAGGTCCGAAGAAGCTTCGCAGCTTCCCTGAACACGTCCGCCATCATCTTCGGCGTCAACCTTCCTGTGTTCGTGTTCTGTCTGCTCGGATGATATGAAGCGATAACGGCCGGTCCGCCGCCCGGCGTGTAAACGCCTCCGTGACTGAATCGAGGGCGGGGCTTCATCAGGATGCCTCTCGACGCCATCACCCGCCACCACACGTCGAACGCGATCTTGCCCAGGGCGACCACGACCCGCACGTTCGGCAAACACGCAAGCTCCGCTTCGAGATGCGGCTGACACGCGTGGATTTCGTCCTGCGTCGGCTTGTTGTCAGGAGGCGCGCAGCGCACGGCCGCCGCGATGTACGCGTCCCTCAGTATCAGACCATCATCGTTTGATTGTGAGGTGGGAATATTCGCGAAGCCGTATCGGTGCATCGCGGCCATCAGGAAATCGCCGGAAGCACCGGCTCCGTCACCCGTGAATACCCGGCCTGTTCGGTTCGCACCGTGAGCGGCAGGAGCAAGCCCAAGAACCAGAACGCGCGCGCCGGCGTCGCCAAAACCGGGAACCGGTTTGGCCCAATAGGTTTCTTCACGAAATGCCGCACGCTTCACACGTGCGATCTCAGTGCAGTGCGTGCGCAGGCGGCTGCACTTCTCGCAGGTGACGATATCCTGATGAACTCGTTTCAGCGACACGACAGGTCCGAACAGGAACCGGAGCTGGAACGCGGAACCTACGCCTTTTTCGGTTTATAGACGTGCGCGCTTTCGCCGTAGAACACGTCGGCGGCTTCCATCACCGTTTCTGACAGCGTCGGGTGCGGGTGAATCGTCAGCTTCAGATCCGACGCGCGCGCGCCCATCTCGATGGCGAGCGTGCCCTCCGAGATCAGCTCGCCTGCGCCGACACCCGCGATGCCGATTCCGAGGATGCGCTCCGTTTCGGGATCGATGATCAGCTTCGTCAGGCCGTCGGGCCGATCGAGCGTCGTCGCGCGCCCGGAGGCCGCCCACGGGTACTTCGCAATCTCGATCGGAATGTTCTGTTTCTTCGCGTCGGTTTCCGTCAGGCCGGTCCAGGCCAGCTCCGGGTCGGTAAAGACCACGGCCGGGATGGCGCGCGGCTCGAATACCGACGGCTTGCCGTGGATCGCTTCGACGGCCACGCGCGCCTCGTGCGAGGCCTTGTGCGCGAGCATCGGATCGCCGGCGACGTCGCCGATGGCAAAAATCGACGGCTCCGCAGTACGGCGCTGCGCGTCGACTTCGATGAAGCCGCGCTGATTCACTTTCACTTTCGTCTTCTCGAGGCCGCCTATGGCGGAGTTCGGACGGCGTCCAACCGCGACGAGCACGCGATCGAAGTTCTGCGGGCCGGACGGCGCGCTCTTCCCTTCGAGCGACACGGCGAGCCCCTTCTTGTCGTCCTTTACGGCGGTGACTTTCGTCTCGAGCAGGATCGCTTCGGCGTACGTTGCCATGCGCTTCGCGACGATCGCCGCGAGATCGCGATCGGCGCCAGGCAGCAGTCCGTCAGTCATCTCCACGACGGTCACCTTCGAGCCAAGCGCGGCGTACACCGTGCCGAGCTCCAGCCCGATGTAGCCGCCGCCGACGACGAGCAGGCGATTTGGGACGTCCGGCAGCTCGAGCGCGGTCGTCGAATCGAGCACCTTGGGCGAGTCGATCGACACATTCGGGACGGTGGTGGGCCTGGATCCCGTGGCGACGATGACGAAGTCGGCCTGGACCTTCTGCTCCCCACCGGAGGTCTCGACGCTGAGCGTTTTCGCGTCGACAAACGACGCCCGACCCTGAATGTAGGTGACCTTCCGGGACTTCGCCAGGAGACCAAGCCCGCCTGTCTGTTTCTTGACGACCTGATCTTTCCACGCCCGCAACTTGTTGACGTCGATCGAGGGTGTGCCGAACGACACGCCGTAGACGTCAGCGTGCTTCGCCTCGTCGAGGACCCTCGCTGCGTGCAGCAGCGCTTTCGACGGAATGCAACCGCGGAACGTGCAGACGCCGCCGGGATTCGGGTCGGCGTCGATGAGGGTCACCTGCATGCCGAGGTCGGCGGCGTGGAACGCGGCGACGTAGCCTCCAGGCCCCGCGCCAATGACGGCTACACGTGTGCTCATACGTCCAGCCACATCAGCGCCGGTTGCTCGATCGCTTCGACGATCCAGCGGAGAATCCGCGCGCCGTCGGCGCCGTCGATCACGCGGTGATCGTAGGACAGCGTCAGCGGCATCAGAAACCGAGCCACGAATTCGCCGTCGGCGTACACCGGCTCCATGCGCGCGCGGGCAACGCCGAGGATGGCGACTTCCGGCCAGTTGACGATCGGCGTAAACGCGCCGCCGCCGAGGCTTCCAAGATTCGAGATCGTCATCGATCCGCCCTGCATGTCGTCCAGCGACAGCTTGCGATTCCGCGCCTTCTCCGCAGCCTGGGCGAGCTCGTCGGCGATTTGAGAGATGTCCTTCTGATCCACGTCGCGAATCACCGGGACGAGCAGGCCGCGATCGGTGTCGACGGCGACGCCAATGTGGACGTACTGCTTGTAGATGATCTCGTCGGACGCGAGATCGACCGAGGAGTTCATTTGTGGGTACTTCTTCAGGGCCGCGGCGAGCGTCTTCATCAAGAACGCCGTAATCGTGATCGGCGACCGTCCCTCGGCTTCGGATTTCTTCGACAACCGCTTGCGCAGCGCCTCGACGCCCGTGATGTCCGCGCGATCGTGCTGGAACACATGCGGCACGGTGTTCCATGCCTGTGTCAGCCGGTGCGCGGTCGTCCGGCGAACGCCGCTCATCGCCTTGCGCTCGACCGCTCCCCATTTGCTGAAGTCGGGCAGCGCATCGCCGGCCGACGCCGGCGCACGCGCCACACCCGCGCCAGACAGCAGCCGCCGCGCGTACGCGGTGACATCGTCCATCGAGATGCGTCCACCCGGGCCGGAGCCGTGAATGTCCTGAATATTCACGCCGAGCTCGCGCGCGAGGCGGCGTGCCGAAGGCGCAGCGGGAATGTCAGAAGCGGCAGCCGCGGCCTGAGGCTGAACCGGAGCCGGTGACGGCGCGGCGGCCTGCTTGGCCGGCTTCATCTCGACAACTTCGGCTTTGCGCTTTTCCTGCTTCGCGGGCTCCGCCTTTGCTGGCGGTGTATCAGCAACCTGCTTCGGCGCCTCGGCCTTTGCCGGCGGAGTTCCCTGGGCCGCTGTAGCCGTTTCCCCGTTCGTCGACGGCGAAGACTCCTCGTCCACGACAAAGATCGTCTGCCCGACCTTCACCTTCTCGCCTGGCTTGATTTTGACTTCCTTGACCACACCGGCCGAGGAAGACGGCACCTCGATTGTGGCCTTGTCGGTCTCGAGCTCGAGGACGGCCTGGTCTTTCTTGATCGTGTCACCCGCCTTCACCATCACGCGCAGAACATCTCCACCTTCGATGTTCTCGCCCAGCTCGGGCAGCTTCATGTCTGTGGACATTTGTCGGCTCTCGGTCCAAGCGGTCAGCCTCAGCGGTCAGCTTTCAGTAGATCAGAGTCTGATAGCCGAGAGCTGACGGCTGAACGCTTATGAAATTGCGGGGTTTTTTTTCTCGGGGTCGATTCCGAGGTCTTTAATCGCTTTGTCGACGAGCTTCGCGTCGATCTGTTTGTCGCGGGCAAGCGCCGAGAGGGCACCGACGGCGACGAACCGTGCGTCGACCTCGAAGAACTCGCGCAGCGCGGCCCGGCCTTCGCTGCGGCCGAATCCATCCGTGCCCAGCGACACGATCGGACGAGACACCCAGCGATCGATCGCGTTCGGCAGCACCTTCAGGTAATCCGACGCCGCGACGATGACGCCCTCGGTCTTGTTCAGGCACTCGGCCACATAGGGCGCGCGGGCCTTCTGCGACGGGTGCAGCATGTTCCAGCGATCGCACGCGTTGCCGTCACGATACAGCTCACCGTAGCTCGTCACGCTCCACACATCTGCGGCCACACCGAACTGTTCCAGCAGCGCCGCTGCCTTGATCACTTCGGGCAGGATCGCGCCGCTGCCCATGAGTTGCGCCTTCAGCTTCGACGCGGTGTTCTTCGCCTTGCTGTAGCGGTACATCCCCTTGAGGATGCCCGGTCGCACGTCCGCGCCTTCCGGCATCGGTGGCATGGCGTAGTTGTCGTTCATCAGGGTCAGGTAATAGAAAATGCTTTCCTGATCGACATACATCCGCTTGATGCCGTCTTCGATGATGACGGCAAGCTCGTAGGCGAACGCGGGATCGTAGGACACGCAGTTCGGCACAGGCAGCGACAGCACGTGTGTCTGGCCGTCCTGATGCTGCAGCCCTTCGCCCGCGAGCGTCGTCCGGCCGGCGGTGCCGCCGAGCAGGAAGCCGCGCGCACGCGAGTCGCCGGCCGCCCAGATGAGGTCGCCCACGCGCTGGAACCCGAACATCGAGTAATAGATGAAGAACGGGATCGTGTTGACGCCGTGCGTGGAGTACGCCGTGCCCGCGGCAATAAATGACGCCAGCGAGCCGGCCTCGTTGATCCCTTCTTCGAGGATCTGGCCGTCGGTCGACTCCTTGTAATAGAGGAGCGTGTCCATGTCGACCGGCTCGTAGAGCTGGCCGACGTGCGAGTAGATGCCGACCTGCCGGAACAGCGCTTCCATCCCGAACGTGCGCGCTTCGTCCGGCACGATCGGCACGACGACCTTGCCGATATCCGGATCTCGCAGCAGCTTCGACAACAGCCGCACGAACACCATCGTCGTCGACGCGGCGCGGCCCTCGGTGCCCTTGCTGAACTCCTCGAAGATCTCGGGGTTCGGTGGCGCGGCAAGCGGCGTCGTCTTGCTGTTGCGGATCGGAAGCGGCCCGCCGAGCGCCTTGCGGCGCTCTTTCAGGTACGACACCTCCGGGCTTTTCTCGTCCGGACGGTAGTACGGCGCCTCGCTGATCTTGTCTTCGGGAACGGGAATGCTGAAACGCTCGCGCACAAAACGCAGCTCGTCTTCGGTGAGCTTCTTCTGCTGGTGGGTGATGTTCTTGCCCTCTGCCGCGTCGCCGAGTCCGTATCCTTTGATCGTGCGGATCAGCAGGACCGTCGGCTGCCCTTTGTGCTCGACCGCCGCCTTGTACGCGTTGTAGACCTTGACCGGATCGTGGCCGCCGAGCGTCAGCTTCTTCAGATCGTCGTCCGAGAGGTGCTTGACCATCTCGAGCAGCTGCGGGTACTTGCCCCAGAAATGCTTGCGGAGGTACTCGCCCGATTCGACGGTGTACTTCTGATATTCGCCGTCGACGATCTCGCCCATGCGCTTGACGAGCAAGCCGTCCTTGTCTTTCGCGAGCAGCGGATCCCAATCCTTGCCCCACAACACCTTGATGACATTCCAGCCCGCGCCGCGGAACACCGCCTCGAGCTCTTGAATGATCTGCCCGTTGCCGCGCACCGGGCCGTCGAGCCGCTGCAGGTTGCAGTTGACGACGAAGATGAGGTTGTCGAGCTTCTCACGGGCCGGGAGGGTGATCGCGCCGAGCGATTCGGGCTCGTCGGTTTCGCCGTCTCCGAGAAACGCCCACACTTTCGTGTCCGACGGCTTCTTCAACCCGCGGTCTTCCAGGTATCGGACAAATCGAGCCTGGTAGATCGCCATGATGGGACCGAGCCCCATCGACACTGTCGGATATTCCCAGAAATCCGGCATCAGCCACGGATGCGGATACGAGGACAGCCCGCCGCCCACCGCGAGCTCGCGCCGGAAATTGTCGAGCTGTTTTTCCGTGAGCCGCCCTTCGAGGAACGCCCGCGAATAAATGCCCGGCGCCGCGTGACCCTGGTAATAGACGACATCACGGTCGCCCGCGCTGCCGGATCTGAAGAAATGGTTGAAGCCGACTTCGTACAACGTCGCCGCCGAGGCGAACGTCGAGATATGTCCGCCGATGCCGGGCTCCTTCTTGTTGGCCCGCAGCACCATCGCGATCGCGTTCCAGCGGACGAGGCTCTTGATGCGCCGCTCGATCTCCTGGCTGCCGGGGAACGGCACTTCCTGGTCGGTCGTCAGCGTGTTGATATACGGCGTGTTCGCGGTGAACGGAAGCCTGATACCGCGACGGCGCGCATGCTCGCTGAGCTGCACGAGCAACTGGCCCGCTCGCGCGGGGCCGTTGGATTGAAGGACGTAGTCGAGCGAATCCAGCCATTCAGTGGTTTCAATCGACTCGAGGTCGGCGACGTTATCAGCGGCGATATTTCGCATAGGTGGCGTCCGGCTTTCAGCCGGACCTTATTTAGCGGGCTGCGCGCCCTCAATTTTGATGCCCTTGAGTGCGGCGAGATCGGTCGGCAGCTCGGTCGTCCCTGCCGGAAATTTGTTGAGCTTGAAGACATACGACATGACGTCGCTGGTCTGCTGCGGCGTCAGGGTGCCCGGCGCGTCCGCCGGCATCGTCGACTGCACGCGGTCGTAGAAGTCGCCGGCCGTGAGATTGTTCCAGTTGCCGAGGAATTCCAGGCCGACAAGGCTGGGGCCCGCCTCGCCACCGGACAAATCAGGTCCGTGGCAGCTCGTGCACATCTTGGTGGCCACCGCTTCGCCGCGCTTGGCCTGATCGTCAGTGTAGACGCCGCTTCCGACGCTCGAGCCCGCTCCCGCAGGCGCCTGCGCGCTCGTGGTGACCGCTGCTCCCGCACTTATGATGAAGACAACTCCCGCCGCACCAACTGCTTGCGTCAATTTATCGATTGTGACTCTCATATGACCTCGCTGGTAACTGCAGAGACGGTCATTATACAATTTTCACTGCTACCTCATGACAACCCGAGTTTTTCGCAGCGCAGCCGCCTTGATGCTCGTCCTCGTGGCGCAGGCTGTCGTCGTGGCACACGACATCCCCGACGAAATTGCCGTGCAGAGCTACGTAAAGCCCGAGCAAGGCCAGTTGCAGGTGCTGCTTCGCGTGCCGCTGCTCGCCGTCGCGGAGTCGAGCCTGCCGAAGGACGGCACTGGCTACCTCTCGCTGGCGCATGTCGACGAGGCGCTGCGAGAGGCCGCAAATCAGATTTCCAACGGCATCGTGTTCCTCGAAGGCGACGAGCGTCTGACGCGCTACGAGATGGCAAACGCGCGCATCTCGCTGCCCTCCGATCGTTCGTTCGATTCGTTCGAAGGCGCACTCGCCCGCGTCCGGGGCGCACGGCTGCCCGACGCGACGCAGGTGTATTACAACCAGGGATTTCTGGATCTCGAGCTGCATTTTCCGATTCGGTCGCAGGACTCGGCATTTTCGATGCGCGTGCTGTTCGGGCGCGGCCTCGCCAACCGGACGGCCACCTATATCAACTTCGTACGGCCCGATGGAGGCGTCCGCGCGTTCAGAATTCACGACGACACGCCGCTCGTGCACCTCGACCCACAAGCGAGCCAGGCAGCCTGGGTGTTCCTGAAGGCCGGCTTCTACCGCTTCCTCGACGGCCTCGACCACCTGCTGTTCGTCATCGTCCTGGCGCTGCCGTTTCGGCGCGTGCGCGATCTCGTCAAGCCGTTTGCCGCGTTCGCCATCGCGCACTCGATCACGCTGGCCCTGGCCGCGTTCGGGCTCGCGACAGTCGACACGTGGTTCGCGCCCACGATTGGTGCGCTCATCGCGCTGTCGCTCGTCTATGTGGCGATCGAGAACGGCATCGGCCTCGGACTGCGGCACCGCTGGGTTGTCGCGCTCGTATTCGGGCTCTTTCACGGTCTCGGCTTCGCGATCGCGCTGCAGGACACGCTGCAGTTCGCGGGATCGCATCCGCTCGCAGCGCTTCTCGCCTATAACATCGGCCTCGAGCTCGGCACGCTCATCATCCTTGCCATCGTGCTGCCCGCGGCGAACCTCCTCTTCTCGCAAGTCGTCCCCGAGCGCGCAGGCATCATCGTCGCATCGGTGTTCATCGGTCATGCCGGCTGGCATTGGCTGACCGAGCGGTTTGCGATCGCGCAGCTCAGCAGCTGGCCGTTGATGGACCTGAATCTGCTGCTCACGGTCGTGCGCTGGTTGCTGGCGCTCACCGTCATCGGCGGAGCCGCATGGTTCGTCGCAGGGTTGATCAATCGCAAGCCCGACGCGCCTGACGTGCCGGAGAAATCGATCGTTGATAGCCGGTAGGTTGGTGGTGGTTAGTGGTTGGTGGTTAGTGGTGGGACGCACATGCTGAATAGACCGATGATTTGTGCCGCAGTTCTCATCGCCCTTCTGTGGTGTGCACCGGCACATGCCCAGCAGAAGCCGGCGAATCCTGTCGATCAGGTCCGTGCCGCTGAAACGGCATTCGCCAAGTCGATGGCCGACCGCGACCTCGCGGCGTTTACGAGACTGCTTGGCGACGATGCAGTGTTTTTTGGCGGCAAGGGCGTGATGCGCGGAAAATCGGCAGTCGCCGCAGAGTGGAAACGGTTTTTCGACGGTCCGGCGGCACCGTTTTCGTGGGCGCCTGCTGAAGTTGAAGTCTTGTCGTCAGGGAACCTGGGGTTTAGCAGCGGTCCGGTGCTCGATCCAAAGGGCCAGCGCATCGGCACGTTCAACTCGGTGTGGCAACGCCAACCGGATGGGACATGGAAGATCGTCTTTGATAAAGGCTGTCCTCCCTGCGACTGCGCCAAATGAGTCGGCTCTCCGACTCACCGACTCTCCGACTCTTCGACTCTTCGACTCTCATCGACTCTCTCTATCCACCCATTCCCGTACAACCTCCACCGCTACATCCGGCCTGTCCGAAATAATCCCGTCCACCCCCCAGTCCAGTAACCTTCGAATGTCCTGGGGCTCGTCGACCGTCCACACCTGGACGGCGATGCCGGCCCTGTGTGCCAGTTTCACAAAGCGCGGCGACACGACGCGCGTCGAGCCGCTGGTTTCGGGCACCTGAAACGCCTGATACGGCACACGCCCCGGCGAGAGCCCGCACCACGATCGGTACAACGCCATCCTGACTTCGAACCGGGCGCTGCTCGTGGCGATGTCGGGCGCTATCGCGCGGGCGGCACACAGCGCTCTACGGCTGAACGATCCGAGGCACACCCGCTGCGCGGCGCCTGCGCGGCGCACCTCGTCGACGACCGCGCGGGCGAGCGCGGACCCGGCTTCCTTCAATTCGATGATCATGCCGATGTCCGGGTACCGCTCGAGCACGTCGCGCAGCGCCGGCACATCCAGCTTCGCGAGCTCGCTGGCGGTGCGATCGGCGACTGCACCCTTTGCCCGGGTGGTGCGATCGAGTGTCGCATCATGATGAACCACGACAATTCTGTCGCGTGAGAGGCGGACGTCGAGCTCGAGGCCATCGGCGCCGGCCGCCAGTCCGCGATCGAACGCCGCAATCGTGTTTTCAGGGCCAATCTTGCTGCCGCCGCGATGCGCGAACACGAGGGGGCGCCGGGAACGGATCGCGAAATGCACCGCGCGATTCTAGCTGGGATAGAATCGCGACATGCCTTCTATCTCGACCATCAAGACGCTCGGCGAACTTCGCCGCGCCCGCGCAGCGTCACCTGAGGCGTTTCCACGCCGCTCGGTGAAGAACGAAGTGCGCGACAACCTCATCGCGAAACTCCGCAGCGGCGACACGCTGTTTCCGGGCATCATCGGTTACGACGACACCGTCATCCCTCAGCTCGTCAACGCGGTGCTGTCTCGGCACAACTTCATCCTGCTCGGCCTGCGTGGGCAAGCCAAGAGCCGGATTCTGCGCGCGCTGTCCTCGCTGCTCGACGAGCACCTTCCCGTCGTGGCGGGATGCGAGATCCACGACGATCCGCTCGATCCGATCTGCTCGGCGTGCCGCATGCGCGTCGCGGCCGAAGGTGACGACACCAACATTGCGTGGCTGCCGCGCGAGGCGCGCTACGTCGAGAAGCTCGCCACGCCGGACGTGACGATTGCCGACATGCTCGGCGATATCGATCCGATCAAGGCGGCGCGCAGCGGGCTGCAGCTGTCCGACGAGCTCACGATCCACTACGGCCTCTTGCCGCGGGCCAATCGTGGGATTTTCGGTATCAACGAGCTGCCCGACCTCGCGGGCAAGATTCAGGTCGGCCTGTTCAACATCCTTCAGGAGGGCGACATCCAGATCAAGGGATACCCTGTCCGCCTGCCGCTCGACCTGTTGATGGTCTTCACGGCGAACCCCGAGGACTACACGGCGCGAGGCAAGATCATCACGCCGCTGAAAGACCGCATCGGCTCCGAGATCCGCACGCACTACCCGGCGAACCGCCAGCACGCGATGGAGATTACCGCGCAGGAGGCATGGATCGATCGCGACAAAGATACGACGCGCATCGACGTGCCAGGGTATGTGCGCGAGGTCGTTGAGGAGATCGCGTTCCAGGCGCGCGCCGATCGCAAGATCGACCGCCGCTCGGGTGTCAGCCAGCGGCTCGCCATCACGTGCCTCGAGAACGTGCTGTCAAACGCCGAACGCCGCGCCCTGAGCAACGCCGAAGGACAGATCGTCCCGCGCGTCACCGATGTCTATGCGGCGCTGCCGTCGATTACCGGCAAGTTCGAGATGGAGTACGAGGGAGAGCTGAAAGGGGCCGACAACGTCGCCCGCGAGCTGATCCGCGCGTCGGTCGCGAACGTCTTCGCCGAGCGGCTCGGGCAAGTCGACATGCGCCGCGTCATCGAGTGGTTCGATCTTGGCGGCTCGCTGCAAACCGCCGACACCTCGTCTGCGAAAGAGCTGCTCGCACAGGCTCGCGGCGTGCAGGGGCTCGTCGAGCTCACCGAACATCTCCACCTCGGAACGAAGCCGTCGGAGGCGGCGCTCGCGTCCGCCGTGGACTTCGTCCTCGAAGGTCTGTACGCGCAGAAGAAGATCAGCCGCAGCGACGAGCGGGGGTACCACGGAGCCGAACCTCCGCAGCGGCGCCCAACGGCGCGCGCCGCCGAGCGTGACGTGGACGAGGGCATTCCACTGCCGGGCGGGAAGAAGAAATACTACAACTAGGTGGTTGGTGGTTGGTGGTTGGTGGTTGGTGGCAGGACGGTAAACGGTAAACGTTTAGATGCGCTACAAGTACTCAAAATATACCGGCGACCCGCTGGACGATCTGGATCTCGACGAGCTGATTGAGAAGCTGTCGGACCTGCTGTTGTCGAGCGGTTTCCAGTCTCCTTACGGCGGAATGTACGGAGAGTCCGAAGACGACCGCACGATGCAGGCGCTGCACGACGCGATCATGGACGCGCTCTTCAACGGCGGCGTGCTGCCTGAAGAAGCGCTGGAGCGCCTGCTTGGCGATCCGGCTGATGGCGATCAGGCGGACGCGCGCTCGAAGCTCGAGAAGCTGATCCAGGACATCATCGAGCGGATGATGCAGGAAGGCTTCATCACGCCGGCGCCCGATCTCGAGTCGGACCGCGCCGATCGGCAGTCGCCGGGCGCGGGCGGCGGATTCGGCCCCGACTCTCCACCGACGCGATTCGAGGTGACCGACAAGAGCCTCGATTTTCTCGGCTACCGCGCGCTGCGCGACCTGCTCGGGTCGATGGGCAAGAGCAGCCTGGGCCGTCACGACACGCGCGACAACTCGACCGGCATCGAAACCGTCGCGGCGCCGAAGCCGTACGAGTTCGGCGACTCGCTCAACCTCGACCCCAGCAGCACGGTCATGAACGCGGTGCAGCGGATCAATCGCGAACGCCGCGAGCGCGGCGACCATCGTCCCGCGCCCGTGCTCGATTCCATCGACATCACGTACGAGGATCTGATGGTGGCGCAAGGCGAGTATCAGAGCTCGTGCGCGACCGTCCTGATGCTCGACTGCAGCCATAGCATGATTCTGTACGGCGAAGATCGCTTCACGCCCGCCAAGCGGGTCGCGCTTGCGCTGGCCAACCTGATCCGGCTCCAGTACCCCGGCGACGCGCTCAACGTCGTGCTGTTTCACGATTCAGCCGAGGAGATTCCACTTCAGGAGCTCGGACGCGTGCGGGTGGGGCCCTATTACACGAACACGCGCGAAGGGCTGCGGCTCGCCCGCCGCATCCTCGATCGGCAGCGCAAGGACATGCGCCAAATCGTGATGATCACCGACGGCAAACCGTCGGCGCTGACGCAGCCCGATGGCCGCATCTACAAGAACGCCTTCGGCCTCGACCCTTTCATCGTCTCGGAGACGATCGCCGAGGTCGCCGCCTGCCGCAAGAGCGGCATCATGATCAACACGTTCATGCTCGCGCGTGACTACGAACTGGTCGCGTTCGTCCGCCGCGTGGCCGAAATCTGCCGCGGAAAAGCGTACTTCACGACGCCGTTCACGTTGGGCCAATATGTGTTGATGGACTACATGGACAAGAAAACGAGGACGATTCATTAGATATCAAGGTTCAGATGCTTCCCTCAGAGATCCCCATCTTCCCGCTCCCGAACGTTGTGCTGTTTCCCAGCGCGCTGCTGCCGCTTCACATCTTCGAGCCTCGATACCGCGCGATGGTCGGCGACGCGCTCGACGGCGAGCGGCTGATCGGCATGGTCATGCTGCGGCCGGGCTGGGAGCCACACTACGAAGAGACGCCCAACGTCTACCCGGTTGGCTGCGCCGGATTCATCACCCACGCGGATCAGATGCCGGATGGCCGCTACAACATCATGCTGCGCGGGCTGGAGAAGTTCCGAATCCTCGACGAGCGCCCCACGCGCCATGGCATGGAGCGGTATCGCATCGCCCGCGTCGACGCGATCAAGGAATCGAATCCGGTCGTGACGACGGCCAGCCGCGAGGCGCGCGCCAGGCTCGAGAAGCTGCTCGCCAAGAAGCTGCAGCGAAGCGACCACGACTTCATTCCGAAAGACGTCCCGGACGCCGACCTCGTGCACGCCATCGCCCAACATCTCGAGCCGCTTGAAAAGCAGGCGCTGCTCGAATGCAACAGCCTGCTCGAGCGGTGCGAGGCGTTGGTCGAGCTGCTGGAAATGCGACTGATGCCGCAGGGCAACTCGCGAATGCACTAGGTCCGGCTGAAGCCGGACACTACCGGGACCTCACCGCAACGACGCCACGACGCAACGCAAGTTTTTCTGCTCGTCTCGACAGCAGAAGGATTATGCGGACCTTCGAAGCGCACCGACGGCTAGCGTCACGAAGAAGATGAGACTCGCCGCGAGGACGACGGCGCCGCCGGTCGGCACCAGGACACGCATCGAAATCAGCAAGCCTCCGGCCCCCGCGGCGAACGCCACAATCACGCTCCACATCAGATACGACCGCGTCCCGGTGGCGATATTTCGCGCGGCGGCGGCAGGGACGATGATGAGCGCTTCGACGAGCAGCGCGCCGATCATCTTCAAGCTCACGAGAATCGCGATCGTCAGCACGAGCGCGAACCCGTAGTCGAGGAACGCAGAATTGATCCCGCGCGCGGTCGCGAGCTGAGGGCTCAGGCTGTCGAGCAGGAGATCGTTGTACTGCCGGTACACGAGGAACGCCACGCCCACAGTGGCGACGCCGAGCAGGACCAGATCCGTATCCGTGACGGTGAGCAGGCTGCCGAAGAGAATCGCCTCTACCTGGTGGACGTTGAATACGCGCGTCACGGCGACCAGAAGGCACAAGCCGAGCCCGAGGGTCAGCGCGAGAAACACGCCGATCAGTGTGTCGTTCGGAAGGCGCGAGCGCCGCTTGGCATACACCATGGCGAGCGAGGACAGCAGCGAGAAGCCGAACATGCCGCCGTAGGGTGCGTTCAGCGGCTCGCCGACCAGCAGGCCGACGCACACGCCCGTGATCGCCGCCTGTCCGAGCGCGGCGCTGAAAAATGCCATGCGCCGTGCGACAACCAGGTGGCTGAGGCCGCCGAGCAGCGGCGCGAGCAGCACGACGCAGATGAAGCCGCGTACGAGGAACGGATATTCGAACAGGTCCGTCATTCCAGCACCGTCACGCGATCGGCAATGCGCCGGACTCGCTCGGAGTCATGAGACACCATCAGCACCGTGACTTCATCCTTCAACGACCGCAGCGTGTCGTCGAGCCAGCGGCCGGCGGCCTCGTCGAGCCCGCTCTCGGGCTCGTCCAGGATCAGCAGCTCGGGCAGCGGGTCGAGCGCATTGGCGAGCAGCACGCGCCGCAACTCGCCGCCGGACAACACGGACAACGCGCGATGGTCGAATCCTGCGAGCCCCACTCGGTCGAGCAAGAGCGAAATCCGCTTCCGCGTCGCGCGCGTCACGCCCAGACATACCGGGCGCTGCTGCCGCGAAAGCGCGAGAAAGTCGGCGGTGGTGATCGGGAGGGTGCGATCGACCTGAAATTGCTGTGGCACGTAGGCAATGCGGCCGCGGCCTCTCCATCGCACGGATATGCGGCCGTCGAACGGCACGAGTCCCAGGATCGCCGACAGCAGCGTGGTCTTGCCTGCGCCGTTCGGGCCGACAATCGCGTGGAGCGTGCCCCGTTCGACGCTGAGAGAAAAATTCGCGAGCAGCGTCTCACGCGCCGGCCTGAGCGTGAGATTGGAAATCTCGAGGAGGGGTTCTTTTAACAGGAGATCAGGAGAATAGGAGGTTTTTGTGTTTTCCAAAAAAGGATTTCTCCTGACCTTTTGATCTCCTGTTAGTTCTTTGCCAGCGCGCGAATCATCGTATCCGCGTTCGCCTGCATCTCGCGCTCGAACTTGTCGGCGGTAAACGGACCAGACGCGATGTGGCTGATGATGTAGACGCTCACGCCGGCTTCGTCGCGAAGCACTTTCAGGAGCGGCTCGGGGAACGCCGCCTCGGTGAAGACAACCGTAATCTTCTCGCGCTTCAACAGCGCCACCATGTCGCGCAGCTCACCTGCTGACGGGGTCAGGCCATGCGCCGGCTGGACGACCCCGCCGACTTCGAGGCCGAATTCCTGCAGAAGATAGCCGTATCCATCGTGAACGGTCGCCACGCGCGTGATCCGGGCATCCGCGAGCTGCGACGCCGCCTTCGCTTTGATCGCGCGAAGCCGCCGCGCGTATTCGCCGGCGTTCTGCTGAAGCGCCGCCGCATCCTGCGGCCGCAGGCCGGCCAGCGCGCGCTGAATCGCGTAGGTCTGCTGGATCGCGTTCGAGAACGAAATGAACGTGTGCGAGTTCACACCGCTGCCGCGGGTCGCCCGAATCATCGGGGTCTCCGCGTTCACGCGCACGATCACCGCCCGCGTATTGCCGGACGCCTTCAGCATGGGAAAGATGAAATCGTCGTGGCCGATGCCGTTCACGATGACGACGTCGAGATCCGCGAGCCGCTTGATGTCCTGCGGCCGGGGCTGATAGTCGCCGGCATCGATATCACCTGGTAGGAGAGGCCGCACCTCGTAGCCAGGCAGCTTGCCGACGACGTTGGCCGCCCACGAGTAGTACGGATGCAGCGTGACGCCGATCTTCAACGGTGTGGGAGGCTTCGGCGTTTGCGCGTGGGCAACCCCGGTGAGCAAAACGCACAAGGCAAAGAACACTGTCTTCAACGCAGAGGCACGGGCGACGCGTCGAGTTGGCGCCGGAGGCGCCACGCGAGAAAACACAGACACAAAATACAAGACCACCGAATCGTCCAAGCGTCTTGTATTTGCGTCTGTGTTTTCTCCCGAAGCCGGCCGCTCTGCGGCCGGCCAACTCGACGCGTCGCCGCGGAGCCCACTTACGCTGCCCGCAAAGAAATGCGTTTTCTCTGCGCGTCCTCCGCGCCTTTGCGTCTCTGCGGTGACATCTCCGTGTCTCCGTGTCTCCGTGTTGAGACAGCGAACGCTATTGCTGTTGCGCATTTTGCCCCACCAGCCAGTTTGTCCATCCATCGTTCTGCGGCAGCTTCAGTGCGGCGAAGCCGCTGCGGCGCTTGTTCTCCGGGATCGTCCAGATCGACACGTGCAGCGTGGTGCCGTCTGCAAGCCTGTGATGCGTCTCGTCATTGGGAGCCGGATCGGCCGGCGTACCAGGCTCGGGCTCGAGAATGACCAGCACCCAGGCGGGCTGCGAGGGATCGGAAGGCACACCGAGGTAATTGGTCGCCCAATCCTGCCGCACCGATGTCCAGGTGTACCCAATCTTCTGCGTCGGATCGCGCGCGAAGGGCGGGATGCCCTCGGTCTCGAGCGTCGCGACGTCGGGCCAGCGGCCGGTCTGCGCGCGGATGCGCTCGGCCTCAAGGAGACCTTCCTGCAGCTCCCGGAATATGCGCTGCTCGTTCGGCGGAGCGTCCCGGATCAGCTGCTGATACGGCAGCAGGCCATATTGCGATGGGAGATTGGGAGATTGGGAGCCAAACGACGGCCGGAAAATATACGCGGCGACCAGCAACACGATCGCCAGCGCCGCCTTGATGACGTTGATCGTCTCGGCGCGAACAGACGGCGGATGGATCTGGACAGTTCGGAGCGTCTGCACTCTGTCCTCTGCCGTCGTGTTCGTGGGTTTGGCTTCGCTCCCGCTCACCGAGCACCCACCTCGAGCTCCCTTGTCATGCCTCGCTCTCGGCGCTCTGTCAACGAGCCACGGCGCCGCGCGCCGCCCGGCGCGCCGCGATGGTCTTGATGATCGCCTCGCCGTGAAAGCGGCCGTTCTCGATGAAGATGTTCGACGTGTCCCTGCCGCAAATCGCGCCGCCCGCCAGAAAAATGCCGGGCACGTTCGTCTCGAACGTCTCCGCGTTGAACTCCGGCGACATCGTCTCGCGATGCAGCCGTATGCCCGCGCGGCGGTACAAGTCGCAATCGGGATGGTAGCCGGTCAACAGGAACACGGCATCCGCTGGAATGGATTCCTTCGATCCATCGCGTTCGACGATCACCTGCGTCGGCAGGATTTCGACCACCTGCGTATTGAAGAGTCCCTTGACCGATCCTTCTTTGATGCGGTTCTCGATATCAGGGCGCACCCAATATTTGATGCTCGGCTTCAATTGCGGGTGTCGATGCACGAGCGTGACGTGCGCGCCGGAGCGAAAGAGCTCGAGCGCGGTTTCTGCCGCCGAGTTTCCGCCACCGACGATGACCACGTTCTTCCGATAGAAACCGTGCGACTCGGTGTAGTAGTGCGACACGTGCGGCAGCGACTCCCCCGGCACGCCGATGAAGTTCGGATGATCGAAGTAGCCGATCGCGAAGATCACGTTCCGGCTGTGGCGAATGCGCCGGACGCCCGTCTCCGAACGCGTCTCGATATCGAAGACGTCCCCTGAGCCTCCCTCGCCGGATCGACCTGGCGTCGTGCCGGGCTTGACGTCCTTGACCTGCTCGCCGAACTCGATCGCCAGCTCGTAGGTGTCGACGACGCGGCGGTAATAGCGGAGCGCCTCGAGGCGCGTCGGTTTTTCAAACGGCGAGACGAGCGGCAGCCCGCCAATCTCGAGCAGCTCTGGCGTGGTGAAAAACACCATGTTCACCGGAAACTCGTAGATGGAGTTGACGAGGACGCCCTTCTCGAGAAGCGAGTAATCGAGCCCGGCCTGCTTGGCGGCGATGGCCGCGGCCAGCCCGGCCGGTCCGGCGCCGACGATCGTGATGTCCCGAATCTGCATTGCCGTTAGTTTAGTCCGCGACGAAAAGCAGATTCCATGTCTCACCGCAACGGCGCTGAGACGCAAGGTCAAACGATTCGATCTCATCAAACGGTGAGCCTTCGCGGCTTCGCGTCTCTGAGGCAGGACACATCTAACCCAAATCCCCAATCCCTAATCCCTAATCCCTAGTCCGAAGTCCCATTCTTAGGCGCCAGCCGGGTGCGCGTTATGCCCGCTCAGGTCATCCAGTGCCCAAACAGCCCAAAAACGCCCGTAAGTGGCTGATCTGTCGGTAACATAGCGTCATGCATTCACCTATCAAGTACCTCGAGAAGGGGCTGGCGGTCGCCGCAAACGGCGCATGGTCGGTGTTCAGCACCGTCAACCGCATCAACCCAGGCCCATCCTTTATTCCCAAATGGTCGGACAAGCCGCTGCTGAAGTCGTGGCAGAAAACCAAGCCGCCGCTCGGCTGGCCGCGCAAGACCGATTCGCTCTGCCCGACGTGCGTCCGCGAGGCGCGCCAGGCCATCCTCGACGGCAAGCAGGACGTGTCGGTGCTGCTCCACGAGAAGGTCGGCGAGATTCCCGCGACGATCCTGGAGCGCGACGGCAAGATTCTCATGGTCAAGGACTGCCCCACCCACGGCCACTTCGAAGATGTGATGGCCATGGACACGGAGTTCTTCAAGCACCTCGAGCAGGTGTTCCCGGGCCGCGACATCCCGGCGCATAACGACGACAAGCTCCACAACCACGGCAGCAGCACCATCAAGCACGGCCGCGGCTCGGTGTTGACCGTCGACCTGACGAACCGCTGCAACATGATGTGCGACCCCTGCTTCATGGACGCGAACCAGGTCGGGTTCGTCCACGAGCTGAGCTGGGAGGACATCAAGCAGGTCCTCGACAACGCCATCACGATCAAGCCGCGCCGGCAGATGTCGGTGCAGTTCTCGGGCGGCGAGCCGACGATGTCGCCGTACTTCCTCGACGCGGTGCGTTACGCGCGCGAGGTCGGTTACAACTCGGTGCAGGCGGCGACCAATGGCATCGAGTTCGCCAAGAGCCCGGAGTTCGCAAAGGCTGCGGCCGAAGCGGGCCTGCGGTACGCGTATCTGCAGTTCGACGGCATCGGCAACGCCGCGAACTCGCACCGCCGCGTCGGCAACCTGTTCGACGTCAAGCTGCAGGCGATCGAAAACCTGTGGAACAACGGCGTCGACATCGTGCCGGTCGTGACGATCGTCAACGGCGTCAACAACGAGCAGGTCGGACGCATCATCGAGTTCGCGCTCGACAACCCGCGCAAGATCAACTTCCTGTCGTTCCAGCCGGTGTCGTTCACCGGCCGTGACGAGGAAGTGACGCCCGAGCGCCGCGCGGCGCAGCGCTACACGCTGTCGCACCTGGCGCACGACGTAAAGAACCAGACGGGCCTCGGCGAGCCGGTGCGCGACTGGTTCCCGATCTCGTTCATGGGCACCTTCACCGACTGGGCCGATACGGTGCACGGACCGGATGCGCAGTGGGGCAACCTCACCTGCGGCTGCCACCCGAACTGCGGCGTCGGCATGGCGGTGATGATCGACAAGCAGACGAAGGAAGCGGTTCCGGTGACGGCGTTCCTGAATGCGGAGCAGCTCGCGAAGGACCTGGCGCAGGTCAACGACGCCGGCCGCGGCAAGTTCCTCTCGGTGGTGGGCATGGCGCTCGCGCTGATGCGGAACTACAACCCGTTCAAGGCGCCGACGCACTTCAAGCTGATGGACTTGATGAAGAAGTTCGACAAGACCTTCGGTGCGACAGGTAAGGACTACGGCAAGGTCGGCAAGGACCGCACGATGCAGGACATCGACGTGCGGCGCCAGGATCGCTGGAACTTCCTCTTCATCGCGGGGATGTGGTTCCAGGATCTGTTCAACTACGACTTCCGCCGCACCGAGATGTGCATCATCCCGTATGCCACGCAGCAGGGCGAGATTTCCTTCTGCGCGTATAACACCGGCATCGGCTGGCGCAACATCATCGAGAAGATGCACATGACGGCCACGCTCACGAAGTGGTACGAAGAGCACGGGCGTCACGAAATCTTCGCAGGCAACAAGCCGGTCCCCCTGCCGACGACTGACCACGCGCTGAAGCTGAACGCCGAAGCCGTGGCGGCCGGCGAACAGCAGGACCTGGTGCTGGCGGGCGTCGCACGCAACGCGCGCGAAGAAAAGATCGCCGCGCGCGCGGCAGCGAACGAGAAGTCGCTCGAGGACAAGCTGAAGGAAGACGCGAAGCATCAGCAGATGGCCGAGCTCTACCGGCAGCACGTGCTGAAAGAGGCGCCGAAGCCGCCCGTGATTCAGATTCAGGGGCTGAAGAAAAGCCAGCCGGTTGCGTAGCTGTCAGAAACGAAGAACGAAAAGCGCAAAACGAATAGAACCAAAAAGGGCGGGCCTGATAGTCGGGCCCGCCCTTTTATTTTTTTCGTTCTTCGTTTTTCGTTACTACGGCTTGACCACCTTCACCACGTAGTAGCTGATTGGTGTCGGCACTTCCTTGAACCAGTGCGGCGTGCCGGCGGGGACGACGACCACATCGCCCTTCACGAGCTTCTGCGTGGTCCCCCCGGTGATATCGGTGCCGAGCCACTGATCGGGCCGCGAGTTCTTGGCGCCGACGATCTTGCCACCGGTCACGAACGTCGCGGTGCCGTCCACGACGTAAATCACGTCCATCTCCTTGTCGTGCACTTCGACCTGGCCAGGCTTATCGCGGTGCGAGCCGGACACGAGCACGTCAGTCCCCGAAACCAGGCCGCCGCCTTTAGCCAGCGCTGCCGCCACCTTGTCGTGGTCGACGAAGACGACGGACGAGACAGGCCCCTTCGGCGGCGCAGGTGCCTGGGCAGACAGATACATGGGCACTGCGACCACCGCCACTGCAACTCCCAACAGATACTTCATCTTTGCCTCCTTAAGAATTCCCGTTTTCGTTCTTCGTTTTTCCTTCTTCGTTTTTCGTTTCTCAGTCCCCCACCCACCATCGCCAACGCCACCGCACCTCCGCCGCCCATCGCAAGCCACAGCAGCATCGCCCAGCGCGGCCGCACCTCTGCCTCGAGATGAAATTCCCTTTGATGCGCATCGCGCGATTGCGACACGATATCGACCCCGCCATCGTCCGGAACGAGCGCGTTCGCCATGTACACGCTCGTATCGCGCCGATGGCCGTTGACGACGTCCAGACGATGCCGGCCCGGACGTGCGTCGATGCTGCCCGTGGCGCGCATGTGGATTGCGCCCATTCCGTGGCGCATCGCATCGATGGCGGGGACCTCGATCTGCGTCAGCGCCATCACGACGGGACGACCATCGAACGTCACCACGACGTCCGCCAAGACCGCCAAGCCGTAGGCTCGTGCCTCGGACGTCACGATGGTGTCGTCGGCATTCGGGTCGAGCGTTTCGATGATGGCCGGCGCGATGGTGACGCCGGGCGTCAGGTCGACCTCGAGCGTGACGCGATCGCGCGCGATCGACACGCGCGTTGCCTGCAGGTACTCGTCCAGCTGGTGGCCGGACACCTCGCCATTCATGGCAAGCAGGACAAGAGCAGCAGCCGCGAGCGCCTTCACCGCCGCGCCGCCCTCGCGGCGTAATCATTTGCGGGCTCGCGGTAGATGGTATGAATGTGATCGACGTTGTTCTCTCCCGCGCCTTGCGGGGCGTACTCGAGGAACACGGCCGGTCCCTGCACGCGGAAATAGGCGCCCTTGCCGTTGGTCGTCGGCCCTGCCCAGGCGAAATACGTCTCGCTCAGGCCCGACTCGATTTCCTTCATCTTGGCGTTCGCCGCCTGATCCTCGAGGATGCCGACCCACTCGCGGACGAGCGCGAGCAGCGTCGCGCGCTGAGCCGGTGTGAAGGTCGCGGCGCGCACGCCCTCGGGCTCGATGGTCTTGCCGTCGGTGCCGGGACCGAGGACCAGATTGCGAACCTCGTAGCTCAGGATGGCCTGCTTCTTCTGCGCGTCATCGAGCGCGTTGATGAGCTCGAATGCACGATCGTTTTCGTCGCCGAGCGGCCGCGTCAACTTGCCGCCGACGCTGTAGCTTGCCGGCTGCGCGCCGGTATGCGTGGGCGCGAGCACGTTCGCGCTCCCCGCCAGCGTGACGTTGATGGCGAGATGATGGCCGCCGAACTGCATCATCCATCGTTCGGTCGTCGACGGCTTGCCCAGAATGCTGACGTAGTACTCCGCCCGTCCGAATCGGATGGGCGCGTCCGGCTTGCGTGTCGGGGCGCTGCGCACCTCGAGATCCTGATCGGCATCGACGATGGCCATCGCCTTTCTGAAGCCGTCCGGACTCAACGTCGCGGCGACGAGCGCGAGGGCCGCCTTCTCCTGCGCGGGGGTCATCGCACCGAGCTTGAGGCCGTTTCGCTCCATGGCCCCGACCTGCATCTTTATACCGGAAGGCAGATTCGACCAGACGACACGCGTCTGCTCGTTGAAGTCCAGGTTCGCTTTACGCCGCTGGGAGTCGTCCAGCGTCTGCAGGAATGCGTCAGCCGCCGCGACGGCGCGGGAGGTGGCGCCGGCCGCAGGAGTAGCCCGTTGAAACGCCGCCGACACGCCGATTGCGCCAGATGCGAGCAGAACCGCGACGAGCATTCTGGATGGAAGGGGCATGCTGACTCCTTTAAAGGAGTAAGTCTATCCTTCCGGACCGCTCACGTGACATCACGCCAGACAAGAAATGGGTCGCGCCACGCCCGGAAAATGACCCCTCCCGCCGTACCAAGGATCGCGTTTACAATCGAGCGGAATGCCCACAATGCGTCGCGTGTTCCTTACCTCGATCCTTGTGCTCGCGTGCCTTGTCGCGCCTGCGATGAATGCGGCGCAGGGCACCGAACCCGGCACGGAACGGGAATTTACCGAATCGGTCCGCCCCTTTCTCACAACGTACTGCGCGAGCTGCCACTCGGGGGAGAAAGCCGCCGCCCAACTGGATTTACGCCAGTACTCGTCCGCCGACGCGGTCGTCAGGGATTTCACCAGGTGGAACCGCGTCCGCGAGAAGCTCTCCGCTCACCAGATGCCGCCCCCGCAGGCGAAGCAGCCCGACGAAGCCGCGCGGCGTCAAGTCATCACCTGGATCGACGCGACCTGGAAGGGCGAGGCGCGCCGCAATGACGGCGACCCTGGTCCGGTGCTCGCGCGCCGGCTGAGCAACGCCGAATACAACTACACCATCCAGGATCTGACGGGTGTCGACATCCGTCCGGCAAAGGAGTTTCCCGTCGACCCGGCGAATCTCGCCGGCTTCGACAACTCCGGCGAGTCGCTGATGATGTCGCCCGCCCTGCTGACGAAATATCTGCAGGCCGCTCGCCTTGTCGCCGACCACATGTTCCTCAACCCGAACGGGTTCGAGTTCGCGCCGCATCCGATGCTGGTCGAAACCGACCGGGAGAAATACTGCATCCAGCAGATCGTCGACTTCTACGATCGGCAGCCGACGGACTACTCCGACTACTTCCGCACGGCGTGGATGTACAAGCATCGCGCAGCGTTCGGCAAGCCCAGGGCGACGCTCGCTGACATGGCGGCGCAAAACAAGGTGAGCGCGCGGTACCTGACGACGATCTGGCAGGCGCTCGACGGCGCGAAAGAGGACGTTGGGCCGCTCGCAAAGCTGCAGGCGATGTGGCGCGCGCTGAAGGTGCCCGAGAAGGGGTCCGACCCGTTCCTCGATCAGTTCATACAGATGCGCGATTTCGTCCTGCGCATGCGCAAGGACACGGCCCTGAAGTTCGCCAGCCCCATCGTCAAGGGCCTGAGCGTCGCGTCGCAACCGCTCATGAACTGGAAGAACCGGCAGTACGCCACGCACCGGCGCGATTTCGAGCGCGCGGCGCTTCGCGTGGGCGATGAGCCGCCGCCGGTGGAAGTGAAGATGCCCGACGCCAAGCGCGGCCTCGTCGGCGGCGGGCAGAACGGCGAAGACTTGAATGCGCTCTACGCGCTGGCCGAGCAGTACCAGTCGCGCATGAAGAATGCGGATCTCGAGGTGCCGGCGGGCCAGCGCGCGCGCTACGAGGCGGCGTTCGCGAAGTTCAGCTCGATCTTTCCCGATACGTTCTACGTCCGCGAGCGCGGGCGCTTTTATCCGGACGACTCGGAAGACAAAGGACGTCTGCTGAGCGCGGGGTATCACAACGTCATGGGCTACTTCCGCGACGACGCGCCGCTGAGCGAGCTGCTCCTGGACGAGAAGGGACAGAAAGAGCTCGAGGCGCTGTGGGACGAGTTCGAATTCGTCGCCGGGTACACCGCGCGCACCTACATCGAGTTCTTCTTCAACCAGAGCGGCGAGGTTCTGGGGAACGGCCGCGAGTCGGGCAGCTTCCGTCCTCCCGACAAGGACATCATCGAGGAATCGGTGATTCTCGATTTCAAGAAGTCCTATCTCGCCAAGGCCGCCGAAGACGAGAAAAACAACCCCGTCGCGTTCGAAGCGATCGCCGATCACTTCGAGCGGGTCAACGCAGCGATCCGCACCGTCGAGCGCAAGCGGCTCGAGGCCGAGCCGCGCCAGATCGACGCGCTGCTGGCGTTTGCCGCCCGCGCCTACAGGCGGCCGCTGACGCCGGCGGAGCGCGACGATTTGCGCGCGTTTTATCGCACGCAGCGCGAGCAGAGCGCCCTGACGCACGAAGAAGCGATGCGCGACCTGATCGTGAACGTGCTCATGTCGCCGCACTTCTCGTATTTGGTCGCCGGGGCGAGCGCAGCACGCACCACGACGCCCGCTGCGCCGCTCTCCGATCATGCGCTCGCCAGCAGGCTGAGCTACTTCCTCTGGTCGAGCATGCCGGACAACGAGCTGGCGGCCCACGCCGCCGCCGGCGACCTGGACAACGAGACCGTGTTGATCGGTCAGGTCCGCAGGATGTTGAAGGACGAGCGCGCGCGCCGCTTCGCGACGGAGTTCGGCGGCAACTGGCTCGACTTCAGGCGCTTCGACGAGCACAACGCGGTCGACCGCGAGCGCTTCCCGCAGTTCACCAATGAGCTGCGCGCCGCGATGTTCGAAGAGCCGATCCGGTTCATCGCCGACGTCGTGCGCAACGACCGTCCCGTGCTCGAGATGTTGTACGGCGGCCACACGTTCGTGAACCCGGTCCTCGCCAAACACTACGGCATGCCCGAGGTGTACGGCTCCGCGGAACGCTGGGTGCGGGTCGACAACGCGCGCGATTACCAGCGCGGCGGGCTGCTGCCGATGGCCGCGTTTCTGACGCAGAACGCCCCGGGCCTCCGCACCAGCCCCGTCAAACGCGGGTACTGGGTTGCGCGGCGTGTTCTCGGAGAGGTCATTCCCCCGCCGCCGCCGACGGTACCAGAGCTGCCGAGCGACGAAGCGAAGATGGACTTGCCGCTGAGGGAGATGCTCGCGAAGCATCGCTCCAACCCGGCGTGCTCGTCGTGCCACGCGCGGTTCGATTCGTTCGGGCTGACGTTCGAGGGCTACGGACCGGTCGGCGAAACGCGCGCGAAAGACCTCGCCGGCCACACGGTCGACGTCCAGGCCACCTTCCCCGGTGGAAGCCAGGGGGCCGGACTCGCAGGACTGCAGGCGTATATCCGTGCGAACCGCGAACAGGACTTTTTAGACAACCTTAGCCGTAAAATACTGGTGTACGGGCTGGGGCGAACGCTGCTGTTGTCCGACGAGCCGCTGATTCAGCGGATGAACAGCAAGCTGGCGGCCGGCGGCTATCGATTCAGCGCGCTGGTCGAAACCATCGTCACGAGCCCGCAGTTCCTGAAGAAACGAACGTCCGTCCAGAAAGGCGACTAGCGACATGAAACTCTCCCGTCGTACTGTCCTTCGCGGCGCCGGCGTCACCATGGCGCTTCCATGGCTGGAGTCGGTGTCCGCGTTCGCAGCCACGCCGTCCGGTTCGGCGTTTCCCAAGCGTTTCGCGGTGCTGTTCATGGGCAACGGCATCAACGACAACCATTGGGGGGCGACGGGGTCTGGAGACGACATGACGCTCGCCATGAGCCTGTCGCCACTGGAGCCGCTGAAGAAGAAGGTCAACGTCATCAACGGCCTCTTCAACAAGCACTCGACCGGCCAGGGCATCCACCCTGCTCAGACGGGCAGCCTCCTCTCTGGAGCGCCGATCACCCGCGGGCCGGTCATTCACGCAGGCATCACCGTCGATCAGATGATCGCGAATCACGTGGGTCAGGAAACGCTCCAGCCGAGCATCGTACTCGCGTGCGAGCAGCCGATGACGGGCTACCACGAGACGAATTTCTCGATGGCGTACAGCTCGCACATCTCGTGGCAGAACGCCGACTCACCGGTGCCCAACGAGGTCTACCCCGCGCTCGCGTTCGACACGCTGTTCGAGAACCGCGGCAGCGTCCGCAACCTCAGCATTCTCGACCGCGTGCGAGACAGCGCCGCTCAGCTGAGCCGCCAGGTGAGCTCGACAGACCAGCAGAAGCTCGACGAGTTCATGACCAGCGTGCGCGAAGTGGAGAAGCGCGTCGACGGCATGCGCAAGAACCAGGAAAAAGCGGAGGACCTGGCGAAACTGAAAAATCGGCCGGCGTTGTCGATGGATCGCCCGGCGAACGGCTTGCCCGAAGACCTTCGCGAGCACACGCGGCTGATGTGCGACGTCATCGCGCTCGCATTTCAGACCGACAAGACGCGCGTCGCATCGCTGTTGCTCGCGCGCGACCTCTCCGCGCTCTATTACCCGTTCCTCGACGTGCGTGATGGCCACCACGCCGCGTCGCACGACAACCTGTCGGACGGCTACGAGCGCATCGCGCGCTTCCACTTGAGCCAGATGGCGTATCTCGCGACGAAGCTCGATGCGATGCCCGAGGGGGACGGCACCGTGCTGGACAACTCGTGCCTGATGTTCCTGTCGAACCTCTGGAACGGCAGCAAGCACATCAACTCCCGACTGCCGGTCGTGCTCGCCGGCGGGCTCGGCGGCACACTCGAAACGGGCCGCTCGCTCGACTACATGGACGCGGGCGACGAGAATCGCAAGATGTGCAGTCTCTATCTGGGCATCATGGACAGAATGGGGATCAAGCTCAACAGCTTCGGGGATGCCAATACGAGGCTCGCGGGACTTTAGACTTCGCTACATTGGCAGATTGTGGGGTTGGTGGATTGGGAGATTGTTGACAGATTGGAGAGTGTCGATGCGCCGATTCAATTCAAGTAATCTGCCAATCGTCATTCATCAATCCCACACCATTCTTCCAATCTATCAATCTCACAATCTACCAATGTAGTAGCTTTCCAAACACCTGTCCGTTACCCACGCCGACCGGGCGCCGCTCTCCCCCGTCGATTCACATTTGCCGCGGCCAAGAAGCTCGTCGACGATCGTCTGGATCAGCGGCTGGTGCACGTGCGGAGGATTGCGAAAGCGATAGAGGTTCGGCTGGCCGCCGCGTGTGACGATCACATCCTCGTCGGCGCGAACGGCTGTCGCGATCTCCCCTTGTGAACCGGTGAAGACGATCGAGTCGCCCGATGACGCCGCATTGAAATTCCACACGCCGGTGCCTGCGACCTTGCCGTCGATTTCGAAGGCCGCCGCGGTGACGTCCTCGGCCGCGTAGGCACCGCCCGTGTTCAAGGGGAATCCAGCAGCACCCGTGATCGGTCCCGCCACAAAGTCGATGATGTCGAAATAATGCGACGCAAGATCGAGGAACAGCCCCGCGCCTGCGATCTCCGTGTTGAACCGCCACGCCTTCGCAGCGCCGCCAGTGGCCAGCGGATCGGTCACTTTGACGTGAACCGACGTCAGCGTCCCGATCGCATTGGCGCGCAACAACTCACGTACCTTGAGGAAACGCGGCAGCGCGCGGCGATAGTAGGCAACCCACAAGGGGCGCTGAGCCGTGTGGAACGCGTCCACCATCTCCACGCATTCGGCATGGTTCATCGCCATCGGCTTCTCGACGAGGCAGGGTTTGCCGGCTGCGGCCGTCTTGAGGGCAAACTCGAGATGACTCGACGGAGGGGTCGCGATGTAGATGGCGTCCACCTCGGGGTCGCGGATCAGATCCTCGGCACGCTCGTGTACGCGCGGCACATTGTGTCTGCGCGCGTAGTCTTCGGCCTTGCCGCGCGTGCGGCGCATGACCGCGACGAGCGCCGAGCCTTCTGCCTTCTGCAGCGCGGGGCCGCTCTTCACTTCTGCCACATCGCCGCATCCGATCATTCCCCAGCGAACCGTGTGCATGGGGCCTCATCATATGCGGAGGGTAGCGAAACGAAAAACGAAGAACGAAGAACGAAAAACGAAGAACAAAAACGAAGAAAGGAAAACGAAGAAAGGAAAACGAAGAACGACAAAGGCGGTCGCGGGCCTAGAAACTCAGTACCAGCGCAGCCGCGGTAATGGTATCCGTCTGCTCGAAACCGGCAACGGGCTCGTCGACGTAGCGGATCGAGTTCGAGATCTTGAGCGACAGCGCCGCGGTGACTTTTGCCGTCAGCGCGACGCGCTGGTTCAGCCGCCACGTTCCGTCTTCCGACAGATCGACCGTGACGCCCAGGTCCTCGGTGATGTCGCTCGTCTCCGACAATTTGAGCTTGTACCGGCCCGCGCCACCTGCGGTCGCTGTCGAGAGGTTGTCACCGACGGTTCGCTGCTCGTTGAGATATCCCAGGCCTGCATCGGCGGAGAACGTGTGTCTCGCGGTTTCGAAGACGAGATAGGTCAGCCCGCCTTCGGTGTTGTTTCGATGCTCGACGCCTGCAAAGAGGTCGCGCAGGTACGAATGCTGCCCGAAGACCTGAAGCCGCGGCGTCAGCACGCGCGCCACACGCCCGCGGACGAGGAACGATTTCGCGTTCACCACATCTTCGGATTCGTTCCGGACGAAGGCCGTCCGCGCGTCGATGACCCACCTTTCCGGCCTGAGTGTGATTTCTGCCGCCGCGCCAATCGACTGCGACGAGGCGTTGCCTGTGGTCGACACGAGCGCAAACTCCGCTTTGCCTTCGCGGGCTTTCGGCGGCTCCGGCGGCTGCTGCGCGATCGCCACGCCAGTGAGCACGAACGTGAGTTGAAGGGCGAAAGAGATGGTGCGTAGGGTTGTCTGCACGCGTGCCCGGGCGTGCAAACGGTATGCCTCAGACACCCGGTTGAAGAAACTCGGCGATCCGGGCGATCTCGGCGTCGAGCTGTCGACTGAACTCGCGATCGCGCGGCCGTTTGTTGACGAAGCCAACGTCCACGTCGAGCGTGCTCGCACCCATCGCACCCATCGCACCCTTTGCACCCATCCCACTCACATTTGCCCATCCGACAACGTCGCTGCCCCACAGCATCGGCATCGCGTAGTAGCCGCGCACGCGCTTTTTCACCGGCGTATATGCCTCGAAGCGATACGCCCATCCCCACAGGTGCTCGAATCGCGCGCGGTCCCACACGATCGGGTCGAACGGCGCCAGGCATCGAACCTGACGTGACAAGTCACGACCGGCTGTGGGGACTGGCCACAAATAACTGACACAGTCGACCGTATTCCGGCACAGTTCGCCATCGGCGATCATGGCGTTCAACATCTTCCGCGTGTTGCCGAGATCGCGGTGCCGTGCGATGACTGACTGCAGCGACTTCTCCGGCGAGGGGGCGAAGATCCGCGCGTACACCATGATGAGCGCGCGGAGCCGCTCGGCCGGGGTGGGCGCGTCCACGTGCAGTGAAGCCGGCCGGTACACCCTGACGCCGTTCTCACGCCGCGCAATGCGCAGCAATCCGCGCCAATGCAGCCACTCGAGTGCATTCGTGGTTGCTTTCGAATAACCGCCCCACGCATTGACGACGCGGCGCTTGCCCAGGTGCGCCTCGAGGGCTCGGGGATGCGCCTCGCCTAGACGCAGAACAACGTCGAGCACTTTCTTTTCGAGCGCGCGAAGCGGCGTCGTCTTTCGTGGATGCAGCAGCTGCCAGACCGGCTTCGACAGAAATCCGTACGCGTACAGGTAGTCCTCTTCGATGTCCAGCGACGCGTAGTGCCGCTCGAGGTCGCCTGCGCGATAGTCGAGCACGCGGTGCCTCAGGATGAGATCTTGCGCGCGCGCCGGCGAACGGATCGGATCGGCCTGGACGAAGCCGAGACGATCGATGGCGTCGCGAAGCGTCGTTGGCGGAAACAGCGATTCAGAGATGGCGTGCGCGCGCAGCGCGCTTATGGTGCGATGGGAGTCCATTTACACGCCGAGCTCCAGAGGCCGAGATCGAGCGAAACCCTCATCAAGGGAGCATCGTTCGCCGCGTAGCCCTGGGCGAAGATCCGGTACCGCCCCGGTGAGATGTTTGTGCGAGCACTGACCTCTCGGGGGCGTACCGGGCCGACATACACCGTGCACAGCGGCGCAATGGCTGAGCCAGTGTACGGCGCATTGAACAGTCGATCACATCCCGCACTAGTGACAAATCCGTCGACACCGCTCAGGTTGGGGTTCGATAGGTCGACTTCGACATCGACATTCCGCAGATCGACATCTTGAAATGCCACGCCGCCGCAGCACGGCAGCTCGACGCTTCTTTGCTGCATCTGATTGTTGATGGTGACGGACGCCGGAAGAAACAGATGCTGCTGCAGCGTCAGCCCACACGGACTCGTCCCGCACCCCGACAGGAGAGCGCACGCTGCCAGAACGGCTGCGTTCAATCGCGCAGCGGCCATAGATACTCCGTCGTCACGTTCTCGCCGCGATCGTATTTCGCCCGGTCGCCCGGATCGAAGATGCGCACGACTCTGTCGATCTCATATTTTGGCGGCCAGTCAAGTTTACCGATGTCGCTGTCGTTTCCGAACCGGCTGCGGAACGCCTGCTCTTCCCACGACTCGACGAGGATGTACGGCGTCCGGCCGTGATCACTCAGCCACGCGAGGCTGCGGTCGAGCCATGCCGCGTCGAGCCCCGCCCACGACAACGCCTCCTTGCGGCCGTGAAACCGCACTGCTCCGCTGTCCCACACTGACAGGACGACGGCATTCGGCGGCAGCCGGTCGCGGACGACGAGACCGGCGCTGCGATACCGCTGCTCGAGAAATTTCAATTTGAACGCGAGCCGATCGTCGGCCGTGCGCATGCAGAAAATGGCCAGCCCCGCGGTAACAGCGGCCACGACTGCCGCCATGCCAGTTGTCACGATCCCGGCCCGTCCGGTTGTAGTGTCCGCCTCCAGACGGACCGGGACAGAACGGCGGAGGACGTACGTCACAGCGTTTACCGTCACGGCGCTTGCCAGCAGCACCATCAACGCAATCGCCGGCAGAAGAAACCGCACGTACGACCACTCATCGAAGGGCGTGTAGAAAAAATAGATCGCGCACGTCGCGAGCACGAGGCCGATGGAAAGCGCGACATCTCCTCGCTTCTCGTGCCGGACGACGAACGGTGCGGCAAAGGCGAGCAACGGAAAAGGCGTGTGGGTCTCGACCAGCCAGCTGAAATACCGTGATGCGTTCACGGAGAATGCGGACAGGCTGAAGAGGTGCTCGAGCTGACCGTAGCCGGTGCGGAATGGGCTGCCGTAGAGAGCGTTGTTCAGCCACAGCACCAGGAGACCGAACGGAATCGTTGCGAGGACAAACTGCGCGACATTCCTAATCCCGAATCCCCGCCTCCGCGCGTCTGCGCGGTGCGCGCTACGGCGAGGCTCGCCATAGCCTTCGGCGAAGGCGGCCCGATCCCCAGTCCCAAGTACGAAGAGGCCTGCGACGAGCGCGAGCGGGACCAGGTTTGGCCGAACAAGCAGGGCCAAACCGCAGAACACACCCGCGAGCACCCACCGCCTGTGAATGAGACCGGCAAACGTCGCCATCCACAACGCGGCCGTCGTCACGTCGTTCATGGGCTGGACGACCTGATACAACAACGCCGGGCTCGAGGCCATCAGCACGGCAGCCATCGCACCGGCGATCGGGCCAGCAAGGTGGCGGCCCGCCACAAATGTCAGCCACACGAGCAGCGCGCCCGCAATCGGGGTGAGGATGAACGCCGCATCGAGGCCGCCTACGGCGATGAGCGGCGCGAGCAGCAATGAAAAGCCGGGCGCGCAGACTGGCGCCGAGGCCGAAGGATTGGATTCGGACGGGACGAACCCGCCAGGCGTGAACGTGCTTGCCGCGTTTGGCCACGGCACCTGCGCGGCGAGCTGGCTGGTCGGCTGGAGCGCGCCCGACGCGAAGGCGTCTGCCATCAACGCATAGCACGACGAGTCCGATCCGCCGGCTGCGTAGGTGCCCCAATGCAGGCCGACGACGGCCACCAGCACTGAAGCCGCAGCGGCGACTATGGATGAAAGGCGAGGCATGGTTATACGGTTCTCGGTTCTGGGTGCTTGGTTCTGGGGTGCCGGTTCTAGGTTTCTTGGTGCTGGTTCTTGGTTCTCGTTCTCCGGCCTGCGAACCCCACAACCCGGAACTTAGAACCGGCACCCCAGAACCTCAGAACCCAAAACCTAGAATCGCTGAAACCTGTATTTTATGAGCACCGCGATCGCGTGCACGCCATCGCGCCACCCGATCTTCTTGCCGCCTGCGCGGTTTCTCGGATCGAACGCGACCGGCCGCTCGACGATGCGGCGGCGCTGGCGCAGCAACTTGGCCGTGATCTCGGGCTCGATGTCGAAGCGGTTCGACTCGAGATTGAGGCTGCGCGCGACCGGAGCCGCCATGATCTTGTAGCAGGTCTCCATGTCGGTCAGATTGCCGCGGAAGAGGACGTTGGTAAACCACGTCAGACCACGGTTGGCCGCAACCGACAGCCACGGCCCTGGAGGCCGCCCGGCCAGAAAGCGCGAGCCGTATACGACGTCGGCTTCGCCATCGAGGATCGGCTGGGCGAGGCCGGCCAACTGCACTGGATCGAGCTCGAGGTCTGCGTCCTGAATGGCCACAATTGTGCCGCGCGCCCGCGAGAACCCCATGCGGAGCGCACTGCCCTTCCCTGCGTTCACTTCGGCGTGGACGATCGACAGGACGCCCTCCACCGGCGCGATGCCGTCGAGCACTTCGCGCGTGCCATCGGTCGAGCCGTCGTTGACGACGATGATTTCGCGCGGGGCGGGAAGCGGAATCTGCAGCAGGCGATCGATCACCTGCCGTACGGTGCGCATCTCGTTGTACACGGGCACGATGATGGAGATTAGTTCTGAAACTGGCATTGGAAGAATGGCGGATCGGAAGATTGGGAGATTGTTGACAGATTGACGAACGACGATTCTTCACGCTCGCACACGGTCGCGGCTTTAGTGTTCAATCGGCAATCTCTTTATCCACAATCATTCTCACAATCTCGCGATCTTCCAATCTTCCAATGGTGCGTCACCGCTTGCGCGGAGGCGCCGGCGCGGGCGCGGGAATGTACTCCACGGTCACGTCGCTGATGATGGCAATCGGCCGGCCCGACGCCGAGTAGTTGGCCGACTGGCCGTCGGCGCGCAGCACGGTCAGTTTCTCGCCGAGGATCGTGACTTCGGCAAGCTCGGCGGGAAGCTCCAGGGTGATCGGCTCGGTGCCGACAGGCGCGACGGCTTTGACGCCCCCTGGGCCCGCGCCTCCGGTGATGCGCTCGAGCAAATCCTCCGGCCGCCTGAACTCCGTGGCGACAGCCGCGCGAGTCAAGAGCGTGTTGTCGAGCGTCAAGACGCCTATTCCCGCGATGTACGAAGCAAATGCTGTCTTGAGCCTGACTTCTTCTTCGGAGTAGGTGTGTCGGTTGTGCAGGTTGAACCGCAGCGTCACCGGACCGCGATGCGGCGGCAGCTTGATGAGGATGCCTTCCTTCGGATCCCGCCCTGTCAGCACGTCGCAGTATTCGCGTTTGGTCTTGACCCCCGCGCCGAGCGGTGAGGGGCACGTGATCTCGGCAGGCGCCACCGTGGGCTTGCGCGCCGCCGGCGCTGGCTTGCGCGTCGTCGGCTTCGTGGTTGGCTTCGCCGTCGTCGGCGGGGGCGTCGGCTTCGTCGTCTGCCCCTCGAGCGAGCCCGCGCACAGGAACGCAAGCACGACCATGACGGCCCATCGACCGTGGACCGTCGCCCATCGCCGATTCGCCTGCCGCGCCGAAGCGATATGAATCGGGCGCGAAGGCGGGACGATGCCGTTATTCATCGACACACGCGGCCATCGGCTCAGACGAGGTGCGGAGCGCAGTGCGAAGCTTGATGAGCTCGAGGAACTCCATGCGCGTCCGGGCATTGTCTCTGAAGCCGCCGAGCATCGAGCTCGTCACGCAGAACGAGTTCTGCTTCTCCACCCCGCGCATCGACATGCAGAGATGCGTCGCTTCCATGACGACCGCCACGCCAAGCGGGTTGATCTTCTCGCGAATCGTCTCCGCGATCTGGCTGGTGAGCCGTTCCTGAATCTGGAGGCGGCGGCTGAAGATGTCGACGAGCCGCGGGATCTTGCTGAGGCCGATTACCTTGGTTCGCGGGATGTAGGCGACGTGACACTTGCCGAAGAACGGCAACAAGTGGTGCTCGCACAAGCTGTAGAAGTCTATGTCCTTGACGATCACCATCTCGCTGTATTCGACGGTGAACAGCGCGTCGTTGAGGACTTCGTCGACGTCCATGTTGTAGCCGCTCGTGAGGAACCCGAGGGCCTTTTCGACGCGCTTTGGGGTGTTAAGAAGCCCTTCGCGGCCCGGATCTTCACCGAGCTCGGCAAGGAGCTGCCGGATCAGCTGCTGCATTGGGAGAATTGTACACGGGGGCTGACCTGAAGGTCAGCACTACGACCGGGGGGCGACTACTTCACGCTCGTCGCTGACCTGAAGGTCAGCACTACGACCGGGGGGCAGGCCCACACTCGTCGCTGACCTGAAGGTCAGCACTACGACTGGGGCGGCTACTGAAATCGTAGTGCCGACCTTTAGGTCGGCTATTGGTGAATGGACAGCGTAGCGCCGACCTTCAGGTCGGCAATTCGCCGGCGACTAAAAACGGACGCCGACCGAAAACCGGAACAGGCGGGGTGTCGTGTAGGCGAAGCTGATCAGCGGGGCGCCGAATGCAGATCCCGGCGCCGTATTGACATCCCAATTGACCCCTCGGACTGGAGTGGTCGTAAACGGATTGAACGCCTGATACACCGTTGGCGCGTTCCGAGGCGATCGCACCGCCTGCCCGATCGTCGTCAGGTCGGTGGCTCCTCCGTTGCTGAACGCCGATGCGCCGCAGCCACAAATCTGGAAGTCTCTGAAAAGGTTCAGCACCTCGCCGTGGAAGAACAGCTCGGGTTCCGCGCGTCCCGCGCGAATGCGATAGCCGTAATTGACGGAGAGGTCGGTCCGGAACGTCGTCTCGGTGCGGAACGCGTCGCGCGCGGTGAAGAAGTAATCGACAGTACCGGTCGGGCCCGGCGCTGCAACGTATCCGGGGTTGACGACATAGGGCACCGTGCTGATCCCTGAGCTGCCTGTGCCGACGGCACCGTATGGCGTGCCGGAGCCTACCTGTTGCAACAACCCGAACGTGAGCGATCCGGCGCCCTGCGGCATCGGCGACTCAATCGTCGCCCACAGGCGCGCGCGATGACGCTGATCTGCTGCCAGATAACCCTCCGGGGCATTCCAGCCGGCGCTCTTGTACTCGGGGTATGCGGTGACTTGCGCCACCGACGGTCCTGCTCCACTTGTCTCGCCGTCGAAGTTCCCGCGCGTGTACGAGAGCGTGTAGTTGCCTCCAACATTCACGGCGTCGCTGACACGCACGCTTGCCTGCGTCGAAACTCCCGAATAGCGTCGCTTCACCTGGTTGGTATTTTCGACGACAAACAGATCGTATTTGTTGCCGAAATCGTCGGTCACCTGCTTCGTGGACGTGTCGGCGCGTTGGCTGTAGAAGTCGTGATACCGGCGCCAGACGCCATCCACGCGGAGCGTGCCACGCGACCCCAGCTGGCGGCTCGTGCCGAGTGTGTACTCGTCGGCGTTCGGCGACTTCAGCGGCGCGACGATCTGGACATTCTTACCAGGCGCGAACGAGCTGACCGGCTGAATTTTGCTGATGCCGTTGGCGTCGAACCAATCGAATACACGCTGAATCGCGACGTCGCTGGTCACCAACGGCCCCGTCGGATCGGCATTGATGGCCGGACCCTGGTACAGCCACACGTATACCGCCGCATTGCCGGCGGCGGTGGTCGACGCAGCCACGTTGCTGGTCATCGGCACGACGTAGCGGGCATAGCTCGTATTGACTGCCCATCTTCCTTCTCCCGTTGGGTCCCAGACGACCGCCAGGCGCGGGCTCAAGAGGCCCTTGTTCGCCACGACGGCGCCGCCGCCGTCCTGCGCATCGTTCTTGTCCCATCGCACGCCGAGATTGAGACTCACGCGGTCTGTGGCACGCCAGCTGTCGTTGAAGAACAGCGAATGCATCCTGAGGTTCGACCCGAGGCTCGATTGCTGTACCGGCGTGTACCAGATCTGCGTCGAATTCGGCATGAACTGGGGAAACACATACGAACCGTCGGCGCTGGCAATCGAGCTGGTGCCCTGAATACGGTAATCGCTGCCGCTCGCGTAGGCGTTCTGCAGCATCTTGTCGTTGAAGCGGTCGTAGCCGAATACGAAGTGGTGCGCGCCCGTTTTATTCGTCGACAGGAAGTAGGAGCCTTTGGCGAGAATGTCGTCATTGTCGCGATTTTCGTCGCCGCACACGCTGCAGAACGTCGGGCTCCAGTAGCGCATATTTTTGGAGGCATCCACGAGCAGCGTGCCGTTGATGCGATCGCGCACGGTCGCCCCGGTATTCAACGTGAGATGGCGGCTCGAATACTGCGCCTCGACGGAAAAATTCGGCGTGACGATGCCGCTGTAGCGAAGCGACAGCATGTCGGACGGCTGCAGCTGCGTGGCGAGACTTCTGATGTCCATCACGTTCTGCGACGTGAAGTTGTACTGCGTCTGATCGATTTTGATGTACGACGCCTGCACCGAATGCGCCGGCGCCGGCGTGTACGTCAGCTTGCCCTCGTAGCGCTTCTCGTCGTTGGTCCGCGTGTAGGGCTGGCTCGTCATCAAAGTACTGCGAACCGTTTCTTCGCTGCGGATGCGCGTCGCGCCAAAGAACCAGAGTCGCTTCTGAGCGATGGGACCACCGATGGTCGCTTCGTACATCGGCGTGGTCACTGGATCGGGAATGTCGGCTTTGGGATCCCGTGAAAGCCGTTTGGGGTCGTTGCCCGCGGGTGTCAGTGAGCGCCAGTAGTCGTTCGCGAACGACGTGCGCAGCGAGCCGCTGAACGTGTCGCCCCCGGACTTCGTGACCGCGCTGATCATGCCGCCGGAGAAGCGGCCGTATTCGGCCGACACACCGGCGCTCGCCACGGTCACTTCCTGGAGGGCGTCCTCGATGTAGAGCGGATACGCCGCACCGCGCAGGTTTTCGACGATGACCGCGCCGTTGAGCGTGTAAAGGTTTTCGTATGACAGCGCGCCGTTCACTGAGAACGCGCCGCGCGGTCCCGTCGCATGAACCGACGGCGCCATCAGCATGACGGCGTCAATCGTCCGGTTCGACGGCAGCGTCGCCATCAGATCCTGCTTGAACGTCGTCGCGACCTGCGCGGTGTCGGCGAGCGGCTGCGCGTCGGCGCCGACAACAGTCACCGATTCCGTGATCGCGGCGGGCGACAGCGACGCGTCAACCCGGGCGTCGTACGCGGAAGCGACCTGCTGAGTGCGTGTGACAGTCTGAAATCCTGAAAGCTCGAACGACACGGCGTACGTGCCCGGCGGGAGCATCGGAATCAGATAATCGCCGGACTCGGACGCCACGGCCATCCGCACGCCCTGCAACATCGGCGACGTCACCGCGATCGTGACGCCGGGAAGCCCCTGACCATCGGACGACTTCACCTGACCCGAGATGCTGCCGTTTGTGGCTTGCGCGTAGGCGAGCGATCCAGCGCTCAGGAAGGCAACTGCGAGAGCTAACAGTTTCGGCAGAGTGCGATGCATGCCCCCGTTTTATCGGATTTTGGGGAGATTGCAATAGGCGTGGAACTCTTCAGGGGTCATGTGTTTGCAGCCATCGGCGTGTAGGAGAGAAACCTACTTCATGGTTTTGGATACTAGCGACCAAAAAATTGAATTTACGTGCAATTTGATCCGAATGTTCCGTAGAATTGCTAGCAATTTGGTATATTCGTGTGTTGGAAAGGTTGGCATCTTTCTCGTAGGCAAGCGCCTGGACGTTAATAGTGACGGCCACGGCCATTTTTCAAGGAGAGGCTATGAATACGAGACGACGCGAACGGGGGGCTGCAGCCACAGCGCTGCTGTGCTTCTTGTTGTCGCTCGGCATGCTGCTCGGACCGGCGCGTATGGCGCACGCTCAAGAGGGCACCACAGGAACAGTTTCGGGTGAGCTGACGGACGCGAGCGGGGGCGTGCTCCCGGGCGTCTCAGTCGTGTTTACCAACTCGGTTAACCAGCGCGTGCACACCGTTCAGACCGACGGCTCGGGCTCCTATCGCATCGAGCTGCCGCCCGGCCACTACGCGGTACGGTTCGAGCTCAGTGGCTTCGCGCGGCAGGAAACGCCGAACTTCGAAGTGCAGTTGGGGCGCATTTACGACCTCGACGCAGCGCTCAAGGTCGGCAACGTGACGGAAGCGGTGCAGGTCACGGCGGAGAACGCGCCGCTCGTCGACACGCGCAGCACGATCATCGCGCACAACGTCACGGCAGAAGAAATCGATCGTCTTCCGAAGGGACGCAGCTTCCAGTCGATCGCCCTCACCGCTCCGTCGGTGAACTCGGGCGAAATCGAAGGCGGCTTCCAGGTGAACGGCGCGAGCGGCGCCGAGAACGCCTTCACGGTTGACGGGGTCGTCACCAACAGTTTGATCAATGGCTCGTCACGCCAGAACACGGTGTTCGAGTACATCCAGGAAGTGCAGGTCAAGACGACCGGTATCCCGGCTGAATACGGCGGAGCGCTGGGCGGCGTCATCAGCGCGGTCACCAAGTCGGGCGGCAACCTCTTCACCGGTGAAACCCACTATTACATCGACGGCAGCCCGCTGAGCGCCGGTCCGGTCAAGCGCCTCGTGCTGAGCCCGGTCGACGACAAGTCGGTCCAGTATTGGCAGGACGATAAGCAGTCCGATGTCCGCCAGGAGTTCGGCGGATCGGTCGGCGGCCCGATCGTTCGCGACAGACTCTTCTTCTTCGGTTCGTTCTCGCCACGGATCAACGTGCGCGACAACAACTACAAGTTCTCGAACGGCACTGAGGACGGGAATATCGAGCGCACGACGAAGCTCGTTCAGGCATTCGGGAAAATGAGCGTCGGCAGCCGCCGTGTCAACGCATACGTATCGTCGCTGGTGACGCCGTCGTATGTTACCGGCACGCTCAGGGCATACGACGGATACGGCTCGAATTTCCTCTCCGCTTCGAAGGCTTCAATGGAGCCGAACAAGGAGCGCGGGTGGGAACAGATGCAGGCGAACGTGAACGGAAACGTCGACATCGTCGTCTCCAATGGCGCATTTGCCACGATCCGGGCTGGTTATTTCCATGACCGGTATACCGATACGGGCATTCCGCTGACGACAAGCTACGAGTATTTGAATCCCACCTCTGCTTGCGTGGGTTGCGCAATCCCTGCCAATCTCCAGGGATCGGTCGGAACGACGAATACGCCGCGCGCACAGATCACCGACTTCGACACCACGAAGCGCGCGCTGTTCAACGCCGATTACAACCACACGTTCCAGTCGATGGGCTGGCACACCCTTAAGGGCGGCTTCGGAGTTCAGCACACGCTGAATGACGTGCAGTCGACGTATCCCGGCGGATACGTTCAGGTCGCGTGGGGTCAGACGCTGTCCCTTGCCGGTCAGGCACCAGATAAAGGCGCGTTCGGGTACTACGCGGTCAACGACCGCGGCGTCTTCGGAAAAGCCGGCGCCAACATCCTGTCGCTCTACGTTCAGGATCAGTGGCAGGTCGGCGATCGCCTCACGTTGAACATCGGCCTCCGCACCGAGAACGAAAACGTTCCTGCCTACAAGACTGAAGTGCAGGACAACGTGTTCGAGTTCGGATGGAAAGAGAAGATGGCTCCGCGTCTCGGATTCAGCTATGACGTGACCGGTACCGGTCGCGGCAAGGTGTATGCGAGCTACGGCCGCTACTACGACTGGACGAAGTACGAGATGCCCCGCGGATCGTTCGGTGGAGACATCTGGTGCATCAAGTATCGCGCGATCGACAATCCTAACGACCCGATCGTGGCTAATTTCACCAACGCACCTGGCCGCGACCTCTGGAAGGGCGGCGGGAACTGCCGCGACCGTCGTGTCCCGAGCTTCGACACCGTCGACAACAACGCGAAGCCGATGTCGCAGGACAGCTACAGCGCGGGCTTCGATTTCGAAGTGAACCCGCGCACTGTCGCGACCGTCCACTTCGTGCACAACAACCTGAACCGGACGATCGAAGACCTCGGTGCACTGGTCAACGGCAACGAGGTCTACCTGCTGGGCAACCCCGGCGAGGGCAGCTCGTCGATCATGCCGGCGTCAGCGGCGCCGCTGACCGGTGGCGGTCAGTTCCCGATGCCGAAGGCGAAGCGTCAGTACGACGCAGTCGAGCTCGGTGTCAGCCGCCGCTTCTCGAACAACTGGTTCGGCAGCGCAAACCTCACCATCAGCCGGCTCTACGGCAACTACGCCGGCATCGCGAGCTCGGACGAAATCCGGACGCCGACCACGGGAGTTAGCTCGGCTACTGCACAGCAGCAGGCGGGCTCAATATTCCGTGAGGGTGGAAACGTCAATCGCGGATGGGACCTCGACGACGCCATGTTCGACTCGCACGGCACCCTCGACGTCCTCGGCAGGCTTGCGACAGATCGTCCTGTGGTCGCCAAGTTCTACGGCGGCTACAACTGGCGCAACACGCAAATCGGCGCATTCGTCTATGCCGGCAGCGGCACGCCGATGACGACCTATGTCAACACTGTCAACCAGACAGAGATCTTCGTCGACGGCCGCGGCGACATGGGCCGTACGCCGATGTTCAACAAGACCGACCTCCTGCTTTCGCACGAACTGCCCATGGCGGGCACCAAGCGGCTGCGGCTGGAGCTGAACGTGCTGAATCTCTTCAACCAGAAGACGTCGCGGCACGTCTTCAATTACCTGAACCGCGGTGCTGGCAACCCTCGGGGGTCATCGGCTATCGATCTGGCGAAGTTCGATCTGTATAAGGGCTACGACTACAACGCCCTAATCAGAGGGACAGCCGAGGGCCAGGGCGCGTACGATCCGCGCTACGGCATGGACGACCTGTTCGAAGCGGGTACCCAGGGTCAGGTGTCGGTGAAGTTCCTGTTCTAAGGTTCGTCAGTTCGTTAGTCGTAGTTCGTTAGTACGTGGATGTTTTGGGGGGAGCCGCTGCTCCCCCCTTTTCTTGTACGACCCCTTTTTGCGCCACTTCAGGTGACATCTCGCGCAAATCATTGAAATCCATGCCCCTTTTCCGCGGCCGAAGTCCACGTCAGATCTTGGCCTGCTTCTTGTATGAGTAAGTCGACAGGAGACGGAGGCGAACCATGATGACCACCACCGACGTTAGAGTACCGACGACAGTGAGGCCCACCTCACAGCAGGTTGTCGTGGTCAGCAAGCAGTCTCAACTGAACGGTTTACTCGAGACTGTGCTCGACGCAGGCCAATACGACGTCGTGTTCGTTGAATCGACCGAACACGCGTACAGCCATATCAAGCGGCTGACGCCGCACTTGATTATTGTGTGCCTCGATATCGATGACCTCGACGGGTTCCAGGTGTTGTCGATGCTGAAGCTCGACGAGGAGACAAAAGGCATTCCGCTCGTCACCTGCACGGCGTCGCAGGACGATGAGGAGATGCCGGACGAATCGCTCGACCCGCGGGAGGGCGTATTCTCACAGCCGGCGGCGATGCAGCTCAACTGACCCGCCTTCGTCCGCCCGCGCGCGATGCGCGCCGGGCGGGAACTACGGCGAGGCCGGCTGACGCACAGGGGCGAGGAGCAAATAGTTCCCGCCCCTTTTTTTTGCATTTTGGCGGTGTGATTCGTACACTACGCGGCACACGTGAGCGAAATCGATGACGACAAGCGCGACCGGGAGCGACTCGAAATTCTCGGCGAGCTCCATGGCGAGGTCATGGTGTTCCAGCCGCTCTCGATCAAGGAGATCAGCCGCGGCGGGTGCCTTGTCGAGACGTCATTTCCACTCCACCTGAACTCACTTCACGACATCAGGCTGACACTCGGCGAACAGTCTGTCGTGCTGAAGGGCCGCGTCGCGCATTGCCGCATCAGCGACGTCGACCAGGAATCGGTCCACTACAAATCCGGACTCGAATTCATCGAGCCGTCCGAACGCATACGCGGAGTGATTGTGGATTTTATCGAAGCGATCCGGGCGGGGAGGAGACTCGTGTAAAGAACTGGCGGTTCTGGGTTCTGGGGTTCTGGGTTCTGAGGTGCCGGTTCTTGGTGCTGGGTTCTTGGTTCGCGAGTCGGAACCAGAACGAGAGTCGGACCCAGAATCGAACGCAGAACCATGAGCGCAGAACGCGAACCAAGAACCCGAACCTAGAACCCCAGAACCGGCACCTCAGAACCCAGCACCCAGAACCCAGAACCGGTTCCTTGGTTCATCTGGATTTCAGATGTTCGATGTAGTCGCCTGAGGTAATTCGCTGCGCTCCTCCGAGCGGAGCGTTGTAGAAATACACCCACACATCTTCGGTGCGGCCGTCGTCCAGCGTGGCTGATACGCGGACGCGGTTGTAGAGGCTGCTCTCGGGCTCGGCCGGGCGATGGCCCTCGATGCGATCGAGCGCCGCGAGCACGACCGGCGGATCGGTGATCTCGAAGACCTCTCCCCACACTCGCGCGTCGCTCGCGGGGACGGCCGCCGGATAGATACCGAGATCGAACAATTTTCCGTTGATCCAACCGCGGCCGACAAACTTGAGGAACGCATCGATACCCGCGCGCGTGGTGCGGTTGAAGCCGGTGCGCAGCGTGCCGTAGAAAAACACTTGTTCGGGCATGGGGGCACCGAGGACCTGGAATCCAGAATCTAGGATCTAGAATCTAAGAACTAGAATCTAAGAGCTGTTCCAGAATCTGGAGATTGTAGCTTACTTCGCTGGTTCGGGTTTCGCGGGATCGGGCGATCCGGCGTTCCCGCGGCGGCGCGTCGCGGGCGCCACTGCGCGAAGGGCTTCGGGGGACAGCGCGACGGACACACGGACGGTTGCGTCGCTGCCCGACAGCTCGATCGACTTGAGCATGCCGTCGATCTCCGGCTTTGCGCCGCCCTGCAGGCGTCCTAACGAGATGAAACCCCGCACCACGTCGCGCAGCTGATCTGCCGCTGCCTTGTCGCCTGCCTCCGCACGGATCGTCGCTTTGACGCCGCCGTTGATCTGAGCCTTGACCGATACCAGCTTGATGGGAGGCACCTGCTGCGCCACGCCGTTTGGAAGGCGCATACGGCGGCGAATCTCGTCGAACTGTCCGACAACCCATGCAGTGCTGCCGGTGTTGTCGCGAATGAGATCCATCATCTCGGGGTTCGCTGTGATGTTCTTCGCGAGCCCGGGCCCCTGTGACAGGTCGATGATGCCGCGGACGAGATCTGTCGGCCCCATGGCAATCAAATCGGATCCGACGAGGCCAACCGCGACGTCCTGGCCGTGCACGCCGTGGACGAGAACCTTGCGTCCCTTGTAGTCGTCCATGCTGCCCGCGTGCTCGCGTATGAAGGACTCGATACGAGCGGCGTCGAACGTGCCGTGCACCAGCACCAGCGCCCTCGGGATGTCGGGCTCAGCCTGCGCCTGCGGGTCTGGAGCTTTGTACGGCTCGACATACGCCACGACGCGGTTCACCTGCTTCTCGAGATCGACGCCGGCAAAGTCGTTCATCATCTGCCGGCCCTTGCGCGATTCGGGGTCGACGCTGGCCATCAGCGAACGGCGCAGCTCGGAGCCCATCACTGCGTGTACGTCGGCGAATGCCACGACCGCGGCGTTGACGGGAACGTAACGCATTTCGGGCGGCACGCCCGGAGGCATGCCGGCCACGCGGTTGTACGCCAGGTAGGCGATAAGACCGCCTCCCAGGCCGACGACGAGAACCGTGCCGGCGGCCAGGACGAAATAGCGAGTTTTTCTGGTCATGAGGGCTTGATAGTTCTTTTGACGGACCTGCGGTTCGGGGAGTTCCCCAACCGCCCCCTATTGATCGAGTACGTATTCCTTGCGCTCGACCGTTCGCGCGGCCAGCCAGAGCGCCACGACGGCGATGAGGGCCAGCGACAGAAGACTCGATACGAGCGTGGGAGGGTCGGCAAACAGCGATTGGATGGCGGCCACCGTATCGTCCTGGGGCATCGCGTGCGGCACCAGTCCCTGCAGATAATGCGCGACCGTGAAGCGGCGGAGATAGCCGGGCACCACCAAGGCGACCTGCTCCCATCCGAAGATCAGCAGCAGCCCGGCAACCAGGGGCCGCGGGACCAGCGCACCTATCAGCGCGAAGACGGCGCCGTATACGGCCAGCCCCAGCGCCAGCAGCCCGAGGTCGGTGAGCAACTGCAGGAACGTGCCGCCGATACTGCCCCCCGATACCGGCGTGATGAGCAGATAGACCGCGGTTACCGACGGCAGGACCACGAGGGCAGTGCACACGACGTACGCGAGGTATTTCCCGATGATGACGGCGCCCCTTGGAACAGGCCGGGTGAACAGATACGTGATGGTGCGATCTTCCACTTCGTCGGATATGAGGGACGTGCCATAAAACGCGCCGAGCACAGGGACGATGAAGCGCAGGTAGAGCAGCCAGTTCATGCCGCCGAAAATCACGGGGCCGGGCACAGCCACGCCGTTGATCCTGAACGACGACAGCCCCATCTCGTGAATGACGCGCAGCAGCACCGCGATGACGACGGGCGCGCCCGTGGCGAGCGCCATGAACACCGTGCGGCGCGACCACAACATCTGCCCGAGCGACATGTCGAACACGCGCAGAACCGCAGTCCAGAACTTCATGACTTCACCAGATACTCGAAAACCGCCTGCAGGTTGTCGTCGGGCGACGTGATCTCGTAGATGTCGCCGTCTCCCCCGTTGGCCGCCATCTCGGTGACGCGCGCATAGAACGCGTCGGGCCGCGCCGTCTGTACGTACACGGCATCCTCTTCGAACCGCACGCTCAGCACGTCCTCATTCGCCACCAGCGTCGTCGCGAGCGTGCGTGGATGCTTCGACCGCACGCACACCGTGTGCGGATGCTCGTCGATGAGATCCCGAATCTGGTGGACGTTTCCTTCGGCGAGGACACGTCCGTGGTGCATGAGCAGGATGTCGGACGTGAGCGCTTCGACCTCGTGAAGGATGTGGCTCGAGACGATGACGTGACGCCCTTTGACTGCCCAGGCGCGAAGCAGGCGAATGGTCTTGCGGCGCGCGAGGGGATCCATCCCGGACAGCGGCTCGTCGAGGACGAGCAGCTCGGGTTCGTGGGCCAGCGCCTGCGCCAGCTTGACGCGCTGGCGCATACCCTTGCTGTACGCGCCGATGCGTTTGTTGGCGGCGTCTTTCAAGTCGACCTGCTCGAGCGCCGCCATCGCGGTGTCGGCGGCCGCGCGATCGCCGAGACCGTGCAGGCGCAGCAGCGCCGTCACCCATTCGTGACCCGTCATGCGGTCGTAGAACGCGTCTTGTTCTGGACACACACCGACGCGGAGAAAGATGTCGGGATTGCCCCATACCCGCTCGCCAAGAATCTTCACCGTGCCCTTGTTCGGCTTCAGCTGGCCCGTGATGAGCTTGAGGAGCGTCGACTTGCCCGCGCCATTCGGTCCAAGCAGGCCGGTCACGCCGCCGCCGATGGTAATCGAGATGTCGTTGAGCCCGATCACCTGGCCGTACCACTTCGACAGGTTCTCGGCGCGCACGACCTCAACGGGAGTCTCGCCAGCGGTCATGTCACCACCTCGATCGCGCGGATCCGCCGGCGAAGGACGGCCGCGGAGGCGGCGATGATGAGCAGGATCACCATTGCGGAGATCAACGGGTGGGTGTCGTGACGCGGCGGCAGATGAAAGAGGACGTCGCCCACCTGGCGGACGTTTGCGAAAATCGACACCCACGAAAATGCGGAGCCCGGGAGGGCGGCGCCGAGCACGCCGAAGACGGCGTGTGTGAAGAACGCCAGGCCCGCATAGAGGACAGCCACGTACCACCGGCTCTTGCTGAGCGACGACAACGCGAGAATCAGAAAAGTGGAGAGCGTGATCTGAATCAGCGAATACGCCGAAATCGACGCGAGCAGCGACAAATTGTCGAGGAGGAACGTCATCCTGCCCGCAAATGCCGGCACGAGCAGGAGCAACAGCATCGCGGGCACGAAGGTGACGGCGGACAGCGCTCCCATGAGAATCGCGGCTTTCCCGGCAATGTATTGCGTGCGCGTGATGGGCCGCGACAGGTACAGCTGCAAGGCGTTCGCCCGGATGTCGTCGGCAATCAAGCCCGAGCCTACATAGACGGTGATGAAAAAGACCAGCGGCTCCTGCTGGTTGAGGAAATCACGGAACATCTGTGGTTTGACGGCGAGCATCCCGATCTGCGACATGCCCGGCACATTGGCCGAGGCCCAGATCTGGACGCCGCGGACGACCACCGGAATCCACGACAGGATCATCAGGAACAGGAACGCGCGCTTTCGCACGATCGATCGCAGGCCGTGGGCCGCAATCACCGCCCACGCGGCGCCGCGCCACTCGACGCCCTCCTCGCGCCTTCGATATCGCTCGCGATGGATAGGCATCTACTCGGCCCCCACCGCCTCGGCGAACACGTCTTCGTGCGTCGGGACACTCGGCTTGAGGTGACGCACCTGAGCGCCGACAGCCACGGCCGAGGCGAACAACTGATCGGCGCCGGCGCCGGGCGGCATGAGGACGCGGAACATGTCGGCGTCGGTCTCGCGGCAGTCGTACGACTGCGCGCGGAGGCGCGCGACAAACGCCTCTCGATTGCCCTTCACGCGTACTTCGAAGATGTGGCCGGCTGGTTTCTTGAGCGAGGCGATCGGGCCCTGCATGACGACTTGCCCGCGGTTCATGACGACAACCGCATCGCAGACCGACTCGACGTCGGGCATCACGTGAGACGACAGAATCAGGCTGATTTTTTTGTTGTGCGCGATGTCGCGGACGAGCGCCAGCATTTCTTCGCGGCCCTTCGGATCCATGCCGTTGGTCGGCTCGTCGAGCAGCAGCAGGTCGGGGTCGTGCACGAGCGCCTGCGCCAGCTTGATGCGCTGCTTCATGCCGGTCGAATACGTCTCGACGTTGCGATACCGCGCTTCGCCGAGACCGACGTAGTAGAGGACTTCGTGCGCGCGCTGCATGGCGTCGGCCGCGGGCAGGCCGGACAGCTCCGCGCAATAGGCCACGAACGAGACGGCCGACATGCCCGGAATCTGCGCGTCGTTCTCTGGCATGTAGCCGACGCGCGCGCGAATGTCGAGCGGCGCGACCGCGACGTCGAGATCGAGCACGCTGATGCGGCCGCTGCCGGGCGTAATGAGGCCGAGCAGCGCCTTCAACATGGTGCTCTTGCCGGCGCCATTCGGCCCGAGCAGCCCGACCGCTCCTTCCGGAAACGAGGCCGAGACGTCAGAGAGGGCCCACTGATTGCCGTAGCGCACCCCCACATGGTCGAGAACGGCGACTGACATCAATGGACTATACGGATAGGGTGAATGGGGCGTTCCCAGACAGCGTCATAGCCCCAGCAGGTCCCGGCGCTCCCGCAGGAACCCGATGACGTTCGTGATGTGCTCGTCGAGCGGCAGTCCGAGCTCTTCGGCACCCTTGCGCAGATCGTCGCGGCTGACGCCTTTCGCAAACGCCTTGTCTTTGATCCGTTTCAAAACGGATGACGCCTCGAGGTCCTGGACGCTCTTCGACGGCCGCACGAGCGCGGCCGCGGTGACGAACCCCGCCATCTCGTCGCACGCGAACAGCGTGTGCTCGAGCTTCGATTCCCGCGGCGTGTTGGTGTGCTCGCCGTGCGACAGGATGGCGCGGATGACGAACTCGGGGCACCCGCGCGCGCGCAGAATCTCCGCGCCCCGGAACGGGTGATCCTTCAGCTCGGGATACTGCTCGTAGTCGAAGTCGTGGAGCAGCGCGACCACGCTCCACACTTCTTCGTCCTCGCCGAACAAACGGGCGTATCCGCGCACGGCTGCTTCCACAGCGAGCGCATGCTTTCGCAGGCTCTCGCCTTTCGTGTGCTCGGTCAGGATGTTCCACGCATTCTCACGCGTCAGCTCGAACGCCATCGTTCTTCAGTGTCCTTTTCGTTCTTCGTTTTTCGCTCTTCGTGTTTTTGCTTTTCCTTCTTCGTTTTTCGTTTTTCGTTTCTACTCCTCCGTCGGCCGCGCCGCGCGGTGCGACAACTCCGCGATCAACGACCGCGGCGCCATACGGGCGGCGACCGGAATCAGCTTGTTCCGTAAGCCGGGGACCGCCACCGCCTTTCCTTTCATCATCGCGTTGTAACCGACGCGCGCCACGCGCGGCGCGTCCATGACGAACGCCTCGAACAGCCGCGACCGCTGCGACCCGGCGCGCACTTTGAATTCAGACTCGGTCGGTCCCGGGCAGAGCGTGGTCACCGTGATACCGCTCGTCTTCAGCTCGTAGTCGATCGCCTGCGAAAACGACAGAAGGAACGCTTTGGTGGCGTAGTACACCGACATCCACGGTCCGGGCACGAAGGCCGCCGTGGACGCGACGTTCAGAATACGCCCGCTGCGGCGCTCGATCATCTGCGGCAGGAACCGCTTCGTGAGATCGACGACCGAAGTCACGTTCAGCTGAATCATCTTCAGCTCGGCGTCGAGACCGGTCGTCGCGAACTTGCCGTACAGTCCGACCCCGGCGTTGTTGACGAGATAGTCCACCTGGAGACCACGGCTCGTGACGGCCTCGTGCAGCCGCCGCGCGCCGTCGGGGTCGGCAAGATCTTCGGCGAGACACACGACGTCCACGCCGAACGTGTCGTGAATCGCCCGTCCGCGTGCCTCGAGCTTCTCGCGAGTGCGAGACACCAGAATCAAATCGTGCCCATGCCCGGCAAAGACGTCGGCCAGCGCCGCGCCGATGCCGACGGATCCGCCTGTGACTAGCGCTCGCGTTTTGGCCATTGGTGCGTCCTCGCAACGTCGAGCGCCTTTTCGATCACCGACGTTGCCTTCGGCGTGAGGCGGTACCGCTCGAGCTCTCCGGGATCGACCAGCTCAGCGGCCGCGACATCGGAGCCATGAGTGAGAGTCCCGCCGATCGGCCGGCACAGATAGTCGATGAGCACGTAGTGATAGCGCACTTTCCGCTCGGGATCGAGCAGGATGCGGTCGAACACGTCGACCACCGGCCCAACCTCGACGTCAAGGCCGGTTTCCTCGAGCATTTCCCTCGCAAGACCGGCCTCGAGCGTCTCGCCAAGCTCGAGCCGGCCGCCGGGAAGACTCCACTGCCCCGCCAACGGTTCGAATCGCCGCTTCACGAGAACGACCTTCCCGTCCTGCATGATGACCGCTCCCACGCCGACAATCGGCTGGCCGGGATACTGCCGCGACGGCCGGGTCGGGTTGGCGGGAACCACGACGTCTTCCTCGGTCTGGAAACTCAAGGGATGCAGGACGCCGCGCTGGCGGCGGATCAGACCATTTTCGATCCAGAACTCATCGTAACCGGCGCTCGTCAGCACGTCCCCACTCTCGGGATTTTGTTCGCGCCCCCGCCACTCCGCGTGCATCGCGCCGGTCTCGACGCGCGCGATCATCCGCACGTTGCGCTGCGCCGATCTCGCGAGCGTTCCGGCGATCTCCTGCCGCACGGCTTCCCGACCGCGAGCCACGACGGTCCCGACATCGTTGGTCGCGTCGTCGTGATACAGCGCAGCCAGGCCGTCGAGGTCGCCGGCGTTGAACGCCTGAAACCACCTGCGGACGAGATCGAAAGGATCGAGCGCCATGCGTTGGAGTATTTTACGTGCATGAAAGCACAGACGAAGTACCTGACGCTGAACATTCCTTCAAAAATGGCGTTCCGCAACATCACGCCCGAGGTCGACGAGACGGTGCGATCCAGCGGCGTCCAGGAGGGCCTCGTGCTGGTCAACACGATGCACATCACGAGCTCGGTGTTCATCAACGACAACGAGCGCGGGCTCCACCACGACTTCGGACGCTGGCTCGAGGAGCTGGCGCCGTTCAACCCCGACCCGGATCACTACCATCACAACCGGACAGGCGAGGACAACGCCGACGCGCACTTGAAACGGCAGATCATGGGGCGCGAGGTCGTCGTCGCGATCACGAAGGGCAAGCTCGACTTCGGGCCGTGGGAGCAGATTTTTTATGGTGAATTCGACGGGCACCGAAACAAGCGAGTGCTCATTAAAGTGATTGGGGATTAGGGATTTGGGATTAGGGGTTAGGTCTAGAGTTGCAGCGAAGGGTCGGCGTTCAAATCGAGCCCGGCACGCTTGCCGGCGTGGAAGTTCCTGAGCCCGGCGGCGGCGATCATCGCCGCGTTGTCCGTGGACAGCGATAGCGCCGGCACGTAAGCGGGAAACCCGAGCCGCGCCGCGCGAACGGCAAAATCGTTCCGCAGGCGAGCGTTCGCCGACACGCCTCCGGCGATGCCGACGCTCTGCGCTCCAAACCTTTCGGCGGCGTCGAACACGCGATCAAGCAGCGCGCTCACCACCACGCGTTGAAAGCTCGCGCAGATATCGTCGATCTCCGCGTCCGTCAGCGGCGCCGTCCGTTGGCGGACATGGCGCAGCACAGCCGTTTTCAACCCGCTGAAGCTGAAATCCAGATCCCCCTTCACGCCCGGCGCATTGCGATCGGCGTGGGTCATGCGTGCCAGAGGCAGCGCGACCGCCTGATCGTTTCCGTCGCGCGCGCGCTTATCGACAATCGGCCCGCCCGGATAGCCGAGGCCAAGCAGCCTCGCGACCTTGTCGTACGCCTCTCCCGCCGCATCATCCCGCGTCCGGCCGACGCGCGCGTACACGCCCGGCTCCTTCACGAGATACAAGCTGGTGTGCCCTCCGGACACGACGAGCGCAACGAGCGGCAACGGCAGATCGCCGTGCTGCAGAAACAGCGACTCGATATGACCGGCGAGATGATGCACGGCCACCAGCGGACGATTCAGCGAAACCGCAAGGGACTTGGCAAACGAGACGCCGACGAGCAGGGATCCCACGAGGCCGGGCCCTTGCGTGACGGCGATCGCATCGAGCGCTGTCAACTCTGTCTGCGCGGTATCGAGCGCCGAACGAACGACGCCGCAGATATCCCGGATGTGCTGGCGCGACGCGATCTCAGGGACGATGCCGCCCCATTCCTGGTGGATCGCCACCTGCGACGCGACGATGTTCGAGCCAATCGCCCATATGCCGCCCGTGTCTGTCACGACGGCGGCCGACGTTTCGTCGCACGATGTCTCGATGCCGAGCATCCGCATGGAAATGATGACGATCCCTCGTTTAGACGCCCGTGCCGTTGACCAGGTTCGGCAGCGACTCCGAGAAGGGCGCGCGTGCGATGCCGCGTTCGGTGATGATCGCGGTGACGTATTTATGCGGGGTGACGTCGAACGCCGGGTTACGAACCTTGGCAGCCTGCGGCGTCAGCCGCGTGGGACCCAGGTGCGTGACCTCTTTCGCGTTGCGCTCCTCGATGGGGATTCCGCTGCCGTCCGGAGTCGCGAGATCGATCGTCGAAATCGGCGCGGCGACGTAGAACGGGATGCCGTGTTCCTTCGCGAGCACCGCTACGCTGTAGGTGCCGATCTTGTTCGCCACGTCGCCGTTGGCGGCGATCCGATCGGCGCCGACCACAACGAGATCGATCTGACCGGCGAGCATGAGCGCGCCGGACATGTTGTCGGTAATCACGGTCGTGTCGATGCCGTCGCGCGTGAGCTCCCACGCCGTCAGGCGGGCGCCCTGGAGAAACGGACGCGTCTCGTCGGCGAGGACCGCGACTTTCTTTCCCTGTTCGACGGCGCCGCGAATGACGCCCAGCGCGGTGCCGTATCCCGCGGTGGCGAGCGCACCGGCGTTGCAATGCGTCAGCACCCGCGCGGCATCCGGCACCACGGTCGCGCCGAACGCCCCCATGGCGCGGCAGCTCGCGACGTCTTCGTCATGAATCATGCGAGCCTCGGCGGCGAGCCGATCCTTGATTTGATCGGCCGACTGGCCCGAGGACGCCGCCTCGGCAAACACGCGCTTTATTCGATCGATGGCCCAGAAGAGATTGACGGCCGTCGGGCGCGTGTCGGCCATCATCTCGCACAACTTATAGAACTCTCCGGCGAGCTTGGTCGTGCCGGTTGCGGTGCTCTGCCGCACGCCGAGCGCGAGCCCCATGGCCGCGGCGACGCCAATCGCAGGCGCGCCCCGGATCACCATCGTCTTAATCGCTTTTGCGACGTCCTTGGCGCTCTTGCAGGTCACGTAGATCTCCACGCCCGGCAACTTGCGCTGATCGATCATCACGACGCCTTCGTCGTTCCATTCAATAGTCGGCAGCATGTGGTGAGATCATACTAGAGGCGGAGTTTTTTCCGATCCAACACGGAGGCACGGGGGCGCGGAGTTCCACGGAGAATTCTTTGTTAAGAGAATTTCTCTGTGTCGCTCAGTGCCTCCGTGTCTCCGTGTTGAAGCACGCTATTCGATGAACCGCGCATCGAACGGATGCGGAAGCAGATCTTTCAGCCGGTGCGTCGTCTTGATCTTCTCGAGATCGGCGAGGATCACCTCGATGTCGCCGGCGAACTCCCACAACATCTGGCGGCAGGCGCCGCACGGCGACGTTGGCTGCGACGTGTCGGCGACGACGACGATGCGCGTAAATGAGCGGTACCCTTCGGATACTGCCTTGAAAATCGCCACGCGCTCGGCGCACATCGTCAGACCATAAGTGGAGTTCTCGATGTTGCAGCCGGTGATGATTCGGCCATCAGTCGTTTCCAGCGCGGCGCCGACCTTGAACTCCGAGAAGGCCGCCATCGCGCGATCGCGCGCGATCCTCGCGGCCAGGACGATGTGCGAATGCGGGGTGCCGTTATTGGCGTCGCCGAAGCTGGTGAGCCGGAGGGGCTCGCTCGCGCGGCGAGGACCGACGCGGCGGTCGGCGAGCACCCGTTTGTCGCCTCCGTTGAACGCGGCGCTCTCCGCGCGGCGCCGGGCGATCGTACGGCGGTCCGACACACTGCGGCGCTCCTGCCATGGACCGGCGGCGGCGAGCCCGACCTCCACGGCCCACGCCACGTCGACGATCGGCGTCGACCGAAGGTGCTTCGCGAGGTCGCGCCTCAGGCCGTCGATGTCGGTATCGCCTTCAGCCTTCGCGGCCGCGTCGGCATTGCGCCAGATCCGAATGTCGTAATACCGGCGCGGATGCGAGCCGTCCTGAAGCAGCTGATTCGTGCCGTAGCCTTTCGAGCGAACCAGTGCCTGGAGCCGCCCGGTGAGCGCGAGAAACTCGCGCTCCTGGCCATCGGAGACTTCCAACGCGACAACGGACACAACAGATTGGTCAGTCACGCAGCCCCTCAGATTCCGGCAATGACGCCCTTCAACAGCGCGATGAACGTGAGACGAACACGCTGCGCGGTTTCCAGCACTTCCGCGTGGTCCAACGGCTGCGGCAGCACACCCGCAGCAAAATTCGTGATGCACGAGATGCCCAGCACCTCGATGTTCATGTGCCTCGCCACTATCGCTTCGGGGACCGTCGACATCCCGACGGCGTCAGCCCCGATCAAGCGCAGATACCGCACCTCCGCCGGGGTCTCGTACGACGGACCGTGACAGGCGGCATACACGCCATGCCGCAGCGCGATGCCTTGCGCCGCCGCCGTGTGGTCCGCCAGACGCCGTAGCCGCGGTGAATATACATGCGTCAGGTCCGGAAAACGAACGCCAAATCGTTCGTCGTTCGGACCGACCAGCGGATTGCTGCCCAGAAGGTTGATATGGTCATCGATGACCATCAAATCCCCCGGCGCGAAGGCTGTATTGATGCCCCCGGCGGCATTGGTCAGGATGAGCGTCTTCACCCCCAGCACGCCGAGCACCCGCGTGGCGAACGTCACCGTCCGAAGGTCGCGCCCTTCGTAGAAGTGGGCGCGGCCCGAGAGCGCCGCGACGCGGCGCCCGGCAATATCGCCGATGACCAGCCGCCCTTCATGGCCGACGACCTTCGCATCCGGCCAGTTCGGGATGTCCCCATAGGGAATCGACAGGGCATTTCCGAGGCTCGACGCAAACCCGCCCAGTCCGGACCCCAGCACGATCGCGACATCGGGAATCGTCGGCGACGTCGAACGAACACGCGCGGCGGCGCTCTGCACCTGGTCGTAGTACGGAGGCGCGCTCACCGTTCCTTCTCGTAAGGCTGGCCGAGCGCCCGCGGCGGCCTGGAGTGGCCGATGAAACCAGCCAGCACAATCATCGTGAGCACGTACGGCACCATTTGAATGAACTGCACAGGCAGCGGATCTCCGGACGGCAGTTTAACAACGCCCTGAACCTGGATGGTAATGGCTTCGGTGAACCCGAAGAACAGGCATGCAAGCAGGGTCTGCACGGGCCGCCATTTGCCGAAGATGAGCGCTGCCAGCGCAATGAACCCGCGGCCCGACGTCATGTTACGCGTAAAGAGCGACGACTGGCCGATCGAGAGATACGCCCCGCCAAGCGCCGCAAGCGCCCCCGACAACAGCACGCCGCTGTATCTGATCTTCGCGACGTTCAACCCCGCTGCGTCCGCCGCCTCAGGGTTCTCGCCCACCGCCCGAAGGCGCAGGCCAAAGGGCGTGCGATACAGGACGTACCAGGTAATCGGCACAAATGCGAACGCCATCACGATCGGCGCGAGGGGAACGAGATGCTCGATCGGAATCTGCGGCGTCGAGCCCGAGGAAAGGAAAAACGCTCCGCTCAGGAAACCCGGCAGGCCGATCATCAGGATGTTGATGGCAGTACCCACCACGACCTGATCGGCCCTGTAACGGATGCACGCAACCGCATGCACCAGCGCAATCAGCACACCGGCGCCGATGGCAGCCGCGAGGCCGGCCCATGGACTGCCGGTGGCGTAGGTCATCGCGGCGGCGGTGAACGCGCCCGCCAGCATGAGGCCTTCGAGCGCGATGTTGATGACGCCCGATCGCTCGGAAAACAGACCGCCCAACGCCGCCAAAATGAGGGGCGTCGCCAGGCGGATCGTCGAGAAGATCAGCGCGATCGTAAAGAGGTCAGCCATCGCTCTTGTCGCGCCGAAGCGATCGGCGAAGGCGGAGGATCGGTTCACGAAAAAAGGCTTCCGCGGCGACGAACAAAATGATCGTCCCCTGAAGAATCTGCACGATGTCCTTGGTCACGTGCTGGGTAAACGCGTCCACCGGCACACCGCCGCGTGTGAGCACCGCAAACAACAGCGCCGCGAAGATGACGCCCACCGGATGGTTGCGTCCGAGCAGCGCTACCGCGATGCCGGTAAACCCGTACCCGTCAGAGAACCCGTCGTAATACCGGTGCCGATACCCGAGCACTTCGTTGATGCCCACCATCCCGGCCAGGCCGCCCGAGATGGCCATTGCGAGGACGATCTGGCGGCGGACGGAAATGCCGCCGTACTCGGCTGCTGACGGGTTGCTGCCAGTGGCGCGCAGCTCGTAGCCCCACTTCGTTCGCCACAGAAACACGTAGACGAGCCCGCACGCCACCAGCGCGAGGAGGAACGAGACGTTCAGCGGTATGCGCTCCGGCAGGCCCGGAATGAATTGCCCGAGTCTGGCGATCTGCGCCTGCGCGGCAATCGGCGCGGTCTGCAGGATCGGATCGCCAGGCGTCCGGTAGTGGTATTGCGTGAAGTAGCTCGCGAGCGCGATCGCGATGAAGTTCATCATGATCGTGTTGATCACTTCATGCGAGCCGAACCGCGCCTTCAGCCACCCCGGTATCGCGCCCCAGACGGCGCCGGTCGCTATCGCCGCCACGAAGCAGAGCGGGACGAGAATGACGGCAGGCAAGGCTCCGAAGACGATGCCAACCCACGCCGTGGCGAACGCAGCCATGTACAGCTGCCCTTCGGCGCCGATGTTCAGTAGCCCGGCCCGAAACGCGACCGACACCGCGAGGCCGGTGAAGATGAGCGGAGTGGCCAGAAACAGTGTGTAGCCGATGCCATCGGGCCACCACAGCGCGCTGCCGATGAGAAGCCCGTACGTCTCAATCGGGTTGTCGCCGATCGCGAGGACGAACGCTCCGCCGACGAGGAACGCGGCGACGACCGCGATGAACGGAAACAGCAGCGCCATCATCCGCCCGTCATCAGGATGCCGACGTCTGCCGGTTTCGCCGAGGCAGGATCGACTTCGCCCGCGATGCGGCCGTCGCGGATCACGAGCAGGCGATCGGACAACGACATCACTTCTTCGAGCTCCGCCGAGACGAGCAAGACGGCGCATCCTGCGTCCCGCAGTTCGACAAGCTTGCGGTGGATGAACTCGATGGCGCCGATGTCCACGCCGCGCGTCGGCTGCGCGACGAGCAGCAGCCGTGGCTTCAGCTCGAACTCCCGGCCGATGATGAGCTTCTGCTGATTGCCGCCGGAGAGCGCCCGGGCGGGCAATTCGGGATTGGGCGGCCGCACGTCGAAGCGCCCGATGATATCGGCAGTCCGGCGGCGAACCTCCCGATCGTTCAACATCACGCCGGACGCCACAGGCGGCCGATAGTGAACGCCGAGGATGCTGTTTTCGTCGAGCGGAAAATCAAGCAGCAGCCCGCGCCGGTGCCGGTCTTCCGGTATGTGCGCGATGCCGAGCTCGCGCCGCGCCCGCACATCCACGCCGGCTAACGACGTGCCTTCCAGCGCTATCTCGCCGGAGACATGAGCGGGGTCGACGAGTCCGGCGATCGACTCGATGAGTTCGCGCTGGCCATTTCCTTCGACGCCGGCGATACCGACGATCTCACCGGCTCGAACGTCGAGCGTGATGTCTTTCAGGAGCCGATTCGCGCCCGAGCCGACGGAGAGACGCCGGACACTCAGCATGACGTTGCCCGGCTTCGCCGGAGGCTTGTCTACTTGCAGGAGCACTTCCCGCCCCACCATCAGCCGAGCCAGCTCCGCTGCGCTCGTCTCCTTCGTCTTGACGCGCCCGACGACCTTCCCGTCCCTCATGACGGTGACGTCATCGGAGATCGCCAGCACTTCTCCGAGCTTGTGCGTGATGATGACGATGGTCTTGCCCTGCTCGCGCATGCCACGAAGGATGGCAAAGAACTCCTCGACTTCCTGCGGCGTCAGGACGGCCGTCGGTTCGTCGAGGATTAACAGCCGTGCGTTGCGATACAGCGCTTTCAGCAGCTCGACGCGCTGCTGCTGGCCGACCGAGAGCGTCTCGATCAGCGCATGCGGGTCGACCGACAGCCTGAATTTCTCGGAGAGCGCGCGGATCCGCGCGGCGGACTCTTCGACGTCGAGCGCGAGCGCCGAACCGGCTTCCGCTCCGAGCACGATGTTCTCGGTCACCGTCATCGTGTCAACCAGCATGAAGTGCTGATGCACCATCCCGATGCCAAGCGCGATGGCGTCGAGCGGCCGCTGGATGCGCTGAGGCTGTCCGTCGATGAGGATCTCGCCGGCGTCGGCCGTGTAGAAGCCGTAGGCGATCCGCATCGCCGTCGACTTTCCGGCGCCGTTTTCGCCGACGATCGCGTGAATCGTGCCGGGCGCGACCGTGATGTCGATGTGGTCGTTGGCGACGACCCCGCCGAAGCGCTTGGTGATGCCCCTAAGCGACAGCATCACTGAAACATCGCATCGATCACCTTGATTTCGCCCGCGATAATCTTCCGCTTCGCGTCCTCAGCGGCAGCGATGGCTTCGGGAGACAACAGCGACCTGTTGTACTCGTCGACGACGTAGCCGACGCCCTCGCTCTCGAGGCCGAACACGTGAAGCCCGGGCGTGAAGCGCTTCTCGGTGACGTCTTTGACGATTTGGTACACCGCCTGATCGACGCGCTTGATCATGCTCGTGAGGACGAACCCCGGCTTCACCATGTTCTGGTTGGCGTCGACGCCGATGACGAAGTGCGTGGCGCGGCCGCTGGCATCCCGGCCTTTCTCTTCGACCGCGTCGAACGCGCCCAGGCCCGAGTTGCCGGCGGCGGTGAAGATGACGTCGGCGCCCTTTGCAATCTGCGCCAGCGCGAGCTCCTTGCCGCGTCCTGGATTGTTCCAGGCGGCGTCGGTGACGCCGACGTAATTCTCGAGCACGCGGATATTCGGGTTGACCGATCGCGCGCCCTGTTCGTAGCCCTTGCCGAACCGGTGAATCAGACCGATGTCCATGCCACCGAGAAATCCAATGGTGCCGGTGCGGCTCGTCATGGCGGCCAGGATGCCGACGAGATACGACCCTTCGTGCTCCTTGAACACGAGCGATGCCACGTTCGGCAGCTCGCTGACGCCGTCGACGATGGCGAACCGTATGTCGGGGTAGTCCTTGGCGACAGAGTCGAGGATCGGCGCCTGGGCGAACCCGATGCCAACGATGACGTCGTACTTGCGCTCGGCAAAGGCGCGCATCGCAGGCTCGATGCTGACCGGCGTGCCCGGCTCGACGTCGCGCAGCACGATCCCCAGGCCGGGTTTGCCGCAGTCCACGCCGTTGGGCAGCCTGCCAGTCTCGGCGCACTTCATGCCGTTCCAGGCGGCGGCATTGAAAGAGCGATCGTCCTTGCCGCCGATGTCGAAGACGATGCCGGCTTCGATTTTCGCGGGATCGCTCACCGCATACGTTTGTGGGCTGCACGCGGAGAGGACGGCAAGGCAGGCCAGCGCCAGGGCCGACCTGAAGGTCGGCACTACGTACGGCACGACGACCCGCACGACGACCGGCACGACGACGCGCGCGACGACCGGCATGACGAGGCGCGCGACGACCGGCATGACGAGGCGCGCGACGACCGGCATGACGAGGCGCGCGACCGTCGTCCGCATCACCGACGCGGCCGACTTTGCCGACCTGAAGGTCGGCACTACGTACGGCTTCGTCAAACAATCTCTCGTAGTGCCGACCTTCAGGTCGGCTCTTCGGTCACTCGTCGCGCCGACCTTCAGGTCGGCCTTCAGAAGCGTCATAACACCTCGCCGATGATCAGCGGAACGCGCGGCCCCAGCGACGCGCCCACCTCCACGGCCGTTGTCAAAAGCGGGAGGGCATCCTCGAGCCTGCGCTCGGACCTGTATCTCACGCGCAGCACCGCATCGCCCGCGCGGACGGCGTCGCCGACCGCCGCAGCAATCATGATACCGACCGCCGGATCGACCTTGTCATCTACTTTGTCACGGCCGGCGCCCAACACCACTGCCGCCCGGCCGATCAGCCACGCATCGAGCCCGGTGACAAAGCCGTCACTCGGCGCGCGGATGACGCGCTCTGACGGCGCCTGCGGCATCCGGCTGTCGTCATCGATCACTCGAGGATCGCCGCCCTGACGCTCGATGATCGCCCTGAGACGCTCCAGCGCCTGCCCCGAGTCGATCGCGCGCCGGCACAGCGACGCAGCCTCCGCGCGATCGTGCGCCACCCCGGCGACGATCAGCATGCGCTCGCTCAGCTCGAGTGCATTCGCGACAAGGTCGGGACGTCCGTTGCCCTTCAACAGCTCGATGCACTCGACGACCTCGTTGGCGTTGCCGACGGCCCGCCCAATCGGCGCATCCATCGCCGTGATGACGGCCTGCGTCTGCACACCGGCGGCTTTGCCGATGGCGACGAGCGACTCGGCGAGCGTGCGCGCCTCGGCCTCGGTTTTCATGAACGCGCCCTTGCCGCTCTTCACGTCCAGCACGAGCGCGCCAATCCCCTCGGCGATTTTCTTGCTCATGATCGACGCCGAAATCAGCGGCACGCTCTCGATCGTGCCCGTCACGTCCCGCAGGGCGTACAGCTTCTTGTCGGCCGGCGCGATTTGCGCGGTCTGGCCAATCAGCGCGCAGCCGATCGCGGCCAGCGACGCACGCATCTCCGGCAGCGACAGGTCGGTCCGAAAGCCGGGAATCGACTCGAGCTTGTCGAGGGTGCCGCCGGTGTGCCCGAGACCGCGCCCCGACATCATCGGGACGACGCCGCCGCACGCGGCGACGAGTGGCGCGATCACGATCGACGACTTGTCGCCGACCCCGCCCGTGCTGTGCTTGTCGACTTTGATGCCGGGTATGTCCGACAAATCGACCCTGATGCCTGAGTTGACCATGGCGTCGGTCAACACTGACGTCTCCTCAGCGGTCATCCCCCGAAGGAGGATGGCCATCAGCAGCGCGGCGGCCTGATAGTCAGGAAGTGAAGAATTGGTAACCCCGGTGACGAAATACCGTATTTCGTCAGGGGTAAGGGCGTCGCCGTTTCGCTTCTTCTGGATGATGTCGACAGCGCGCATCCGTTGACCGTGTGCGGCCGATAATATCGAAGAATCGTGTCTTCTCCACATTTGTGAGATGAGTACGCAGGAAAAAGAGGCGCCATCGCTCGATTCGGACAGCACGGCGAGGCTGACCGATTTTGCACGCGCCTGTAAAGCGGCCGCGCGGGCGGTCACGCTGTATCCCTCAACCCACCCCGCGATTCGCCTGTCGCTCGGCCGGCTGGTGGACGCGGCGTCGCGCATTACCGCGAAAGGCTCCGTCACCCTCGGTGTCGTGCCCGACAACCTGCTGATGGACGGCGCCGCGCCTCTCCGGCCCGATCAGGCCGTGCGCGAGACCGCCGCACTGCTGCACGACCACATGATTGGGCTCGTCACGCTGCACTCCAGCCCCGATCCGGAGAGCTGGCTGCCCTTCTTGAACATGCTTGGAAAGTCGTTCGATGAAGTGCGCGCCGCCGGAGGCATCGGGCGGCTGTGGAGCGCGACCGGCCAACGGCACCTCGAACTGCAGGAGATCGATTACGCCGACATCCTCCGCGAGCGCGCCGGCGACCAGCAATCGCAATGGGACGCGATTATCCGCGCGTGTCAGGATCTCGATTCTCCGCTCACGGACGAGGCATTGCGCGAGCTGTTGGCCGTATGCGGCAATGCCGAGCGCTTCAGCGAGTTCGTGCTCGAGCTCGAAAGCAGCGGCATCACGAGCATGGGCTCGAAGGCGTCTGCCCTCCTCCGCATGCTGCGGGGGGTCGTGGACCTCGTCTCGCGCACCGACCCGTCCAAGACGGAGACGATCCTGAAGAACATCGCGCACGGATTCGGCGCGCTGTCGCCGGATTTGATGCTCGAGCTGCTGTCGACGGAAGAAGGCCGCGCGGATAAGGCGGCGGATCTCGTCCTTCAGGTCGCAAGCCGTATGACGGACGAGACGCTGGGCGCGTTCGTGGCCAACGGCGTCGTGGCACAAGGCGGCGCCAGCACCCGACTTGCGCAGGCGTTTCAGGCCCTCGTCCCGGACGCTGACCGACGCCCGGGGCTCCTCGAGAAGGCGCGGATGCAAGCCGCGCAGTCCCCGCTCGGCGCCACTGACGGCTTCGACGACTTGTGGAAGAGCGCGGCCGACATGCTGACGTCGTATAGCGACGAAAAGTACGTGTCGGAATCGTACGCGCGCAAGCTGTCCGTGGCCCGCACGCAGGCGCTCGAAGTCGAGCGAGTGTCAGACGACCCGCCCGACCGGATTGGGTCGTGGGTCACGTCGGTCGGTACCGCAGAGGTCCGCGCGCTGGATCTCAAGCTTCTGGTCGATCTTCTGACTATCGAGAGCGATGCCGCCAGGTGGAGCGGCGTCAGCGCACTTGTCGTCAGCCACGTCGAGGATCTGCTGCTCGTCGGCGACTTCGGCGGCGCCATCCAGCTCACATCCATGTTGGCGAGCGAGGCAACCGGTGACGGGGATCGGAAGCCTGCGGCAACTGCCGCGCTCGTGCGCCTGGGCGACGGTGTGATGATGACGCACGTCGTCACGCACCTTCGGTCGGTTGACGATACGGCCGCGGAGCAGCTTCAGAAGGTCTGCCACCTCGTGGGGCCGACCATCGTCAAAGGGCTTGCCGAAGCGCTCGCCAACGAAAAGCGCGCTGCCGCGCGCCAGCGGTTTACGCAGATCCTTCTGGGATTCGGGGCTGCCGGCAAGACCGCCGTCGAGCAGCTGCGCGCGTCAGCCAACCCCGCTGTCCGGCGCACCGCGATCCACCTGCTCCGCGAGTTCGGCGGATCTGAGGCGCTGCCCGATTTGACGACCTTGCTCGACGATCGCGAGCCGCACGTGCAGCGCGAGGCCGTGCGCGCCATTCTGTCGATTGGCACCGAGGAGGCGTACGCCGAGTTGCAGAAGGCGCTGGCGAGCGGCACCGATCAGACGCGCGAGGCGCTCACCTCGGCGTTCGTCACGATGCGCAGCGAGCGCGCCATCCCCCTTTTCGAATACATCGTGCGGAAGATCGATCGCACCGGCCCGCTCCGCACCGTATATCTGCAAGCCGTCGAGTCGCTCGGCGCGCTCAAAGCCGAGCAGACCGTCGATATCCTCAAGGAGGCGCTGTACAGCGGTCAGTGGTGGGCGCCTTTCCGCACTGCGGAACTGCGCCGCGCCGTCGCGGCCGCGTTAAAACAGATTGGCACCACCGAGGCCCAGCGCGTGCTCCAGGACGCGTCGCACTCGGGACCTCGCGGCGTGCGCGCCGCGATACGGGCGGTGCAGGCATGACAACGGCCATGAAGTACGGAAACCGAAAAGCGAATAGAGATCTGCGTTACAAGCAACCAGCGGATTGGGGAGCGAGCCCCCGCGACTAGTGATAGACGCCACGACACGCGCTCATCTCTCCGACGATCTGATCCGGCGCTTCGGTGCGTCGCTGCGCGGGATACAGCTGTACTCACCTAGCCATCCGATCGTCGCGCGTAATCTCGAGGGGCTGGCCGAGGCGCTCCGCGCCCTCCACGCGCACGATGCCTCGGTCGTCATCGGGATGGTGGGCGGCGAATTGATTGTCGGCGACCTGCCGATGACGAAGGCCAGCGCGTCGATGGGCGAGCTGATTCGGCGGTTCGGCGCGATGGGGATCGAGCGCATCACGATCGAGCGGCACGTGACGCTCGAGGAGCTCAAGGCGTTCGCCGACAAGTTCGGCCAGCTCGAGAAGACGCTCAGCGGAACAGCGCTGAAAGAGGGCGCCGCGCAGCTGGAGTCTCCCACCATCCGGGTCGGGCGCGTCACGCTCGAAGAGCGCGTTCCCGAGGAAAAGACCGATGCGTCCACCATCCGGCGCATGTACGCCGACGCCGTGTCGGTGGCCAGCATGGTGTGGGAGACCGCGCGCGCGGACGCAAAACCCGATCCGACCGCCGCCCAGTCGATGATCGACAATCTCGCGCAGGCCGTCGTGCACAACCGTTCCGCACTGATGGCGCTGACGGCTCTGAAGGACTACGACGACTACACCTTCACGCATATGGTGAACGTGTCGATTCTCACGATGGCGCAGGCACGCGGCCTCGGCATCGACGGTCCGTTACTGCGCGAAGTGGGGCTCGCCGCGCTCATGCATGACATCGGCAAAGTGAAAACACCCAGCGAAATCCTGAACAAGCCGGACAAGCTGACCGACGAAGAGTTCGGGATCATGAAGCGCCATGTCGTCGACGGCGCCGAGATTCTCCGGGGCACGCCGGAGATTCCGTCCCTTGCGCCGATCGTCGCCTTCGAACATCACCTCCGGCTCGACGGCACCGGCTACCCTCACGGAGTGACCAGGCCGACACTGAATGTTGCGACGATGCTGTGCGGCATTGCGGACGTGTACGACGCGATGCGATCGCAGCGCAAGTACCAGCAGGCATATCCGTCCGAGCGCATCCTCGCGGTACTTCAGCGCAACGACGGAAAGCAATTCGATCAACATCTCGTTCGCCGTTTCGTACAGCTGCTTGGAATCTATCCGGTCGGCAATCTCGTCAAGCTGAACTCCGGCGAGATCGCGATTGTCCTGCAGGTGCACGCGCCCGATCCGTATCGCCCGAAAGTCCGCGTGCTCTTTGCGTCCGACGGCGGGAGGCTCGAACTGCCGCACGACCTCAACCTGTGGGAGGCCGCGCAGGCGGGGAGGGAAGACGTCGCCACATCCGTCATCGCTCCGCTCAATCCCGCCGACTACGGCATCGATCCGCTGTCATTCATCTGATTGCTGTTATTCTGGTGCGACGAATAGACGAATAAAGGGGCTCCTTCGGACCTCTTTGTCCATCTGAGGAGTACCCATGTCGGGCTTCCACAAGATCATTCCGTGCGCTGCGATTGCGGCGCTCGTCTTTGCGGGCAGTTCGCGGATCACCGGCCAGGCTCCTGTCGAAAACGGCCGGCCGATCGCGCTGGCGGCCGCCGAAGACACACTTCCCGCCGCGCTCGATCGTGTCGATGCGATGCTGACCTCGGGCCAGCTCAACATCTCGCAGCTGCGTGACGACGCGTTGATTCCCGGCCGCGCCTTCGAGCGTCTCGGCCAGTACTACGAAGGGCTCCCCGTGTTCGGTGGCCACGTCGTTCGTCAGATGGATGGCCGCGCGGTCGTCAGCGTGACCGGACGGCTGTATGAGTTGGGCAGCCTCGACGTGAATGCGTCGATCACGCCAGAGCGCGCGAGTGAGGTTGCTGTGGCTGCTGTTGGTTCAGGCGCCAACGTACGCGGCGATGCCACGCTTGGCATCCTGCCAGTCGAAAACGGATACCGCCTCGTCTATCGCATAAGAGTCTTGAGCGACTGGGCGATTCGTGACCTGTACGTCGCAGCAGATTCCGGTGACGTGCTCCTGTCGATCAACGGCATACAAACGCAGGCCGCCGTCGGCCAGGGAAGTGGGATTTTCGGCACGCTCCGGAAGATGAGCACGAACCAGACGTCGTCCACGTATCAAGCGGTCGACAAGCTCCGGCCGGCTGAGCCGTTCACGCTCGCGTTTCCTGGCACCCCCGCGCGATTCAACCTGTTCCTGCAAACCCTCATCCTCTTCAATGCGGATATCGCCACCGACAGCGATAACTTCTGGACGGACGGTCCGACCGTCGATGCACACGTGTCTCAGGGGTTTGTATACGACTACTACTTCAAGCGGTTCGGCCGGCACGGCATGGACGACGCGGAGATCGAAGTCGACAGCATCGTGCATCCCCTCTCCCGATCTGAAGCCAATCGCCAGCCACCGGATGTCGTCAACTCGTACATCAACAACGCCTTTTATTGCTGTGAAGGCCTGCTCGTATTCGGCGACGGCGACGGTCGCACCTGGAATTTCCTTGCCGGCGGCCTCGACATCGTCGGTCACGAATGGACGCACGGGGTCACCGACTTTACCTCGCAGCTGATCTACCGCGACGAGTCTGGCGCTTTGAACGAAGCCTTCTCGGACATCATGGGTGCTGCGATTGAGTTCTACTACCAGCCGGCTGGCAGCGGCCGCGATCTGGCCGACTGGCTGATCGGAGAGGACGTGTACCTCGCCCCTCCGGGTTATCTGCGCTCGCTCAGCGACCCTGCGTCCAAAGGGCACCCCGACCACTACTCCCTTCGCCGCTACCTGGGGACGAATACCGACGATGGCGGCGTGCACTTCAACATGACGATCGGCACGCACGCGTTCTATCTGGCAGTGGCGGGCGGGCGAAACAGGGTATCGGGTATCAGCGTGCCGGGCATTGGCATGGCCAACATCGAGCGCATGGAGCGCGTGTTCTACCGCGCGTTCACGCAGCTCATGGGGCCAAGCTCGCAGTTCTCCGACGCACGGCGCGCGACGCTGCAGGCGGCGGCGGATCTGTACGGCGGCGGCAGCAACGAACGGACGCAGGTGGAGCTCGCCTGGAACGCCGTGGGGGTCAACTAGTGCGCGCGACGCTCATCGGGGTTTGTGCCATCACATTCACTTTTGTCGGTCCCGCAGGCGCCCAGGAACGGTTGCGGATTGCGGCCAACGTCGGGCAGCAGGCCTCCACAACGACGGTGTCCCAGGAGCAGTCGTTCGATCGGTACTTCGAACAGGGCTCGTTTACCTTTGAACGCTCGATTCCCCAATCCCTGGTGTACGACTTCGGCGCCATGGTCCGTGTCTGGCGCGGTCTGTATACAGGAGGCGCGTTCTCCGTGTTCGACCAGACCGGAGCCGGTACGGTGACTGCCCGCGTGCCCCACCCGCTGCAATTCAACAAGCCGCGAACGACGACGGGGGAAATTGCCGACGTCAACCGCCGCGAGTACGGACAGCACATCGCAGTGGGCTGGGCGATTCCCGCATCCGGTGGGCTGGACTTCATTCTCTCGGGCGGGCCCTCGTTTTTCATGACGCAGCAGCTGTTCGTGACTCGACTGAACCTCTCGCTCCAGGATGAGGTCTTCCCGTTCGAGGAGCTCGCATTCCCTCGCGCCGACACCGAGACGCTGCGCGAGACCGTGATGGGCTACAACGCGGGCGTCGACATGACCTGGCGCATGAACAAGAGAATCGGGCTGGGGCTGCTCGTGCGCTATTCGACCGGCAAGAAGGAATTCATACCTTCAGGCGGGTTGCCGGTTGAGGTGACTGCCGGTGGACTCCATGCCGGCGGCGGCTTGCGCATACTGTTCAACTCATTCGGCAGCAGCAGGCGGAAACCGCTGCCTCCACCGAAGCCTCCGGCGAAGCCACAACCGCCAAAGCCCCAACCTCCGAAAACGCCGACGCCGAAATAGATCACTCGTATCGCAGGGCGGTCATCGGATCCACGCGCGCGGCGCGCTGGGCCAGGATCAGTCCCGCGCAGAGCGCCACTGCCGTCAACAGAATCGTCGCAACGGCAAACACGATGGGGTCGCGCGCGCTCATTTGAAACAACAGAGACTCGGCGGCCCGGCTAATGGCAAAGGCCGAGGCCAGACCGATCGCCGCGCCAATGCACGTCATCAGCCCCACCTGTCGCAGAACGAGCCGCCGCACGCTCGTCGCGTTTGCCCCCAGCGCCATCCGCAAACCGAACTCTCTCGTCCGCTGTGTCACCGTGTAGGCAAGCACTCCGTAGAGCCCGAGCGCCGCCAGCAGAGTGGCGAGGCTCGCGAATACCGCCGACATCACCGTGACGAAACGATCGAGTAAGACATTCGTGTTGACCTGTGCGGTCATCGTGAGAAGGTTCGCCACCGGCAGCGTTGGATCGATCTCGCGTATGAGTCGTGGAATCGCGGCCAGCAGATCCTGTTCGGAAGCCCGCGTGCGCACGTAAAAGTTCGCGCCTGCCACATCCGGGTCCTGTCGGTACGGCATGAGTACCTGTGGCTGCGCCTTCTCTTTGACCTCGTCGTAGGCTGAATCGCGCGACACGCCGATGATTTCCATGTCGAACGCAGTTCCCCGGCCGGCGCGATTCATGTGCTTCCCGACGGCATCGCGTCCGAGTTTGAATTTCTGCAGAAACGCCTCGTTGACAATCGCAACCTTGGGAGCTCCCTCCATGTCGGCACGCGTGAACTCACGGCCCGCGAGGAGCGGAATACCAAGCGTGCGGAGAAAGTCGGGGCCGACATAGTTATAGAACGCACTCGTGTCCGCGTCGGGTCCTTCGACAATACCCTGCAGCTGAAAGCCACTCATCGATGCGTCGCCAGAGATGAGGCGAACCCGCGCGGTTGCCACGCCCGAAACGCCCGGAATACTCAACAGCTCGTCCTCAATCGCCTCCAGGATTTGTCTCGTGCGCGCGACGGAGTGGCCATTCATGGCCGGAGACACGCCAAACACCGCGATCCTGTCCGTATCCAGACCCAGGTCGACTCGTGAGATGTTGAACAGGCTCTTCGTGAACAGCCCTGCAGACACAAGCAGCGCCATCGACAACGCGATCTGCGCCGTTGCAAGCGTCACGCGAAATCGCGCGGCGCCCTTCGCGCCTGACGGCTGGCCGGCATTGGCTTTCAACGCCGCGACAAGATTCGGCCTGGTGCTATGAAGTGCCGGAAAGAGGCCGAAGAGAAGGCCGGTCGCGAGCGACAGCGCTGCTGCGAAGGCGAACATCTCAACGTCGAGGTCCATGCTGATCGTTTCGGCCGCGCCCTCCGGCATGACCGCGGCCATTGCCGTGAGAGTCCAACGCGCGACGAGAAGTCCGCCGATGCCGCCCATCGCGCCCAGAAGCATCGACTCGACGAGCAACTGGCCGACGATGTGCCGGCGGCCGGCGCCGATCGACAGGCGCACCGCAATCTCCGTCGAGCGGGCGGCGGCGCGACCCAGCAGCAGGTTAGCGACGTTGGCGCAGCAAATCAGCAGGACGATCGCGGTGACGCCGAACAGCAGCGTCAGGGGCTGACGCGCTTCGTGCGGTGCGCGGCTCTGGCCCCGGGTGCCGGGCTCGAGCTGCATCTGCATGTCTCGGAACTGCGCCAGCATGGACGGCCGCATTCCCTGCTGGATAGGCACGTCGGCCTGGGTGAGGATCGATCGATATTGGGCGTTGAAGGTGGCGCGCGCCGGTTCGACCTCGATGCCGGGTTTCAGCCGCGCGAACAGGTACGCCCAGTAGGAGCGTCTGTTATCCAGCCCTTTCCAGCGTGGAACGATCGCCTCGCGCATGGAGATCGGCACGTACAGGAGCGGACGGCCGCCCAGCGTCGTCCCATGAAACCCACGTGGAGCAACTCCGACGATCGCCAATGCCTGTCCGTTCACGAGTACTGATTGGCCGATGACGTCTGCTCGCTCGCCGAATCGCCGTCGCCAGTAGTCATAGCTCAGGACGACGACACGTCCGCTTCCCGGCTCGCGATCGTCATCGTGATTCAGGAGCCGGCCGAGGTGCGGGGTGAGGCCCAGCACCGGAAAGTACGAACCTGACACCAGTGAGCCGTCGCCTCCCTCTGACACGCCGCCGTACGAGATGTTCGCGCCGAAATCGCGGTGCGCCGCGATGCCAGTGAAGACCGTCTGAACGCGCTCCAGATCCCGGAACATGAGGTAACTGAAGATGGCGTCGCACGTCCCCGCCTGACCGCACGAGATAGAGCCACTCCGTGGTCCCGGCGACACGAAGTTGACGAGTCTCTCCGGCTCGTGCACCGGCAGCGGCCGCAGCAACATGCTGTTGAAGATCGAGAAAATCGCGACGTTGGCGCCGATGCCGAGCGCCACCGACAGCACGGCGATGGCCGTGAAGATGGGGGTTTTCAGCAGCGACCGGATAGCGAATCTCAATTCATGCATTGGCAGATAGGAGATTGGAAGAATGCCAGATGTCGGATTGGCGATGTCGATTGGGTGACTACAAAGCGCGTGCCGTCTCGGTGGGCTGGATTTTGCGCTATCCTCGAAGTCTGGACGTTCGCCAGTGGGACGACCTGTCCCATGCGTATCCCAAATGGCACCTAGTGTTTCCGATTTCGCGGCGCGGGTTCGTAGCGTGGTCAGACGCATTCCGCACGGGAGGGTTGCGACGTATGGTGACGTCGCCGCGGCCGCGGGGCGTCCACGCGCGCACCGCGCTGTGGGCAACATTATGCGCGAGACCCGCGACCCCTCTGTCCCCTGCCACAGGGTCATCGCCGCCGGCGGCAAGTTGGGCGGCTACGGGCGCGATCTGTTTGCCAAACGGGCACTATTGCTCGCAGAGGGCACCGTGGTGTCGGCCGGACGCGTCAGAGATTTCACGCAGAAACGGTGGGCGAAAATCAGCAAATCCACATCGAAGATTGGCAGATAGAAGATTGAAAGATTGTTGGCAGAATTGAGAATGAAGATTGGCGGATTAATTGATTCATTCGGAAAATGACGAAGTGCCTTCGGCATTCCTTTCGCTGCTCTAGCGAGCATGTCAGCTGCCTCTGGTGCCCTGAAGGCCCGCGCCGAGAACTTCGCGGTTGGCGTCGTGAAGTTTTGCGAAACGCTCCCCAATTCAATCGCGGGCCGCAAGATTGCCGGCCAGTTGATCGACGCCAGCACCTCGGTCGCCGCTAACTACCGCGCGGCCTGCCGGGCGTACACGCGTCCCCTCTTCGTTTCAAAGCTCGCCATCGTTGCGGAAGAAGCGGACGAGAGTGAGCTGTGGCTACGAATCATCCGCCGGACCGGGCTCCAGGCTGGCACGGCGGTGGCGCCGCTGGAGCAGGAGGCGCACGAACTGGCCTCAATCTTCACGGCCTCCCTCCGCACGGCTCGCGGCCAGCGAAATCGCCCCTCCGGACCCTCCACGCCTCGTAATCCAACAATCGTCAATCTTCAATCCCACAACAATCCGTAAATCTAACAATCTACGAATCTTCAATGGTCGGAGGCAGGCAACCCTGCCGAGACCGACCTCGTCTAAAGTTGGCGAGTGTCCAAAGCTGATGTGCCAGCTTTCGAGGAGCTCTATCGACAGCATTCGACGCGGTTGTTCAACCTCGCGTGGCGGATGTGCGGCACCCGGGCCGATGCGGAGGACCTGTTACAGGAAATCTTTCTGCTGGCTCATCGAAAGCTCCCGGAATTTCGCGGCGACTCCGCAGTGGGAACCTGGCTATATCGCCTGGCGATGAATAGGTGTCTCGATCACTTGAAGAATCGCCAGACCAGGGCCCGGGGGGCCACGACGACGCTCGACGAGGAGACGATGCCAGGACCCAAGGTGGTGCCTGATGGTGGAATCAAGCGGCTGGATCTCGAACGGGCTATTGCGCGGCTGCCCGAAGGGGCGCGCGCGGCGTTCGTCCTCCACGACGTGGAAGGGTTTCAGCATCACGAAATCGCGTCCATTCTTGGCATCAGCGAAGGCACATCGAAATCGCAGGTTCACAAAGCCCGCCTCAAGCTGCGGGCGCTTCTGACGGCATCCGTATGACATGCGAACAATGCAATGAATGGCTCGGCGACGCGGTGGACGGCACGCTGGACGCCGATCGGCAGGCGCAGATCGACGCGCATTGCCGCGGATGCACGGCATGCCGCGAGCTGCTCGCCGATTTGAAAGAGATTCGCGCCGCGGCGGCCACGCTCGAGCGGCTGACGCCTTCACCGGACGTCTGGCGAGCGATCGCCGCAAAAGTCGAGCGCCCCGATGTGTCGCGCAGCAGGATGGCCGCGGCCTGGCCGCAGCTCGCTGCCGCGGCGGCGCTCGTGCTCATGCTGGGAGCGGCCGCGTGGACGGCGACCGGCACCTACTTGCGGGGCCGCAGCGAGAGTGCGGCGGCCGACCTCGTGCGTAACGCCGCGTCAGAGCTGCAGCTCGCCGAGCAGCACTATACGAACGCCATCACGACGCTCGAAAAGCTGACCGTCAACAGAGACAGCACGCTAGACCCATCCGTCGCTGCGGAGATCGCGCAGAGCCTCGCGTCGATCGACCGCGCGATCGACGACAGCCGCGCCGCGTTGAAATCCGATCCGAATTCGTTCGTGGCCCAAACCAGCCTGCTCGAAGCCCTTCGCATGAAGGTGGCGCTCCTGCAGGAAACCGTATCGCTCATGAACGCCAGGTCCTGAGAGGAACCGCAGATATGAAGACGTCCATCACCTCGATGCTCTTTGCTGTGTCCGCCGTCGCGCTTGCTCCGCAGATGGCTATGGCGCGACAGGCCGGCGCACCCGTTTCACCTCCACCCACTCCACCGAGTGCTCCCGCTGCACCGGATTCATCGGCGGCACCCGCCACACCCATCGCACCCATTGCACCCATCGCACCCATTGCACCCGTGCCCCCCCTGCCCATCGCACCCGAGATATTCATCGCACCAGACATTCATCTCAAGCTCGATCAGAACGTTCTCAAGCAGGCGAAGCAGCTTGAAAAGCAGATGGAGCTGCTGGAACGCCAGTTCGGCCGGAAGGACTTTCAGGAACGCATCATGGCCGAGGCCCTGGAGAAAGCGGATCGCATGATGGCGAGGCAATTTCCGGTGCCGCCGGTGCCGCCGGTGCCGCCTCGCGATCCGCGTCAGAAGCCGCGCGAACGCGAGAGGCGCCGAATCCCCGAGGGATGGGTCGAAGCCACCGAACCGTTTACGCGCACGTTCCCTGTGACCAAGGGGACGACGCTGATGCTGTCGAACATCGCCGGCAACATCCAGGTCACGCCGGGCACGGCGGAACGGATCGAGGTCGAGGCCATGAAGCACGCGTGGGGGCCGAACGCCGAACAGGCGAAGCAGCGCCTTCCTGACGCGCAAATCGAGAGCTATGCCACGAGCAACCGCGTCGAAGTGCGCGTCGAGCACGGCGAGCGCCGCGACGGGCGCGGCATCGAGATCGAGTTCAACGTCAAGGTTCCCGCAGACGCGACGATCGACCTGCGCACGGTATCGGGCGACATCCGGGTGACGAACGTCAAGGGCGAGGTACGCGTGCAGGGCGTCAGCGGAAACCTGTCGCTCGAAGGCACCGCCCGTCTCGCAACCGTGAAGTCGGTCTCGGGCGGCATCACGATCAACAACGCCGGTGCCGACGCGCCGCTGTCGCTCGCCACGGTCAACGGCGATTTGTTGATTCAGGGGCTCAACACGCGCGGGCTCGACGTGAACACGGTGAACGGCGACGTGCGCATCAGCGGCTGGTCCGGCGATCGCGCGCACATCCGAACACTCGACGGCGATCTTGATCTGGAGACGAGCCTCATCAAGGGCGGGCGTTACGAAATCGAGTCGCATTCCGGCAGCATCAACTTGTCGCTGACGGAGCAGCCCGGATTCGAGCTCGAGGCCAACACGTTCAACGGACGCATCCGCATCGACTTCCCCATCAAGAGCGAGGGACCGATCCGCGACGGCGATCGCGGCCCGCGCGCGGTGCGCGGCACCTATGGCGACGCCAGCTCGAGCCTGCGGCTGCAGACGTTCAATGGGAACTTGACCGTGACGCGGAGATAGTGACGCGTCCCCATTGATAGATTGGCAGATCGATAGATTGGGAGATGGTTGACAGATTGATGAGTGTCGATTGGAGGATTACTTCACACCTATAATCGTGGCGTGATCCAGAGGTACCGTGTCGCTGCAGCATTCACGCTTGCGATGCTGGCGCTTATCGTTAGACCAGCACACGGGCAGGCTGACTGGAACCTCCCACAGGCTCCTTTTCAGATCTTCGCCAACACCTACTACGTCGGCACGCGCGGCTTGAGCGTCATCCTCATCGCGTCGGACGATGGGCACGTGCTGATTGATGCGGCCGTGCCCGAATCAGCCGGTTTGATCGCATCGAACGTCCGCGCGCTCGGTTTCAAGGTCGAAGACATCCGCCTCATCCTGAATTCGCACGCACACTTCGATCATGCGGGTGCCATCGCCGAACTTCAGCGCCTGCCCGTAGCCGGTGCAACGAATCTCCCAATCTCCGAATCTTCACTCTTGCAACAATCTGCCAATCTTGCAATCCGCCAATCTTCCAATTCTTAGTGGGTGTACCGGTCGCTCAGCGACATCAGATCGAACTGTTCGTGGTGCAGGTGCGTATCCGGCCGGATGGTCACGTCCTTGCCGAGCGCCTGCTTCAGATCGGCCATGACGGCGCGCTCCTCCTCCTTCAGCGCGCGTGCGATTTCGGGGTTGACCCGCAGGACGACCCCGCCGCCGTTCAGGTCGGCGCCGATTTTCTTCACTTCGGAGAGAATCTCGTAGCAGATCGTCGAGGTCGATTTGATGGTCCCGGTGCCGGTGCAGTACGGACACGGCTCGGTGAGCACCCGCTCGAGACTCTGCTTGACGCGCTTGCGCGTCAAAATCACGAGCCCGAAATCCGATACCTGGAGCAGCTTGGAGGGCGAGCGATCCTTCTTCGTCTCGAGCTCGACCGCCTGGAACACCTTCTGGCGGTTCTTCCGCTCTTCCATGTCGATGAAGTCGAGCACGATGATGCCGCCGAGATCGCGGAGACGGATCTGGCGCACGATTTCGTTCACGGCTTCGAGGTTCGTCTTCACGATCGTGTCTTCGAGCCGGCCGGTGCGCTTGCCGACATAGCGGCCCGTGTTGACGTCGATCGCGACGAGCGCCTCGGTCTGGTTGATCACGATCGACCCGCCCGACTTCAGCCACACCTTGCTCTTCAGCGCCTTGTCGATCTCGTCCTGGACGCCGTACTCCTCGAAAATCGGGTAATCCTTGGTGTAGAGCTTCACGCGCGGCGCCAGGTTCGGCATGATGCGCGCGATCAGGTCCATGACGTGCCGGTGCTCCTGCTGGTTGTCGATGCGGATGGCGGAGAATTCCTCCGTCAGCAGGTCGCGCAGCAACTTGGCCACGAGGCTTTGCTCGCGATAGATGACCGCGGGCGCTCGCGACGTCTCGAACTTGTGCCGCGTGTCCTTCCAGATGTCGTTGAAGTAATCGAGGTCGCTCAGGATATCGGCTTCGGGTCGTCCGCCTGCGGCCGTTCGGATGATGACCCCGCCGCCAAAGCCGTGAGTGTCGCGGAACGTCTTGACGATGCCGCGGAGCCTGTTGCGCTCCTCGCGCGACTCGATCTTGCGCGAGACGCCGACGTGATCGACGGTCGGCATGAAGACGAGGAACCTGCCGGCCAGCGACGCATGCGAGGTCAGTCGCGCGCCCTTTGTGCCCAGCGGCTCCTTCGCCACCTGGACGACAATCTCCTGGCCTTCCTTCAACAGCTCTTCGATTTTGGGCTGAGGGCCGCGATCGCGCCCTCTCCCGCGGTCGCCGCCGCCGCCCTTTGCGTTGCCGCCGTCCTCATCCTCGTCGGAATCGAGCCGATCGAATTCCTCGATCGTGTTGACCACGTCCGAGACATAGAGGAACCCGTCGCGTTCGAGCCCGATATCAATGAACGCGCATTGCATGCCGGGGAGCACTTTCGATACCCGGCCCTTGTAGATGTTGCCGACGACTCCGCGATGACGCTCGCGCTCGACGAAAATCTCGGTGACGAGATCTTCCTCGAGGATGGCGACCATCGTCTCGTGCCCGCCGGCCGAGATGATCATTTCCTTCTGCATTCACACAGCTCCCTGCGGAAAAGAGGTACGGCCCCTTTTCCTCCTGCGGATCGGCCGCAGCCGACGAGCAGAGCGCGCGAAGCACGTGTAGCAATTTTCGCAAAGCGTTGCTCATAAAACCGATCCGGCATCCGGCAGCGTCCGGCCCAAGCCGGACACTGCCTGCGATAGCTAGTTAGTAAACCGGCGCATCCGCACGTTGAGAATCAGGCCGAAGCTCGCCAGCGTGGCGATCATCGACGACCCGCCGTAACTCAACAAGGGAAGCGTCAAACCCTTCACCGGCGCGAGGCCGGCAGACATCGTGATGTTGTAAATCACCTGAAACGTGAAGCTGGAGAGCAGCCCCAGCACGAGATACACACCCAGCCGATCCCTGGCCAGCCGCCCGGCCTCGAGCGAGCGCCAGATCACCAGCAAATACAAGGTGAGCACCAACAGCACACCGACGAAACCCTGTTCCTCGGCCAGCGCAGAAAAGATGAAGTCGTTGTGGGCGACCGGGAGGAACCTGAGCTGGCCCTGTGTGCCCTTCCGGTACCCTTTGCCGGTCAGCCCGCCAGAACCGACCGTAATTTGAGCTTGAATCTGCTGGTAGCCGGCGCCCTTCGGATCCTGCGAGGGGTCGAGGAACGTCTCGACGCGGCTTTTCTGATACGGCTTGAGCGCGTAATTCCACGCGATCGGAACGGCGATGATGGCCACCACGGCGAGGATGCCGATGATGCGCATGCGCATACCCGCGACGTACGCAATACCAAGATAGATCGGGAGGATGGTCACCGCGGTTCCCAGATCGGGCTCGCGCGCGATCAAGATGAGCGGCAGACCTGCGAGCAGTCCCGCAATCAGCAGATCGCCTGTGGTCGGCGCTCCGCGGCGATTCTCGCCGAAGAACTGCGCGAGCACGAGCGCCACGCCGACTTTGGCGAATTCGGATGGCTGGAGATTGAACGCGCCCAGAGAAATCCAGCGGCGCGCGCCGCCGGCCGACGTGCCGAAGAGCAGCACGTACACAAGCAGCCCCAACAGCGTCAGGTAAATGAAGTGTGACTTGTCGGTCAACGCGCGGTAGTCGACCATCAGGCAGAGCGCGAAGGCGACCGCGCCAATCACGATGGCGTAGATCTGCGTGGTGGGCAGCCGCCAGCTGCCGGTCGTGCTGTAGATCATCGCGACGCCGATTGTCGTCAGGCACACGATGGCGCTGAGAAGGAGCCAGTCGAGGTGCAGATACAAGCGGCGTTCCAGCATGTCAGTTCCCGCCTACGCGCGGACTTCGCACATCGCTGCGGTGGGGCTCTTCGTGCGGCGCGGCTGGACGAGGCTGAGTGGCGACGATCGCCGGCGCAGGCTGCGGCGCAGGCGGCTCGTCGGGCTCCAGATTCGGCTCCGGCGCCGGCATCGCAAGTTTGGGCGGCAGCGGCTTGCCTTCCTTCTTGTTGAAGTAGGTCTCCATGATGTACTTCGCGACGGGCGCCGAGACCGCGCCGTGCTCGTTGTGCTCGCCGAAGATGACGCCCGCAATCTCAGGGTTGTCGCGCGGCGCGAAGAAGACGAACCACCCGTGATCGCGCAGATCCCGCTCAGTGCGCCCTGCCGCCTTCTTGCCGCCCTGAAGCGAAATCACCTGTGCCGTACCCGTCTTGCCCGAGACATCCTTGCCTGGAATCCGCGCGCGTCCGCCAGTACCGGCACCGTTGACCACGAGATACAGCCCATCGTGCACGGCGGCGATCGTTTCGGGCTTCAGTTGCACGCGCGACTTCGGCGGAGGTGGTTTCACCGGCTGCCAGCCGTGACCCTCGTCGACGGCCTTCAACAAATGAGGAACGAATCGGATGCCTCCGTTCGCGACCGTCGCCATCATCACGGCCAGCGATACGGGCGTAAGCGAGACCTGACCCTGGCCGATCGACACGGATATGGTTTCGCCTGCGTACCACTTTTCGTTGTACCGCCTGCGCTTCCATTCGGTCGATGGCACGAGCCCCTCGACTTCGTTTGGAAGATCAATGCCGGTCTTTTCGCCGAGGCCGAGCAGCGTCGCCCACTTGTGGATCTTGTCGACGCCGACCATGTTCCCGATCGTGTAGTGATAGACGTTGCACGACCCTTCGAGAGCGTGACGCATATCGACGCTGCCGTGCCCGCCCCTCTTCCAGCACTGGAACGGCCGGCCGAAGAATACGGCGCTGCCGCCGCAGTACACTCTGAAATCGGGCGTGACCACGCCCTCCTCGAGCGCCGCAATCTCGACGACGATCTTGAAGGTGGACCCTGGCGAATAGAGCCCCTGGATAGCGCGGTTTTGCAGCGGCTTCAACGGATCGGTGTTGAGTCCGGCCCAGGTCGCGCGATCGATGCCAGCGGCGAACGCATTCGGGTCGTACCCTGGCCGGCTGGTGAACGCGAGCACTTCGCCGGTTCTGGGATCCATCACCACCGCGGCGCCGTTGAAGCCGCCGGCCTTGAATCCTTCTTCGGCGGCTCGCTGCAAATCCTTGTCGATGGTCAGCTGCACGCGGCGCCCGCCCGTCGCAGGAATTTCTCTGACGAGGTCGATCTCGCGCCCCATGCTGTTCACTTTGACGAGGCGCGCGCCGTCCTCCCCCATCAACAGCTTGTTGTAGATTTTTTCGACGCCCGCCTGCCCGACGATCGCGCCGCTTTGCAGGCCGTCGCTTTCGACCTGCCCTTCGCTCGCCTCGCCGACATATCCGAACAAATGTGCGGCGAATGAATCCGCGGGGTACTGCCTCGTCGGCACTTCTTCCACCTGCACATCGGGCAGCTCGGTGTCGAGGCGCCGCGCCAGCACAGCCGCGACCTGCGCCAACGACGCATCGTCGACGATCACGATCGGGCGGTAGGTCGGCTCACTGCGATGGCGCTTGACGATATCGTAGACGTACTTCGGATCGAGCCCGGCGACTTCGGACAGCACGCGCACCGTCCTGTCGAGATCCTTGGTGTGCTCGCGGACGATGGAGATGGTGAACGAGCTGCGGTTTTCGACCAACACCTCGCCATTGCGATCGAACATCACACCGCGCGGCGCGCGCAGCGCGATGGTGCGCTGATGGTTGTTCTCTGCCAGCTCCTTGAACTTCTCGTTCTGGACGACCTGCAAGTACCAGAAGCTGAACGCGAGAATCGTGAACACCACGGCAAAGCCCACCTGTAGCACGACGAGACGAATCGTGAGGCTGCGTCGATCTTCGATGGGTGCTGTGAATTCAGCCATGGAGCTAATCCCTAATCCCTAGTCAGTCCAGCCGTCGATTGATTCTCATTCCGCCGCCCATCGACCGGCGCCGGTCGACGAAGCTCGGCAGGTAGTCGGAGATCTGACAGACGAGTACGCCCACTAATGCATTGGCGCCCGCCTGGCTGAGAATCGCGCCGGCGGTGGCCTGCGTGTATCCCCGGTCGATGACCCGGTAAAGCCCTACAAATATGATCGCATGGGCGACCGTCGCCGTGAAGAACACCAGCGCTCTGGGGAGCGGCCGTGCAACGATGAACTGGCTGCCAACGATCCCCGAGAAAAACCCGACAACCGTCTTCGCGAGGCTGCCGATGCCGATGATGCTGCGCGTGCTGACGGCGCCCGCGCCGATGACGACGCTCAACGTGCCCGATCCCGCCAGCGCGTCCTGCGACAATCCGGCGATCGCGCCGGCCACCATCCCCGCTGTCGCGCCGCTGCTGAGCGCAATGTACACGACCGCCACGAACACGAGGTCGACCAATCCGCCACCGGGTGTCAGGAAGCGCGCAAGGGACGTCTGCAGCGCCAGCGCGATGATGATGACGAGCGCGATGCCTGCCGCCCTCACGAGCCGTCTCCACCGGGAGCAGGCGGCGTTTTCACCACCAGCACGTCTTCGAGCCTGTTGAATTCGACCGACGGACGCACGCGAATGGCCTTGTAGATGCCGTTGCCGTTTTCGACCTGCTCTATCGTCCCGATCACGAAGCCCTTGGGGTAGATACCGTCGACGCCTGACGTCACGACGGTGTCGCCCGCCTTCACGTCGGCTGTCGCCGGGACGAAATCCATACGCAACATGTCGACTCCGGATCCGACCACGATGCCCTGCGCGCGCGATCGTTCCACCAGCGCGCCTGCCGCGGCGTTCCGATCGATCAGCAGCTGCACCTTCGACGCATGCGCCGTCGGCGTCACGACCCGCCCGACCAGACCGGCCGGGCCAATCACCGCCATGTTGGCGGTCACGGCCTGACTCGTACCGCGATCGATCGTGATGCCGCGAAAGTCGAGGCTGGCGCTTGCGCCGATGACGCCGGCCGCGATCGTGTCGACCCGCAGCTGCTGCTTGAACCCGAGCAGGTTCTCCAGCTGACGTGCGCGTTCGGCTCGCGCGCGTTCCTGCTGGAACTGCACCTGCAGCTCGCCAAGCTTTCGCCTAAGCTCTTCGTTCTCCGCGCGGACGTGGCGAAGGTTCCCGTACCCGCTCCACGCGTCGCGAATGCTGCCGGTCAGGCCCGCAGCGCCGCGCTGCACTTCGGCGAACGCGCCGAAGGTGACCACCTCGAGCAGCGGCACGCCGGCGCTCGAGTTGACCTGCGCCGAAATGAGAATGATGTGGCCCAGCACCACAGCGATGAAGAGCACGGCTGTGCGCTGACGGAAATCGGTGACGGGCATTACCTGCAAGCGGCCCTAATCGATTGAAATCTTCCGCAACAGATTGAAGTCCGACAACATCTTGCCGGCGCCCAGCACGACCGACGACAGCGGATCTTCCGCCATGGCCAGGGGCAGTCCGGTCTCCTCACGTAAGCGCTTGTCGAGATTTTTCAGCATCGAGCCGCCGCCGGTCAGGACGATGCCGCGGTCGACGATGTCGGCGGACAGCTCCGGCGGCGTGCGCTCGAGCGCGACGCGCACGGCGTCGACGATCACGTTGACCGTCTCGGTGAGCGCTTCGCGGATTTCCTCGTCCGTGATGGTGATCGTCTTCGGCACGCCCTCGATCAAGTGGCGGCCCTTAATCTCCATCGTCATCCGCTCTTCGAGCGGGTAGGCGGAGCCAATCTCGATCTTGATCTGCTCGGCGGTGCGCTCGCCGATCAGCAGGTTGTACGTCTTGCGGATGTATTGAATGATGGCTTCGTCCATCTCGTTGCCCGCCACGCGGACGGCCTTGCTGTAGACGATGCCCGCGAGCGAGATGACCGCGATGTCGGTGGTGCCGCCGCCGATGTCGACGATCATGTTGCCCGACGGCTCGGTAATCGGCATGCCTGCGCCAATCGCCGCGGCCATCGCTTCTTCAACCAGGTGCACTTCGCTCGCCTTGGCGCGGTACGCGCTGTCTTTGACGGCGCGCTTCTCGACCTGCGTAATCTCCGACGGCACGCCGATGACGATGCGCGGCCGAACCCACACGTTGCGGTTGTGCGCCTTCTTGATGAAGTACGTGAGCATCTTCTCGGTGACTTCGAAGTCGGCGATCACGCCGTCCTTCATCGGCTTGATCGCCACGATATTGCCCGGCGTGCGCCCGAGCATCTCCTTGGCATCGCGCCCGACCGCTTCGACGCGGCCGTTCAACTTGTTGATCGCCACAATCGACGGCTCGTTGACCACGATGCCCTTGCCACGCGCGTAGACGCACGTGTTCGCGGTGCCGAGGTCGATGGCGAGATCGCTGGAAAACAGAGAGAAAACCGAACGAAGACTCACGTGAACTCCTTGGCCGACCTGAAGGTCGGCACTACGTACAGTGTTTCCTCAAAGTCGGCACTACAGTCTTCGTAGTGCAGTACTTCGTAGTGCCGACCTTCAGGTCGGCAAACCTCATCAAACAATCGTATTGACCGCGAGCATGACCCCGTTCTTTCCTTGAGCCTTCACGCGGTACATGGCGGTGTCGGCCGCCTTGATCAATTCTTCAGCCGTTCCGGCGACGTCGGGCAGCGTCGCGACGCCCACCGACGCCGTCAGGCGAATGTTGAGCCCGTCGCTCGCCCGCAAAAACGCGCGCGCCGCGATCCGCTCGCGCACGCGTTCTGCAACCGCCACCGCGCCGTCGCTGTTGGTGTCCGGCAGCACCACGGCAAACTCGTCGCCGCCGAAGCGCGCCGTGACGTCCGTCTCGCGCGCGCACGCGCGAATCACTGCCGCGGCTTCGACGAGCGCGCGGCTTCCGCACAAGTGGCCGAACCGGTCGTTCACCGACTTGAAGCCGTCGAGGTCGAGGAACAACAGCGACAACGCACGGCCGTTCCGCGATGCGCGTTTCGATTCGCGGTGCAGCACCTGGTTCAAATAACGCGAGTTGTAGAGGCCTGTCAGGTCGTCCGTGACCGACAAGGCCTCGACGCGGCGCAGGTGCAACAGCGTGTCGAGCGCGAGCGACGGCCCCTCCAGGACAATACACAGTGCGGCGGTCAACTCTGCGCTGAGACGCGGCTTGTCCGTGGACGGCGACGAATCGAGCGCGATCAGGGCGCCGATCGTCCGTTCGCGGCCAATCAGCGGGAAGCCGATGACCGTGGCCGGTGGCCCGCCCGGCGGCACGCGCTGGTCTTTGGCGAGGCTCGCCGTCACGAACTCCTCGTTGTGCTCCGCAATCCACCGGGCAACGCCGGCAAGAGCGTCTTCATATTGGTCACACGGGCCCCGCTGCGAGATGATGAGCGGCTCCGGCGACCCGTCCTGTATCGCGACGACGAGGCAGTCGGCAGGAAACCACTCGGCCGCCTGACTGAGGAGCGCATCGCCCACCTCGGAAGGATCAAGCGTGCCGTTGACCGATCGGATCAATTCAATGAGCGTGTCTCGGCGATTCAGCCGGTCCTCTAGACCGGTCGCCGTTTCTTGGAGACGGGCGGCCAGATCCGCCTGAACGCCGCGCGGGGCGGATGGATTGGTGCGCGGTGCTCCCGGCATTTTCGTGAGAAGGCAAACTCCCGCTAAGTCCTTATATACAACGTAAATACTACCATAGGGTGCTACGCCGCTTTCGCCTCAGGAGCGGTGTATTTGGCCCTAGGTCGCACAACCAAAACCAGCCACTGCCCGTCGAATTAGAGTCGATGCTACGATAATCAGCTCCAACTGTTCGTCTTATCGGCCACACACGAAAATTTCTGAGGGGTTTGACCTCTAATGACCATGCTTGATCGGATGCGGCGCCACAAGGGCTGGCTCAAGTGGAGCCTGGCGGTCGTCGTCCTCACCTTTGTCGTTTTGTATATCCCGTCGTTCATGGACACCGGCCAGTCCCTGTTACCCGGCGACCGGCTGGCCACCATCGATTCGCGATCGATTTCGGTGACGGATTTCAGACGCCGCTACATGGCCCAGGTTCAGGCGTACCGTTCGTCGTATGGCGGAAACCTGACCGACGACATCCTGCAGCAGATGCAGGTGCCGCAACAGGTGCTGCAGCAGATGATTCAGGAGAAAGCGGAGCTGACCGAAGCGGAGCGCGCGGGCATTACGGTGAGCGATGCGGAAGTCCGCGCGCAGATCGTCGCGATTCCCGGCCTGCAGCAGAACGGGCAGTTCATCGGCGAGGATCGGTATCGCGCGCTCCTCGCGCAGCAAAACCCTCCGATGACACCGGCCGACTTCGAACAGTCGGTGCGCGAAAGCCTGATGCTCGACAAGTTCCGCGCCGGGCTGACCGAATGGATGTCGGTGGCGGACGCCGAGCTCGAGAGCGAATACAAACGCCGCAACGAGAAGGTGACGCTCGATGTCGTCGCCGTGCTCGCCGACAACTTCAAGACGCAGGTAAACCCGAGCGACGCCGACATCTCCGCGCACTACGACAAAAACAAGGAGCTGTACCGCATCCCTGACCGCCGGAAGGTCAAGTACGTGCGTATCAACCCGGCGGAACTCGCAACGCGGATCAAGGTGTCCAAGGAAGACATCGAGCGCGCGTATAACGATCAGCTCGGCAAATACACCACGCCCGAGCAGATCCGCGCCAGCCACATCCTGCTGGCGACCGAAGGCAAAGACGACGCGGCCGTGCGCAAGCAGGCTGAGCAGATTCTGAAGGAAGCAAAGTCAGGTGCCGATTTCGCCGGCCTCGCGAAGAAATACTCGCAGGACGAAACCAACGCCCAGCAAGGCGGCGATCTCGATTACTTCTCGCGCGGGCGGATGGTCGCTGCGTTCGACACTGCCGCATTCGCGCTCGCTCCCGGCGAAGTCAGCGATCTCGTCAAGACGGAGTTCGGCTATCACATCATCAAGATGACCGATCGCAAGCCCGCGATCGTGCGGCCGGTGAGCGATCCCGCCGTGTATCAGGAGATCGAAACGGCCCTGCTGCGCGATCAGGCGGAAGCGCAGGCGACTCAGCACGCGGACGCGATCATCGCCGAAGCAAAGACCCCCGCGGCGCTCGACAAGGCGGCGGCCTCGCGCGGCCTCAAAATCGAGGAATCGGGTTATTTCCCGCGCGGCGGGATGATTGACGGGCTCGGCCCGCAGTCTCCTGTCTCGATGGCGGCGTTCGATCTCGCAGAGAACACGGTGAGCGAGCCGCTGGCCGGACCGACAGGACGCGTGATTTTCTACGTATCCGGCAAACAGGACTCGTACCTGCCGAAGCTCGACGAGGTGCGCAGCCGCGTCCGCGACGACGTGATTCAGGAGCGCGCGGTGACGCTGGCGAAGCAGCGCGCGGATACGCTGGCAACGCAGTTCAAGACAGCCGCGAACTTCCAGGCCGCCGCCAAAGCTGCGGGCCTCGAAGCCGTAACGACGAACCCGATCGCGCGCGACGGCGTGATTCCCAACATCGGCCGCAGCCCCGAGATCGAAGCAGTCGCGTTTTCGTCGCCGGTCGGAACGGTGACAAACGCGATCGCGACACCGCAAGGGGCGGCGATCGTGAAAGTGGCATCACGCCAGGACGTCAGCGCGGCCGATTACGCAATGGCGAAGGACAAGTTCCGGATGGAGATGCTCGGCGAGCGGCGGTCGCGCTTCTATCAGACGTACATGGAAAAAGCGCGCACGAAGATGAAGATCGACGTCGATCCTGAAGCGCTGAAGCGCGCGGTCGGATAGCAGAAACAGGTTGCGATCGTACCAAAACGAGAATTTCATATGTCATAGTGGGACATTATGGAATTCTAAGGCCTGTGGTGAGTTCGTGGGCTTTTTCCCGCAAAGCACGAACATTCAACAGTTTGAGGACACCGCCGGCGCGCAGGTGTAATTCTTGCTCAGCGCTCTGTGTGACATCCCGCGATCGACGCGCCGAACCACGCCTAAGTCCAGACGAACTCAGCACGCCCGCGTCGATACGGATCCCGAATCGCCCAGGCGTGTCCCTGGTCGATCTCTCATCCGGCGGCGCACTCATCGACCTCCCGTTTCAAATCCGGCCGGACTCTCGTCTCACGCTGGAGTTCCGCGCGGCATCGGAACGGATGATGCTGCCGTTTCGGCTCCTCCGTTGTTACGTGACCTCGCTGCAGGGTGGCGTTCGTTATCAGGCCGCGGGCGCGTTCGAGGAACGCCTCGATTGGAAGCCGCTGCTCGACGATGCCGCCGCGCAGACCGCGACAGGCCGGCTCATCGCCACGCTCGAAGCATTTCTGCGTCACGATGCCACGAATGGGCGCATCGTCGAATTCGATCAGTTGCTGATGTGGATTCTGGATGCAGCGCGGCGCGGCGAGCGTGCCGACCGGATCGCCGTCGAGATTCGCCTGCGCCTTGGCAGGCTGATTCCGTCGGTGAAGATTGAAGCCGCGAGGAAACCCACGCTACCCGATCCTACCCGTGGCGCGCGGTTCTTCGGCTTCGACTTCAACAGTGACTGCATCCTCACGACGCCCGATCGGCGTTTGCTGCGCGCCGCGGCGCAGCTGCTGTCGATCGTGAACACCAACGGCAATGCCGTGCTGCGAGCGCCCAAGCCGCTGGACTTCAAGCCCCGCAAATCCTCTGACGCCGGACTGATCGTGCACAGCATCGCCGACTGGCAGGAGATGTGTAAGTCCGACGGCGGCCGTCCGCTGGACCCCTGGGAGCGGACGGCGTAACGCTGCTTCTAAAACTGCACGAAGCTCACAGGCATCAACGCCAGCGGCTCGCCCGGCCGAAACAGCCTGGCCGGAGCGGTCAGCAAACCGATGGCTCGGCGTTCGGCCGTGCGAAGACCCGACGCGAGTGAGAGCAGCGCGTCGAGCTGTCCATCGCTTCCCGATCCGCTCAACTGCTCAACCAACAGCTCTGCAAGGGTTTTCCTCGCCGGATAGGTCACGACCTCGACTTCGGTGTCGGCCGCGATGCCGGCACGTTCTTTTGCGAGCGCAATCGCCCGATCCAGGCCGCCCAGCGCGTCCACCAGGCCGCGCTCGCGCGCCTGCGCGCCGGTCCAGACGCGGCCCTGCGCGAGCTGATCGACACGCTCGACCGGCATCTTGCGCGACGCAGCGACCTTCTGGATAAAGCCATTGTAGAAGTCGCGAATCTGTTCGCGCAGCTTCTGCCGCTCGCTGTCGGTGAACGGGCGCGCCGGCGATTCGATGCCCGCGTTACGGCCGATGACGACCGACTCGATGTTCGCGCCCACCTTCTCGAACACGCCGCCGGTGATGAACTTGCCGCCGAAAATTCCAATCGATCCGGTCAGCGTTCCTGGCTGCGCGACGATGCTCGGCGCCGCCATCGCAACATAGTACCCACCAGATGCGGCGAGGTCCGACATCGATGCCACGAGCGGCCGTGACGGCTTTTCGTCCTTCGTGACGCTCAGCTCGCGCCAGATGACATCGGACGCCACACTGGAGCCGCCAGGACTGTCGATGCGCACGACGATCGCGCGAACGCTGTTGTCTGCGCGAGCCGAACGAATGGCCTTGACGAGCGGTGCCGATCCGGCGACCTCTCCGTTCAGCGGATCGAAGCCGCTGTCTCCCGAGTTGATGATGCCGCTGATATAGACGACGGCAATGCGCGGAGCGGAGCGAGGCGCCGAACGGCGTCGCGCGCGGGCGTACACCTGCCCCTCGACGGTGCCGCTTTTGCTGACGGCTCCCTGGTCGTCCAGCTGATCCTCATAGGCCAGTCCGTCGACCAAGCCCAGGCGCACGGCATCGCGCCCGAGGAATGGGCCATCGTCAATCAGCGCCCGCACGTCTTCCACTTTCTTCTTCCGCGTCTCGGCGATGCCGCGCACGAGCTGCTCGTACATGTCGCGCGACAGCGATTCGGTCATCTCGCGATGCGCCGGTGTGAAGGTGGTCTGCGTCAACTGGTTGGGCGCGGTCTTGTACTCGCCGATTTTCTCGAAGTCGGCCCGCGCGCCCACCTTGTCCAGCGTGCCTTTCAGAAACAGCTCGTAGGTCGCGACGCCGGTGACGTCGAGGCTGCCCGTCGGCACGAGATAAATCTTGTCGGCCGCGGTCGCGAGGTAGTACTCACGCTCGCCGGCATATTCGAGGTAGGCCGAGATGCGCTTTCCGGACTTACGGAAGTCGAGCACGGCGTCGCGAAGCTCCTGGACCTTTCCCCAGTACGGCGACTGGAAAGGCGTGGGAACAATCAGCACCGACTCGATGCGGGGGTCGCTTTTCGCGCGCCGCAGCACATCGACGTAGCCCCCGACGGTCTGCGTACGCACACCGCCCGTCAACTGGCCAAAGACATCGTTTGGGGGCGTCTCGACGAGCTCGCCGCCTATCCGCAGCACCAGCGTGGAGTGGTCAGGGACGGACGGCCCTCGCCCGACCACCATCCATGCGCCGACGCCGGCGACTATCCCGAGGACGACGAACAGGATGACGAGACTCAGGACGAACTTCAACAGGCGGCGCATGGCCATGGCGGGACTCCTTAGTGATCAGATTACACGAAGGGATCGTGGGCGTGGGACTCGTGGGGTTCGAGGGATCGTGCGGGCGTGGAGTATAGTCTGGGCCCGTGTTCGGGCTCATCTACCCGTACGGCATCGTTTTGCAGGCCATCGCGATTCTGCACTTCGTGCGCAGGCGGCCCGAGACGTACTGGCTCTGGATTATCCTGATGTTCGGCGGCGTCGGCGCGCTGATCTACATCGTCGTCGAGGTCATCCCGGACGTCGGACTGCTTCGAGGCTCGTTTCAGGTTTTTCCCCGCCGCAAGCGCATCAAGCAGCTCGAGGGGCTCGTGCTCGACAACCCGTCGATCGGCAACTACGAAGAGCTTGGCGACCTCTACCTTGATGACGGGCAGTTCGCGCGGTCGCGCGAGTGTTTCGATCGCGTGCTCGCGAAATCGCCTTCCATCGATCCGTTCTATCGGCGCGCGTTGTGTGAGATGGCGCTGAACGATCTCGCCGCGGCGGCTCCAGATCTGGAGCGGGTGGTCTCGGAGGATCCCAAGTACGACTACCAACGGGCAGCGGGCCTGCGGGCGCACGTCCTCGCGAAAATTGGTCAACGCGAGAAGGCCGATGCGCTGTTCGCCGATGTCCTGCAGACCTCGACGCTCTCGGAAACTCAGTACAACTACGCGTGTTTCCTGCTGGCGGAAGGCCGCCGCGACGAGGCGCGAGAGTGGGCCGAGCGGATTCTGCGGAAGAAGGCGACGATGCCTGACTACATCCGAAGGCGCGAGCGGCCGTGGTTCCGCAAGGCGAATGGGCTGCTGAAGAAGCTGAAGTAGGGGGATCGTAGGGATTCGTAGTGTCCGGCTTTAGCCGGACTCGGACCGTGAACGTCGATGGTGATCCGCGACGACAATGAGAAATGTGGCGAGGACGACGTGCAAGACGACAGGAATCGCATCCCGCCGCAGTAGCGCGTAGCGCACGATCATTCCGACAGCGTAGATCCAGCCAACGATCCACAACGGCGTTGCAAGCCAGCCGTGATGACGTACGAAGTAGCCGCTGCCCCGCGAGAACTGCGCGCAGACGGTCGCAAGGAGTCCGAGAATCAGTATCTGCGATGCAAGCAGCAGCGGATACGGCAGCAGACCGGACTGCCAGTCGTCCATCGGCGGCAGGAACGGCGCCAGCCCGGCGACGACGAGGATCTGGCCGAGGACGCGGAGCGCGAACAGCGACAGCAGGAGCCAGAGCACCGCGGCGCGCGGCAACGCCCGAGGTTCAGTTGTCACCGGCCGAAGGCCGTTGAGACGTGCGCTTCTGCTGGGCCGCCAGCCAGCCCCAGCCCGCGAGATATCCCGCCGCCATCAAGATGCCGCCGCGGCGAAGCCACCTCGCCGTTTTGGATCCCCGGGGTTGCGGGTTCAGCATTTGACGATAGCCGTCGATCCGGGAGGCATCTGTATGTTTGTCCTTCGGGGAGAGATGCCGCGGCGCGGGATCGACGGTCACCCACCGTGTGATGAATCCGAAGGCTTCTGATGTGCAAACCGGGCAGCGGTCGGCGTCGTGAATCTCCTGGCAGTCGAGACACAGGCGAGCGACGCTCAGGTGCATCGTCCAATTATAAGCGGCGGCCCGGGCGCGTGTGGGTGACGCGGCAAAGCGCTGCCTTGGGAAGGCAGGTTATAATGTGCGTTCCTGCCCCTCGAGAACTCCACTGCGGAAGTGGCGGAACTGGCAGACGCGCTAGCCTCAGGAGCTAGTGGGAGCAATCCCATCGGGGTTCAAATCCCCGCTTCCGCACCAAATTTACTAACAATTATGACGACTGCACCGCATTGGGGCAGTCGTGACATGTTGGCCCACCAAGTTGGCCCACTTTCGGTATACTCGGGTCGATGGCGACTCCGACGCAGACAAGTGCTCGGCACCCGCACCCGACGTATCCGGGCGTCTACGTATTCAAGCGACCCAAGAGTCGCTTTTACTACATGGAGCTGTGTGCTGACGGGCGCAAGGCGCGGAAGTCCCTAAAAACAGATCGGCTCGCCACGGCGTTCACGCTAGCAGGGGATGAATGGAAGGCGCATCAACGCGCTACGCTCGCTGAAGACAAGAAACGGAAGTTTGACCGGCTCTCCAGCGATCCAACCATTGGCGAGCTGTTCGCCTCGTGGCTGAAAACGCTCCCGCCATTGAAACGTCCCTACCATGAGACCAAATGGGGTGCGGTCGGTCCTTTCTGGCGAGCCCGGCTCGTCACCGAAGTCACACCACAACTTTTCCGCGATTACTTCCAGCAACGACGACGGGCGAGCACGCAATTCGACAAGCCTCCGTCGAATGGCACGCTGAAAAAGGATGCAATTCTGCTCCGCCTCATTCTCAAGCACGCTATGGAGCACGGGCACCTAGCGCAGCTCCCAACCATCCCTTCCCCTGGAGAGATCATCCCGAATCCGCGCCCGTGGTTGACGCATCAGGAGTGGGAACGTCTCAAGGCCGCATCGCTGAAGCGCATTGGCGAGGCGTCGAAGAATCCCCGGCTACAACAGCAGCGAATTGACCTACACGAACAAATGGAGTGGATGGTCGCCACGATGATGCGCGTAGATGAAATGCTTGATGTGCGGTTCAGAGATTGCCGTGTCGAAACTCGGACCGAAAAGCGCATCGTGGAGAAAAAAGACGGAACGCAGGTAGAAAAAGATGTGAAAGATCGGTTCCTGATCTGCCACGTAGAAGGAAAAAGAGGCGGCCGAACTGTTGTTGGTCGAAAAGCCGCAGCACGGATTTACCGCCAACGATTGGCCGAAGCCGACGATGATGACAACGCGTTGATCTTCCCGACGCATCATCGGGATGCGCTCACCGAACTGCTGAAATCGAAAGCCGCCGACCTGCATGTAGACCGACGCACGGGGTTCACGAGGAACTTCAAGAGCTTCAGACCGACCGCGATCAGCTTCGAGATTCTTCGGCAAACGCCGTCACCGAACCTGTTGCTCATTGCCCGCAATGCGGGGACATCAGTAGCGATGATCGATCAGTTCTACGCCCGTCGCTTGTCGGCTGAGATGGGCAAGGATGTGTTGACGGCTAATCAGGACGACGATTAGCCAGTCTTGACGGTCAAGTCTTACATCGTGTAAGCTTTGCTCAATGGACCGAATACCGCATCCTTCCGGGCTCGAGGCGGAAATTCTGCATCAGCTCGTTGTTCACGGCGAGATGTATGGCCTTCAACTCGTGGCTGCATCGAAGCAAATCAAACGCGGGTCCATTTACGTCACTCTCGGACGCATGGCCGAGAAGGGCTGGATAACTTCCCGCGAAATTAAAATGAAGAACGAGCCGGGTTTACCCCGACGTCTGTTCACACCCACAGGTCTCGGTGAACGCGCCCTACGCGCTTATGAGGTGGCTGGGGCTATCCTTCAAGGATCGTTCGCATGACTTCGATGCGATCCCGCTCCATCTCTCTAACAGCCTACGCGAAAGACATCGCCAGCGTCTTCGTGCTCAATCCGATGGTAGTGGTTGCATTTGGCTTGGCAATAGCGGTCTTGATCGTGCTCACGATTATCATGATGCCATTTGCGTTCGTCGGCGCTGCAATTCATGACGCACTGGGTGCGATAGATGATCGGTCCAGTCTCGACTGGAAACGTCGGCGCATTCGTAGCCTCATCGAAGTTCCTCACATCGCTGGTGCTCCGGGGTGGCGACTATATCGGACGGCATCATGGCTCTATTCGCGACGAACGTTCCAAGAAGTTTTTGTTCCGGTGTTGTCCGATATGCAGGTTGAATATTTCGACGCCCTAGCGACAAGGCAACCGTGGAAGGCTCGGTGGATTCGCGTAAAGGGCCTTGTTATGTTCTTGTCTCACATGGCGGCTCAATTACCGGTGTCGTTAGGGCGAATACTCGGAATCACAGGGTGGCGCTCGCCACTCTAATTCCGACGCTCCGCAATGCCCAATTGTTTCCTCGTCCCCGCCACCGTCGAACACTTCCCGCTGGAGAACGGTCAGTCTCGCCTTTCGATCCTATGGACGAACGGACAACGCGGGAAGCTGGAAGGTCCGCAAGCTGCGATTCGTAGCGCTCGGGACATTCTGCTGCAAGCGATGACGGAGCAAGCCACCATCAACGTCGCTCAGTGGCCGGGGATGAAGGTCGGTAGTGGGTATGAGCACGATTGGTGATCGTGGTCCTGTAGGTGGCTTTGGTCCGGCCGGTTGTGCTGAATCAGGTGAAGCCCCATACTCTTCTCCATCGCAAACGGGAGGGACGCATGCGTATGCTCACTGCGGTATTCATCGTTCTGATGGGTCTAACAGCGTCTGGTGCTGCGGCACAGACGTGGGAAAAACAGCCCACTGACTTTCGCGGTGTGCCTTTTGGCGCTTCAGTCGCAGAGGCTAAGACGCACATTCAAGGTCTTGTTTGTTACCCAGGCAACAAGCCCGACACGTGCCGACTTGTGTTCAGCCTTGCCGACAGGGTTCAGGTCACTACGTTCTGGAAGTTTAGTGACGACAAGTTTGTGTGGGTCGGCTGGAACTTTTCGGCGCGGGATTTCGACTTTGTTCGCGATGCTTTAATCGAACGCTATGGACCACCCAGCGAAAAGGCCCAAGAGCCGGTCCAAACACGGGCCGGTGTCAACTACACGAATGAAATACTGCGCTGGAACGGTGATCGGATCTACGTTTCCGCCAATCGCTATGGCAGCAGCGTGACAGAGAGCTTTATTCAGATAAGCACCCAAGCGTATCAGGAACAGATGCTCAAAGAAGACGAGGCGAAAAAGAAAAAGGCTGCGACCAGCTTTTGATCCGGAATAGACAAGGGCTACACCCACGATGCGATGCAGCCCTTGTCGTCTACGCCGTTACATATCTATACCTGCCATGCCCACCCGCACCCGTCTTCTGCAAGCAATTCACGAATCTGAGCAGGGGTCATGTCCCAATCCCAGGCGGTAGCCTGAAGCTGTTCCCGCTCATATTGCTCAGCCTGCCACTTCACCAATTCCCACTGCTCTTTAAGCGTTGGCTCAGGAATGAAGCCATCATCTAGTGGTGGCTCGTGGTCTACGTTGATAAACGCGTGCTCCTCCGCGAAGCGTGAAGGGTGTGAAGGGTCTTTCCTCTTACTCCCTCTAGAAGAAGATATAGAAGAAGAGTTAGGGATTCTCCCTTCACCCTTCACAGACCGCCACGCCACCCCCGCATACCGATTGCCTTTTCGTGTGTGGAATCGCTCATACGCCATCTGCACGGCTATGCCGAACTGCTTCAACGGGAGCAGTTCGACCCCTTGTGATTCGGACCATACTGTAAACGCCGTATACATTTCCGATGCGCTCAGAGTCGAGTCGGCCTTCGCTATCGTCTGGTCCCGCAGAAATCGCTTCACCGCATCCCGTTCACTCCGTAGCTGCTGTGATGCCTGAATCGTTTCCTTCGGTGGCGTCAGGCCGTGCTGCTGCCACAGTAACGCGCCCTCTACGAGCCACCGAAGAATCCCTGACGCTTCCCGATGGAGCGCGTCTTTCCGCGTCATATCCACTTGTTGCCCCTCAAATATCCTTGGAAAGATAATCGTTCGGCAGCGTCGAGCGATACCCCGCGATGTGTCTTCAAACGTCGGCGGATGATTCGTCATCAACCAGAACTTCGACTGTGGTGTAAAGGTGAAAAACTCGCCGTAGAGAAATCGAGCCGTCACTTCATCCCGACCCGTCAGACGTTTGAGCAACCCCTCATCCATCCGAATGCTCTGGTTCGACTCAGGCACCGTAACGAAGCGCTTGCCCACAATCTTGGCAAGGTCGTTCCGTGCGGTGCCGCTGTCATGGCGCTCTAACGATTTGAACAACAGCGTATCGGTATAGTCTCCGAGAATGCGCCCCACGGTATTGAGCACCGTGCCCACGCCTGCTCCCCCGCCACCTCTACACAGAAAGAAGCATTCTTCCTGCGTGCTCCCGGTTAGCGAATACCCAAGCGCCCGTTGCATGTAGTTCACTTGCGCTTTGTCGTTATCGAACACCTCCATCAGTGTGCTCTCCCACACCGGACATTCCGCCTGTCGGTCGAACACAACGGGGGATGTTTGCGTGATGCGGTCTGCTGGCCGTCCATCACGCAGCGTGCCTGTGCGAAGGTCGATAACCCCGTTCTGCACGCCGAGCAAATACGGGTCGTGATTCCAGTTGTCCCCGGCTGCTGACGCAATCCCTGGCTGCGTCTGGGCAATCGACAAGAGACTTTCCAACCTACGTCGAGACTCTCCTTTCAGCGCCCAATCCATACTCGCCTTGCGTTCGCCCGAATCCTCGAGTTTCAGGGCGTCTGCCTGTCGTGCTCGCATTGTCTCGATAGCCAGAGACATCACGCTCGCGGCTGGTTCCCAATGATGGGAGCGAAAGACCAGCCACTGCTTACGGCTACGGTCGAATCGAACTTGAGTGCCGAACCGATGAGCGAAGTATTCCGCGTCTCCTACTTCCGTGAGCGGAAAGTCTGGGAGTGGGTCTTTGCGTTTGCTCATCGCCCCTCCCGTAGATTCTCAATCGCCGCGTCCACATGCTCGAACATATACCCCGTATGAAAGTCCTTCCCATATAGCCGCTCGCAGATTTGCAAATGCAGTCGGTCAATCACTCGCCGTGCGGAAGAATGTTCCTTCCGCGCCTCTGGATAGTCGTATCGTTCTGCCGCCTCCTCCAACCATGTAAGCAGTGTGGTGAGCGGAATCGTTTTTGCGGTCGTCACGTCGCTGAGTGCGCGTGCGTTGGTCTGAGCTTGTGACTTGCGGTTGCGATTCATCGAGTTATCTCCAAGTGCGCAACATTGCGCTTTGCGGGCATAGCTCACGCTTACCCGATGGTTCTTGCTGCTTTTCAGTTCTTCCGTTGGTGTCTGGTTTCTACGAGGGTCTTACTGTGCCGTTGATGCTGTCGTTACACGAACGCCCATTCGGACGGTGGCGTGTTACTGCCCCGTCCCTCATTCCCGACTGAGGCGTAAGATGCTGCCGCTTCCGCAGCAGATTCGTAGGGACCAAAGCGCCGATAGCCGCCACCGATACGACTGACAGCCACATACCGCTTACCTACTCGGCGCACGCCGGTTGGTAGCCCTGTATATTTGCGCTTGACGATTTCCTCCGGCTTCCGTGGACAGATGGTATCGAACACCGCGTTGTCGTAGCTGAACGGGGCTGATTCGTCCAAGCGTCCCAACTCGTATTCCGGTTTGGCGATGGTGCCCCGGTCGAATCGCCCGAAGTCACTCCAGAGCCACGCATACTGCTGTAGGTCCAACTCCCAGGCCACGCCCTGCTGCTTAGCTCGGCGTTTGTCCCGTTCAAAGCAGCGGATGACACCGAGCGTCACTCCCTCTCGCCTCAATGCCGCATCACCATCGCGGATGCCACCATGCGTTGCGGTGTCAACGCCGAAGCGCTTCACGCACCTCCGTTCCTGAGCCTGTTGCGCTCGCACCTGTCTGCGAATCGTCCGAATCCGTCTGCTGTTGATGCCCGCTGTGTCGAGCACCTGTCTGACACGCTCACAAGAAATTCCGTGTTCTGCTCCGAGCTGTCGAAGTGTGATGTTGCCCTTGAGATACCTCTCTACAATCTGACCGTCACGCAAAGCATTCGCCGAGCCACTATTCACTGAAGCTGTCCTTTCCGAAGTTACCGAGTTGTTGAGATTGACCGTGGGATGGCTAGAGACGCGAATGGCCCCAAGACGAGCGGGGCCACACTTATATTGGCTGCATTATCGATACCAGTCGGAGGTGAAGTCCTCGGCGTGTCAAGTCATGAAAATAAATCCTCCGTGGTTTGCAATCATTCGTAAAACTCCCGATCAGATTCATCTGATCGCGTTGACAAGTCGCCTTGCCATCTGCATTGCTGTCCTAATCCGATGGCATTCTAGTTAAGTCGAAGTGACCTTGAAAGTAGACGAACCTCGACCGCCAAGCGTCACCCGCGCTCGTTGCTACCTCCGCACCTGTTGATCGGGAAATGTGGAGAAGAACTACTCCACCTAATTCACATGTTACTACAGGTCGGTTGAGCGTTGTCTACTCAGAATTGTTGATCGCTTGATCGCTTCGTCGCACTATCTAATCTTTTATCCAATCTTTCCCTCCACAATTCATCCCCTTCCGCACCGCTCGTGGAGCAACGGCAGCGATATCACCTCGCGCTGTTGTTGCTTCACCAGAATCCTTATGGACATCAAGCTCATCACTCGCGCCCAGGCCGGAAATCGCAAGGCTCGAACGGCGGTGATTGAAAGTCTCGTGGCTGTTGCGAAGTGCGAATCATCAAAGTGGCGGAAGCTCGAACGCTCAGAAGCCAATGCTGTCGCACTACTCGCTCTCATTCAAGGCGTGGACGCTGCCCTTCTGACATTCGACGCGACGAGACAGGCCGGTATCACTGCTTACGTCCGTAAAAGCATCCGCCGTGCTCTCGGCGCAGCTCATGACAAGCGTCTCATCGTCTCAGCCCCACTGGACATCCAGCAACAGCTTCGTCGGGCTCGTGCTGGACATCGGATTCCACCCCGCACTATGAAGACACTTGGCACTCTGCCACAAGGACAACGCAGCTTGGACGAACCTATTTCGGATTGTGATGGAGACGGAGAGGCACGAACGTTCAAGGACTTACTTGCGGACCAGATTGAGACGCCGGAGCAGATCGTCAGTCGCAAAGAAGGTCGAGCGTTGCTACGAACCCTACTCCTCCGCGACTTGAGCCCGCGTGATGCCCTCGTCATCACTCTCTGTTACGGACTCGACAACGGCGAGCCCCTGGAGCAAGGCGACGTGGCCGCTCAGACCGGGCTATCGATTGCGACCATCAAATCCATCCGGCAGTCTGCTCTGAAGCAGTGGCGGCAGATTCCTGATCTCCACAACATCCTTCGCGCCCTAGTGAGTGACCGGCCCATACGCGCTCGTGTGGCCGCGAAGCCGCTGGCTGATGGTGCCGCTGGACGGATGCCGAAGTCATTGGAGCATCAGCGGAAGTTGTCTGATGAGCAGATCCAAACGATTCGCGCTCGTCGTGCTTCAGGAGAAGCGAACCGAGCGTTAGCCAAGGCGTTCAACGTCTCCCCTGCCACTATCACCCGAGTCACCAAGGCACGATTCAAACCCGCTGCCTAAGGAGCCCGCCCTGTCTATCCTGCATTCGCTCTGCAATCTCCTTCTCTCCTGTGTGCCAAAGCCACCGCCACAGCATGCGCCTGAATATTGGCGCAGACGTGGTGATGCCGTGCTCGAAAGAATGGAAGCGAGGATTGATGATGCGCTGAAGCTAGGGTCCGAGCAATCGCAACTATCAAAAGCATCCGCGTTGCCGCGCTGAAGAAGTAGCGGCAGAATCCACAACTACGAAATCGTCTTCTCGGCTTAGTGGCTTCCTCATGGTGACTTTCGCACGCTGTCTTTTGCAGGGTCAGGTGAGACGACTGACAGTTGGGGCACTATTTTGTGCCTATTAGCATCCTCATCTGCGCGTTTTCGTTCTCCCTGCCAAACGACATCCCCGGTCTTGGGATTTCTTCCAACGGACGGTCAATAAGATTGATGCCAACGTTGTGCCGGGTCAGCTCTGCAGCAAGCGTTTGAGCCGCCTTGCGGACGGGCTCTGTCGCTGCTCTCGGCAAAGCCAACACGATTCCTGTGACCGTAACGCGACCCTGAGCATGTGCCAGAGCGACATCCCAACCTGCGGCGACGAGGCTGCCCCCAATGGCGTTGGCAATCGCATTAACTTCAGTAACATCGCTATACGTGAAAATCTCAATTGAGAATGGTCCCAAGGGTTTAAGAGTCGCCGCTATAGCGGCTTGTTGCTGTAGCGGAAGGGATCGCGGCGCTAGCCGTGCTTCCAGTTGAAGCCGTGCCAGTCGTTCTCGCTCAGCAACTTCATTGGCCGTCGCGGCACGTTCATTTGCTTCAGCTATCGAAAGTCGGAACCCTTCAGCAGTTTTGTTCGCTTCGGCAGCGTGTTTCTCAGCGACTGCAACACGCTCCGTCGCAAGCGCCGCAACCTTGTTGGCGTTAGCAATTCGTTCCTCTCTGGCGCGTTCATAATCGCGTAGCAACGCATCCTTGCGGCTCGTCGCAAGAATTACTATGGCGGTGAACGCAAACGTCAACAGCAACGTTGCCGCGATACCCCAATTTACGGCGGTAATGACGCTATTCAGTCTGTCGGCGGAATTCCATATGGAAACTAGCCAATTCATCGTTGTTCTCACGGCAATTTTTGGAATGATTGTAGCAGCGTTTGTTCTGGGGTATTCAGTCGGTCGCAACAGTCGATAATACGACGCGTGGTTCGCGTCCACGGGCCGCCAGATCAGCTCGATCAGTATAGGGAGACACCCTCTCCACTGGTTGTCTCTCCAGCGACCTTTGAGTAGCACTCCGAACTAGTTCATCTTTTTGAAAGCACAACTGCTTAATGGCAAGAATCAGAACTGGACGACCACCAGGACGCCCACCCGGCACTCCTGCCTTCGCTCGTGTGGAACGTGCTCGTCAAGCACTCGCGAAAGAAGCGGAGTTCTATGTGAGGAATCACAAGACCGCAGCACAGGTAGCGGCGAAGCGTGGGAATGCAGCTCCATCAGAGTGGGCACTCACGCACATTGCCGCCGTCGATGACCAGGGGAAGGAACAGCGGATTGTTGCGCCGAGTGTGGATCGTCAGCAGATTGAAGCAGGCAATCGCGCACCCGTCATCAACATCGGATTTCTCACAGCTCCGGCTGCACCGAAGCAGCTTGAAGCCGCGAATGTCCAGGTGATTGATGTAGAAGCGGTGAAGGCGGAATAATCAGAATCGCACGATTTGCTCAGCAATGTGTGCGGCATTTGGTTTACATAGGTGCGCTTATAGGACGCAAATCCTTAGCGAATCGGCGGATCTGTTGAATGAATCGGTGGAAAGCGAAAGTGATCGCTCAGTGACTTACGAGGATCGTTGCGCCGCTAAGTGAGTTGTGCCCAAAGCGAAAGTCAAAGGGCAGACTTCCAGCGCTCAGCAGACGAAGCTCAGGTAAGCATTGACGAGGTAGACCACAGCCGTTAGGACGCCAACCTGGAGGGCTCTCTGAGTGACACGCTTTCCAGTCATCATTTCCACGTTAGGCCGTCGCATCTAGTTTGTCAAAGGGATCGATTCACCACTCCCTACGCTGCCCGATAGAGCCGCAGCCACACAGCGAACATTCGACCACACCGCCCTCTGTGCGCCAGTCCTCGGCTCCGACTTCTCTCTTGACCCACTGGTCGGTGTGAAGTGGCCTACTGTCGTCTACACCGCTACCCACTTTTCAGCATTGGAGTGACGGGTTAGAGAGTGAGATAAGGGCTGCAATTTCACGATAAGTCGCAAAAACGCCCGTAAACACCGCCGATATCCGTAGTAGTGACGGGTTGAGCTATTTCCCTATTTCTTTCTAGAGAGAGATATATAGAGAAAGAGTGGGGATCAACCCGTCACCCGTCACTCAGTATCCAGACTAAGCGTTCTCCCGCTTTTGGTGTTGAACCAGTGGCTCCTCAAGCTCCACCCGCAAGAATTCCTGTGCGTCTGAGAGTGAGACGGGACGGCCCAGCATGACGCTGAAATGATAGCGACACTCCTCGATGGTGCGCCATTCGTCGATTCTCTGCACCACTAGGACATCACGAAGGCGTTCACGTTCAATAGCTGAGAGCATCACGTTCCTCTCAATAAATGCCGAGATGGCGGTCGGACCATTCACCCTCAGCCTCTGTATCCCATAGAGACGCAGCTCGTTAATGGGTATTGGCTCTACCGCTATCGGAAGACCACGAAGCGCATGCTGTCGTAAGAACGCTCGGCTTAGCGGTCGATCAACCGTGGTTGATCCGTTGGTCCCATGCTCACAGCTACCAGACGATTATTGACGCGCACCGCCGACACGCCGAATGGACTCGTCTTCTGCGCTGGCACAACGACGGTCGCCATGTGCGTAACGGGAGCCAGCCTGTTCGCAATCACTCCCACGGCTACCAGTGAGGACACCCACAGAACAGCCACGATAGACACAGTGCGAATTGACATGACATTCATCTCCTGAGAAGGGTGACGACTCGTTCAAATTGTGTGACCAGGATATTGGCTAGTCAATCCCTTCTTCGACACCTCTCGCTTAGAAAGGTTCCCATGATTCCCCGCACCAGACCCGCCATTCCCACAGCCGCAGAAGAGAAGCCCATACCTGAGGCCGAACAAATCGAAGTGACAGACCTTGCGCTGATGTTCGCTGGTGGGCATGTGTTGCCGATGACGATCTTCCCCGAAGATGAATTCTTCAACGCAGCGGATTCACCACAAATGAGCGTGAAGTCCGCCTCGACAGGTGAAATCACCATCATCCACAAAGACAGGCTACTCTACGAAGTCTCCCGCAAGCGCACCATCACTCGTGTGAAGAAAGCCACCACCCCCGCCGTCTAGCGTCGGCTCCCGGCTTCCGCCTCAATCCCGCTGGTCCTTCTCGCCATGAGTCCGCTACAGCTATGCCTAGTCCCTACGCGTTCACCGTCAACGACACGGTTCTGTTCGATCCGCTTCCTGGCGCACAGCGCGAGTTCCTTGCAGCTCAAGAGGCCAACGTCTTCCTCTGGGGCAATCGTGGTGGCGGCAAATCCATCACGGCGCGGATGTTCTGCCATGCGATGGCACTTGCCCATCCCGGCTTCATCTACTACGTCGTTCGTCGCAGCTTCCCCGAGCTGACCAAGAACCACCTCATCTACCTGGATGAGGAAATGAAGAAGTTCGATGGGAAATACAACAAGACCGAGCACATGTGCTACTACCCGAACGGCAGCATCGGGTTTTACGCACAGTGCAACAGCGCGGAGGATGTGAAGAAGGTCGTTGGTGCGGAAGCCGCGCTGATCATCTTCGACGAAGCCCCAGAACTCGAGTGGGAGTGGATACGGCTCATCGCCGCATCTGCTCGTGTATCGAAGTCATCGGGACTGATGCCGATGATGCGGTATCTCGGAAACCCCATCGGGCCATCGATTGATGACCTGTGGACCTACTGCATCGACAAGACCGTTGATCCGCTGAAAGACCCCGAGTATCGCCCGCAAGACTGGCGAGCCATTGAGATCAGGCTCGAAGACAACGCCCACCTCGATACGGAGCAATACAAACGGCAGTTTGCGGGCATCCCCGAGCACATTCGCAAGGCGTGGCTAGAGGGCAAGCGCGTTGTCGAAGGCGCGTATTTCATTATCGACCCCGATGCCCACTTCACTCGTGAGTATGTCAGCACGCAAGGCGCTCTCATCTATCGCGCAGTCGATTGGGGCACGCATGATGCCGCCGTGTGTCTCTGGATTGCGGTGTTTCCGTCTGGCCGAGCGATTGTGTTCAAGGAACGGAGCTGGACTCACACGACCGCGAAAGAGGTTGCCGCAGAGATCAAGCGTGAGTCTGCAGGGATGAGGGTCATCGAAACGTTTTGTGACCCGACGATGTTCCCACCGGAAGGATCGGACCTTCAGCTTGCCGGAAACATCATGGAGGCGAACGGCGTTCCGCTCACCAAGTCACGCAACGACCGCACCGCAGCAGGATTCGCTATCAGTGAATGGCTCTATACGCCGCTGGCTGATGGCAAGCCACGGCTGCAGATTCACAAATCCGACTTCGCCGGTATCGGCTGTCCGATGCTCATCAAGACGCTTCCAGCCATGCGAATGGACCCGAAGAATCCAGGTCGGCTGGCCGATGGGAATGACCATTGGGTCATTGCACTTGGGTATTTCTGTATGGCTCCATCAAGCGCACCTCGCATCGTTACGCCTGTTGCCGGACCCACCCGTATTCAACAACTCATCCGACAGGCCGCGATGAGTCGTGGCATGGGACGCACTCGGCTGGGCCGTGAAAGCGTTCGAGTCCGATAGTCACCCGCTCCGGCGGGCTCACATCGCCCAACAAGACTATTGACTTACAAAATGTAAGAACGATAATCATTATATTATTTCGCGCATTCGACCACTTTCGAGTGAAGACACCTATGACTAATCACGTCGTCACAATCATTCAGGACGTGTTTCATCACAAGTTACTGATGGTGCGTGCCCTCGTGGTGGGTCTGGTGGGAGCGATTATCACGGGACAGCTTGTAATACTGCCTTTGATGGGCATATTCCTGCCTGACGGACTAAATGCGGGTGGATCCTTCTCGTGGCATCTATTCCTGACACGATGGGCACCCATTCACGGTGCTCATGGGGCGTTTACTGGCTGGCTGATCGCAAGGCTCCACCGAAGCGTTCGCGGAGCAGCATTGACTGTGTTCGTCGTGTTTGGACTTCCAGCCGTCCTACCGCGCTTATTTAGGTTGGCGCTTCGGCTAAGCCCGATGTTCTTTCCAATCTTGGCACAATCGTTTTGGCCAGTGGTCTGCTTGGTAGCAAGTGGCTTGATCTTTGTGAAGTCGGTCGCATCCAAGAACCCTACTCCGTCTTCCGCCCGGCTAAATCTCTAGCTCCTTCCTTCACCCTGCACTTCAGCAGGCCCGCCGCTATCCGGTCAGATAGCGCCTCAGGTAAGCCTTTGTCCGATCCAAATACCGCTACCGCAGTCGTTGCGTCCTTCGAAACCCTTCCGTCCGCAGTTGAGTCAACATCAACCGTTGAAGCCAGCACGAACGGCACTGGTGAGACCCCAAACACAAGCTCTCAATCCGAGCCAACGCTCGAAGACAACATCGCTGAAGCCCTCCGAGCCCTAGATGGAGACGAACAGCCCGAACCTGGGCGTGTTGAGACGGCTCCTGAATCTCAGTCTGAGACCGATGAGGACCGTTTCAATCGTGAGAACGAACTTGAGCCGGGATTCCACAGGAAGCGCGACAACCGTATTCCGCACAAACGTGTGACGGAGATGGTATCGAAGGCTCAAGCGAAGATCCTGAAAGAGTTGACCGGAGCCGAGCTGCCAGCAGGTATGACGCTTGAGGCTCATCTCGCGCAGCACAAGACGGCGTTTGCTGACACGACGACCAAGCTGAAGACTTACGAGAGTCGGATCGTCAACGTCGATAAGATCGAGAAGATCATGCAGGACGATCCTGCGCAGTATCTACAACTGCTCGCAGATACGTTCCCCGCTTACGCCCAATTGCTGAATGGCGGTGGCACTGCAGTTCGTCGTGAAGCTCCGGCACAGGATGAGATGCCACAGCCTGACTACGATCTGGGCAATGGCCAGTTCACCTACAGCGTCGAAGGGCTACAGAAGCGTGATGAGTGGCTAGCTCGACAGGTCGAAGCCCGCATCACGAAGCAGTTCGCTCCGCTGACACAGAAGTTGGAACAGGAGAAGCAAGCGCTTGCCGCACAGCAACTGATTGAGGTGAACATTCCTGCTGCGACCAAGCAGCTTCAGCGGATGGAAGCTTCACGGCCACTATTCAAGGAGCACAAACGGGAAATTCTTGCCAAGCTCCAGGCCGACCCGACCCTTGCTGTCGAGGACGCCTATTGGGATGTCGTGGGGGCGAAGCTCCAGACCGATCGGAACAAGATCCGGCAGGAGATCATCGAAGAACAGAAGCGTATTCCCCGCTCCACCTCCACAACGGCCAACGCTCCGACCCAAAAGGTTGAGGACGAGAACGATCTGAATGCGCGGATCGCCACAGCGATTAAAGGGCTGTAAAAGTGAGCGGTTTCACGCTCCTCATCCCACAGGAGCCGTTTCCGTCTAACTAACTCATATAGAGGAACTCCCCACGTTCCTCATTTGCGCTCCGATCTGCCGCGCACCATCGCCGTTGACGGTGCCCGATCAGAGCCACTTGGTTTCTCCCTCTTCGTGCGCTCCCAGGAGTAGCGTGTTCGACTCCCGAGCGAGAACCTCCCACACTCAGACACATTCGGAAGGGAACAGACGACGTGTCGTTTGCCCCTTCCGCCCGCCTTCTTGCGTTGGGCGCACCAAGCAAGGCTTCTGCTGGTAGGCCAACCGGCTCCTCCCTTACCTGACGGGTTAGTCAGAAATCCATCCTCGTATTTCTCTCAACCCGGCTGTCTCTCCGACAGCACTCAAAGGTAATCACAACAATGGCTGTTCTCTCTCAGCAGGTTTCTGCTGCTTACAACGAAGTTATCAAGGACCGCAACAAGCCCTTCAATCAGTGGGGCGAGAATGCCTTTCTCAAAGCGCTCGAAGAGAAGGGATTCATCGACCGTCGTGCGGGCGGCAATCAGATCGAGTTCACGCTCGACATTCAGGTGAACGCAGGTGCGGACATTCTCGCAGCGGACACCACGGCGGTTTCGACATCGGTCACGGATGTGCTCGGTGGAGCGGTTTACGACTGGCGTCCTATCGTCAGCCCGATCAACTGGACCATTCACGACGAAGCCAAGCTCGAAGGCGATGCGAACGCCAAGGTTCCCTTCCTCCGCTCGCTCGCGGAGAACGCAATCATGTCCCACGATCAGGTCATGGAGCAGGCGCTGTTCTCGACCTCCACGGACAGCTTCTTGGGTCTTCAGAACCTCGTTCCAACGACTGGCCAGCCGAATGCTGGTGGTATCGACGGCGCGTCAGCGGCTTACTGGCGCAACTATGCAGATACGTATCAGGCCGATGGCTCCGATATTCTCATCGCCTTCGGTCTGGCGTTCGATACGGCAGCCAAGGGCACGGGCGGATCGCAACCCACGATGGTCGTGAGCGGCATTGACACGAAGAACGTCTTCGAGTCGCAGCTCACCCCGAATCAACGTTACGAGGGCAAGACGGGCGTAGCGGGCTTCGAGATGCTCAAGGTGCGTAGCGCCGATTACGTCTACTCGATGCACGGCGGCACCAAGGCGTATTTCCTCAACCCGCGTGGCTTCAAGCTCGTGGTCAACAAGAACTACTTCCGCAAGCTGGAACCGGCTGAGCGGATGGTCTCGGCGGCGATGCGTCAGAAGCTGATCTTCTCGTCAGCACAGGCGTGCATCTCGGCTCCGAGCCGTCTCGCGGTTGTGTCGCAGGCGTAATCACTGACGTGTGAATAGGGGCGCTCGATTCGGGTGCCCTTATCGCGTCTCACATTTCAGGAGATTACGCACATGGCAGAACTTTCATTTCAACTCGCCGGGATTGTGGGCAATACCTCTTCAGTCCATGACTCGGCACTCAACACAGTCGGACAGGTTGCCTACAACCCCGCGACAGGTGACAAGTTCATCTACCTCAAGGGTGTGGCATCCACCGTCGCAACCGATTTCGTCACCTATGACGAATTGGGCGCAACCACGCGGCTCCTGACTGGTCAGGTTGGTCCTCTCGCCGTCGCAATGGCGGCTGTCGTGGCGAACAAATACGGCTGGTATCAGATCGGTGGATCGGCCCAGGCGAACACCGGCACGATTGCGGATAACGCGGCGCTCTACGCCACGGCAACCGCTGGCCGTGCAGACGATCTCCCGACCGTTGGTGGAGTGAATCAGCTCCAGGGCGTCACGGCTCGCTCAACCGTCACCGCAAACGTCTCAACGGTTCAACTCGACAACCCACGTATTGGTGTGGCGGCAGCACCCACCGTCGTGGAATACGCGGCTGATGGCGCGATTGCTGTCACACCGCACATGGCCGTGCTGTCCAAAGCCGGTGTGGGTGCGTATACCATCGCAGCCCCGTCGTATGACGGTGTGATCATCGACGTGGTGAATACCACATCTAACGCGCACGTCATTACTGGAACGAACCTGTTCTGGGCGGGCGTGACAGGTGGACCGTTCAACAAGGTCACGGCAACCGCGTTCCCTGGCGGCACAGCCCGCTTGCTTGGAATGGGTGGCTTGTGGCACGTCATGGGCGCTGGGGTAGGCGCACCAACCGTAGGCGACTAACACGTTGCTCTCTTGAGGTGAGTCATCCTGATTCACCTCTTCTCCTCTTCAACCTCCATTCGCAGCACTCGCCTCACATGCTGAGGACAAGGCTGTGATGCAACCAAGAAGGCCAACACACAATGGCAGCTCCTAGACCGTGGACGGTGGTCGTGACCCCGAACGCGGATACTCTCGTTCCCGTCAAAGCCGCAGTGGCCGGACGCACGCACGTCGTCACCAAGATCGTCTGGGCCATCGGCACTCACGTCAACGCGAAATACATGTCGGTGCAGGACTCGGCGGATACGCCGGTTGTGCTGGCGACGTTCCGTGACCTGACCAAAGCGGCAGGCGTGGAAGATTGCTTTGAAGTGAACTTCAGCGACCGTAACGATGGTGGCGGCTTCCCCTGCACCGCAGGCAAAGCCATCAACGTCGTCGGTGATGCCTCCAGCCACACGACCGGCAAGATGACCGTGCAGGGCTACACCATCTAAATTCCACCAGTTTGGCATTCATAGGACAGCGCACTACAGCCGGAAGTCCTCCCGCTTGAACGCGCGAATGTCAAGGAACAGTCGGGGGAGCGTGAAAGCGCTTCCCTTTCTGTTTTTCCGTCCAGTTCATTCCTTCGGTTTTCCGTTTAGGTGATCAGACAATGACAACGAAGAAGCAAGAGACTTCAGAAGACGCGACTCCCGCCATCGATATCGCCGCCATCGTCAATGCCGCCGTCACGGCTGCGCTCAATGCAAAGAGCGGTGCGGAGGATCTTGCCGCGACTCTGGGGGGTTCCATCAAGGACGCGATTGAAGCGGCGAATCCCCGTCCCATGACACCAGGGAAGCGCCGAGAGCTTGGATACGGTCGGACGCCGTTCGACGCGCCCAAGGGTAAGGTCAAGCGCCTCAACCACTACTTCTATCAGAACAAGTGTGAGCTGAGGATTCCCACGCTCTCCTTCGATGAGTGCGAGACGTTGAACCGGATTGCGGAGTTGCCGAACGGCAAATACTGCAACGGCTTCATCACGCTGGCAAAGGAAGAGAACGGCGATGGGCGGTTGAAGGTGTGGATCGGCTACCCCTACGAGACCGCTGATGACAAGCTCCGAGAGAAGAACATCGGAGCCAACTTCACGCAGTTCCTGAACGCGATTCTCCTTGATGCGAAGGCACAGAAGGCCGCACGACTGGCCATGATGAGAGCTGAAGTCGAAGAGGCGAATCAGGTAGAAGCAGCCGCGCTCGGTCAGTAAACCCGCACAACCGCACTTCCCCAACCTTTGGGTCATAAGGCCAGTTCCCGCGTATGTCGGGTCTGGCCTTTTTTTTTGTTTCTGTTTCCTATCCCGCCCATTTCCTCCATGAATGCTGAATCCGCACCAGACACCCGCTCCCCGTGGTTAAGCCGCATCGCTCGGTGCAAGTCACGTCGCCAAGAGCTGATTGCCGAGTGGCAGATCAACGTGGACTATCGCCGGGGCACGCCGTTCACGAGCGAGAGCAACGAAGACCGCATCAACGTCAATCTGGACTGGCCCCGCGTCAAGGCGAAAGCCACGAATCTGTTCAGTCAAGTCCCAGAGGTTCGGCTCTCCAGCGAAAACGACCAACTGTCCGACGCCACATCCGTGTTTGCGAAGCAGCTCAACAAGACGCTGACCAAGGCGAAGGTCGGCACGGCGGTTGATGAAGCGGTCCTGGACTGCATCAATGCCAGCGGTATCAGTGCCGTGGTCGTCAGCTACGAGCGCCGCACAGAGCCGAAGGACGTTCCAACCGTTGATGCCCTGACCGCTCAGACGCTTGTTGCGCAAGGCCAGCCCATCCCTACAGAGAGGGTGGATGTCACCACGGACGCCGCGTTTATCAATCGGCGTATCTCTCCTGCCGATCTCCTCTGGCCTGTCGATTTCACTGGTAGCGATTTTGACGACGCGCCCTGGATTGGCCGCTCGGGTGTCATGACATGGGCGGAAGCGAAGAGTGAGTTCAAGCTCAAGGATGAGGACAAGGAGAAGGTTGTCGGCACGGCGAAGACGGTAGACGGCACGCTGAAGACCGATCCCGATCCACAGTCAGCGGATTGCGATGTCGTTCACTTCGACGAGATTTTCTATTGGGCATATCGATTTGATCCAGACGAGAAGTCCTTCAAGCGCATCAAGCGTCTCGTCTTTGTCAGTGGCCTTGATGCGCCCGTTATCGAAGGTGATTGGGACGGACAGCGAATCGATAAAGAAACGGGCGCATATCTCGGAGCCTGTAGGTTTCCGATTCGTGTCCTGACACTGACCTATATCAGTGACGACTGCGTTCCGCCGTCAGACAGCGCCATTGGCCGGCCCCAGGTGTTGGAACTCATCAAGTCACGAACGCAGATGATCCTGCAGCGTGAGCGTTCAATCCCTATCCGGGGATTCGATGTCACCAAGGTTGACCCTGAGGTTCAGGTCAAGCTGATGGATGGCTCGTGGCAGGGGATGATCCCCATGAACGGCCCATTTGAGCGGGCTATCTGGGAAGTTGCCCGAGCCAACTACCCCGCTGAAGACGCCACGTTCGACCGCATCGCCAAGAACGACCTGGATGAAGTGTGGGCGACGAGCCCCAATCAGGGAGGCGCGTTCAACACGGGTGAGCGTTCCGCCTCTGAAGCTCGCATCGTTCAGCAGAACTTCCAAACACGCATCGGATATGAGCGTGGCAGGGTTGCCGCGTTCTTCCTCGGTATCGCAGAAGTCCAGGCAGGACTGTTGGCGTTATATGGCGACTTTGAGACGCCGGGATGGGACCGCACGAAGATCAATCAAGAGCTGGTCTTCTCTATCCTGCCCGATTCTACCGTTCTGCTCGATGTCAATCAGAAGATCGAACGCAAGATGGCCGTGCTGAACATGCTCGGCAAATCGGGCTTCATCAATCCTGAGCCATTGGTTCGGGATATCGCAGAGCTGGCAGGCGTCGATCCATCAGAACTGATGGTGAAGCCCACGCCTCCACCCGCCGAAGCACTCAACATCAGCATCCGCAATGCGGAGGATCTGAGAGATCCGCTGATGCTCGCGTTGCTCATGAAGACGGGTCAAGCCCCGTCACCGGATGAGCTGGAAGCGGCCAAGAAGCTGCTTCTCGCCTCGCAGTTTCCCCCTGCTCCAGAACCCCTGGCTGATCCGAACGCTCCTCCGATGGTTGAAGGTCAGCAAGCGCCTCCAGTCGGTCCCAACGGCAACCCGGAGGATTGGAACGTCATGAGCAAAATCACGAAGCGCGGGGATTACAACTAATGACCTGCGAACACTGTCAGCACGAACTGCAGATCGGGGAATACCCCTTTTGCCCGCACGGGTTCGCCACACTGAAAGTGGTTGGCGATGACATTCCTGGTGGCGTGCTGATCGAACACGGACTCTGCAACCCGGACGGTTCTCCTCGCCGCTACTACTCGAAGTCGGAGATGGCACGAGAAGCCGAGAAGCGTGGATTGGTGAACGTCGTCAGACACATCGACGGTTCACCGCATACCACCAGATGGGTTTAGTTAGCGTGCTTGCTTCGGTAGGTAACTGAATCTTGCCAACACGACAGCGCTGATGACCGCCATAAGCGGCCAGCGATGGGCGCTAGAGAACAACGTCCAGAACCAAAGAGCAGCCAGCCCAACCCACACACTGACTCCCGGAATTCTCCACATAGCGAGCGAATTGTAATACACCAGCGAAACCAGCCGCCATATGACTTTCACCGACATCCAAACCGAGATTCTTGACCGTCTGGGGTTGACCAGCACCGATGACACGACCCGCATTGGTCGCGCCATCAACCGCGTCTATCGCACCGTCACGTCTGCGCTCGGCATCAAACATGTGTCGAGGCGGACGACGGTCCAGGCAACGACGACGCTTGGTGTCAGTTCGCTGTCATTCACAGGTGCTGAAAAGGTTGTTGCGGTCTTCAATCGCAACGTCACACCTTACAAGCAACTTGAGGAAGTCACGGTCGATGAGCTGCGAGCGGAGCAACCGTTCTCCGCATCCGACACACCCACGAAGTATGCGGTTGAGTCGATAGCCGCCGATACCGTCACGGTGTTGCTGAACTGCACGCCGCAGACGGCGTTTGCGCTCTACGCCGATGTCTATGCGACGGGGGCAACGCTAAGCGGCAGCGATGAGCCCGCGTTCTCAGAGAGCTACCACGACATTCTGATTCATGGGGTGTTGGTGGATGAGTATCTGAAGCTCGAAAAGCCAGGTCTCTCCACAATCTCTGAGAAGCGCTATGACAAGCGGATGGGCGAGCTGCAGTTGTGGATCGCCGTATCCACGACGAAGCAGATACACCAGGGCAAGACCCGCCAGCTCAGGCCGGGAGCGAGTGCGGGCGGCTCGGGCAGTGCAACTAACGGGGCGCTGAGCTACACACAGACCGGATTGATCACGTTCGACCGCTCCGCTGCTGGTGACGTAGCCCCGTTTGCGGTTGACGCAGACGCAGACGCCGTTGTCACGAACCTCGATGCAGACAAACTCGATGGCCAGCACGGCAGTTACTACCGCGATGCGAGCAACCTGAACGCAGGCACGCTGCCCGATGCACGCTTCCCGGCAACCCTTCCGGCTGTCAGTGGCGCGAACCTCACGAATCTCGATGCCTCGGACTTAGCCTCGGGAACAGTTTCGGACGCCCGTCTCGCCACCACCATCGCGAGATTGGGAACCGCGAATACAGGAGGCCATCTCCTTTTCACTGACGCCACCTACGACATCGGTGCAAGTGGAGCGACCAGACCCAGAGACTTGTTTCTGAGTCGCAACGCGGTCATCGGCGGAACACTGGCGGTGACGGACGCGACCACGCTTGAACAAGTGGTCATGAATCCGGCCTCGGGGAGCCCGGATCAAGGGCTGGTCATTAACACCACGGGCTTGGCCAACGGGTCGAACGCGTTCTTCATGAATGCCCCCAGTGGATGGACCGGCAACCTGTTCAAGGGCAACTTGAACAACGCCGAAGTCTTCGCCATCACGGAAGCAGGCACTGCATTTTTTGCACGGGGCACCGCAACTCCCGCCGGTGGATCGGCCACAGCACGTATCGCTATTGGCTCCGCCGTATTCGGCGTCTATGTTGGGTCCGGCGTGCCAACGGTATCTGCGGCCAAAGGCAGTCTCTATCTGCGGTCGGACGGCACGACGACGAACAACCGCGCCTACATCAACACCGATGGTGCCACGACGTGGACGGCCATCGTAACAGCAGGCTAAAGGACACGCAGCGTGGATACCAACATCACCTTAAACGAATTCCTACTCCTCATCGGGGAGAAGGAAGTGCTGAACTTTCAGCTTAGGCGCGAGAACGCTCAGCTCAGACAGGCCTGCCAAGCGCTGATTGCTGAGTTGGACGCACTGAAGCAATCGCTAGCGAGCACCAACGGCGGCAAGTAGCACGCCTCTCGACCCGCACTACATCACCGCCCACCTTTGGGTTCTTCGCTGTTTCTGCTGATCACAACTCAATGGCTGATTTTTCTCTCCTAAACCTGCGTGGGGGTCTGAACGATACAGACCCCCCGACAGCGCTTCCCGACAACCAATGCACCGTTGCCACTAACGTGGAGTTCAACAAATCCACGCTGGGTGAGCGTCGGCTTGGCTGTGTGGATATTGATCTCCCGACCAGCATCACAGGCAACGCGAACATTCAGGCCATCACGTTCCTGCATCGGCATCTCCCCACGACCGATGAGACGGCGTCCGAGCTGTGGGTCATGGGACAGCACCTGACGACACAGAACGTTGTGCTGACCCGGAAGACAACGAGCTGGACGACAGCGACGTTCGATACCTCCAACAGCAACATCGATGTCACGTCAGCGAGAGGCTTTCAGGTTGCCGCGCAGACGCTGCACGGCAAACTCTTTCTTGCCTACAAGTCCACAGGAGCACAGAACCGGCTGCATGTTGTAGACGCTTCGGGCACCACGGTTCGCAGAGTCGGGCTGGCGGAGCCTGCCGCACCTACCGGGGCGAACACTGGCACACCTGGCATCGCCTTCACCGGAACCCGTTACTACCGCGTCCGCTACACCGTGCAGTCAGGTGGAGCCACACTGCGGCGTTCTGAACCGTCTGATGTGCTCACCTTCGCGCCATCGGGCACCGGCACGGCAGCACGAATCACCAAGCCTGCGTCTATCAGCGAGAGTGAAACGCATTGGGAGCTGGAAGCCAGTCTCGATAACAGCACTTTCTACGTCATCGCAACTACCGTGGTGGGCACCACCACCGTTGACGACTCGGGGGCGTTTTCAACGGGCTATGCCGCGTTTGTGCTCTCGGAAGACATCGGGGACTACTCGACCATTCACTCCGGTAAGTTCCTTAGTGCTGATGAGGACCGTCTCATAGTCGGTGGCAGTTGGGAAGACAACGAACTCGCTTCTCGTGTGAGCTGGACGCCGGTATACGGCGATCCGGGTGACGGCAATGACGAACGCATCCCGACAGATACGGACAACTATCTCGACCTCGATGGGTTCGAGGGAGGGCCACTCACCTACCTCTCGCGCCCCATCAATAGCTACATCTGGGCATTCAAGCGAAGCCACACGTATCGCCTAAACCGGACGAACAACCGCAGTCGAGCGTATGAAGCGGTGAACCTTTCAAAGTCCCTTGGTGCGCTCCCTGGCTCGGTCGTTGAGGGTGTGGACCAATACGGGATGCCCTGTCTCTACTTCCTTGACCCGGAGACCGGCCCCTGTCGCACTGGCGGGGCTCGCGTCATTCAGTCGGCATCACGCGACATTCTGAACACATGGCGAAGCGTCAACACGGATGCGATTGTGGTGAGTCGTGCAGTCTTCTATCCGGAGTCTCGACAGATTCATTGGTGGGCTGCGACGAACGATTCTGACTATCCGAATCTCAAGCTCGTGCTTCAGACGAATGAGACGCGAGAGACGGAGGATGGTGTGCGTAAGGGCTGGTCGTTGGCGACTGGAAAGATTTCCGAAGCTTACGCGGTCTGCATGTATGCCGACAATATCGATGGCAACATCGCGCGTTCACTCACACTCAAGCCGTTCATCGGTGTGTCGAGCAGCAACGGCTACGTCTTGCGATGCGACACCGGGAACGATGACAACGGCACCGCTTTCGCTGCACGTATCGTCACGAAGCCGTTCGTCCTTCGCGGAATCCTGAATAAGTTCGGCGTCTTGGCGTCTGCGCTGCTCGCAAAGGTTCATGCCACGGCGAATGTGAAGGTGACGCTGATACGCGATTTCGGCCTTGAAGAACCGAAGTTTGTTGAGACCGCCCTCTCAGCAGCAGCCTCGGAGACACAGGTTGTCAAACAGCTCCGCAATCTTGTTGGCTCGCAAATGTATGCGATGCAGATCGAATTTGAGGATGTCACCGTGCCATCTGGTCAGTGGGAGTTGAATCGCCTCGATATGCGGATCAGCGATCAGGAGCGGGCGTAAATCATGTTTGGATTGCGCTTTCGTGACGTTCTCCCTTCTGCCGTTGCCGATGAACTCGATGGTCTGACATCCGCGATGGGTCGATTCGCTGTCACCGAGCATCATGAGGACGGCACACATCGTGATGTGACCGCTGATAGCGTAACGCTCCAAGGCGCAGCAGTGGGCGAGATCGTCAGTCTCGCGCATGATGCGGCTCGGTATCAGACCAGTGGTGCGGGTGTCTGGACCGTCGCAGCGGGGGATCAGGTCTATCTACGCTTCTCTCGACTCGGACAGATCGTGTTCTTGCAGTTTTACTTCCAGACAACGGCACTCACCGTGTCTGCGGAAGACTTCCTGATCATCAACGTCCCCGAGCTGCACGCGATACCGACGCTCACTAGCCTGAGCAACCCCGCCTATCAGACGGGTGGCATCGGGGAGTGGAGCGACATCACAAACGGACGATCAGGCATCCTCTCCATCTCAGCGATAGCAGATAACTTCATCGGCACTCCCACGACTTCCATCTACCTGCAGCGATATGGCTCAAACGCCGGGTCGGCAGACTTCGCGCAGTGGTCCACCACGTCGGAACTGTGGCTTTCGGGCTCCATCACGTTTATGTGTCAGCCCGACAACATTCCCACTCCCTTCTACGGTAGTTAGTGATGCCTATCAACATCGATCCGGAACTCATCAACGAATTCGTGAAGCGGCAAATTGCCGAGCAGGATACACAGGCGCGGATGCAGACTCCGGCTGTTCCGGCCAGCGAAAAGAAGAATGGGTTGGGTCTCCTTGCCAAGCTGATCTATGCGGCAGGGCTTGGCGCGGATGTCGGCACGTCCATCTACGGGGAGAGCACCGGGGTGACGCATGAAGTGAACCCCCTGCTCAAGCCGCTCGACGGTATGAACCCGAAGCTGAAGTTCCCGCTGGCAGCCGGGGCGGAAGTGGGCGGCATCGCGCTGCTCAGCAAGCTCATCGGTAAGAAGCATCCCAAGATCATGAAAGCCATCGTCATGGGCACAGGCGCATCGCATGGTGCAGCGGCTGTGCGGAACATCGGTCAAATCAGGCAGGGACAAGCAGCGCTCGCTGCGCATCCGCCGTCCGCATCTTCTCAACCCCCTTCTCCAGGTATGGTCCAGCTCGAAGACGGCAGTTGGATCAACCCGGACTACTTCGGACGCTAACGGTCTCATGGAAACATTGGTCACTGCGCTCACGACTCTCTTCACAGCCGCCAACGCTCTCACGCCTCTCGCGCTCGTGGGATTGATGATCGGTGTGATCTACATCCAGATTTACAAACAGCCGAGCAAACAGGAACTTAGCGTGGTCAAAGACAACCATCTGCACGAGCTACCTGAAGTAGCCGCGAACATGCGGAAGGCAGCGGAGACGTTGCAACGGATGGAAGTGTCGCAGGAGCGCAACTTCGCCGTGATCATCTCGAAGCTCGAAGGACAGAAGTAATGGCTTACGACAACTATCTCGACGCGTCCGCAAATCCCTACGTGTATGGGCAGGATGAATTCTGGCGCGATGATGAGGAGCTGAAACGCTTCGATCAGTCCGCCAATCCGACGCAAGCGGCGAAACAGGAAAGCGGGGGCTTCACGGCTGCCCCACCGCCCTCCTCGTCTCCCGCGACACAGGCATGGACGCGACAGAACGTCAACGAGACGTTGCAGCGTTACGGAGCACCAACCCAAGAGAACCTTGTGAAAGCCGTGGCCGAGAATCCGTGGCTCGGCAAGGTAGCGGGCAACGGTCGCATTCAGGATACGCAGGCAGGTGGATCGGGTGAGACATGGGATGTCATTGCGAATCTCATGGACCCAACCCAAGCGAAGCACTGGCAGACGCTGACCGGTCACACCGCTGCGGCCAAAGCAGCGGCTGCGGCGAAAGCGGGCATCAGCTCAGCAGGCGCGACTTCAGGCTCTAAGTCGTCTTCTGCTGCTCAGTCAGTGGTTCAACCGATTACGGGCGGCAGCACGCTGTCCATCGATGAGCAGCGAAGGAAGACGGAGGATGAAGCGCTCCGTCAGCAGCTCATCACTCAGCTTTCGCAGCGGGCTCAGCAGGGTCTAGCGATTGACCGCAACGATCCCAATATTCGTGTCCAGGCAGACGCGTATGCGGCCAACGAAGAGCGGGCGCGACGGAACTATCTGGCTGACATTGCTGAACAAGCGGGACCACTCGCCAACCTTCGTGGTGAACAGCGACTTGCAGCGGAGCGTGTGGGACAGCGAACCGGAACATTTGAAGCCGAACTCGTGGGACGTGAGCTAACAGCGAAGCGTGCAGAGATTGCCGATGCACTCGAATCCATGCGCGGGATGCTAACGACGGGTCAGGAAATGACGCTGAGGAAGGAACTCGCGTTGATGGATGACGCCATCAAGCGTCTGCAGATCAAGAACCAGTCTACGCAGTTCGGTCAGAACCTCTCTGAGCAGGCACGTCAGTTTAACGCGGATCTCGAGTTCAAGAATCGTCAGCTCGCAGAACAGAGCAAGCAAGCGGCGAATCAGCTTGGATTCAACTACGACAGTTTCGATTGGGTTCGTTCGCCATTGAATCCGGCGAACATGCCACAGAGCTAACCGATGACTGACACATCTATCAACGATTTCAATCTCAAGATTCGGCTGACGCCTTGGTATCAGGAGTGGTTCGCTCAGCGCGGACTGAACCCGAATCAGGTGAAACTCAATGACCGGCAGCGAGAAGAACTCAAGCAACTCGTCGTTGCCAACACTGAGGAGTTTCGACGGAACGGGATGCCGGGGGATATGAAGATCGACCCTGCAGGCAACCTGAATGAAAAGGGCGGATGGGCGGGACTGCCTACGGGCGTCAAGCTTGCCATCATTGCTGGTGCCACCTTAGCGACCGCTGGTGCTGCAGGTGCCTTCTCTGCAGGCACTGCACCTATCACGACGATTGGTTCTACTCCCCTGTCCACGAGCGTGGCAGGCTATGGTGTGGTTCCTTCGCTCGCGGGCTCGACTGCAGCGGGAGCGGGTTCGATGGCTGCTGGAGCAGGAACGGCGGCTGCAACGACAGCGGCGAGCGGTGGAGCCTTCACGACGATGGCTAACGCGCTGAAGAACCCCGCTACCCGAACGGTGCTCTCCGGCGTGGGTCGGATGGTCAGTGGTGCAGGCGATGCCGCTGCTGCCAATCGTGGCACGGAGATCGAAGCGCAACTCGCGCACGATAGGCTGACACTCGATGCGGAGCGTGAGGGCCGTTCGCGTCAATCCGACGCCTACCGCAAAGCGATGCTTGGGCAGCTCGCATCGAGCTATCAGCCCTCTAACCGTCCCGTAGGTTCCGAAGGTCGCAACCCACAAGGGTTCATCACGCCTGAAGCACGAGCGGCAGGCGAATTCCTCTACTCACAGGGCATGGATCAACTGAAGCACGGTGACACACCGTCTATCACGCCGTTTGACAGGCTTGCGACTCAGCCGGGACGACTTGAGCGGTTCTCGGCCTACGCCGGGCCAGCGCTCTCTATGTTCGATCTACTCGCAGAAGCAAGGAAGCGATAACGATGGCTCTCAGATTTCATAATCCTGGCAGCGCAGCAGTCGATGAACTGACGAAGTTCTTGGCTGAACGCAAGGCTGAGCAACAGCGCGAGTTCATCAACCGCATCACGATGCAGGAGCAAGCGCGAGCTGACGCATCGAGTAAGCGTGCAGACCAGCAGATGGCACTGCAGCAGGACCAGTTCAACGCGGGTCTCGCCGACAAAATTTACGATGACCTGATGCCTAATGATGTCCTCAACCCAGAGAGTGCTGCTCTGCTCAAGAAGTATGGACGTGGTGGAGGGTTGAAGGATTCAGGCACAGGTATTGCGGCTGAAGCGCGGTTCACACCCGATGAAGTGGATGTGAATACCTCTGGCAATCTGACACCAGAGCAAATGGCCGACCTCGACAAGGCGCTGACCGGTAGCGTCGATGACCTGAAGTCCACACAGACCAAATCGACCATCGTTCCCGGTGTCATCTTCTCGGAACGTGGTGGACCGAAGTGGGCGGCTGCGAGACAGACTGCCCAAGAGCGGGCAACTGCGGCGGGCGTATCAGCAACAGCGCGGGCTGAAGAAAAGGAACGGGATCGTGTTGCTGCGAAAGAACGTGCCGACGATAGAAACGCCATTACGATGGCGATTGCTCAGTTGAGCAAATCGAATGATGCGACTTCGCGTGAACTCGCCAACCAGCTCAAGCAGCTCCAGATCGACGCAGAGCGCACCAAGCAGGACACCGCTGCATCAGAGCGCAATAAGACGTTGGACGCTGCGAAGTCGTCTACCCAGACAGCTTACGACCTGACGAATCGATTGCTTGACCCGAACGACGTGGGAGCCGACATCGGTGCCGCGACTGGTGCGTATGAGATGCGAGGGTTCACACAGGGCGCACAGGACTTCAACGCGGTTCGTGAGCAGTTGGTCGCAGCCCTGGCGCTGCCGAATCTCGGGATGCTCAAAGGTCCAATGTCTGACAAGGATGTGGTCTTCGTGAAGCAGCTCGCTACACGGCTGGCGAATACACGGATGTCAGAACCGGAGACGGTCACAGCGATCCGTGAGGCTCAGCAGTTCCTGGAGAACAAGGGAGCGGTCAGACCGGAGGCAGCAAGTCCGACTCCTCCGCCTGCAACAGCAACAACACCACCGTCGCCTGCTCCTAACGACTACCGCACGAAATACGGATACTAACCATGCCTCTTGATGAACAGCGTCGTTCACAGCTCGACGGAATCGTCCAGAAGATGGTTGCCAACGGGGAGCCAGATGACGCGATTCAGTTCGTGGTGGGCGACTTCAAATCGAAATATGAAGCCCCGATGTCTTCGGCTACAGCATCGTCTCCTGACCAACAGCGACAGGACATCGCAACTGAGTCGGGGTCTGGTCCTATCGGGGATCTGGCTGCTGGCTTCGGCAAAGGCGCGTTGAAGACCGCCGTGGGTCTTGGTGAGCTGGTTCACATGATTCCCGGTGTCTCTCGTGCTGTCGATGCGATGTATGGACAGCCGGGGCTCTCGGCTCAAGCATTTCCAGCAGCGCAGAAGAAATTGGAAGCGTCGAACCCTGCACAGCAAGCGGGGATGCACTTGGAGACAGCGGCGGAAATGCTGGCTCCCGGTCCTGCTGTTGTCAGAGGGGCGAAGGCTGTTCCCGGAGTGGTTGCTCGTGCGGCGGGAATCAGCAAGACCCGCGCTGCAGCGAATCTCGCCAGTGCCGCCGATGCCGCTAAGAATGTCGTCATCAATGCGGAAGTGCCCGGACAACACGCACTGCGAATCATCCAGCTCGGTGAGACGGGCAACTACGTTCCTGCTGTGGTTCGGAGGTTCGCACAACGTGTGACCGATCCGAACAAAATGGCACTCACGTTCGAGGAGGCACGCGATTACGCCTCAACGATCTCCAAGCTCTCAGCCAACGAATTTGGCAAACTTGCTCCTGTGGTGCAGCGTGAAGTGGGCGCGATGCGACAAGCGCTCCAAACGGCGCTCACCGAAGCTGCGGGCACGGTTGGCAAAGCTGGCGACTACACGAAGGGGATGCGGGAATACGCTCGTGCGACAAAGGCACGGAACCTCGCATCTGACCTGACGCCATCGTTACCAACGGTGGTCAAGGCTGCGGGTGGAGGCTGGATCCTGAATCATCTCGCACAGGCAATCGGCGGACGATAGATGTCCGCCGTCCCTGACCTCCGTTCAGTGTGAGTCGATCTCGGGAAGGCGGTTCATCACGCCGAAAATGCCGTCCGCGGATTTCTTCAATTCCATAACGATTCCTTCGTTACCTGGGCCCTTGGCCTCCAACGCTTTCCGAGCGTCATCAATCAGCCTGAGACACCAAGCGACATGTTCTCGCTCTCGGTCTGTGATTTTGAAAGTCTTTTCTTTTTCCATACGGTCAATCTAATCAAAGATTCGGCGCACCCCTCAAACCTATCCAAGAAACGACCGGCCCAACAGTCCATACGGGGTGTCCGGGCTCGACTACGATGTGATTCCAGAGAGCGAAGGCAATCGGCGCTAGGCAATCGGGGATGGGGCTTTCGAAGCTTCATCCCTTTTTTCTTTTCAGTGAAGATTTCCGACGACCGTTGCCGATCCACTCTTTGATCACAATGACGAGCATGATCAGCGCCATGATACCTATCGGACCAACCAGCGCGAACAGCGCGCCCACAAGGATGATGGCACCGACCACAAGAGCGAACAGGACGGGCGGCACGAGGTCGTGCCAAAACGGTTCATTCGGTGGCCTTGGGTATGGCGGAATAGACATCTAAAGATCCCTTTCGCCTCGTGCCTATCCTAAGCGCTTTTTGAGGAATGTTTGATCGGCAGAAACGCATTAGCGCCCGTCTAAGGGGCTGATCGGTCTGGGGAGAGGCACGGCGAGCCTGAAGCACCGATCACACTCGCCTGAGCCACGGCAGGCCGATCATCAGCGGTTCTGGATGACTATGGCGTCCTGCGTTCTGGCGGTTCGCCCTTGAAATAGACGACCAACGCCAGCAGAGCGATCATCCCGACGAAGAAAACGATCCCCGATAATCCCGGAAGGCTTCGAACTCCAGTCGTCAGACAGGTGATCCAACCGATCAGAAAGAGCCAGCCCTGTAGATTCTCAGGCGGTCCACAGCCGAATCGCTTTCTGGAAAACCAGTAGTCGTGGCTCATGGAAGCAGCTATTTCGGCTTCATCAACTCAAGTTCCTTACGTATCAGCCGTCCGCACAGATACCTCAACTCGTGCAAAAGCCGCCACTCCTTCTCGTTGAGTGAGTTCTTACCACTATGCACGATACGACTTCGTGTCTCATAGATTTCATCGAACTTGTCTAGCAGTTCTACTCGTTCCGCATGATTCTCAGCAAGCATGTAAGCACATCGATTCGCTAGTAGCTGACCCAGACCGATCTGCTCTGAGATAGCCTTGTCGCCCAACAGAATCTCAAGTGCTACCGTCGCTTGGACAAACTGCAACAAGTTATCCGTCCCCGCGTGGCTATCGAAATACCACTGCCCGGATTGACGTAACGTCGCACATTCTTTCGCCTCACCAAACGCCGGTTTCACTGAATTTATGATGTGTGCAATAAACGCTTCGTGAACTCGGTCTCCCTCCATTGCCGGAAGAATCCATTGAAGGGACTTGACTAGATCCGCATAGTCTGCGGAGCCCGTGTGGCGTTCCAGGGGCTCCCATTCATCGCCTTCTGCTAGATAGACGTGCAAGGGAGCTGCCGCAAGAAATGACGTTCCATAGGAGTATTCTGATGAGGGCGGGCCCTCTTTCTTTATCTCGACCGTGGCTGAGGCACGCATCAGCCCCCCAAACGAGCGCAATAGCAGCCATGTTTTCTCCACAAGCGGTGTCGAAAAGTAGTCCGCCACGAAGCCTTCTGCTCGATGAACAAAATAGAGAGTGTCCGCCTTCCATGTCCCGGGCTTGAGTGCCTTTTGTGCGTTCCCTCCCTCTAGTGACGCCAAAATCAGATCGCGCAAGTTGTAGTCATCACGCGTGCGAAACTTTGCAGAGAACTCAGGTCCGGCTTCAATCACAGATATGCTCGGCGTGATTACGTATTCCTTGTCTCGCGGTTGGTCATTGGGAATTGACGACTTCAAACCTAACGAAAAGATAAACGTGTATTGCCACGGGAGTGTCTGGAAGGCGTCTACTACTGTCGAAGCCACTTCGCGGGCATCTTGAAACCCGGCTAACTCTATAAGGGGTCTCGTCGCAGCGTTCTCGTTATACTTTAGCTTTGCATTCAGCGCTTTTGATAGGTGGCTAACCGCGAACGCCGTGAATGGGCGCTCGTATACACATTCGGCCAAGCTCTTCCTGATTTCTGTCGGCAGAGCTTCGTCAGCCGGTGAAAAGAGCGTCCACGCGGACGGCTCAAGGAACACGTTCTTCGCAACGACTACTTGAGACACCGCGCTGACCGCGATACTAATCAGGCGATCACGGCAATACGGATGTAAATTCATCGTTCGGCATGACACTGACAGCGCTTCATTGTTCTCAGGCGCGACGACGAGCACGCCGTGGGCGCAACGAAGCGCGAGGCGGTTTCGGACGGGCTGATCCAACAGTCCATTCATACGCGCACAACGTGCAGCGCCAGTGCATCACCAGGGCTCCGCGCTCGCGGGTCACCTTAGCGACACTAATCCAGACGGAGCTGGCAGCACATTCGGGACAAGGGGTCTTCACGGGTTCCCTACTATTTTATTCTGCCGGAGGCGAAACCAGATTGGCCCACTTTGGCGATCTGTTGGCCCACTCATGCCACATTAGACCAATAAAAACGGGCTCATTGTGCAACCTCTACTGGTCTCAGGAGCTAGTGGGAGCAATCCCATCGGGGTTCAAATCCCCGCTTCCGCACCAACCTTCGCTCATGTAACCATGGTTTTCCGCAATGATCTCGTTGCAGACGTCAATGCACTCGCCACAAATGAATGCCGTCGCGCCGGCGATGAGCTTGTTGGCTTGCACAGGATGACTCACTCATGTGGAATGAGGGTGAGCCGATATTCCGGATAATGCCCCCGCCGAAGAAGCCACTGCAACTTATCGTGCGCCGTGGTGCGCTGCGCCGATTCCACAAACTCAAGGAGCAGACCGCCAGCCTCCCGGTGAGTGTGATGTGGGACCGCAGAGAACACGATAGACGCGCTGAGACTGGCCAGGTCACCACGAAACGCCGAGCCAAAGACCGACGTCAGAAGGCCCCGTTTACGTGGGACGTAAGTGATTTCGTCGTTGTTGCAAAGCCCACAAAGCGCAGGAAACGCCGCTAATCAACGCTACCCCAGCGATTGTTCACTTCGAAGTGAGTGACGTCAAACCGTCCGGCGCGAGCAACGTTGCTCGATCGGACGCGATCCGCTAACGCGCTGGAGGAGGCCCGCCGACAAATTTCATTCCTGGCGGCAAACTCGGGAGCTCCGACGTCAGCGAAGAATCGTAGAGCCACAGCGCCACGAAAACCATCACCACAGCCGTCAGGCCGGCGCTCAGCGCGTAGATCGGGTGCATTCGTGCGCCTTGCATGGCTCGCTTGATGGTTTCAACGTCGCCAAACTGCTTACGAGCCAACTCCATAGCGTCCTCCTCACTCATGCCCGCGAGCATGTGGTTATCAGCACGCATTCTCAGGTGAAAACCCACCTCATCATCGATGTCCGCATCGTGAGATCGGGAATCGAACAGGTTCTTCAACCAGCGACACACGGCCATCTCATGCATGTTTCATGACTCTGGCTACCGCCTTCACATGCCTCGCCCACTTTCGCTCCAATAACCGCAGCTGCCGTTGCCCTACGCTAGTAATCGCGTAGTACCTTGCGCGCCTGTTATTTTCAGATACCCCCCATTGCGATCGGATCCATCCAGCATCTTCCATGCGATGCAGGGCTGGATAGAGCGAGCCTTCTTCGACGCGCAGTACATCTTCAGAGAGTTGTTGGATGCGCTCGGTGATCGTGTAGCCATGCAGCCGCTCTCCCGCTGAACGCAGGATGCGCAATACCAGAAGGTCCAAGGTGCCCTGAAGCTGATCGGGTTGTCTTCCCATAGTTGTCTATGGGTAGTATGGCGAACGGCCCTCTCTCCTGTCAATGTGTTTGAGGGCTATCGGAACAGGACGGCGCCCGCCGCGTCAAGCGCGATCAGTACTGAAACGACAAGGCGCGGGCAATGTCGCACGTCGCCGGCAGGTTCGCTTCTTTCGGCGGCACGTTGCCCATATAGCAGCCGGGGATAAGGTAAAACGTCGCCGGCTGCTTCGCCGCAGGCGGCGCGTTCACGGCGGCATCGGGCGCAGGCCGCGGCGCGGGCCTGATCGGCGTCAGGATGTGCCGAAAGGTCGCCGATTGTCCGCGCGTGAGATTGACGTCGAAGCTCACCGGCTGGTAGTCGCGCTCGAGGATCTCGATCCGGTGGGGACCCGGCTCGAGCACCGCACCGCCATCCTCGTATCGAAAGTCTTGCGGAATGCCGATGTAATAGCCGTCCGCGAATATCTGCGCCGTTGCTGGATGAACATCGAGAATGAGCCGCGCAGGCGACAGCTGCTCGACCATCACAGGCTCGCGCGCCGCCTCATAGACCACTTCGCGCTCGACCACCACCGGCAAGGCATATGGAACGAACACGACGTTCGCGCCGTCTGGCGAACGTCGATGGCGTGGTCCGTAGTCTCCGTCCCTGTGGCCCGTTCGCTGTGGCTCGAGATCGGGAAACGACCGAAAACCAGGATTGAGCGTGGAGCGAAAACCAGGATTGAGTGGAGAGACAAACCCGGGATTGAGCGGGGAGAGAAAACCGGGATTGAGCCGATCGGCCTGAGGACGCTCATCACGCCAGCGTCCGCGCGCCGGTTCAGCGCCACTCGACGTGTTGCGGCGCTCGCGGCCCGCGCGCGACTCCGCGGCGTCATCCGACTTCTCCTCGCGCGGTGACGGCGTTCCTGTCTCCCCGCGCGGTTCGGCACGACGGTCGGTCTGCCTCGCCGGCGCCGCCTGAACGGCTTCCTCCCGCGGTACTGCGGTTCGCCCCGTCGCCGATCGCTCCGAACGGTGGCGCTCCTGCCCCACGGCGTACGCAGGCACTGCCATCAGGATCACGACGCCGAGAATGAAACCGCGCATGGGAACCCTCACTACCTGGGCTGGCAGGCTGGCAGGCCTGGATCAAGCATACTCCCAGTTCGTCTACGAGGACGCTCAGAAACTATTCCGAGGCAGGACCGATACCCAGCAGATTCATCAGCATCATCACCTCGTCGTCGATCCGTCCGACGAGAGTGTGCCCTTCAGCAGTGTTCGAATCGGTTTGTGCCAAGTCCCGAACGAGATGCCTGATCCGATCGATATGAGCGGCCGCGAGTGGATCCACTGATTCGACCAGCTCCGTATCCGCTGTCCTGGCATCGTTGCGCAGTCCCGAGACGATGTACTCGCGAGCTTCATCCAGCCCCATGCCGTAGGCGAAAAGGCTTGCAGCAGCGACTGGATCGTTTTCGCGCAACAAGGCCAGCAAGAGATGCTCGGGTTCGATGGTTTGTTGAAGAAGGCGGTCGGCTTCCTCAGCGGCAAACTCAAGTACGCGCTTCGTCGCCGCAGCAAATGGGATCTCGACCGACGTCGGAAATCTTGCGCCGCGCGTGACGCGCTGTTCGATGTTCAACCGCAGCTCTGCGGGCGGAATACCCAGGCTCGCAAAGAGTTGGTCTGTCCGTTTTGAGTCGCGCAGCAATCCCAATAGCACATGCGCGGGATCGATTGTCTCGCCACCGAGTGCGCTCAGCTCGTATCGAGCAAAGAAGAGGACCCGGCGCGCACGTTCGCTATAGCGCTCGAACATCTTTTGCACTAATGGTTCCCCAAACCGCGTTCACGTGCAACGTCGAAGCACCTGATCGACAAGCGTCGCAGCAATTTGCATCTCATCCTGCATTCCACAATGAGCGCCACGTGCGCCGGCCGCGCGCAACTGTCGGCCAATTGCTCGTATGATGGGCGCCAGTGTCGAACCGCTTTTTGTGGAAATCGGTGCTGTTCGGCGCGGCGCTGTCTCTGGCCGGTGCAGGATCCATCGTCGCTCGCCGCCTGACGATCGGTTCGCCCGAAGGCGGCTGGTCCTATCCGTATGTAAACACCGCCGACAGTGGCACGTCGCGAGTGCTCATCCTCTCGTGCCTGTTGGTTTGCGCAGGCCTGGCGGCGTCATGGCGGCTGCTCAAACGGTTTGACGAAGACAGCGAACATGCCGTTGCTGCTCCGATTCAGTGGGCGCTGATCCTGGGGTGGTGTCTTCTCGCGCTTCCCGTTCAGGGGTTGCTTCGCTCGACCACACCCCACTCGCTCGGCGCCATCGTCGCGAGCGATACTGCGAACTCCTTTTATAGCGTGGCAGTCAGCACTAACGCGCGGTCAATCCTCAGCGGCTTCGAGCGCCGGCGTCACACGTGGCCTCTCCACGCGCACAGCAATCTCCCCGGCAAGCTGCTGCTCGTCCGGGCGGTAACGCGTGTGTCGACGCAGCCAGAAATTGTGGCGTGGCTCATCATCGCGATGTCGAATCTCGGTGCCCTGCTGCTGTACTTCTTCATCCGCGATGCGTCGAACGACAGATTCCTTGCAGGTCTCAGCGCCATCCTGTACCTCTTCACGCCGGCGAAGCTTTTTTTCGTCCCGCTGCTCAACACGGTGACTCCGGTCGTGGTGCTGATCTGCGCGTGCTTGATGATTCGATGGCTGAACACCAACCGACTGATCTATCCCGTCGCGCTCGGCGTCGCGGTCTATGGGCTGGTCCTGTTCGAGCCTACGGCGTTGGTTGTTGGAGTGTTGCTCGCAGTTCTGCTATTTCACAGAGTTGTGAGCGGGCGGTTCCCACCGCACACTGCCGTTCTTCATATCGGCGCCGCGCTCTTGTCATTCGGGGCCATCTATGCCGCCATGGTCGGCTGGTTCGACTTCGATCTGTTCCGCTCATTCGCGGCGGTCGCTCATGACGCGGCGGAGTTCAACTTGAAGAGCGGCCGCCCGTACGCGGTCTGGGTGTGGCAAAACCTCTTCGACATTGCGTTTGGGTTGGGGTGGTGTCAGACGGTCTTGTTCGCCGCCGCGCTGGCCGATGGCGTGGCTCGCTGGCCCTCGCGCTGGAGGCTGGCCGATGCGCCCCCGATCGTGCTCATCGGCGTCTCGGTTCTCGCAATGGTGGGTGTCGCCGACGCGATTGGCGTGAACCGCGGCGAGGTCACTCGCCTCTGGATATTTCTGGCGTGCCTGGCTCAGATTCCTGCCGCGTATGTCTGCCGCCGCCTGGGGAGCGCGTTGGCGTTCGGCCTGGTGATTCTGGCGACGCTCGTCCAGGCCGTACTCGGCACGGCGATGATCGCCTTCGTCGCACCTTAGCTCGGTTGCGACGGATGGCGTGTGACGCCCCGCCACGAGTGCGGGATGTCACACGCCAGAGTACTGGCTACATCTCCGAGCCGTCGTCCATCCGCTCGCTGAGCACGCGAGCGACGACGGCGCGCCTGATCGCGCGCTTCACGACGGCACGTTTCACGGCGCGCCGCCTCAGGGCCTTCTTGGCGACGCGCTTTTTCACAGCGCGCTTCACAGCGCGCTTCTTGACGGCGCGCTTCACCGCCCGCTTCTTCACCGCGCGTCTCGCCGCTGCTCTCTTAACTGCCTTCTTTGCCATCTTCCCTCCACTTAGGACGCGGCCGATCCGCGCGCTCGAAGCTGACTGATGACCCGTCACATCATGTGCGGCCATCGTGTCGGGTCGGCGCAAGTGTAGAACGTGTGTCGCACCGCTACAACAACTTTGACGTCTGCGCGTCGCATCGCGCAGCTCTCGCGGGCCTCACGGATGCGAACGGATTCTCAAACCGTCGACACGCGAAAGCACATCGGGCGCGACTCACAGCATTTCGTGATCGACGGGAGTCGCATCACGCGCCAGGCTCGTTGGCGTTGGGGGTGGCGCACAACTACCGAGGCCGCCAGTCGAATGCAAGGAGGAGCGTGCGCTGAGTCGGGCTCGCATTGTCGTCGGACAGCAGGTAGAACCGGTACCCGCCATCCGAACGCTGCTCGGCGCCAAGGCCTTCAAAATTATCGACAGTCAGCGGCGCCGTCAGGTCCATTTCCGCAACGATCTTTCCCGCGCCGACGATCCGCAGCGACACGCGTACGCCGCGCACCTCATCATACGCACGCAGCAGGTACGCGGACTGCCCTCGTGCCAATCGTCGCATGGCAACCAGGCCGAACTCGGCCGGTTTTTCGACGCTCGGACCTTGGATGCAGGCCGCCGCCGCACGGCAACTCCACGTGCTGCCGCTCTCCTCGGCGCCCACGAGATAGGCATCCTCACCGGCTTCGGGATCCGCGGCAAGCGCCTCCATGCCGGCGTTAGGAGGAAACGCCTCTGCGGGTGCAGACACACGGCGCGGCGCACCGCCTCCGGCCGGGTACAGCAGGATTCGATGCCGTCGCTCGAAGCTCACGAGACGATCGCCGCCAGGCATCAGGGCGAGCCCCTCGGCATCGACATCGGTCTTGTCGGACGGCAGCGTGCCATCTTCGTCACGCAGCCGTGTAATTCGAGCATCGGCGAGGCCAGCCAGCCGGCCGGCTGCGTCGAATATCAATCGCGCCTCGAGCAGGATGCCGAGATCTCCGACCGCGATCAGCCGGTCCGTCCCGGCGATTTCGAGATCGGAGAGGCCGTGCAGCTGTTCCGTATCACGGGCGCTAATCGCAACACCGCCGGCATAGCGGAAGTCGCCAACCGCGGTTTGCGAAGCATCCTGAGGATTCAATAGAACGGAAGTGTTCTCAACATCGACGGCTGTGGAGTCGACCTCACCGGGACGCGACTGCTGCGCCAGTCCGACAGCGACGACGCCGAGCGTGAACAGGCAGACAAGTCCTACAGAATTCAGCCGGAACCCACTCGCCCACCTGACCGATACTTTGCCGAGCGGCATGGTTGATACGTTATAGGAGATGCGTTTGAAACGCATACGCGATGCGCGTGTGCGACTAGACCGTCGAGCGCTCGTCGCCTCTCATGGAAGCGACTGAAGCCCCTTGCGCCAGAAGTAGACCGCGAAGGCCAGACTGATGACGCCGAACCAGATCTCCCACCAGACAGGACCGTTCGCCCATTCTCCGGCGACGAAAGACCAGTTGTTCTTCTTGATCTCGTAGCCGACGCTGCCAGCGACGAGAAACACCGTGCCGAATGCCGTTGTACTAAACGCTGCCGACAGGGGCGTCGTCCGCTGCATAGACGTACAGTCTGCCCCTGCTGGCACTTCCAATCAAGACAGCTGCCTCGGCCCGCGCCTGTCCAACCCACGTGGAATAGCGCGCAAGCCCTTCCCTCTGATATGCCAAACCGCACCCGCCGATAACGATCGTACGGAGGTTGAAGTGCAATTGACTGCACGTGTTTTCCTGGCCATTGTTTTACTGAATGCCTCGCCGCTCATGGGGCAGACGAAACCTGCGGCGCCGTCTCTTGAAGCGGCAGAGGCCGCGCTGGTCAAAGCGCTCGCCATTCCAGATCGTGACGCCTTTCGGCAGTTCCTCGCGCCAGACACGGTGTTCCTCTTTCCGGTTGAAGCACGCGGTCCGGAGGCGATCGTCGAGAAATGGCTCCCGTTCCTGCTCGATCCGGCGTTGACGCTCGCACTGACGATTGAAACCTCTACGACAGCGCAGTCCGGAGAGATCGGGCAGACGACAGCCGCGTTTGCCATCAAGGGGCGCACGAATACCGGCATGCGCACGACGCCGGCGGGAAGTTTTTCGATTGCCTGGCGGTTGATCGACGGCCAGTGGAAGATCGGGAACTTGAGCGGCGCGGGCAAGGGAGGCGTCAAGCTCGCGCGACAGGGCGGCGTGGGAGGGTTCCGCTTCGGCATGTCGCGGGCCGAAGTGAGTCGCGTTCCCGATTGCCAGCCGTATACAAATGTCTCGAGCACCGGCGGCATCGAATGCCCGAACTATCTCTTCAACGGCCGGAAGATGAACATCTCGTTTCTTTTCAACGGCGACGCGCTACGACGGATCCAGCTGTGGTTCTACAACGGGGAATCGGAAACGGAAGCACGAGAAGCCATCGGGTTCGTCATCGATCATCTGAGGAAGGTCGGCGGGGGCGCACGCGTCAACGGCCTTCCCGAATTGGAAGTGACGCCTGATGCGGTGATGAAGCTCCTCAACGGCGGACAGCTCCGGCCTGGCGCCGTCATACAGGTCGAGATCTCTACTCCGACCACCTCCGAACCTGAAGCGTGGTTTGCGCGGGTGGGAAAGCATCAATTCGGATATCCCGTGATGGTGTTCGCGGACTCGCGCTAGGCCATGTGGAAGCAGGATTCACGCGGCAACGACGCAGCCGTAGTAGAAAAACTTTCCGCTCGAGCGCACGTCTCCTTGCCAACCAAGGTCCGTGAGCCTGGCCTGCAGCTGTTCGGGTCGATGGAACACTTTCACGATCTCGAATTCGCGTCCGTCATTCAGCTTCCGGCGCACCACACCTGAGTCGTCGAGCTCATGATGATCGTTCGCTGTCGACGTCTGTTCCAGAAGGCTGTCCACAAAGAACGCGCGTCCCCCCGGCTTGAGGAGTGATTTGACGGTGCGCCAGAATCCGTCGAACTTCGCGGGCGGCACGTGCGACAGCCAGAAAGCAAAGAACACGGCATCGAATTGTGTTCGTGGCGCGAAGGCGAACAGGTCGACGATTTCGTACTGCACATTCGCGGAACGGACTCTGTTTCGATTGATGGCGATGACTTCAGGCGACGCATCCACCGCATAGACGTGGCGGTTTTCCCGTGCGAGCTGCTCGGTCCACAGCCCAGTACCGCAGGCCAGCTCGACGACGTCCGCGCCGGAAATCGCCGCGGTGAGGGCACGTCTGATGGTCTCGACTTCGCCACACCACTGCGACCGATGTTCGAGGCCCCGGTCGTATCGTCCCTGACGCAGGAACCACTCGTCGTACTCCCCGGCTCTCGCGCGGTAGTAGGCAATCTGATCAGCGAGCAGGTGTTCGTCGGTCACGATGAGGTGTTGGTGGAGATCGGCTCGAACACGCCGATATTGGGGCTATACCGGCCGCGCTGTCAAAAACGGGACACGGCATCGTGAGCCGGCCGGCAGGCCTTTGACGCAATCAGAGTCGGAGGGTTTGAATGCTCAGAATCGCACGAGTCATCGCGTGTGTGCTGTTCGCGGCCACATCGGCCCAGGCGCAGGAGCTTGCCGGAACATTCGAGCAGCTCCGGGTGCTCGTGAAAACCGGAGACACGCTGACAGTCACCGACACCACCGGCCGGCCCGTACGAGGCAAGTTGCTTAACCTGTCCTCGTCATCGCTGCGCCTGAACGTATCGGGCGCCGATCGCGAATTTCAAAGAGGCGATGTCAATACGATTGCCAGGCGCGGCTCGGATTCGCTGAAGAACGGCGCGTTGATTGGCATGGCCGTCGGAGGAGGTTTGGCGGCTGTCGGCATCGCCCTCACGGTCGCCGACGGAGAGGCAGACGCCGGCTTCTTTGCCGCCGCAGCGCTCACCTACTGCGGCATCGGCGCAGGTATTGGCGCCGGGGTCGATGCCCTGATCGAAGGACAGCGGGTGATTTACGCCAATCCAGGGCCGCCCACGGCACGGCTCTCGGTTGCTCCGGTGCTCCGCGGGCCGCGCAAAGGCGTGCTCGTGTCGCTGCGATTGACCCGCTAGCGCGGATCACACATTTGGCTTCCCGGCGTCGCTTCTGTTAGACCCGCGCGCACAATTCGCGCACATATTCAGGTATTTTCACAATTGCACCGGCACGTTGCTTGCTCATCGGGCAGTGTCGACATGCCCGCCGATTTTCGACAAATCGTTCAGCAGGAAGTAGAGCGAATGCGCGCCGCCCTCGAAGAGCGCCTTGTCGGGCTCGCCGAAAAAATGGTGCAGGAGGCTGTGGAGGACGCGCGCCGCCAGCTCGACGCCACTGAAGAACGCCTGTCGACTCTCGAACGGGCGAACGGCCAGGCCGTACTCGGCCGCAAGCTCGCCGAAGCGCGTCTCGAAGAGGAAGTGAAGCGCCGCGCCGCTCTTGAAAAGCGCCTCGGCCCTCGCCTCGAACCTCCCCGGCGTCCTGAGGTTGCGCCGCAGATTGCGCCGCGCCCGGCAGAGCGCCGATCGGTGCCCAGCGACGCCGCCGGTCAGCCATTCGCGGCCAGCCGTCAGGCCGAGCGCGTCAGGCTGCAAACGGCGAATGACATCCTCGTCGATGGCGTGACGAGCATACTGGTCGACATTTCGACCGTCGGCGCGCAGGTGCTTTCACCGACGACGCTGAGGCCGAATCGGGTTGTCCGTCTCATGCTGAAAACCAGCGCCGGTACGTACGCGGTCGAAGGCCGGATCGTCTGGGCGCACCTCGAGTCGCCCAGCGCGGCGGCCGGCGCGCAGTATCGCGCCGGAATGCAATTCACCACGACCGATCGAGCCGCCATCAATGCGTTTGTCAGCCGCCAGGGTGTGCCTGTGGCTGTCCCCTCGTCTTAGCCGTTTTCGATACCGCCGCCGAACGCGCATAATCTTCGGCAGGCCGCCCGATGCGATCAGTCCCGGTATTCATCCTCATCAGCGTGCTCGCAGCGTGTTCGAGCCCTATGCCACCTTCGCCGCCCGCAACGCATGGCGTATCGTCGCCGCCCACGCTCGACGTCGTCGAGCTCAGCGCGGTCGACGCACGCGACCGCATGGCGGCGGGGACGCTCACGTCGCGCGCGCTCACGCAGGCGTACCTCGACCGCATCAAGCAAATCGATGATTCGGGTCCGATGTTGAATGCGGTGATCGAAACGAGCGCGACCGCCATCGCCGACGCGGAGGCGCTCGATGCCGAGCGCAAGGGCGGCAAAGTGCGCGGCCCTCTGCACGGCATCCCCATCCTCATCAAAGACAACATCGACGTCGTGGGGATGGTGAACTCCGCTGGATCGCTCGCGCTCGCCGACAACCGCCCGAAGCAGGACGCCTTCATCGTCACGCGCCTGCGCGATGCCGGTGCGGTGATTCTCGGCAAGACCAATCTGAGCGAATGGGCCAATTTCCGCTCGACGCGATCGACGTCCGGCTGGAGCTCGCGCGGCGGCCAGACGAAAAATCCCTACGCACTCGACCGCAACCCGTGCGGCTCGAGCTCGGGGACCGGCGCGGCAATCGCCGCGAGCCTCGCGTCGATCGGCGTCGGCACAGAAACCGACGGCAGCATCATCTGTCCCGCTTCGGTCAATGGGCTGGTCGGCCTCAAGCCCACGGTTGGCCTCGTCAGCCGAAGAGGCATCATTCCCATTTCCGTGACGCAGGATACGGCCGGGCCAATGACGCGGACCGTGGCGGACGCGGCGATGTTGCTGACCGCGCTCGCGGCCGTGGACGCGGGCGACCCTGCCACCGAGTCGGCCAAAGACAGAATTCCTGACGACTATGGCGTGCTGCAGCGCGACGCGTTCAAGGCCAGGCGCCTCGGCGTGCTGCGGCAGGCGACCGGCTATCACCCGGACGTCGATCGCGCATTCAATGCCGCCGTCGATGTCATCAAGTCTCAGGGCGGCGTTGTCGTCGACGTCAAGATACCGGATTACGACGCGTGGAACGCCCCCGAGCTCGAGGTGCTGCTCTACGAGTTCAAGGACGGCCTCAATCAATATCTCAAGGCCAGCGGATCACCGCACGCCTCGCTCGAAGCGCTCATCGCGTTCAACACCGCGCACGCCGACACGGTGATGCCGTTCTTCGGGCAGGAGATGTTCGAGCGGGCGCAGGCCAAAGGCTCCTTGACCGACCCCGCCTACCTGAAGGCGCGTGAAGACGCGATGCGGCTGGCCGGTGGTCAGGGCTTGCTCGCCGCGCTCGAGCGCGACAATCTCGACGCGATTATCGCGCCGAGCAGCTCGCCCGCATGGCTGATCGATCACGTGCTTGGCGACCATTTCGTGGGCGCCGGGTACGGCATGGCCGCGATCGCGCGGACCCCCAGCATCTCGGTGCCGATCGGCGATTCCAAGGGTCTGCCGCTTGGTCTTACAATCATGGGGCGCGCATATACCGAGCGCGACATCATCGCGATGGCGTTCGCGATCGAGCAGGCGATGCATGCGCGAAAACCGCCGCAATTCAGAGCGGCCGTCCCGTAATCCTTCAACGGAGCCGCGAGTCGATGATGATGATGAACCGAACCTTCGCCGGATACGCGCTCTGCGCCGCCGTCATCGTGAGCCCGCCACTCATGGCCCAACACACTTCGTCGCTGTACGAGCTGAAGACCGAAACACTGCAGGGCAAGCCTGCCGATCTCGGCGCATATAAGGGAAAGGTGACGCTGGTCGTCAACACCGCGAGCGAGTGTGGCTACACGCCGCAATACGAAGGGCTCGAGGCGCTCCACAAGGCATTGGCGCCCAAAGGATTCTCCGTGCTCGGATTCCCGAGCAACGACTTCGGCCAGCAGGAGCCCGGCACGGCGCAAGAAATTGCCGAGTTCTGCCGAAAGAACTATGGCGTGACGTTTCCGATGTTCGCGAAGCTGTCGACGCGGCCGGGGCCGGGCCAGTCGCCGATTTATGCGTTTCTCGGGACAAGCGGCCACCTGCCGGAATGGAATTTCGGCAAGTACGTGATCGGAAAAAATGGGAAGGTCGTCGCGTTTTTCCCAAGCGCGGTCACACCAGAGTCGACCGAGCTGCGCGCCGCCATTGCAAAAGCGCTGAACGCCGTTCAGTAACCTTTTCATGCGGCCGCCGCGCCGCGCCCTTGCTAAACTATTAAGCGGGTTTGAGTTGCCCCGCCAAGGACACGCTCTTCATGCATGGGATTCGCTGCCTCCGCGCCTTTTTCGTGATCACGGTCGCTCTCAGCGCCGCCGCGTGCGGCTCGCAGGATAGGGTCGAGATTCCCTACAGCACGTTGAAGCAGCACATCGCGAAGGGGGACGTTCGCGACGTTCAGATGTCGGCGACCGAGATGCGCGCGCTGCCGACCGACAGCGCGCGGCAAGCCGGCGCGCCCGCGATGTGGGTGGCCACGCCGGTGCCGAACGACGCGATCGTGCCGCTGCTCGAGTCGAAGAACATCACCTATCAAGGCATCAAATCGGACGAGTCGCACGTCGCGCTGATTCTCGGCATCATCGCGGGGCTCACCTTCGTCGTCATCCTCGGCATGTCGTACAAGCGCATGAACCCGGTGAAGTCGATGTCTGCGCTGACGCGCGGCCGGCTGCGCGCTCGCGATCGCAAGGGACGCCCAACTACCGGCTTCGACTCGGTCGCCGGCGTGGACGAAGCCAAGGAAGAGCTCGAGGAAATTGTCAAGTTCCTGCGCAGCCCCTCGAAGTTCGCGTCGCTCGGCGCCCGCGTGCCGAAAGGCGCGCTGCTCGTCGGGCCTCCAGGCACGGGCAAGACGCTGCTCGCTCGGGCCGTCGCCGGTGAAGCCGGCGTCCCGTTTTTCTCCGCCAGCGGTTCCGAGTTCATCGAAGTCTTCGTCGGGGTTGGCGCATCCCGCGTGCGCAAGCTGTTCGAACAAGCGAAAGCGAAAGCGCCCGCTATCGTGTTCATCGACGAGCTCGACGCCATCGGCAAGAGCCGCTCCGGAGCGCACAGCGGCGGCGGCACCGATGAGCGCGAGCAGACCCTGAATCAGCTGCTTGTCGAAATGGACGGGTTCGACTCGCACGACGGCATCATCGTGCTCGGCGCAACGAACCGGCCCGAGATTCTGGATAACGCGCTGCTGCGACCCGGCCGCTTCGATCGTCAGATACTCGTCGATCGTCCCGATGGGACCGGGCGCCACGCCATTCTCCAGGTGCACGCGCGCAAGGTGAAGCTGGCGGGCGATGTGGATCTCGAATACGTCGCGCGGCGCACGCCGGGCATGGTTGGGGCCGACCTCGAGAACGTGCTCAACGAAGCGGCACTCCTTGCGGCCCGTGGCGAGAAGAAAGAAGTCGGGATGCCCGAGCTCCATGCGGCCATCGACCGTGTCGTCGTCGGCCTCGAACGAAAGAACCGTCTCACCAATACCAAGGAGCGGCGGATCGTCGCATTCCACGAAGCCGGCCACGCGATCGTCGCGGAGCTCGCAACGAGCGCCGAGCCCGTGCACAAGGTGTCGATCGTCCCGCGCGGCCTTGCCGCGCTCGGGTACATGCAGCAGACGCCCGAAGATCGCAATCTCCTCCAGGAAGATGAGCTGATGGACCGCCTCGCCGTCCTCCTCGGGGGACGCGCCGCCGAGCACATCGCATTCGGCAAATTCTCGACGGGTGCGGCCAACGACTTGGAGCGCGCTACTGGCCTGGCGCGGAGAATGATCTGCGAGTTCGGCATGTCGTCGGGCATGGGACCCGTGACGTACCAGACGGACCCCCGCGGCCGGCGCGCTGGCGATGCTGGCTCGGCCGAGTGGAGCGAAGAGGCAACAGGAAAGATTGAGGCCGAAGTGCAGGCACTGCTCACGCGTGCCTTCGACAGCGCCGTTGCGACGCTGAGCCGCCGCCGTGCCGTCCTCGACGGCATGGCGGAGGCTCTGCTCGCGCAAGGCAGTCTCGAGCGCGAAGAGTTCCTCGCGCTGCTGGGGGAAGCCGCCTAGAGATCGTCCTCTGACGTCGGGCGTGGATGCTCCGGCGCAATCTGGGTTCCGTCGCCACCCCCACCCATATCGATGCCGGACGCGCCGTCGCTCTGCGGTATGTCCTCATTGCCCCAGTGACGCGGCCGTTCACCGCGCACCTCTATGCCCTGAGGTGTCGTGCCATCGGAAGGCGGATGCGGCAGTTTAGGGCCGCCAGGATTGCTTATTCCTAGGATGTCGCCGGGCTGCTCTTTTTTATCCGTTTTGTTGTATTTCACGTCTCTCTCCTTTGTCTTTGTGTGAACGTGCTATACAAAGAGGCAAGCGGCGTACCACGAATTCCCACCCAAGGTTGTCCGCCAGCAAAGACAGTAGGCACGCCACGTGCATAACTACTTGCCTATGAAATTTACCGCGCTCTTCTGCGTGCTCGCGCTACCACTGTCGGCCGCGGCGCAGCAGGAGGCACAAACGGCACCTTCTGGCACGGAGACACAAACAGCATCTTCTGGCACATTGGAAAAGTTGCCGGTCCCCGCATGGGGTAAGGCAATTGCCGACTCGTTCTCGAAGCCGCTTCATCCCGTCATAGGCGGCGTCGCAACGGGCGGAGGGGTTGGCGCCGGACTCGGGTACAACTCATCGCGTGACGCGAGCTGGTTTCAGACCGGCAAAGCCATGGCGACTTATAGGGGTTACTGGTCGCTCGAAGGCGAGGCCGGTCGCCGGTCGTTGTCGAAGCGCTCGCAGATCGCGGCGTTCGGTGCAGTGCGCGACATGGGCCGGCTCTCCTATTACGGCATCGGACCAGACTCCGTGCTTGGCAATCGAGCTGCCTATCGGCTTCGCGAAACCACGTTCGGCACGCGTGGATGGTTTCGCCCGGTTAACTCCGTACGACTGGGCGGCAGCGTCGCAGCCTACATGCCTGATCTCGGCACGGCCGGAAGAACGAAGGTGCCCTCGATCGAGTCGGTGTTTGTGGACGGATCGATACCAGCATTTGGAAACGAACCGACCTTCGGCCGGTACCGTGGCTTTGCGGAGTTCGTGCATCCCGTCCTCGACGAAGCGGAAATGCTCGAACATCCGAGCCGCTATCGTGGCGCATATCAGGTGGCGTTCGAAGCCGTTCGCGATTATCGGACGGGCCGGTACAACTTTCATCGCTGGGAAACGGAAGTGCAGCAGCGTATCCCCGGCTTGAAGACCGGTCAGCGGCTCACCTTGCACGGCTTTCTCGCGACGACCAACAGCACTGCCGACGTGCCGTTCTATCTGCTCTATACCCTTGGCGGGAGCGGCGGGCTCAAGACATTCCGGCCCGACATGCTGGGTGGTGACGGGACTCGCGCAACGTTGCGAGGGTTTCGCGATTTCCGTTTCCGGGATCGCAACGCGGTGTTGATGCAAGCCGAATATCGCATTCCCCTTCACAAATACGTGGACGCCACTGTCTTCGTCGACTCCGGTCAAGTAGCTCCGCGAGTGTCAGAGCTGTTCAGCGATATCCGCGGGAATACGGGATTCAGCCTCAGCTATATGCGGAAAGGGCGAACGGTGGGACGGATGGACGTGGGTTTCGGGAGCGGCGAAGGCGTGCGCGTCTTCTGGAGCTTCGGCGCGTTCCAGGAGTAAGCGCTACCGGTTTTTCTTACGACGCCGCGGGGGCGGCCTCGCGCTTCTCGTCCTTCTCTTTGTCTTTCGCGGCCCTTTTCCCGCTCTCGGTTTGCGCCCAGTCTTCCTCGAACACGTCGCGGAACTGTTTGGCCGCGGCGCGCTCTTTCACGATCACTCCGACTTCGCGGCGTTTATCCAGCTCGAGGGCGCGCAGGCTCATGCTGCCGAGAAACATCTCCTGGCCATCGCGCAGCATCGCCCTGAGATGCAGGCGCATGGGCATGCGTTCGCACCTGAGCCCTTCAGCCTTCTTCCCGATCTTCCCGAGGATACGGACATCGACGCCCGCCTTCACGCGGTCCTGGAGCAGCTTGATCATCTGGCGATCGCTCACCTTCACGTCATAGATGAGCAGCTCCTTTTTCGCGCTCTTGATGAAGCGCGCAAGCCCGGTCCGCGCGTTCTCGGGGCTGACGAGAAAGTTGTCATTGTTCGCCGTGTAGGGCTGCCGCGTCGCATCCGCCTCGAACAACTTGATCGCTTCCGACACCATGGCCTTGTTCTTGGTCGCCACCGCCATGGATCGGCTCTTCTCAATATCGAGCCGCGTGTAGTTGAAGCCCTGGGTGTACAGCGTCTCGCGGTCGATGAGCAGCATCTTGTAGTGATAGCGACGCAGCTCGTCATCTGTGCGGGTGACCGTGACGCCGGCGTTCAGCAACTCGAGCTCCAGCTTGCGGAGCCGTTTCTGCCCACCGCCGGAGGTATGAGCGATGAGCGCGTGCACTTTCACGCCGCGCGTCACGGCACTCTCGAGCGCCCGCTGCAGCTCCCTGAGATCGAATCGAAAAATCGTGACGTCGATCTGTTTCGTCGCTTTCTTGATGGCCGCGACGAGCGGCACGAGCCCTTCCTTGGGTTCGATCATCAGCTCCATGCGCTCCTCAGGCTGCTTTCTTCTTTTCGGTTTTCCACTCGACGCCTGTTCCGGGGTCCGGATCGAGCGCGATGATTTCCGCCGAGATGCTGTCGGTCTTCAGCTCCATTGGCAGTTGCACGAAGTACGAGAACTCTTCAGGCGTCGACTCGCGGAGCTCGTATTTGACGCGGCGGCGCTTCAGCAGCGACTCGACCAGCGGCTGCACTTTGATGGCTTCCTTCGACTTCACCTCGAGGATGAATTCCTTGCGGGCCTTCGGTTCGAACGACTCGATTATCCAGAGCACGCCCATGAGAAACACCGTCGCGAAGACGGCAAGGCCGTAAACGCCGATGCCGGACGCGAGCCCGATAGCCAACGTCGTTAGCATCACGCCGGCATCCTTTGGGTCGTCGACCTTGGCCCTGTAGCGCACCAGGCCGGCTGCGCCGACGACGCCGAATGCCCGGGCCAGGCTGGTGCCCACGACGATCATGACCAGCGCGCCGATGATGGCGAGGATGATCTGCGTCTGCACGACCTGCGACGACAGGTTCGGCGTTCCGCGCCTGCGCGGCCTCATGGCGAGCGCCGCACCAAGCGCAGTCGCCAGCGGAAGCGCGACGAAGACGTGCAGATCGATTTCCCACGATCCCAGCGACTGGCGGTGCTCGTCCGCGGCCATGTCGAACGGTGTGGCATCGCTGGGTTGCTGCTGAGCGGGAGGGGCAATCGCCGGTGGGGGCGCCTGGCGAAGGACCTGCGCGCCAAGCGGCGCGAAACTCAGAAGCACGAGCATGAGAAGGGCGAATATTCGAGCGTTATGCGAGCGGACAGATGTATTCATGTAATCCGCCTTGGGCAAAGCAAACCGCTGGCCACCCGTCGCAGCTAAATTTCTTAAGGATTTTCGTGGATGGTGTATTACTAACGGACAGTGATTCAGTTCCTCCGGGAGTTCCGATCCCTCACGTCCCCTCAAAAGCGTGCGTTTGCTGCGGCGTTTTTGGGGTGGATGCTCGACGGCTTCGATTTCACCATCCTCACATTTGTGCTCGCCGATATTCAGCGCAGCTTCACCGTCGACAACGCCCTGGCGGGAGCCCTGGGCACGGTCACGCTGATGTTTCGCCTCATCGGAGGCGCCGCCGCGGGCACGGCTGCCGATCGCTGGGGCCGCAAGCTGCCACTCGTCCTCTCCATCGTCTGGTTCTCGATCTTCACCGTGCTCAGCGGGTTTTCGACGTCCTACGCCGCCCTCTTTGCCTGCCGCGCGCTGTTCGGCATCGGGATGGGGGGTGAGTGGGCAGCCGGTATGCCGCTAGCGCTCGAGCACCTGCCCGATCGTCTTCGCGGCGCTGCAGCCGGGATCCTTCAGGGCGCATGGGCATGGGGGTATGTCCTCTCCGCCCTCGTCTTTCAGATTCTCTATCCGCCGCTGCGCAACGAGATGACGGAGGCCTGGCGAGCGATGTTCTGGATCGGGGCGATTCCTGCCGTCCTCGTACTCTGGATTCGCTCGAAGGTCACCGAAAGTCCGGTGTGGCTCGCGCTGCATCGCGAAGGCGGCGCGGCGGCGCGCGGTGTCCGGGTATCGCTGGCGCGGATTTTCAAGCGCGATCTGATCGGCACCACCATTCATTGTTCGCTCTTGGCGGCATGTTTCATGGTCTCGTACTACTCCGTCACGTACTGGTACGCCCGATTCCTTCAGTCGCGCGGGCTGAACACGCTTCCTTTCATCATCGCGCTGAATGTCGGGGGCATTGTGGGATCGGCGTTCTGGGGAGGTGTCTCCCAGGGACGTTTGGGACGGCGCGGAGCCGTCACGTGCGCGGCCGCTCTGGGCGTGGCGGTGTCGCCGTTGTATGTGCTGAGCGCCGATTCGGCTGTGCTGCTGGTGGGCGCGCTCCTCGTCGGCTTCGGCGCGCACGGAATGTGGGGCGCGTTCCCGTCGTACATCACCGAGCGCTTTCCGAGTGAAGTACGAGGTGCCGGCGCGGGTTTCTGCTATCACGCCGGCGCCCTCGCCGGGTCTTTTGCGTCGTATGCGATTGGCCATCTCGTCGACGCGGGTTGGACGTTGTCGACAGCGATGACCGGCTCGATCGCTGTATCCGGGCTGGCTGTCGCCTCGATGATCTGGCTGGGCCCCGAGACCCGCGATCGCCGCTTTCAGTGAATGTTCGAGCGCCCTACTTCGCGCGCCCTCGCGCCCCTTTCATCTTCGAGACATCGGGCACGTCTTCGCCGAGCGCCGTCGCAAGGTCGATCTGGTGTTCCTGCTCCTGCTTCAGGATTTCGCGCAGGTGCTCTGCCATCGCGAACTCGCCGAGCGCTTCGCACTGCCTCACGCGCTCGCGATAATTCCGCACCGTCTCGTTTTCGTTGTCGAGGTCGAACCGAAGCATGTCCTTGGCTTTTTCCGACGTCTTCACTGGCTTGGCCGTGACAGTCGGCTCGCCGCCGAGATAGTCGACAAGCTTCGACACCGTCAGCGCGTGCTGGAGCTCTTCGCCGGCGTGTTTCTCGAGCTCTTGGGCAATCGCCATGTATTCCGCCCCTTTGAGCATCTGCGAATACACGACGTAGGCGATGATCGCCTGATATTCTCTCGCCAGGTCCTCGTTCAGCAGCTCGATCAACTGTTCGCGAGACACCTGACCGCCGCTCTTCTGTTCGTCAGCCATTACCGTCCTCCTAAGTAAGCTCGGCGTCCTTGCAAATTTCCGGCCTGCTCCTTGCTTCGGATGGAAGGCAGGTAGATGTGATCTCGTTTCTTTTCTTTCTGCTGATCGTGCTCGTGCTCGGCACGATGCCACTTTGGCCATACAGCAGAACGTGGGGCTACTACCCAAGCGGTCTGGTTGCCGTGACGCTCAGCGTCCTCATACTGCTGGCCATCAGCGGCCGGCTATAGGCGCTTATTGAGACACGTGGCCAGATACCAGACAGGAGACGCGTGATGGCGAAGAGCGGCGGAGGGCGGAAGTACGGCAGGAAGGCATCGCAGAAGGTCGAGAAGGTCATGCGCGAGCGGAAGCGCGGCACGCTGCGCAGCGGAGGATCCGGGAAGAAAGTCACCAGCCGTAAGCAGGCCATTGCGATTGGGCTGTCCGAAGCGCGCCGAGCCGGCGCGAAAGTCCCTCGCAAACGCAAAGGCAGCAAGAAACGATAAGCCTGTCGTGCTGTAGCGGCGGAGCCGCAAAGGCGGATGAGCTACCTGGCCTCCCTTTTTCGCATACAGAGACAAGGGAGGCTCAATGCCCAACGGATTCGTCGAAGCCAAACGGAACTCTACAGGACTGCTGACCACCGTCGAACGCCGCGTGCTCTACTGGATCGCGCCACGGCTGCCCTCCCGCGTCAACTCTGACCACCTCACCGCGCTCGGCCTGCTTTCGATGTTCTTTGTCGGAATTTGTTTCGCGATTTCGGAGGGCACGCCCGCCGCCCTCTTCGGGGTCGTCTTCTTTCTCGCCCTCAACTGGTTCGGCGACAGCCTCGATGGCACGCTCGCGCGGGTACGCGGGCACCAGCGGCCGCGCTATGGGTTTTACGTCGATCACATCCTCGACACGTTTGGCGCGCTATTCGTGCTCGGCGGTCTCGCGATCTCCGGCGCGATGACGCCCATCGTCGCCGCGGCATTCCTTGTCGCCTACTACCTGCTGTCGATCGAGATCTATCTCGCGACCTATTGCGTCGGCCGGTTTCAGATGTCGTTCTGGGGCTGGGGGCCCACCGAGCTGCGCATTCTCCTCGCCATCGGCGCGCTGACGCTGCTGGTGAAACCGATGGTGACGATCTTCGGGATGCAGATGCGGTTGTTCGATGTCGGTGGGATCGTCGGCGCGATCGGACTGACGCTTACGGCGATCATCTCGGCGATCGGCAACACACGCCGGCTGTACGAAGCCGAACCGCTGCCAGAAAGCCCGTCATCTCACCGCAAAGACGCGGAGACGCAGGGCACGAAACACGACACGCAGAACACTCTTCTTCTCTGCGGACTGCGTAAGTAGGCGTTGCGGGCACGCGTCGATTCTGCGCCGGCAGGCGCACCACGAACACAAAGGGCACAAACGCAAGACCCTGAATTCCCGCAGGTCTTGATGTTTGCGCCCTTTGTGTTCGTGGCGTAGGCCGCTACGCGGCCAACGGAATCGACGCGGGGACCCTGCGTGTCTGCGTTGAAGGTGAGCAGCCTGACCTAATGCCCGCCCTGTCCGCTCAGGTTCTTGACCACTTCGCCGATCACGGCCTTCGCATCGCCGAACAGCATCAGCGTGTTGTCGGCAAAGTAGAGATCGTTCTCAATCCCGGCAAAGCCTGGATTCATCGAGCGCTTGATCGCCAGCACCACCTTCGCCTTATCCGCGTCGATGATCGGCATGCCGAAAATCGGGCTGTTCTTGTCGAGGCGCGCCGCAGGATTGACCACGTCGTTGGCGCCGATGACGAGCGCCACATCGGCCCGGGGCATTTCGGGGTTGATGTCGTCCATCTCGACGAGTCGGTCGTACGGAATCTCGGCTTCCGCCAGCAGTACGTTCATGTGTCCGGGCATGCGGCCGGCCACGGGATGGATCGCAAACTTCACATCGACACCGCGCTTCGCCAGCTGCTCGTAGAGATCGTGAACGCGATGCTGCGCCTGCGACACGGCCATGCCATAGCCGGGAATAATCACGACGCTCGAGGCGTTCTCGAGCAGCTGAGCCGCGTCCTCGGCCGTGGCGCTCTTCGCGGTCCGCTGCTCCACTTGCCCACTGACCGCCTTGACCTGACCGAACGCGCCGAACAGCACGTTGGTGAACGAGCGGTTCATCGCCTTGCACATCACGATCGACAGAATCAGGCCTGACGCCCCGTCGAGCGCACCCGCGGTGATGAGCAGCTTGTTCTCCATGACGAAGCCCATCGCCACTGCCGCAAGACCCGCATACGAGTTCAGCAACGAGATGACCGTAGGCATGTCGGCGCCGCCGATTGGCAGCACGAGGAGGACGCCAAACGCGAGCGCCAGCACAATCAGCCCAGGGAACAGATACGTGCGGCTGGGGTCGACCATCAGCATCACGGCAATCGCGATGGCCGCGGCGAGCAGCGTGAAGTTGATGAGGTTCTGCCCGCGATACACGATCGGCCGGGTAGGAATCACTTCCTGCAGCTTGCCGGCGGCGACGAGACTGCCGGTGCACGTCAGGTACCCGAGGATGACCTCGACGGCGATCGCGGTCATGCGGAACGTCGTCAGCTGCTCATGTTCGGCCCACAGGAAATACTTCGCCGTCCCGACAAGGCCGGCAGCGAGGCCGCCGAACGCGTGCGACAATGCCGTCCGCTGCGGCACGGCTGTGAGCGGCACCCACGACAACGGGACGCCTGCAAGCGCGCCGAGCACGAGCGGGATCGCAATCCAGCTGTACCCGATGATGAGCGGGTGCAAAAGCGTGCCGATGATGGCGAGCGCCATGCCGCCCACGCCCGCGAATATGCCGCGACGCGCGGTCAACGGGTCGCTCATCCACTTCAGTGAGAAGATGAAGAGTGCCGTCGCGACGAGATAGACCAGCTGGATGAGCTGATCGATCATGCGCGGCCTGCGCTTGCTGAGGGGCCCTGACCCGAGCCTGCGGGTTCACGCTTCTTGAACATCTTCAGCATACGATCGGTGATTAGGAAGCCACTGACGATGTTCGTGGTCGACGCGAACACGGCAATTGCGCCGAGGATCGTGCTCATCCTCGACTCCTGCTCGCCCGCGAGCAGGATCGCGCCGACGACGGCGATCGCCGAGATCGCGTTGGTCAGCGACATGAGCGGTGTGTGGAGGAGACGGGATACGCGGCGGATGACGTCGAGGCCGATGAACGTCGCGAGCATCAGCACGAACAATCCGTCGACAAAATCGAACTGCATAGGGCGCAAATGTTACCTCAGTCGCCGTTCGTCGCGCTTCAGCACCGGAACTTCCGTCTCCTCTGGACGGGCCAGCTCATCTCGTTCTCCGGCTCGCACATGCAGACGGCCGCGCTCCTCTGGCACGTCTCGCTGCTCGTGCCGGCCGCGAAGCGGCCGCTCGCGCTGGGCATGGTCGGGCTCGTCAGGCTGATGCCGATCATCTTTTTTTCGATCGCCGGCGGGACGATCGCGGACGCATCCGACCGGCGCCGCGTCATGCTCGTGACGCAGGCCGGCATGGCGGTCACGGCGCTCGCCCTCGCAGCGCTCAGCTTCCGCGGGCTGACGCATCCGTGGCCGATCTACGCGCTCGCTGCCATCGGCGCGGCGTTCGGCGCGTTCGACAGCCCCGCGCGCCAGTCGCTGATGCCGACGCTCTTGCCGCGCGAGCACCTGCCGAATGCCATCAGCCTGAACGCGATCATGGTGCAGGTGGCATCGGTGGCCGGCCCGGCCGTTGGCGGCCTCGTCATCGCGACGCTTGGCGTCGAATGGGTGTACGCGGTCAACGCGATCACGTTCGTGTGCGTCATCGTCGCGCTGCTGATGATGCGCGGCGTACCGCCGCGCACCGCCGACGACACCGGCGACATCAGCGTGCGCGCCGTCCGCGAAGGGTTCGGCTTCGTGTTCTCGTCGCCGATTATCCGATCGACGATGCTGCTGGATTTTTTCGCGACGTTTTTCTCGTCGGCGACTGCTCTGCTGCCGATCTTCGCGCAGGATATTCTCCACGTCGGCGCGAGGGGATACGGATGGCTCTACGCGGCGCCTTCCGTCGGCGCCGTCCTCATGAGCTTCGTGATGGTCCATTCGATAGAGAGAATCGAGCGACGAGGGGTGGTGCTGCTGTGGGCGGTATGTGTATACGGTGCCGCGACGATGCTCTTCGGGCTGTCGCATTCGTTTCTGCTGACGTTTCTCTGTCTGGCTGTCACCGGCGCCGCCGACACCGTGAGCATGGTGCTGCGCAACGTGATTCGTCAGTTGGGCACGCCCGATCACCTGCGCGGCCGCATGACCGGCATCAACATGGTGTTCTTCCAGGGCGGTCCCCAGCTCGGCGAGCTCGAGGCCGGCGTCGTCGCGCAGTGGATCGGTCCGCGCGGATCGGTCGTCACGGGAGGCATCGGTTGCCTCATCGCAACAGCATGGATTGCCGCGCGAACGCCCGCGCTCAGACAGTATCGCCGCAGCTTCATTGACGCCGGCGAAGAAGGCCGACTACGATCCATGGTTCGATGACACGGTACGCAGACCTGCCTCCCTTTCCCGAACGGGTGCGCCGTCTCGACGAGCTCGCCGCAAACCTCTGGTGGAGCTGGCAGTACAACCCACGCAAGGTTTTCCGCGATCTGGACTATCAGCTCTGGCGCACGACCGCGCACAACCCGGTCAAGATGCTGCGGCTCGTCACGCGCGAGCGCCTCGAGCAGATGTCGCGCGACAAGGATTACCTGAACACGTACGACAAGGCGCTCGAAGGGCTGGACGCGACAACCACCGCGCGAAACACGTGGATGGCGCGCCGATTTTCGGACGTGCAGAACACGACCATTGCATATTTTTCGGCCGAGTTTGCGATCCACCAATCGCTGCCGATTTATGCGGGGGGCCTCGGCGTCCTTGCCGGCGACCACTGCAAGGAGGCGAGCGACCTCGGTGTCCCGCTGGTCGGCGTCGGATTCATGTATCCGCAGGGGTACTTCCATCAAACGGTCAGCCCTGACGGCTGGCAGCTCGAGGTGTACGAGCGGCTCAACTGGCCCGAAGTCGCGATCGAACAGGCATTGAAGCCGGATGGATCACCCTGCATTGTCGCGGTCCCTTTGGGCGACCGCGCCGTGCTGACCAATGTCTGGAAGGTGTCGGTGGGCCGCGTCAGCCTGTACCTGCTCGACACGGGCCTCGAGGAAAACGCTCCGCAGGATCGCGACCTCTCGGCGCGTCTCTACGGCGGCGATCGCGAAACGCGTCTACAACAGGAAATCATCCTCGGGATCGGCGGCGTCCGCGCTCTGCGCGCGCTCGGCATCGCGCCCGCCGTCTGGCACCTCAACGAAGGTCATGCCGCGTTCGTCATCCTGCAGCGCATCTACGAACACATCGCACACGGGCTGGATTTCGATGAGGCGCTCGCGGCCGTGCGGGCGGCGACGATCTTCACGACCCACACGCCAGTCGCCGCAGGTCATGACGCGTTTCCGTTCGACCGCGTCGAGCATCACTTGCAAGGCGCGTGGGGCCCGCTCGCCGATTACCGCGGCCGGTTTCTGTCGCTCGGCGAATATCACGGCCAGTTCAACATGACGGCGCTCGCGCTGCGGACATCCGATTTCGCAAACGGCGTCAGCCGCCTCCACGGCGATGTCACGCGCCAGATGTGGCAGCCTCTGCTACAGGAGCGCGAGAACACCGGGCAACACCCGCTGACGCACATCACCAACGGCGTCCACATGCCGACGTGGCTGTCTCTCGAGATCGCCCAGGTCTTCGAGCAGTACCTGGGCGCCGACTGGCGCGATCGCCAGGACGAGGCCGATTTCTGGAATCGCGTGCTCGAGATTCCGGACGACGCGATGTGGAATGCCCGGACGGCACTGAAGCGGTTTCTCTTCACGTTCATCCGCCAGCGCGCGCGCGATCGGTGGGCGCAGGAAAACGTCAGCGCGGCCGCTGTCGTCGCGGCGGGGCCGCTGCTCGACCCCGGCGCGTTGACCATCGGCTTCGCGCGGCGGTTCACGGCGTATAAGCGCCCCGAGCTCATCTTCCGGGATCCAGAGCGGCTCATTCGGCTGCTTTCCTCGCCACGAAGGCACGTCCAGGTCGTCTTCGCCGGAAAAGCGCACCCGGCCGATGACGCCGGCAAGCATCATCTGCAGCAGATCTATCGCCACGCCATCGACCCCATTTACGGCGGCCGTATCGCGTTCGTCGACGACTACGACTTGCACGTCGCGCATTTCCTCTCCCAGGGCTGTGACGTCTGGCTCAACACACCGCGCAAGCCGCTCGAAGCGAGTGGCACGAGCGGGATGAAGGCCGGCCTCAACGGCGTTCCGCACCTGAGCATCGGCGACGGATGGTGGGCAGAGGGTTTCAACGGCGCGAACGGATGGGTCATCGACGGCGGCAAAGGCATCGACGACCCGGAAGCGCAGGACGCCGCGGACGCCGACGCGCTCTACCGTCTGCTCGAAGAGCAGGTGGTGCCGACCTACTATCAACGCGACCACCACGGCGTGCCCCATGCCTGGCTGCGCATCGTCAAGGAATGCATCCGCACCGTGACGCCGCAGTTCTGCGCGGCACGCATGGTCAAGCAGTACGTCGAGCAGATGTACGTGCCGGCCGCCCAGCAGCCAAAGGACTCAGGTGCCCCGCAAGTCCATCGCTAAGACGCGCTGCGCTTTGTGCGGGTCGAAAGAGGTCTCCGAGCCGCGCGGCGACGAACGATACTGCCGGGATTGCTGGGACAAGAAAATCGCGATCGAGGAGATCGTCGCGCGCGAGTTCGCGCTGAAGCGGTACATCCGTGCCCACAGCGCCGAAAAATACCTGATTTACCACTCCACGACGAAGCGCCCCTGCGGACAGCTCATCGTGGTCGACGACGGATATGATCTGTTCCTAACCATCGTGCTGTACCCCAACTTTGGGTGGGACGAGCCCGCCTACCACCTGGAGGGGGACCCCGAGGGTCGGACATTCGCCGAAATTCTGGTGGATGTGGTGGCCACCGAGGTCATTGAGCCCTGGGGCGGGGGCAAGTGGCACCTCGAGATCATCCGCTCGATCAACCCGGAACCGGAGGACTGGAACGGCGAGATGTAAATATCTATAATGCCGCCAAGTCCCACAAGCTTTTCAAGGAGCTGAACGATGCACGTGCGAAGTGTACTTGCCCTCGCGGTCGCGGCCGCCCTGCTGGCCCACGCGTCGATGTCATTGCAGGCCCAGGGCACTCCTCCGCCTGCGGTTCCTGCACCGGTTCTGAAAAAGTCGGCCCCGCCGCTGCGTGGCCAGGCCGAGCTTGGCTTCATTCAGACGGCAAAGCTGGAAGGCAACACGATCGTGACTACCTTCCAAGTGAAGAATATGTCGGCCACCAACGCGATCGTCGGGCTCCAGATTAGCGAGTTCTGGTACGACAAGGCAGGTAATCCCCTTCAGGGGACCGGCGACCGTCAGCGGCTCCGTTCGCCGCTGCAGCCGCTCGACGTCGCCACGATTACGCTCAATTCGCCAAAAGTCGCCGGCATGACGACGCCGCAGTACAAGTTCGAGCAGAATAACGGCACTGTGAAACCGGTGCCGATGAAGGGGGCGAAAACGCTGAAGGCGGGACCGGCGAGCTAGGGTGGTAGGTAGGTGGTAGCTGGTAGCATGATCGTTTGCTACCGGCTACAAGCTACTGGCTGCAGGCGACCAAGCTATTTTCCGGGCACGTGCATGAACCTCACCGTGCCCGTGTGTTTCGGCACGGCGACCAGGTGGTACGGCTCCGTAAGAATCTGAGCGGCCATCGTGCCCGGTGCGGGCTGCTTCTGGACGTACTCGACAATCAGATCCTTCCCTTCCGTCCGCACGCCGACGATTTCCACCTCGTGGCCCGCGCTCGGCTTGGTCCCCAGAAAAATCCCGACGACCATATCCTTGGCGAAGTCGACGGCCGGCATTTTCTCGGTCGGCGCATGATCCTTCCACAGCGCCTTCCATTCGGCGGCCGTGCGCACCGTGACCTGCTTCGCGAGCTGCTGTTCGCTGGAGTCGCCCTTTGCGACGTTCGTGAAGGAGGGGGTCTGAGCGGACATCGTTGCCACGGCCAGCACGGCCATCAGTAGGACATTTCTCATCTACTTCACCTCGAACTGAATCACACGCGTTGCGGGCTCGCCTTCGAGCCGCGTCTTTGCTTCCACTTCGAGCACGTAGAGGCCGGGCGTCCATCCCTGCAGCGGGATGCGGAATGTGTAGCCGAAGCCGCCGGGTGTACCGTGCAGCTCTTCGCTTGACCGTTCCTCGTGCTTGTTGAACACGATGCGGCCGTCATCCGCTTTGACGCGCGCGGTCACGTCGATGCCGTGGGTCGGCGTCGGCTTGTTGTCGTACACCTCCACCGCCGCAGAAATCTCGCTGTTGACCGTAAACTCGCGAAGCGCCGACGGCGGGCCGGGCAGAAGGCCATTGAATGGATCGAACCCCGGCTTGGGTGGCGAGTAGACAGACCGGTCGGCGGTGGCCGCCAACGCGACACTGCTGATGGCGATTGGATTCTTGGTGAAGTCGGGTACGTCGACGTCGAGGTGCGCGCTTCCCTGGCGCACCTTGCCGCTGTCCTGAGCCGCCACGCGGATTTGGTAGCGTCCCGGCGGCAGCGACAAATGACGCAACAGGCGCACGCCATTCTCCCTGACGCGTGCGTGCGATTCGGGGCGCAGGTTCAGGTCGACGTCGGGCCGCTCTGCGAACACCGATTTCCCTTGCTTGTTGAAGACACCGACCGACAGCGACAAGCGGTTGTTGAAAATTCCGTTTTTTTCCGTGAAGGTCAGATCGCCGCCGAGCGTGTCGATCAGGACTTCGACGTCGCTGTTCTTCTCGGTGCCTTTTTTGGCTATCGCAGTCACGCGGAGCTGGATCCCGGTCTTCGGCAGCGGCGAGGCCATCGTGTTGATGAGCTCGGCGGACAGGCTTTTCGAAGGATCGAGGGGCTTGCCGGCCGCGGTGTTTTTCGGCGCGCGTCCGCGCGCCGCGGCGTAACGCTTCCGGTAGGTGACCTGCGCGTCAGGATAGCCTGCGACGCGCACCGAAATATTACGCATCTTGCCGTCGCGGCGTTCGTTCGTGGAGTAGTAACCCAGGACGTAATACGAGCTGTTTTCCTGGACGATGCGATCGAACGCCGCGTCGAAGTCGTTGCGGCCGACAAACGCGACACCGCCTGTTTCCTGTGCGAGGACCCGCAAGTTTTCCTGCGACGTCTGCAGTTCCTGCATGAGCTGCTTGGGACCGAGGCCGTAGGCACCGGGTGCGAGCCCCCCGATCTCGATGTCTTCCTGCCCCATCGTCGTCAGGCCGCGCGGATCGACAGAATAGATCTGGACGTTGCTGCGCGACGCGGCAGACACGGTGTCCCACGTCTCGCTCTGGATCATGTTGAAATTTTCGAAACTGAAGCGCGACGGATCGCCACCCGTAAAGATGTCGAACATGTTGAAGTCGACGCCTTCGCTGATATAGATCATCGCCTTCCGGCGCCCCTGAATTGCCGACATCCATTCGGCGATGCTGCGCAGCGAGTTGAGCGCCTGGCGCGTCTGGAACGTCCGCTCCGTCGCCCTGTCATCGTCGACGAAACGGTTCGTGGGATCGATGGTGATGGGATCGCCGGCATCGTCGACCGCCTGCCCTTCGCGCGACTTCGATTCGTTGCGCGTGACCGCAGCCGACGGCAATTTCTGACCGATGAAATTATCGATCGCCTCGATCAACAAGCGCCGGTTTTGCGTGAAGTCCTGCGACGCTTGAGTCAGTCCGCTGGTGACGACGACAGCCGCCTGATCGTCAGGGCCGAGCTTCTCGAGCACGAACCGCCGTGCGAGTTGGCGGACGTTCTGGCTGCGCAGCGGCGCCACGTGATAGTCGTCGAGGACGATGAGATACAGGCGGCCATCGAGGACCTGTTTGTTGACCGCGACGTCGGGTTCGATCGGCAGCGCGTTCGGACCGAGATACATCGGTTTGCGCAGTCGCGTGTTCGGAATGTCGACCATGCCGAACGCCTGCACCTTCTGCGGCTTCCCATCCTCGAGCACCTGAAAGTCTTCCTGCTTCAGCCCACGGACGAAGTTCCCGTCTCTGCCGACCACACGCACGGCTTCTTCGACGTAGTTGACCTCGACCTTGAACGTGACTTCCGGCGCCGGCGGAGACGAGGGTGGCTGTGCGGAAGGCTGACTCGGTGCCTGCGCGGCAGCGAACGCTGTGGCCAACAGCAGGCCGATGGCACTCGAGAAGTAGTGTCCGGCTCTAGCCGGGCCCCGGGCTTTCGTCATGTTTTCCCTCGTACTGTGTGTCTTCATTATAAACAAACCATTCCGGGTACCCGGGCGTCCAAGTTAGTGGGAACGGCTATACTGAATTTTCATGCCGCCGGCCCTTACGAGACCCTATGACGTTTGACATCGCCGCCGTACAGCAGACATTGAAAGCCGAGGGCCTCGACGGCTGGCTGCTGTATGACTTTCACGGCTCCAATCCCATCGCAGCCCGCCTGCTGGGAACGGCAAACGGATCGAAGATGACGACGCGCCGGTGGTTTTATCTGGTGCCCGCATCTGGCGAGCCCAGAGGTCTGGTGCACGCGATCGAGCGTAGAACACTCGACGCGCTTCCGGGTGAGAAAGTCGTCTACGCGGGACGGCAACAGCTCGACGCGGGGCTGACGACCTTGCTGACCGGCGTCAAACGCGTCGCGATGGAGTATTCGCGCAACTGCGCGATTCCCTATATCTCGCGCATCGATGGCGGCACGCTCGAGCTGGTGCGCGGCCGCGGCGTCGACGTGGAATCGTCCGGCGATCTGGTGCAGCGGTTCGAAGCCGTGTGGGACGCGCACGCGCTCGAGACGCACCGTGAGGCGTCGCAAGCCCTCTATCGAATCAAGGATCGCGCATTCCAGCAGATCGCGAAGCGGACACGCGACGGCGAGGCGATGACGGAATACGCGATTCAGCAGCAGATGGCCGCGTGGTTCGAAGAAGAAGGACTGGTGAGCGACTCGGCGCCGGTCGTCGCCGCGCAGGAGAACGCCGGCGATCCGCACTACCTCCCCACCGCGCGGCGCACGCGGCAGATTGGGACAGACGAGCTGGTGCTGCTCGATCTGTGGGGGAAAAAGAAGGACGATCCGCAGGCCGTGTTTGCGGACATTACGTGGGTCGGGTTTACCGGCCGATATGTACCAACGGAGATGGCCGGCGCGTTCGAAGCCATCCGGCAGGCGCGAGACACAGCCGTGGCGCTCGTGCAGGAATCGGCCCGCCAGGGCCGGGACCTGCGCGGGTGGCAGGTCGACCGGGCTGCGCGGGAGGTGCTCGAGGGCGCGGGGTTCAAGGAACGGATTCTGCATCGGACAGGCCACAACCTCGGGCGCGACGTGCACGGCAACGGCGTGCACATGGACGACTACGAGAGTCACGACGATCGGCGGCTTATCCCAGGCACCGGTTTCACGATCGAGCCGGGTTTGTATTTCGATTCTTTCGGGGTCCGTACGGAAATAAACATGTACTACGGCGAGCGCGACGCGCTCGTCACCGGTCCAGCGCAGTCGGAAATAGTGAGGTTAGCGGAGGTTTGATTTATGTCTTGGTTTGGTTCATCTACACGTAAAACGACGATCTTCTACGTCGTCCTCGTCGCCATGGCATCGCTGGTGGTCGGCATGGTCATCGCTTCACGGCTCGACCTGTCGCCGGCTTCTTCAGCGCAAACGTTGGCGATTCCGGCGACGAACAGCGCTCCACTCGCAGGTCCGGTGGACGCCACGACATTTCGTAATATCGCGAAGTCGCAGTCACCAATGGTGGTCAGCATCCGCACCGAGTCGCGGCAGCGAACGCAGGACCTCAGCGAGTTCTTCGGCAGCGACGACCTGCTCGAGCGGTTTTTCGGGGCGCCCGGGCAACAGGGCGGCCAGCAGTCACCTCGGGGGCAAGGTCAGCGGCGCCCGCAGCCTCGCGTGACCCAAGCGGCGGGCTCAGGTTTCATCATCAATAAAGACGGCTTCATTATCACGAACAATCACGTCGTCGAAGGCGCGAGCAAGATCGCCGTACAGTTCTACGAAGAAGACGATGAATACGAGGCAAAGGTCGTGGGCCGCGATCCGCTGACGGACAGCGCGCTGATTCAGCTGATCGAGAAGCCGAATCGTCCGCTGCCCGAAGCGAAGTTTGGTGATTCGAGCCAGATGGAGCCGGGCGATTGGGTGATGGCGATCGGCAACCCGTTCGGCCTCGCGCACACGGTCAGCGTCGGCGTCATCAGCGCGACCTCGCGTCCGTTCCCCGTCGCCGAACAGCGCAGCGCGAACGTGCTGCAGACCGACGCGGCGATCAATCCGGGCAACTCCGGCGGACCGCTGCTCAACCTGCGCGGCGAAGTGATCGGCGTCAACACCGCGATCTACAGCAACGGCGGCGCGATGGGCGGCGCCGGCAACATCGGCATCGGCTTCGCGATCCCCATCAACACGATCCGCGACGTGCTGCCCGGCCTGCGCTCGGGCAAGATCACGCGCGGCCGCATCGGCGTCTCGGTACGTCCGGTGTCGCCGGACGAAGTCGACGCGCTCGGTTTGAAGGATCGCCGCGGCGCGATCGTCGCGCAGGTCCCGGCGGGACCGGCGGCGACGGCGGGCATTGAGCCAGGCGACGTGATCGTCGAGTTCAACGGCAAGCCGGTGAACAAGAGCGAAGATCTCCCGCAGATCGTCGCGGCCACGGCGCCCGGCACCACAGTGCCGGTCAAAGTGATTCGCGAGGGCAAGGAGCGGACGTTCAACGTGCGCGTTGACGAGCTCAGCCTCGATGCCGAAGCGAACCGCCAGGCGGACGCCACGGATCCCGGCGGCGACACCGGCGCGGGTTTCGGTATCACGTTGAATAACGTGACGCCGGAGATGGCGCGTCAATTCGAGCTGCCGGCGAACGCGCGTGGAGCGGTGGTCACAGAAGTCGAGCCGGACAGCCCCGCGGCACGCGTGCTGCAGCCGGGCGACGTGATTCTCCAGGTCAACCGCAAGCCGGTGACCAACGCCAACGAAGCGAGCACGGCTCTGCGTGCGGTCCCGTCGGGCCGTGCGGTCGGCCTGCTGATCATGCGGCGCGGACAGGAGCAGTTCGTCACGGTTCGCAAGGGATAAGTGACGCTTCGCGAGCTGATAGCCGACCGCATCCGGACGGGCGGCCCCATCAGCTTCGCGGAGTACATGGACATCTCGCTCTACCATCCGGAGCTTGGCTACTACGCCCGCGCGGCCCAGAAGACTGGGCGCGCGGGCGATTTTTTTACAAGCGTCGACGTCGGACCGATCTTCGGGGAACTGCTCGCGAAGCAGTTCGCCGAGATGTGGCAGATTCTGCAATTGGGGTCTGACCCCCGTACCGGTACAGGTACCGGTACGGGGGTCAGACCCCAGTTCGATCTGGTCGAGGGCGGGGCCGGGAGTGGACGTTTGGCCCGGGATATCCTCGACGCGGCCCAGAAACACCACCCCGACTTCTACGCCGCCATCCGCCTGTCGCTCGTTGAACAATCGCCCGCTGCGCGCGAAGCGCAGCGCGGCACGCTTGGACCCCACGCTGGTCTGCTCGCTCACAGCGGCGCGGCTCTGCCCGAGGACGTGCACGGCGTCATCTACGCGAATGAACTGCTCGACGCGCTGCCCACCCATCTGGTCGCGATGACCGAGAGCGGTCTGCGCGAGGTTTACGTCGACGTCGAACCATCAACGCGTCGCTTCGCCGAGCGATTTGAGGAACTCTCGGCCCCGCGGATCGCCGAGTACCTCGCGCGCGCGGGCGCCGAAATGCGGGTCGGATGGCGCGCCGAGGTCAATCTGCGCGCCGAAGACTGGACGAAAGGCGCAGCTGACGCGCTTCGACGCGGCTTCATGGTTCTGATCGATTACGGCCACGACGAGCGCGAACTGTACGATGCGTCTCATTCCGCGGGTACGCTGACGTCGTACAAGCAGCACTCCCAGCTCGCCGATTTTCTCCAGGAGCCTGGCGACACTGACATCACGACGCACGTCGACCTGTCCGCCATCACACGGGCGGCCGAACGTTCCGGCCTCGACGTGCTGGCACGACTCGACCAGACCTACTTCCTGCTGGGGCTCGGGATCACCGATCTCGACGGACTCTCCCTGCGCCAGCGGCTGGCGCTGAAGACGCTGCTGCTGCCAGGCGGGCTCGGCAGCACGCACAAGGTACTCATCTTCGCAAAGGGCGTGGGCACTCCGGCGCTGAAGGGCTGCTCGTATCGTGTGCGGATGACGTAAGCGCAAAGCGGCGCGGCTTTTTCAGACGCCGATCGGCCGCCCTCGAGCACGCCAGAGCAGCCGCCGCGTGAAGACGTACATCGTGAAACACTCGAGCGCGAACGGCGGGAACCCGAAATAGCCGAGCACCGGCATCTCGAAGATCTTGATGTCGCCGAATATCGGCACCGTGTAAATCCACTTCGCCCGCGCCCAGAAGTTCCAGAACTCCCAGAGACCACCGCAGATGAATCCCGCGACGAGCAGGTTGATCAACCGATCGTATCGGCCCGCGCGTCGATCGAGAGAGAACGACTCGTCGCCCGCGCGCGCGTTGATCGGATCGAGAAGAAATATGAATCCCACAAACACCGGCGCTGCCAGGTATGGCGACGGCCACACCAGCGGCCATAACAGCATCGCCGCGCCGATGGTGATGCTCGCGTAGCTTGCCGCGCCGAAGCGCGACGCGCGAACGCGAGCCGCGCCTTCCGCGACAGGCGAGCGGCGTCCGCGCACCGCGGCCACCAGTTCAGCGGTCTCGAAGATTCCCGGCGAGATGGTCGCGAACGCCCAGGCGTAGCCGAAATACCGCACCAACAGATTCCGTGGCAGGTTGACGTAGTGCCAGTTCTCAATCAGCAGGTTGTAGCCTTCGAAGACGACCCACAGGGGTATCGAGGCAATCGAAAGAAAAACGAATTCGCGGCGGTTGGCCGTCAGCCATGACGATCCGCGCAGCCTGTACACGATCCCGTCCAGCAGAAGGATGTAGCCGGTCCATGCAAACGGCGTATGCCACGTCCAGAACGGCTCGACGCGCGCCAGCATCAGAGCCTCGGATGTCGCAAGAAGAGCCAGCCCGAACCACGTGTGAAACGGCAGCCGCATCAGCACCATCGTCAGTGGTGACTTGACTCGAAGTCAACGGACGAGCGCTTCAGGCCGTGGTTGTACTGACCCATGGTCATTGACCGTCCACAAGGGTATAGAATGGCGGGTTATGGCGGCCATCCTGGAGCGAGAGGTCAAGCTCGGCTTTCGCGACGCCGAGGAAGCGCGGCAGGCAATACTGGCGGCTGGCGCCACCCCGCTGCGAGGGCGGCGGCTTCAGGAGGACTACCTCCTCGATACTCCCGACGATGTGCTGCGTCTCCGGCGCTGCGTGCTCCGCGTGCGGCTCGAATGCGGCAAGACGCTCCTCACGTTCAAGGGTCCCGTTCAAATCTCGCCGATGAAGCTGCGCGAAGAGCTCGAGACCGTCGTTGGAGACGGATTGCTGCTCCTTCACGTACTCGAAGAGCTCGGCTACCGCGTGTGGTTCCGCTACGAAAAATATCGCGAAGAGTTCGCGCACGAGGACGTCACGATCGCCGTTGACGAGACGCCGGTCGGCACCTTCGTCGAAATCGAGGGCAGCGAGAAGGGCATCCACGACATGGCTGCGGCGCTGGCCCGAAAACCTGCCGATTACGTCACCGATTCGTATCGCGGTCTGTTCGTCAAGCATTGTGAGCAGAACGGCCTTCCGCTCACCGACATGCTCTTCGAGGAATCCTAACTGCCTCACGCGGCTCTTCTGCTGACGGCCGGTCTGGGGACGCGGCTCCGGCCGCTTTCGTATGTGCGCGCGAAGCCGGCCGTCCCTGTCGCCGGCGAGCCTCTCGTGCGCCGGATACTCCGTTACGGTGCCTCCTGGGGTGTTCGCGACTTCGTGCTGAACCTGCACTATCTGCCCGAGACGATCACCGCGCAGGTTGGCGACGGCACCGACCTCGGCGTCCGCGTGCGCTATTCGTTCGAGTCGCCGGTGCTCGGCTCCGCAGGAGGACCGCGAAAAGCGCTGGACCTGCTGCCGGATGACCCGTTCTTCATCATCAACGGCGACACGCTCACCAATGTCGATCTGGACGCGCTCGCCGAACACCACCGGGCCTCGAGTGCGCTCGTGACAATCGCCGTTGTCCCAAACGAACATCCCGATCGCTACGGCGGGCTGATACTCGACTCGACGGGACGCTTTCACAGCGTCGTCCCGCGTGGATCGCGCGTGCGTTCGTATCACGTGGTCGGCGTGCAGATGGCGAACCCCTCTGCGTTTGCCCGGCTGCCTCTCAATCAGCCGGCAGAAAGCATCGGCGCGCTGTACAAAGAGCTCGTGAAAGAAAACCTCGGGCACGTGCGGGCTTTCCTGTGCGATGCCGATTTCTGGGACGTCGGCACCGCGGCCGACTACCTGTCCGCGTGCCTCTCCATCGCCAGCGCCGAAGGCAGCGCGCTCCAGCCAGGACGCCGATCCCATGTCGACCGCTCGGCACGTGTCTCGGATAGCGTCATCTGGGACGATGTGAGCGTCGGCGCCGGCGCCACGCTCGAGCGGTGCGTCGTCGCCGACGGCGCAGAAATTCCCGCTGGAGCCAGCTTCAGTAGTTGCGCCATTATTCAGAGAGACGGGGAGCTCGTCGTCGCAGACATATGAGCGAATGGAGTGGGGCGAGGGGGCCCTGCAACTAAAAATGGAAAGGCGATCGCCAGCGCTTCAGGACACCCGCGCGCGAATCGACGAATGTCTATATCGCGCAAAACTCGCGGGGCCGCAGGTGCGCGTCGTGCCGCTGACCGGCGACGCGTCGACCCGCCAGTACTTCCGCATCCTGCGCCCCGACAACCCGTCGGTGGTGCTCGCGGTCTACGATGCGCCGTTCGTGTTCGACGACTTGCCGTTCGTCAACGTCTGCCGGCTGTTTACGAACATCCCGCTGCCCGTGCCCGCGATCGCGGGCCATGCGGACGACCTCGGCATTCTCATCCTCGAGGATCTCGGCGACGTCACTCTCCAGGCGCATCTGGGCATGACGCAGCCGGCCGAACACGACGCGTTCTACAAGCAGGCGGTCGAGCTCGTGTTCCGGATGCAGCGTAAAGGCGCGGAGCTGCAGTCCCCCGAATACGTTTCATTCGGCATCGCGTTCGATCGCGACAAGCTGATGTGGGAGCTGAACTTCTTCGTCAAGCATTTTCTCGAGGCCTACCGCGGCGTCCCGCTGACGCCAGCGGCGCGCGCCGCGCTCGAAGAGGAGTCGGTGAAGATTGCGGTCGAGCTCGCCGACGAGCCGCGCGTGCTGTGCCATCGCGACTATCACAGCCGCAACCTGATGCTCCACGACCGGCGCCTCTACATCATCGATTTCCAGGACGCACGCATGGGCCCCGACACCTACGACCTGGCGTCGCTGCTGCGCGATTCGTACGTCGACCTTACGGAGGCGCGCGTCGACGATCTGATTCGCACGTACCTGCGTCTTGGAGGGGCATCGCAGGCCACACCCGACGCCTTCGCGGAGTACAGGCGCCGGTTCGACCTGATGTCGGTGCAGCGCAACCTGAAAGCACTCGGTACTTTCGGCCACCAGACGACGTCTCGCAGTAATACGGTGTACATCCAGTACATCCCGCGCACGCTCAGCTACGTTCGCACCAACCTCGAACGTTATTCGCGTTTCGCACGTTTACGCGAGCTGCTCGCGCCAGTACTGTAGGGATCAAGGGGTCTGCCCCCCGTACGACAAGACGGGGTCAGACCCCATTCGGGGCATCAGACCCCGTTTGGGGCATGTATGAAGCGATTTGGAATCTCCACTCACCTGTATCACGACGAACGGCTGCAGAAGGCCCACCTGCTCGAAATTGCCGGCAACGGGTTCGAAGCAATCGAAGTGTTCGCCACGCGAAGCCACTTCGACTATCACGATGCCACCGCGGTCCGCTCGCTGCGCGACTGGCTCGACGAAGCCAGGCTCGAGCTGCACTCGGTGCACGCGCCGATCACCGATGTGTTCGCCAACGGTCGAGGCCAGCGAAGCTTTTCTACCGCCACCCGCAACACTGATGCGCGCAAGGCGACGCTGCACGAAATGGCCGCCGCGCTCGGCATCCGCAAGACAATCCCATTCAAGTTTCTTGTCGTCCACCTCGGTGTGCCCGACGCGCAGCATCCCGAACCGGACGACAACGATCGCGATTCGGCGATCCGCAGCATCAGCGAGATTGACTCGATGGCCGACGCCGCAGGCGTGACGGTGGCACTCGAGGTCATGGGGAATGGCCTCTCGACCCCCTCCGACCTCGTCGAGATGCTCGAACGCAACTTCGAGGACGCCGGCATGGGCATCTGCATGGACGTCGGCCATGCGCACATGCTGGGGGATACCGCCGAAGCGATTGAGACAGCTTCGGAGTACCTGGTCACGACCCACATCCACGACAACCGGCGGCAAAGCGACGACCATCTTGTGCCGTTCCAGGGCAGCATCAACTGGGCCGCCGCCATCATGGCGTTCGAGAAGATCGGCTACGATGGAGTGTTGATGTACGAGGTAAAAGCCGCCGAAAGCCCCATGGCGGTACTCGAGCGGGCGGTCGCGGCGCGCCGCAGGCTCGAGGCGCTGATGGTCGACAGCTTCACGGCCGACCTGAAGGTCGGCACTACGAACGAAGAATGATTGCGTATATCGATCAAATCGCCCAGAGCGAGGGCAAGGCGGTCACCATCCGCGGATGGCTTCACAACCGCCGCTCGAGCGGGAAGATCCACTTTCTTTCGGTGCGCGACGGCACGGGATTCATCCAGTCCATCGTCTCGAAAGCCACAGTCGGTGACGAGAAATTCAAGCAGGCCGATCACCTGTCCCAGGAGACAGCGCTGATCGTCCACGGCACTGTCCGCGCCGACAGCCGCGCACCAGGGGGATTCGAGCTCGATGTCTCGGACTTCGAGATCGTGAGCCCGTCGACGGACTATCCGATTACGCCGAAGGAACACGGGATCGACTACCTGCTCGATCGGCGCCACCTGTGGATTCGTTCGGAGAAGCAGGCGGCGATCCTGCGCGTGCGCCACGAGGTCGTCAGCGCGGTGCGCGACTATTTCAACGACCAGGGGTTCATCCTCGCCGACACGCCGATTTTCACGCCCGCTGCGTGCGAGGGCACCACGACGCTCTTCCCTGTCGACTATTTCGAGGATCAGAAGGTCTTTCTCACGCAAAGCGGGCAGCTCTACGCGGAAGCCAACGCGATGGCGCTCGGCCGCGTGTTCAACTTCGGTCCGGTGTTCCGCGCCGAGAAGTCCAAGACGCGCAGGCACCTCACGGAATTCTGGATGGTCGAGCCGGAAATGGCGTACGCGACGCTCGACGATGTGATCGACCTTGCTGAAGGGCTCGTGGTGGCGGTGGTCTCGCGGGTGCTCGACAAACGGCGGCGCGAGCTCAAGGCGCTCGAGCGCGACACATCGAAGCTCGAGAACGTCAAAGCGCCCTTCCCGCGCATTTCGTACGACGAGGCCGTCAAGATTCTCCACGACAAGGGACAGCCGTTCGAATGGGGCGGCGATCTTGGCGGAACCGACGAAACGATTCTGTCGCAGCATTTCGACCGGCCGGTGGCCATCCACCGTTATCCATCAAGCGTGAAGCCCTTTTACATGGAGCCAGACCCGCAGCGGCCCGAGCTCGCGCTGTGCGTCGACATGCTCGCTCCAGAAGGCATCGGAGAGATCATCGGCGGCAGTCAGCGCCTCGCCAGCTACGACGTGCTGCTGCAACGCATCAAGGATCACAACCTCCCGCAGGACGCCTTCGAGTGGTATCTCGACCTTCGCCGATTCGGGTCGGTGCCGCACGGCGGCTTCGGCATGGGCATCGAACGCGTCGTCGGCTGGATCTGCGGGCTCGAGCACGTGCGCGAGGCCACGCCGTTTCCGAGGATGATGTACCGCGTGACGCCGTAGGGTTCAGGGTTCCAGGTTCCAGTTCCAAAGTTCAGATTCTAGATTTCAGATTGCAGTTTCAAGTATGAAGATAGGTTTCGTCTCGCTCGGGTGTCCGAAAAATCTCGTCGACTCCGAGGTCATGATGGGGCTGTCGCAGGAAGGCGGGCACACGCTGACGCCGAACCCGGCGGACGCCGACGTGCTCGTCGTCAACACCTGCGCGTTCATCGACTCGGCCAAAGAGGAATCGGTGAACACCATCCTCGAGCTCGCCGAGTTCAAGAAGAGCGGCAACTGCAAGCGGCTGGTGGTGACCGGCTGTCTGGGCGAGCGCTATCGTGACGAGCTGAAGAAACAGATCCCCGAGATCGACGCGGTGCTTGGAACGGGCGAAGTTCCCGAAATCGTCGGCGCGATCGAAGGGGGGACGAAGAAGAGAACGATTCCGTTGAGACTCGTTCACGCCGAATCCCCAATCCCTCATCCAAAATCCCGCGATCTGCCGACGTATCTATACGACGCGGAACCACGCGTGTTCGCCACGCCCCGGCACTTCGCGTACGTCAAGGTGGCCGAAGGCTGCGACTACAAATGCTCCTTCTGCATCATCCCGACGTTGCGCGGCCATTATCGGAGCCGCCCTGTCGACACGATCGTGCGCGAGGCGCGGTCGCTCGCCGCTCGCGGAGTGCGCGAGCTCATTCTGATCTCCCAGGACACGACGTTCTACGGACGAGATCTCGGGGAAGGCGCGGCGCTCCCGACGCTTCTGCGCGAGCTGAACGAGATTGACGGCATCGACTGGATCCGGCTGCTCTATCTCTATCCGACGACCATCACCGACGAGATGCTCGAGGCGATGGCCGAGTGCGACAAGGTCGTCAAGTACATCGATCTGCCGCTGCAGCACGCGTCAGACGACGTGTTGCGGCGGATGAAGCGGCCGGGAACCGGGAAGGGATATGAGAAGCTGCTCGCGCGGATCCGGGAGCGGGTCCCGGGCGTCTCATTGAGAACGACATTCATCGTGGGCTTTCCGGGCGAGACCGCCGCGGAGTTCGAGGAGCTGCGCACGTTCATTCAGCGCATCGGCTTCGATCACGTCGGCGTCTTCACCTACTCGCACGAGGAAGGGACGACGGCGCACGACCTCGCGGATGACGTGCCGGCCGCCACCAAGCGGAAGCGCCGGAACGCGCTGATGGCCGACCAGAAGCGCATCGTGGCGCGGGCGCAGAAGGTTCGAGTCGGCGCCCAGGTGCAGGTTATGGTGGACGGGCCGTCACCCGAGCACGAGCTCGTCTGGCGCGGACGCCTGGCAGGTCAGGCGCCCGAAATCGACCCGGTAGTGTATTTTACGGACGCCAATCCGGATGCCCTGCGGCCCGGCGCCCTTTTGCGGGCCGAAATTGTGGGTGCCCGCGAGTACGATTTGGTGGTGCGTCCACTGTGATAAACTTTCAGGTTCGTAAGAGCCTGCAAGACCTGAAGTGGGCCGGTGCCCACTTTTTGTTTTTGAGGGTGGTTTTACGCAGCTCATTGACAGAATTCGCGCCGTCGCGGAGCGGGTGGCCCGCTCCTACAATCTAGAGATTTTCGACGTTCAGTTCCGGCGGGAGCCTGTGGGCTGGATGCTGCGAGTCTTTGTCGACGTGCCGTTCGACTCTGGCGCGCCCTGGCCCGACGAGGCCGAGCGGCGGCGCCGCGCGGACGCCTCGCCGACGATTCACGATCTCGAACAGGTCAGCCGCGATTTGAGCGCAGTTCTGGACGTCGAAGAAACGATCGATCATAGCTATACCCTCGAGGTTTCGTCGCCGGGTCTCGATCGGCCGCTGCGCAGCGAGGCCGATTACCGGCGCTTTGCGGGAAGGCTCGCGAAAATCGTCGTGTCGAGGCCGGTCGATCGCCAGACGCATTTCGAGGGGCGGCTGGGCGGTTTCGAAGACGATGCGATTGTGATGGAAACGACGCCAGGCAAGCGGCAGTTGATACCGCTCGCGCTCGTCACACGCGCCCGGCTGGAAGTCGAATTCTAAAAGACGCGACGAGCGGCGTGGGGCCTGTAGGCCCCGCGCGTGAGGCGCGCGAGCGGGGCGAAGGGCCCCCGCGAGGGAAAAATGTCAAATCCGTTAATGCAGACAATCGAGGCGCTGGCCAAGGAAAAAGGCATCGAAGCCGATGTCGTCATTGGCGCTATCGAGGACGCGGTCCTCACCGCCTCGCGCAAGTACTACAAGACGAACGAGAACCTGAAGACCCGCTTCAACCAGGAAACCGGGCAGGTCGACCTGTTCGCCGTCAAGCAAATCGTCGTCGACGTGCAGAACCCCGCGACAGAGATTTCGCTGGAAGAAGCGCAGCAGCTCTACGGCGACGAAGCCGAAGTGGACATGGAAATCGAGTTCCCCAAGCCCACCGAGGTGCTCGGCCGCATCGCCGCGCAGACCGCCAAGCAGGTGATCTTCCAGAAGGTGCGCGAGGCCGAGCGCGAGAACATCTTCGGTGAGTACAGCCAGCGCATCGGCGAGGTCGTGAACGCCACCGTCAAGCGCTTCGAGAATGGCGATATGGTCGTCGAGCTCGGGCGCATCGAGGCGAGCCTGCCCCGCAAGGAGCAGTCTCGCGCGGAAAGCTACGCGCCGGGCGAGCGCCTGCGCGCCGTCATCAAGGGCGTGAACCGCAGCACGAAGGGGCCGCAGATCGTCCTCTCGCGCACCGATCCGGCGCTGCTCGTCAAGCTGTTCGAGCAGGAAGTGCCGGAAATCTACGACGGCACCGTGCAGATTCGCGGCGCCGTGCGCGAGGCGGGTGACCGTGCGAAAGTCGCGGTGTTTTCGCGCGAGCGCGACGTCGACCCGGTCGGCGCGTGCGTCGGGATGAAGGGCACGCGCGTCCAGGCGATCATTCGCGAGCTTCGCGGCGAGAAGATCGACATCGTCGAGTGGTCGGACGACCCCATTTCGCTGGTGACCAACGCGCTGAGCCCCGCGAAAGTACAGCGCGTGTCGATCGTCGACGACAAGGAGCGCGTCGTCGAGGTGGTCGTCGAGGACAAGCAGCTGTCGCTCGCGATCGGCAAGAAGGGCCAGAACGTCCGGCTGGCCGCGAAGCTGACCGGGTGGCGCATCGACATCAAGAGCGAGGAAGAGAAGCGCCGCGAGATCGAAGCGCAATTCGAAGGCGTGATGCCCGAGACTCCGGCGGAAGACGAGGGCGCCGGAGAAGTGGCGGCCGAAGCGGAACCTGGAAGCGACGAGACCGCGGCGGAATTTTCGATCGCCGGCATCGGCGACAAGACGATCAAGAAATTGATCTCGGCCGGGTTCGACACGGCCGAGAAGATAGCGCTGGCCAGCGTCGACGCGCTGTCAGAGGTGCAGGGCATCGGCGTCAAGACCGCGGAGCGGATTCTCGCTGCGGCGCGCGGCGAAAGCCCGGCAGCCGAAGAAGAAAAACTGTAGGAGAACTATTTGGCAACTGTTCGTATTTACAAGGTCGCGGAGCTCCTCAACACAAGCAGCCAGGAAGTGCTGGCGCTGCTCAAGCGCGCGCACGGCATCGAGCTGAAGAGCGCATCGAGCACGATCGAAGAGGTCGTCGCGCGGCAGTTCGTCGAGCGCCTCGCACGCGAGCGCAGCATCACGCTCCCGGGCGGCGACATGTTCGCCGAAGGGCCTGTCGCAAAGCCCGGCGCGAAGAAACCCGCCCTGAACGCGAAGAAGCCAGAGCCGGCAAAGCCGGCTGCGCCCACACTCGCACCGCCGCGCCTCGTGAAGACCGCAAAGCCGGCTGCCGCCTCGACCGCCGTCGAAGAGCATGTGCAGGAGGAACCTGCGCCGCCGCCTGTCGCCGCTCCGGTCGAAGTGCCGGAGGAAATCGCCGCACCGGTTGCCGAGGTGCCGACTGCCGCGACACCCGCCGAGCCCGAGCCTGAACCCGAGATTGAGGAGCCGCCTGCGATGCCGCCTGTTGTCGAGCCGCCAGCGCCTGCACGCCCTGCGGCCGCTGCGCCTGCGGCGCCGTCGAGGCCGACGCCCGCGCCGGGCCGGATGGTGCCGCCGAGCATCAGGCTCAGGATCGAAGAACCCACTGCGCCAGGCACATCCGCTGTGCCCGCCATGCCGACTCGTCCGGCTGGTCCGCGGCTGCGTCCGTCCGACAAGATCGTGCCGCCCCGTCCAACTGCCCCATTGCCCCCGCCGACGGGAAACCTCGCGCGGCCAGGCGGACCTGGCGGCGGTCCAGGCGGGGTCTCGACCCGCCCAGCTCCGCAACGTCCGTCGTATCCGCCGACCATGAGGCCAAGCGCGCCCCCGGGAGGACCACGCCCGCTGCCATCGCAGCCGATTCGCCCGCCGCAGGGCCCGCAAGGCATGCGCCCATCCGGCGGCGTCGGCCAGCAGCGGCCCGGTGCACCGCGATTCACGCCGCCGCCGATGCGGCCGACCGTGGGCCGGCGTCCCGACGGCGATCAGCGCCGCGAACAGCGCCCGCAGCAACCGGCGCAGATGCCGCCGCCTCCCGTCACGCGAACCATCACGTTCGTCGAAGGCATGACGGTGAAGGATCTCGCCGACAAGCTGGATCAGCGCGTGAAGGACGTGCTGAAGAAGCTGCTCGACAAGCGGCTGATGATGACCATCAACAGCACGGTCGACACCGAAACCGCGTCGATGATCGCGCGCGAGTTCGGCGCCGAGCTGCAGCTACGCACCTTCGAGCAGGACATGCTCGAGGTGGAAGCCGAGGACGTGAAGCCGGAAGACACCATCACGCGCGCCCCTGTAGTGACGGTCATGGGACACGTCGACCACGGCAAGACAACGCTGCTCGATGCCATCCGCACGACGCGCGTCGCCGAGCGCGAAGCCGGCGGGATCACGCAGCATATCGGCGCCTATCACGTCACGACCGACGCGGGACGGAACATCGTGTTCCTCGATACGCCGGGCCATGAAGCGTTCACGTTGATGCGCGCGCGCGGTGCGAAAGTCACCGACGTCGTCGTGCTGGTCGTGGCTGCAGACGACGGCGTGATGCCGCAGACGCGCGAGGCGATCGACCACGCGAAGGCGGCCAACGTGCCGATCATCGTGGCGATCAACAAGATCGACAAACCGGGATCGGATCCCGAGCGCGTCAAGCGCGAGCTGTCGGATTTGAATCTCGTGCCCGAGGACTGGGGCGGCCAGACCGTCATGGTGCCCGTCTCCGCGAAGAAGAAAACGGGCCTCGACACGCTGCTCGAAATGGTGCTCCTCGTCAGCGACATCGGCGAGTACAAAGCCAACCCGAAGCGGAACGCGTCGGGCACCGTGCTCGAGTCGAAGCTCGATCGCGGCCGCGGCCCCGTGGCGACGATCCTCGTTCAGGACGGCACGCTACGCGTCGGCGACACGTTCATTGCCGGCCCGATCGTGGGCCGCGTGCGCGCGCTCATTGACGATCGCGGCAAGCCGATCAAGATGGCGCCGCCATCGACGCCGGTCGAAGTGCTCGGCCTCACCGGCCTGCCGCAGCCCGGCGACGCATTCCAGGCGCTCGCCGACGCGGCAAAGGCGCGGCAGATTGCGACCTATCGTCAGGGGATGGCGAAAGAAAAGGCGCTCGGCGCAAAAGGCAGCCGCCTGACGCTCGAGTCGCTGCAGCAGCAGATCGCCGAAGGCGGCATGAAGGATCTGCCGATCGTCATCAAGTCCGACGTGCAGGGCTCCGCCGAAGTCCTTGCCGACACACTCTCGAAGCTGAGCGACGACCGCGTCCGCATCAAGATCATCCATTCGGGCGTCGGCGCCATCAACGAGTCCGACGTGCTGCTCGCCTCGGCATCGAACGCGATCATCATCGGGTTCAACGTGAGGCCCGACCGCAACGCCGAGTCGCTCGCCGAGCGCGAAGAGGTCGACATCCGCCATCACACGGTCATCTACAACGTCACCGACGAGATGAAGAAGGCAATGACCGGCCTGCTCGAGCCGACGCTGAAGGAAGTGCGGCTGGGCGCGGCCGAAGTGCGGAACATCTTCAAGGTCCCCAAGGCCGGCACGATTGCGGGCTGCTACGTCATCGAAGGGCGGATCACGCGCTCGGGAGACACCAAGGCCCGGCTCATGCGCGACGGCGCGATGGTGCACGAGGGAAAGATCGGCTCGCTGCGCCGCTTCAAGGACGACGTGAGCGAAGTGAAGACCGGGTTCGAATGCGGCATCGCCTTCGACAAATACAACGACGTGAAGGTCGGCGATCTCATCGAAGTCTTCACGATCGAACGGGTGGCCGTGTCTGCGTAAGTGGTCGTCGGGCATCTCTCCATCGAGCTTCATATTCCGGGCGCCAGGTCTCTGAAAGAGAAGCGGATGGTGCTGCGGAGCGTCAAAGACCGCATCCGAAAGTTCAACGTCGCCGTTGCCGAGGTCGAGTACAACGACCTCTGGCAGCGGGCCGGCATCAGCGTGGTCACTGTTTCCAACGACGAAAAGCACGCCGACCGCGAGCTCGCCGCCGTCGTGAACGAGATCGAGCGGCTGGAGCCGGGGCTGATCTCGCGTACAGAAGTAGAATTTCTAGGATAGCTATGGGCCAGGGCTCGAGACCGGAGCGCGTCGCGGATCTGATTCGCGCCGAAGTCACCACGATGATTGCGCGCGAGCTGCATGATCCCGGTGTCGGGTTTGTCACCATCACGCGCGTGCAGGTGAGTCCGGACCTGCAGCACGCACGCGTCTACTACACGAGCCTCGGGGATGCAACCGCGCGCAAGAATACGGCCCTCGCCCTCGAGCGCGCCGCGGGATACATGCGCCGGCAAATCGGCCAGCGCCTTCGCCTGCGCCGCGCTCCGGAAGTGCTGTTCGAGTTCGATGCGAGCATCGGTCATCAGGATCGGGTTGAGCAGCTCCTGAACGAGATCGCCGACGAGCGCGCCAAAGCACCCGTTCCACCTGACGCACCTGACGCACCCGTTGCACCTGCTGCACCCATCGACCCCGACACTGATGACCGCTGAGCCCATCGCCGCCATCCGCGACGCCATTCTTCAGCGCCAGCGGTTCGTCATCACCTCGCATGCACGCCCCGACGGCGACGCCATCGGCTCGCAGGTGGCCATGGCGCTTGCGCTGCGCGAGCTCGGCAAGGATGTGCATATGGTGGCCGCCGATGCCGCGCCACCGCAGTTCATGGAATTTCCCGGCGTGCGCGAGATTCAGGTCACACGGGAGGTGGCTGGGCCGTTCGACGCGGCCATGGTGATGGAATGCGGCGACCTGTCGCGAACCGGAGTCTCCGGGCTCGACAAGTACTTCGTCATCAACATCGATCATCATCCCGGCAACAAGAGCTACGGGGCGATCAACTGGTTCGACCCTGGCGCGGCGGCATGCGGCGAGATGGTGTTCGACCTGATCGAAGCGCTCGGCGTGACGCTGACGCCGGCGATTGCAACGCACATCTACATCACGATCCTCACCGACACCGGCGGCTTCCATTTTTCGCACATCACGCCGCGCACGTTCGAGATTTGCCGCCGGTGCAACGAAGCCGGCGCGCAGCCCGAATCGATCGCCCGCGCCGTGTACGACAGCAGCACGATGGGGCGGCTGCGTCTGATGGGCGCGGTCCTGCACAACCTCGAGTTCGAGGGTGGCGGCCGTGCGGCGCTCGCGACCCTCACGCTCGAGCTTCTCCAGCGCACCGGGGCGACGCAGGAAGATTCCGAGGGCCTCATCAACATCCCGCTCACTGTGAAGGACATTCAGGCCGTCGCGTTTCTCAAGGAGATCGCGCCGGACAGCTTCCGCGTGAGCTTGCGCTCCAAGGGCAGCGTCGACGTGAATCGCGTCGCAAATCTTTTTGGAGGCGGCGGCCACAAGAACGCGGCGGGATGCACGCTGAATGGCTCGTACGGCGACGTCCGGCAAAGAGTCGTCGCCGAGCTCACCCGCGCCCTTTCGTAAATCGTAAAAATGGGGTCTGACCCTCTTTTTACGGACGGCGTAATCGTTATCGACAAGCCGGCGGGGCCAACCTCGCATGACGTCGTCGCGGTCATGCGTCGCACGCTCATTCGGAATGGCCGGGTGGGCGGGAAGCCCGGCAAGCCGAAAGTCGGCCATACAGGCACGCTCGATCCTCTCGCGTCTGGCGTGCTGCCGCTGGTCATCGGCAAAGCCACTCGCCTTGCGCAGTTTCTGTCGTCAGCCGAAAAAGAGTACGAAGCGGTTATCGAGCTGGGCGTGACGACCACGACGCTCGATCGCGGCGGCGATGTCGTGGCGCGCGAGCCCAGGCGCCCGGCGGCAGACGTAACCGCCGGCATGATCGAGGACGCGGTCGCGGGGTTTCGCGGCACCTATCTGCAGCAGCCCCCGGTTTTTTCGGCCAAGAAGATCGACGGCGATCGCGCGTACGATCTCGCCCGCCGCAACGCGCCAGTCGAGCTGCAGCCGGTGCAGGTGACAGCCACCTCTCTCGAGGTGATCGAATGGCGCGGCACGATGCTGAAGCTGCGACTGGTGTGCTCGGCGGGCTACTACGTGCGCTCTCTGGCTGACGCGCTGGGCGAGCGCCTCGGGACGGGCGGCCACCTCGCGGGGCTTGTGCGGACGCGCAGCGGCGACTTCACCCTGAGCGACGCCGTTGGTCTCGATCTCCTGGACCGCAATCCCCACGAAGCTGCGGCCCGTGTCATTCCCATCGCGGCACTGCTGCCGTCCTTACCGGCGCTCACACTCACAATCGAGGGGGCGTCTTTAGCGGCTCGCGGCGGGTTTATAGGCCCTTCGCAGGTGGCACACCATGCAACGCTCCCCGAGGAGGGCCGTGTCCGGCTGCTGCACCCCGACGGGCACCTGGTCGCGATCGCCGAGCCTCGCACAGGCGGGGATTCGAGAGGCGTGTCGCGTCATTTTTTGCATCCCGGCATCGTGCTGGAGTAAAATTACTCGTTTGGGACTAACACATTGCGGCGGATTGGGGAGCGTCGGGCCGGTGAAGGCCGGGCTGCGTTACAGACGCTCTGCTGGACCGCGCGCGGAGGAATGTATTCGTGGCACTCAATAAAGACCGCAAGACCGAGCTCATCACCTCGTACCGCACGCACGACTCCGACACCGGCTCTCCTGAAGTTCAGGTCGCCATTCTCAGCGAACGCATCGGGTATCTCACCGAGCACTTCAAGACCCACGCGAAAGATCATCACTCGCGCCGTGGTCTCCTCAAGCTGGTCGGCCAGCGCCGCCGCCTGCTGGATTATCTGAAGGGCAAGGATTCAGAGCGTTACGCCGAGCTGATTCGCCGCCTGGGCATACGCAAGTAATCGGAGATGGACGTGATAGGTGATTGGGCGATTGACGCGGCAATCGCGACATCCCAATCGCGACACTTCAATCACCCAATCATGTATCCCCCGATCTCCAAATGAACAAGCTCTGAGGCACAAATGTACAGAAGAGAACTAGAAATCAACGGCACGTCCCTTTCGTTCGAGACCGGCAAATACGCGAAGCAGGCAGATGGATCCGTGATCGTCCGTATGGGCGATTCGGTCGTCCTGGTCACGGCGTGCGCGTCCCCGAATCCGCGGGAGGGCATCGACTTCCTGCCCCTGACGGTCGACTACAAGGAATACACCTATGCGTCGGGCCGCATCCCCGGAGGCTTCTTCAAGCGCGAAGGCAAGCCGTCCGAGAAGGAAGTGCTGACCAGCCGCGTCATCGATCGCCCGATTCGGCCGCTGTTCCCCGCCGGGTGGCGCAACGAGTCGCAGATTATCGCCCTTGTGCTGTCGGCCGACGCGAACTACGACCCGGACGTGCTCGCGATCAGCGGCGCCTCTGCGGCGCTCGCGCTCTCGAGCATCCCCTTCCAGAAAACGATTGCCGGCGTGCGCGTGGGCAAGGTCGAAGGGCAATACATCATCAACCCGACGTACGAGCAGCGAAGGAAGAGCTCGTTCGATCTGGTGATGGCGGGCAGCAAGGACGCCATCGTGATGGTCGAAGCCGGCGCCAAGGAAGTGACCGAAGAAGAGATGGTCCAGGGGCTCGAGGCCGGCCACGCCGCCATCAAGAAGATTGTCGACACCATCAACGCGCTGGCCAAAGAAGGCGGCAAGCCGAAGCGCGAGGTCGCGAAGAAAGAATTCGACCACGCCTTCTACCGCGAAGTCGAAGAGAAGGTGATGATTCCCCTCGCCGATGCGATGCGCATGACGGACAAGCTCGCGAATTACGGCACGGTCGATCAGGTGCTGAGCGAGCTCGTCGGATCCATTCCAGAAGGCGAAGTGCAGCGCAAGGTCGAAGCGAAGGCGATCTTCAAAGAGCTGAAGGAAAAAGTGCTGCGCGACGAAGTGCTCGAGAAGGGCGTTCGTCTCGACGGCCGTAAGTTCGACGAGATCCGGCCCATCTGGTCCGAGGTCGGCGTGCTGCCCCGCGTTCATGGCTCGGCGGTGTTTACGCGCGGTGAGACGCAGGCGCTCGTCACCGTGACGCTCGGCACGTCGGACGACCAGCAGAAGATCGAAACGGTCGAAGGCGAGACCTATCGCCGCTTCATGCTGCACTACAACTTCCCGCCGTTCTCGGTCGGCGAAGTGCAGTTCCTTCGCGGACCCGGCAGGCGCGAAGTCGGCCACGGCGCGCTCGCCGAGCGCGCGTTGCTGCCGGTACTGCCAACCGAGGAAACCTTCCCGTATACGATTCGCGTCGTGTCCGACATCCTCGAGTCCAACGGATCGTCGTCGATGGCGTCTGTCTGCGGCGGCACTCTCTCGATGTGGGATGCGGGCGTGCCGTTGCGCGCGCCGGTGGCCGGCGTCGCGATGGGCCTGATCATGGACGAGAAGACAGGCAAGTACGCCGTCCTCTCCGACATCGCGGGCGCCGAGGATCACTACGGCGACATGGACTTCAAAGTGACCGGCACGTCCAAGGGCATTACCGCTCTCCAGATGGACATCAAGGTGGCGGGCATCACAGCCAAGATCATGCGCGAAGCGCTCGACCAGGCGAATCGCGGCCGCATGCATATTCTTGGTGAGATGCAGAAGTCGCTCGCCGGCCCGCGCGGCAATATCTCGACGTACGCGCCGCGCATCATCACCATCAAGATTCCGGTGGACAAGATCCGCGACGTCATCGGACCGGGCGGAAAGATGATCCGCAGCATCATCGAGCGCACCGGCGTGAAGATTGACGTCGAGGACGATGGCAGCGTGAACGTGGCGTCGGCGGATGAGGCGGCCGCGCAGAAGGCGATCGGCATCATTCAGGAGCTGACCGCTACAGCCGAGCTCAACAAGACCTACATGGGCAAGGTGCAGCGCATCACGGATTTCGGCGCGTTCGTCGAGATCATGCCGGGGACCGACGGGCTGCTGCACGTCTCGGAGATCGCGAACCACCGCGTGAAGGACGTGCGCGACGAGTTGAAGGAAGGCGAGCAGGTCATGGTCAAGGTCATCAACATCGACCCGACAGGCAAGATTCGCCTCAGCCGCAAGGCCCTGCTGCAGGATGAAGGCGCCGCCGCCGGCGCCCCTGCGGCCGGTGCGCCATCCCGCAAATCGGAGTAAACTGTGAATAGTGAGTGGGTGATAGGTGATTGGGTGACAGGCACTTAGCCGTCGCCCCCTCACCAATCATCCACTCGCCAAATCCGTCTCTTCCCCCGGCAGGAGCAACCACAATGACGTCTTCCTCTGCCTTTACGAAGGCCGCGGCGGGATCGGCGCTTGTGCTGGGGTTTGCGGTGTTCGGCCTCCTGGCGAGCGCGCAAGAGAGCGGCGAGCGCAAGTTCACGGTATCCGCCCACAAATACGCCTTTACCCCCGCACGCCTCGAGGTTCGGCAGGACGATCTCGTGCGCGTCACGCTCTCGACCGACGATATTCCGCACAGCTTCACCGTCGACAAATACCGCATCGCGAAGCGCGTCGAGGCGGGCAAGCCGATCGTCTTCGAATTTCGGGCGGACCAGCCCGGACGCTTCCCGATTTACTGCAACCTGGCCGCCGACGACGGGTGCCGGAAAATGGTCGGCGAGCTGGTCGTCACGGCCAGGAAGTAGACGGTAAGAAAGTAAAAAGTAGAAAGTAGAAAGTAGTGCCGACCTTCAGGTCGGCCCCACCGAACAAAATGGCACGCGCGGTGTCAAAGTGACCCATGCGAAGGGCCCCGGCGACATGCGCGGCGGTTCTGCTGATCGTGACAGCAGCGGTCGCACAAACCTACCCTTCTGATCTGTCGGGTCGCTGGCAGCTCGTCGAACCGACTGCCGCCGAACGTAGGCTCGATACGCTCGCCATCACGTCGCCCGATCAACTTCTCATCAGGCAAACTCCGCGCGCTATCAGTGTCGAACACCCCTCAAAACAAGGTATGCATCCGGAAGCAGGATCATTTGGATTTGGCTCGCGCGGCACTATTGGTGGTCTCCCCGGAGGTAGCGAGACCATCGACAAAACGAGTGTCTCGCAGATCGGCACACAACTCGTGATCAGCCGCTCCGTGACACGCGTGCCGGAGGCAGGCGGCGTTCGCATCACTGTTGCGCGTGGCTCAATGTGGCGGCTCGAAGGACAGAATCGGCTCGTGATTGAATTCAGCGAAGAGCGGACTGGAGAGCGGCCAAGAGTTGCGGTTCGCTCGTACGTCAGGGCCGCGCCGCAATGACAATGTTCGAACTCTCTGCGGAACGATTGGGCATCGCACTGGTTGCACCCATCGCACCCGTCGCACCTATTGCACCCAGTATTCCGCCGCCTGCAATCTCTCCCTGATCGGCGGATGTGTGTAGAAAAACGCCTGCACCAATTTTGACGGGCTGTCTTCGGCAAGGTTCTGCTGGCCCAGCCGCTTCATCGCGGTGATGAACGCCGACGGGTTTTCCGTCATCGTCAACGCGTACTTATCCGCCCGGCGCTCGTGCGACCGCGATACCGCGTTCATCAGCGGCTTGACGCAAAGCCCGATCACGCCGCCTGTGAACAGCAGAATCGGGATCCCCGCAGGATCAGCCATCCCGGACAGACCGAACAGTGGAACAGTCCGCTGCAGGACGAGGTGCGCGGCGAAAAAACCCGCAAACGTCAGCGCCATGTCAAAGAACACCGATGTCCAGATGTCTCTATGCACGTGATGCGCGAGCTCGTGCGCGAGGATGACTTCGATTTCGTCGTCTGAATACTCAGACAGCAGCGTGTCAGAAAGAAGGATCCGCCGCGTGTGGCCCATGCCGGTCAGCGCGGCGTTGGCTTTTTTGGTGCGGTCGCTGAGGGTCCATTCGTACACGCCCATGATGCGCGTGCCGGCTTTCGACGCGAGCGCCGTCAGGCGATCGCGCAGCGCGTCCTTCTCGAGCGGCTTGAACGTAAAGAACAGCGGCAGTAAGACAACAGGCGCGAGGTTCACGAGCGCGATCGCCACGACGGCATACCCGCCGCCCGCGAGCGCCCACCATGCCGACGGCCAGTGCCGAAGCACGAAGTACACGAACAGTGCGGCACACTCCGCGAACAGGACACCGATGAGGACCGCTTTGGCGTGATCCTTCAACCAATGCCGGATCGTTTCGGTCGAGAGGCCATAGCGCCGCTCGAGCAGAAAGCCACGATAGAAACTGAACGGAAGCGTCGCGGCATCGAAGGCAACCGACAAGAGGAGCACGTAGAGCGCGGTGACGTACGTGGGATTCGGCCCCACGAGACCAGCGGCCCAGGCCCGCAACCCGACCGACGCGCCCGTGAACAGAAGGCCAGACAGCATGACGCCCGACCACACCGTGGAGAGGACACCGGCGCGGCGGCCGAGACGGTGATACCGGGTGGCTTTGTCCTCGTTCATCGAGACTGTCGATTATGGACTGGGCGGACTCGGAGGGCTCGGGGGACTTGGCGGGCTCGTCGGCCTCGTCGGACTCGAACCGTCGACTCCAGTGATGTTGATGCGGCCATTGGTGACGCGGATGTCGATTTCCGGGCCGCCCCCGTTGAGCTGCGACTCGAGCGTGCGGATTCGCCGCCCCGACGCCTCATCTGTGGTTGCCAGCCCGCTGACGTTGATCCCGCCGTTCACCGAACGCAGATTCAGCGTGGCCTTCGCGGTTTTCGGAATTTCGAGCGAGATCCGTCCGTTCGCGCTTTCGAGCCGCACCGGGCCGGTGACCTGCGACATCTTCGCTGACACGTGGGCGTTGACCGCGGCCGCGTCGATCGTCCCGCTGACGGACGTCAGCTCGATGCCGCCGTTGACCACCATGGCTTTCACATGTCCCCGCAGACCGTCGGCTTTGAGGGTCCCGTTGTTGCCTGTCATCTCCAGCCGCGCGTCGGCTGGGATCACCACCTTGTAGCTGGTCTCGAACCCGCCGGAGCCCCTGCCCCGGGACATGAAGGCCGTGGAGACACGTATGTGGTCGGGGGTGGCCGACTCCTCCACCTTGACGCTGCTCAGGATTTCCTTGGCGCGAACCTCGCTCATCGCCCTCGCCTCCAGGACCGCTGCGATGTCGACCACGCCCGGTGCCCCGGCGGCAACCTCGATGGAGCCGTTGCCGTTCACGATCTCGACGACGCCCCCGGGGGTGAGCGGATAGTGGCGGCTCCACTCCTGTGAGGCCCGCGCGTGAACGGAGACGTTCTTGATGTCGCCGTCCTGAATCGTGACGTCGCAGGCGCTCAGTACACCCCCCGCGAAGACTCCGGCAACGCAGAGTCCCGCGGCTAGAACAGGGGGCAGAGAGCAGCGGGCAGACTGAGGCATGTACTACCTGACGAACCTCGCGGCCGGAATGTTTCCTCTCCGGCTTGCCCCCGCCGAAGCGATATGCGCAGCCGGCGCGCAGGCGGGTCAGTTGAGATCGATGGAGATCAGCTTTGAAACTCCGGGCTCCTCCATGGTGACGCCGTAGAGCCGGTCCGCGATTTCCATTGTCTTCCGGCTGTGGGTGATGATGATGAACTGGGTGTGCTCCTGCATGCCCTGCAGCATCTCCACGAACCGGCCGATGTTCGCGTCGTCGAGCGGCGCGTCGATTTCGTCGAGCACGCAGAACGGGCTCGGCTTGTACTTGAAGATCGCGAACATCAGCGCGATAGCTGTGAGCGCCTTCTCCCCGCCCGACAACAACTGCACGCTTTGCAGCCGCTTTCCGGGCGGTGACGCGATGACCTCGATGCCGCTCTCGAGCACGTCGGTCTCGTCGAGCAGAGCGATGGTGGCGTGCCCGCCGCCGAACAGCGTGCTGAAGGTACCCTGGAAATTCTCCTTGATCGCCACGAACGCCTCGCGGAACCGCACTTTGCTCGTCTCGTCGATCTTCTTGATCGTGTCCTGCGTCGAGGTAATCGAATCGGTCAGATCTTTTTTCTGCGTGGTCAGGAACTGATGGCGCGTGTTGAGCTCGTCGAACTGATCGATGGCCATCATGTTCACCGGGCCAAGACGTTCGATCTTGTGGCGCAGTCGCGTGATGTGCTCCTCGGGCGTCGCTGAGGCGGCGATGGCAGGCTCCGGCGTCGCGTCGGTTTCGTCGGACTCGTCTTCGCCCGCGCCCTCCTGGCCGACCTGAAGGTCGGCACTACGAGCGGCACCGTCGGCAATAAAAGCGGCACCGTCTGGACTAGCCGCGGCGGCGGCTTGCACTTCGGCCACGACGTCATCCAGGGTCTGCTGCAGCGTGTCGACGCACGACTGCGCGAGATGCGCAAGACCGCTCTCCTCCGTGGCTCGCGCCACTTCGAGCTCGCTCAACTCCGCGTGGATCGCCTCGAGCGACCTGCGGGCCGCACGCGTCGCGCTCTCGATCCGATCGGCCTGCTGGCGAAGATCCGTCACGGTGTCTTCGGCCGCGCGGACGTCGGCGCGCAGGGCGTCCAGACGCGCGGCCTCGCGATCGAGCATCTGGACGGTCTCATCAACCAGCTTCCTGAGGCTTTCCGATTTCGTCTCGATGTCTGCGGCCGCCGCCTGCGATGCGCGGACGCGCGACTCGAGCTCGTTGTTCGCTTCCTCGATTCGCGTGACGTCGGCATTCAGCGCGCCGGTGCGTTCCAGGAGCGTCGCGTACGATGCCTTCGCTTCGGCCGCGCGCCGCGCGAGCGCCTGCAGAGCTTCGCGCGCATCGCCAAGCCGATGCTGCGCGTGCGACAGCTTGTCGTCGGCTGCGCGCTGCTCTTGATCGAGCCGCGCAATCGACTCGCGCGCTTCGCGCTGCCGCGCGTCGAGACCCTGGCGTTGCTCTTCGGCGCCGCGCCGTTCAATCTCGAGCAGCTCAAACTTCTTCTGAACTCTCTGCAGGTCGTCGGCCGATCGCTGCAGTTGCATCTCGAGACCGATAATCGCCTTTTCCTCGCGATGTAAATCGGCGTTGACCGCCGCAACCGCGTTCGACACCTGTGCGATGCGGGTTTCGAGGACCGCGACCTCGGAGACGGATTGATCGCGCTCGGCTTCTTCTCCGGCGACGCGATCGCGCAGTTCCTTGATCTCGCGCTTGATGCCCAGGATGGCGCGCCCTTCGTCCTTACTGCCGCCGGCTACGAGCATCCGGCCCCGCACGACATCTCCGCCCAGCGTCGCGATGGGTGCCGGCGTCGACCCCGACGCGGCCAGCGCGCCAGCGAGATCGTCGGCGATGTACCCGTCAGGAATGACCGCGTCGATCGTAGACGCGTGCCCGCCGGTGATCTGCATGACGTCGCGGATCGAAACAAGGCCAGCCGGTGCGGCGGTCCGGCTAAAGCCGGACACTACGTCCGGCTCGGCACCCGCGAGGACCACGAAGCCGCATCGGCCGACGTTTTCCTGCCGAATCAGATCGAGACCCGCCTGCGCCTGTTCGTGCGTGGGCACGATCACGTGCTGCAGCAGGTCGCCGAGGCTGGCTTCGACGGCGCGCTCGTACTTCGGCTCGACGTCGAGATAATCGGCCACCGAGCCCTGCTGACCCACGTGCCCGTTGGCCTGCGCCAGCACCATGCGGGCCGCTTCCGTATACCCGGCGCGGGCTTCCTCGAGGTCGGTCAGGGACGCAAGACGCGCGGTCAGGCCCGCCAGCTCCCGCTCTCGCGCGCGGAGGCTGTTCGACTTCCACTCGAGCTCGATACGCGCGCTCGCCAGTTCCGTTTCGCGCGCGGTTTTCGCGTGCAGCGACGCTTCGGCGGCGTCCTTGGCTCGGCGCAGGCCGTCGGCGGTCGCGGCCCGATCGCCTTCGAGCCGCTCCTGCTCCATCCGGACCTCGGACTCTTCCATGGTCAGCTTCGCGAGCTCTTCGGACACGCGCTGCATGGCTTCTTCGGCGTGCTGAATCGCGTGCCGCAGCGTCGTCGCGACGTTCAGCGCGGAGAACACTTCCGACCGCGCCGCCTCGACGTCGGCCTCGAGCCCCTCGATGCGACGGTTCTCGTCCCCGTACTCGGATTCGATGCGGGTCAGCTCGGCGGCCGCGCGCTGCTGGTCTTCCAGGGCTTGCGATGCGGCCCGCTGCCGCTCGGCCAGCAGAAGCCGGCCGGGCTCGCGGCGTGTGTCCAGTGCGGCGAGCTCTGCGCGGACCTCATCGGCGCGCACCCCGAGCGACGAAATCTGCTCGCGGTTGAACTCGATCTGCTGCTGACGACGGGTGATGTCCAGCTCGCAGGCATGGACCGACTCGCGGGCACCTGTAGCGGCAGCCTCGGCTTCGACGAGCGAAATGCGCACGCGGCTGAAGTCAGATTCTGCCGTGGCCACCGCAGCCGACGCAGCGGTCTCGCGCTCGCGGGCGTCCAACAGCCGCGCCCGCAACGATTCGATTCGCTGCGCCGACTCCTGGTAGCGTCCGGCAAACAGGAGCTTCTCCCAGTGGCGGAGCTCATCGCGCAGCCGCTTATAACGGCGCGCCTTCGCAGATTGACGCTTCAACGATCCGAATTGCTTTTCGAGCTCGAAGATGATGTCTTCGAGGCGGGTCAGATTTTGAGTGGCAGCCTCCAGCTTCAACTCTGCTGCACGGCGGCGCGCCTTGTACTTGGTAATCCCGGCGGCCTCCTCGATGAGCTGGCGCCGGTCCGCCGGCCGCGAGCTGAGGATCATGCCGATCTTGCCCTGCTCGATGATGGCGTACGCCTTGGCGCCGAGCCCGGTATCCATCAGGAGCTCGTGCACATCGCGCAGCCGGCATACTTCCCCATCGATCAGATATTCGCTCTCCCCCGACCGATACAGCCGCCG